>Ga0302194_10000001_pt1 | contig 646793 bp, 564 predicted proteins | sample II_Bog_N1_1_FD_200227 | JGI IMG/M metagenome (GOLD analysis project Ga0302194, IMG submission 200227) | Peat permafrost microbial communities from Stordalen Mire near Abisko, Sweden - II_Bog_N1_1 | ecosystem: Environmental > Terrestrial > Soil > Wetlands > Peat | place: Sweden: Abisko...
CAAGGATCGTATAGTTGGTCACAGCTCCTGAACAGCCCGAAGCTGTTGCTGTAACTGCATAGGTTACTGTACCCTGTGTGGTGCCTGTGGTCGAAACCGTCTGAACAGGGATCGTGCTCGTACCGCTGGCTGTCTGACCGGAAACTCCTGCTGTGGCCGAAGAGGTCCAGGCAAAGGTTGCTCCTGCTACTGCTGAAGTTAATGTTACTGCCGTACTGCTTGCTCCCGAACAGATCGTCTGGGTCAATGGACTGTTGCTTATAATAGGATTCGGATTAACAAGGATCGTATAGTTGGTCACGGCTCCTGAACAGCCCGAAGCAGTTGCTGTAACTGCATAGGTTACTGTACCCTGCGAGGTACCTGTCGTGGAAACTGTCTGAACAGGGATCGTGCTCGTACCGCTGGCTGTCTGACCGGAAACTCCCGCTGTGGCCGAAGAAGTCCAGGCAAAGGTTGCGCCTGCTACTGCTGAAGTTAATGTTACTGCCGTACTGCTCGCTCCCGAACAGATTGTCTGAGTTAATGGACTGTTGCTGATGATCGGATTCGGATTAACAAGGATTGTATAATTGGTTGCAGCTCCCGAACAACCCGAAGCTGTTGCTGTAACTGCATAGGTTACTGTACCCTGTGTGGTGCCTGTGGTCGAAACCGTCTGAACAGGGATCGTGCTCGTACCGCTTGCTGTCTGACCGGAAACTCCTGCTGTGGCCGAAGAGGTCCAGGCAAATGTTGCGCCTGATACTGCTGAAGTTAATGTTACTGCCGTACTGCTTGCTCCCGAACAGATCGTCTGGGTCAAAGGACTGTTGCTTATAATAGGATTCGGATTAACCGTTACCACATAATTAAAGGCAGTTCCTACACAGGAACCAGTGGTTGAAGTTGGAGTAATTACATAGGTTACATTCACTGCCGAAGTACTCGTACTTGTCAAGGTTTCTGTAATCGGGCTCGTTGATCCTGAACCGGAAGCATTGCCATTTATTGTAGAAATAGCCGCTCTTGTCCAGGCATAACTCGATGCTACCGCGCTGGTAATCGTATAATTCTGCGCCACTCCGCTACAAATCGTTCCTGTTGATGATGATGATATAGTCGGTTTGGGATTTACCGTTACTGTTACTGAAGTTGCTGAACCGGCACAACCTGTTGCCGTAAGTGTTGGAATAACTGAATAAACCGCCGTACCAGCAGATGTGGCAGTTGCTGTAAGTGACTGTGCGATAGAAGCACCGCTTCCGGCTGTTCCACCTGAAACATTCGTCATTGTCGGTGCTACCCAGGCAAACGTTACACCCGATGCCGGAGTGGAAGTCAACGCTATTGAACTCGTGGCACCTGAACAGATTGTTTGAGAAGATGGTGTTGCTGTTGCCGTCGGTAATGGATTTACCGTTACTGTAACAGATGTGGCAGAACCCACACAACCCGTTGCCGTGATTGTCGGAACAATTGAATACACCGCTGTACCTGCGGATGCTGTCGTTGCTGTGAGTGTCTGTGCGATAGAAGCACCGCTTCCGGCTGTTCCACCTGAAACATTTGTCATCGTCGGTGCTACCCAGGCAAACGTTACACCCGATGCCGGAGTGGAAGTCAACGCGATTGAACTCGCGGTTCCTGAACAGATTGTCTGAGAAGATGGTGTTGCTGTTGCCGTCGGGGCGGGATTAACCGTTACTGTAACGGATGTGGCAGAACCCACACAGCCCGTTGCTGTAATCGTCGGAACAACGGAATAAACCGCTGTACCTGCTGATGTTGATGTTGCTGTAAGTGTCTGTGCAATAGAAGCACCGCTACTGGCTGTTCCACCTGAAACATTCGTCATCGTCGGTACTGCCCAGGAAAACGTTACACCAGATGCCGGAGTGGAACTCAACGCGATTGAACTCGCAGTTCCTGAACAGATTGTCTGAGAAGATGGTGTTGCTGTTGCCGTCGGGGCGGGATTTACCGTTACCACATAATTAAAGGCTGTTCCTGCACAGGAACCTGTCGTTGATGTCGGAGTAATTACATACGTCACATTCACTGCCGCATTTGTTGTATTAGTCAGGGTTTCTGTAATTGGATTAGCTGTCTGACCCGTCGCAGCTGAATTACTGATTCCGGTTACTATAGCTCTTGACCAGCTGTAACTGGATGCAACAGCACTGGTTATCGTATAATTCTGTGCCACGCCGCTGCAAACGGTTCCGGTTGCCGATGAGGATATAGTCGGTTTGGGATTTACCGTTACCGTTACTGAAGTTGCTGAACCGGCACAACCTGTTGCCGTGATAGTAGGAATAACTGAATAAACCGCTGTACCTGCTGATGTGGATGTTGCTGTGAGTGTCTGCGCGATAGAGGCACCGCTACTGGCTGTTCCACCTGAAACATTCGTCATCGTCGGTGCTGCCCAGGAAAACGTTACACCAGATGCCGGAGTGGAAGTCAATGCGATTGAACTCGCACTTCCTGAACAGATTGTCTGAGAAGATGGTGTTGCTGTTGCCGTCGGGGCAGGATTTACCGTTACCACATAATTAAAGGCTGTTCCTGCACAGGAACCTGTCGTTGATGTCGGAGTAATTACATACGTCACGTTCACTGCCGAGGTACTTGTGCTTGTTAACGTTTCTGTAATCGGACTCGTTGAGCCTGAACCGGATGTATTTCCATTTATGGTAGAGATAGCCGCTCGTGTCCAGGCATAACTGGATGCTACAGCACTGGTTATCGTATAATTCTGTGCCACCCCGCTGCAAACGGTTCCGGTTGCCGATGAGGATATAGTCGGTTTGGGATTTACCGTTACCGTTACTGAAGTTGCTGAACCCACACAACCCGTTGCTGTAATCGTCGGAACAACGGAATAAACCGCTGTACCTGCTGATGTGGATGTTGCTGTAAGTGTCTGTGCTATAGAGGCACCGCTGCTTGCTGTTCCACCTGAAACATTCGTCATTGTCGGTGCTGCCCAGGAAAACGTTACACCCGATGCAGGGCTTGATGTTAAAGCTATTGAACTCGCGTTTCCTGAACAGATTGTCTGAGAAGATGGTGTTGCTGTTGCCGTCGGGGCTGGATTTACCGTTACCGTAACTGTAAATGTACTTCCAGTACATGCACCATTTACTGGAGTCACTGTATAAACAGCAGTGGCCGATGTGGTTGAACTTGTATTGGTTAGTGTTTGACTAATGGATGTCTGACCGGTTGACTGCGCACTTCCACCTGTAAATCCAGTTCCTGTTGGGGTCGTCCAGGTATAAACTGTACCTGTTGGCGCACCAGAAGGCGTTACATTAAATGCTGTTCCACTACATACACTTGCTGTTTGGGCAGTTATACTTGGCATTGCATTAATTGCAACATTTGCGAAAACATAACATCCATTAGCTATAGCATATTTAACAGAATAGCTGCCTGCCGTGCTGGTTGAGGGTGTAATTGCACCTGAACTACTATTAATAGATAAACCAGTTGGTGATGCTGAATAAGTACCTCCTGTTGTTCCTGTTTGAGTTACAGCTTGTGCTGTGCTTACTGAAATGCAGAATTGTGAATTAGAATAAGAAATGGTTGGAACTGAACTACCTGTGCAGTTTGTATTACATGGACCCGAAGAACAAGTATAACTTGAACCGAAAATAGGACCTGTAGAACCATTACTGCTGGAATTTAAGAAAGAAGTTGTTGTTATGGTTCCAACAGGGCTTGTTGTAGAAACTGTTGTACCTGGAGACCAATTGGTATAAGATCCAGTTATATTAATAGTACCATTATCCGTCAATGTACCTTGATTCGTTACATTACCAGTTATAGGTAATGTGACACCACTTGCAATAGTAACAGAAGAATTTGAGTTGCTTGTTAAACCTCCTCCTCCAATAGAATTGTTAGTGCTAGTCGATGTATATGATAAAGAACCTCCGTTTAGGGTTATACCACCTGAAGTGACTTGAAGACTTCCGTTGTTTGTTACAGTTGTATTAGCATCAATAGTTAGTCCATTGGAGATAATTAACGTTGCACCAGCATCAATAACTAAGCTGGAAGTATATGACATTGTCAAAGAATTTATTGTAACAGTTCCGCTTACAATAGTAATTGTTCCTCCTCCATAAGCATAAGAACCTGAATAGGTTTGAGGACCTGTAATCGATGCATTAGATCCATTAGTAATTGCAGGAGTTTGTGCATGTGTAATAAATGAAAGAAAAGCAAATAACAGCACCGAACACAATCCCTTTTGAATTGCTTTTGATACAATGCTGAAATACATGTTATGAAAATCGTAGAATTTCATATATAAAATTATGTTTAGATTATAATACTATTTTTACACCATTATGTAACCCTACTATAAAGACGCTGATTTTTGATTTAGGTAGCTGGTTATTGCAAAACTAACGAGATTATTTCTATTCCGTTTTGGAACGAATTATGCCTTTTTAGGTTGTTTAAGCAGATTTGTAGGGATATTATTCCAAAAAAGAAACATCAAAAAAGACTTATCTATTAATAACCCATTTTCATCGTTAATAAATTATTATTCATAAAATAAAGTCTAATGTATATTTCCAAGGATTATGTAATATTTAACATGAAATTATCCTAAATACATTAATTAATTTTTCATTAATATTCTAAGATTCTTAAATTAATGACATAAATAATTGATTGTGATGTATTTATAAAATAAAAAGTAAAAATATAATTACAAAATAATGTATTGTTTCTACAAATCAAATCAAATATTCTACGAATATTTGATTTGATTAAACAAAAATATTAATTAAAGAATTTAAAAGATATTTTAAATTCAGCAGGTGATTCAAAAATTGGTAATAAATTACCATTGTGAATAGCCAAGCTATTATAGGCATGAGATTCCAGTAAATAGCATCTGATTCCTAATAACTTAAAACTGACACCTGTTGCACATACGTTCCACTTGAAGTATTTATCCTAACAAGATAGACCCCTGATGCCAGATCATCTAATGAATAAAAATTATTCCCTGGCTGTAAGGTAATATCATTTAATATTCTTAACTGTCGGCCGGCAGCATCGAGAATTTGAATAGTAGCTATTCCTGCATTCAAATTATCTGTATTCACAATAAATCCATTTGGACTGGTATAAATTTTCAAACCTTTGCCCGCATTTATTGATTGCAGTATTGGAGTAGTTATTGCCACAGAAGCCAGTCGCAAAGTAAAGCGATCTGTATTGTCACTTGCAAGTGCATTAATCGATAAACGCAGACTAGTATCAACGGGTGTCAATGTATGCGTAACATTATCTTCAAGCAGTAATTGATAACCCGGTACATTATACTGAGAGCAACGAATTGTATAGGTACCATTCACTATTACCTTCAGGTTCAATGGAATTACTTCACCCGGGTTCAGCATCGGACGGTTATTAATTGACAAATTTGTATTGCTTGTTATTGTATTAGTATATAAGGATGGTACTATTGATGGGTTCATAACCTTAAGTGCATCAATTGCTGGTTCATAATCTGGTGAAGCCTGATCATTAAAACGGATTATAGTCTGATCAAATGCGCCTGTTGCTGTTTCTACTTCAAAACTTACGATTGGATAACTTGCTGTCCGGAAAAATGAGCTGTTTGATGTAGTACGACTCAACGGATTAACTGATATACTGGATGAACCGACGGTTCCAGTAGTGGCTACCATAAAAGCCTGCATCGCAGGAATCTCATTTGTTCCACCATTGGTCCCAACGCCGGATACATAAGAGGCAACTGTATTGGTTTCAGGTTTCCAGTAATAAATCGCCCCTCCTATATTACTGTTAGACCAGCCACTGGTATTATCCCAGTCAATAGTAGAGGGATAAGGATTTCCAAACATAAAATACTGGTTAGCTATTGTATTACTATAAGAAGGACTATTTACAGTTAAATCATGTGTATAGCTACCGGATAAATATATACTTACCTGATTTGGAACACTTAATGAAAATCCTTCACCAAGCGTCAGTGGTGTTGATAGACTAGTGACTGCTGCCCAACCTTGGGTTGTAAATGTTTTGGTATACATTTTCCAATAGCCATTACTGTATACCGGAGTATATGTTTCTATCTGATTCACGGTAACGCCTGAAAATGGGCTACTCATATAATGACTACCGGTAGAAAAGGATCTTGCACCCGATACAGTACCACTAATACTACCAGTATCAGTAACGGAATACGCTATATTTCCTCCATTATCAAAATCAATTGTTAAATTATTATTACTGGTTACAACTCCGCTTGTAAGGGAAATAGTACCATTTACAATAACAGGAGTAGTAATGCTAAGTCCGGCAGCATTGTTTACTTTCAAATTATATAAACTTAGAGATGCTTTTCCGGATAAGGTCTGAGATGAATTCCCCTGAAAAGCTAAAGTCGACCCTGACACGGTACTAAAGGTACCGTTATTAACCACATCAGCATAAGCATTTAGGATACCTGATGAAGCTAAGGTTATACTTGCTAAACTATCAACGGTAATTTTTGCGGTATTAGCTATACTGGAAATAATCGGCAGGAATGGCACTCCCGAAGGTATTATGACTGAATCATTAGAAGTAGGCAAAATATTGGTATTCCAATTAGACGTTGTTGCCCAATCTGTACTGGTAACACCGATCCAGGAATAATTACAACGTGTAATCGTTACTGTAGCACTAGCAGTATTTACACAACCGCCAGAAGTGGTAACGGAGTATGAAATCAGTGATGAACCTGCTGTAACACCTGTTACTACTCCAGTAGACGAATTAACCGTTGCAACCGACGGTGCTGAACTTGTCCAGCTTCCTCCGCCAGTTGTGGATGTATAGGTTGATGGAATCGATGTACACAATGGACTAGACCCCGAGATTGTTTGTGATACAGGAGAATATATATTTACCGCTCCTGATATTGAACTTGTAATTGGAGAACTGCATGTACTGCTGACTACACAGTAATAATAAGTTGTGCCTGCACCAGTTGTTAAAGGAGTATAATTTGCGGAAGTTCCACCACTGATTAATGAACCACCATTGTTTGATGCCGATACATTACTGTACCATTGATATGTAATACCAGCTCCCGTTGCAGTAATAGAAAGAGGTGTAGCTGTTCCATTTACACAATAAGAAGCTGAAGATGTTGATTGACTGCTTATCTGAGTACTTGGGCTGACTGTAATTGTTACAATGGTTGGTGAACCGGATACACCACAACTTGTTGTGGCTATAACTGAATAAGAAGCCGTGTTCGGTGAAGAGGAACTTGCCGTGAGTGCCTGTATAATGGAAGTTGGAGTACCGCTGCTTGCAGTACCCCCTGATACATTCGTCTGAATCGGACTTGCCCAGGAAAAAGTTACACCAGAAGTGCTTGAACTCAAGGCAATGGAGGTCGTTCCTCCGGAACAAATTGTTTGTGAAGCAGGCGTAGCTGTAACTGTGGGTCCAGTGGCTGATTGAACAGTAATCAATCCGGACGTATTACTTGTTGAAATACAAGAACCGAGCGTTGCTGTACAATAATAATATAAGGTACTTGCAACCGAAGTAGATGGAGTATAACTGGCCGTTTGGGCTCCGGAAGAAGATCCAAGAGATATTCCGCCACTATTCGAATTTGTGCTGTTGCTGTACCACTGGTAAGCCGGAGTACCCGTAGCGGTAACAGACAATGCTGTGGCGGAAGCGTTCAGCGAATAACAGGCTGCTGCAGTTGATGGGTTTGTGATACCGCTGATAGTAATAATTGTATTGCCTACTATACACGTTCCGGATGGAGCGGTATAAGTTATGGTATATGTTCCGGGAGTACTGGCAGAAGGTGTAATGGCACCAGTGCTGCTGTTGATAGAAAGTCCTGATGGAGATGCGGCATACGTCCCACCAGATGGACCTGTCAGGCTTACAGATTGAGCTGAAGTAGTTGTATTGCAGAAAGCAACAGATGAATACGTAATAATCGGCCCTGATCCTCCACATCTTCCATCACAATTACTGGTACAGTTAAAATTGGGGTTGCCTAATATCGTTGAACTATTAGCGTCCATGCCCTGAGTAGTCGTAATATCTCCGCTTCCGGTTATAGATGATCCCGAATATTGAGTATATGATCCCGTAACGGCAATAAGACCATTATCAATAATTGAACCTCCATAATTATCACTCGCAGTGCCTGTAACAGTCAATGTTACCCCTGAATTAACCGTTAGAGTTGATCCATATTCGATAGTCATATTCCCATTAATAATATTGGCCCCCGTTCCTGAAAAATTTAAAAAAGAGCTTCCATTTGTATTGATAGCAGTGCCGGAGCTATTATTAATTGTAAACGTTCCTGAATTTACAATACTTAGAGAACCTCCCTGTACATTAACCTCTCCATTACTTGTAACAAGCCCGCCAGATTGTATTAGAATTTCTCCGTTTGGATTAGCACTTCCATTATATGCACTGACATAGATACCGGATGAAAAATCGACTGTTCCACCATTCTGAACTTCCAGAATAGCTCCACCCAATGGGGTAAATGGTGTAGAACTATTCGATACAATTGTCAATGTCACACCAGACGGAACAATAACAACAATGCCGGCAGACATTTCAAATCCATTATAAGTAGTATTGGAAAGAATCGTTTGATTGCTGGAAATAACAGTTTCCTGTGCTTTCCCGATGAGTGAAAACGCAACAAGTATTCCCAAGGTGAAAATCCATTTTTTAAATAATCGAGTGTATGCGTTCGCTTTAAAAAAAAAGCTACTGGTTGATTTTGTACTCATATAAAATTTAGCTGATTATGTGTATTTTCTAATTGTCACATTCATATGTCGGTTTAACGTAATATTTATATACCTGACTTTCTGAATACTGTAAAAATACAAAAACCAATCTATTACATCGAATACGATATAGATAGATCTGAATTATAGCTAATTTATTCTTTACTTAATGATATGATTAATTAAAAAATACGACAAAAATGAAATTTAAATCGACAAAAAATAAACTAATTTAATATATCGATACTAAAACTAAATTAAACGATTCATTATAACATTTAAAATAGTTGTAAAAAACAATCAAAAAGCACATTTGATTAGCATAATATGGATCAAATAAAAAACGAATTAATCCAACACATCGTAGAAATCATATTTCAATTCTCTTTTGTTACTAAATAAGCTTTTTTAAACCAATCAAACGTTTTCTTCAAACCTTCTTCAATGGTTATTTTAGGATCGTATCCTAGCTGTGTTTTCGCTAAATGAATATTGGCCAAACTATCTTTTATATCCCCGGTACGTGGATCTGTATATATCGGTTTTATTATTGAATCAGCACAAGCTGCCAATATTCCATAGACACGATTTAAAGAGGTTGTTTGTCCACAAGCAACATTGTAATATCTGTTGAATGCCTCTTTGTTATCAGTTGTCATAGCAAGTATATTCATTTGAAGAACATTTTCTATATAGGTAAAATCCCTGGTTTGTTCGCCGTCACCGAAAATCGTTGCCTGATGTCCATTCATAAGAGCAGTTATAAATTGTGGAATTACTGCTGCATAAGCTCCTTGTGCATTTTGACGTGGACCAAATACATTGAAGTACCGCATTGCAATAAAACGAAACGGATATACATTGCTAAAGGCCTTTGCATACAATTCAATACTTCTTTTGCTCGCCGCATAAGGTGATAATACATTACCTAATCGATCTTCTTCTTTCGGAGAACCTGGATCATCTCCATACACAGATGAGGAAGAAGCGTAAATGACTCTATCTATTCCTAGCTCTTTCGCTGCATAAAATACATTCATGGATCCAAGCACATTGGTATTGTTACTGGTCATCGGATCTTTAAGAGACCTGGGTACCGAACCTAAAGCAGCTTGATGACTTATTACATTAATTCCTTCCACCACTTTGTATACATCTTCATAATTACGAATATCTCCCTCAACAAATTCATATTTAGGATGTTTAAGGAACTCTTCAATATTATGTCTGTAACCTGTAGCAAAATTATCAATGACACGAACAAGTTCAACATCATCTCTTTTTAATAAAGCTTCTGTTAGATTTGAACCGATAAATCCAGCCCCACCCGTTATTAATATTCTTTTCATAAATTAACATTCAATATTAAGCACCAAAAAGATTTAGTCAGAAAAGTGCAATTGACTGGACACTTGTTTTAGCGTATTACGATACAATGAATAAAAAGATATATTAAGCTACCTGCAAATTCATATTATTGTATTTTGCAAATATAGTATTAAACATTATATAGTACTATATCAAATTAATAGTATAAATTATTTGTATTTTTATAATCTTTAAATAAGATACTTTATGCAAAGACAATTACGACTTATATTATTTATTTTGTTGCAATGTTGCTTATTAACAAGCTGGGCAGTCCCAACAACTATCATTAAAAATATACATATAGACCAATTTGGGTATAGATGTATGTCCCAGAAAGTTGCTGTAATAAGTAATCCCCAGATAGGCTATAATACCTCAACAGAAGCATTCAGTCCGGATACAACAACCAATAATTATCAAGTCAGACGATGGACAGATGATGTTGCCCTTTTTACAGGAACATTGCAACAATGGAACGGTGGTGCTACTCACACGAATTCAGGAGATATCATTTGGTGGTTCGATTTTTCAACATTTACAACTCCTGGCAACTACTATATTTATGATGTTGCCAATAATGCAGCTTCTTATCAATTCCGAATCGGAGATGATGTATTTAAGGACGCACTGACACAAACCGTTCGTTCTTACTACTATCAGAGATGTGGTATTGCCAAAACGGCTGTCAATGCCGGTGCCGGCTATGCAGATGCAGCCTGCCATCAACATGCCCTGCAAGATACCGATTGCAGACTTTTTAATGATAAAGCAAATGCGGCAAATTCTTCTCAAAATTTATCCGGCGGATGGCACGATGCCGGAGATTATACCAAATATGTAAACTTTACATGGTCTACACTCATTGACCTTCTTAATGCTTATCAACAGAATCCGACTGTCTGGACAGATGATTATAATATTCCTGAATCAGGTAATGGTGTACCTGATATTCTGGATGAAGTTAAATACGAACTCGATTGGCTACTAAAAATGCAACAACCAAATGGTTCTTTATTATGTATCGTAGGGCATGCCAGTAGCTCACCTCCTTCCGGTGATAATACTCAAACGGTATATGGACCTGCAACTACATCTGCAACATTTACGGGTTCAGCTGTATTTGCATTGGCAGCGATACAATTTAAATCACTTGGTATGACAACATATGCCAATACCTTGCAAACAGCAGCTATCAATGCATGGAACTGGGCAGTTGCCAATCCAAATATAAAATGGAGAAATAATGATAGTTCTTATGGTTCAGTAGGTGTAGGTTCCGGACAACAGGAACTGGACGATCCTAATAATTCTGCTACGTATCCTTATAATATGATTTGCAGACAAGTATGTGCAGGTGTATTTCTTTATGCACTTACAAGTGGCAGTGCATATAAAACATATGTGGAAGCAAATTATAACCAGGTCCACCTGGTAGCCTGGGGATACAGTTATCCATTCGAAACTACTAACCAGGATATGCTGCTTTATTACTCAAATCTTTCCGGAATAACAGCATCTGTCGGAACGGCAATTAAAAACAGTTATCTGAGTGGGAATAATAATGCAGACAACTGGCCTCATATTACCAATAAGGATGATGCTTACCGCGCCTTCATAAAAGATTTTGTGTGGGGTAGCAATGATACTGAATGTTCACAAGGAAATATGTTTTATAACATGTCTGTTTATGGGGTTGATCCATCAAACACTACAGCTTACCTGAATGCTGCGGAAGATTATATTCATTATATACATGGCGTGAATCCGAATGCAACTGCTTATTTAAGTAATATGGGGGCATTCCAGGCTGAAAATTCTGTTCCTTCTTTTTATCACAGCTGGTTTACCGATGGAAGCGCCTTATGGGATGAGGTTGGTGTATCCACATATGGCCCTGCACCCGGATTTCTTGTTGGCGGACCTAATCCAAGTTGGGCGCTGGATGCCTGTTGCCCTTCGGGCTGCGGAGGTTCAAACGCATTATGTGTTACGGTATCCCCTCCAGGTGGTCAACCAAATCAAAAATCATATTTAAGCTGGAACACAAACTGGCCGCAGGATTCATGGGAAGTAACAGAAAACGGAATCTATTATCAAGCTGAATATATCAAATTACTATCTAAATATATAGGAACTGCCTGCGGAACATTGGGTGTCAATTGGGTAAATATTTATTTAAATCGGATATCTGATAAAACAGTTCAAGTAAACTGGTCTACTTCTTCGGAAACCAATAGTTCGTATTTTACGATATTACGATCTTCCAATGGAACAACATTCGACAGTATAGGAACCCTTTATACAAATGGCAATAGCAATGCAACCGTTAACTATCAATATACTGATTCATCTGCTCCATTGGGAACTGTTTATTATAAAATAAAAGAAGTAGATTTTAATCAATCCATTAGCTATTCTTCAATAGCAAGTACCAAAGGTTCTGAACAAAATATGATTGTGTATCCAAACCCTTTTGACAATATGCTTACAATTGATCTGAATGGCACTCAAAATACTGTATATTCTCTTCAATTATTTAATATACTGGGTCAGCAAGTTTATCAGACATCTATACAATCGGCTAAAACACAGATTTCAACCGAAGAATTACCCACTGGAGTATATATGATTCAGGTAAATAGTGCTGATGCAACATTTACGGAAAAGGTCATAAAGAAGTAAATAAAGCTGAATGCCTAAGGCTGAATGCTTTTATCTCTCGAGTCTTTGAAGCACTTAAAGAATATTACCCATAAAAAGAGTCAATGATTCTTTTTATGGGTAATATTCAAAAAAGCTTTTTAGAGTTAATAACCTGTATCCTTTTATTTTTTTGGAATTATGGTATAAAAAACCAACTATGAAAACGGTCATTTTTGTACTAACAGCTTTAGCGACACTAACATTCCAGCATGCAGATTTTAAACAAGAACAATTAAAATATTCCAGAGTTAGAATCGCTTATGCAGAAAAGGAATCTATTCTAAAAAAACAATATCAAATTTTAAAACAAGATCTGTACTATCAAAAAGTATTGATTCGTATTTTCAAGCAGGAGAAACAAGTTGAGATATGGTCTAAAAATAATGTTTCAAAAACGTTTATACACATTAAAACCTGGGACATTTGTGCAGCTTCCGGTCATTTAGGACCGAAGCGTCGTCAAGGTGATAATCAAGTTCCTGAAGGTATTTATTGTATTGATCGCTTTAATCCAAACAGTAACTTTTATCTCTCTTTAGGGTTAAATTATCCAAATGCATCTGATAAAATTTTATCTGATAAAACATATCCAGGGGGTGATATATTTATTCACGGTGCTTGTGTTTCGATTGGTTGCGTGGCGTTAACCGATGATATCATTAAAGAGCTTTATCTGATATGTATCGAAGCACGTCAACACGGACAACTCAACATTCCGGTACACATCTTTCCATTTAAAATGACTGAATATAATATAAAAGCATATGCCCGAACATTTCCGGAACATGCAAATTTCTGGAACAACTTACAATCAATCTTCAGCTATTGGGAAGAAAATCATAACTTGCCTGAAATTAGTATCAATGCAAAAGGGAATTATCTGATTCAATAACTATATGAGTGTATCTACTGATCTCGAAGAGTATAGGAAAATATTCTGGGATGCTTTTCATAGGCCTCAATTATCTTCAAAAAAGTATTCGGATCAATGGCAAAGTCTTGATCTTATAAATGATGTCCTTGCAGGTCCATTCTTTTCAATGTATGAAAATGGACATATTCAATATATTTATGAAGATAAGGATCGTTTCCCAAACATCAACTCCATTGAGGATTTTAAGACTTGGGCAACCTATCTAATCAATGTTTATCACGATGAGGTAGAATCACTTGATGCACCTATTGATAAAACGGAAGAATATGACTTGCAGGTAATGCGTTTTCAAACAGAAACAAAAAATAAATTACTTGGTTTGGCAATTAAAATACTGAAAGAAAACTAGAAAGTCGTTTCCAGTAATTAGTAACTAGTTTCCAGACGATAATATATTTATCTATCTGGAAACTAATGACTAGTAACTAGCTACTAATTTCGTAGCTGCGGTAATTTATACACGAAGTAGAAAATAATCGGAAATACCAATAAATTCAGAATAGTATCACTAATCAATCCTCCGATTACAACAATTGCCAAGGGCTTTTGAGTTTCGGAACCAATACCATGTGAAATGGCAGCAGGTAATAATCCAAGAATTGCCATTAAAGCGGTCATAATAACAGGGCGTATACGCGATAATACACCATCTCGGATTGATTCATCCAATGTTTCGCCTTCCTGCAATTTCTGTTTGAATACGTTAATTAGAATTACACCATTCATTACACAAATACCGAACAAGGCTATAAAACCAACACCAGCAGAGATACTAAAGTTAGTACCAGTAAGACCCAAATTCCAGATACCTCCTACAATAGAGAATGGTACATTCAATAATACAAGCCCGGCATCCTTACCATTACCAAACATTACGAATAGAATAATAAAGATTAATACTACACTTATTGGAACCACCTGTTCCAGACGTTTTGTAGCACGTTCCTGATTTTCAAACTGACCTTTCCATTCAAGTCTCATGCCTTTATCAAGATGTATGGCATTTGCTACTTTCTTTTGTGCTTCGGCAATGGTACTTCCCATATCCCTGCCGCGAATAGAAAATTTCAATGCGATAAATCTTGAGTTATTTTCTCTGTAAACAAACGCAGGTCCAGTAACTTTTGAAAGAGTAGCAATTTCCTTTAATAATATTTTATTACCTGAGAGGGTTGGGATAACCAATTTCTCCAATTGTTCCCTTGAAATTCTGTACTCAGGCATATAACGTACCCGTACATCAAATTTCTTTTCTCCCTCAAATAATTTTGTAGCTGCTTTACCTCCTATGGCTGTCTCAATAACCGATTGGCAATCGGATGTACTAACACCGTATATTGCCATTTTACGTTGATCAAGATCAATTCGATATTCCGGCTGTCCAATCAAACGTATAATTCCTAAATCCTCTATCCCCTGAACGGATGCTAATATTGGTTCAACCTGATCAGCTATTTTCTCAAGTTCTGTTAGATTATTACCGTATATTTTAACAGCCAGAGACCCTTTTACACCAGAAACTGCTTCTTCCACATTATCCATGATGGGTTGTGAAAAATTCAAATTAATACCCTGATATTTCTGCAAGGATTTTTTCATCTCAATGATCAACTCTTCTTTAGAAACTCCCCTTGTCCATTCTTCTTTTGGTTTTAAATCCACATGAAATTCAATATTGAAAAAACCTGTTGGATCTGTACCATCATTCGGACGACCAGTCTGAGACATTACTGAATTTACTTCCTCAAACTCTAGAAATTTCTTTCGCATTTTTTCTGTAATCTCAATAGATTGCCCTAATGAGGTACTCATAGGCATACTAGCTCTAACATAAATGGCACCTTCATTCAGTTCTGGTAAAAATTCGGTTCCCAGTAGGTGAAATGAAGATATTCCGCAAACAACTATTACAAGGGCTACAATCAGGGTTTTTATCTTGTTACCATAGGTTATATGGAAACCCCACATGATAATCTTGTTAAAGAAAATAACAACAGGATTATGCCGTTCTCTTACATTCGTATTAAGAAGATAAGAGGCCAATACAGGCACTAATGTAAGTGTAAAGATAAGTGCTCCTAACAATGCAAATCCTAACGTATAAGCAAGAGGTGAAAACATTTTACCTTCTACTTTCTGAAAAGCAAATATTGGAAGCAAGGCAGTTATGATAATCAATTTTGAAAAGAAAATTGCTTTACCAAGCGTTGCTGCTTTCTTTCGAATAATACCAAATTTCAAAAGCTTATTATATCTTGGCATTCCGATTTCATGGGCCTTATGATCCAGTATAACAAACAAGCCCTCGACCATAACCACCGAACCATCAATGATAATACCAAAGTCAATAGCACCCATGGATAATAAATTGGCACTCATTCCTTTTATCCGCATACAAACAAATGCAAATAACAACGCCAATGGAATGATAAGAGATACAATAAATGTTGTTCTCCAGTCCAACATAAAAATAAATACAATCAATGTCACCAGCATCACTCCCTCCATTAAGTTTTTCTTAACGGTATGAGTGGTAAATTCAATTAAGTTTGTACGATCATAAAACGTACTGATCTTAACATCACCTGGAAGTACGTTATCATTCAGATCTGCGATTTTTTCTTTAAGAGCCTCCAGTACTTTACTTGGATTTTCATTTTTCAACATGACAACGATACCTTCAACAACATCTTCTGTGGTATCTCTTCCAACATAACCAAGACGAGGGAGTGCGGCTTCATGTACATGGGCCACATTTTTAATCAGAATCGGTGTTCCCTTTATGTTAGAGATTACAATATTTTCGATCTCATGTATATTATTCAGAATACCAATCCCTCTAACAACATAAGCTTGATCATTTTTTTCAATGATATCACCTCCAACATTCACATTACTTCTGGAAACCGCTTCGAATACATCCAAAGAAGTAATATTAAAATCCTGCATCAATTTTGGATCAACGGAAATTTCATAGGTCTTTACTTCACCTCCAAAACTCACAACATCAGCAACACCCGGAACTCCTTTAAGGGCTCTTTCTACAACCCAGTCCTGAAGTGTCTTTAATTCTCTGGCTGTTTGATGCTTACTTTTTAAGGTATATCTGAAAATCTCACCTGTAGGACCATACGATGGTTGCAATTCAGGATCAACCCCATCGGGAGTATTCACACTAAGAAGTCTGTTCGCAACTAATTGACGAGCCTTGAATTCATCAACATCATCATCAAACATAACTGTTACAACAGACAAGCCGAATAAGGAAATAGAACGTAAACTTGTTTTCCCGGGAACAGAGTTCAGCTCCACCTCCAAAGGTATTGTAACAAACTTTTCAATTTCTTCCGTGCTTCTTCCCGGCCATTGTGTAATGATTTGTACACGCGGATTTATAACATCCGGAAATGCTTCAATAGGTGTGTTTAAATAACTGACAACACCAGAAATGACCAATACAATAGTACCGAAGAATACGAAGAAACGATTCTTCAATGAGAAGGATACAATCGATAAAATAAATTTATTCATACCGATTAATTATTAATAAGTAAATTATATACAAGCAACTGATGTTTACTTATAACCCTTTCTCCATCTTTTACACCAGACAGTATGCGTATATTAGTATCTTCTAATCCCACACGCTGAATTTCTCTGATTTCTATGTGACACTTATCGTCATATACTAATACATATTCTTTATTGTTATTGAATATGATACAATCCGGAGGTAATACGAGATGTTTATTATCATTTTTAACACCAATCGATACGGTAGCAAACATCTCTGGTTTTAATAAAAAATCTGAATTTTCGAGTACAATTCGAACCTTCATTACTCTTGATTCTGGATCCAATACATTAAAAATTTTATCAATCTTACCATAATATACTTTATCCGGGTAGGCTAAGGTTACAACCTTTACTTTATCATTAATTTCAATCTGATCAATATCTGATTCGAATACATTACCTAACACCCATACTTTATCAAGGTTAGTAATAGTGAACAAGCGACTTGTATTGTCCATGCGGAATTGGGTATTCTCAAAAATGTTTTTCTCGATAATAAAACCGGATATCGGTGCCCTTACCGTATAACTTGACAATTCTCCGACTCCATATATAGCCAGAACTTCCTTAATTCTTTTTAATTCACTTTGTGCTTTCTCTAATTCTTTTTTAGCCGTTACCAAATCACGTTCAGATGCCAATCCTCCCTCGTACATATCACTGGTAACCTGAAGGTTTTTCTGAGAAATATTCATATTTGATTCTGCTGTTATGTACTGATTTTGAAAATCAGCCACTTCCATACTTTGAACAACAGCCATTACTTGGCCTTTCTGAACATAATCGCCTAATTCAACAAGGAGGCTTTTTACATAACCACCTACTAAAGGATAAACCTGCACCAATTCATCTTCATTTGCTGAAACTTTACCTGAAATGGTAAGCTCTGTTTCAACATCTTTGTATGTTACCGTATCTAATTCTATAATACGCATCATACTATCCGTCAAACATGATGATTGAACCGATTCCTCATTCTTTTTTTCTGAGCAGGAAAAAAATATTCCGACTAATCCGATTAGGATTAAACTCCTGATATTATTAAAACGCATATACATCTACTCCTATCGTATAATTTAAATTTTCAATTGCTTGTAAACGATCACTTTTCATTTGATTCATACCAACAACATTGTTTTTATAAGATTCATAGAAATCCAAAAACTCCAGCATGCTGATATTTCGCTTTTGATAATTCGTTAATATTCCATCAATCAATTGATCAAATTCTGACATAATAGTCATGTCTGTTCGCTTGTAAAGATTATCTACTTCATCTACTTGCCTATAGGCAGCAACAACGTCTGTTAAAACTATATTTTCAACGTACTTAGTATTTGTAAGGCTGTTTTTATAATAATTCTGTGCAGCTTTAATATTTCCTTGATTTCGATCGAATGCTGGAATGGCAGCAGTAAATCCAATTCCCCAATAATTTATAATATAGTTAGATGCTCTATCATACTCAGCATTTACAAGTATATCCGGAATCGCATTAGCCTTTTGAATGGCAATATTCTGTCTTGCTTGACGAACAGTCAATTCCTGTATCTTTAAATCAGATCGATTATTTAATGCTTCCTCATATAAAGAATCCATTTTATAATTGGCCGTCTTAAACGTTTCGCAAAAACCTTTATCGATACTTGCAGTTATATAGGCATTTGTTGAATCACTCATAAATACATAAAGGTTCTGCATATCATTATGAATATCCATAACCATATTTTTGCGCTCATTTTCTAATGAAACAAGAAAGGCTTTTAAACGAATTACCTCTTTTAAGGGTATGTTTCCTTTTTGATACTGTAAATCATACAATTGAACTGTATGCCGTAATGAACTGATTTCTGTATCATAAGCTCCAAGAGATTGTTGCTTGTAATACATAGCAAAAAATGTACTTCGTAACTGAAATTTCAGTGTTCGTAATAAATCATACAACTGAGCTTCAGCAAGCTGAGTATTGATTACCTGCAACTGAATATTCTTATTTCTTTTACCAGCTGTCATAATCAATTGATTAATACCAACAAATATCTGACCTGATTTTGTAAAGTCAAGTGTTTTGTGGGTGTATTGATTATAGGCGTTCTGGTCAAATATTAAATTCGGATTGGGCCACAGCTTTGCTTGCAATATTAAGGCTTTAGCAGCATCAATATTATACTGCTGCGCAAGTAACTGAAGATTGGCAGCTAAAAACCGTTTCTCAACATCGTTTAATGTTAACGTTATAGTATCGGTTTGTTGTGCTGCTATTTTATTTACAATCGTAAAAAAAAGAACAGCGCAGAGACAAAAATTTTTCACTTTCATTCGGATTTTCCTAAACAATTAAATATTATGGCAATGATTTCAGGTTTTTTTAACAGCAACACTAAATTTGCGAATCAAAATTGTTTACATTTTGAAGTTGAATTATTTCATGAACGCAAAACTAATGGAATATTGTATAAAATTATATGCAATAAGTATTTATACTGAGAACATCCCTAAAGATATTAACATAGTACAATAAACATTTCACTTTCAACTATATAAAATATTCAAATACAGACCAAATATATTTTACATATCCATATTGCCCAAATAATAAGGATATACAACAAAATAACAAACCGAATAAAATACTAAAAATCTAATTCTCCTACTTTTGGGGATTAATTTATAATAATATTAAACATGCTTAACTATTATACAATTCGATAACCGTAATTTCAGGAGGTATGCCCAAACGCCCCGGAAATCCTATGTAACCAAAACCTCTGTTAACATACAAATATTGGTCGTTCTTTTTATATAAACCACCCCATTGCTCATACATCCACTGAACAGGGCTCCATTTAATAGGCCCTTTTTCAATACCAAATTGAAATCCATGGGTATGACCTGAAAAAGTGATATCAATATTGCTGTATTTAGGTCTTACTTCAGCATCCCAATGACTTGGGTCGTGGGATAATAATAGCTTAACAGGTACCTGTTCTGTACCCGGATATGCCTCACTCATTTTACCATATTTAGGGAAATGACCCTTTGCACCCCAGTTTTCGATCCCCAGAATAGCGATTTCTTCTCCGTTCTTTTTTAAAATTCTGTGTTCGTTCATTAAAATATCCCAGCCCATATTTTTATGTACCTGAATCAATTGATTCAGATTTGTCTTCTTTGCCTCTGCAGAATCCCAAGCAACATAATCACCATAGTCATGATTTCCCAGAGTTGAATAAATACCTAGAGGTGCTTTAAGCTGTGAGAAAAGATCTATGAAATTATCCATTTCATCGGCTTTATTATTAACCAGATCACCTGTAAAGAATATAATGTCTGGCTTTTGTTTTAATACCATATCAATACCTCTTTGAACCGCTGTTTTATTGAAAAAACTGCCTGAATGAATGTCTGAAAGCTGTACAATTTTTAATCCGTTCCATGAATCCGGTAGATTTTTTAAAACAATTCTCTTTTTTCGTATCGTATAATCATGCGCCCCCACAACAATACCATATGTCATTCCAATGAAAGGGATTGATGAAGCGGCCAAACCAGCTTTCAAAAGGAAGTCCGATCGAGAAATAGCATTACCCTCAGTTGCTGGCTTATCATGCAGCATATTCTGTGCAGCTGCATAAATCCATCGCAAAGCTCTCTGAACATCATCTATAAGTAAAAAGAGAATAAATACCAGCTTGGTAAGGAACAATACCATAATCAATCCAATTGAGATTGTTCGGAACCATATAGGTAGTTGGGTTATTAATCCCAAAAACATAATAACCAGAACCCCAACTGAACAACAGGTAAATAACCAATAAATAACATAAATACTTTTTTTGATATTGGGCTGAAGTGAAGATGTAAGTGTTTTTATTCCCGAAAACACATACCAATCGATAAGTAAAAACACACCTATCGCTATAAGTAAAAACATTGGATTGCCGCGCATATTACTGTATAATTATATTCTGAAAAGACGAGTTGCTTGCTGAAATATTTTAAAGGTATTGAAATTTAGTATTTAATTTCAATATTCCGCATAATACCAAATAGTAAATGATTCAGTGCCATTCTATTCATATATAAATTTGTATAAGCTTTTAAGCTAAACGCCTCCGTAAGCAAGATTACTGTAATGTTCCGGAATTTAAGAAACTTAGTTACTACTAATGAAGTAGATAGAAATGAATCAGCCATGTATTATAAATACTCATATTTTGATAACAATGACCAGTGTTTTAATCCATTTGTACTTTTGTATATTTGCAAATACCTCCTATGGGTATAATACAATATTATTTTGGCTAATTACAAATTGAACAACATCATGCTCATTGACACACCAGCACAAAAAGGATATTTCTTTCCTGCCGAATGGTATAAACACAAGGCTACCTGGCTTAGCTGGCCTCATAAAGAAGCCTCCTGGCCAGGCAAACTGGATGCCGTTTTTCCAATGTATGCCCAATTTGTAAAGTTGCTTGCTGAAGGCGAAGAAGTACACATTAATGTGGCTAACGATAAAATGGAAGCATTTGCTAAACAATATATCATACAGGCAGGTGCAGATATGAATCAAGTATTTTTTCATCATTTCCCTACTAATGATGCTTGGTGCCGTGATCATGGACCAGCCTTTCTTATTAATCCTAACGCAGATATTAAAAAAGTAATAGTGGATTGGGGCTATAACGCATGGGGAAATAAATACCCACCATATGATCTTGATGATGTAATTCCAACAAAAATTGCTGAATATTATAACATACCCGTATATAACCCGGGAATTGTTATGGAAGGTGGTTCTGTAGAATTTAATGGTAGAGGTACATTATTAACCTCTACTTCATGTCTATTAAATCCTAATCGAAACCCTGCATTAAGTCGTGAGAAAATCGAAGAATACCTGGAAAAGTATTATAACGTAGAAAATATCTTATGGCTGGGTGAAGGCATTGTTGGGGATGATACCGACGGACATATAGATGATATTACCCGTTTTGTAAACGAGGAAACAGTAGTAACCGTTGTTGAAGACAACAAGAGTGATGATAATTATTTTTTGCTGAAAGATAATTTAAAAGAACTTCATAAAATGCGTTTAGAGAATGGTAAACAATTGAATATTGTTGAACTACCCATGCCATCAGCCGTAATTTATGAAGACCAACGCTTGCCTGCATCTTATGCTAACTTTTATATCAGCAATAATTATGTTGTGGTTCCAACATTCAGAGATAAAAATGATGATATAGCGTTGAATATTTTGCAACAGTTATTCCCGAACCGGACAGTTAAAGGTCTTGATTCAACAGATATTATATGGGGCTTGGGTAGTTTTCATTGTCTGAGTCAACAGGAACCGGTTTAGTAATAGTCGCCAGTTATTAGTTGCTAGACTAAAGGCATATTAACGAAGTATCAGAAATATCATTTTATATATAAGTATTTTAGTCAAATAACTAAAAACTAATAACCAGATATTTCAACATAATTCTGTAAATCTAGAAACTAATAACTGGCAGCTAGAAACTATCTTTAATCCAAATAATCTTCATTAAATACTTCGTCATCAAAATCTTCAGCCAACAAGTCCATATACTCATCAAACCATACTTCTGAATAATTATATTTATAAGCAAATCCTTCTTTTATATATATTAATTCAACAAAAGAAACATGCCCATAATATCTTTCAAATCCTTCGATTTCAGCTTCTTCTTCCAGAAATTCCTGAACATGAATAATCAACTGATGCTGATTCAGCAAAACATTCAGATTCAAAAACTGTTCAATGGTAGTTTTCCTTTTGTCAATCAGAATGCAATTTGCCTCACTCAAATAAGCGCCGTACAATAAATTGATCTTATTTTTGATACAATAATCTTCAATCTTAGAAAGGATGTTCATAATTGTACTATTTAAGTTTATATTTTTAGTTGCTAGGTATTAGTTTTTAGTTGCCAGACTTACCACTTAGTTTAATTATGACCTTTTGCCTAGCAACCAGAATCTAGTAACTAGCAACTATTTAATTACTACTTTTCCAAAGCCTTTACCAACAGTCAAACGAATCAGATTTTTATCTGGATTAATGATTTCAAATTCAACTTCTTTCCCATCTGCTTCGCAGCTTTTAGGAGTGAACAATAAACCATGAACCATAATATCATAGTCCTTATAAACCGTTTCAAATTCCCCTTTAAGAGACTGAGTAATGGTTAATGATTTACTTTTCCCTTCGGTAGTAAAGGTTTTATAAACACATTTACCTTCTTTATAATCGTATCCATCTCCTTTATCTTCGTACAAATGACTCTTATGTTCTTTGTTATCGTAGTACACATGTAAGGTTAATTCTTCCGGATCAAACTCTCCGACATATTGCATTATCGGAGCCATTGGAATTACTGCACCCGCTTTAATGAATAAAGGAATTCGGTCAAGTGCAGCTTCTGCCCATACTTCCTGGTTACCGGCAGACACTTCATCATCCCAGTAATAATACCACTTACCTTCCGGTAAGTATAACCATCTTCCATCTACTTTTTCAGACAAGATCGGACAAACAAGAATATTGTCACCCATACAGAATTCATCCTGTCTGTAGTATGTTTCAGTATCATTCTGATCAACAAAAGGCAGCGGACGTAAGGCAGGAATACCTGTAGCTACATGTTGATAGAAGGTTGTATATATATACGGCAATAACTGATAACGTAATTCAATAAAACGCTTTACCAATAATTCGTATTCTGTTCCAAAGGACCATGGTTCCTGATCTCCGTGATCACCGGATGAGTGCACGCGACAGAACATGTGGAAAATGCCCAGCTGCACCCAACGTACAAATAATTCTCCACTTGGAGAACCAATGAATCCACCAATATCTGAACCGCAATAAGAAATACCGGATACACTCAAACGCTGACACTGACTATTTGCAATGCTTAAGTGATCCCAGCTAGCTACATTGTCACCAGTCCAAACAGAAGAATATTCCTGTAGACCGGAATAACCGGAACGTGTAATCACAAAAGGTCTTTTACCATCACCGAATTTTTTTACTCCCTCATAGGTAGCTTTCGCCATCTGCATTCCATAAACATTATGTGCTTTTCGATGACTGCAAGGATCGCCATCATAATCGTGACGGACATCATACGGAAACGTCTCTACTTCAAACACAGCAGGCTCATTCATATCGTTCCATACACCGCGAACCCCTGTTTCCATCAAGCCGTCAAATAAACCGGCCCACCATTCCCGTACTTCCGGTCTGGTGAAATCCGGAAAATTACATTCGCCCGGCCATACAGATCCCTTCATTAACGGACCATCCATACGTTTACAGAAATATCCTTTCTCCAGACCCTCTTTATATACCCAGTAATTCGGATCGATTTTAATACCAGGATCAATAATGACAACCATTTTGAATCCTTGTTTCTCCAGATCCTGAATCAATTTCTTCGGTTGCGGGAAATGTTCCGGGTGCCAGGTAAAGCATCTGAATCCATCCATATAATCAATATCCAGATAGAAGGCATCACAAGGAATTTTTCTGGCTCTGAATTCAGAAGTAATATCACGTACCTGTTTTTCCGGATAGTAACTCCACTTGCATTGATGGAAACCCAATGCCCATAAAGGTGGCAATTCTGGCTTCCCGGTCATGTTCGTGTATGTTTCTACTACGTTCAGTAATTCAGGTCCATAGATGAAGTAATAATTCATTTCCCCGCCTTGCGCCCAGAAGGAAGTAGCATTCTTCCGTTCATAACCAAAATCGAAGAACGTACGGAATGAATTATCAAAGAAAATTCCATAAGCCACTTTATGATGCAAGCCAATAAAGAAGGGTATGTTTTTATACAAAGGATCTGAATCTTTGCCAAAAGCATACGTGTCTTTACCCCAGTTTTCAAAACGCTTTTCACGGATATCGTTATCCGTTGGCTTATCTCCTAAACCATAAAAATGTTCTCCAGCTTGTCCTTTGCGAGTATTAAAAACAATCTCTCCGCCATATTTCTTATGATCTTCCCAGTGAAATCCTTTTTCATCCTCAGAGATAATAAGACCATTTTTATCAAGAATTTTAATCAATAAATATTCCTTCTGAATAATGCAATCCAGTTTGGATGTCAACAATACAAAATGAGACTCTTCTTCCAGTAATTCCAATTGATCAACCTTCCCTTCATACTGATGCGCATGCGAGTAAGAAAAATCACGCTGAAAATTGCCGTATGGCGCAAAACGAAATCGAATAATCTTGTCAGACACTACTTTTACTTCCAGAACCGTCTGCGCACAATAGAAATAAAAACAATTCCCAACTCTTTCCCATCTTTCCACGATACCGGCATTCTGTTGTGAAGCCTGTTTATCGTGGTTAATATTCATGTAACTTTCCATACGAACGCTATTTCTTCAAAATATCCACTTTCTACCCTAAAAATAGAATAAAAAAAGGCCATTCTTGTATTAAATAGATTGTTTTTATTACAAATCAATGAAATGAAAATTTCTATTCAAATAGTGCAAAATGTTTCTCAAGATTAGTGTCTATTCGATAGGTTTTTAAGACAGCTAAGAGTATTTTTATACGTGGAAAACTTCTGTACAAATATTCATTTGTATTTCAACCAATAAATATGAATAAAGCCAGGGTGTTAATGTTGGGGTGGGAATTCCCTCCGATCATAAATGGAGGTTTGGGGGTAGCCTGCCTTGGATTAAGTAAAGCGCTATCCAAACAAGTAGAACTTACCCTGATTCTTCCCAAAAGTGATCCTTCGATTATTTTGAATAAAGTTGAAGTTATCGGACTGAATCAACAGGAAAAAATACGTGTACGGGAAGATTTTCAAAAAGATTTTTATGAGGAACTGGAAGAAGTTTATAGCATTCCAATGTCCATTCTCCCCTACCATATTCCAACTATTCCAGTACTGACAAAGAAAACAGTTACCCGATCAACTGAAAAAAAAATCCTTAAAACAGAATTCTATAAGCCCTTTGAAATTAATGATCTGTATGGAGATGATACCATACAGAAAGTAATTGAATATGCATCTGTATCTGCAGATATGTGTATGGACTGGGACTTTGATATTATTCATTGCCATGACTGGATGACAATGCTTGCCGGTGTTGAGATTAAGCACAGAACAGGTAAACCACTTGTTGTACATGTACATTCCCTCGAATACGATCGTAATAATGGGAACACTTCGAGTTGGGTATATCAGATTGAGAAACAGGCTATGATGGAAGCGGATGCCATTCTTCCGGTAAGTGATTACACTTCGCGCATAGCTATTGAACATTATGATATTAACCCGAGAAAAATCCATTCTGTACACAATGGAGTAGAAAAAATTACACCGTTCCATCTTGATAAGCCATTCCCTGAGAAAGTAGTTTTATTTATTGGACGTGTTACACATCAGAAAGGTCCGGAATATTTTATTGAAGTTGCATCACAGGTATTAAAGGAATATCCACTGGCTCGCTTTGTTGTGGCTGGTACAGGTGATAAGTTAAAAGAGCTGATTGAAACCGGAGCTTATAAACATCTTGGTTTAAATGTACACTTTACCGGATTTCTGAACAGAGAAAAGATACATGAATTATTGGCCATGGCGGATGTATACTGTATGCCATCCGTATCAGAACCATTCGGATTATCTGCATTGGAAGCCGCGCAGTTTGGAGTTCCGTGTGTAGTCTCCAAACAATCCGGGGTATCGGAAGTATTGATTGGAGCTTTAAAAGCAGACTACTGGGATATTGATAAAATGGCTCACTATATATTACTTCTTCTAAAAGATCCTGAATTTGCACATACTGTTTCTGAAAATGCACACTTTGATCTGGAATATTGCACTTGGGAAAATGCTGCACTTGAGATCAAAGAAATTTATAATCAACTTTTAGCTTAATACCCTATGCGTTCTGTAACGCTCTGTTTTCAGGTACATCAGCCCTTCCGCATAAAACCCTATACCTTTTTTGATATTGGTAAAAACCATGCTTATGAAGATGATGGTCTGAATCAAATGGTCATTGACAGAGTCTCCGATTCCTGTTATCTGCCAACAAATAAAATTCTGCTGCAGCTTATAAAAAAATATCCAGAGAGCTTTCGTGTTGCTTTCTCCATCAGTGGTACAACCATTGAACAATTCAAAAAATACAGACCCGATGTACTGGAATCGTTTCAGGCATTAAGTAAAAGTGGAGCAGTTGAATTTCTATCAGAAACCTATTATCACAGCCTTAGCGGTGTTTATTCCAAAGAAGAATTTAAAATACAGATTGAACAGCATCGCAAACTTATTCGATCAACTATAGGCTACAAGCCTGAAGTATTTCGAAATACTGAATTGATACATAACAATGATTTAGCTGCAATCATAAAGGATCTTGGCTTTAAAGGAATGATAACCGAAGGTGTTTCGGCACTTTTGGGAAATATGAGTACCAATAGACTTTATAGTCCTGCCCATATTACATTTCCTCTTATTCTTAGAAACTGTAAATTATCCGATGACTTGGCTTTTCGCTTTTCTGATAAGAACTGGAAAGGTTATCCATTGACGATTGATAAATATGCTTCCTGGATCAAGCGTTCTTTAAAGAAGAATGAAAATGCTACGATTTATATCGATTATGAAACATTTGGTGAACATCAGAAAAAGAATAGCGGTATCTTTACATTCTTACGAAAATTGCCAGGCGCATTAATAAATGATTATAATATTGAATTCCTTACTCCCTCGGAAGTAATTGATTCACTGGAAATACAGGATGTATACGATGCTCACGATTTTATTTCCTGGGCAGATATAGAAAAAGACCTTTCTGCATGGACGATGAACAGCATGCAGAAAGAAGCACTTGAAAAAATCTATAGTCTGGAACCAATGATCCGTAAAATGCAGATCCGTAGACATACAGAGAAATGGTCAAAGCTTCAAACCTCTGATCATTTCTATTATATGAGCACCAAGGGTTATACAGATGGAGAAGTGCATCAATACTTCAGTCCCTTTAATAGCCCTCACGATGCCTATCTGCATTATATGAATGTAGTGGCAGATTTTGAGCTGGAGATACGGAAGAAAAAATTATTTAAATAAAAAACCTCCAAGGTCTTAAAGACCTTGGAGGTTTTAAGACTAATAGCTTTCTTAACACTTAGAACTTAATACTTATAACCTAATAAATGAATATCCTTTCAATTGATAATCTTTCTAAAGCGTTCAGTGATAAAAAACTGATTGATGGTGTAACTCTTGGTTTAAGCAAGGGAGAAAAAGTAGCCATCGTAGGAAGAAACGGTGCAGGTAAATCTACCCTGCTTAAAATCGTAATGGGCATTGAACATGCAGACAGCGGTAATGTTGCCATTCACAAGAGTTGTACGGTTGGATACTTAGAGCAGGATCCGATTTTACCGGACGGTAAAAAAATATTGGAAGTAGCATTAGAGAGTCGTAAAGACATCTGTGAGGCCATTATGCTTTACGATCAATCGATGATTACGCTGGACAGCGATATGATGGAACGTGCCATCACACAGATGGATGCTTTGCAGGCATGGGAGTTTGAAGATAAAGCCAAACGCATTTTATCGAAATTGGGTTTGCACGATGCAACATTAGAAGTGAATAATCTTTCCGGTGGACAACAAAGACGTGTGGCTCTGGCCCGAGTTCTATTGCAGGAGCCGGATGTCTTGTTAATGGACGAGCCAACCAATCACTTGGATCTGGACATGATTGAATGGCTGGAAGAATTATTGAAAGCTTCTCAGCAAACGTTATTATTTATAACCCACGACAGATATTTCTTAGATGAAGTAGCCAACGGAATACTGGAACTGGAAGGTGGTAAAATTCAGATGTATCGCACCAAATACCCGGAATATCTGGAACGTAAGGCAGAGGAAGAATTGATACGTGCAGCATCCTTAGATAAAGTAACGAATACATTACGCAAAGAAGCCGAATGGATGCGTCGTCAACCTAAGGCTCGTGGAACCAAAGCTAAATATAGAATTGAGGCATTTCATTCTATGGAAGGCAATAGAGATGAATTGAAAGAAGCTGGACAAGGCAGCGTACAGCTTGATTTCAGCAGTCGTCGCATGGGAAATAAAATACTTGAACTGCATCACGTCAACAAAGCCTTTGGAGAGAAAAAGATTCTAACAGATTTCAATTATATCTTCCGCAAGAATGAAAAGCTTGGGATTATAGGCAAAAACGGAAGCGGTAAAACAACCTTACTGCAATTGATCAATCGTGCTATACAGCCTGACTCAGGCGAGATCGTAACCGGCGAAACAATTCATTTGGGTTATTATACTCAGAAGGGTTTGAAATTCAAACCTCGTCAGAAAGTGATTGAACTGGTAACTGAAATTGCTGAACAATTCCAGACAGGTAACGGAGAAGAACTGAGTGCCTCTGCCCTATTGAAACGTTTTCTATTCGAACCTTCCAGACAATATGAATTTATTGAGAAGTTGAGTGGTGGCGAAAAGAAACGTCTGCATTTATTAACAGTATTGGTTCGTCAACCAAATTTCTTAATCCTGGATGAGCCAACCAATGATATGGATCTTTCTACACTTAGTGTATTGGAAGATTATCTGGAGAATTATAAAGGCTGCCTGATCATTGTCTCCCACGATCGTTACTTCATGGATAAGCTGGTAGATCATTTATTAGTCTTTGAAGGCGAAGGTGTGATGCGTGAGTATCCCGGTAACTATACCGATTACCGTTATGATCTGGAAGAAGAACTTGAAACATCACGCAAACCGGAAGTGAAAGAAGCTATTAAGGCAGCGGCGCAGAAAGAAGCAAGCAAACCAAGTACCAAACGCAGTTTCAAGGAACAGAAGGAATTTGAAGAACTGGAAAAAGATATTGCAAAAGCAGAACAAACAAAAACGGCATTAATAGAAAAATTATCCAAGCCCGATTCAGGAGCTAACATTGCACAATGGTCGAAGGAACTGGAGCAACTGGAAAAGCAATTGGAAGATAAAACGATGCGATGGCTGGAGCTGTCGGAGAAGAATTGATCACAGATGAAAAGATTTTGCAGAGGCAATCGTTTAGTGTTGCCTCTGCCTCTAGGCTTTACAGAGTAAAATATTGAAGTAACGCAGTTTTATTGTAATACTATTTCAGTTTTTTGGTTATTTTCTATTATACGAGAGATGCCGACAATCAATAAAATTATTTTCTAGAAATATGAATTTAATAAATTTCGAACTTCAATATGATAACCATTTTGTAGCAATGGAATATTATAATCTGATTATGAACAGAACATTTTTAATTCTATTGACAAAAAATCATTTGATCGGAATAAAAGGAAATGGCTTTATAGGTACTGAATCAGGCGATGATCTTCTCACACAACTTGCAACCAGATCCATTGTTGTAAGAGGTGATCTTATGAATCCCTATTCTTACATTAAAGCAAAATATATTCGTAAAATAGAAAATGAAGATTTTCATGGAAGAGATTTCTTATTAAAAGAGAAATCTAATTTCATTATCAATAGAAATGAGATTATAAACGTGCGTTATGATTCTACAAAGAAATGGGGAATGGGTTATTACCCGCACGATGGGAAAATTTATATAGAAACTAAGAATACTAAAAAAAGAGAATTCATTATTCTTGGCAACCAATCTGGTTATGATATTGCACATTTTATAATGAGCAAATAATTTAAAAATCTTTGATTACTTGCAATAGTTTACTTTTATCGAAGTAAATACTGTTTTTTACGGAGGGCGTACTGTATTTAAAATTATGCAACTTCAGAGCCTTATTTGCTTATGCACCTTCCGGTGCTGCGCGTGAAATGAATCATGCATTAATCTATTTCTATAAACATGTCGCCCCTAACGGGGCTCACAGCTCAGTATGAAACTAACTTTCTACTAAGATAGAAACATTTGTCAGTAAAATATAAAGACTTTGTATTGGGTCTTATTATAGAATATTAGCTTGCATATAGAAATGACTAAAACAAGATTTACCATTAGAAAATTTTTACAACTACCAGCCCCGTTAGGGGCGATATACCTATAGAATTACATTGCAAGAACAATACACGCACCGCACCGAAGGTGCGACATACATCATAAAAAAAATCAGCTATGCCAAACACATTTTCACAAATTTATATTCAGGTTGTATTTACCGTTAAAGGTCGTGAAAATCTGATTCGCAAAGAATGGAGGGATGAATTATACAAATACATAAAGGAATTTGCATTGAAAATAATCAAAAGCTGATTGCTATTAATAGTGTTTCCGACTACATACACATTCTATTGGGGTTAAAACCAGCGATGGCATTATCAGATCTGGTAAAAGCAATTAAAACAAATTCACGCAGATTTATTAATGAAAACAAATGAATAAAAGGCAAGTTCAAATGGCAAGAAGGTTATGGTGCTTTTTCATATAGCCATTCACAAATAGGCACTGTTGTTACTTACATTGAAAATCAAGAAATGTATCATCGTAAAAAATCTTTTAAAGATGAATATATTGAATTATTAGAAAAATTTCAGATCAAATATGATTCAAACTATTTATTTGAATGGATTGATTAATATTTGGGTTTTACTTAACATATTAAAGCATTTATGATGCTGCGCATATAATGAATTAAATTACTTGTTACTATAGATATTCCGCCCCTAACGGGGCTTTCAGTTATGTTAATTTCCAATCAAAAGACATTATTTTAAACATTCATATTCTGACTATATTTCTGATTAAATGTTTTGATTTGCGTCCTAAAAAACCAGATATTTATAGATAATATTTCATATAATCGATTGAATTTTAATCTCTTTAACATATTTTCAAAATGAATCAAACCGATGATAAAGACAAAACAACTCAAAAAGTAATAATCTTTGGTGTTTTTTTAATAGCAGTTTTTGTTTGCATACAAATGTTATTGAAAAAACCTTTGATAGATGAGAATATGGCAAAGGCGGCTAGTGAAGTAAATAAAATTTGCCCTTTTATGGTTGACAGTATTACAAGACTGGATAATTCTGCTGCATTACCTAATAACGTTTTTTTAGTAAACTATACATTACTTAATGCAGACAAATCAATATTTGACACAACAGAATTAATAAATACGATAAAACCCATAACTCTAAATGGCTTAAAAACTAATCCCAAGTATAAACTTTTTCGGGATATACATACAAATATATCCTTTGTTTATCATGATAAAAATGGATCTTATTTGTGTACCCTTCAAATTAACTCAGACGAATATAAATAATTCATGGAATACATAGAGTACTTTATCCCTCTTACTATTGGATTACTAGGAATTTTATTCCCAGATCAACTCATTCCAACAAGAGATGCGACATACGAGAAGAAAAAAGCTACATTAAAAAAATCCGGATTCATTCTTATTGGTGTAGCTTTTCTTATGGCGAGCATTAAGTTTTTAAGCTGATTCACATGATTAACAAAATAAGAATAACAGCAGTTGTTTTATTGATATTACCCTATTGCTTTTTAGCTCTTTCATTTTACGATGATTATTTGACTGGATTATATGATTTTTATTTTTTCCTAACTTTCATGTTTAGTCTTTTCCCCTGTTCCATCGCAATATTAATCATGTATCTATTCGTTAAAATCAAAAAAGTAATTCCAAAACTATATAATAGCGACTATAACATACTTCTTTTTACAATCATCAATTCAGTAGTAGGATTTTTTTGCTGGTTGCTGATACTTGTTATGACATTCTGATACACGAATACCGTTTTTATTATTAATTTAAGACACAGAACAGAAATCATGTCTGATTATACTAAAAGCCTTCTATACCATAAAATAACCGAACTTGCTGAATTCATTCCAGCATCAAGCCTAGAGCGTTTATTCCAGACTATTACGAAAAGAACTATTGAAAAGGGTGAAACTCTTTTAAAACAAGGTCAGATCTGCCATACGATATTTTTTGTAGAAAGCGGATACTTGCGTGTATTCATTGAAAAAGACGCGACTGAAATAAACACAGATTTTATATTTGAAAATAATTTTGTCACTAATCTAAAAAGTCTACGGCAATCTATTCCTTCTGAAACTACCATCCAGGCAGGAGAAAGCGCATTAGTTTATGAATTTAATAAGGATAAGCTAATGATCCTTTATAAAGATTCTCCTGAAATAGAATCCTTTGGCAGAAAATTATTGGAACAGCTATTAATTGCCAGCGAAGAGCATTCTAATCTTTTTAAAATTTTTTCTCCTACTGAACGGTATAAGTATTTACAAGCTAATAAACCGCAACTGCTTCAACGCATTAGTCTTTCTCATATTGCCTCTTATTTGGGTATTGCAAGAGAAACATTAAGTCGAATTCGTAAATCAAAGTAACTATTATTTTGTGACGATTGTCACAGGCTGCATTGATTTCAGCTAACGATCTTTGTTGTTCAAAAAAAGCATATGAACACAGATAACAAAACAATCGTACATCATTTCATAGAAGAAATCTGGAATCAGAATCAATTTACAAAAATTGATACGTATATACATACTGATTTTATTGATCACTCATTACCTCCCTTGCTACCTACAACAAAAGAAGGTTTGATACGCTGGATTACTATTACAGGCGAATCTTTTAATCATAAAACAATTCTTGAGGAAATCGTAGGCGAAAGCAATAAAGTAATCATAAAAATAAAAATGTACTTAACGCATATTGGAAAATGGAGAGATATTGAGCCTACAGGAGCAGAAGTATATGCTATAGGTTACCGATGCTTTAAACTCACAGATAATAAAATCATTGAACACTGGGCTTTGATTGACGGAAACGCAATTGAAAATCAATTAAAAGAGGCTAGTCATGGTTGTAAAATACAGGAGTAATATACACCTGTATCTTATGAGGATAAGACAATCGCAATAGTAAGGCCTTAAATATACCGTATATAACGCGTATTTATTCCGTAAATATTGCGTATATATTCCGTGTTTGTTACCTGTTTTATACATGGAATGGCTTATCTATATAGAACCTTAAGAGCTGCACAGGAGCTCATACTTCTATTTTATATCTGTTTTGTTTTAAATTTACACGGATAAATAAATTGAATCATATGAACCAGACCGAGCTGCCAATAACATGGAATGATTTTACCAAAATTGAAATGCGCGTTGGAAAAGTAATTACTGCCGAAATCTTTAAAGAAGCCCAAAAGCCGGCTTTTAAAATGGCTATCGATTTTGGCAAATTCGGTATTCGCAAAACATCTGCACAGATTACTCAGAAGTATGAAACAGAAGAGGTAATAGGAAAACAAGTCATTGCTGTAATAAACTTTCCGCCTAAGCAAATTGCCAATATCATGAGTGAATGTCTCATATTAGGTGTTGTAGGGGAAAATAATGAAGTAACACTTTTAAGCGTTGATAAAGAAGTTGAAAATGGATTACGAATTGGATAGTAAAACATTAAAAAATAAGAGACTGAATTTGCTGATTGGCAGCATTCAGTCTCTCAATTGCATTTCAGGTGTTAAATTATTTCAATTCACTAATTCCATATCCTTAATTGCTTCATAAGTTGGATTTATAACCCATTTTCCTTGTGTATCAATTACCCCCCATTTACCTCCTTGTTTAACTGCCGCATAACCATTTTTAAAATCACGTGCACTTTCAAACTGTGGCTGAATGATCCATTCTCCTTTTGAATTAAAAAAACCAATCTTATCTTTTTTTCGCCCTTTCGCCAAACCGTCATTGAAATCTCCGAATACCTCCGTATCAACATTCAGAATCTTTCCAAATTTATCCGTATATGCCCATTTCTTTGCAATTTCAATACGAGCCATGCCACATGCTGGGTCGAAGTCTTTGGCTTCACTAAATATAGGCTTAATAACCCAAGACCCTGAATGATCAATATATCCAACTTTATCATCAGACGTTCTTGCCCAAGCTAATCCCCCTATAAAATAACCAACAGATTCAAATTTTGGTTGTATGGCAACATTACCCATCGTATCAATATAGCCCATTTTATCATCAGTAGTTTTAAAAGATGCTAATCCTTCTGAAAAATGTTTAAAATAAAATGGAGGAACATTCATCATATATGTAACTGATTCTGGAACATTAACTTTAAGTGGAATTTCCTTTCCTTTTGTATCAATAATATAATATTTAGCTTCTGGCTTGCCATCTACTGGTTTAATCTCAGTTTTACCTATAGCAAATCCGTCATTAAATACTGTAACTTGAACATATTTGGCTGGGATCACTATTCTACCAGATGTATTTAAATATCCATAAGTCCATACTTCATGGTTTCCATATTTCATATCAAATTTTTTCTCAATATTTTTATATGGAATTAATCCATCTTCAAACAATATTAAATCAAGTCCGTATCCGAAAATTTCATGCAAAACAAATTTCGAAGGTTCTGGGATGATTTTTTCTCCTTTAATATTTAAAAAATAACTAATATTCTTATCCGCAGGATCCTTAACGATTCCCAGATTGTCACTAAAAGGGTAGCAGTCCTCATATATAGGTGGTATAATCAATTCTCCTTTGTTTGTAATATATCCCCATTTTTTTCCTGTAACCTTAACTTGAGCTACATATGTCTGTGCATAAATACTATCCGACAAGAGAACTGAGAAAATAAAAATGATAATGAAAAAACGTTTCATGTTTTAGTTTTAAGAAGTAAATAATAAATGGAATAATTTCTTTTACATTGACAATTGAATTTTAAGATTAGTAAATAATTCCTACTTTACCAACTCCATATCTCTGATACCATCGTAGGTTGGATTGATCACCCATTTACCCTGAGTATCAATTATACCCCACTTATCTCCTTGTTTAGCAGCAGCATAACCATTTTTAAAATCACGTACTCCATCAAACTGCGCAGGAATCACCCATTCCCCTTTTGTATTATAAAAGCCCAATTTACCGGCCTTCTTACCTTGTGCCAAACCATTACTAAAGTCGCCAAATGATTCTGTATCGACATTCAAAATTTTTCCTGTCTTATCTATATATCCCCATTTATCTGCTGTCTTAACACGCGCCAAACCGCTAGCAGGATCAAAGTCTTTAGCATCATCAAAGGTTGGCTTAATGATCCATGTTCCTTTCGTATCTATATATCCAACTTTGCCATCTAAACCTTTTACCCAAGCTAATCCGCCAGTAAAATAACCCACTGTTTTATAAGCTGCCGCAATAACTATATTACCTTTGTTATCAATAAAACCTGTCTTATCATCAGATGTTTTATAAGGAGCCAATCCTTCTGAAAAGTGTTTAAGATCTGTTAATCCAGAAATTGTTACAGGCGTTTCTGTTCCTTTCACATCGATGATACTGTATTTATCCCCTGTTTTGACAACTGCATAGCCCCCATCAAAAACCGATATAGCATCATACTTTACTGGTATGGCAATTTTACCTGAAGTGTTCAGATAACCCCATTTTTTATTTTGCTTAACCGGAATTAATCCATCAGCGAATAAAATAGCCCCTATTCCAAAGAACCCTTCCATGATAGTAAAATCATTTATTTCCGGCATAACAGCATCACCATTGCCTTTCAGAAAATAAAACTGTTTTTTAGTTGGATCGAAAACTGTTGCAACATTACTGGTAAAAGGAAAACATTTTTCAAATGTTGCCGGAATAATCAGTTCGTTTTTAATCGTGGCATACCCCCACTTGCCTGTGGATGTTTTAACCTGCGTGATATAGGTTTGTGCAAAAATACTATGGGACAAAAATAGTACCGCCAGTAGATTGAAGATTGATAAACGTTTCATGTTGTTTTTGTTTTAGATAAAGAATTTATTTGATTTATTAATAAATTTCATAAATGCATTATTATCTGAATACCAACAAACATTTAGTGATCTCTCTATATTAAAACCACTATCCTACGCCTCTTTTATTTCAATTTGTTAATAATACTTATTTGCTTTCCTTCAATACCATATCAATCGTTATGGCACATGAAATGACTGCTTGCTTGTGTGCAACCGAAGAAGAATATTCCGGATCAATCGTCACATTGTATTTATCAGCCGTTGTAAAAATTTCCTTCATTGCCCCGGCCCACTTTTTATTGATTGATCCGATTACTTTACCAGATGCATCCTTGATTTCAAAGTTCCATGCTTTCCAGTCACCACTGATCTTTCCGATCAATACATTCGATTCATTATAAATTTCAAACTCAGGTTTGAAAAAGCTAAACTTTTGCTTAATCGTGCCTATGACATGATCATTACTGTGAACTGTAATGTTGGATAACCAGAATGTCCAACCACGTTGTATAGTCGTCTGTACTTCGCCTTCATGGTTTTGAATCTCCAGATGAAAAGGCATCATTTTTTTATTAATAAGAAGCTGAAGTATTTTTTGTCCTACTGACAAACGTTGAGTTATAGCTCCAATATGCTCCCCTTTATCATTGAAAATTTTATAAGCATTTTCAAATTTGAAAAGATTCACCTTTTCATCAATAAAATAGCTGTTTGATTTGAAAAAATCTTTTTCATCATGTGTAACAGTATCTACAATTGTATTGTCATTCATATATTGAACTCGAAGCTTTATAATTGAAAAAGAAAAATAATCGTATAATTTCAAACTTTCCTGTTTAAATAATAAACACTGTAATATTAATAAAATCAATAGTTACAGTATTTATCTCCATTAAACTTGCTGTTTAACTTAATAGTTTAAATGAACCAAAGAAGCGAGTTCCTGATTTATTGTATTGTTTCGCTTCTGTTGTTACACTTTCAATAATGAAAACCTTATTTTTTATAATATAAAGATTAAGCTTCACAATGTATACAACATGTTTATGTTTACGCTCAATTCTTACTTCTTTACCTGGATAGCCATTCAACTTAAGAGGTTTATCTGATAATACTTTCCCCTTTGTATTTTTTAATATAATATCTATCGATCTTTTAAACATAGCGTCTGACAATTTTAAATTGTTAGCATTAGGCTCAATAAAATATGGCAGTGTGGTGCATGCAAGTTGATAAATTATATTTTCATCCTTAACAGATTCATCAGGTTCATATTTATACGTATAAACATCTAAATCACCAGCTTCTGTAGCTTTAATCTCTAATATTTTTTGAGGTTCAACTGGAAACTCAATTGAAAAACCAATATCATTATCCTGTAAGATATACCAGGCATCTGATTGTACAAAACCCATAGATAAAACTATGATACAACCGGTAATAAAAAGTTTATTAATATTTTTCAATAAGTGAGTTGTTTGTTGAATGAAATAACCTACGAGTCAATTTAATTTTTATTATTTGAACAACATAATTATGTCTAATATTTTCAGTATAATCTCACAATTTATACCGAACAATTGCGCTCGTTTTCCCAATTAATCCTTTTCTTCCAACCAAAATAAGCTTATCATTTTCATCCCAAATGGTATAGTCACGTACAATCATAAGCTTATCATCATTCGGAAGCATCACTTCTTTCACTTTTTTACCACTGGAACGATCAATATGAATCATGTTAATATTAAATACTCCGGCATCCAGATTAGCGGATGAAGCATACAAGAAACGTATGTTTGAAGTATGTGTATCATCAATCACATATGAAATAGTATTCAAGCCATCTGTGGAAGCATATACCTGGTTTTTGGCAATATAATTAACCCAATCGCGCTTATCATTTTTATACCCCAGCACCAGAATTCCCTCCGCATGAACATGCCCGTTTAATTCAACCTGATGTTTTTTATCAAATGTTCCTGGCGCAATATGAGGATAACCATCCGCATATAAAGAACGTTTTTCCAATACCAGAATAATTTCCTGACTATTACTTATAAAGAAATGAGACAAATCATAATCCTGCCAGTTTTCGTCTCCTTTGATCTGCTTATTCGTCTTACGTCCTTCAATAACTATATTCTGTAAGGCTGTGTCAAACTTATCAAACATAGTTGTTTCCAATGTCAACGAAGTAAAATTTAATCTCGCATACGTTACTCCTACCAGTTGAAGATTATATACATCAATCGCTGCAACATAAAGGATATCATCGGTCACAAAATGAACTATTAATTCATCCTTCTGATAAGTAGAACCTGGAATTTCAATGACATCAAATGCACGTGTTTTTAAGTCCAAACGTATCACATTTACTTTACCTCCGGCATTCGCATTCACTACAAACAATTCACCCTGATTGTTAATGAACATACCATAATTTACATATTCATTATCAATGGTAACTTTTCCTCTGTTTAATAAATTACCGGTATTATCATAAATGGATACATTTGCAGACAATGATTTCTCCGCATAATTAAATACATAGGAAACGAATTTACTCTCATCCGGCGAGAAGCGAATGTTGTGCTTGTATTCAAAAGGCGTTACAAAACTAGGTGTTGTGTGTTCGCAGATAATATCGATAAACGATTCCTTAACTTTACCTCGATGATCACTTTCTACATAATCTGAAACAGAATATGATTCCAGCTCTTTATCCCAAAGCTCAGCACCCGTATCAATATTATAGGCACAGCTTTCAAGCTTGGTCTTCTTTTCTGTTTCATTATGAACAACTGAAAGAAGTACTACTTCTTTTCCATCAAAATATAAGTCTTTAAAATCCTCGCTGGCATCGGTGCTGATTACCTTTTGCCATTTCATCGTAAGTGTATTGCCATCATAACGTTCAAGAGCAAAATCAGCTTTAGTCCCTATCCCGCCTTTCATCTTGGCCAAGGTAATGAAGTCACCTCCTTTGAGTCTTACAATATCATTTGTGCCATCCGGTTCATAATATGGACTAGCCAGACGGAAGTCATTTGAAATTTCAATGGATTGAGCCATTAAAAAAGATACTGAAACAAAAGAGGATAATACGATCAGTAAATATTTTTTCATATCTAAAAGTTTTAATTCGTGTTCCAAATTTAATAATCAAATACAAAACTACTATCTTTTATAGATTAAGTTTCATGCAAGTCTAAAATGCTTATAATGAACTTAGAAGCATCCATTTTAACCTTTAAAAATCCCAATTATATCTATCAAACTCCGATCCAGGCAGCACCAATAACGCCAGCACTATCACCTGTTTTGTTTTTCAAAATCGGCGTAACAAGTTCATCGCTGAATATATACTTCTTAACCCGTTCAATCCCTTGTTCATACAAAGGAAGAAAATTGGATAAACCTCCACCAAGAACAATTACATCCGGATCAATGCTATTAATGATATTCGATAAAGCTCTTCCGAATTGCTCAAAAAACAATTCTTTTACCTGTAGAGCCGCTTCCTGAGCAGATTCCAGGATATGAATAGCAGGAAGACGTTTCCCAGTAAGATCAAAATAACGGTTTGAAATGCCCGTCCCGGAAATATAGGTTTCAACACATCCTTTTTTACCACAATAGCATTGGGGACCATTAGAATCAATAGTTGTATGCCCCCATTCACCGGATAAATTCTGTAAGCCTTTTAGTACTTTATTATGAATAACAAATCCTCCCCCACAGCCAGTACCCATAATGACACCAAAAACGATATTTTTTCCACGCCCGGCACCCATGCTTGCTTCAGCCATTGCAAAACAGTTTGCATCGTTCTCAATAGCTACAGATTTATTAATCATTTTCTGTAAATCGGTAACGAGTGGTTTCCCATTCAGACATAATGTATTGGAATTTTTCATTAAGCCCGTTTTATCTGAAACAGAACCGGGAGTTCCTATTCCAAAAGTATGATTACTACCACCAATGACGGTTACTGCTTTAGAATACGATTGAGCCAGTTTTTCAATGATGGATGCATAACCTCTTTCCTGATTCGTTGGTATCCGATCCCGATAGATTTCACGTCCATTTGTATCTAAAACAATTGTTTCAATTTTAGTACCTCCCAGATCAATTCCGATTTTATACATGCCCCCTTTTTAAGAAAATTGAATTTATATATTAAAACAGAGAATATTATATGATCTTGATCGAAATCTATTTCCTCAGAATAGATAAATTAGTACAAGTGATTCCTATTAACTGAAAATGAGACAAATCCTTTCAAATAGAAGAGCCTTTTCATTTTCAACTATTTTCTCATCACATATCCGTAATATTTTAGCGTAAAATACCTGTAAACAACTAATAACAAAATACTTAAATCATTATTACAAGTATTTATTTCATAAACTATTTAGGTTAACCAATATTTAATTCCTAATTTTGCAACCGCTTAAAAAAATTTATTTAACTAAGACATGACAACAATTACTGAGCATCAAACACTGTCGAAAGTTTTGAATTCATTATCTGAATCTGAAACATTAGCGATGACTAAAAAAGCCAGAGAACTGGCTGCTCAAGGCCACAAAGTGATCAGCCTGAGCGTTGGAGAACCTGATTTTAAAACTCCTCAACATGTGATGGATGCTGCCAAGAAGGCTATTGACGATGGATTTCACTCCTACAGTCCAGTAGCAGGTTTTGCAGATTTACGTCAGGCTATTGCGGAAAAATTAGTAAAAGAAAACAATATAAAAGTTACTGCTGAAAACATTGTAGTATCTACTGGTGCTAAACAATCGTTGGCAAACGTCATTCAGGCAATCGTTGACAAAGGCGAAGAAGTTATTATTCTTGCTCCTTACTGGGTTAGCTATTCTGAAATGGTAAAATTAGCAGAAGGGAAATCAGTTATCCTTACAGGTACTATTGAACACGATTTCAAAGTAACAGCAGCAGAGATTGAAAAAGCAATCACACCTAAAACGCGTGCGATTATGTATTCTTCTCCATGCAACCCTTCCGGTTCTGTATACACAGAAAAGGAATTGCGCGCCATTGCAGAGGTATTGAAAAGAAACCCTCAGATCGTAGCGATTGCAGATGAGATTTATGAATACATCAATTTCGAAGGTAAAAATTTTAGTCTTGGGTCAATTGATGAAATCAAAGATCAGGTAGTAACTGTCAATGGTTTCTCTAAAGGATTTGCCATGACTGGCTGGAGATTGGGTTATATTGCCGCTCCGAAATACATTGCTGCTGCAACTGAAAAATTACAAGGACAAGTTACTTCCGGTACTTGCTCCATTACGCAGCGCGCTGGTTTAGCCGCATTGCAGGGAGATCTTTCAGCTCCTGAAAGAATGAAAGAAACGTATTTGAGAAGACGTGATTTGATTATCGGACTGTTGAAAGAAATTCCGGGTCTGAAAGTTAACAAACCGGCAGGTGCGTTTTACATCTTCCCTGATGTGAGTGCATACCTAGGTAAATCATACAACGGACAAGTCATCAAAACATCCGGAGATTTAGCGATGTTTATTCTGAATGATGTGTTTGTATCTACAGTTGGTGGTGATGCGTTCGGATCTCCAAACAACATCCGTATCTCATTTGCAGCTTCTGATGAAAACATCATTGAAGCGATCAAAAGAATTAAAGAATGCCTGGCAAAACTGAAGTAATTCAATATAATTCTGCGGAAGACCTGTTTAAGGTCTTCCGTACTTTTAATGTATTAATCATCGGTGATGTGATGATTGATTCGTATTTATGGGGTAAAGTTGAACGCATCTCTCCGGAAGCACCTGTTCCTATTTTGCAGGTTGAAAAAAGAGAAATCCGCCCGGGTGGTGCTGCCAACGTAGCCTTAAATATCAAATCACTGGGGGCAACCCCTCTTCTATGCGGTTTGGTTGGTGAAGATACCGACGGTACTAATTTTCTAAACATCCTAACAGAAAATCAATTACCCATTGAAGGCATTGTTAAAAGCAAAGACCGCGTTACAACCATCAAACACAGAATTATTTCGAGCGCGCACCACATGCTGCGTGTAGATCAGGAAACGGATCGTATTACGAATGCTTCTGAATTGAATCTCTTAAAAGAACGTATTGATACATTGCTTCCTAAAGCGCAGGTCGTTATCTTCGAAGATTATGACAAAGGTGTTTTAACAGAAGAGTTGATCGCTTATGTTACCGAGAAAGCCAATAGTCTTGGCATTCCGACGGTAGTTGATCCGAAAAAACGAAATTTTCTATATTATAAAAACTGCTCTCTGTTTAAGCCCAACAGAAAAGAATTAAAAGAAGGTCTTAAAACAGATGTTAATCTGAATGATGCCAAAGAACTGGAGCAAACGGTAGATCAGTTGATGAACATACTGAATTGTGAAAGTGTATTAATTACCTTATCTGAAAAGGGCGTTTACTGGAGCAATAAGAAAGATCATTTGCACATCCCTGCGCATCACAGAGAGATCGCAGATGTTTCCGGTGCTGGTGATACTGTTATTAGTGTAGCGGCCTTGTGTGCAGCTGCAAAAACTAAACCTGAGATCTTATCGGCGTTGTCAAATTTATCCGGCGGACTTGTTTGTGAACAGGTTGGTGTTGTACCGATTGAAAGTAAATTATTGCAACACGAAGCGGAGAAGCTAGGTATTCTGAATCATTAACGAAATATCTTTTGCAATAAACTTGTTGCATCCATCATCCAGGCAATTCCTATGTGAATGATGATGCCTCCGTATAAGGATCGGGTTCGTAAAGACAAAATACCCAAAACGGTTCCTCCTACAAACGAACTTAATGTTTCACCAAGCGGCTTTCCGAAGTGATAGGTGCAATAAAGTGTTGCCATAGCAAGGATGCATTCATAGCCCATATATCGATACATAGTATGTATCATTATTCCTCTGAATAATAATTCCACATACACAAAATCCAATCCATACACACCTTCAAACAAAAGAATCTGCTGCCAATATTCACCAGGTAAATCATCTTTGATTTTTGAAAATGCATAAATAGGATAGCTTTCCTGAAAAGATGGTAAAAAGGAAGCCATACAAATCAAGGGCATCATGATTACAAACAACATAAACAGATAAGGCTTTATGTCCCACTTGGAGGGTGCCAATCCATAGAAATTTTTATTCTCTCTTTCCAGAAAAAAATAATAGAATACAATGGGGAGAAAGTAAGTGATAAACATGATCGCATGATTCAGAGTATTCTTTACATAATACTTCAGATTGTGATCCTCTATCTCTGCCACCCATAATTTATGCCAGGTGAAGGATTCGTCAAACGCCAGTATTGATGGGAATAAGAGAATCAATAGTAAAAAACGCAGCTCTTTCAGCAGATGTATTTTTTTATATAAAAAGAGATATAACAAAACAGCATACCAATAGACAAAACCATAGTATAATAAACACATTAAAAAATAATACGCCTGTGATTTATAAGATGCTAAGATGTTATTTTCAAAATTGTAATAATAGTTAACCGTTACTACAGGAAGCAGAAAAATAAGCAAACAAAAAAGATACTTTATCTTAAGCTCTGTCCGGAGATATTCTGAAAGAAACGTATAAATTTTCTTCATGGAATGAATAATTCACGATCCTATCTACAAAGCATTTTTTTATTTTATACTGCTTTGCAGGGACCAAATATAGAGCGCTAATTTTTAAACCGTTTGTTTTCTTAAAGACAGTTCTTTTACTGTATCAACAAAATACTTCACCTTTTCTTTATCGGTGTCTGGATACAGACCATGACCAAGATTGGCGATATGACGATGATAACCAAAAGCATCCAGCATTTCTTTAGTCTTCGCTCTAATCTGTTCTTCTGGAAGATATAAAGCGCATGGATCTAAATTTCCCTGAAGTGTTTTATTCGGACCAACCATTTTTCTGGATTCAGCAATATCCATATTCCAATCAAGGCCTATAGTTTCGCATGGGAAGTCATTGAAATCTTCGCGCACAAAGAATGCACCTTTTGAAAAAACTGTACGTGGAACTTCAGGTATGGATTCGCAAATAACTTTAATATACTTCAAGGAGAATTCACGGTATTGATCCGGCGGTAAAATGCCAGCCCAGGAATCAAATATCTGGTACATAGCTGCACCAGCTTTCATCTGACGTTTTAAATATTCAATGGTAGCCAGTGTAATTTTTTCAAGCAAGCGATGTGCTAATACAGGTTCAGTATAAAGGAAACGACGTGCCTTTGCAAAAGTCTTGGAGCCCTGTCCTTCGATCATATAAGCCAAAATCGTAAATGGTGCACCAGCAAAACCGATAAGCGGAACTCTCCCATTTAATTCTTTTACACTTAAATCTATGGCATCATATACATATTGTAAGTGATCAGCAGCATCTGTCGACAATAAGCGATCAATATCTGCAGCACTTTTAATTACATTAGGGAAATAGGGACCTTTACTTTCCTGCATTTCATAAGGAAGTCCCATAGCTTCCGGTATCACCAGAATATCAGAGAATATAATGGCTGCATCCACTCCCAGAATATCTACAGGCTGAATGGTAACTTCGGCTGCCAGTGCGGGCGTAGTGCACAATTCAATAAATCCGCTTAATTTTTCGCGAACAGCACGGTATTCAGGAAGAATTCTTCCGGCCTGACGCATGAGCCATACGGGTACACGTTCTGTATTTTCTCCCCGAGCTGCTCTTAGTATTAAATCATTCTGGTAATGCATGGCGCAAATCTACAATGAAAGCTGGTGAATAAAAAAACGTCTGAAAAAGTCTTTGAAGCAAATGTTCAAAGTATTTTCATTTTAACGGAAATTCTTTAACACCATCAAAAGCTTTATTAAAGAATACAAACAACTTATAATCAGCAATATATTTACAATCTACCGATTGATTATAATGAATAAATGAAAATACTACAGGTTTACTTACGTAATATTACACAAGCTATGTTTGTACATCGTTTTAAAAATAGTAATTTGCTTGACTTTACTATAAATTAACCAAGTTAACTGTTATTTATTTATGGCTGGAATCGGAGCCCCTATTGGAAATACTAGTACTCAAAATTCTGAGAATAAAAACTATACATTTCCGTTAGTAATTGTGACCTCTTTATTTTTTATGTGGGGTTTTATTACTTGTTTAAATGATATCCTGATTCCCTTCTTAAAAGATGAATATAGTCTGAGTAATCTTCAGGCCAATCTGGTTCAATCAGCCTTCTTTGGAGCCTACTTTATTATATCGCTAATCTACTTTATCTTTTCTGTTAAAGTATTCGATCCAATTCAGCGAATTGGATATAAAAATGCGATTATTTCAGGTCTTGTAGTAGCGGCAATTGGGTGTTCACTTTTCATACCTGCTGCTAATTTAGGTTCATTCACATTATTTCTGATTGCATTATTTGTAATGGCTTCAGGAATTACGATTCTGCAAATGGGTGCCAATCCTTATGTAACATTACTTGGAAAAGCTGAAACATCATCCAGTCGTCTCAATATGACTCAGGCATTTAATTCCTTAGGCACAACCATTGCTCCGGTAATAGGCGGTCTACTTATCTTTGGTGCAAGAAGTGCTGATGCTGTTAAGGGCCCCTATATTGGTTTAGCAGTTGCTCTGGTTGTATTGAGTTTGTTTATCTTACTTTCACCACTTCCAAGAATTGCTTCTCACCACGAAGAACATTCAGATATCCTGAATAAAGGCAAAGGAGCTTTAGGCTACTCGCACTTAGTTTTGGGTGTGATTTGTATATTTGCTTATGTTGGAGGAGAAGTTGCCGTAGGAAGTAACCTGATATCTTATTTGAGAGAAGTAATCGGGATGAAGAAAGAACATGCAGATTCATATCTGGCTATCTTCTGGGGTGGAGCCATGATCGGTCGTTTTTACGGTTCCATTTTCCTTACCGGAAAGACATTTGAACTTAAAAAAATCGTTAATATCGGTTTTATTCTTGCCTTTTCTTTCGTGCTTGGAGTCTTCCTTGTAAACAAAACCTATATCGTTGATAGTGTAGTAGGACAGAAACAGGAAAATATCATCACATCACATAGTGATAGTGCTAATTTTTATCAAGGGGGAAACGTATTATACAAAGCAGGTGATCCATTACCCGCACCTAAAGGAAAAGAAAGTGTATCAGATATCAGTAAAGGTCGTCTTACAACGACAGATGTAGATACATTGTTTAATAGACATTTGAATGTTGAAATGTTTGAAGCAAAGAATACTGAAGGTAAAGAATTTCTTTTGTATACGCATTTAAAGAAAAAAGAAATATATCTGGTTACTACAGAAAAAGTTACATTCAGCTGGGCAAACCTTTCTTTCTGGGAAGCCGGTCTATTCTGTATGATGGCATTGCTAAACATCATAGCATTCTTCATTGGTAAATACAATCCCGCACGTACTCTAGCTATTTTTGCAGGTATTGTGGTTCTATTATTAATGGTTGCTGTGTTAGGAAAAGGAAACTTTGCGATGTGGTCAGTACTCTCCATTGGTTTATTTAACTCCATCATGTTCCCGACCATATTCTCCTTGGCAATTAAAGGTCTAGGTGTAGATACCAGTCAGGGTTCATCGCTTCTTGTTATGGCCATTGTAGGTGGTGGTATTGTTCCTCCTCTTCAAGGATACCTGGCAGATATTACTACTGTTCAGATAAGCTTCTTATTGCCAATTCTTTGTTATGCCTACGTCGTATTCTACGGAGCCATTGGTTCAAAACAAAAAACCGCCTTATCGTAAATCACATACATCTACATAAAAAAAGAGTCTCGGTTAAATTAACCGGGACTCTTTTTTTATATATCGATTCTGAATAATCAAGGTTTCATAACTTCCTTACGGATATAATCAACATCAACATTCTTAATATACTCAGGAATGTTTTTCCATACTTCGTGAAATCCGTAACCACCTTCTCTCAACTCTTCCAAGGCAACTTCTTTGGACCAACCTTGAAAAACAATCCGATACATGGCACACATCACTCCTGTCCGATCAGCGCCATGCTGACAATGAACTAGAAATGGTCCTGAAGCCGTATCTTTTAATATGCGCAGAACTGTTATGACTTCATCATCTGTTATGTTCCCGGCATCAACCTTAACCTGACAAGAAGCAATAATACCACTTCCCTTCAGCTTATTTTTATCCGTCCAGAAATTACGAAGATTAATAATTTTTCGAATTCCCAGTTTATTCAGATTTGCAAAACCTTCTTTAGTCGGTTGTCTGCTTCTGTATATAAAGTCATTCAACTGAAACAAATTATCTACACCATTTACCTGTAAAGGCTTTGCCCATTTATCCGGACGTGTTTCTGTTGTAAGAAAGACACATTGAATAACAATACAGATAATGAATTTCATAATTAGTTTTTCAGCCAGGCATCAATGCGCTTATCGGCTTCTTCAATCTTTTCTACAGGAACACATAGAGATGCACGTAAATACCCTTCTCCATTTTCTCCGAAAATTGCTCCAGGTGTAAAGAACACAAATGCTTCGTTTAATAATCGATCAACATAAGCAGGAATATCACCCATAGCAACCGGATCTTTAGGTTTAGCCCAAACAAATAAGCCGACTTGTTTTCTGCTGAATTCAAAGCCTAGTTTATCCAGAATAGCAAATATCTTTTCTCTTCGATCTTCATATATTTTATTACGATCGGTATGCCATTGTTCTGTATTTTTGAAAGCCTCAACCGCAGCTTTCTGCAAGCCCAAAAACATTCCGGAATCAATATTACTTTTTACCGTCAGTGCAGGCCCTAAATACATAGCGGCACCCAGCATCATTCCAATTCTCCAGCCTGCCATATTATGAGACTTGCTGAGCGAATTAAATTCAACAGCAACATCCTTTGCACCAGGTATACTTAATATGCTGAATGGTTTCTTCTGATTTAAAACCAAGCTGTAAGGATTATCAAAACACAATAATATCTTTTGTTCTTTTGCGAAAGCAACAATCTTTTCCAATTGCTCTCTTTCTGCCTCCGCACCTGTAGGCATATGCGGATAATTGAGCCACATCATCTTTACTTTTGAAAGATCCAGCTTCTTCAATTCTTCAACATCCGGATGCCAGTTATTCTTTTCTTTCAAAGAATATTTCTTTACTACAGCACCTGTCAAAGTAGTCAATGAAGTATAAGTAGGATAACCCGGATCAGGAACTAATACCTCATCACCAGGATTCAGGAATGCTAATGAAACATGAAGAATACCTTCTTTGGATCCCATTAAAGGAAGTACTTCTGTATTGGGATCAAGTTCAACACCATAGGTATTTTTGTAAAACGAAGCGATACTTTCTCTTAATTCAGGAATACCTCTGTATGGTTGATAACCATGCGTATTGGATTGTCGGGCTGTTGTCACCAATGCCTCCACAGACTCTGCAGATGGTGCCAGATCTGGACTTCCGATCCCAAAACTAATGACATTTTTGCCTTCTTTATTTAAGCGGGCAATTTCTTCCAGCTTTTTTACAAAGTAATATTCTTTAACTGTGTTCAGCCTATTTGCTGCGGGAATAATCATTTATAAATTCTCCTTTTTTATATTCTCCTAAAATATTCAAATCTTTCACAATGGAATTTATACCAATTGATTTTTTAAAATTAGCATAATCACTCCATTCACAATCTACATAAAACCTATTTTCATTTGCCTGTCCATATACAGGCAACGATTGGATCTTAGTAAGATTCACTTTATTGTCTACAATGATTTTAAGTACGTCTGCCAATGCCCCGATTTTATCCGGCAAACGAAAACTAATGGTAGCCTTATCTGGTATATCATTCTTATACTTATTTCCTTTTGAAAGAATATAAAAACGTGTAAAATTGTTTTTATAGGTTTCAATACTGTTCGGTTCAACTAACTTCAGACCATATAACTCACAAGCATACTTGCTGGCTATAGCGGCAGTATCTGTAGTATGGTGTTCTGTAAGATATTTAGCACTGTCTGCGGTATCGTGATATTCTCTTCTCTCCCAAGAAGGTTTGGTCAATAAATATTCTTCGCATTGATTCAGTGCCATATAATGCGACATCACACAGCGAATATCTTCTACGTTTGTTTCAGGAGTTGTCATTACATATTGCTTGATCTCCAGATAAACTTCTCCGATAATTTTAAATTTATACTGTTCAATCAACGCATAATTCGTCAATATTGATGCAGCAATGGAATTTTCAATAGCCATTACAGCAAAATCAACATGTGGATTAGCATCTAATTGATTACAAAGATCTCTGAAACTAGGGCATTCTGTAATATCAATATTTTCTCCAAAATAATACCTGGCAATAATATCATGAAATGAGGCGCGACCTCCTTGAATAGCTATGTTCATATAATGAAAAAAGTCCACGAAGGACTTTACAATAATTGTATATCTGTTTCTTTAACAAATATAGGAAATGAAGATGAAGCTTTAAAATCTATTCTTTTCCCAAAATGCGCTGAATAATATAATTTGCTCCAAATACGATCAATCCCGAACTCACCATAAATACAATAAAAAAGATAACAAATGAAGTATAAGAACCATTCGGCATCCAACTCATTATTTCACGTATTATACTCATAATCTTATCGAATTTAATTTCAAGTATATATACTTGAATATCGATGTGAGGTAACCTTTTACTGATAAATTACTTATTCAAAAGGATTGAAAACAGTAATTCTTCAAATGCTGCTAAGCTTTATAATTACATTACCTGACGGATTTCATTTTTCAGAAACTTTAATGCTTGTGCCGTCGGATCTTCCGGGAATTGTAACAAGCGATCAAAAATATTTTTCGCCAATTCTATACTTCTGCTTTCTGGTGTTAAACCATTTGAAGAATTATTAATAATTACAACAATACTATCCATTGCTTTCTTTACCTGATTCCAGGCTTCATCACTCATATAAACTTGTTGAGACATGTTATGAGTAAATTCTTCACGTATTTCAAAAAGCATTTGCTGCTGAAGCTGTGCAGCACTCATGCCTTGTTCATTACAACGAACGACTAAATTGTGTGGTGTGATCCTTTCCAAAAACAAACACATTCTTTCATATGCCTGCAAACGGATAGGCAATACAATTTCATTGTTTTTAATTTTTATTTCGACCAGTTTTTTTTCGAATTCCTTATGCAGAAAAGACTTAACAACCAAGTACATACCGTATACTACAAGCCCTGCAGGTAATACAATCTTTATAAAATCTTTTAGAAACTCGATCATAACTATTATTTACTCTTCAAAATTATACATTTTTGAATGATATTCGCAAAGAATTAACACTATCCTTTTCTAACAGGTAAAACCGTGCACACATTTCATCATACCATTTTACCACTGAATATTACAGATACTGCTCTCAAGGAAATTGAACATATCAAAAATTCCAAAAATATTCCTGCCGGTTATGGATTGCGTATCGGAGTAAGAGGCAGCGGATGTTCCGGAACAAGTTTTGTCCTTGGATTTGATCAGTCAAAAGAAGGCGACAATATCTATGAGGTTTCCGGAATGGCTGTGTTCATTGAAAAGAAGCACATTCTATATGTCGCAGGAATTGAACTGGATTACGAGAACAGTGAAGAAGTGACTGGATTCGTTTTTAATACGAACGCTTCTTCGTAAGTACTATTTTTGATTTATGACAAGCGCCACCAACCGGTGGATGCATTTTAGACACGGAAACCGATACTTCTATTGCCAATGACTGAGTCTCCATGATTCTTGAAATAATATCTTCAGCCAGTGTTTCAATCAGGTATTTAGACTCTTTCATAATATCAGCGATCAGCGCATATACCTTCTCATAATCAATAGTATTTTTCAGATTATCCTTAAATCCACTTTCAGGACTTTTCATCGTTAATTCAATATCAACGATAAACTGGCAACCGACTAATTTTTCCTGAGGATGTACTCCATGAAAGGCATAAAAGGACATTCCCTCCAGAGATATTATTGCATCCATCAGATTGAATCGAAAAAAGAGCCGGTATTTGTATCCTTCGAATCTGAGGGAGGAAGTGGCTTGACAGATGCTTTTTCATCGTCAAATGCTTTAGCAGGTTTATTTTGTTCTGTTTTCTTATTCTCTTCTTTTTTAATCTCTTTAACTACTGACGATGGTTCACTTGCAAATAGATTCAGTGTTTCTTCAGTCTTTTCCTTTATTGGAGAAAGGGGCATTACAGTAGTCTTGAGGTGTTGCTCAGGCATATTCTTATCAATTTCTGTATTGATGGATTGCGCAGCACGAATCACTTTGTCAATTCGTTGTTCTGATTCAATCCGACCTGGCTTTGCATTTTCACGCTGTACCCGTTCCAATAATCCTTCACCCAATGCCTGTATTTCCTGTAAAACGTGCTGTTTCTTAAACTCAATTTCTTTAAATTCTTTTTGAATATTTGCCACCTCATCCAGCAGATTCCCGACCAGTGTCTTCGCTTCCATTTCAGCTTCTTCAATGGTAATCCTGGCTCTTTTTCTTGCTTCACTCATGATAGCCTCCGCATTTATCTGAGCCTCGCGCATATGAAGATCGGATTGGCGTTGAGCATGTTCTATTAAATTTGCTCCGGTATCTTCTGCATTCTTAATTGTTTTAAATAAAGAACTTTCTACTTCACGTAAACGACTTACCTCTTTTTCTGAAAGCTCCAGACGCTTTGTAATTTCCCTATTTTCATCCTGCATTTTTTCCCATTCAAGCGATAATGATTTCAGGAAGGCATCTACTTCCTCTTTTTCATATCCTCTGAATACTTTATTGAAATCTTTTTGTCTTATTTCAATCGGAGTTATTTTCATTATATATCGCTTTATACGTTTATTCTACAACTGTAATTATTCTGGCAAGCCTATATCCCATACGGAGATTGTTCTGTCATCACTTACTGATACAATCCTGTCATTGAAAGGTGACCACATTAATTTATTGACGGAGGTTGCATGTCCTGCATGCCTTGACTTGTCAATAACTTTTAACAACTTGAATGAATTGGCATCCCATATTTTTATGGACTTATCCATACTTGCCGTTGCGAAATACTTTCCAGAAGAGCTGTAATCAATATGATTGATGGCATACATATGTGCTGCAATCGACTGAATACATTCAAATTTTTCTGTTTCCCATACTTTAAGATGAGCATCACGACCAGCACTAATCAAAGTAGTTCCATCCGCTGAATATGTCAGTGTAAATACAGAATTTGTATGCCCTTTGAGTATTTTTAAAACTCTTAAAGAAGGGAGATCCAGTATGCGAATCAAATGATCACTTCCACCAATTGCGATTTGTTTGCCACTGGGATGTATTGCCATCACACGAAGACTTTGATCAGAAATCTTAAGTTTAACGATAACACTAAGATCTTTTTTGTCAAGCACAATAAGGGTTCCGTCTCCGGTAGCAACAAGTACCCAGTCTTTATGCTTTTTTATATCAAAAATGGCATCCTTTGTTATCTGAACGCTTTTTTTCTCAATCTTTGATATAGCATCCACCAAGTGAATCCCTTCAAAATTCTGTCCGATCAACAACTCCTTTTCAATTGCATCAAAGTGAAGTGCGTAGACGGAATTAGGGACTTTTGCTATCAAAATACCGTTATCTGGTTGATCCATATCCCAGCCAACAATCATTCCATCCCCACCTGAAGTATAAAATGTTGTTGATGAAATCCCCTTCTCCAGTGCATAGATAGAATCTTTATGACCTTTGTAAACGCCTATTTTTTCTACTTGAATATTCTGCATCGTTAGAGCTGAGAAAACCTGTTCTAAATTTACTAACAAATCGCTTAAATGAACAGTTAATAGACTTAATGTTAATAAAACGTTAGTTGATGCGACCTTTTAAAAATCAGACAGGATATTTTATTTATAAAATATAAAATGAAATCAAAAACCGTACTCTTTCGTAATTTATCTATATAAATCCGTTTTAAACCATAAACGTTCGTAAGAATAATTAAAAAAACCGTACTTTAAAGTTCTATTTCGTTTACAATGCCTATAATAAACATTCATTCTGTTCATGAGAACAGAGCCTGGGGGCTTTGGAATATCCGTGAGGAGCTTTCTTCCATGGAGCATTCTTATATATTTAGCCAGGAAGAAAAAATGCACCTTAATGACATTTCGCACCCACATAAAAAGCTGGAATGGTTAGCTAGTCGCTTAACAGTAGGTTTGGTTTGTGATTATCTTCAGATCTCTTATACTGGAACGCTAAAGACACCGGAGAAAAAACCCTATTTATGTGAACAAAACGGTCATGTTTCGATAAGTCATTCACACGATTATGCCGCTGCAATTATTGATCGGTCCAAACCAGTAGGGATTGATATTGAACGGATTGATTCGAAAATTTTATCGATTCGCAAGAAATTTCTTTTTGAAGATGAAATTTCGGACGATGTAAGACACATGACTCAATATTGGTGTGTCAAAGAAACCGGTTATAAACTTGCCGGTGAAAAAGGGCTTTCGTTAAAAGATGATATTATCGTTCAAAAATTCCCTTCTGGACTTAATAAAGGGAAAACCAAAATTTCAATTGGTATAAATACGTATACTGTTGAGTTTTTAACTCACGATAACTACGTACTTGCTTTTAACATAGATTAGAATGTGCTATTTTAAAGGCGTGCAATAAATTCGTCATCCCATTCTGATGAAATATTCGTGCAATTCTATAAAAAATTAAATTATGATGAGACCTATTTTAGCCTTTTTAATGCTTTTTATGTCTTTATATGCATTAGCTCAGCCGTTGGGTGGGTATAATATTGGTGCAGCAATAAGAAATTTTACATTATTAAATGTTGCCAATAAACAACCTGTTTCATTGGAAGATTATCATGATAGCAAAATTGTTGTGCTGATTTTCACCAGTAACAATTGTCCCTATTCTAAAATATATGAAGACCGGATTATTACACTCAACAATCGGTACAGCGATAAAGGAGTTATATTTTTACTTATAAATCCAGCATCCAATCCAACAGAGAAGAATGAAAGTATCGATGCTATGAGGAAGAGAATTCAAACAGCTAGATATCAATTCCCTTATCTGGCGGATACATTACAAAAAGTAGCAATCGATTTTGGAGTAACCCGTTTACCAACAGCATTTGTACTAAAAAGAATGGAAAATAGTTTTCGATTGGTTTATAAAGGGGCTATTGACGATAGTCCAGAATCGGAGGATAATCCACAAAGTGGAGCGAAAGATATTCTGAATAACTATCTTAATGATGCATTAGTAGCCTTACTTGATAACAAATCAATAAAAATTGCTCAAACCCGTCCCGTGGGATGTGTTTTAAAAGAATATTAAGTAAAGATATCGAACATATTTAAAGTAAATGTTTGAGCATTTAAGTGCTCAAACATTTACTTTTTTTCTGGTACAAATTCAATAGAAATAGAATTAACACAATGTCTGACATTTTTCTCAGTCATTCCTTCTCCTTCAAACACATGGCCTAAATGGGCTTTGCAATTAGTACAAACAATTTCAGTTCTCCTTCCATCTGCATCCGGAACATGGGTTACAGCTCCCTTAATTTCATCATCAAAACTAGGCCATCCGCAATGAGAGTCGAATTTATCTTTGGAACGATATAAAGGTGCATTACATCTTTTACAAATATATGTTCCCGGCTCTTTATAATTATAATATTTACCAGTAAAAGGTCTTTCTGTCCCTTTATTAACAATTACCCATTCTTCGTCTTTGGTTAACGTATTGTAGCTGGAAGTATCTTTGATAATAGGTTTCATAGGTATTAACAGTGAATTAGATGCTGAATTAGACGTGTTTGGTACTGTTGGTTTATTGTTTTGAGAACAGGCATGGAATCCTGTCGACAGAATTCCCACTAAAATAAAGATAGATATTCGCTTCATGGTATGCATTCAATAAGTACAGGCATTTACAAAACCATTATCATGCCGAAATAGTTTTGTAAATATCTGTATTCTTTCGTTTTTATATTTGAAGTTGAATTAAAGAACTTGAAGACCTTCTTATTACGATTTTTCTCCCGTCAGGAAAAATAGTATTTTCTTAACTTCATCCACTCTGTCCGTTTCTCCTAATTTATCAAAAGACAGAACTAAGTTGCGCAATACTCTGGCAACTATATCAATATTGCCGCAAGGTTGATAAAAAATATCAATCGGAGCCAGGTTCAATTGCAGTAAATAATTATCGATATCCTCTTTTGTAAATATTAAACCTTTGTTAAAGGCATTAATATAAAATTGGGATTCGTGATTTTTATAAGTCAAAATAAATAAACTCGGCAGATTTACTCCAAAAATCGGCAATTTCAATTTTTGAGCAACCAGCATATAGATAACACACAAAGATATTGGATTCCCCTTTTTACTCTCCAATACCTGACTGATCATTGAATTAGCCGGAGAATGGAAGTTCTTTGTATTCGAACTGAATTTGAGTTTATTGAATAAAACATTATTCAAAATCTTTACTTGTTCAATCGGCAAAAGATCAGGTTTCATTTCCAGCCAGGCTTCATAATAAATCTGCTCCATCGCATTTTTGATGGTACTGTATTCAAGATCCGGGTACTGATAAGTACTTACCAGCCACATGCCTTCCATCAGATCTTTTCCACCTGTTTCCTTCCATTGCATTATTCGATCTTCCAACAAAATAAATTGAAGTAAGTGAATGATGTCTTCGATTCTTTTTTGTACTACAGGATTAAAATTCTGCTCCCATTCTTTCTCCAGAAAAGGAATCATACTTCCTCCTTGAGAAAGCAGTTCTTTTTCAACCTGAGAAATAACTTCTACATCATCATCATCCAATAAGGATATTAAAGCTTTGATTTTACTCTCTTCCATATTCACAAAGATATTTATCAGGTTTGTATTACCCCAACATTAAATGGCTTCATTTTAGCATTGTTATTGGCTGCTTCAATTCCCATGGATATATATGTTCTTGTTTCAAGCGGATCAATAATTGCATCGACCCACAAACGTGCTGCTGCATAATACGGTGAAAGTTCCTGATTGTACTTTTCAGTAATTTCATTCAGCAATTCGTCTTCTTCTTTTTTAGATATTTCTTTCCCTTTGGCTTTTAAAGAAGACACCTTAATCTGTAACAATGTTTTACCGGCAGATGCACCGCTCATTACACCAATCTGAGCACTTGGCCAAGCAACGATCAATCGCGGATCATACGCTTTTCCGCACATAGCATAATTTCCGGCTCCATATGAATTTCCTATAATAACGGTGAACTTAGGGACAACTGAATTCGCCATTGCATTCACCATTTTGGCACCATCCTTTATAATTCCACCTTGTTCGGATCGACTGCCTACCATAAAACCCGTTACGTCTTGTATAAATAATAACGGTATTCTGCGTTGGTTGCAATTCATAATAAAACGTGCTGCTTTATCTGCTGAATCTGAGTAGATAACTCCACCCATCTGCATCTCATTCTTTTTTGTACGCACAACTTTACGTTGATTTGCAACAATACCAACGGACCAGCCATCAATGCGCGCATAGCCGCATAATATCGTTTGACCGTATAGCTCTTTGTATTGTTCAAACTCAGAATTGTCAACCAAACGTTTGATGATTTCCACCATATCATAAGGCTTGGTTCGATCCATAGGCAATATGCCATAAATCTCTTCTTCATTTAAAGCAGGTTTTGCGGCTTCAATCCTATCAAATCCAGCTTTCGGTTGATGACCGCTATGAGCAAGGACAGAACGAATCTGTTCCAAACAATCCTCATCATCTTTACATTTATGATCGGTTACTCCCGAAATTTCACAGTGAGTACTTGCTCCACCTAAGGTTTCATTATCAACATCCTCTCCTATGGCTGCTTTTACCAGATAAGATCCGGCAAGAAATATGGAACCTGTTTTATCTACAATAAATGCTTCATCGGACATAATCGGTAAATAAGCACCGCCAGCTACGCAGCTGCCCATAACCGCAGCTATCTGCAATATTCCTTCGGAAGACATCCATGCATTGTTTCTGAAAATACGTCCGAAATGTTCTTTATCGGCAAATACTTCATTTTGCATGGGAAGAAAAACACCCGCACTATCGACCAGATAAATAATCGGTATGCGGTTTTCCATGGCAATTTCCTGAGCGCGCAGATTCTTTTTTGCTGTCATTGGAAACCAAGCACCTGCTTTTACAGTTGCATCATTCGAAACCACTATACAGATACGGCCTTCTATGTACCCCATTACAACTACAACACCTGCCGACGGGCAACCTCCGACTTCGGAATACATATCTTCAGCCGCAAGAGCACCGATTTCTATAACTGACTTATCTGTATCAAATATTTTTTTTACTCTTTCTCTGGCTGTCAGCTTTCCCTTATCATGTTCTGCCTTTATCCGAGCTTCGCCACCACCTGCTGCAACTTTCTGCAAACGGGTTTTAAGCTGGTAGCAAAGCATTTTCAACGAATCTTCATTCTTATTGAATTCTATATTCATAAAAATATTTTTTTAATTCTTTCTATTAACGAAAAAAAAGAAGCCCCGGATATTCTTCCAAGGCATTTTTACTTACACGAAATGATTTATTACAGATTTTTATTTTTCCTAACGAATCATTGGTATGTTACTATTAAATTACTGAACCGCTAAACTCAAGATCATCACTTCACTTTTTTTGTCTTAGGTTTAGTACCTAGAGGTTTAAGGAAGTAATTGGGATTTTGATCAAAATGTTTTAGCAAACTGTCCAGATCAACCAATGTTTTATTCAGATTATCATAAGCTGTTTTATCATTTACCAATGCGCCTATTGTACCTTCACCCTTGCTTATTTTTGTTGCAGATTTATTTAATTCTGTCAACAACAGATTGGCTTTATCAACGGTTTGCTTTAATTCAATATCATTCAATGTATCCGCTAAAGCAGAAAATTTAACCAAGATTGGCTTTAATTGTTTTTCTGTTTCAACCAGATTAGATGTAAGCGTATTCATATTAGAAACCATTGCATTCAGATTATCCTTACTGCTGCGCATGGTCATTTTAAAATCTGCGGAAATTGCTTCAAAATTTGAAATTGTTCCGTATAATTTCTTACGCATGTTATTATCTACTAATCTACTCAAACGCACAATAGTCGTATCAATATGCTCAACTACGGGATAAGCTTTTGCTTCCAGAATTTCCCCGATACTCGGCTGAAAACTACCCTTTATGGTATCACCATTCTCGTATACTTTTGAGTTTTTGCCCATATTCAAAATAATACTCATTCCCCCAAGCAAATCCTTTGCTATCATTGCAAAAGATGAATCACCGATTTGAATATCTTTGCTTACATCAATAGCTACCAGAACGCTATTATTCATTCCCTGAAGCAATTTCAACGATTTAACCCTACCGACAGGATAACCATTAATAGTAACCGGATTGGAAGGTGCTAATCCATCTACCTTATTATATATAGCATAATATGTATTATTATGAGAGAATAAGTCCGATCCTTTTAAAAAATTAAATCCGATATACAATATAGCCCCGGATATAACAGCCATCAGGCCAACTTGAAATTCTTTTGATATTTTCACTGTAGAAAAGATACGTTTCTAATTTTCGATTTCTGTTTTATATTCTTTTATTGCTCTGTAAATGCCGGAAGCCATTAAGACCTGATTACTCTTGTTGTTCAGGTATTTTTCTTCCGTTTCATTTGTCAAATAACCAATTTCAATTAAAACACTTGGCATAGCTGTTTTCCATAAAACTAAAAAACCCGCTTGTTTAACTCCTCTGCTTGTGCGTCCTACTCTTTTCGAAAATTGATTTTCCAGTTTAGAAGCAAATAAAATACTGTTCTCAATATACGCATTTTGATATAGCGAAAAAAGAATATGTGCTTGAGGAGAGTTGGGATCAAACCCATCGTAATTTTTTTTGTAATTATCTTCCTTCAATACAACAGCATTTTCTCTTTTAGCTACGTCTAAGTTATCTTCCGAAGAATGCAATCCCATAACAAACGTTTCTGTTCCATGTACAGTAGAAGGTCCTGAATTACAATGTATAGAAATAAATAAATCTGCATTATTACGGTTTGCAATAGCTGCCCGATCATGAAGTTCTACAAAATTATCCGTCATCCGGGTATAATAAACTTTTACACCAGGCATATTTTCTTTTATTATTCTTCCCAATTCCAAAGCCATTGATAATGTTATCTTTGCCTCGATACCTTTCGTTCCATGGCAACCTGGATCTTTGCCGCCATGTCCGGCATCAATAACTATGGTACGGACTTTGTATGTGTGCTCCCCGAGTGGATAAAATGATGAAAATATCAACAAAATGAATAGAAAAATGATGGAAAGTATTTGTTTCACCTTATGCCTTTTATGAAGTTAATAGAATAACTTTGTCCCAAATTTGTGAATTTTTATTTGAATCTGAAATACAAGAGTTCTATATTAAGCCTTATAACATTGGTTTTCTGCATATTATATGCAGGAAAAATCAATGCACAAACGGCTATTCCCGATTCTTTACAAAAAAGGAGCGTAGATACGACCTATATAACAGAAAAAAAGGTAGTAGACTCTCTGAATAGTGCCGGAGATTCTCCTTATAAATATGCGATAACTAATGACAGTACTCAAAAAAAGGTAGATACATTAAAAACATCCGATACCTTATCTCTTCCAGCTAAAAAAGATATTGAAACAACGATTTTGTACAACTGCCGGGATTCTATCCGGATGAATATGGCTGAACAAAAAGTGTATTTATATGGAGATGCCAAAGTTGTTTATGGATCAAAAACTTTGACGGCCGAATACATGGAAATAAACTGGGCACTTAATGAAGTAAAAGCATATGGAAAAATAGATACTACAAGCGGTAGATTTATTGGAAATCCTGTGTTTCACGAGGGTGCCGAAATGTATACTGCTGAAATTATCCGCTATAATATGAAAAGTGGTAAGGGGTATATCAAAGGAATTGTAACCAAACAAGGCGACGGTTATATACAAGGAGGACCCGTAAAAAGAATGCCTGAGGCTGTTTATATCAAAAATGCCATTTACACAACCTGCAATCTCCCCCATCCTCACTTTTCCATCAATGCCTCAAAATTGAAGGTAATACCAAACGACAAGATTGTCAGCGGTCCTTTTCATATGCAGATCATGCATATTCCAATTCCGATTGGGTTTCCACTGGGCTTTTTCCCTGCTAGTAAAAGATCTAAGTCAGGATTTATCATCCCAAGTCCGGGCCAACAAACAACCAGAGGATTCTTTCTGACTCAGGGAGGATATTATTGGGCCGTGAATAATCATGTAGGTATAAAGGTATTAATGGATATTTATTCCAATGGAACATTTAATCCCTCTGTATCTTCCAGTTATCTGACAAGATATGAGTATTCGGGTCAAATTGCCTTTCATTATAGCAGATTAAAAACCGGCTTTGACAACAGTCAGCCAATTCAATCCAATTATAATTTCACCTGGCAACATAGCAGTTTGAGTAATAAATCAGGGAAATTCTCAGCAAATGTTAATATCAGTTCATCTTCTTACTATTCTAAATTAAGTTATAATACCACCACCAATACACAGGGAGTCTTCAACTCAACAATTACCTACAGAAAGGTCTTTCAAAATACACCATTTGCATTGAGTATTTTTCTGAGCCAAAACCAAAATACTACTACTAAAGTAATGAATGTTACCGCACCCAATGTTGCTTTAAGTATGAACCGGATTTTCCCTTTTAAATCGAACAGAGGCGGAAAAACCAAGTGGTATGAAACAATTGGTCTTTCATATACCGGAACAAGTCAATATCTATTAAGCAATCAAATAAACCGAAATAACAGTACTGTTGACCAAATAGTAATCACTCCAAATGCAAGCAATTACAACCTTATTCTAAGTAATGGTCAATGGGGGGCTATGCACAGCATCCCTATTTCATCAACTTTCAAACTTTTTAATTATTTCAATATCAACCCGGGTATTACATACAATCAGTGGTGGTATCTAAAAAAACTGGATTACGAAGCCGTATACAATACGCAAACCGCAAGTACTACAGCCATTATCAAAGACACCATACACCAGTTTAATATTGCACAAAGCATTAATTTTAGTGTGGCTTTGACTACTCGTATTTATGGTACATATAAAATAAAAACCAAAATATTAAAAGCTATACGCCATACAATTAATCCCAGTATTACCTATAATTTTATTCCTGATGTATCTGCCAATAATAACTATTTCCAAAAATTCCCAGGTCAGATTATGTCTAGTGATAACAAACCAACACCGTATTCAAGACATGCGAACTTTACAAATGCTGGTCCATCACCTGGCCTAACCAATCAATTATCTTTTTCAATTAATAATATACTGGAGGGAAAAGTACGCAACCGAAAAGATACTACCGGAGAAACTGCTTTGAAAAAGGTTAAATTACTGGATAACCTATCCTTAGCCGGAGCCTATAATTTCGGCGCTGATTCTCTTAAATTATCCATGATACAAATAGGCGCCAACAGTCGTTTTTTCAACAAAATAGATTTTCGATTTTCCGGTACCCTTGATCCATATGAGTATATATTAGACAGTGTAACCAGGTATGGAACGGTTATCCAGCGACGAGTAAATCGGTTTGTTATTGATGAACATAATGGTACTAAAAAAATTGCTAATTTGAGTAACTATAACCTTTCGCTCAGCACAAGCCTTAATCCGGAGGCTTTTAAATCTCAAAATAGTTTGCCTACACCACCAGTACCGACTAATCCAAATGGACCATTAAATAATAATTTATCGTACCCTAGCCCTTACGTAGATTTTAATCTTCCCTGGAACGTATCTCTGGGCTATGTACTATCGTACCAGAAAACGGGATTTGCACCAACATACTATTCTCAATCCTTATCTGTTAATGGTGAAGTAAAACTAAGCGATAATTGGAAAGTGAAATTTATTACAGGATATGATTTTGTACATAGCAGTATTACCAATACAACTTCACTGCAAATATTCCGTGATCTGCATTGCTGGCAAATGAACATATCCATTATTCCCTATGGTTTACAGCAATCGTTTATTTTTACCTTGAATGCAAAATCTGCTTTATTAAAAGATGCAAAAATAAATAAACGAAGTTCTTCCGTGAATAATGGAGGGTATGGATATTAATTTGAGTTGAGTTGTTATTGCAAACTTAAAAACTGATTTATATGAAAGATTTTTTGGAAAAATTAGATATGCTTAAAATCAATTCAGAACCACTGTTTGGAAAAATGACTGCTCAACATATGGTGGAACATCTGGAATTAATTTTACACTATTCCAATGGCACAAAAAAAGCTGTTTTGCTAACGCCGCGTGAAAAATTAGGTGCCATGAGGGATTTTCTAATGAGTGAAAAAGAACTTACCCAAGGCTTCAGATCTCCGTTCTTACCACAGGATGGTAGCTTACCTGATCTTCATTATCCCGATATCGAAACGGCAAAAAAATCATTACTGCATACCTGGAATAATTTTGAATTTTATTTTGCTGCAAATCCTGGAATCAAAGAAATGAATCCTTTCTTTGGAGAATTAAATTATGAGGAATGGATTCGATTTCATAAAAAGCATTTTATACATCATTTTAAGCAGTTTGGCTTGTTGTAAAATTCCACCTATGGTTAATAAAAAATAGCAGCTTAGTTAACAGCACCTATTATTTATTCACCACATTACTGAACCTTCCATAAATACTCAATGGTAGTTTTTTATGGAATGAATCTTCCACAATCAATTCCCCTATTTCCAGATTTTTTACCTCCCCATGAATTCTATGTATCAGTGTTTCAACAATAACTGCTGAAAAACCAATGGCGTATAAATTCAGAATATAAAAATGTTCTGTTGGATCCATTAATTCTGCACAAAGTTTTAATATTTCATTTAAATGTTCTTCTATGATCCATTTTTCGCCTTCCGGACCGCGGCCATAAGCCGGTGGATCTAAAATAATTCCATTGTATTTGTTACCTCTTTTTACTTCACGCTTCACAAATTTTAAAGCATCCTCTACTACCCAACGCACATCGGCCAAATTACTGGCTTCCATATTTTCACGGGCCCAACTTATTACCTGTTTCACAGAATCTACGTGAACAACCTCTGCACCAGCAGCTTTTGCAGCTATAGAAGCCCCACCTGTATAGGCAAAAAGATTCAAAACCTTGGGTTTCTCCGTTTTCATCGCGGAAACCTTTTCATATATATAATTCCAGTTTGGAGCCTGCTCGGGAAACAAACCAACATGTTTAAAGGAAGAAAGTCCTAAACGGAACCTCAAATTCAAATTATTGAATTTGTATTTAACAAACCACTGTTCTTTCATGGAATCTTTCAAATTCCACACACCTTTTTCAGGATTTGTCTTGTCGCGAAGAAATTCAGCATGCAATTGTGTATTCCATTCTTTAGACGAAAGCTGAGGATCCCATACTGCCTGTGGCTCTGGACGGGAAAGAATAAATCCCCCAAAACGTTCAAGTTTTTTATAATTACCCGAATCAATCATTTCATAATCTGAAAAGTGATCTGGTTTTAGTATATTCATCATATTATTTAATCAAATATATTTTATTCGTAATAATCCCTAACCCACGAATAAAAAATTTTATTTAAAGAAACTTAACACTTGCAGGTTTACTTGCGTATCAGTAGATATATCATTAAACGCTAAATTACTATAATAAATTTGTAATCTGTTTTTTCAATCACTGATTTCAACATCCATATATGGTCAAGTATTCAAATCCGTTCATTGCCAAAATATTCCGATTTAGAATTTTACTTTTAATTCTATTGATATTTCTGATGTTTATATCCATCGGGCTTTTCTTCACGCTAGATACAGGCTCAGGAAAATCCGATAAGCATACGTCTTATATATATCAGACGTGGAAAGTTCAGCGGTTTTATAAAAATGGCAAACTGGTTGTTAATGATAAAAAGTTTCAGAATCTCCGTTTCCGGGTAAATCCAGACAGTACAGCGGAGTGGATACGTCCGAATAGCAATCTTAAAATGAAAATGTGGATCAACAGCAATGGCTCTCAATTGGTAAAAGATATGGGTACCTCCATTGATGATATTGAAACGATTTATGAATTGAAAAAAGATAAACTCCGATTTGGAAAGCGGAACATCATGTCTCACTACGAATATGTGATGGTACCGGAAGGTTCGAATTAATAAGTTTACACGATCGTCATATAAATAAAAAAGCCTGAGAAACTATCCCAGGCTTTTTTATTTACTATCATTATTTCTTAAACTAACCAAGCTTTTACTTCATCAACCGTTGGATTTGGTATTTCCAATTTCAATTTCTTTCTAAGACCGCAAAGATCGTTGAATAATTTATTGGGATTCGCTGTCTTCAATTGTTCCACTGAAGAAATCCCTAGTTTTTCCAGCAAAGGAATCAGTTCTTCTCTAATTGCTATTCCATCAAAGCCACTTGAGCTAACTCCTTGTGAACCTGTTTCAGGTCTCATTTGCGGGAAGAATAAAACATCTTGTATGGAAGAAGAATTGGTCATGATCATAGAAAGGCGATCAATACCAATACCAAGACCTGCTGTAGGAGGCATACCATATTCCAAGGCACGAAGAAAATCTTCATCCAGAACCATACTCTCGCTATCACCGCGTTTTCCTAACTCCAACTGTTCTTCAAAACGTTGACGCTGATCAATCGGATCATTCAATTCAGAGAATGAATTACAAATTTCTTTCCCATTGCAGATTGCTTCAAAGCGTTCTACAAGACCTGGCTTATCTCTGTGTTTCTTAGCCAAAGGAGACATTTCAACTGGATAATCTGTAATGAACGTTGGTTGAATCAATTTCGGTTCGCATTTGGCACCAAAAATTTCATCAATCAATTTTCCTTTACCCATTGAATCATCCACATTGATATTTAAGGATGCACACGTTTCACGAAGTTGCTTTTCATCCATCTCCCCTATCTCAATGCCGGTATAATGCTGTATAGCTTCAAACATAGTAAAGCGTTTCCATGGTCTTTGAAAACTGATGACATGGTCGCCAACCTTAACTTCGGTTGTTCCATGCAAAGCAATGGCAACTTTCTCTACCATTTCTTCAACCAGATCCATCATCCAATAGTAATCTTTATACGCAACGTATAATTCAACCTGCGTAAACTCCGGATTATGGAAGCGGGACATTCCCTCGTTACGGAAATCTTTGGAGAATTCATATACCCCATCAAATCCACCAACAATCAATCGTTTCAGATATAATTCATTGGCAATACGAAGGTATAAGGTCATGTCCAAGGTATTGTGATGTGTCTTGAACGGACGTGCAGCCGCACCACCATATAGAGGTTGTAAAATTGGTGTTTCAACTTCCAGATACCCTTTATTGTTCAGATAATCACGCATGGTATTTACCAGACGTGTTCTTTTAACAAAAGTATCCCGAACATGCGGGTTTACAATCAGATCCACATAACGTTGACGATAACGTTGTTCAGGGTCTGTGAATGCATCAAATGTTTTTTTATTGCCTTGCTCATCTTCTGCTTCCTTAGGCATTGGAAGCGGACGCAATGCTTTTGTTAATATTTTAAAAGAAGTAACATGTATGGTAATTTCACCGGTTTGGGTTGTAAAGACATATCCATGAATACCAATGATATCACCGATACCAACCAGTTTTTTAAATACAATATTATAAGCTGTTTTGTCTTCATCCGGACAAAGATCATCCCGACGGAAATAAACTTGTATTCGGCCACCTGCATCCTGAATTTCTGCAAAGGAAGCATTACCCATAATACGACGGCTCATCACACGACCCGCAATAGATATATCTTTATAATCGGTCTTACGCTTTTCGTAATTCTGATGAATATCTTTTGTTGAAACATTTACATGAAAAAGTTCTGCCGGGTATGGTTCAATACCCATTTTCATCAACTCTTCTCGTTCCTGGCGACGTACCAGTTCTTGTTCACTCAATTGCATGTCTTTCTTATTATAATAGAACCCCAAAATTAAGCAATAAAGATCAATTTTTAAGAATAATGTTAATATCGTATTTTGCTAATTTTCTGATTGTTATATCCCATCGGAATGTTATTTAATTCAATCATGAGGAAGTATAGTACCAGAAACAATTTACAAATCAACGTCAAAAACTAATTTCCTGGACTTCACTATAAATCGAATTAGCAGGATCACAGAAGCAAAAACCAACCCGCTGGTCAAACCAATCCAAATTCCATATACTTCCAAACCGAATGTAAAAGCTAGTAAACAACCCAGAGGTAAACCGATAATCCAATAGGCAGTAAAGGCTATAGACGATGGAATAACAACATCCCCCATCCCTCTCAATGCACCCATACTAACAACCTGAATACCATCGGATAATTGAAAAAAAGCAACCATAAACAAAAGTATGGAAGCGATACCAATTACTTCGTGATCGTCTGTATAGAAAGAAGGTAAATAAGAACGACATAACGCAAACGTAAGAGCTGTAAAGCCCATAAAGACCAATACGATCAACACTGCTGTATTTCCAGCTTTCTTCAATTCCTGTTTATCTCTTCTCCCATATTCATAACCTACCCGCACAGTTGCAGCAGCAGCAATGCCCGTAGCAACCATATATGTTATGGAAGCCAGATTAAGGGCAATCTGGTGTGCGGCAAGCTGTGCTGTTCCAAACGTTCCAATAAAGAGGGCAGCGGTACTAAAGGCACCTGATTCAAAAGTCATTTGCAGAGCGACAGGATAACTTTTATAAAACACCATTTTGAAATCCTTCCAGTTCAGTTTTGTAGTATTATATAATTTCCGATAAATCGTATACTGTGAATCAGAAAAGAAATAAAGAACCATAGTTAATGCCATAGCACATCTGGCAATCAGTGTAGCATAGGCAATTCCATTGAGCCCCATTTCAGGCAAACCAAACCAGCCGTACACAAGAATAACAATCAGAATAATATTAATCACATTACCCAGAATACTTACTACCATCGCCTGTTTTGTTTGACCAAGTCCTTCGATAAATTGTTTCATAATCTGAAAAATGACAATCGGGAAAACAGAAACAGCAATAATCGAAAAGAATCCTTCTGCTTCATCAATAATGTGTTTGGGTTGATGCAAAAAAGGAATCAGATAGATGCCGAATAATAATACAATTGTTAATACCGCTCCGACAAAAAGATTGAGCCAAACAGCGTGTTTGAAAATGCGTACTATCTTACTATTATCATTTTCTCCATGTGCCTGTGCAATCAGTGGTGTAAATCCAATACTGAAACCTACATACATCATAAACAAAGGAAAGAATACACTCAGTGCAACCGTTGAGGCTGCCAAAGCATCTTTGCTGATTTGTCCTGCCATTAAAGTATCAGCAACCCCAACTGTTATATGCCCAAGCTGACTAAACGCAACTGGTGCAGCAAGTATAATTGTTTCTTGAATATGTTTTTTCGAAAACAAGAAATGTAAATTTTTCAGAAACGATTAATCCTTTAACAGATCATTTAAAAATAATAACGAAAGAGAAATACCTGTAAATGCTACAGAGAGCATCACATATTCAACACCTGATAAATTTACTGTTACCGACATTACCTGTATAGCGATAAGGGTGGCGGTAAAGATCAATGAAAAGGAATTGAGCATACCACTTCCTTTAGTACCTTCCTTATAAAAGGCCCATAACAAATAACCACTGGTAAGGGAATACATAACCAGCATCGATCTGTATATATAATAATTTCCCAAATCAAATGCCTGAACAATCATTGAGAAAATGATTAAACAGACCACGGCAATATTAATTTCTTTTTTCACGATTATTTAATTACGACTGTTTTAATAAATTCGGTTAAATCATCCGCCATACGAGTATGTGTAGCTAATGATGGATGATAGTCTTCTCCGAAAGGAGCTTGTTGCGGAGCGAAGAAAAAGGAGTAGGTAGAAGCCTTCCCTTTTGCATGAAAATAATCACATACAACACGAATATTGTTTTGAATACGTGTCCAGCATTTTTTTCCTTCCGGCCAATTATCATTCAGCATTGATCCATTCGCGCAGACAATTTTAGCATTCGGATAATAGCTTATTAATTTTTCTATAAACTGAATATATGTTTCTATAAAGACGGAATCATTTAATGGTTTATTCTGTGATTCCAGGTAATAATCATTCGTTCCCAGGTTAATGACAATGATATCCGGTATTTGTTTGCTATGATCCCACGTTTTACTTTTTTTATTTTGTAAATGAATACGGTCGTATATTTTGGGAAGTGTTTCAGTTGTATCTCCGTCAAAATTTCTGTACAAACCTCTACCGGAATAACAAACCAACATAGGTAAAGCATTGAGCCTTCTGGCTGTCTGCATGGCATAAGATTGATACGCATTTTCATTGTGTGGATGAAAACCAGTCAATGGATTACCAACTGGTTGATCAGGAATAGATACCATATTTCCGTATCCGCAAGTAATGGAATTTCCAATAAATTCAATTTTCAATTGACCAGTAGTTACTATTTCATAATTGTCCTCTTCACGATCATTTGCAGGAATTTCAATTCCATAGAAACGTACTTCCCCAACTGCGCTCTCTGTCGCTTTTACAATTTTAATCAATACTGGTTTAGTAGAAGGATATATTGTAGCCGGTATCTTAATTGGATATTCATGTTTACCAGGCTTTAATACTAATTTACCTAAGGATGAATTTCCCACGAACACTTCAAACCAATTGGTCAAAGAATCTCTTCGTGGCAAACAATCTTCTACTACAATTGAAAAATCTGATGACTGTACAGCAAATGTTATCGAAACACCCGAAGAAGAAAATCCTATATATTTAACATTATGTTCATGTCTGCCTGAAATAGACATCTGTTGCGAATTTGCTGAAACAAATCGCATTGGTTTTGATGTAACTTGCGCATCAACCCTTTTATTGAAAAAGAACATCGATAACAATAGAAATAATATGAAACGATAATACATGAAATATTCAGATTGAATTCATACTGCAAATTCAGATAAAAATCAGTCAAAACAAATTTGAGAGAATTGAAAACATTTTTTGAGTTTCAGAGATTCATAAATGATTATTAAAAAAATAAAAAATATAATGCTAAGTATCTAATTAAGCATACTATAACTATATTACATCTGGTTCGTATTTGCTTAAGTAATTTATATTATTAGATTTTAATGACAATAATCAACTATTTTGAAAAAATTAACGAAGTCACATTTTATATATTTTAAAATTAGTAAAATTAAGTGCCTGACACAAAAAACTAACCGATTCGTCGATCTATATAGATCTTTACTTAATACTGTAACACAACAACTTACACGCAAGAGTGCATTTAGACCCGCAAGTTTTGCTTTAATAAAAACGTCTATACTTCCCATTATAGGCTTATTACCTTGTTAATATAACACGATGCACATATCTCTAATCATTGGCTTTTACAAACAGTTAAATAACTTAAGTATTCTTATTGAAAGTCTGAAAAATCAAAGTTATACTACTTTTGAAGTTATTATTGCGGAAGATGATGATAGTGTTGAAACGATAAACTATTTAAACAATGTCAAAAAAGAAATAGCATTTACTATTAAACATGTATCTCAGCCAAATCTTGGCTTTAGAAAAAATAAGATACTGAATGATGCCATAAAAATTTCTTCAGGCGAGTTCATTGTTTTTATAGACGGTGATTGTGTTCCTCATAAACATTTTTTAAAACAATACGCCAGAATATTCAAACCGTTTACCATTTTATATGGCAGACGGGTTATGCTTAGCGAAAAACATACGAAAGATTTATATAATACAAAAGACTTAACAAGATTAAACTTATTTAGGCTTTTATTAAATAGATGTGAACTTATTGAGTCAGGATTATATTGGCCATTTTATAGTATTAGAAGAAATAAGTTGAAAAGGATTATTGTTGGCTCAAATTGGGGAATAGACAGAAACAGCTTACTTAATGTCAATGGTTTTGATGAAGATTATGTTCGTGCCGGAGTAGGTGAAGATGTTGATATTGAATGGCGCTTACTTAAACTTGGTACAAAAAGTAAATGTGTAAAATTCAAATGCATTCAATATCATTTATATCATAAACCAAATTATTCACCGGAAGACACATATTATAACTATTCATTATTAGAAGACAAGAAAAAATCAGGTTGGATTAAATGTAAAAATGGCATAGTAAAATTATAGTAAATTCAGAACTATTCTTACCTTCCATAAACCAATATAAGCCTTGTGAATACCTTTAAACACGTAGTTATTTTATTCTAACATGTTACAGAAATCATAATATCAATCCTTGACTTTTCTCCTTACAAGTTCCTTTTCTATAAACATTACTTCCCTGGTAGTTTCCCCGGTTAATGATTTATTTTCCTCAGCTCTTCGAAATAAGTAAGGCATTACTTCTTCTAATGGTCCGTAAGGCAAATATTTGGAAACTTTATATCCGCCATGAGCCAGATTATAACTCAGATTATCGCCCATGCCAAACAATTGAGCAAAGCCTGATATCTGTTCATCTTTAGGATCCATTTCCCGCACTGCCTGTTCAATGCTGGATTGATTATGTGTTGCAATGCACACAGCAATATCTTCTCTCAGACAAAAAGAAACCGCTTCATTATAAAGGTTATCTGTTTCTTCTTTGCTGTTGTTAATGGGAGATTCGTAATTGCGTTCTTTTGCGCGCATACGTTCCTTTTCAATATAAGCTCCTCTGACCAGTTTAAATCCTACTTTAAAACCTTTTTCATTCGCCGTCTGATAAAAATATTTTAATCTCTCAAAGCCATCCTTACGGTACAACTGAATGGTTAAAAACACAATAGGTGTTTTTTGATTGTACATTTCCATTTTCTCCAGCATTAACCGATCAATAGCTTCCTGTACCCAGCTTTCTTCCGCATCCACCATTAAACGAACCTGTTTTCGTTCTGCCTCAGAGCATAAACGAGCTACTCTTTCTTTTACTCTCTGCCATTCGTTTTCCTCTGATTTTGAAAGATTTTCTTGATTCTGAATTTTTTCAAGTAGTGAAAAACGAGCAATACCACTCATTTTAAATACTGAGAATGAAACCATTGGCAAACCGGCCGCACGCTCCAATCCATTTAGTAACTCTTTGGTTGTCTGATCAAAAGAATGATCGTCAGCTTTCCCTTCGACACAATAATCCGGAATGCTGTAAATTCCTTTTTCGTACAATTTATCCATGCTAGTACCACATTCCCAGAACGTTTCACCACCGCAGAATTGCTTAAACAGTGTTTTACGAACGATATTTTTGATCGGAAAATGGTATTTTAATGCGAATTTTAAGAAAGAAACACTTATATTTGTAATCTTGCTCCATGCCATAGCACGAAAAAGAAAACGCATATGCTTTAACTCTTTCGTCGATTTGGAAGCAAAAGCGATACGTGTATCGCTGAAGTTTATAGATAATAACGTTTTCATCTTAAGCAATAGAACGGAAAAGACATCGTAATTGTTAGGAGAGGACAAAAGGTAGAATATGAAAGTAGAACTGAACGTAAATCCGATTGAGACGTGGGCGAAAACAAAGCATAAGCCCTTAATCATCGCAGGCCCTTGCAGCGCCGAAACACCTGAGCAGTTAATGTCAACAGCTAAGTTATTAAAAGACTTAGGTAAAGTTGATATTCTACGTGCCGGTATCTGGAAACCAAGAACAAGACCGAACGCTTTTGAAGGATCAGGAGAAGAAGGATTGAAATGGTTAGCCGATGTTAAAAAAGAACTAGGCATTATGATTGGTACTGAAGTTGCCAATCCACAGCATATAGAACTTGCCCTTAAGTATGGTGTTGATGTGTTATGGATCGGTGCACGTACTACTGTTAGTCCGTTTGCTATTCAGGAAATGGCTGATGCTATGCAAGGTGTTACTGACAAAGCTGTTTTAATTAAAAACCCAACACACCCTGAGCTTGGCTTATGGATTGGTGCATTTGAGCGTTTCTATCGTGCAGGTGTTCGCAATCTTGCTGCAATCCACAGAGGATTCTCAACAATTGATAAATCTAAATTCCGTAATGTGCCGACTTGGTCTATACCAATCGAATTGAAACGCATTGCGCCTCAAATTCCGATCATTTGCGATCCAAGTCACATTGGTGGTAAAAGAGATCTAATATTTGAAATATCTCAAAAAGCAATGGACCTTGGCTTTGATGGCTTGATGATTGAAACACACATCGATCCGGATAAAGCATGGTCAGATGCCGATCAGCAAGTAACTCCTGCTCGTTTAGGTGAAATTCTTTCTGAATTGAAAATCCGTGAGCAGTCTTCAACTGACAGAGATTTCAATGATCATTTGGAAGATCTTCGTGAGAAAATTGACAACATTGACCGTGAGTTAGTGGAAACATTAGCAACTCGTATGGCTGTTGTTGAAAAAATCGGTGAATACAAAAGAGATAACAACGTTACTACCTTACAAGTAAAACGTTGGGATGAGATTATGAAAAACCGTTCTGAGTTAGCGAAAAAACTTGGCATCAATGAAGAATTCGTTGTTGAAGTTTTCAAACTGGTTCACGAAGAATCTATCCGCAAACAGACGGAAATTATGAAAGCGGTTGAATCAAAAGCATAATCGTATTTCTTTGATTCTTTTAATACATTGACAATCATAAATCACAAACCCTCAGCTGTAAAGTTGGGGGTTTGGATTTTAAAGCGAAATAGGTACCAATGACTTCAGAAATTATTTTCACTCAACATACTAAGGACACTTTACAGAAGTTTTTACCTAATTATTCTTCTGTTTGGGTTATTGTTGATCAGAATACATTCAGGGATTGTTATCCAGTAATTGAAGGAATTGTACCGCAAAGTCAGGTGATACATATTCAGGCAGGGGAAGAATTTAAAAATCTTGATACGTGCCAGAAAATATGGGAACAAATGACGAATGCAGCATTGGATAGAAAAGCATTAATCATTAACCTTGGTGGTGGTGTTATTGGTGATATGGGGGGCTTTTGTGCTTCCACGTATAAAAGAGGTATCGACTTCATACAAATACCAACTACATTATTATCACAGGTAGATGCCAGTGTTGGCGGGAAATTAGGCGTAGATTTTACCGATTCAGATAAAAATGTCTTTAAAAATCATATTGGTGTTTTCAATGTGCCAGTTGCCGTTATTATTGATTCAACATTTCTGAAAACGCTTAGCCCTCGTGAACTCAGATCTGGTTTTGCTGAAATCATCAAACATTGTTTAATTGCTGATGCTTATAAATGGAATGATTTAAAACAGCATACAGACTTAAATTCATTCGATTGGTTAGAATTGGCCAGACATTCTGTTGCCATTAAAGAAAAAATCACCCTAGAAGATCCTTTGGAAAAAGGACTCCGAAAAATATTGAATTTTGGCCATACCATTGGGCATGCCATCGAAAGCCATTTCCTTTTCATAACCGGCAAAAGATTATTGCATGGTGAAGCTATTGCAGCTGGCATGATCTGTGAATCCTGGTTGTCCGTTCAGAAAGGATTTATTTCGATGGAAGAACACAAGGACATTGAAAAATATATCCTTTCCATTTATGGAAAAACAAACCTAAGTTCAAAAGAGATAGAAGAGATAATACCTTTAACCATTCAGGATAAGAAAAATGAAAAAGGTGCCATACAATTTTCTTTATTAGAAAAAGTAGGTGAGGCAAATTTTAATATATCACTAAACAAAGACGAGATCAACGCATCTTTACACTATTATGCAAGCATCTGATACTTCTGTAACCGAATACCATATTCAACATACAAGCGGGATCGTTAACCAGATCATTACACCGCCTGCTTCCAAAAGCGAGAGTAATCGCGTATTGGTTATAGATGCGCTAACGGGAAGAAAATCAAAACTTGAAAATCTCTCTAATGCACGCGATACACAAACAATGATTCGCTTGCTGGATTCGGATAGTAATCCAGTATGGGATGTATTAGATGCTGGTACAACGATGCGCTTTCTTACTGCATTCAGCGCATTCAATGGAAAACCACGTGAGATGACTGGTACACCACGCATGAAAGAGCGTCCTATCAAATTATTGGTGGATGCCTTGCGTGAATTAGGAGCCAATATAGAATACAAAGAAAAAGAAGGCTTCCCTCCTATCCTGATTCATCCATTCAAACCTGAGTTAGCAAAGACTGATTATATCAAAATAAAAGGTGATGTAAGTTCACAATACATCACAGCTTTACTGATGATTGCCCCGGTATTGCCGAAGGGCCTAACCATAGAATTATTAGGGCATGTTGGTTCGAAGCCTTATATCGAGATGACATTACGTTTGATGGAACATTTCGGTATTACATCTGAGTGGAAAGAAAATATAATTAAAATCGCACATCAGACCTATAAGCCTGCATCGTATAAAGTTGAGTCAGACTGGTCGGGTTCAAGCTATTGGTTTAGTATCGCAGCATTGGCTAAAGAGGCCAATATTGAACTAAAAGGTTATATCAAGAACTCTTTACAGGGAGACCATGTGATCGTTGATATCATGGATCAATTGGGGGTTCATACTGAATTCACAACAGATGGATTGAAGTTAACAAAACAAGCTGTAAAAGGATCATTTAACTGGGACTTTACCGATTGTCCGGATCTGGCACAAACTGTTGCTGTAATCCTAGCTGCTAAAGGCGTAGAAGGAACCTTAAGTGGCCTACAGAGTCTCCGCATAAAAGAAACAGATCGCATTGCTGCTATTCAGAATGAATTGAAAAAGTTTGGCGCAGACCTAATCGAAATTGAAAAAGATATAACGTATAAAGTATCACCTGGCAACTTTAAAGTCGAAGGCCAGTCCGTACATACATACGAAGATCATCGCATGGCGATGGCCTTTGCACCATTGGCTTTATTAGGGAAAGTTACGATTGAAGAGCCTTCAGTAGTTAATAAATCATATCCCCTGTATTGGGAAGATTTGAAGAAGGTTGGATTTGAATTTTGAGAGTTACATAACAACTCTAAAATAAATTAAAAACGAAAGAGCGCAGCTATACGATTGCGCTCTTTCGTTTTTATAAAGTCCGTGACTATCAATGCATCACCACTAACTTTTCAATTAAAGAGGTAGTGCTATTTCCAAACTGAACGAAATAACATCCATTCGCTATGTCACTTAAATCTATTGCAACTTCCGGTTGATTGATATATTCTTGCCTGATAAGCTTACCTTGAACGTCTGTGATAGAAATTGAACCAGGTAATGCCTGATCGTTTACACGAATGGTTGTAGTGTTACGAGCAGGATTAGGGTATACTTTAATATCAACAATATTATTAATCGGCTGGTATGTAGAAGTTGTCGTACCTGACAGAGCTCCTTGTTGTATCACAACTATCGTATCTTCATCATTTGTTGATTTGAAAATAATATAAGCGGTTCTGTCATAACCCTGATTAGCCTGACTTACGGCAACAAAATTGCTGTGATAATAACCCGGAGCGCCGGAAGTTGTATCAGAAGTAGAAGAGTTAAGATTAATATTAAACCAATTAACTGTTGAATAAACAGTCCAATTTGTGGTAGATGAAAATTCAAATTCACCTGCTAACCCTCCAAATGCCCCCAGAATAATCGTATCCGTGACAGTAGAGTCAAAACCATAACCGGCATTTACTTCCAACTCACCTTGCATTGGTGTTATATAAAAATTAATAAAATTAGGATTTAATTGAGAATCGCCAGCATTGGTTACGTTCGTAATATTATAATAACCATCATACGATCCACCCCATCCAAAATTACAGTGGAATTGATTTTTCGCATTATAACCGTCTATAATATATGAATGATTAGGAGAGTCAATAATTAAAGGTCTTCCAGCATCTAATTCCGACTTTATTTTACTAATCAAAGCCATTGTATCATTTTGATACGAAGCGAATGAATGATAATACATCTTAGGAGAGTATTTGAAAAATGCTTTTAGTGCATATACTCTGTCTTCAACTGTTGAAGAGGATCCTGTAGCTCCCCAATCCATATTTAAGGAAACTCCTAAATCGTACATAAGGCCAGCTACATTTGCATTAGCCGATGTTAAAGTATTCGGCATGGCTGCATAGTTATATGTTTCCGTAGAAAAATTTACACAATCGGAAGTATAAGATGAATTTCCATTACAGTGATTACCCATTCCGGAAGAAGGAAATAAATGAAATTTCATTATTTGAGCTGTAGCGGTTGCATTACAACCTGTATATGCATTACCACATGGTCCTCCACTAATGGCAGGAAGACTAGCATTGTAATAACAATCCTGATTCCATTGTGTTTGTATTAATGGAGCGACCTGAGCATGAGAGAAATAAAAAGCCCACAAAAGAAGTGTCAGTGTAAAGAATTTTTTCATAAAAAGAGTTTAAAGAATTTTTAAAATAGCTAATGCGAAATAAAAATACAGATGCTAAATTATTGATAATTATTCTAAAATTCAAAAACGAAAACCTTACTTTAATATAATTAGCAACAGTAAATAAATATATTTCAGACAAAACCTTCTGATTACATTATTTTCAATAAATTTAGCACAATTAAAGAATAAAAGGGCATGCAACATTTTAACACCTTTAACTATTCGCTCACTATTAAGGAACAACACCTTGATACCTTCGGGCATGTGAATAATGCAACCTATCTGACTTTATTAGAAGAAGCGAGATGGGAGCTGATTACACAAAATGGATATGGCTTGTCTTATATCAGAGAAACGGGTCTTGGGCCAACCATATTGGAGATCAATATTAAATTTATGAAGGAACTTAGACTGCGTCAGGAAATTGTTATCGAGTCTAAAATGCTTTCCTACGAAGGCAAGATTGGTAAAATCGTTCAGACAATGCTTCGTAATAGTGAAGTGTGTTGCGTAGCCGAATTCACAATCGGGCTATTCAGTGTTAAAGAACGTAAGTTAGTACTTCCAACTCCGGAATGGCTAAAAGCAATCGGTGTAGATTAAAGATTATTTTTACAGATATAATGATGGCACAATCGGATACAGATGATTTATACGACGATCTTTTTTCAATTATACAGAAAGACAAAAGTCTGACGGATAAAAAACAATTATTGGGAGATCTGTTCATCATCAACGATGAAAAAGAAAGTAAAGCAAAAAAAGTGGAATCGTATCAGCGTTTGATAAAATACGTTTCACATCTCTCGCAATGGAACGAAGAATTAATCACCTATTTGGGAAATCGTTTTGCAAGATTAAAGAAATAGAGTTCAATTTTAAAAGCAGCGGCAATCATAAATCATTACCGCTGCTTTCTAACATTACAAACAAGAAATCTTATCAACCATCTCTCCCAGCATCTTCATTGCTTTTCTCATTTGCCCTTCTTCCACATTGGAGTAATTTAAACGCAATGTCTGTGAATCCGGATTACAGGCATAAAAACTATCCCCCGGAACAAAGATGATATCTTTTTCCAATGCCTGTTGCAGAAACTCCCTTGACGTAATTCCATTCGGTAAAGTAATCCAGGTGAACATCCCACCTGCCGGTATCGTATAGGATACTGAAGCAGGGAAATATGAATTCAAACAATCCATCATTACATCTCTTTGTTTTCTATATGCATTCTGAATAATAGCAATATGATCATCTATATCATATTCCTGTAAAAATCGATACAGAATATATTGTGTCAGGTTGCCGGAATGCAGATCCGATGCCTGCTTCATAATAGTAGCCTTTCGGATTATATCTTCATTCGCAACCATCCAGCCTAATCGCAAACCTGGTGCTATTGTTTTAGAAAAGGAACCAAGTAAAATAGTCTGATCTGGTAAGCAGGAATAGATTGGAGCAATTCTTTCTTCATTAAAAAAGATATCGCCGTATGGATCGTCTTCAATTATTATGGTCTTATAGTGACTCAAAATCTCAGCTGTTTTTTTTCGGGTTTCAAGACTGTACTGTATACCAGTCGGATTCTGAAAATTAGGAATTGCATAGAACAATTTAATATCGTTCCATCCCAATTCCATCTTCAGATCTTCTGTATCAACACCATCCTGTTTCATTTGTACTTCTCTGAATACAGGTTGAAAAACAGAAAGGCATTGTAAGGCTCCAAGATATGTTGGTCGTTCAAGCATAACCTCATCTCCGGGATTGATAAAGATTTTACCAATCAGATCCAATGCCTGTTGAGAGCCGCTTGTTATCAAGATTCGTTCCGGAGGTATATCGATATGATATCGCTGTCGATATCTTTTAGATATATATTCTCTTAAGGGAAAGTAGCCCTCTGTAGCAGCATACTGAAGTGCCTGCATTCCGTTTTCCTGAAATACTTTTGCCGCACATACTGCTAACTTATCTACCGGAAAAAATGCTGGATTCGGAAGGCCTCCTGCAAACGAAGTTATATTGGGATTAGATGCGACCTTCAATATTTCTCTAATAAACGATTGCGGAACATTCTCTGTACGTTCGGCAAATAGGTATTCTGTTGTTTCAGTTTTCATATAGATTAGGATTATGGTTACAAATAAAAAGCCTCCTGAAAATCGGGAGGCTTTGATTGATGTATATAATAAATATATCACATATCATTCCACCCGGACTCGTTGTAAGACCGCTTCGAGCGATGTAGTGACTGACGTATATAAATTAAATGTTCGCATTAATTCATTTTTGATCAATAAAAAAGCCCGACTCTTGTGGAGACGGGCTTCAAGTAAAATAATATATAGATACTAAATACCTTTCCCGTCCTTCGCATTTGATGCGACAGTAGTGACAGAGAGAATAAGTATTTGTAGATTTTTCATATTAATGTTACCAAAGGTAAAAAGGAATTTTGATTTTACCACCTTTTAAAATTCTTTTTTTGTAAATACAACTACTCAGGCTTGTAAAACTCTATTTCAACAGCCATCAAACTTGAGTTATCTTCAGAAGCATCTCCCATTTCAACAATATACCCATCTTTTGATTTCCAAACTTCATCTTCTTTTTTATTTACAGTGAATTCACCATAACGGTTATTAAAGTAGTCTTGAAAATCGTCAATAATCTGCTCTTCCTTTTTAGAATTGATTTTCTCAACAAAAGTTACTCCTATTGAAATCAATTTATTGTCCTTATCAAAAGTATAAGTAATCTCAGCAAATTCGTCCTTGTCAAATTCTACTTTGTAAATTAGGTAATCATCGCCTTTACCATCTAAAATAGCATCTTCTGTTTCCTTAATTACACTCATATCAAAACCCAAAGAGTAACCTCTAATAATTCCACGAACATCCGATTTAATGATTCGTTGAACTTCAGCAGATGTTTTTGTTGAAGTGCTGTCCTGCGCCATTCCCGTACTAACTAATAAAAAAAGAATAAGAATCGATGTAATGTTTTTCATGACAAAATGATTTTTTAATTGAATTAGGGTCAAATCGGTTTAAAATTAAATCTATTTATTTAATTGTCAAATAATTATACTCAATAAAGTAATAAACAGTGTTTATGTACCCATTAAAGCACTATTTAAGCTTATAATTGTACTTTAAAGCTATCAATATAGGTTCTATAGAGATTAAAAAATTGTATTTAGTCAATATAAATATAGCACGATATATTAAAAATAGCCTTTATCATATATTTTTTAAAGACCAGTACAAAAAAATACAATTTTGAACTATTTTAATAATAAAAAATTTCATAATATTGATAAGGTCAAATCTGAAGAAAATCTGATTTTACGTTAAAAAATCAACCTATTATGAATAATTTCATAACAATAATACTAAAAAGACTCTTCTTTGGAGGTTATTTGCTATTTTTTTCGTCAAAAATTGAATTGTATGCCCAAATTCAGATCATCAACGAAGATACAGCCGTGACGATAGCTCTTAAGTATTACCCTCAAGTCAAATTATCCAATTTACAGGTAGAACAACAACAATTATTAAAGCCGGCAGGGTTCAATGTTACAGGTCTGGAATTGCTTTTCCAGGCACCTACTGGAAACCAAATGCGTCCGGGGATACTTCAGCATTTTGAGTTCCCAACTGTCTATAGTCAACAAATTAAACTACAAGGTGAGGCGACTAAGCTTAGTGAGCGCCAACGTGACATAAATTTTAATCAACTGAAATATAACGTACGGAACACTTTTATAGAATTTCAATACTGGCATGAGAAATCAATTGTATTAAAACGTTTTGATTCTATTTTCAGTGATTTGACTACAATAAATGATGTCCGGTACAGAGTAGGCCAAATATCTAATCTTGAAAAAATTGGTGGTGAAGCACGATATAAAAATCTCCAATTTCAAATGTTACAGGCGGAAGCTGAATTAACCAGGAGTCGGAAACAACTTCTAATTTACATAGGAGCGCCTAACGATACTGTTTTATATCCTGAAAATAAACTTAGAAAGTATGATCCGCTTTTTATCATTTCATCTGACACCAGTGCATTAAAACATAACCCAGTAAACAGGTATTACTCACAACAGATTAATTATTCCAAAAGAGCATTAAGTGTTGAAAAGGCGAAAAGCTATCCTGGTGGAGTAATCGGATATTTGAACCAGTCTAGTCCGGAAACAAAACAATACTATCGTCTTCAATATGGTATAACTCTGCCGATATGGTACTGGCAATATCATTCCAAAATTAAAGCAGCAAAAAAAGGCGTTGAAATTTCAGAAAGTCAGTCAACATTATTGAATTACCAATTAAACGGTGAATACTATCAGGCACAATCACGATATAAACAATATTCAGATGGTTTAAAATATTACGAACAGGCTGGTTTGTTGCAGGCAGCAGAAGTATTGAAATCTGCTGCAACCAGCTATAGGCTTGGCAGTATCAGTTATTACGTCTATTTGCAAAATATTGAACAGGCCTTTACCATTGAATTAAATTATCTGGAAGCATTGAAGAACTATAATCAATCAATTCTGTATTTAAAATATTTAAAAGGAGAGTTATAAAATATGAAGTTTTTGGATGATATTATTGACTTCAGTGTTCGTTCTCCGATTTTTATCGGTATTATGTTATTATTATTGATTGTATGGGGAAGCTATTCTCTTAGTAGTCTCCCCATAGATGCAGTACCGGATGTAACCAGCAATCAAGTTGATATTTTAACAAATAGTCCCAGTCTTGCAACACTGGAGGTAGAACGTTTTATTACTTCACCAATAGAAATGCAAATGGTAAACATTCCGTCTTTGAAGGAGGTGCGTTCTGTTTCACGTTATGGTATTTCTGTAGTACGACTTGTATTTGATGATCAAGCGGATATTTATAAAGCCAGGCAACAGGTATTTGAACGTCTTTCTACCGTTGATATACCTGATGAATTGGGCAAACCTGAGATGGGGCCCATTACAACTGGCTTGGGTGAAGTGTATCAATATGTTTTAAAGCCCAAGGACCCGAATGATAAATCGTATAGTTTAATGGATCTTCGAACCATTCACGAAACGTATGTGCGAAAAAAATTATTAGGAGTACAAGGGATTGCTGAAATAAATACTTTTGGAGGTTTCAAGAAAGAATATCAGGCAATCATTAAGCCCGACCGCATGGGTGCATTGGGAGTAACAATAGATGAGTTATATGAAGCTCTTCTAAAAGGGAACAGTAATACTGGAGGTTCATACATTGAAAAAAACAATAAAGCATATGTCATACGTGGAGAAGGTTTGGCAAAATCGTTGGATGATCTTGGAAAGATCGTTATTAAAGTTCACGATAATTCACCCGTACTTGTAAAAGATGTTGCTGACATGGCCTTCGGGCACTCTATACGAAATGGGGCTGTTACGATGGATGGAAACGGCGAAGTAGTTGCTGGCATTGTTATGATGCTGAAAGGTGAAAACGGATACGACCTCATCAATCGATTAAAGGATAAAATGGCTGAAATAAAAGCAAGCCTACCGGAAGGATTAGTACTGGAACCATTCATCAATAGGGAAGAATTGATATCACGGGCAATTAAAACAGTTGCAACCAATCTAATTGAAGGTGCTTTGATTGTTATGTTGGTGATATTCGTTTTTTTGGGTAATTGGCGGGCTAGTCTATTGGCCGCATCTGTAATCCCTTTATCCATGCTCTTCGCCTTTGGCATGATGATACAAACAGGTATTGTCGGTAATCTGATGAGTCTTGGTGCAATTGACTTTGGTCTATTAGTAGACCCTGCTATTATTATTGTTGAATCTGTTATAATGTACATGACAATCAAAATGAATTCGTATTCAAAGAGCTATGATATCAATTATGAAAACCGCCAATTGCTTGTTACAGATGCTTCGCAGGAGGTCAAACGTTCCGTTGTTTTTGGAGGTATAATCATATTAGTCGTTTATTTCCCTATTCTTACATTAAATGGTATTGAAGGAAAAATGTTTGCTCCAATGGCCGAAACAATTGCCTTTGCGATACTTGGGGCCATTATTCTTGCTATTACGTATGTCCCGATGATGAGTGCAGTATTTTTACGTCCAGATAAAAATCATGGACATAATGTTTCAGAAAAAATTGTACATAACATTTACGATTATATTGAACCCCATCTCAAAAATGCCATTGACAGAAGTCGTCTTACTATTGGATTTGCAGTACTTTTATTAATTTCTGGTGCGGCAGGATTCAGCCTTATCGGTGGTGAATTTATTCCAAAATTACAGGAAGGCGATTTTACTATAGAATTAAATCTGCCTGTTGGAGCTTCTCTTACAGAATCGATAAACATCAGTGAGAAAATTCAGAAAGAATTGTTAAACACATATCCAGATGAAATTAAAAGTGTAGTTAGTAAAATAGGAACAACAGAAATACCGATTGATCCTGCTCCAATGGAAACACAGGATATTGTTATTAATCTATACGAAAAAGAAAATTGGAAGAAAGCATCTACACAAGAAGAATTAGGGGAACTGATTGCAGAAACTCTATCAAAATACCCTGGTACAACGATATCCATTCAGCAGCCTATTGAAAACAGAGTTAATGAATTAATGAGCGGAGCTAAAACAGATGTCGTTATTAAATTATATGGATCAGATAATGATACGCTGATTAAAAAAGCAAATCAGATCTCAGAACTTTGCAAAATGGTTAATGGGGCAACAGATATTCAAGGAATACGTTCCTTTGGCCTTCCTCAGATAAATATTCGTTATGACAGAAATTCACTCGCAACATATGGGATAACAATCGACCAGGTAAACTTTGCCATTCAAACAGCTTTTGCAGGTGCTGTTGTTGGAAAAATATATGAAAACAATAAACGTTTTGATTTAACGATGCGCTTATCAGGAGAAGAACGGCAATCCGATCAAAACATCAGTGGTTTATTAATTAATGATAAAGATGGAAATCCCATTCCACTATATCAAATTGCGGACATCACAACCAATGTTGGCTTTTCAGAGGTGCGTCACGAAGGTATGCAACGAATCCTGAATGTGGGATTTAATGTACGGGGCAGAGACATGAAATCCGTTGTTACTGACTTGAAAAAAAAGATATCGGAAAAAGTTTATATGCCATACGGATACAACGTTAAATTTGGTGGGGAGTTTGAAAATTTTGAACGAGCTACCAGCAGACTTGCGTTAGTATTGCCAATCTCTTTGGTGATCATTTTATTAATACTGTATCTGACTTTTGGGAATATAAAAGACAGTCTTTTAATCTATACAGTTGTTCCATTATCTGCAGTAGGCGGTGTATTCGCATTGATGATCCGAAATATGAATTTCAGTATTTCGGCCGGAGTCGGATTTATTGCTTTATTTGGTATTGCTGTTTTAAATGCTATAATGCTCGTAAGCCGGTTTAATACGTTAGGTGAAATGGGTATAAAAGATCCTGTCGAACGTGTGCTTATAGGATTAAGAGAAAAGTTCAGAGCGGTCCTATTAACATCAATGGTTGCTGCGCTGGGCTTTATTCCAATGGCTATATCAACGAGTGTAGGGGCAGAAGTACAAAAACCTCTTGCTACTGTTGTCATTGGTGGACTATTTACGGCAACAATCATCACATTATTTATTCTACCAGTATTTTATATTGTGCTTAAAAGGAATACTGACTCTTCTCTATGATTCTACAATAAGTATATGAAAAAAAATATATTAATAATTCTACTTATACCAGCATTTCTGGCGTGCAACAAACATGCCGGAAAGAAGGTTGCATCTCTATCTAGTGATGGCTCTATTAAACTAACATCTGAGCAATTGAGCAATATGGATATTAAAATGATAAAGCCTGATTTCAGGGCTTTACAAACCTTTCTTCAATTCAATGGAAAAATAAAATCACTACCCAACTTCAGTGCAACCGTAAGCAGCAATATTGATGGAAAAGTGGAAAAGGTATTTGTACGCGAAGGAGACTATGTAAAAAAAGGACAACCGATACTTACTTTAAACAGTATGCATTTGATTGAACTTCAGGATGAATATCTTTCAGCAAAATCAGAGGTTGATTTTATGGAAATTGAAGATGCCCGCCAGCAGGAATTGAAGAAAAATAACATCGGAGCACTATCAGAATTACAAATTGTTGAGGCAAAATACAAAGTTGCTATAAGTAAAGAGAAATCAATACGCGCTAAACTGGAACTACTGGGTATCAACCTGAATAAATTAAATAACTCCCGAAATCCAGACATAACATCCGAACTGGTTATTAAATCACCTATTGATGGCTTTATTCACTCATTTCCGGTGAGTGTTGGTATGCTGGCAAATCCTGAAACTCCTTTGGCGGAAATCATTAACAATGCTCAGTTAAATGCAGAAATCTATGTGTACGATAAAGATATTGACATGATTAAAGAAGGCCAGAAAGTAATGATTGATTTCGTAAATCATTCCTTTGAAAACGTTGAAGGCACTGTTATATCCATTGACAGAGTAATCAATGATGAAACCAAGGCAATTACAGTTCATGTCATGTTTCAGGCTCCTGATAAAACATTGATCCTTCCGGATATGACCATTAAAGCCATTCTGGAAAGACAGAAACATTTACTACCTGCTTATGTTGTTCCCAATGCTGCCTTATTGATTGAAGAAGATCAAACGTACGTATATACCAGCACCAGTGATATAGATGGAGATACAATAACACTTAAGAAAACGAAAGTAACGACAGATGACAGGAATGAAAATGAAACAGAAATTGAATTTGCAAATAAAATGCCTGCCAGATTTTATGTAGCATCTGCCAATGCATCCATGCTTGAGGTAGAGAGAAGAAAACTATTGAGATAAAAATTAAATGGCTGTATCCTTATTCATCATCCGGTATGACCTGATTCGGATATTTTTTCTTTAAGTCTCCCCGTTTTACCCCATCGATAAAGGATTTCCAGGCAAAAGGATTTGTCAAAGATAATGTTGGGGAAAAATACTGATGATCTGTATGAATCGTCTGTTGCTGCATGTAGTAATTATGATTCATGGTTGCGTCAGCTCCCATGTTATACATCATACGTTTCAATACCTGTTCGTTTAGGTTATTATTCATATTATTAACGTCGGTATTATCAAGCTTCAATGCTACAAAAGCTTCTTTAAATAAGCGCTCTGTTGGCCAAGGTGTAATTTCAACCATAGGCATATACAGTGTATCTTCGTAAATCTCAATAATTACAGATACTTTATCTTCTAAGGTATAAGGGATAACAAAATTCTTTTCTTTATAACCAATTGCCTTGATTCGCATGCTATCTCCTGTCAATGCAGCCATTGAAAAATAACCAATAGCATTTGACATCGTCCCTCTACCTTCTTTAGGCACGAATACATAAACACCCGGAGTTCCATAGGCACTGTCTCCCGACACTATCAAACCTGAAAACTGGATTATTTTTCTTGGAGTTTGAGCATTGGTTACCCCAAAAACCATCAATAAAGCAAAAAGCAGAATCGATTTTATATATAAACTATTTTTCAATGATTTCTTCAATTAACCCCACAATTTAAACAAATACTGCAATCAATGCTATTTTACGAACTCAATTTGGTATCAAATATTGTATCTTATCTGTTGTTTCATACTGTTTTGACTATATTTGTTTCAACAAATATACATGATACGCGTCAAAACAGTTGATATTCAAAAAGGTTCAGAGATTTTAAAAGCCTTTAGCGATGAATCCAGGATTCGTATTCTCAACCTTATTCTCATTAACGAAGAAATGTGTATTTCCGATCTGGAGCTTATTCTGGATTATACCCAAACAAAAACATCCAGACATTTAAGCTATTTAAGAGGAATCGGCTTGGTAAAATACCGAAAAGTCGACCAATGGGTATATTACTATATCAATGAAACATACATAGATATCCTGAAACAGCTATTTAAACTCTTCGGGAAAGAGCCAGTTTTATATAAAGATCTGATTGAATACAGAACCCTTTATGCCAATAATGAACTTGCTATACGGAAACTTCACAGCCGTAAGAAAATATACAAAGTACCCGAATTATAAATAAATAACGAATACATACAAATCTATTCATGAAATTCAAAAAACACGTATTTATCTGCACAAACGAACGTCCTGAAGGGAAAGAATGCTGCGGCGAGAAAAGAGGAATGGCTTTGGTAGAAGCATTTAAAAAGGAACTGAAAGATCGAAAATTACAAATTGAAATACGTGCACAACGCGCAGGATGTATTGACGTATGTAGTTTTGGACCAGCACTTGTGGTTTATCCCGAAGGAGTGTTTTACGGTAAAGTAGAATTATCGGACGTAGCAGAAATTGTGGAAAGTCATCTCGTAAATAATATTCCGGTAGAACGATTAAAATTAACTGTTTAATGATGCCTACTTACTCAACCGTTTTCTTTGATCTGGATCATACACTTTGGGATTTCAACCTGAATTGTGCGGAAACCCTGGAAGAGCTTTATGATTTGTATCAACTAAAACAGTTTGGATTCAGTATTCCGGATTTCCAAAAGACCTACCGATACATTAATGACTCCATGTGGGATGGATATCATAAAAACATCGTTACAAAAGAAGAATTAAGAACGGAGCGTTTTCCGAGAACATTTAAAATGCTTGGGATTGCTGAAGAGAAAGTGCCTCAAAGATTGGATCAGCATTTTATTGAATTATGCCCGACCAAACCACATGTGCATCCCAATACATTTGAGATTCTTACTTATTTGAAAGATAAAGGATATGCCCTGCATATTATTACCAATGGCTTTTCGGAGACACAGCATGTCAAGATGAAGCATTCCGGACTTGAATCGTATTTTGACGAATTAATTCATGCAGATCATACAGGGCATAAAAAACCAGAAGCCCGCATTTTTGAATATGCCCTGGAGATTACCAATAGTAAAAAAGAAACCAGTATAATGATCGGAGATGATCTGGTGGCAGATGTTCTCGGAGCGAAGAATGCAGGATTTGGACATGTGTATTATAACCGTGATAGAAAATCTCATTCAGAGCAAATTCAATACGAGATTATAAACCTGATTGAATTAAAAAATATACTATAACCGTACCGTTACGTTCTAATCCACTTTTATCATATGTCAGCTATCCAGAATGAACCTGTATTAAATTATGCTATTGGAAGTCCGGAAAGAACGACCCTTCACACAGCATTAAAAGAATTGAAGTCTTCTTCCATTGTAGTACCAATGATTATTGATGGGAAGGAAGTATTTACTGACGAACGTATCCGTATTGCTCCACCGCATGAGCATGCGCATACACTGGGATATTTCTGCGAAGGAAATTCAACACACGTTCAGCAGGCCATAGACAGTGCCTTGCAGGCAAAAAAGAACTGGGCAACTACACCATTAAATAAACGTGCAGCTATTTTTCTTAAAGCCGCTGATTTAATTGCAGGCCCATACCGAGCTGAAATCAATGCCGCCACCATGCTTGGTCAATCCAAAAATGCATACCAAGCCGAAATTGATTCCGCTTGTGAACTGATTGATTTCTTTAGACTAAATGTAACATTCGCCTTGGAGATTGAAGCTATTCAACCATTTTCCCTGGAAGGTATTATAAACAAAATGCATTACCGTCCACTGGAAGGATTTGTATTTGCACTTACACCATTCAATTTTACAGCCATTGCTGGTAACCTTCCCTCCGCTCCCGCATTAATGGGCAATACAGTCGTTTGGAAACCTGCCTACACGCAGATATATTCGGCTCGTATCATTATGAAAATTCTGATGGAAGCCGGTTTGCCGGATGGTGTGATCAATCTTATTTATACAGATGGACCAATAACCGGAGACATTATTTTTAAACACAAACACTTTGCAGGGCTCCACTTTACCGGTAGCACAGCAGTATTCAAACATATCAGCAAAACGATTTATCAGAATATAGACGTCTATCAAAACTTTCCACGCATTGTTGGTGAAACCGGAGGAAAAGATTTCGTGCTTGCCCATGCCGACTGCGATATAGAAGCATTAGCAACAGCATTAGTTCGGGGAGCTTTTGAGTACCAGGGACAAAAATGTTCCGCTGCCTCCAGGGCTTATATTCCAGCATCCATCTGGCCAAAAGTAAAACAATTGGTAACAGATGCCTTGGCGGAAATAAAAACCGGTACGGTAGAAGATTTCTCGAATCTTATCAATGCAGTAATAGATGAAAAAGCATTTGATAAAATTGTTTCCTATATAGAACAAGCAAGAAACGCTGTTGATGCCAGAATTATAGCTGGTGGTACCTATGATAAATCAATTGGCTATTTTATACATCCGACTATTATCGAAGCACTCAATCCTTCGTTCGTCACTATGAAGGAAGAACTCTTCGGTCCTGTATTAACTATTTATGTATACGAAGACAAAGACTGGTATAAAACATTAGAGCTAATCGATACAACTACTCCCTATGCTTTAACCGGAAGTGTCTTTTCAAACAACAAAAGTATTATTGAAGAAGTAAAAGATAAACTTGCGTACAGTGCCGGTAATTTCTATATCAATGATAAACCCACCGGTGCCGTTGTTAATCAACAGCCTTTTGGAGGTGCGCGTATGTCCGGTACAAATGATAAGGCAGGATCCATATTTAATTTAATCCGTTGGGTGAGTCCGCTGGTGATCAAAGAAAATTTGAATCCGCCGCATGATTATACCTATCCGTTTATGAAATAAAACATGTCGTCAAAAACAGAACATATACCTGTTTATTCCATTGACCGGTTTTCGAAAAAACCGAACGAAAGTGTTTTATATAATATTGAGGTATTTAATAAGGACAGAGATTTTAAAGTAGCTTATCCGCATAGACACGACGATTTCTATGAAATTCTTTTTATTACTAAAGGAACCGGAAAATACATCATTGATCTGCAGGAATACGAAATAAAACCGAATTCTATTTTCTTTCTCTCACCCGGACAAATTCATGAAATCATATTTTCAGAAGATATAAACGGATACATCTTTTTATTTACCTCATCTTTTTATTTATCCAATAAAACCGATCCCCATAAATTATTTGAGTTTCCATTCTTCTATTCTTTGAAATACGATAGTCCGCCTTTGTATTTGAATGATGCTTCATCCATCAATGAATTGGATGCTTTATTTAAAAAAGCGATTGCAGAGATGACTGCGAATGAGTCCGACAGCAAAGAAGCCATTCATGCTATACTGGATCTATTGCTTATCTACTGTAAACGATGGTATCCGCAAACAGAAGGAAGTAATCTTAAGAAAGGACATATTCTTATCAAACGCTTCAAACAATTGATAGAAGATAAATGCACCGAAAATATTACGATTAAAGAATACGCGGATATCTTGCAAGTCACCGCCAATCATTTAAGCGAGACAGTTAAAGAGTTTACCGGACGCACACCTACTGATTTTATCAATGATCGAATGACACTTGAGATCAAGCGTTTGCTGACGCATACACAGCTTACCATTCAGGAAATCGCTTATCAATTAAATTTCAGCGATCAATCGTATTTTTCAAAATATTTCAAAAAAACCAGTGGCTTATCACCGAGTGAATTCAGGAATAAGGAGTTTTCGAAGTAATAAATATTGTCGTGTAGAAGCTTTTTGAAAAAGCTTTTGATTAATGTAATAATACAAACGAAACGATATTATTCCTTTTCGCACCTTCGGTGCTGTGCGTGTGTTTTTCTTGTATTTAATAGCTCTATAGATATACCGCCCCTAACGGGGCTCATATTTGTTATAATATTGAATTTACTATGCATTATTTTTAATATGCATTTTTAAAGCTTTTGATAAATCATTAAAAAATCTTAAAGATGTTTATTTGAACAAATACCTCTATAACGATTGCCCGATAGCCCCGTTAGGGGCGACATATCTATAGCATAATAATAGTGATGAATTATACACGCACAGCACCGAAGGTGCGCGAAATAATAAAAAATCCATATTTATATATTGGTAATTTCACAACAAAAAAGCCAACATCCTTCCGGACATTGGCTTTTTACAATAATATCAAATGCTTAATTACTGATTCTTCGGTTCAGGCTTTTCAGCTCCGATTGATTGAAGCCAGCTTACAAGCGTTGCTTTTTGTTCAACCGTTAATTTAGCGGAACCATGCGTAATCGTATAAGATGACAATGGCATTTCATCATCTTCTACCTCTAAATAGCATTCATTAAGTTTTTTGGTTTTACGCTTATCTTTATAATCTCCCCAAATAGAAAAGTTAAGATGTTTTCTGCCATCGTTCACATGGTCCTTTACCCACCAGGAAACCGGAGCTACATCAAAATACCAAGGGTAAATAGTTTCATTGGAATGACAATCGTAACAAGCCGTTTTAAGTATTTGAACAACATCTGTTGGTGCATTTGTCATTACAACAAAATCTTTTTGAGGATCAACAGGTGGGTTTGTTTTATCTACTCGAATGAATTGTATCAGTACCAGTACAACCAGTAAGCCTATTAGTATTTTCTTTATCATGTTGAAATTATATTTGTGTTAATTGTTTTTCTTTATTTGTTATGGAAACGATTCAATATGTAGATATACTATTCTATTGAAAATATTCCGTGAAGCTGAAATTACTGAATTATTTATTCTTTTTACAATGGATATAATTCAACGTGAAATTATGTTTGAATTACGAATACAAGAACCTAAAAATCTGTTATTTGAAAAACATAACAGAAAGATAATCTGTTAGTTTTTGGATATACTTTGCAAATCGTGCCACTGTTTTTAGCAACAGTCTATTAGCACACCTTCGGTGCTGTGCGTGTGTGTTTTTTATAATTAATAGTTCTATAGATATACCGCCCCTAATGGGGCTCATATTTGTTATAATAATGGATTGAATATGTATTATTAAAGCATTTCCACAAGTCATTAAAATTTTTAATAAAGATGTTTATTTGAGCAAATGTATCTACAATGATTGACAAAAGCCCCGTTAGGGGCGGCATATCTATAGACTAATAAGAATGATGGATTACCCATGCGCAGCACCGAAGGTGCTTGATAAAAATAAAAATTTCCATATTTAGATAATTATAATTCTATAACAAAAAAAGCCAACATCCTTCCGGACATTGGCTTTTAAAATAATAGTAAAACTTAATTACTGTTTCTTCGGTTCAGGCTTTTCAGCTCCCTGGTGTTTTACCAGACTTAAACAAACTTGCCTTCCCTCACAACAAAGGCATCAGACTTTCCAGTCCCATGCCGCGTGAGCCTTTCAGAAGAACAGTGCTTTTTGTAATAGGTGTCGACTGAAGGTAATTCACGAACGCAGCTTTGTCTTCAAAATAAGTGGATGCATTGCATTGTTCGGATGCTGATTTCATATGCTTCCCGATCAGGAATATATTTTTAGCATCATATACTTTATTCAGCAATGCTCCGATCTCTTTATGCTCTTTCTCACTTTCCTCACCCAATTCATACATATCACCTAAAATCAATACTTTGTTTTCTTTTATAATAGATGCAAAGTTTTCGATGGCTGCACGCATGGAACTTGGATTGGCATTATATGCGTCCATAATCACTTCATTATTCGCTGTCTTCACAATCTGCGAACGGTTATTGGTCGGGTCATATTCTTCTACCGCCCTGTTGGCTGATAAAGATGGTACACCAAAGTATTTGCCGATGCATAAGGCAGCGACGATATTATCAAAATTATACGCACCTACAAGCTTTGTTTCCACCAGTTCTTCATTGCCAGCAATGAGTGCTACAAATGGATCACTTTTCAAAAAGGTAGCGTTATAATAATCCCCTTCCCGTCCATACAATACCGGATTTTCAAAAGGAGACATTTCCATCAGATCTTTGTTTCTTGAATTGATGAAAGCGGTTCCATTAGTCGCAAGCAAATATTGATATAATTCACCTTTTCCCTTTTTCACGCCTTCAAAGCCTCCAAAACCTTCCAGATGAGCCTTTCCTACATTATTAATCAGGCCATAATTAGGTTCTACTATCTCGCAATAACTTTCTATTTCTTTCTGGTGATTGGCACCCATTTCCACAATGCCGAATTCAATGGTTTCGTCCATAGCAAGCAAGGTCAGGGGAATACCAATGTGATTATTGAGATTCCCAACCGTTGCATAGGTATTGTATTTTTTGCTCATTACTGCATTCACCAGTTCCTTGGTGGTTGTTTTCCCATTGGAACCGGTAATGGCCAGGATCGGAATTCCGAGTACATTTCTATGGTGGTTGGCCAGCAATTGCAGCGTGGATAATACATCATCCGTCAGAAGATAACGCTCATCTTTCACAACCTCCGGCTCATCAACCACCACATAGGCCGCCCCCATCGACAAAGCTGTTTCTGCAAAGGTATTTCCATTGAAATTGGGACCTTTTAAAGCAAAAAACAGGTCTCCTTTGGCAATCTTCCTGGTATCTGTAGTTACCGAACGGTTCTGAAGAAATATGTCGTACAAAAATGCTATGTCCATTTATTAAGTATTGTATTTTCTCAAAAATAGCAGATATTCCCTAAAGTTTTAGAATCTGTTTATGTTATTTCTCCAATTAAGCCTGCTCAAAGACGGACTTTCTTTTCAACATCCGGAATGGATTACATCGGTAAAATACCGGTATCCGAGTTCAGACTATATGGATCTGGACAATCATTCCGATCTGTATTTGTTTCAGCAGGTTCTGAAATGGATTTTGGATAAAAAAGAACCCTTGATACTGCATATTCATTCTTTTGATACGCATGCCGAGACCGGAAATATCTTTCGTTTTTTACAGGAAGTATTTGCCAAGCATAAACCACTGCTGATTACGTTACAGGGCGGGCATGAGGGTTTGAAAAAGTATATACAGGCCTTTGCTGTTATAGAGGAAGTAGATTCGGTGGAAGAGGCATTGAGTTTGGTGGAAGAGGGAAGGTCGTAAGGTGGTTGGCAGTTTACGTGAGAATCATCTTCTTTTACATATATACAGCGTAACACGTAAACATGCCAACCTACGGCATATGTGCAACCCTTCGCAGTGGTTAGGCGCGTTTATACAGCAAAGTCAACAAATAAATATAACATACTGCATAAACCACCAACCACTAGTCTGGAAACTAATACCTGGCCACTAGTAACTTTTCAAAAAGCAGCCCATACAACCGTTTACTTCGGTGCAGAAGCTCAGAACACTTACCTGTGTATCTCAACCAGCATTACCCAAGCATCCAATACTGCTTTACTGAAAGAAAATATTATAGCAGGAATAAGCCAGTAAACACCATTGCAGCCTACGCAAATAGTAGCTATTCCTGCAATAATATAAGGTAACACCGCAAATTGTGTAAATACTATTATATACTTATAACGATTTTTATACTCTTTTGGGGTTTTATCTAAAATACTAAGGTCTAATTTTAATGTAGCCAACCAAAGCATAATGCCAACAAGCAATAATTCAGCACCAAGTATAGCCAAAGATTGCTCTGGTACAAGACAAAGGCATGATATGATCAGAACGGCAAGCAATAATATAAGCGCTTCTGAAGCTCTGTCCGCCAATCTGGGTACAGCCAGCATTTTAGTAAGACTAAGCGAAACACCCACAAAAATTAATCCTGCCAAAGCGGCGGCAGCTCCCGCCACCGCCACAAAGAAATCATGCCATGCTTCCATAAGTAACAAATTTAATTCAATTTTTCTTTAAGCCAACCAATAACCCAAGGCATTACTTCACCCATTTTTGTAGAAGCACAATGAGATGAATTAGGCACAATCTTCGTTTCTATATTGGGTATGCCTTCAAATTTTGTAATGTCTGTTTTGGGAATGTAAGGATCGCTATCCCCATTAAATAAAATAAGAGGCGCAGTATTGATGTTTTTCATCATGCCCAATTTTTCCAGGGCAAACGGTTTCAATTTGTTTAATAAAACGGTATCATCAACGACGCCGTCTAACTTAAAAGCATAAGGCAAAATGCCGCGCATACCCAATTGTGGTTGCAAAACCATTCCATCTTCTATTTTTTCATTCAGGAAAGCATCGTTCATAGGTGCACCTGCGCCAACTGCCGCATCTACAATCTTTTCAAACGCAAGGCGAGCTGCCCAATAACCGCCATAGCTAAAACCAATATAACCTACTTTACCATTCCCTATCGGACGAACTTTTGCTATAAAATCTTTATACAACAAATCATTATCAGGTGCTAAAGCAACCTGCGATTCACCCGTACCGGGCATATCAATCATAATAATGTTAGCTCCTGTAGCTTTTGAAAGAGTAACACCACGATTGTGAACATCCATTTTATAGGTGTCTACTCCTCCGCTTAAAATGAGAACAGGTGCACTCTTCGGATTTTGTGCATAAATAATATGATAAATAACAGGAGTAGTAATATCTCTGTATGAAACCAGTTCAACCTTGCGTTCAAATTTGAAAGGAAATGTTTCAGCGGCTTTCAAATAAGTTTGCAATTGTTTATTGTACACATCGCGTTTGGATTGATTGAACAAACAAGGATATTTAGCGCAACCGTAAATTAGTGAAGCAAGCAAATAGTCACCATTCTTTTCAGCTTCTACAGCTAACGCTGACCATTCATATACCCAACCGCCCGGACCATCGGTCCACATATCTTTTATTGATTGCCTGGCTTTTTCAACCGTTGACGCCGGAATGCCCGATGAAATAAATTGGCCCGCTCTGTCTTTAAAAATATCGGACGGATTTACAGGAAAGGTAAATGCAGAATTTGTTTTTGTTTGCTGTGCCATTCCCATGGTTGACATAAGCAAAAGGAAAATAGTGTTTCGTATTTTTTTCATGATATTTTGTGTTTATGGTATGAACACAAAATTCGGCATCATGAAAAAGATGTGATTGTAAAAATGCGACAATTATTTATATATCTTTTTGGCCTGCGCCCAATTTTCAAGAGGTTGAATTATTTTGGAATAATTCTCAGGACTAACGCCCGTTACTTCTTTAAAGTGATGAATGAAATGCGATTGGTCGTAATAGCCGCAATCATAGGTAATATCGGTTAAATCATTGGAAGATTTCAGCTGATTGACTGAATTCCTGAAACGGGTATTCTGGATAAACTCCTTAGGGGTAAGTCCTGTGGCATCTTTAAACTTACGCTCGAAGTTTCGCTTGCTGTTGTTCACTTTATAAGCTAAATCTTCAACTTTGATTTGTCCATTTGTATCGTCAATAATAGAAAAAGCGTGTAGGATAGACTTATCAATTATTTTTTGATTAAAAAGATTACCAAACAAAGGCACGACGTTCATGTTCTGACTAACATTACATAAAAACTCTTCTGTGTTTTTTAAAAAATCTACACAGTCTATATTCTTATCCGTTAGTGAATGTAAATCATTTAGAAACCAGCCGGCTACCCAGGGCTGAAATTTCACAAGTATCGTTTTGCTACCCGGATTGCGAATATATTCCTTTTTCTGAGTGAGTTGTCCGCACAAAGCTATTTGCGGTAAAGCTATTTTCTTACCGTCAATTACCTCGTATACCTCGGTACCAAACTGCAGGCTTAGCACCAACGAATTATCGGGCAGGATAATAGTACCGATAGATTTATCCGTATTGTTTTCTACTTCTATGATTTTTACTAAGCTCACCTTTGCTGTTATATTAAAGCTGCAAATGAATCATTCCATAAATGCCTGACTGAGATAGAATATTTCCCCAAATAGCTATATCTAATATATGAAAAAATTCAGAAAACATACTGATTGGTTTGTTGGCGCGCCCTGCTTTAGCTATCAACCATCCACAGATTAAACTTTTGATTTATTTTTCAAATTTCCTTTTTTGGGGCAAGAAACTTACTTTTATATACTTTCAAACGATCACATGGTAATTTACTCCCAGCGGCTAATACCTTCCCAATAAATTCATCGCATTCTTTTTCTGTCATGATTTTATGTTTTTCTGCCTCTACAAGTATATCCATAGTTGTTATATATTCGATTTTATTAATCAAACAATATTCGGCTATATCTTTTAGATTACTACTTGCCACAATATCCTTACTATGTAAAGCAACAGCCATAACAGCACTCTCTCCTTGCCCCCTTCCATTTTTAAGCAAAGAAGCATATTCTTTAAGCATTTTCAAATCACCTGAAAAATCCAACTCCTCAATTTTCATAAATGTGATGAAATTATGTATGATTGATTCCAGAGATTTTGAACGACAAAGTTCATTTTTCACAACATCAATAATTACCAGCCTTCCAGGATAAATTTTGGGTAATAAACTGAGCGAGTCTCCTTTAATAAAGTGCCTGATAACATCAGAGTCCAATAATATCTTCTTCACACTATATTTCTTTAAAAATATCTTGTAGAAATGATATATAATGGGACTCTGAAATTTTATCTAAATCATAAATCTTTTTAGCAAGATTTTCATAATCTCCAATCACTTTATTTGCATTGCCTGGTTTATACAAAAAATCATCAAAACCCAATCGCTTTGCTTTCTTAGCAATCCCTTTTTCTTCTTTTTCTTTTTGATACTGCTCTTTAGTAATAATTTTTAAATTATGTAGTCTGAAAAGTAAGGCTTGATGTGAACACTGTAACTTTTGTTCAAGTTTAAATATTGTTTTGTCACTGATACATTTTTGTTCAAATTCTACTTCAGGAATTTCAGCATAAATGGTGTCCTCAGGCATCATTAAAAAAGCTGCAAATAAGTCAGCCGAAAATTCATCTTTATTTTTTTTATCAAAAGCTCCTGTCAAACAACTAATCGATTCAAATTCTTCCTGAATAAATAAATGATAAATTTCATGACAAATAGTAAAGTGTTGTCTACCCAATGGAAGGTTTGAATTAATCATCATAAAACGATGATTACCTGCCTTTATGGCCATACCTGAAATGGTATTGGCACAAGGTAAAAAAACAGTAAGTATCTTAAGCTTCTCTAAAAGGTCATATGTATTAACAGGTGAATATTTTTTCAGATTATTCGTAAGTCTAAATTCAGCTACCTGTTTTTTGATAATATGTTCCATCAGGATTTTCTATCGATTTCAAGCATCTTTAAATAATTCTTAACAACTTTCTTGAAGGAAGCTATACTTTTAAGATCTTCTGCTGTTAATCCTTCTGCTCTGAAAGCCGTTGCAATATTAATTTTATTCTGATTGGTATTTTCTTCCAATAGATCACTTAGTTCTACTAAAAAAAAATCTGCTATCAGATTTAATTTATCTATTGGAATTGAACGTGTATTATTTTCCCAATAACTAATATACACCCTATCTACGTTCAAAAAAGCGGCGAGCTCTTCTTGATTAATACCAGATTTTTCTCTTAAAGCCTTAATATTCTGACCTATTAATTGCTCTTTCATATACTGATTTATTTGTTACAAAATTAACAATTTTATTTGTAATATTAACATAATGTAACAACACATACTAATCATTTTTACTTCATAATTCTATATATCAATACATTAAAATATATTAACATAAAGCAGAACCATTACAAATAGAAATTGCAATTCAACTAATCTTGCTGACGATTTTCATTAAAGAGGTTTGCCCTTAACATTAGGGGTTTTCGTTTATAAATAGACAGCATAAATAGCCAACCACTAGTCTGGAAACTAATACCTAGCCATTAGTAACTTTTCAAAAAGCAGCTCATACATACGCTCTGCCAGCTCCCTGTGGTGACAGCGAAAATATTGCAGATCTGTTTCAAGCAGAAGCTCTAAAGTAGTATCGTACCAGATAAAAAGTTCTTCATCGCTGGTATCGGGGAAGCCTGTTTTGGAGAGAATCAGATCGGCGAGGTCGGTATAGAAATCCTCTGAGCGGAGGCCGGTGGCTTCCAGTCCCATAATAAGTTTGCGGTTGCGCATGTCGGCAAGGATCAGCGCAAGAATCTCTTGTTTGTTGGTATGTTGAATGGTTTCCATAGCTGTGGAAGGTTAATTTAATTGTCATACAATAATACTACAATTAAATTTGAATGTCAACTCGGTGTATGACATTTTTTTATACTAAACTTTACACTTTAGAGTTGTGAAAAAAGAAGAAGTACAAAAAAAGGTTGGTAAACGCATTATTGAATTGCGGGAACAGATTGGTTGGTCTCAATCTGATTTAGCCCGGGCATGCAATAAAGACAGGCAAGCCATTGAAAAAATTGAGAATGGGAAAGTGAATCCTACTTTATACTCATTATATGAAATTGCGGTAGCTATGGAGGTTCCGTTGAGTAAGTTGGTTAGTTTTTGAATTCGATAAATAAAAGCTTTATTTCTATTTTAAATAAAAAACCTGACTTCCTTCTGCACCTATAGACTTTGTATTCATTAGATTTAATTTAACTTGATCAAATAAAGGTTTTAGTAATAATATCGTGATATCGGCAATATTATTAAGAATCAAATGAAGTTTACTATTATTATTAATATTGAATGGACTAGAATTATCTGTCATTAAGTCTACAGGTATATTTGTCCACTTTTCAATATGAACTCCACCATGAGCATTAGCTACCAATTTTATTAAAGAATTTATATTATATTCAATTTTTATATGCTTGTTATCGGCATATTTTCTGAGTTCTAAATTATTAATTTTAATTATTGGTAAGTCTAAAAATTGTTTAATTGTCATTAATTTTCCTTGTGAATCATATTTATATTTAGAAATAATAAACGATCTATTGTCATTATCAACAGAAGAAATAGAAGTAGTACTCAGAAGATCATTATTTATTGTGGTAGCAATTTTCAATTTATACTTCTTATTAATGACAGTATAAAATGCATCACCATCAATTAACAAAAACCGAAGGATTGCACTTTGTCTGATTAAATTATAAGGGGATATGATATTTTTTCTATTTTGAAGCTCAAGTAATGATTCTATAAATATCAGTTCTCTATTGCGTTCAATACTATATAGATTAGTTGATGTAGCTTTCACTTTAATAAATTTATAAATGTAATTATTGTAATTCCAAAAACTCTTCCAAACACAATCTAATTTTATTCTCAAAGATATTGGCATCTCCTTCATTATGTGAAGCAAGACACAAAAAATAATTACGATTATTACTTATCTTATAAATAAGCCACTCACCAGTTAACTTCTTTGAATAAATAGCTCTGCTATGCATCTGGCTTAATATTTCCTTAATATTAAATTCACTTTTATTAACGATCTGTGAAAACGCATTTTGCCTTTTAATCTTAATAATTCCAAATTCATTATCATACCAATAATTAGCAATATTCTTTATAAGTGAATAACCTATAGTGCTAAACGGATTATGATGAATTTTATAAAAGCCTATTAGAGGTGAATGTTCGAAAACTTTACCTTTTATTTTTTTAGACTCAATGAGTTCAATGATATCTAAAATTGAAGAAGAATTATAATATTCTATCCTATTTTCATTTATATCTTTGTCGTAAAATTCCTCTCCTAATCCGCACTTATGTCGAGCTAATTGATTTTTCAATAATTCACTACAAATACCTCCGTTATTTAACTTGATTTTCAAACGGACATTAATGTCGCTTAAACAATCATTATATTTTTCAATATTGACTTCATATCCTTCAACTTTTTCAGAAGTTATTTTTCTTTTATCTAATTCGTTTTGATAAAAATTATATATAATGTCTGCAGCATCTTTAGTGGTCATTTTTCAACTACCTCCATAATTTGAATGTTATTATCAACATAAAACACCAGATACTTTTCATTAAAAAATTCTTTAACAAGAGTCAATAAAATCTAAATCAATATAAATAATATTAAACGATATGACAAATAAAGAGGACAAACAACTCTGCACATCAAAATCCCTTTAATAACAAACCTATCAGTTCAACAAACATCTCTTTGATTCAACACAATTAGAACTATCCGTTGCTAGGGATTTTTACGGATACCGCTGCATCATACTTTTTAGTAATTATGCTTTCCAAAATTATCTAAATAGAATCATATATATCTATTTAAAATATGGCGAAATCAATATCTATATCTAGCAATTTTAAAAATCCTTTTGAAGGACGAAACGCCGATGAAGTATGGCAAGAGTTAATCAAAAATTCTTCCCCTATTTCAAAAGACGAGTTTATTAAACGTCTTAAACAGATAAAATCGAATAAGAAAAAGTAAATCTATTTCTCCACGCTTGTCACTACCACCCGATTCACACTAATTCTTTATCACACATTACAGGCGAACGAAAACACACGACAAGGGCAAGTGTACAGATCATTTTTTACAGCTTCAATATTAAAATCCCTTTAATAATAAACCTTCCGGTTCAACAAACATCTCTTTGATTCAACACAATCAGAACTATCCGTTGCTAAGGATTTTTACGGATACCGCTGCATCATACTTTTTAGTAATTATGTGATTCAACCAATATCAATCTTCTTAGCCGGTATTGTTTTTGGTTCTTTCAGCGGCCTTATAAACTAAGGATATAAAAACATTCTTTCACCTAAAAATCTGTACAAATCTATGTCGTACCAGAATCTCTCCGTAAGTCTTACGCCTCAGCAGAAGGCAGACATCATTGCCAAAATTACAGCAGTAAAAACCAGTATGAATTTCCTGGTGAACCTAACCAATCACGATCGTCGTTTTCTCCGCAAAGTAGCCGAAAAGCGCCAAGGTTATGTGAACGATGTGCTTATTGCCGTAAAAGCAAATCCAACGGTCATTCCGTCCTCCATTAATACGGCTGAGTATATCAAAGATGCTCAACTATATGCCGACATGGCTGAAATCCTGGCACACCTGAAACCCTTGTTCGAGGGAGTAAGCGATACCTATATGGCTGTGGGGAATGAAGCCATTACCGTTACGGACCAGTGTTACGGTATTTTAAAACAGGCAGCCCGGGGAAATACGGGTTTAACCGATACTGTTCAGAAGCTGGGAAAACATTTTCATAAGCACACGCACAAACCCACGGACGAAAGTCCTGCTGTTTAACAAAAAAGCCGGTTTACAAGCCGGCTTTTTTGTTTTCCCAATAACTTATCCGGAGTAGTTCGGAACTACGACGATGTAGTTCTGAACTACGATTTTGTTGTTCGGAACTACGCTGACGTTGTTCAAAACAACGAGGTTGTTGTTCGGAACATCAACCGAGTAGTTCTGAAGTCCGGTGGAGTAGTTATGAACTACGCTACTGTAGTCCGGAACTACGATTTTGGAGTTCTGAACTACGATGGAGTAGTTCGGAGGTGCGATGGGATAGTTTCGAGCTTGTTTGCTACACTTAAATCCTTTATTTTTAGAATACGTATCGATATACTCGGAACCTGACACCGCGATATAATAAAAATTGCAAATCTAGCCGACCAGTTACCAAAATACTACAGGGATGAAACAATTAACCATCAACATACCCGATTATTATTACAATACCTTCATGGAGTATTTTAAACATATTCCTGATGCTTCCTTACTCAATGAATCGTCGTTTATTCTTGATGAAAAAAAAATAGCTATACTGGATCAAAGATCTCAGGCACCGGATAACTCATATCTGTCTCTTGAGGAGTCTAACCGTAAGCTTAAGAAACAATGACCTATACGCTTATCATTAACCCTGAAGCTCAACAGGATATTGAACAGGCCTATAACTATTATTCCAACCAAGTTAGTACTCAGGTCGCAGAACTTTTTTACGACGATCTTCAGGAAAGTTATTCCGCCCTACAAATCAACCCTTTTTATCAGATCAGGATTAAACATTACAGGGCTATTCCTCTGAAAAAATTCCCGTATCTACTTTTCTTTGAAATAATCGTTGATAAAAATATTGTTAAAATACTGGCGTTGTTCAACACATATCAGGATACTGAAAAATATCCTCAGTGATAAATAGAAAAATAGCTAGTCCGGAACTACGATAGAGTAGTTCGGAGGTGCGAGGGTGAAGATTAAAAATAAAACCTCCAAGGTCTTGAAGACCTTGGAGGTTTAGGGAATAATAAATCGTATTTATAAATCCTTCTTATTATGCGAATGTTCTTGGCAGTTTACTTAATTAACATCACCAAGCTTATATATACATTAGTGATGCTTAAATATACCGAACCTCGGCAAAACTTATGTAAAGATGGAAACGAAGATTAATGCCCAAAAGGTGAATATAAACTAACGAGGAATAAAAAAAAACAATTCATTTGATGTTTCCATTATATAATATACAATTGTATGAATTATTGTAATCACAATAATAACGTAAAAGATTAATTCCTTTTTAGTAACAACACTTATAGAATCATTATTTTGCAAATCCTTTATTTTAACTTTCTCATTAATGGATGGTGACGGAAAAGAATTATGAATAACCGATATAACTTTATTACCATCTAAGTATTTAACTTTTAGGTTATATTCAAAAGAAAATCCAACATTGTCAACTTTAACTTTTTCTACAACGATACCATCATCATATTCAAAAAAATACTTGTATATCCCTGCTGAAGAAAAATAGAGAATATATAAAAAAGTAAATAATCCACTATAACTTAAAATATATTTGCCATATTTTATCTCGTTGCCAAAAACGTTTGATATTATTATTGATACAAAAAAAATAGTCAATATTATACTTTTTATGTTTTCCAAAATTCTCATAACAATCTAAATATTAGTGGACCTTTATAATAAACTCTTTTAACAGTTCAACAACTTCTTGCTAGAGACTTTTGTCGGTTCCACCAGATTTAAAGTTTTCCTTTATCACCCATCACAAACGGGCTAAAACACACGACAAGGGTACGTTTTGTTAAACCTTCGAGTTGGATAATTTAAATGGGTAGTTAGTCGAAAGTACAAACCTCCAAGGTTTTGAAAACCTTGTAGGTTTTGGAGGTTTAACCTTCTAAGCCCACCGCCTTAAGCCTACTTCAACTCAAATCCATCTGCATCCAAAAATGCCGGAAAAATCTGTCTGAATTCTTCTAATGCAGACTTACTCAAGGATACTGTTGCAATTTCTTCGCGACTCTTTAATTCATACAGCGGATTGCCTTTAAAATCCAGCATTACTGAATCGCCGGAATACTCCAGTCCCATGCCATCTGTACCGATACGGTTTACACCAGCTACATAAGCAATATTTTCTATTGCCCGTGCAGGTAATAAACTCTTCCAGGCATGGCTGCGCACTGCTGGCCAGTTTGCCACGTAGAGTGCCAGATCATAAGCATTATCTGTATTCCGGCTCCATACTGGAAAACGCAGGTCATAACAAATAAAAGGAGCAATCTTCCAGCCTTTATAATCTACTATCAAGCGCTTGTTGCCGCTGGTATAATCTTTATGTTCATCCGACATGCGGAAGGAATGACGCTTATCGTAATAATGAAATACACCATCGGGTTGCATCCATACTAAGCGATTATGAAACTTCTCTCCTTCCCGTATGATATAGGAACCCGTTACACAAGCTCCCGTCTGTGCCGCCAATTGCTTCATCCATTTGAAGGTATTCAGATTCATAGGCTCTGCAAAGGCTGCCGGATTATTGGTAAAACTGGTCGTAAACATTTCCGGCAATACAATAATATCTGTATGAAGATGCGATATTTTTTCTTCCAGCATAGCACGGTTAGCTACCGGATCTTCCCAGTATAGCGGTGTCTGAACCAGCGAAACAATTAAATCCTGCATAAGATAGAAGTGGCTTGTAATAAGGTTTGTTCTTGCTTGGCAATACAAAAACGTAGAAGTTTATGATCTGTTTTTTTATGATTGAAAACAGATACGGGTATAGATGCCAATCCATGTTCGCGTGTCATACGGGCAGAAAAATCCATATCGTTTTCATCGCTGATGTTTTTATAAGACAACATCTGGAAATAGGTTCCGCTGGAAGGTATTATTTCCCAACGGCTGTTTTTTATATTCGACAGAAACAGATCCCGCTTTGCCTGGAAGAAGGAACCTAAGTTCAGATATTCTTCTTTGTGCTGCATAAAATCAGCAATGGCAAACTGCATAGGTGTAACCGGACTGAAGGTATTGTATTGATGTACTTTTTTAAATTCCGTCATCATGTACGATGGTGCCAGGCAATATCCCAAGCGCCAACCTGTAACATGATAGGTTTTCCCAAACGAACCAATCACAAAACTCCGTTCTTTCAGCACCGGGTATTTACTAAGGCTCAGATGTTCTTTGCTATCGTATATAATGTGTTCGTATACTTCATCGCTTAAAACAAACAGATCGTATTGCTGCACCAATGCCTGCAATTGCCGAACATCTTCTTCTGTAATAATTGAACCTGTAGGGTTATGCGGAGAATTGATGATAATGATTTTTGTTTTATCTGTTATCTTGGAACGGATCAATTCCCAGTCATACGTAAAACCCGGAAACGTTAAAGGCACAAATACCGGTTTTGCTTTGCATAAAGTAATAGCCGGAAGATATACATCGAAGGAAGGTTCCGGAATGATAACCTCATCCCCTTCCTGCAGAATGGAAGTCAAGGCTGTATAGCACGCTTCTGTAGCCCCACAGGTAATGGTTATATCTGTATCCGGATCGTAAGAGGCACCATACAAAGAAAATACTTTTTCGGAGAGCGCATGTAATAAAGGTTTAACGCCTGCTAAAGGAGAGTATTGATTATTGCCTTTCAGCATGTATTCAGTAACCAACTGCATTAAATCGGGAGAAGGAGAAAAATCAGGAAAGCCCTGTGCAAGATTAACGGCTTTATATTGCAGTGCCATAGCCGACATCGTCGAAAAAATATTAATGCCGATGTCCGGCAATTTAGACGCAATGGTTTGTTGCATGGATGTATATTTTATCTGTATCACCCCTCCAAGGGTTTGAAACCCTTGGAGGGATTTATATGAAAATGGACCATAAAGGAAAAAAGCGATCATCAGTCCGACCGCTCAAATAGATCTATATCCTCATTATAATTTATTACCTCTTTATCGGAAATTTCATCCGGTAAGATGCATCACATTCTCCCTTGCTGATATTAGTTAACTTGCCTTTCAGCAATCGTTTTTTAATGGAAGATAAATGATCTACAAATAAAACGCCTTCGATATGATCGTATTCATGCTGAATAACACGTGCCGACATTCCATTAAAGGATTCAACCTGCTCTTTCCAATCGGTATCAAAATAACGTATGCGTAAATCAGAAGGGCGAAAAACATCTGCCCGGATACCCGGAATGCTTAAACAACCTTCTTCATAAGGCCATTCTTCTCCCCATTCTTCTTCAATAACCGGGTTTATAAAAACTTTTCGTACAATAACGCCTTCCTCTTCTTCAAAAGCAGTCGTGTCAATAACAAATAAACGTATATTCAATCCTACCTGTGGTGCAGCCAAACCAACCCCATGGGCATTTTTCATGGTTTCAAACATGTCTTCCGACACTTGCTTTACATCCATACTTCCTTTAGAAATAACAACGGCTTTTTTCTTCAAAACAGGATCCCCGTAAGCCACAATAGGATAAATCATAGTAGATACATTTTCACAAATATACGAAGCTTCGGGGAATTATGGAATCCTGAGGTACAGAACCTGTAAAGTACTACGTACTCTGTATTCCTTCGTAGATTTTGTTCAGGGTACCGTTATGCTTTTGCTCCATAAAAGATTGTAAAATAATGGTAGCACTGATTTTATCTACATTGGCTTTGTCTCGTCGGTCTTTCTTACTCATCCCTCCGCTGATCATTGTGTCCAATGCCATGGAAGAGGTAAAACGTTCGTCAACACCATAGATCGGTGTTTCAGGGAAATTCTTTTTAATAAGATTAATAAAGGCCTTTACATTCTGCGCATTAGACGACTCTTCATTTTTCAATGTTTTGGGAATTCCTATTACAAAGGCTTCAACCTGCTCGGTTAGGAGATATTTTCTCAGGTAAACAATGACGTCTTTGGGGTGAACGGTGTCCAGTGAATTCGCAATAATCTGCAAAGGGTCTGTGCTGGCTATTCCAATTCGTTTTGTTCCGTAATCGAATGCTAAAACGCGCGCCATTAATTCTGTTTAGAGATCCGGCCCAGTTTGTCTGCAACCGTTTTTTCCAATGAAAGTGCTTTTGGAAACAATACTTCGTTTTCTATACGAGCATGTAAAAGTAAGTCCCGTTCAAAGGCTTTAAGCTCCTGATATACGACTTTTAAATGTATGCTTACTGCACCTTCCAGATTATAATTATCTGTTAACTCTCTGATGCCTGCCATTTCATCATCATCGGCGCTGTGATGTAAAGCCAGATCACTGATGGAATGTTTCAACATGGCTTTATGTATTTCACCTGCATTGAAACGCACGTGGCAAGAGTTATAGAGCTTTAATGTATAGTCAAAAAGCGAATCTTCTTCGTGGTAAATATGCTTGATGAAATCTTCCATAAAGTACGGGAAGATCAATTTAAGGTCGTGTGTCAGCTTATCTGTTTCTTCCAGATCTTCAATCAGACGCAACAGATACGGAAGCTTTTCTTTAATGTAGATATAGTGTGCATGTTTCAGATACTCTATGATCAAATCAACGCTATAGCTACGGAATAAATCCGGACCAGGTATTTCTTCAGAACGCAGCGTATCCATTTTACGAATAACTTGCTCTGCTGTGAATCCTTTTGCCAAGCTTAATTGTTCTAAAGTCTCTTCTGAATAATCATAGAATTTCACTCCGAAAAAATATAAAGCCTGAGCAAATACATAATCCTTTTCAACAATTTCGTGGATTTTTTGACCGGACAGGGTTGTATACATAGTTTCAGTTTGACAGATTATATAAATATATGAAAATCCTAACCATCTGACAATGATTATAGTCAGCAAATTTATTAACAAGCTAGTGATGAAGCAGTAAGCATTTTAAGTATTTTTATAAAAAATTGTTTCCTACAACTTCAATCGGACATTAATCTGTTTTTCTACAGAATAAAAGCCTATGTTTCATCTGAACATTTCTTAAGTTTGTCAGGTTGAATGATATTAGCTGAACGAAAGCTGAAATAAACATACAAAATACTGATTTATAATAATTTAAATTGATGGAAGAAAAAAAACCTAACAACAGCAAATTTCAGATGCGTTTGCCTTTGTTTTTATCACTAGCCGTAATTTGTGGAATTTTTATAGGTGCAGCCCTATCCAAAAAAGGAACCGAACAAAGTATTGCAGGTAACTATATGCGCTATGCTGAAATACTGAATTATATCCAGCAGGATTATGTCGACACAGTGAACGTAGACAAACTGGTGGATTATTCCATCACGCAGATGCTTGAAAAACTGGATCCGCATACGTCATATATTCCCGCTAAGGATATTCAAATGGCACATTCTCAGCTTGAGGGTGATTTTGAAGGTATCGGTATTGAATTCAATATTATAAAGGATACGATATATGTTGTGTCTCCGATCAGTGGTGGTCCTTCTGAAAAAGCAGGCTTGATGGCCGGAGATAAAATAATTTTTGTTGATAGCGTAAAGGTAGCCGGTACAGGCATTACTCAATCGGGTGTGTTTAAGAAATTGAGAGGAAAGAAAGGTACAAAAGTTATCATTACCGTATTACGCAAGAGTTCTTCCAAACTTCTTAGCTATACTATTACACGCGATAAGATCCCTACGTATTCCATTGATGCAGCTTACATGATTGATAAAACAACAGGTTATATCAAGATCAGCCGTTTCGGGGAAAAAACATACGATGAATTCCTTACGGCTTTAGCAGACCTGAAGTCAAAAGGGATGGAGCGCTTAATGATTGATTTGAAAGACAATGGCGGTGGCTATATGGACAGAGCAACAAACATTGCTGATCAATTGATCCCGGGCAATCAAATGATTGTGTATACCGATGGTAAAGACAAAAAATACGATCAGGAGATACGCGCAAAAATTACGGGTGCATTCGAATCCGGACCAGTGATTGTTTTAATCAATGAAGGAAGTGCTTCTGCATCTGAAATTGTTTCGGGTGCTTTACAGGATGATGATCGTGCCTTGATTGTAGGAAGAAGATCCTTTGGAAAAGGTTTGGTACAGATGCCTATAACCTTAAGTGATGGATCAGAGCTTCGTTTAACGATCTCCCGTTACTATACGCCAAGCGGTAGAAGTATTCAGAAACCATATGACAAAAATAACACTTCTGCATATGATGAAGATCTTTTGGAACGCTACGAACACGGAGAATTTTTCCATGCCGACAGCATTCATTTCAATGACTCATTAAAATACAAAACGTCTAAAGGTCGTACCGTGTATGGTGGTGGCGGTATTATGCCGGATGTATTTGTAGGCAGAGATACATCTGAATATTCAAAATATTTGATGGAGCTATATAATCATAATGTTATCAGAGAATATACGTTGAATTATTATCAGGAAAATAAAGCTAAGCTCAGCAAAATGACTTATGATGACTATTTCAAATCCTTTGTTGTGACAGATGCAATGCTTAAAGACCTTATCGATCTCGCTGATAAATCAGGCGTTAAGTACAGAGATGCGGATTTTCAGAAGTCAAAAAAATACATCCGCAATAATGTTAAAGCTTATATCGCCAGAAGTGCCTGGGGCAATAAAGGCTTCTACCCTATTTATAATTTAGAAGATGAAATTTATCTGAAGGCATTGACATTATTTGATCAGGCTGCAAAAATCACTGAGTAGTTTTATTAGCAATACATAAAAAGGAAAAGGCTCTCAACGATTGAGAGCCTTTTGCTTTTATGAAATTATCGTTAAGCACCGGACTCGCCAAGGTTCGGCGCGTTTGTGTAAATTAATATTGAAAAAGAACTACATTATACACAACACAAACCGCCAACCATTCAGTATCATATCAAGTGGTTGGCAGTTTACGCAATTAATATTACTGGTTCTTAGTTTACTGTATATATGCGCAAACGTGCCGAACCACAGCTAAGAACAATTGAGAGCTATAATATATATTATCCTTAAGTACCGGGCGGTCGGACGGCAGAAAAAAGCCGTCTGACCGCCTGCTCATAATTCAATCTTCTATTCATTTAAAAAATTTTCATAAGCAAATAGAGCTTTTGTATTTCGGGCTATCGCCAGCCGTCAGACCGCTTTTTCTGGCGGTCCGACGGCTTGATGATTCAGTGCTTCACGCTGTATTTAATTTATATCACATACACCTTCTCGGGACTTACACCATGTGTCAATGGCACATCCCAGGCATCCGTTTCAAGAAGTTCTTTCTCGGGTTCAAAAAAACTAAGCCCGATCTTCTTTACATCTTTTTTGCACTTACTTAAGAACTTATCGTAGAATCCTTTTCCATAACCTACACGGTTACCCTTTGTATCAAAGACCAAAAGCGGAACAATAACCAGATCAATTTTATCTTCGGTTAGCTTATCAATAATCAAAGGTTCCGGTATGCTCCATTTATTCATACTATAACCTGTAGAAGGATCAATCACTGTATGCACCAGCTCATTGGTTTCTTCATTAATGATTGAAGTGCATAATTTGATCGTAGGATGATTCGCCTGAAAATAGTGAATGATGTAATTTGTATTTACTTCATTTTCCTTGGGAATAGTTAAAAACACATGTATGGATGAACAGCCTTTCCATAATCCGGATTCAATAAATTTTCTGGCAATAGCCTTACTCTTTGTTTCCAGTTCATCAGATTTTATCTTACTACGAAGATCTTTATATTTCTTTCTGGCTTCTTCCTTATTCATAGCTGACAATTTGAATGTTAAACGTAAATGGATCTAAGTTATGATATAATTGATCTATAAATGCAGGATCGTTAATACTGAACGTAAACAGCGATTCCTGTCTTTCCTGTAATTTACCATTCGGCAATAACTTTTCACGAATACCGGCTACCGATTTTATAGCATCTTCGTGTTTTCGCTCTTCAGCCTTACGAAGTTTCTTTTCAATATCTTCCAATTGTTTCAGCACCTTCGTCTTCTCTGCCTGAGCCCATGAATCAAGTGAAGCGTCTGTTTCTGAAGCGAGTTTAATGATTTCATTAAATTCTTCTGAAATTACTTTTATCTGATGTTCAATAGTAATTTCTTTTTGAACAGATTTTGATACGACCAGTTGCTTCAATTCAAATTCAGAAAGGAACAAATCCGGAATATGAATCTGTGCTTTCTGTAATTTAATATACTGCATTTTATTCAATACTCCTGAAAATATCCGAGGAAATATAACCGGCAGAAATACATTATACGCCTGAAAAACGCTTTTCAACTGAAGCCAGTAAGCAATTTCTCCTGGCCCTCCGACATAAGCCAGGTCAGGTAATAGAATATTTTCATATAAAGGCCTCAATACCACATTCGGACTGAAGCGTTCTGGGTAATCGGATAATTCTTTCAATAGCTCCTCTTTAGTAAAGGAAAGTTCTGTATGCAGGATATGATATTTCTCATCTTTCCATTCAATACGTTCTCTTAATTCATCTTTCAGATAAAAAAGATTTATTTCTCTGGGATTAACCTGTATGGAATAATTGAATTGCTGAAGCTCCGCATTTGTTGCTGACATCGCCGTCACAGCAGACTGATGTATCAATTCTTTTTCAGCAAGGCTTCTGAATTCTTTTTTAAACTCCGGATCATCTCCATCAATCACTATAACACCATAAGCACTGAATAAATGATGTATAACTTTACGCGTCGCTTCTGCCAATGTTTTCGAATCACGGTAAGCAATCTTTAACCACTCAGGAATGTCTTTAATGGTATCTAATAACTCAACAATACCTTGTGCATGAAATCTCCCCACAGCTCCCTTCTGATCTGTTTCCCAAGTATACTTCTTTCCAAAAACATAAAAATGATTAATCTCTTCCGCATCATGATCTTCTGAAGCCATCCAGAAAACTGGAACAAAATTATAAGCAGGATTTTTTTCTTTCAGTTCCTCACATATTTTAATACAGGTAAGTGTTTTAAGTATGAGATACAATGGACCAGTCCCCAAACATAATTGATGACCCGTTGTAATGGTATAGGTAGTGTCCTGCCTTAATAAATGAATCTGCTGAGAAATTATATCGTTTAATTCAATTCCATCATATTGAACTTTTAAACGTTCCGCCAATAATGCTCTGTTTATTGGAAATGCTTTTCTATCAGACAGTGCCTTTTCAAAACTATTGAGTTCAGGTCGGTAGGAATATAAATCCTTAAGTTTTTCATCACCAGCAATATAATCAAGAAACAAGTTTCCAAACTGTCCTGATTTCTTTAACTCTACTTCCTCAATAGTAAACGTATTCATAATATTCAAGCTCTTAATTGTTCTGGATGCAAACAACAGAGTCAATATAATAGTTTATTTTGGAACTAAAATAAGTACGGCTTGTTAGCCTCTAAATAAAAGAATAAATTGCATAGGCATACTAATTACAAATTATGAATCATACATTTCTGGAAACCCTTTTACTCAAACATCAGCAGGCAGGAACCTTCCCTCTTACTTCTGATATTTGTCAGTTGGTTACGAGGGTTCTTCTGTTACTTTTCCCTGAACAATCCAAAAATCAATACATAACAGATAACGATATAAAAAATCAGTTGATTCAATATGAAACTGACCTGACCAATCTCTTATCTTCTATGCAGTCTTACCTGAAAGCACCTTCTAATGAACTTGCATCGGCTTTTATGGAAGAACTGCCCGCTATTTACGACAAATTATTACTGGATATTCAAGCTATCTTAAACGGAGATCCGGCAGCACGTTCTGAGTTTGAAGTAATCCGCGCATATCCGGGGTTTTATGCCATCGGTTTTTACAGACTGGCTAATGTTATGTATCGCCTGGATATACCTCTTATACCACGTATTTTAACGGAATATGCGCATTCAAAAACTGGCATTGATATTCACCCGGGCGCAACAATCGGCAATAACTTCTATATTGATCATGGCACCGGAATTGTAATTGGAGAAACGGCATACATTGGTGATAATGTAAAAGTATATCAAGGTGTGACCTTAGGCGCATTGAGCGTTTCAAAGGAAAAAGCCAATACAAAAAGACATCCTACTATTGAAGATAATGTCGTTATTTATTCAGGTGCAACTATTTTAGGTGGTGAAACGGTTGTTGGGCATGATAGTATTATTGGTGGTAATGTCTGGCTCACAGAGAGTGTTCCGGCTTATACGCGTGTCTATCATAAAGCACAGATTGAAGTGAATACAAAGAAAGTATTGTGATTAAAATTGTTTTATGTCAAGTCTATTGGATTTTATAGGTAATACGCCTCTTGTAGAAATAAATAATATATTCCATAAAAGAGATGTTAAAATTTTGCTTAAGCTGGAAGGTCAGAACCCGGGCGGAAGTGTAAAAGATCGTGCTGCGTATAACATGATTAAATGCGCGTTGGAACGAGGCGATATCAAACCCGGCATGAAACTGATTGAGGCAACCAGCGGCAATACGGGTATTGCATTGGCTATGATTGCCCGTTTATATAATCTGGATATAGAATTGGTTATGCCCGATAATTCAACCAGAGAAAGAGTTTTGACAATGGAGGCATATGGTGCGAAGGTAACACTAACTCCGGCGTCTGTTGGTATGGAAGGTGCAAGAGATTATGCGGATGCAGCTGTTGCTGATGGCGGATACTTCATGCTGAATCAATTTGCTAATCCAGATAATTACATGTCGCATTACTATTCTACAGGACCTGAAATCTGGCGCGATACCAATGGAACAGTAACGCATTTTGTTTCTTCTATGGGAACAACAGGGACCATTATGGGGACTTCAAAATTTCTAAAAGAAAAAAATAAAGATATACAGATTGTTGGTGTTCAACCTACCGATGGCTCCCGTATCCCGGGTATTCGTCGTTGGCCGATTGAATATCTTCCTAAAATTTTTGATCCATCACGTGTCGATCGCAAGATGGATGTAAGCGAAGCAGAAGCCGTTATTATGACAAGACGTATGGCAAAAGAAGAAGGTATCTTTGCCGGTATGAGCAGTGGCGGTGCTTTGGAAGCAGCTATTCAGATAGCCAACGAAATAGACAAAGGTGTTATCGTATCCATTGTATGCGATAAAGGCGATAGGTATTTGTCCAGTGATTTATTTGGTGTTTGATTTGTTTACTGGAGTTTTCCATTATTCCAGGTACCTCTTACAACTTTGCCATTTGGGTATTTCATTACTCCTGAACCATGTTCAACACCATTTAGCCAATTGCCATTATAAGAGGTACCATTGGCCCAAACCATTGTTCCATCTCCGTTCATTTGCCCATTCTTCCATCCGCCCTTATATACAGAGCCGGTGGCCCATCTCATTTCTCCGGTACCATTAATCTCATCATTATGCCAATCCCCTTTATAACTATTGCCATTATGCCATTGCATTGAACCTTTACCACATCTTTGTCCATTTTTCCAATGACCAGTATACCGGTCTCCACTGCTCCATCTCAATGTACCCCATCCATAAAATTGTCCATGCCGCCAATATCCTGAATATCTCGCCCCTGAACTCCAATGCATTTTACCTCTTCCATGCATTTTGCCGAATCTCCAGTGACCGGAATACCACGTGCCGTCCTCCCATACTTGTTTGCCATATCCATGAGTGCGATTACCAATATGATTTCCAAAATATTGATCAAGGATGGTATAAAAATTCGAATTCTGAGCATGCACATTTCCATTTATGCAGATCAATAACAAACATAGAACGATACTTCGTAAGATTGTTTTCATGCCTGAGTATTTTAAATTAGTTCTAAAAATATCTGTACGACACAATTCCGGTTATGTTATTCCAAATAGATGAGAGCGGTATTATTCCGCTTCAAACTTTGGAGTTTCGCGCGCAACCTCAATCTTAACTTTGCGGCCTTTTATTTTCTCGTTCTTAACCAGGTTGATTACAGATTCAACTTTATTGCGTTTAACGGCTGCGTATGCAAAAAGATCTTTCACTTCTATCAAGCCCAGTTCATCTTTCGCCAATTCGCCTTTTTTTGACAAGAATCCAACAATATCAATTTTATTGATTTTATCTTTTTTGCCTGCACTTATAAAAAGTGTTTCCCATTGAGGTTCTGCAGGTACAATTTTCTTATCTGACAATTTAAGTATATCCGGTTTAAACTTTATATAATCCGGCAATAATACGTCCTTATGCAATAACATATAAGCCGTTCCGGTAGCATCCATTCGTGCCGTACGTCCATTTCTATGTGTAAACGCATCTTCTTTAGGCGGCATCTGATAATGAATCACGTGTTTCACATCGGGAATGTCAAGACCTCTGGAGGCAAGATCTGTTGTCACAAGAACGTTAGTACTGCCGTTTCTGAATTTTGTCAACGTACTTTCTCTGTAACGTTGTTCCAAGCCACCGTGAAAATTATTATTAATAATATCATTCGTAGTCAGAAAGGCACATACTGCTTCCACTTCATCACGTTGATTGCAGAATACAATAGCAGATTCATTTCCTATCTGACAAATCAATCTCAGGAGTGTATCCAGTTTATCTTTCTGATCTGATAAAACTGTTTTTACAGAAAGTCCGTTTTCTTTCGAGCCAATATAATTCAGCGTTACTGGAGAACGCATACCTGTGAATTCAGGAATTTTAATCGACTGCGTTGCAGATGTCAGAATGCGTTTTTTTAGATTTGTCAGTGTGCCAACAATAAAAGACATATCCTCCTGAAAACCCATTTCAAGAGATTTATCAAACTCATCCAGCACCAGTGTAGTAACCGTACTGAGATTAATATTTTTCCTGTTGATATGATCTACAATTCTTCCGGGAGTACCGATTAATACAGCAGGTGACTGAGCTAAATTATTTTCTTCAACATCCATCGGATGCCCGCCATAGCAGCAAGTAATCTTGAATCCTGTTTTAAGACTTTTAAATACTTGTTCTATTTGCAAGGCAAGTTCTCTGGATGGAATGATGATAAGTCCTTGTATAGAATTTGAGTCTTCAGATAAGGTTTTAATCAGGGGTAATAAAAATCCCAATGTTTTACCGGAACCTGTTGGGGAAAGTAAAATCACATCGTTTGCTTTATCATTTGCCTCCAGCGAATCCTGTTGCATTTGATTCAAAGATGTGATGGATATATTTGCTAATAATTGTTCTATCGTTGGTGTCATATATACAAGTATCTATTATTTATTCAGAATGAAAGGGCCGATAAGCCCTTTTACATTGTTTAAAAATTATTTCTCTGATATCTTCAATTATCAGTTTTTAAGCTTTCCATTTTCCCAGATTCCCTTAGAAACAGTTCCATCAATATATTTCAATGTACCCTTTCCATTCATAACAGCGTTTACCCAATTACCTTTATAAACATCTCCTGTTGCCCATATCATTTCTCCTCTGCCGTTCATCTTATCATCAATCCAGATACCTTTATAGGAACTTCCATCCTGCCAAATAACTATTCCCTTGCCATTTCGTTTACCATGCTTCCAGGAACCTGCATATTTATCGCCGGTATTCCATTCCATAACTCCCTTGCCATGCATGGTTCCATTTTTCCAGAAGCCATAATAGGTACTTCCATCTTTCCAGATCATTTCACCATATCCATGAAATTGTCCCTTTATCTGTTTCCCGATATACTTATCACCATCAGGAGATACTATCGTATCATTCTTTTGAGCGAATACCAAACCAACATTTACAAATACCAATAAGAAACCAATCAGTACACTTGTTTTCATAATTGTAATTGTTTTAGATGTTGAATAATATGTTGCAAGTAGTATATCGTAGATTAAACTATTTCTCCAAACAAATCAAATTCAGCCGCATCATTGATTTTTACATTTGCGAAATCGCCTACACGCACGTATTGCTCCTTTGCAGACACCATCACTTCATTATCTACTTCCGGACTATCGTGCTCGGTTCTTCCAATAAAATAACCGCCTTCTTTGCGATCGAATAACACTTTATACGTCTTCCCTATTTTCGCTTCATTCAGTTCAGCAGAAATTCCTTCCTGGATCTGCATAATAGTAGCCTGACGTTCTTCTTTCTCTTCCTGCGGAATACTGTCTTCCATAGAATACGAATGCGTATGCTCTTCATGTGAATATGTAAAAGCTCCCAAACGATCAAAACGTTGCTCTTCCACAAATGAACAAAGCTCTTCAAAGTCTTTTTCTGTTTCTCCAGGATGCCCAATAATCATAGTGGTTCTGAAAGCAATCTCAGGCACTTTATCACGGATCGTTTTGATCAGATCTTCTGTCTTTTCTTTTGTAATACCTCTGCGCATTAATTTCAACATATCGCTGGATGCGTGCTGCAAAGGCATATCAATATACTTACAGATATTACTGCGTTCAGCCATTACATCTAATATATCTAATGGAAAACCCGATGGATAAGCATATTGCAAACGAATCCAGTCAATGCCATCAACATCCGAAAGGTTTCGTAACAGATCTGATAGATTACGTTTGTTGTAAATATCCAAACCATAATACGTTAGATCCTGCGCAATTAATATCAATTCTTTCGTACCTTTAGCAGCCATGTTTTTAGCTTGCTTAACAAGGTCTTCCATTGGTAAAGATACGTGCTTGCCACGCATCACCGGAATAGCACAAAATGAACACGGACGATCACAACCTTCTGCTATTTTTACATAAGCATAATGTGAAGGTGTAGTAAGCAATCGTTCACCTACTAATTCATGCTTATAATCTGCCTTGAATTTTTTCAGGATAGCAGGCAATTCATTGGTTCCAAAAAAAGCATCGACCTGCGGCATCTCTCGCTCCATGTCATCTTTGTAACGCTGAGACAAACATCCCGACACATATACTTTATCTACCAAGCCATTTTCTTTCGCATCAATATATCGAAGAATCGTATCGATAGATTCCTGTTTCGCATTATCAATAAATCCACAGGTATTAATAATTACCACATTTGAATCATCATTCTTAGATTCATGATCGGCATCAATACCATTCCCTCTTAACTGAGTAAGTAAGTTCTCTGAATCTACCAGGTTTTTAGAACAACCGAGTGTAACAATATTTACTTTTGTTTTTTGATTCCCTTTTGCTTTCACGTCTATTCAATTTTGTCAGATAATAAATAAGCCGAACTACTTATTTATTATTCTGAATAATGAGCTTTATAATCAATATATAATGTAATGTTTGTAACAGAGTCTTTAAATACTGTTACCGGATAATACAGACCTTCATCACCAATTTGTGAATACATCCGTTCATTTTCCTGTATAAATAGAGAATATTTTCCAGGCTTTAAGGCAACCTGAAAGTTTCCGTTTTTATCTGATTTTGTAGAGTCTATGACAGTTGAATGAATCATTGTAATAAACGAACCATCGTTTGTTTCAACTTCTCTCAATCCGGATAATTCATAGAAGTAAATTTTTCTGGAGACTCCTATTATTTTACCATTGTTGATTAAATTATCATTCAAATCAAAATAACCTTCTTTGTATATGACTTTACCACTAACTCCTTGTTTGGGTTGATCTGGTATCGATTCGCTTGCATTGTTAAAGGGCAACTGACTCTCTTTGCAGGATATAAAGAGCGTACAAATAAAAAATAAGAAAACCTTATAAAGCGCTTTCAAACAGCGAATCGACAAATTCATGCTTATTAAATACCTGCAGATCTTCCATTTTTTCACCAACACCGATGTATTTAACCGGAATCTGAAACTGGTCTGAAATCCCTATGACCACACCACCTTTTGCTGTACCATCTAATTTTGTTATAGCCAATGAAGTAACTTCTGTTGCCTTTGTAAATTCGCGGGCCTGAATGACTGCATTCTGCCCCGTACTTCCATCCAGCACAAGCATTACATCGTGTGGTGCATCCGGAATGAATTTCTGAATAACCCGTTTGATTTTGGTTAATTCATTCATCAGATTAATTTTGGTGTGAAGTCTTCCTGCGGTATCAATAATAACAACATCTGCCTTCATTTCTACTGCTTGCTTTACTGCATCAAAAGCAACCGATGCAGGGTCAGTATTCATACCATGTGAAATAACAGGCACTCCTACTCTTTTACCCCATAATTCCAGTTGATCAACAGCTGCTGCCCGAAATGTATCCGCTGCACCGAGTACTACTTTTTTTCCATGATTGGTATATTGGGATGCCAATTTACCAATCGTAGTCGTTTTACCGACACCATTTACACCAACCACCATAATAACATATGGAAGTCCATTTGTATCCGGCAGTTCAAATTCTTTTGATTGTTCAGCGTTATTATTTACAAGCAATGCTGCAATTTCTTCTTTTAATATATTGTTAAGTTCGCTTGTACTTACGTATTTGTCCTTTGCCGCACGATCTTGTATGCGGCCGATAATTTTAAGTGTTGTTTCAATACCTACATCAGATGTGACAAGGACTTCTTCCAGATTATCCAGAACCTCATCATCCACTTGAGTTTTACCCAAAATAGCTTTACTCAGCTTTGAAAAAAAGTTGATTTTTGTCTTCTCAAGACCTTTATTTAAAGTTTCTTTTTTCTCTTTTGAGAAAAAATTGAATAAGCCCATGGTTATGTGTTTCTTATAAAGAATCTTCTGATTTCTTTATCTATAACAAATATAAACTAAAAAAGTCCCAAAAGGGACTTTCTCATAAATATGATTCAAGCAAGAATTACTTTTTTAAAGCTTCTTGAACATCGTTAATTGGAACAATCTCTTCTCTGAAGGTATAAGCACCAGATTTATCAGATTTAACTGCTTTTATGATTTTAGCAAATCCTTTTGTAGGATCCGTGTTTTTAAGAGTCGCAACTACTTTCTTTGCCATACTAGTAAGTAATTATTTAATTTCTTTGTGAATAGTATATTTCTTAAGAACCGGATTAAATTTCTTTAATTCGATACGCTCAGGCGTATTTTTACGGTTTTTTGTTGTTATGTAACGGCTTGTACCAGGTAAACCTGTAGCTTTATGCTCTGTACATTCCATGATAACCTGGATTCTATTTCCTTTTTTAGCCATGGTGATTAGTAGGTTTTAAGGTGACCAGCTTCTGTTGCTTGGGATAATACAGCAGACAGACCTTTCAAACTGATGGTCTTAATTGCTTTTGTAGATAACTTCAATGTTACCCATCTATTCTCTTCGGAAAGGAAGAAACGTTTCTTCTGAATATTAGGCATAAATTTTCTCTTCGTCTTATTGTTTGCGTGAGAAACTTTATTACCTGATCTTGTTTTCTTTCCTGTTATTTGACAAACTCTGGCCATGACAATATTAAACTTGACTTTGTAATAGGGTTGCAAATATCCGAATAATTAAACTAAATATCAAACCCCTATTTAAATTTATTATCACAAATCGCTAATTGTGGGTAAATTAGCTAAATATCAAAAACTAAGATACTGTAAATAAATACATTACACAAAATCTATTTAATCATAAATTTTACATGATCCGGAAATAAATCTAAACTAGCCGCTTTTTCAGCGAAACATCATGTTCGTTATTCATAAATAACTCAGTACACATACGATTTCAATCAATCCAGTTATTCGAAATTCCTGATTCTTAGTAAATGGCTTTATTTTACTAAATTTGAATTCTGTTTTATAAAAACGTATCCTACCTGAAATAAAGCAGGAAGCTCACTTATCGAAACTTAATTACTTATACAATTCTATGATAACATCCCTATCACTCAGTCAGCAGGCAATTGATCTCGAAGATAAATATGGTGCACATAATTACCATCCCCTGCCGGTTGTGCTTGCTAAAGGTGAAGGTGTACATTTATGGGATGTAGAAGGTAAACATTATTATGACTTTTTATCCGCTTACAGTGCCGTTAATCAAGGTCACTGTCACCCAAGAATAATTAATGCCCTTATTGAACAGGCTAAAACATTAACGCTAACATCCAGGGCTTTTTATAATGACAAATTAGGTGAAGCAGAAAAATTCATTTGCGACCTGTTTGGCTATGACAAAGCTTTATTAATGAATTCGGGTGCTGAAGCCAATGAAACGGCTATTAAGCTCGCTCGGAAATGGGGATATACGGTAAAAGGTATTCCAACGGATCAAGCCGTAATCGTAGCTGTAGAGCGTAATTTCCATGGCCGTACAACAGGTATTATTTCCGCTTCAACCGATCCTGATTCCCGCAATAACTTCGGACCATTTATGCCAGGTTATCAGATCATACCATATAATGATACTATTGCTCTTGAAGAAGCTTTGAAAAATCCTAACGTATGTGGTTTCTGGGTAGAGCCTATACAAGGAGAAGCCGGAGTATTTGTACCTGGTGATGGATATCTGAAACGTGCTCAGGAACTATGTACAAAATACAATGTCATCCTGATGATGGATGAAATTCAGACTGGCGTTGGAAGAACAGGTAAATTATTAGCTTGCAACCATGAAGGTGTTCATCCGGATATGCTGATTTTAGGAAAAGCATTGTCAGGTGGTACGTATCCGGTTTCATGTGTATTGACATCCGATGAAATTATGCTGACCATTAAACCCGGTGAGCATGGTTCTACCTTTGGTGGTAATCCATTAGCTTCTGCTGTATTGATCGAATCTCTAGCGGTCATTATGGATGAAGGATTAATTGACAATGCAGCCTCTATGGGAGAATTGTTCAGAGAACGTATGAACGCATTAAAAGAAAAATGTGACCATGTTACTTTGGTTCGCGGAAAAGGTTTATTAAATGCAATTATCATTAAGCCAACGGAAGATGGCCGTACTGCCTGGGATGTCTGCATAAAATTAATGGAAAACGGCTTGCTTGCTAAACCTACACACGGCGATATAATTCGTTTCGCACCACCTCTTGTTATTACAGAAGAACAGATAAATGAATGCTGTGATATTATTGAGAAAACCTTATTGGAATTTTAGGAATGAGGTACTAGTTGCTAGTTATTAGTTACTAGTATTGGACAAATAAAAATATTTAGGGATATAATAAATATATCACTGCTAACAAAAACAATACTGGCTGCAGCAAGTCTAGCAACTGGTAACTAACACCTAGAAGCTAAAATATGCGCAGACCAAGAAGAAATCGCAAATCAGAATCAATTCGTCAGTTAGTAAAAGAACACCGTGTTTTTGTGGAAGATCTTATCTTCCCATTATTTATTACAAGCGGTAACAATGTCAAAACTGAGATTTCTTCTATGCCTGGTATTTTCCGTCTTTCAGAAGATAATCTTTTAAGGGAAATAGATGAATGTATGAATCTGGGTTTGCGCTCTTTTGTTCTATTTCCTCATTTTCCTGAAAACGTCAAAGATCCGATAGCAAGTATCAGTTATGAGGATAACATGTACCTGAAAGCCATTCGTGCTATTAAAAGCCGCTTTCCGGAAACGTGTATCATGACAGATGTGGCTATGGATCCCTATTCATCAGATGGACATGATGGGCTTGTTAAAAATGGCGAAATTTTAAACGATGAAACGTTAATCATTTTAGGTAAAATGGCCTTGGCACAAGCACGTTCAGGAGCTGATATTGTTGGTCCATCGGATATGATGGATGGACGCGTTGGTTATATCCGCGATATGCTGGACGATCATGACTTTACGAATGTGTCTATCATGGCTTATACGGCCAAATACGCAAGTGCCTTCTACGGTCCTTTTAGAGATGCATTGGATTCTGCCCCCAAGGCTGGAGATAAAAAAACGTATCAAATGGATCCTGCCAATGTTACAGAAGCATTAATTGAAGCAGAATTAGATGTTACAGAAGGAGCCGATATTTTAATGGTAAAACCGGCATTATCCTATTTGGATGTCATCAAAACATTGTACGATCAGTTTGATTTACCCATTGCGGCCTATAACGTTAGTGGTGAATATGCCATGGTAAAAGCCGCGGCATCCAAAAACTGGATTGATAATGATAAGGTTATGCTGGAAATGCTATTGAGCATGAAACGCGCCGGGGCAAAAATCATATTAACTTATTTTGCAAAAGAATTCGCACTAAAACGAAAATATTTATAAATAAAATGCAATAAATCAGGTATTTTCATTTACCTTTCCAATTCAATGAGACAGCTATTATTTTTATTCTTGTTTGGAATCATCTCTTTTTATTCGTTTGCTCAAACGAATAAAGGTGAAGAAAAAAGAATTATTGCTCAAAGACAAATTTTAGAATACATATCCAGTTATGATGATTCAATTACATCTAGTGGTGAAGCTGATATTAAACTTTTAAAAAAGGCACTTAAAGAATCTCAAAGTATTCACTTTGATGATGGAATTCAGAAAGCTTCCGAAAGATATGCCAGCGAATACATCCGAAAAGAAGATTATTCTAATGCCATAAAAATGCTGGACTTGTCAATCCGTTCCATTGACACGGTTGCATACCCCAAACAATATGCAGGGCTTTTAAGTCAGAAAGGAAATGTTTTTCAATTCCAAAAAAAGTATGAGCCGTCTATCGCTTTATATACTCATGCACTGGATATTTATAAAAAACTCAGCGATAAAATTGAGATTGCAAACACCCATATAAATATTGGAAATACTTATTTTAAGCAAGGTGAGACTGAAAAGTCTGAATACCATTTAATACTAGCAAGCAAAACATTTGTTCAGATAAAGGGTATCAAAAATAAGAAAATTGCACCCGCTCTTAAAAACCTTGCGGAAGCATATGATGAACAAGGAAATTTCAAAGAAGCCCTGACATTGCTCAATCAATCCCTTGAATTATACAAAAATCAAAAGGACCACGAAGGAATAGCATCAACATTAGTCTCTATCGGTAATATTCAATATCAGCTAAAAGATTTTGAAGCAGCTACTAAGTCTTATAATGAAGCGATTGGTGTATCTAAAAAACACAATTTAAATGTCTCGATGCTTGAAAGCTATCAAGGACTCAGTAATATAAAAAGCGCGAAGCAAGAGTATGATAGTGCATTCCAATTATACAATAAGTATATGGAGATTAAAGATACCATATATGAGGAAACAAAAAACAAAACACTGCAGGAACTTAAATCTATCCTGGAGCTTAGAATAAAAAATCAACAGATTGATATCCTAAATACTAAAAACGAATTATCTAAAATACAAACAGAAAAACAACGGACCTATACCTATGGTATGGTGATTGCGTCTGTTTTACTATTGGTCATATCCTTTCTTGCCATCCAGCGAAACCGTCTTAGAACCAAGGTAAATCAATTACTTCTTAAGCAGAATAAAGAGTTAACCGAATTAAACGAAAGAACTAAAAAATCTGAACAGGAATTGATTAATCTGAATTTGACTAAGGATAAATTCTTCTCTATTATCGCACATGATCTAAGAAGTCCAATAGCCTCATTGATTGGTTTCTTAAATCTTTTAGAAGCTAATTCATCCACATTTACCCAAGATGAACTGATCCTTTTCTGTAAGCAAATGAAGGACTCCGTTCAAAATCTGAATGATTTAATGAACAATTTGCTTCAATGGGCCTTAACGCAAAGCGGAGCAATAGAATGCAAACCAAAATTATTCAGTTTGAATGAAATTATTGAGAAAAATAAAGCACTGTTTACTCCCGCTTTAATGGAGAAAAATATTTCGCTTCAATACAATCCATTAAAAAATGATTCAATCATTGCTGATGTAAACATGATTGATTTTGTCATTCGAAACCTTATTCAGAATGCCATTAAATTCACCAAGCCTGGGGGAATAATTATTGTCAAACAAGAATATAAAAACGGATTGCTGAATCTTTATATTGAGGATAATGGTATTGGAATTGCTGAAGAAAATCTACCAAATTTATTCCGCATAGATTATAAGAATAAACAGACCGGTACTGCAAACGAAAAAGGAACCGGATTGGGTTTAATACTTAGCCGTGAATTTATGGAACGTAATGGCGGGTATATTTCAGCAAGAAGTGTTTATGGGGAAGGCACTACTTTTACGCTGAGTTTTGTATCGAATAATTGATTCGTTAGAAGCAAAAAAATTTTATTTATCTAACACCTTTTTCCCTCTTGTCATTTCCTTTTTAAAAGGAGGGCCCGGCAATATCTCTACTTCAAAACCTACCTGCTTTAATGCACGCTTAAAACTGCCCTGAGCACAATACGTAACGAAAAGACCATTCGTATTTAAACAATTAAATATTTTTGACAGATTATTCTCTGACCATATTTCAGCTTGTTTAGAAGGTGCAAAAGCATCAAAATAACAAATATTAAAATTATTTTGAGGGAATACAGCACTTTCTAATGTTGAGTTTTGCTTGTGTATACTGAAATAGTCTGACAGCCTGATTTCAGATTCCCAGTCTACAGCATGAATACTTTTAAATCGCTCAACGGATGCGACTTCATCCAACATGGAAGGATAATTCAACTCGCTTATTATTTCTAAAGCCAAAGGAAAAGGTTCAAGTGTATAATAATGAATTTTTATTTTATTCTTTTCTGCAAAATTCCAGGTAAGAAGAGCATTGAGACCTGTCCCGAAGCCCACTTCAATGATTGAAATTTCTTTCTGCTCACTAAATAACTTCAAACCTTGCTCTATGTATACATAAATTGATTCCTGCACGGCTCCATGAGTCGAATGATAGGTCTCATTTAACTCGGGATGAAACAATGTATGAGACCCATCTCTGGATACGATTATTGATCTATTGTCTGACATATTTAATGTTGATACTTTTTATAAAAGGCTGATCTTATATATCTCCTTTACAAAGAAATCCACCATTCAATAGATTTTCCTTGTTATAAAGAAATTCTGTTCCATCCGGATTCGTCATTTTTCCACCAGCTGCCTCAAGTATCGCCTGCCCAGCAGCAGTATCCCATTCCATCGTAGGACCATGTCTGTAATATAAATCAGCAGCCCCTTCAGCTACCAAACAAAATTTAATAGAACTACCGGTTGTTATAAAGTCTGTTACTTTAAAATCAGATAATACTTTCGCTTCATCCTCTGAACTATGCGAACGACTGCCCACTGCAGTACGATCTGTTGCAGGAGCTTTTCTTACATGAATTTCAGATTGCAAACCTTCCTCGATTTTGAAAGCTCCTTGTCCCACCACACCCGCATAAATAGTATCTGTAACTGGTATGTAAATAACTCCCGCTACTGGGCGGTTATTTTCCATCAGTGCTATGTTAACCGTAAACTCTCCGTTTCGCTTGATAAACTCCTTTGTCCCATCCAGCGGATCAACCAGCCAATATTTTTTCCATTGAGAACGTTCACTATACGGAATAGATTTACCTTCCTCTGAAATCATCGGAATTTCCGGAAAATCTTGCTTCAATAAAGTATGTATAATTTCATGCGCTCTTTTATCCGCCAAAGTCAAAGGAGACCGATCATCTTTCATTTCAACCAAATCAGTGAAATCAGGCATCGCATACACTTCCAAAATTGCCTTGCCCGCAACCAAACTCGCCATTATTGACTTCTCAAGAATATTTTTCATCATTAAACTACTATTTTTCTAATTCTGCAATTTACGGAAAGTACCTTAGCTTCTTTTGAAAAAAGACTTTTTTACCAACAGAGTTTTTGAGGATTTACTCATAAGCCATTAAATATAAGCTTACACATTGGTTCTGAGTATCATTATAAAAGCCATTTAAAGGCATTAAATTGATGTCACTATATGAGATATAGGCAGAAAAACGTATTTTTGAGATTCCTATTAAAAAGAAGCCGTGAATAATATTCATCCCATATTTGATAAGATACTTCAGCGAGAAGATAAAGAAACCCAATTAAAACAGCATTCGATCGTAATCTGGATGGTAGGTCTTTCAGGTTCAGGCAAAAGCACGCTTGCTAAAGCCTTGGAACGTGATTTACACGATCGTGGTTTTTTAACCATGTTGCTTGATGGGGACAATCTTCGCACGGGCATCAATAATAATCTTGGATTTTCGGAAGCTGATAGAAAAGAAAATATACGTAGGGCTGCCGAAACCTCACGCTTATTTGCTTCTTGCGGGGTTATTACTATTTGTTCACTAATTAGCCCTACTGAAGAAATACGCTCTATGTCCAAAACAATTATCGGAGAGCAGGATTATTTCGAATTGTTTATTCATTGCCCTATTGATGTATGCGAACAACGCGATGTCAAAGGTTTATATAAAAAAGCCCGAGCTGGAGAAATTAAAAACTTCACAGGAATAGATTCACCATTTGAAGAACCTGTTCACCCAAATCTGGAAGTAAGAACCGATCTGAATAGTCTGGAAGATTGCCTTCAACAGATTCTTTCTGCTATTCTGCCCAAAATAACTTATTAATACCTTAAATACCAGTATTCTACAGATTATGAATTCATATACATTATCGCATTTAAAACAACTTGAATCAGAGGCCATCTATATGATGCGTGAAGTTGCAGCTCAGTTTGAGCGCCCGGCACTTCTGTTTTCAGGTGGAAAAGATTCCATCGTTATGGTTCGGCTTGCTCAAAAGGCGTTCTTTCCAGCTAAAATACCTTTCCCTTTAGTACACGTTGATACAGGTCATAATTTTCCTGAAACAATTGAGTTCAGAGACAAAATGGTTCGTGACATTGGTGCAACACTTATTGTACGTTATGTACAAGATTCTATTGATCAAGGACGTGCGGTTGAAGAAAAAGGTCCTAATCCAAGTCGCAATGGGCTACAGACAATTACTTTACTGGATACAATAGAAGAGTTTAAGTTTGATGCCTGCTTCGGTGGAGCAAGACGTGATGAGGAAAAAGCCCGTGCCAAAGAACGCTTCTTTTCACACAGAGATGAATTCGGTCAATGGGATCCTAAAAATCAACGTCCTGAATTATGGAATCTTTATAATGGAAAAAAACAACAGGGAGAACATTTCCGTGTGTTCCCTCTAAGCAATTGGACTGAGATGGATGTATGGCAGTATATTTATTCTGAAAAACTTGAGATACCGAGTATCTATTTCACACACAGAAGAGATGTTGTAAACCGTGATGGTACCTTGTTATTCCACTCACCATTTATCACTGTAATGAAAGGTGAAACCGTGGAAAATATGCAGGTTCGTTTCCGTACTGTTGGTGATATGACTTGTACAGGTGCTGTTGAATCTTCTGCTGCAACGTTGGAAGAAGTTATTCAGGAAGTTGCCAGCGCACGCCAGACAGAACGTGGCACCAGAGCGGATGATAAACGCTCAGAAGCAGCGATGGAAGATCGCAAGAAACAAGGATATTTTTAATTTAAGCGAAAGAAAGCATTTCAGATATTATGCATCAGACAAAAGAAGCCATCACCAACGAAAGCTATTTAAATATGGATTTGCTGCGCTTTACAACAGCGGGCAGTGTGGATGATGGTAAAAGTACATTAATAGGTCGTTTATTATTTGATTCCAAAGCAATCTTTGAAGATCAAATGGAACAGATCGAAGAAGTAAGTAACCGCAAAGGAAAAGGTTATGTGGATCTCTCTCTTTTAACAGATGGTTTAAGAGCAGAGCGCGAGCAAGGAATTACGATTGATGTTGCTTACCGTTATTTTGCGACACCAAAACGTAAATTCATTGTAGCGGATACGCCGGGACATGTTCAATATACACGCAACATGGTTACAGGAGCTTCAACAGCAAACCTTGCCATCATATTGATTGATGCACGTCATGGCGTTATCGAACAGACTTGCCGCCATTCATTTATTGCTTCTTTACTTCAGATCAAACACGTAGTTGTATGTGTTAATAAAATGGATCTGGTAGATTTCAAAGAAGATGTCTTCAATAAAATACGTGAAGACTATACCAACTTTGCATCTAAATTATCTATCCCGGATATTCGCTTTATTCCAATCTCTGCTTTGTTAGGAGATAATGTGGTAGACCCATCTGCACACATGCCATGGTATCAGGGCGGAACATTAATGTATACCCTGGAAACGGTGAACATTGCATCGGATCTGAACATGATTGACTCTCGTTTTCCTGTGCAGTATGTTATACGTCCTCAGAATGATGCGTATCATGATTTCAGAGGATACGCAGGACGTATCGAAGGCGGCGTATTTAAATCCGGCGATGAAATTATGCATTTGCCTTCCGGTTTAACAAGTAAAATTAAAACAGTAGAAACAATGGACGGTCAGGTTGAAGAGGCCTTCCCACCAATGTCTGTTACAATAACGCTTGAAGATAACATTGATATCAGTCGCGGTGATATGATTGTTAAACCAAACAATCAACCTGAAATAGGTCAGGATATTGAATTGATGATCTGCTGGCTGAATGAAAAGAAAATGAATGTAGGTGGAAAGTATTCCATTAAACATACAACAAAAGATGCACGCTGTGTCATTAAAGAAGTACGTTATAAAATCAATATCAATACTCTTCACAAAATTGAAGACGATAAGAGTATCGGCTTGAATGATATCGGGAGAATATTAATACGTACTACCAGTCCACTATTCTATGACAGTTATAACAAAAACCGTATTACCGGAAGCGTTATCATTGTTGATGAGTTCACCAATGAAACAGTTGGTGCCGGGATGATTCTGTAAGAAATATTATTCGTTACTATGTAAATAAAAAGCCTTCTTACGAAGGCTTTTTATTTACACTAACTAAGTGATCATTTTTTTCATACAAAACCACTAAATGTTAATACTTTTAGTAATTATTTCGCTTCTGACTTTAACATAAAAGAATTACCTTTAAAATTAACTACTAAACAAACCTCTATGAACGGAAAAACAATTGCTATCGTATCATACCTTACACTAATAGGCTGGATCATTGCATTCATTTCTCAGAGTAATGCTATTGTAAAAGAGAATATAGCTTCATTTCATCTTCGCCAAACACTTGGATTAATGTTAACAGGCGCTGTAGGAAGTATTGCCCTTTCCTTCATAGGAATCCCAACTGTTGTTCAGTTATACGGAATGATGCTTTTTATCTTATGGATAATAGGATTTATTTCAGCCATTCAAGGTACTGAAAAACCAATTCCAATTATTGGTGATTATTTTCAGGACTGGTTTAAAGATCTTAGATAATAATTTGTAAAAGAGTAACGTTAGGATGGTATGAAAAAGATATTCGCCATACTAACGTTACTTATTATTTTTTCAGCCTGCCATAAACCAGCTTCAAGGTATAATGGAAAAATTGATCCAAATAAAAGTACACCTTGCCCCGGAGGTTGTAAATAATTCATTCCAAATCTATACCGAATGTAAAATGAATGCGTTCATTTGGTTCTAATATTATAAGACCATTACCGTTATTAAAAGCATCTGGTCCGCAAGAGCTAGGCTCTATGGCTATGGATTCACGATCTGTCGGTGTATAAATATGAACGTAATTATATCCTTTGGCATTTGTCTCCTGCCACAAAACAATATGAACATCATTTTCAGCATCTGTTAAAACCGTCTCAATAACACCATCAACCGGATCTAATTCAAAACAATTATCAAGAACAGTATCACCGATATAAGAAGCTGTAACAAATCTATTGTATTCAATATATTTACCCGTTGGAATTAAATCAGTACTTGTTTCAATGCATTTAGTTGACGGCAACATCAGTTTCAATTCATTAATTTTTTTCCCAAATCTAAAATAAGGATGCCAGCCATCGCCAATCGGAATTGACCCATCTGATCTATTTTCAATTTCCGTCAAACAACTAAAACCATCATAATCCAGTTTATATTCAATACGAATTACATACTGAAATGGATAACCAACATCATTGTTCTGATATTTATATTCTAATACAAGCAATGCAAAAGACTGGCTTGCTTCTTTTATAATGACCTCAAACGATTTGTTCCAAATGAATCCATGAAGAGCATGAATACCGCTATCATTTTTGTTTATAGAATACACGTTAGATGAAAAAGTATAATTACCCTTATCAATTCTGTTTGGAAAAGGGCTTAGTTTAGCCCCACGATATGCATTCTCTGAAATGCCTTTTAAAGAATCAGCCTGTTTATCACCTGCTATTATACTATAAAATACTGACCCTTTACGTAACACAAGTTCTTGAATATTTCCTCCCACCGAAGGTATAACTGACAAATACTCACCCGTATCTTTATTAATGAGCATTAATTTTTCAATATCATGAAAACGGTCTGATTGGATTTCAAACATATATATTAATAGTTGTGTACTCCTGCGCCATCAACAGACACGTATTGATGAATCTCCGTTTCAATATTAAATTGTTTACTATATGCTATTTTAATATGTTCTGAGAAATCCGTCACGTATTTCTTGTCGACCAGATTTATTGTACAGCCACCAAATCCCCCACCCATCATTCGGCTACCCAAACAATAAGAGAGTCCTTTGGTTTGTTCTACCAGAAAGTCCAACTCTGCACAGCTTACTTCATAGTCGTCTCTTAATGAAATATGTGATGAATATATCAAGACACCAAAAATATCCAGATCCTTATTGGCTAATGCAACAACAGCATCCTTAACCCTTATATTTTCTGTTATGTAATGGCGTATTCTCTTTTTATGAATCGGGTTTTCAATTGAAGATAAATGCTTTTCCTCAATATCCCTGAATCCTTTAATTGCAGGAAATAGTTTCTTTAAACTTTCTAAGGCAGATTGAGTTTCTTCAACCCTTTCCGAATATTTACTACCAGCAAGTGTCCGCTTAACTTTAGAATCACATAATACCCAGCAATACCCATCCATATCGGCATCGATGTATTCATGCGACATCGTGAGAAAATCAAGAACCATAAGTTTTCCGGCAATTGAAAACTGTGAAGCATATTGATCCAATAAACCACTCTTTACCTGAAGATATTCATGTTCTACCTGCTGACATTTTTTTATCAGACTTAGAGAATCAAGTTTCAAATTCATGATTTCATTTAACCCATTCATAAATGCTACTTCAAGTGCTGCAGAAGAAGACACACCAGAGCCGACAGGAACATTACCTGTTATCATTACATTGAAGCCAGTCTTAAAAGGCAATATATCCTGACATATTTTGATACATCCATATATATACTTTTGCCATTCTTCAGAAGGAGAATATTCCTTTCCAACTTCCATCAACAATTCACCATCAAAATCATTACTAATGATAAAAATAATATTATCAGACCTTAATGAAAATGCTGCCGTAACCCATCTATTAATGGCGCATGGCATTGACAATCCAAAATTATAATCTGTATGTTCACCGATTACATTTATTCGTCCAGGTGCATAACCAATACAAGAAGGACTTGTATTAAAGTGATGTTCAAATAATTCTTTCGAATAAGTAATAATATCTTCCAGTAAATGCATGGTTTTTATTTCAAATAAATTGTTCAGCCCATTGAATATCTTCGGGTGTATTGAGGCCGGTTAGTTCAGCGTATTCTTCAATGCATACCGTTTCAACTTTTTTATTTTCTGACAACATTATTTCAATAATATCCGTCAGATAAAATTCACCATTATCCTTGTCTGGTTTTATTTTATCCAGTGAGTTAAATAAATCAACTCCTTTAAAAATAAAATGCGAAGTCAGCAATTCTTTTATTTCTAATTGTTCCTGTGTAGCATTTTTTTCTTCTACACATCCGATCAATACACCTTTATCATTCTTAATTACTCTGGCGTACGGAAGTTTTATAGGAAACAATGAGGTTAGAAACGTACAGCTAGCATTGCTTTCCATATGATGTTGTTCAAGTCTCTTTATTGTTTCCGCTTTGATTAATGGACTATCCCCAACAAATACAAATACATTATTGTGTTGCCAATCAATCTTATCACGGGCCTGCATTACAGCATGACCAGTCCCCTTTTGTTCCTGCTGATTGATATATTGTACAGATGATCCAATAGTAGATTGAACAACATCAGCTTCATAACCCGTAACCAGAAAAATCTTTTCTAGCCCAGCCTCTTTAAATGCATCAACAATATGCGCTACAATGGGTTTATGATTGAAGGGAACAACAGGTTTGGGAAGATTGGAACGCATTCTGGTTCCTTTACCTGCAGCGAGAATAAGTGCAATAGACATGTTATTTTTGTGTGGGTGATAAATGCATAACCTCTTCCAGAAACTTTACAGTTGAATCCTCAACTGGTCTCGTATCTTTAGTCCAATAGCAAGATGCAATACAATGAATACCAGCTTCAGGGAAATCAACTTTTCGCTTTCTTGCGGGAATGGTTCCAAGTTCCTGATACATGTTTAATAAAGCAGGTACAGAAATCACATCGTCCTGATGAGATTCATCTTTAAAATAATAACTGACAAATACCGGTTCATGAATTCGCTCAAAAGTCCTTTTATTCATGGTTTCCTGAAGCAGTGCTTTCAGTTGCAGCAAGGCCTCAATTCTATACTTTGTGTTCCAGTATTGTTGTGCAGCCTCGCTTGCTTTAAAGGTATAATAGTCACTACCAACTACTGCTCTTGCTATTTGCAATCCCCAAGGCTGAAGAAGCAAAAAGGATTTGGAATCATACAAATCAATATTAGGAGAGTACATAATCAAACCAGCGATTAAAGGATCTTCCGCTGATAAAATAAGCGAAAGTGTTCCACCTGTAGAACTTGACATTAAAATAACGCTGTCACCGAGTTGCTTTCCAACAGCAACAGCATATCTGGCAGACTCTACTAATTTTTCTGCAGTTAGTTCTAATAATGGTTCTTTCTCCTGTAAGCCATGAGCGTACAATCTTGGCAAAAATAAATTGTAGCCAAAACGATTGGCAATGTTGCGATGCACAGGTTGCCCTTCAGCATAAGATGCCGAAAATCCGTGAAGATAGACAATACAGTAAGGTGTTTTCACTTTCTTACTTGTATCAGCCCATATTATTCGTGCATTATTATCAGGCTTTAATGTTGGAATGGCTAATTCAAGTTTATTAATCTTTGTCTCTAATTCTACTGGACTTTCTGATAATTTCAATGGAGAAACATTCAATTCAGGAGCATGTTGTCTTGGCCCCAAAAAATATGCTAGTATTAGCAGAAGGAAGAGTCCTCCGATCCATAAAAGATATCTCATAATGATTTTGGCATCCGTTAATGCTAGTTAGGTCTAAAAAACAATCTGTGAAACAGAATGGATATTAAGAAATTGTTATCAAAAAGAATAAATTGATATCATCATCCATTCTCTTATTATTAAATTGATTACAGAACTTAAATGACATTTCTTCCCAAAGTCAATCTGGTATTTCGATGTAGTATCCAGAAATAGAAATGTCCGTTATTTATTGAGCTTATCAGCCAGATAAGCACCCATACTGAAGCATGCTTGCAATAAATAACCTCCGGTTGGTGCATCCCAATCAAGCATTTCGCCTATCACATAATTCCCGGGTAATTTATGTAATTGAAAATTTTTATCAACTTCATTTATATTTACACCTCCAACTGTAGAAATCGCTTCATCAATAGGAGCAAAATTTATTATCCGAATTGGCAATTTTTTAATCCGATGAATTAAAATATCCCAATTATTAAATTCATCCTTAGACAAACGTTCTTTTAATACGGCAACCTGCGCTTCTGTCAGATTAAGATTATCCTTCAAGCATGCTGAAACAGATTTGCTTTTTTTCTCTGGAATTTTATTTCGAATTGCTGCTGTAGACAATGAAGGTTTTAAATCAATATAAATATCTGCATAGCTATTCGTAAGTAATTGTGCCCTTATTTGTGGACTCAGAGCATAGATAGCATTACCCTCCAATCCGAATTTGGTAATTACTAATTCACCTTTCTTTTCAAATCCTTCGCAGTTTATTGAACAATTTTTCAGCCATTTGCCTTCGGCTTGTTCTAAAAATACACTGCTCCATTGTACCTCATAAGCACAGTTAGAAGGGTAAAAAGGCTTAACAGCAATTCCAGCTTTTTCAAAAACAGGAAACCAGCCTCCATCAGAACCTGTAACACGCCAGCTTTTACCACCCAAGGCAAATGCCTTAATATCTGCTTTTACAACTAATTCTTCTTCCTTATGAGAAAAGACCAGATCCCGATTTTGATCCCATCCTTTCCAGATGATTGAAGTTTTGATGTCTACATTTTTCCTTTTCAATTCTACCAAAATAGCATTCAAGACATCAATGGGCTTAACTCCTTTCACAGGGAAGACCCTTTTGCTTGAACCAATATATGTTTCAATACCGATACGTTTAAACCATTCACATACACTTTTATTATTAAAAAAAGCAATACTATCTTTTATAAAGTTTTCTGGTGAATACCTACTAATAAATTGTTCGTTATCTTCGGAATGCGTTAAGTTAAAGCCACCATCACCGGCAACTAAAAATTTACGGCCGAGTGCTATATTTCGTTCATAAATGGCAACCTCAAATTTCGCCTCATCCAGCATTGCTGCTAATACTAAAGCTGATGAGCCTCCGCCAATAATTGCTACCTTCTTCTTCATTTCAGAAGAAATATACGGAGATTAAACGAACAATAAATCTTAGTATATAAATTGTATTGAATTTAAAAACCCTGTAATATGAATAATAATCTAAGGGTTATTTTATTTAGAGAACAATTCCTTAATTTTATCGACAGGCAAGTGATCGCCAACAAATCTATGATAATGAGCCAAAATAATAACCCCATTTTCATCTATCAAAAACTCAGCTCCAACTCTATCTGAATTCCCATCCATTTTGATTTTTTTCTTAAATAATTTTTGTCCTTGCGCAGCTTTGGAAAAACCACCTTTAAATAATCCTTTGATAAATTTTAACCAGGATCTTTCCACACCAAATGTTTTATAGATACTGCTTCCTGGGCTTGCTACCATCGCTGAATTTATCATTTCCCCGGAAACATATTCCCTTAATATAGAAAGGCTGGTTTCGTAAAAAGTAACTACATTAACTTTTTTTGATTCAAAAAAATCTTTTTCATTTTCAATTTGATGAAAACGCAAATTACAAATCGGGCAACCCGCAAATCTATTAAAAACGAAATATGCCTTTTCGCCTTTAAGCGTTGCATTAGAGATCTCATTTCCATTAATATCTAAAATTGAAAAAGCTGGCATTGATTGTTTTGATTCAAATTTCATACTATGTTTATTTTTGGATTAAAAATTATAAACTTGCTAATTACAATATTAACAAAAGGATGTATTTAAATAGTGTATTCAATATTATCTTTTATGTTTTTCAAAATACAAATGGGATGTATTTATAATTATAACAGGTATGTCACCTTAAGAGTAAGATAATTTAGGAATATCAGAAGGAAAAAAGAAATCAATAAATAAATTTCATAAAAAACTATGGATTATTCACTCACCAATACTGGTTTTAAAGGAAGAATATCACAAATTCCCCTTGTAAAATATTTATCGACCTGTAAAATGAGTTTTCCACTGGTATTTATCTTCCCTTTGCATACTTCATTTTTAAATTCTTCTGTTATTTCCAATCCATACTGATTTGAAACAACAATTGTATCGCAAGCACTTTTTTTATTTCCAAAAAAAGACAATAAGATAGCCTTAAAAAAATAAGACTGCCACATTGCATTGTTTAAATAAATAGAATTATTAATATCATTAAACATATTACGTCGGGCTTCATCACTTATTTTTCTGTCAATAGAGTGTATACAATTATTCACACGATCAATATAAAATAAAGCATTGCCAGGATCAAGCTCAATCGCTTTGTCAATATCATTTTTTGAACCGACATTATCCTTTGCACTCATTTTCACATAACTTCGGGCAGCATATAATTTAGCCTTATCTTCATTTCCTCTTACTAAATCGATCATTATTGTTAAATCCTTACTATTTTGAAGTGCATAGCTTGCCTTTGAACCAACTAATTTTACCCTTTCTTCATACGCACTATAGTAATCACTTTTAAGATCAACAGCATTTTTAAAACTTTCCAATGCATGCACGGTGTCCTTAATCTTTACCAGTGCCAGTCCATATGTATAATACCATAATGGATCTACAGACTCCTTTCTCTTTTTAGCATTTGCAATACTTCTTTGGGAGAGAACTGCTGAAAGCTGGTAATAGCCCCAATCATATTCAAGACGTGCCCATTCGGAATAAATATAGGAGACATTACCACCCAAATCTTTTTCTATGGACCGCTGATAATACTCACGGGCATTAATAGAATCTTTTTTCAGAGCATGAGCCAATGCTAAATAATGATATAATAGAGGATCCGGAGATTGAGTTTTTAAATACAATCTAAAATCATAAATCGCATAATCAGGTTTTAATTGATGCAAATAAGAAACACCTCTTTGATAATAAGCTGCATATGGTTCTGTACCATTAATTGCTAAATACACACTAAAATCATCTTCAGCCTTTTTATAATCTTTGCTATCGAGATATGCCATTCCTCGCTTAAAATACGCTGATGGATATTCAGAACCATAACGTGCTATTACTAAACTATAATCTTGTATCGATTCTTTGAATTTTCTTAGTTTATAATAACAATATGCCCTTCCAATAAGGGATTCATAACTAGTATCCGGCAGATTATAAAATAATGCCGAATTATAATCTGTTATCGCATCTTTATAATCTCCATTGAATTGTTTAGCATCCCCCCTTCCTCTATAGGAACGAACATCTTTATTATTAATCGCTATTGCTTTCGAAAAATCCTCCAACGCTTCTGTATATTTCTTGGCTGCTTTATACGCATATCCTCTATACTGATAAGCGATCCAGCTATTCGGATTATAACCAATAGCTTTTGTATAATCGGCTATAGCTTCTTCGACATTATTAGCGTTCATTTTAGCATAACCGGAACGGAGGTATTGCCTGCATTTTAAAGTGTCGTTAAAGGTGGCTGCATTTGAATAATTTTGAGATGCAATACCTGATAACATCAATAAACAGACTAACAAATACTTCATTAGTTAACCAATAGTTATGGAAAATGAATTTTTCAAAAATATAGATTTAAAGTGAATAATTAATCAATTTATTTATCAAACAAATAAATGTTTTAGCTCCAAATTTAGTGATAATTGGGTAATGGCTTAATACAAATAAACCATTACCCAATTATTTATTTCTTCGAATGAATCAAGTATCCATACTTCTTAACTAAGAAATAAAGCACTAATGCTAAAACAAATAATCCCCACAATTTCGTTAAAAACAAAAGAAGTGCTTCAAGTATACCCCATCCGTATTTCAATGAATCGATAACTTTTGAAACAAAGTTGGGTTGATATTCATCTATATTTCTATCGTTTGAAATCAATTCTCTTTTAATCGTTTGTCTTTGATAAATATCCAGATGAATGGTACTATAGGCAATTTCATCATTCAATGCAAGGTTGGAAATAACAGCATTGTCAGCTTGTTCCTGTTTAGCATACAGATTCTCTTCTGCATCTGTTGTTTCTCGTAGTTTCTTTCCTCTTTGGTCAATGGCATCAGTCAAACGATGCTCATGTTTTATAAGTCGCTTTTGTGTCAGCTTATTGGAAAGGATTTGTAGCGCAACATCTTCAGCTTTTATTGTACGATAATCCAAATAGTCAATTAGTATTGCTATCGAGCGTAACGTTGTATCAAGCCTTGTATTAGGCACCCTTAACGTTATTGTATTTTGAACCCGGTAATATGTTGTTTCCAACGAAGAATCAGCACTGATGGCGACATCAGAGGTACGATAAATACTACTATTAAGATTTGTATACGTTACAAAACCTCCTTCGCGAGACACAATATCTTCGATTCTGTTAGTAGCAGTATAAACATTCTTAACTTTAAATTTCATATCTGCCGTTCGTATAAATTTCCGAGAAGAATCTTTACCGTTTTCAACAGCTGCAGATGATGATACAATATCATTGGCAGATACAATGGAATCAGCCGCAACAGTTGTCATATCCAATGAGGCGTTTTCGGATTTTTTTTCGGCACAGGCAAGCATAATAATGCATGAAAGGCCGATAATCTTACTAGATACGTTTCTTAATTTCATGATCTTTTTAGTTATAGTTTATGTAATACTTTCACGGTGGAAACGTATTTACTTGTATAACTAATATGACCTAAATTTCTATTTCAAAAATATATTTAATCAAAATATTGAATTGAAACAATCTATCACTCTACCAAATCGAACCATTTAATTTCAACTTATTCATTGACCAAATAATCCAGAGGACTATCACTGAGTTATATTTAAATTAACTCATTCAATACTTATAATTATTAAATGCGCTGAAAATTTTATTCGGCAGTATCAAGATTCATATACCGGCGTACCCTCACATCAGACGTTTTTTTGGTTAAACATGTTTCCGATGAAAGTTTGTTCTTTAATTGTCTAACTCTTTTCACTTCAAGATTTTGAGCTCCAAAATTCAGAATCAAGCCTTTATCAATGCCAAGTGCAGATAAATGATTTAATCCTTGGAGCATATGAACTTCTTCCAGGGATATAATTACTTTGAGTTGAATCATTACTGCATCCTCAATCACAAAATCAATTTTTCTGGAGCCTATCTCTTCGGATTCATAATAAATTGGCAATATAGGATCGCTTACAAACTGAATAAAAGAATTTCTAAACTCAATAGACAAAGCCCTCTGGTAAACTGATTCATGTAAGCCACCTCCAAGAACCCTATGAATTTTCATCGCGCAGCCTATAACTTTATAGGTCAACTCATCTTTAAAGTCTTCTTTCATTATTTTGCCTAGCTGGTTTCAATACTAAAAAATATATACAATAAATGTACTTGGTTTTTTTTAAAATCCAAGTACTGCAATCAAAATATTTATCATGAACAAGCTATTTTGTGCGACTAAATAAACTTTATATCATACAAAAGTCATTTTAAGGGTTAAAAACCCTAAAAGTAGACATGCATATAACTAAAAATCAGGCACATTTTAATATTTGAATTGAAGGCATAAACTGAGATCTATAAGCAGTGTAGAAATACGGCATCCTTCTTCCTGACCTTAATACATTAAGGGCATTATCAAATCCTTTGTTAAATAAAAGATCAAGCAAACACATATTGGGCGTAAAAGGATGATTTAATTGCTCATATTCAGGATGTTCGTAGTGTTGATAATACAAATTTATATCATTCCTTTTTAGTTCGCCTCCGGGACTATTGGATTCTATATAAATAGCAGATCCTTTAGGAGAAAGGTATTGATTACAACCGATAGATTTGCAAATGGAGGATAAAAGAACATCTTTTCGTCCTCCTATACATGGTAATTCCGATGCTTTTAAAAATGATGTATGAATACCTATTTTATTAGATATTTCACAAATGAAATTAATCGTAAAATCTGCCAGGCTATCTGTTTCATTTTCGTATTGATTCAATACAAATGGAAATACAGAATCAAAATAAGCTGATTTCTTATAGCTATGTTCAATACTTTTAAGATGGCTATTTTTCCAATCCTTACCATGAAACATTGTTGCTTTATTTATAAAAGTTTCATTACGATGCATTTCTTTTATTATTGGAATCGTCAGAAATAATTCAGAGTCCTGCATTTTAATTCTATTACGTATCTGCCAACTTCGTTTTACCAGTTGAACATTATCCAAAAAAACAAAATGATTTACTTGATCTATTAAATCAAAATATCCTAACCAAGGCAGAAACGTAGGCTGCATTATAGCACAAGTCATATCAATAAGGTTTATTTGAATTAATATTTGCCCAGACTATTACATCTGAATTATGAATCATTGTATCCTGTTGAATATTATCAAATTCAATTCTAAACAACTGCATTCTGTCGAGCTTAAAATATTTATTTAATAACTCAATCATTTCATGTTCTTTAAAGAAAGTGTTGATACAATTCAATTCACCTGTTTCATTGAAATCAAACCGAAAGGTTTGATTTCCTAATCTTTCACCTTTACCATAACGATAATCCTTTGGCGTTCTGAATCGAAGAAATAGTAAGCCATTCTCCTTAATTATATTTTTTTTCTGTATTAGCTGGAACAATTTATTTATGTAAAAAATATCAGAATAATAAAAACTGCCAGGCATTAGAACAATATCATATGACTTTTCCGTTTTTTCGACAAACTCAAGCATATCATTTATATCAAAACAAGAAGTGTTTTGATGATGATATAAATGACTACTTAAACTAAAGTTATCAGTTGCCTGCTTTAAAGCATTTGTATCAATATCTACCCCAGTAACATTCCATCCATATTCATAAAAAAGCAATAAATTATTAGCGTTACCACATCCCAATTCCAGAACGCTTCCTGGAGTTTGATTTAGTTTTTCTTTAAAGAAAAATCTTGAAATATATTCATCAGGAAATTTTAATCCTTGCAAGTCCGGTATACGCATTTAAAATTATTTTATATTGAACATTACGAAATAAATGAAAGACAAATTTCTATGTTATATTCCAGACACTATATATAATCTAACACTCATTAATATCTATGTAAAGATAGCTTTATGAAGAACCTCAAGATTAAAACCAGATTAAAATACAATTGACTTAGATTAAACTATTTTTCATTTAACTTAGGTAAATAGATTTTAACTGTAGTACCATCCAAAATTTTAGAATTAATTTCCAATTTTCCTTTATGCAAACGAATTATTTGTGCTGATAGTGGAAGACCTATACCATGGCCGGAAACATTAATTACATTACTACCTCTAAAAAAAGGATCATAAATATTTTGAAGATCCTTATTATCAATACCTGCTCCTGAATCAATTACTGCAATGATAATTTCTTTGGAAGTTAAACCAACATTGATTGTGACTGGCTTAAAATCTGAATATTTACAAGCATTATCAATTATATTTAGAACAGCTGTTTTTAAAAGCGACTCAATTCCTGCAACATGATAATGATTGTCATCATCCGAGATATCTTCAATATTAAAACTGATTTTTTGAGGAGGATATTTTTTTACTAATTCTGAAATAGCCTGAAAGATGATCTCATCAATTCTATAAATTCTAAAGGAAGAAATATCTTTTTCCGATTCAACATGCGCCAGATCAAGAAGACCATTAGACAAACTAATCATGTTATTTAAATCTACAAGCAATGAATCCAGTATTTGAGTATATTCATCGCTTGTTCTGGGATTTTGGGAGGCAAATTCCAATTGAGCGCGCATAATGGAAAGTGGAGTTCTTAATTCATGCGAGGCATTAGAAACAAAACTTTTTTGCATTTCAAAAGAATATTCAATGCGTTCAAGTAATTGATTAAAAGTAATTGCCAACATGACAATCTCATCCATACCCTTCCCAGTATTAACCCTTAAATTCAAATTTGAAGCGGTGATTTTTTTTACTTCATTTATAATCCTGGAAATAGGCTTTAAGGCCTGTCCTGAAAAAAACCAACCGCTAAGGAAACTAAAGCCAACAGAAATAAAAAAACCTATAATGAGAACAAATCTTAAATTTTTTAATTTATTAATTCCGAATTTGTCATATGCGGATACGATAACAAAAAAAAGTTCTTTACTATCGGTATATAAAATTCCTGCTACTTCATTATCGCCTTCTTTGAAAAAATAATTGCCTCTTTTAACAATTTCAGAAAATACAACATCCGGCATTTTCAAATCTAATGCATTATCGCTGGTATAAACAATTTCATGCTTACTATTATAAATTGAAATTTTTTGATTTTGAAGAGTAGCAAAATTATTGTTATCAATGATGCGCAATAATTCAATACTGACTTCGTCGACCTTTATCAATAATCTTGCACTTGTTAATCCGATTTCAGTTAATCGTTTATTAAATTCCTGCGCTCGGTACAAAGCAGAAAAATAATAAATAGAGATAGAGAAAAGCAATATTATTGAGGCAACAATAAGAGCAAAGCTATACGTTAGTTTGTTTCTTATTTTCATTCAACCTGATCCTTTAATGCATAACCCATTCCAACAATTGTGTGAATTAATTTAGGTTCGAATTTTTTGTCAATTTTTTTACGAATAAAATTGACGTATACCTCAATAACATTCGTTCCTGAATCAAAATGAATGTCCCATACATTCTCGGCTATTTCAGTCCTTGAAATAGTCTTTCCTTTATTTTTCATGAAATATTCAAGCAATGCAAATTCTTTTCCTGTTAAATCAATCCGTTTATTTCCTCGTTTTACAGTTTTATTGTCAAGATTCATTTCAAGATCTGCTATTGAAAGAATCGTTCCCATATTAGATATATATTGACTTCGTTTATATAATGCATTAATTCTTACCAATAATTCCCTCAATTCAAAAGGCTTAACCAAGTAATCATCCGCTCCTGCCTCAAATCCGGTCACTTTATCTTCAATACGACCTAGTGCCGTTAACATCATCACTGGTGTTTTTATATTGTTTAAGCGAATTTCTTTGCAAATCTGAATACCATTTACTTCCGGAAGTACTATATCCAGAATGATGATATCATAGCTATTTGTCAGTGCCAATCGTTTACCAGTATATCCATCAAAAGCCTGATCGATATCATGTCCGTGTTCTACAAGGCTTTTCTTTATATAGGAGGTTAGCTTTGTTTGATCTTCAACTATTAGAATTTTCATAAGGTTTGTAATTGAAATAGGGTACTTAGAGAAGAACTTATATTTCAAGATTAAGCCAGTTTTAATACGACTTAAATTTATTTTAATTTTAGCTTAGTGTGTATCGGTATTTATACCGATGCAGAATTAGAACTTATACGTAGTGGGAAATTTTAAAAAAGTGTTTAAAAAATTGGTTTATTAACTTCTATTTAAAAAATCAGAAAGAAAAATGCCCTATTAACTTAATAATAGGGCAAATAAATACATTAGTAAATCAAATTACTTTAAACGATTTTAGCTACCAGCATACTTTTTTCTGCTTTTTTGATATTACTAATACCATGCAACATAGCATCCGGATTAAAAGAAATACTATCAATACCAAGCTTCACCAGAAAGTCGGCAAATACTTCTGAATCACTCGGCCCTTGACCACAAATTCCAATTTTCTTTCCGGCAATTTTTGCTTTATAAATAACCATTTCAATCATCCGTTTTACAGCCGCATTATTTTCATCAAATAATGCTTGGACAATTGAAGAATCCCGATCTAATCCTAAGGTCAATTGAGTCAAATCATTGGAACCAATTGAAAAGCCATCAAAAATCTCCGCAAATTCACCAGCAAGTATAACATTACTTGGAATTTCTGCCATAACATACACTTCCAGATTATGATCACCCTGTTTAAGGCCATAACTATTCATGATATTAATTACGTTTCTGGCTTCATCCAACGTTCGGCAAAATGGTATCATTAACTTTACATTGTCAAGACCCATTTCATTCCTTACAAACTTCATTGCTTCACATTCAAGTCTGAATCCCTCTTTATACCTATCATTATAATATCTTGAAGCTCCCCGGAAACCGATCATAGGATTTTCTTCTTCAGGTTCAAATTGTCTACCGCCCAAAAGATTGGCATACTCATTCGTTTTGAAATCACTCATTCGGACAATAACATCCTTTGGATAGAATGCAGCAGCTATTGTTCCAACGGCTTGTGAAAGTTTATCTACAAAATATTTTTCCTTATTCTGATAACCTTCTGTTAGAATTTCAATTTCTTTTTTTGCATTTAAATCTGACAATTCATTAAACTTAACCAGTGCCATTGGATGTACTTTAATGGAATTATTAATAATAAACTCCAGGCGAAGTAAGCCTACACCATTATTCGGCAACATAGCAAGCTCAAATGCTTTTTCCGGATCACCCAATATGTACATTACCTTAGTATCCGGCAATTCCATATCTGTTAAATCTGTTGAGTTTTCATTCCATTCAGCAATTCCATCATACACATAACCTGTATTTCCTTCAATACAGGATACTGTAATTTTCTCACCGTCTTTGATTTTGGATGTTCCATTAACTGTCCCGACAACAGCAACAGCGCCTACCTCTCGCGCAACTATAGCAGCATGACTAGTACGCCCACCTTTATCTGTAATGATTGCCGCAGCTTTTTTCATTATTGGATCCCAGTCGGGATTGGTAATTCCCGTAACCAATACTTCACCTTCGTTAAGTTTATCAGATTCAGAAGGAGAATTCAATACTCTGGCAATACCTGTTGCAATTCTTTTACCAACTGCAACACCTGTTGTAATCAAAGGAGGCTTTTCAGTAATGGTATATTCTTTCAATATAGTTCGTTTTGTATTTTGCGAATGAACAGTTTCAGGTCTGGCCTGAACGATAAAAAGTTCATTACTGATACCATCTTTTGCCCATTCAATATCCATAGGCTTTTGATAATGCTCTTCAATAATAAGAAACCATTTAGCCAATTTTTCAATCTCCTGATCTGTAAGAATATATTGCTTTCTCTTTTCCAATGGAGTATCGATATTGATTGTTGGTGAAGAAGCATTTTTATCTGAAGTATACAACATGGTAATGGCTTTATTCCCCAATTTTCTGGACAAAATGGCCTTATCACCTTTTTTTAGAGATGGCTTAAAAACATAAAATTCATCTGTATTTACGGCTCCCTGTACAACGTTTTCACCAAGTCCCCAACTACCGGTAAGATATACTACATTTCTAAAACCAGTTTCAGGATCAAGTGTAAAACCTACACCTGCTGAAGCCAGATCAGAACGGACCATTGTTTGAATTCCAATTGACAAAGCAACTTTCATATGATCAAATCCATGATCAAATCGATATTTAATAGCTCTATCTGTAAATAATGAGGCATAACATCTTATGCAAGCATCAATCAATTCGTCTTCACCTTTAATATTCAAATAGGATTCCTGCTGACCTGCAAAACTAGCAGTAGCCAGATCTTCTGCTGTTGCACTGCTTCGAACAGCGAGCTCTATTTTTCTATTATATTTTGACTCAAGATTTTTATACGCTTCTACTATCAATTGATGTAAATCCGAAGGAATTACTGATTTCAGAAATAAAGCTCTGCACTTGCTTCCGACATCTGTAAGATTATTAAAATGAACAGTATCTAATGTTGAAAGTATCTGTGTAAGTTTATTTCGTAGTTGATTGCTATCGATAAAATACCAATAAGCTTTAGATGTTATGGAAAATCCATCTGGTACATTTACGCCTCTTGATGTTAATTTTGTAAACATTTCACCCAAGGATGAATTTTTACCTCCGACTTCTGCTAAATCATTAATAGAAGTCTCCGAAAACTTTTTAATAAATGCTTCCATAAATTATTGCTGGTTGATTTTTAATTAAGTTGATTTGTTTTTTCTAAATGAATGGCCATAAGCGGAACTGTCGCATGAAAAGCCATTTCTTTAGTATTACTTTTTGTAAAAAGCTTTTTTAAAAAATTCTTTTTTACTGTAGACATACATAAAAGATCTATGTCTAATTCTTTAACAGAATTCCCTAAGGCTTCAACTACATTTTTATTTGAAATAAGCTTATAAATAATATTCTTATATGTAATCTGAGAACTGGCAATTTCTGCAAGCCAATTCATACTTTCCTCTTCAGAAACAAATTTTTCAGTATCTGAATTTACGTGTGTTACAATAATCTGTGCGTTAAAAACTTTTGCCAGTCTACTTATGTTTTCAATTTCATGAATATCCCCGTATTGAAAATCCGTAGCATACATTATTTTTTTTATTCCTTTAAAGTGAGTAGTATCCGGAAGAATTAATACAGGACATGAGACGTTTTCAAAGATGTGTTCTGAATTCGTACCGAAAAAAAACGCATCAAATCCTTCTGTACCACCAGTCCCAGTAATAATTAAATCAATTTTTCTATTTTTAACGATACCTGAAATATCATCCGTTAGAATTCCTTTATGAATTATTTTATCAACGCTGACATTTTGAGATTTTACATACTCAATCAGATCATCCATCTTTTTGTTTAATACATGCTTGGTTTCCGTATCAAGATTGTATGGATAAACATATTCGCCTACATCAGTTGCAGTCTGTACTGGGTAAATATCGTGGAATAAAATAATTTTACATTTTAATGGCTCAGCAAGTTTAATAGCATAGTTTAAGGCATTTTGAGAAACCTCACTGAAATCAATTGGTACTAATATATTTTCCATAATTTATTGAGCATTTAATGTTTTTTATTTAAAACTAATACTTCGTCCATATTAAGGATATGATGTATCTCATTTGAAATAGTAATGTTATATAGTTTAAGAGATGATACTTATCACAAAAAAATATTTGAGGATTTTCCTTAATCAAATACGAATCTTCTTATTAGTTACGCTCAAACTTTCCTGTACTTGTGTCTAATTTTATTCGATAAATAATTTTTTCACTTTTCAATAAACTTGCATGCGACAAATCCTTTAAGAATTGTGTACCATGATGATTTTTCATATTTAGTAAAGCCCTTGTTCTTTCAACAAATATGTGAAGTGAATTGCGTGCATCAATGCCTGCTAATTCTTCAAAATAACCAGTACAAATGACCGTTTTCCAATTTGAAAGATCTTTAATATCTTCTACTTCAAAAGTTACCAGCGGATTTTTCCTTAAAATGTCAATTTTTCTTCCGCTTCCACTGTGCCCTATTATACAGTCACTATTAGAATCATAACAATAAGTAACAGGTACTATATATGGAACATTTTCCTCACAACAGGCAATTCTGCCTATATACTGATTACCCAGTATATGTTCAATTTCATTTTTAGTTAATTCTCCAAGCATATTTATATCGGTTGTATTAATAGCAATTTCAAGTAAATGAAAACATAAGCATATGATTAATATCAATGTATTAGATGAGATCGCTTAATATAATTCTATCAAAATGTCTTTTAATTACATTTTACAGATCGGTGTTTAAACACTTTTCAATTGGCTTATTATCAATACGCTCAGATAATTGATTGAAAAATAACAATAATTTAATCATATGATTAAAACTATTGTTTAAAATAAAATATTAATTGTTAGCTTTGGAAGGTTATCATATTCTATAAGATGAAATCCCAAAAAGTAAAACCTGCAGAAGACCATTCGACAGAAGAAAAAATAAAGAATGCTGCACGTATAATATTTCATCAAAAAGGCTATGCAGGAACTAAAACAAGAGACATTGCTGAAGAGGCTGGAATAAATCTGGCTTTGTTAAATTATTATTTTAGAAGTAAAGAAAAGCTATTTGGAATAATAATGCTTGAAAGCCTCCAAAGCTTCAGACAATCCATGATGGATGTAATCAACGATCAAAAGACAAGTCTTGAAAATAAAATTGAAACTATAGTAAGCAACTACATTGATTTATTAATAGATCAACCAGATATTCCACTATTTATATTAAGCGAATTAAGGTCAAATCCTGCTGTACTGATCTCAAAAGTAGACCCAAAGAAAACACTATTGAATTCGTATTTAAGCAAACAATTTCAACAAAAAGTTAAAGAAGGTAAAATAGTAGAAACAGATCCGATTCATTTTATGATAAACCTTGTAGGTATGGTTGTATTTCCGTTCATAGCAAGTCCAATGCTTAAAAATATTGGTGGCATATCGCAGGATGGCTTCAATGAATTAATGGAGCAACGAAAGGTTCTAATACCCAAATGGATTAAAATGATGTTGAAGGTAAAATGAAACATAATCAACCAATATTATATTACGCTAAAGAACTATACAGGAGTTTATTGAAATGAAACTGATATTTATACATATTATTTGTTTGCTTGGTTTTACATGGGTAGCCAACGCTCAAACGGATCTGACATTTAACAGCATTGATTCTTTGTTTTCTTATGCTGATAAGAACAGTTATGTTAGTAAAACAAACGATCAGAATTATATTCTGGCAAAGTTTCAAAAAGTTGCTGCGATAACCAATGTAGTAAATTTAAGAAACCCGGTTACCTATACCATGAATGATAATACAAAACTCCCTGCCAGCTTTGTACCCGGAAGTTTTGTTGGAGGGCCACCAGGTACATATGAAAAGGTAACCTTAGGCCTCCAGTATGTGAGCAATCTTACCATCACACCTCAAATAGATATAATTAATGCGGCCAATTGGGCGCAAATTAATGTAAGCGAAATTAACGAACAAATTACATCTGTTCAGAATCAGTTAAACAAAAAATCCTTATACGAATCCATTGCGGCATGTTATTTCAATATTATATCCTTTAATGAACAGATTGAGATCACTAAAAGAAACCTCGCATCTACGGATTCAATTTTACTTATTGTTACCAATAAATTTAATCAGGGACAAGTTCAACAGAAAGATGTAAACGACGCAACCATTAATAAATATACTTTACAGGATAAATACAATCAATTAGTACTTAATCTGGAACAACAATACAATAGCCTCCGGATATTTTGTGACATACCATTAGAGACTGCTATTACAATTAAGGAAACCATGAATTATAATCAACAATTTGATGCGGATATGGATGCCGGGTCTCAGCTACTATTCAGGTATAATTTATTGCAAATGGAATATGCAAAAGCTAATCTTAAATATAATCGTTTATCCAATCTTCCAGTGTTATCACTTTTGTATAACGATCAGATTTATCAAAACAGTAACAAACAATTTTTTGATAACAGAAATATTCCAACATATAAATGGCTGAATGCAACCTATCTTGGTGCTAAAGTTTCATTTAACCTACCTGATATAAACCGACTGGTTTCCTCACGAAATGCTAAAATAAATTATACTATTTCCCGCATTAATTTTGAGCATAATAAACTTCAAAACGTAGTTAATAACAATCAATTAATACTGGACTATGAAAAAGCATTTTCACAATACTCCATGTATAAGCAGGTTTATCTTTTGAAAGATGAAAACTATAAGATTGCATTAAATCAATATAACCAATCCATCATAGCAGTTGATAAATTACTTACTTCATTTAACGACATGCTTGTAAGTCGCCTAAACTACTGTAGTTCGCTGGCAAACCTGAATTATACCAAATCCAAAATCGACATTAATAATAATATAAAATGAAAACTTCCATCAATCTACTGGTCATTGTTTCGGCTTTAGCTATTCTAAGCTCATGCAGTAATAAGTCAAATGAAACAAAGCCTATTCGCAAAACCATTACAGAAACCGTTTTTGCATCAGGTGTTCTCGTTCCTGAGGATCAATATAATTTAACTGCTCAAAGTGAAGGAAACCTGATTGAATTAAATTTTATTGAAGGAGATACTGTTAAAGCCGGTGAAGTTTTAGCAGTGATTGAAAACAAACAGAATGTTTATAATGCACAAAGCGCCAATGCGCTTTTGTCTATTGCAGGTGTTAATGTTACTTCTAATGCTCCCGCATTAAAGCAAGCCGAAACAAATATAAATCTGGCACAGATAAAATTAAGCCAGGATAAACTACAAAGTGACCGTTATAAAATATTATACGATGAAAATAGTGTATCAAAACTGGACTATGAAAATGCACTAATTACATATCAAAATTCAAAAGCAAATCTGGCATCTTTACAGCAAAATTATGCGTTATTAAAGCAGCAAGCAGATCAACAGCTGATTATTCAAAAATCACAAAAAGGGGTTAATTCAATTCTACTTCAAAATAACCAAATACGTGCTGTTATTGCAGGAAAAATATATCAAAAGCAAAAACAACTTGGTGATTATGTAAAAAAAGGCGATGCGATTGCGGTGATTGGAAATCCTGACGATTTGTATGCAAAGCTCAGTATTGATGAAACCAATATTTCCAAAATAAAACTGGGACAGAAAGTTATTCTTCAATTGAATACTGACAAAGACAAAAACTATAATGGAATTGTAACGGAAATTTATCCGGCCTTTGACGATCAGGCTCAATCATTTTATTGTAAAGTTAAATTTACAGATCAAATGCCTTTCCGCATTTCCGGTACCCAATTACAAGCTAACGTTATTATCAATGAAAAAAATAACATGCTTGTAATACCCAGAAATTATCTGAATTATGGAAATAAAGTAAATGTAAAAGGAAAAGGAACTGTTGTTATAGAAACTGGTTTTATTTCTACTGATTGGGTAGAAATAAAAAAGGGAATAGATGAGAATACAACCATTACGCTGGATCTGAAATAATGAGAAATGTAAATACAGAAATAGCGCTTACACATATTCTGACTAGAAAAAGACAGACTCTTGTGGCCTCTTTAGGAGTAGCAATTGGTATAACAGTATACATCTGTTTGAACACGTTAATGGAAGGTACCAACAGATACTCTGACAACGCAATTTTTAAAACTACACCTCATGTTAGAGTATATAAAGAAGATGAAATAAGTAAACCCTTATCAAAGGATACTATATCAAAAAATGAAATTAATGTGATAATCAATCCTAAAATTTCAAATATTTCTAAAAATCTTATTAACCCGATCAAACTACTGAATGAAATAAAGTTGCAACCGGATGTTGTTGCAGCTGCACCAATGGTAACCGTAAATATATTTTATAATAATGGTAAATCACAGGTAACCGGTGTTGGCTGGGGAATAAATATGATTGAAGCCAATGCTATGTTTGATGTTCAATCCACTATGTCGGATGGCGATTTAAGAACACTTGCCAATACACCTAACGGTATTATTATAGGGGTAGGAATTGCCGATAAGCTTAATCTTAAAATAAATGATAATATAAGCGTCATCTCTTCTATCGGAGTTATTAAGTTATTGAAAGTTGTAGGTTTGTTTAAAACAAGTAATTCGGTAACAGATAAAAGTAAGTCTTATATGAATCTGGCCAGTGCCCAGCAGTTGTTGGGAGAAGGACCTAATTATGTAACGGATATTTATGTAAACATTAAAGATCCGGAAGCTGCTCCTGATTTCGCAAAAGTATTAAGTAATTTAACAGGTTACTCAACAGAAGACTGGAAAGCCGCAAATGAATTATTTGTTGCAGGCAAAAAAATACGTTCGGTCATGTTCCTGTTTATATCATGGGCTATTTTATTGGTAGCAGCTTTTGGAATTTATAATATACTAAATATGACGATCGCACAAAAAATGAATGATATAGCCATTTTAAAAGCTATTGGTTTCTCTGGAGGAGATGTCGTCACGATTTTTGTTATGGAAGCAATGGTTATGGGAATCATAGGAACTACCTTAGGATTCTTATTGGCATTTCTTGTTGTATTTCTCTTAAGTAAAATATACATCGGTGCAGATATTGGTTACTTCCCTATACAGTTTGAACCTTCCGTTTCATTTACGGGAATAGGCGTAGGTATATTAGTAACCTTTTTTGCAGGTTATATTCCTGCACGCAAAGCCGCTAAAGTTGACCCTGTAGCTATATTCAGAAAATAATGGAAAAAGAAGTTGTACTCAGAGCGAGTCATATCAATAAATATTTCTCTGACCCAGTAAAATTTAAAGTACTGGATGATATTTCATTCGAAGCTTATAAAGGAGAATTTCTGACTTTGATTGGAAAATCAGGAAGTGGTAAATCAACCTTGCTATATATTCTATCCACCATGGATACAGATTATGAAGGTGAATTATTTATTGAAGAAGAAAAAATAACCGGACAAAGCACGAATAAACTGTCAACAATCCGGAATATAAACATTGGTTTTATATTTCAGTTTCACTATCTCCTACCTGAATTCAGCTGTTTAAAGAACGTAATGATTCCGGCAGAAAAATTGGGTAAATTCTCAAATGAGGAGATTGAAGAACAAGCATATAAAAAACTGGAATTGCTGGGAATAAAAGAACAGGCACTGAAGCCTGCTTCAAAATTATCCGGCGGACAACAGCAACGTGTTGCTATTGCAAGAGCACTCATCAACAGTCCTAAGATAATCATGTGTGATGAACCAACCGGAAACCTGGATAGTAAAAACACGCAGATTGTTTTTGATATGTTCCGGGAAATAACAAAAGAATTTAATCAAACCATTATTGCTGTTACGCATGACAATGATTTTGCGAAGGCCTCTGACAGAACCATTGAATTAGCGGATGGTAAAATAATCAGTCTTGATTTCAAACAATAATATACAAGAATAACTATTGTTGCGTAAAGAAATTATTATTTTCTTTACGCATTTTTTCAAAAATAAAGTATCACATTAGATACGTATAGAATATTTTGAGCCAGTACCCGTCTCATATAAAGTATCAGTATATTGAACACAGCACATCTAAATCTTTCAAAAATCTTACTATCATGAAAAAAGTTGTATTAATAACCGGAGCATCTGCTGGAATAGGAAAAGAAACAGCAAAACTTTTAGCACAAAAAGGATATATTGTTTATGGAGCTGCCCGAAGATTAGATAAAATGCAGGATATTAAAGAAGCTGGGGTAAAACTAATAGCAATGGATGTTACGAATGAGGCATCCATAGTAAATGGAGTAAATGAAATATTGCAAAATGAAAAACGAATTGATATACTGATCAACAATGCTGGATATGGCTCTTATGGAGCTTTAGAAGATGTTCCTCTTTCTGAAGCCCGCTATCAGTTTGAAGTTAATATATTTGGGTTAGCAAGACTTACCCAGCTTGTACTACCTGGAATGAGAGAACGTCATTCAGGAAAAATTATCAATATTTCATCGATGGGTGGAAAATTCGGAGAACCAAACGGATCCTGGTATCACGCTACAAAATATGCTGTTGAAGGCTTAAGCGATAGTCTTCGGATGGAATTAAAACAATTCGGCATTGATGTGGTAATTATCGAACCTGGCGCAATTCTTACTGAATGGAACAAAATTGCCCGAGAAAATATGATGAAAGTATCGGGACATACTGCTTATAAGGATCTTGTCATGAAACATGTAAAAATGTTTGAAAATGCGGATAAGAGAAGCTCTTTACCGATCGTCATTGCTAAAACAATTGTAAAAGCTGTTGAATCAAATAGACCTAAAACCAGATATGTCTCCGGGGAAGGTGCTAAACCTATCTTATTTTTAAGGAAAATACTTTCGGACAGAATGTTTGATCGGTTGTTTCTCAGTTTAATGAAGTAAAGTATTATTTATATAGAAGCTCACTATTCATGCGTTATGAATAGTGAGCTTCTATATTTTTATTCAAATAAATTAATTCAATGTGTATTTCATTTTCTTTCCTTGAATTAATTTACCATTCTGATCATAAATAAGAATATGCTTCTCCCCATCTTTCTTTACTGTAATTTTAAATAAAGTCTGCTTTGGATCTTCATGCATAATTTTTTCTCTTTCATCCAGAATAGTCCAATCTTTGTATTTACTGTTTTTCAGCGTATCTGAAACAATTTTTGGAAGTTCACCATCTTTCAGTTTTTGATAACTAGCAATTAACTTTCCTTGCTTGGAAAATATTGATCGTTGATTTTTACCCTCATAGATATACTCCACTTCATAAAATTCAGGATAGAAATATTCTACCGTCTCACCAGAATCTGACGAGATATAATCAAGATAATAGGGATAAGAGTACCAATCTGCCAATTCAACTTTAGGAAAACGAATCTTAAATGTTTCAATTACCTCTTTTGGTATTTCAGGCTTCGTTACTTTTTTCTTTGTGTTTTTTTCCGCCTTCATAGCATTTTGGGCACTAACGGATGTAATTGTCATGCATGCTAAAATCAATGTTGTAATAATAGTTTTCATAGTTTTATTTAGTTGATTTAAAACAAAACTATCTATTTAGCTATTGTATAAAAATGATACTTCACGATATAAAAAATGATCTTTCGCAAAAGGGAAATATGGTTTTCTATTTTAATTCTGGTAAAGCAGTTTGAATTTTCTTAGCAATCGATTTTGCTACTTTTTGATTTTTTATTTCCATATTCTTTAAAAGCTTTTGTAAAGGAAGTAGCGCTTCATCAGATTCGTTTTTTTTTCTTTTAAAAAACTCATTTAATGATTGTTCAAAAACAATCTGATCATGCCAATCCCCGATTAAGGTCTCAGCTTTTTTTATGCGAATTTGTGAGGCTGCAAGCTTCTTTGATGGATCCAGACTATACAATAAAGATGATATAGCACTTATAGATTTCAAATTCTTTCGTACATTATGTAATGTTTTATTGTCCGGAACTTCTGGAATATTTTTTATTTTTTTTATCTTCTTAGAAATAAAAACAGAAGAATGTTTTAGTATTTTATCATTACTGATATTATGACATAATTTCTTCACCTCATGGTCTACATCATTAATTTTTTTATTATTGAATTCAACTATTAGATTGCTGAATTTTCGCTTGCTCTTTTTTTCTTTTCTATTCAGGAATTTTTTAAATGGAAGAACAGTTGAATCAGCAAGTTTATATTTATCCAAACAGAACTGATTCATTTGAGCTTCCCGAATCTTTCCAGCCTGATCGAAGATATGTTCAAAAATTGCATAATGCTTATCGGCATTAAACTTTTTAGGCTCTGCAATTTCAAATAAATAAAACAAAGCCTTTATTTTTTTCAGATCAACTCTTAATTTATGAATATCGTCAGCACTATGGATATGTACAATGTCCTTAACACTTATTAGTATGGGATGTATTTTTTCAATATAATATTCAAACAATTGCTTATTTTCTGAATTATTTTCCATATACTCAAGTGCTTCTGGATTTAATTTATTCTTTTATTTGATGATAATGAATATTATTTCTCTTTCTTTTCAAAAATATAATAATGCTAATCAATTACTGATTCCATATTCCTGAATATAAATGTCAAGGATCATTTAAGCTTATAAAATGACATTAGATAGTACTTTAGGTGATCCAAGTCATTATAAGAATATAAGTAAAAAAATTCTAAAATAATCGTATCCATTTGATACGACTTCATTAATTTATCTTACCAGATTTGTAAATGCTGAAACAACGTATTTTAAATTATCTTATAGTTTTTATACTCTCCTAGTCTAATACCAGAAATGGATTCAAACGCTATCTTAAGCTTATTTTTGAAAGAATATTTTTTCTTAGAAAGATCAAATACAAATTCCCAATCTTGACTAGATACTCTAGCCAACATTACAGAAGGATGGGTTCCGCTAAATAACTTCAACGACTCGATCTCGGAATAATCAAAGAGTTCAATTTTAGGGATCTCTTTATTAATCCATTCATCATTATGCCAGTATTTATTAAATTCTTTTGCCTTTTTAATCTGAAACAGTGGATTTTTAACCCATCCATAGTGATATATATATGCTTCGGTTTTCTTTACATTCAATTTTTCTCCACTTTTTCGAAAACCCTGAGCATCTTTATAAGAACGGATCTCAGGATTATTACGAATCACTCGGATTTCTTTACGATACCATCTTGGAGAATCGCCTACATATTGATAAGAACCATAAAAATGTTCGTAATTAAAAAGCAATCCATCTACTCCCTTATTGTTCAACTGTTCTGACATTGCTGATTTAACTATGTCAAGATACTGTTCATGCATTACTTCATCACCTTGAATATAAAAGCACCAATCAACATCCTTTGAAATAGCATCCATTGCTTTATCGGTCTCTAAAGCCAATACTTTTCCTCCTTCACGCATTGACTCATCCCAAACAGTATGGATAATTTTAATCTTATCTGAACCGATACTATTAATAAGTGCTTCCGTTTCATCTTCACTATTACCCAAAGCCACAATAAATTCATCGCATATCGGAAGAATAGAAGTAATTGCTTCTTTTATGGGATAATCAAATTTAACGGCATTTCGTATAAAAGTAAAACCTGCTATTTTCATTGGTACTATATTTTAGGCATGAATGGTTAAAGATAAATACATAGACCCATTTATTAAAAAAAACTTCTCTACCAATACTAAATCTGTATTATTAAATCCCAATAAATGAACCAATACAATCCTACTACATAAAAATCAACTGATTGCATCTATCTTCTCGATACACTTTTTTAAATCTCGCAATCGCTGTTTTACATTATTTTGCAAATTATTCTTTATAAAACCTTTAAACAGATTAAATGGAAAGCGCAGTTGAAAAGAATATAAAAAAATCACTTCCGTTTGATTCGTATTAATTTCCTTGAATGTCCAGGACCCTAAAAAGGATTTAAACATAAATGGCCCTTTCATCATTTTAATTGCCGTTACTTTTGGCCTATCGAAGGTCACATATTCTGTTATCATGCCCAACCCATTTTTAGCAACACAATAGGCACTTATCCCTTTATCTGCTTTTTGTGCATCATCAATCAAATCTGCCTTTTTCAAAAATGTATCCCAATGGAGACGTGTTTTATAATCCTGAGTATAATCAAAGACATATTCCGGAGTTTCATTGACTATTATTTTCTCGGAAAACTTAATAGATCCCATAAATAATGTAGAAAATATAAATTAAGGAAACATTAAATATTTATCTTTCATGGCACTATTTTACGAATCAGTTGATTGCCATTATCTGCAACATATATATATCCATTTAAACCTACAGCGACTCCGGTTGGTCCATTAAAAGATGCTACAATAGCAGCACCATTTGTAGAACCAACAGTACCTGTACCAGCCAGTGTGGTTACGACTCCTGATGGCGTAATTTCACGAATAACATTATTCCCAAAATCGGCGACGTAAATATTGCCTGAAGCATCCACAGAAAGTTGATAAGGGTTATTAAAAGATGCTGCTCTGCCGATGCCGTTTTTGAATCCGGCAACACCTGAACCAGCAAAAGTCGTTACAACAGCCGACTGTGTAATCTTACGAATCAGATTATTGTTACGATCACTAACATATATATTCCCCGATTTATCTATTGCTACACCAAACGGATGATTAAAAGATGCGGATGTACCAATTCCATCTGATGCACCCGCAATTCCTGAACCAGCAAAAGTTGTTACAACACCACCAGATGTTATTTTACGAATAACATTATTACCCAAATCAGCGACATAAACATTACCGAAACCATCAACAGCGACACTTGATGGTGAGCTAAATGATGCTGCTGTTCCGGTTCCATTAACAAATCCGTTAGTGGTAGAACCTGCTAAAGTAATGACAAAACCTGAAGGTGCTATTTTTCGAATACAATTATTGTAAAGATCCGCGATATAAATATTACCAACTGAATCAATAGTAAGGTCATATGGTTTGTTGAATAAAGCGTAATTGCGAGCAGTATCTAAATGACCTGCCGTTCCGAAACCTGCATAGGTAGTAACAATACCTGATGGAGTAATTTTACGAATAACATCATTTTGACTATCCGCAACATAAACATTCCCGGATGAGTCAACGGCCACTCCTGCGGGCAAATCAAATGAAGCAAACGTAGCAAAAGAATCAATGTATCCCTTGCTTCCTGAACCAGCAAGTGTAGAAACCTGATAATTTTTAGTTGTTGTAGGTAATGTAGAATCATTCGTAGATACTGGACAAACAATATCACGCGACTTTATACATCCGCATAACAGCATTAATATCCAAGGCAAGTATCCTACCCTATTAAAATATTTCATATTAAAGATTAATTTATGAAAATATTTTAATTAAATACTATTGTTCGTTCGGGTAAGCGCTTTTTAACACAAAAAAATAAAAGTGGCAAATAAAAAAGAACAGGCAAACACCACGTTTGCCTGTTCCATATATAAAAATACGTCAACACAAATTTTCTACGTTGTAAATACTTCGTACTTAATACTCAGTACAAAGTACATATTAAGGTGTAATTTTACGTATCAGCTGATTGCTACCATCTGCTACGTATAAATTACCGGATGCATCAACGGCTATTCCTGTAGGATTATAGAATGTTGCGGACGAGGCAGCTCCATTCGTTGAACCAATAGTACCTGTTCCGGCAACTGTTGTTACAACTCCGGCTGGTGTTATTTCGCGGATGGCATTGTTACCAAAATCGGCTACATAAATATTCCCATTAGCATCAACGGTAAGATGGCATGGATTATTAAAAGACGCTGCGGTTCCTGTTCCATCAGTAAAGCCAGCAGTACCTGAGCCAGCTAATGTAGTTACAACGCCTGCCGGAGTAATTTTTCGGATCAGGTGATTGCCTCGATCTCCAACATAAACATTTCCGGCTGCATCAACAGCTACGCCATATGGTTTATTAAAAGATGCTGATGTTCCGGTTCCATCAGAAGAACCAGCAGTAGTTGAGCCTGCCAGGGTTGTAACAGTGGCTGTTTGCACCCAACCAAATACTCCTCCTGTATAAACTATTTTCCGAATGACATTATTCCCATAATCGGCTACATATATATTACCAGAACCATCAGCAGCAACACCTGTAGGACTATTAAACGAGGCAGTTCTCCATAATCCATTAACATATCCAGCTGTGCCTGAACCTGCCAAAGTACCAATATAATTGTAAGTAGGAGTGAGAAATCGAATACAATGATTATTACAATCTGCAATATAAATAGCGGTCGAAGAAGGATCGACATCAACACCTGTTGGATTGTTCATTAAAGCCAATGTAATGTTGGAATCAATATAGCCAGCAACTCCTAAACCAGCGACTGTAGTAACTATACCTGCTGGAGTGATTTTTCTAAGATCATTATTTTTACTATCCGCCACATAAACATTACCTGATGCATCAACGGCTGTGCCAACCGGATAATTAAAGGATGCGGCAGTACCCGTGGCATTTGTTGAACCAATACTGCCGGAACCTGCTAAGGTTGAAACCTGATGGCTTGTGGTATTGCCTAGTACAGGTGAAGGACTGGATGGTTGTCTGCAGGAACTGAAACATGCTATCAGTACTGAAATCAGAACAAAATTTAATTTTCTCATAGTTTGTAATCTTATTAAAAAGTTTATCGCGTTTATTTTAAAAACCCACTTAGCTAATGATCAGCTTCTATAAGTAAGACAAGGATATTTTGATACGTTCCTGATTTTTTCGAAAAAAATTTTTAATTGCTTTCAATCAAAAATAGATTATAAAAAATGCAGATCCCTTTTTCAAAAAAGGAATAAAAACGTCAAATGTTTAAAAAAATAAACATTTATACCATTATATTAGATGAAATTTTATTTTTCGGAGTTTTTCCGGAACGAATATGTTTTTTGTTGACTATTATAATAGGTAGGACGCTTATGCTTGATGAAAGTGATTTAATTAAATCCTGCAAAAAATTTAATCGTACTGCTCAGAAAGAGCTTTACGATAAATATGTAAAAAAAATGCTTGCTGTTTGCTATCGATATCTTGGCAATAAGGAAGATGCGAATGATATTGTCCAGGAGGGATTCATAACTGTCTTTACCGAGATAAATAAATTTTCTGAAATCGGTTCTCTGGAAGGATGGATAAAGAGAATCATGATTAACAAGGCAATCAATTATTATAAGAAAACAAAAAAAATAAATGATACGTTAACTGATATCGATGATATAGAAAATCTTGAAGAAGATGAAAAAACGGATAATTTGTCTTTTGTAAAAGGTGAGACTTCCGAATTTGAAGTTGTCAAGCATGCAGATTTGAGTAAAGAGGAATTATACGATTCACTGGAGAAACTTGAGCCTCCATTCCGGATTGTTTTCAATTTATTTCATTTTGAAAATCTCTCTCACAAAGAGATCGGAGAAATGTTGTTAATAGACGAAAAAACGTCCAGAACAAGATTGTTCAGAGCTAAGAAAATGTTACAGGCACATCTGTACACAGTTTCAATGAATAAATTAAAACTCAGTAAACAAAAATAATTCATGAGAGAGGATATTGAGGATATAGGAGATTTGTTTAAAGATCAGCTTGATGACGCTACCATGGAGCCCAAAAGCTCTAATTGGGATAATATTCAAAAAGACTTGAATAAAATTCAATTCCGCCGCTTTAGTATATTCAGATTCAACATATATTATGCATCATTGATTGTTGTTGTTTTATTATTTTCATCATTCTATATATTTAAAGAGTTTTCTTCGGAAAAAGAAGTACAGAACAAGGGAAATAATGCTACCAAGCAAACGGATTCAATTGTATCAACTGACAACAAACAGATCGACAATCATAATAATAGTTCTGGTTTATCTTCTGATAAATCATATAAAAAACATATAGCTAAGCCTGCAAATGGAAGTACAAAAAATGTTACTACACCTGCGAGTGATGTGTCGGATACAACTCATACAACAAATACACTAAAAACTACTGATCCAAAAATACAAGAGGAAAAAGAACTACTGATTGAAACACCTAAAAAACCAGAACCGGAAAAAATCAAACCGAAACAAGAACGTAAACAAATATATCTAACCAAACAGGATACCCTTGTTGTTATTGATACACTCGATGATGCTCCTGCCAGAAAACGATTGAAAAAAGATAAAACAAATGGTAAATAAAATTTATCTTTTGATTTTAATTATTGGTTCTGCTTTTAGTGCAAATGCTCAGGATACTTTATCAGTGCAGGAAAATGCAGATACGGTTATTATCTACAAAGAACCTGTAATTGTTCGTAAAACAATTATACGCACTAAAAAAATTAATTATAAATGGATGGCAGATGTGTTTATTAATACATCGTATTCTTTTAATGAATATAGTTATTGCGATTGCTATCCATCTTTTAGTCCTGTTTATAAAAGCAGTCTGAGAAATGCTTTAAGTTATGGACTGGGTGGAAATCTATCCAGGAAATTCAATAAAATACTACTGACAGGTAGTTTGCAATTTTTATCTATCAGAGATCAATTGAAGTATACAGGTTCAACAAGTAATAATAGTTACAATTATATTAATACATCTTTATTAGTTGGATACATATTGGGCAAAGAAAAATTCACAATAGTACCTTCGGCCGGACTAGTACTATCAACTTTTTTATGGGGATCCGGAAAAACGATTTCACCGACTGATTTAAGCTGGCAAGGACTCAATGCTTCGCAACAATACTATAGAAATACCATTGATCTTACTGCCCGACTAAAACTACTTTATAAATTCCGAAAAGATCGGGCATTCTTTATTGAACCTTATGTGTTGCGGGATATGCAGAATATCACCAAAAGTCCGGCACCATTTGATTTAAGAAGAACAGTTACAGGGATAAATCTAGGGATTACTTTTTTCCTGAAATGACGTCTTTACTATTTACCTGATTTCTTAAGCTTAAGGAGATCTTCTTCCAATTCCTTCAAACTTTGTTCCTTGTCAATATTTTTTTGCTCTGATTTAAATTTTTCGAATTCATCGATCGATTTTTTCATAGCCATTTCATGACTGATTTTACCAGCATGTGATAACAATTCTCTACCATTGAGTTGTAAAATACTATCCAGTCTGCTTATCCAATCTTTCATATACATTGGTGTACGTTGCTGTGCCATAGTTTCAGCAAAAGCAAGGTATTGTTCAACCAATAAGCCCAAAAGTTTTAATTCATTTTCATTTAAATAATTTTTAGCAATACTAACATCCGCTTTTCGAATAGAAACATTTGATTTTTTATCAAAAGATTGCATTCCTAAAAGAGGTAATGTTGCATCAACTCTTCTGTAAATTAATTCGGCGGCTGTATGCTGACTTATAGCCCACAGTAATTTATTCTGCACTATTTTAAAAAACTCTAGCGTTTTTTCATCTTTACTATCGTAATCAATACTGGTAGTATAAATGTCTTTTATCTTCTGATAGAAAAACCTTTCCGAAATACGGATTTCACGAATGCGTTCCTGCAATTCTGTGAAATAATTCATCGAACTACCCGATTTGAAACGATCGTCGTTCAATGTAAAGCCTTTGATAATATATTCTTTAAGCCGTTGTGTAGCCCAGATTCGAAATTGAGTGCCTTGAGGGGATTTTACCCGATAACCAACTGAGATAATGACATCTAAGTTATAATATTTAATTTCATATAATTTCCCATCGGAGGCAGTTGTTCGGAAATTCCGAACAACTGAACTTTCGTCCAGTTCTCCTTCTTCAAAAATATTTTTAATATGTTCACTAATAGTGGCTTTGGATTTCTGAAAAAGTTCACACAACTGAGCCTGATTAAGCCAAACCGTTTCTTCTTCCAAACGGACATCAATTTTGATGTTGCCTTCTGTATTTTGATATATAAGAATTTCGCCAGTATTCATTTAATTAAATAAATTATATTCCATATCAGAAATCTATTCAAAGATTGAAGAGAAACCAGACATATAGTTGAATGGAAAATTACTAAAAAGAATTGCTAAAAGAGAAGAGCTTGAAATATTTTGGTTCAGAATTTCAATTTATTATTACAAGGTCTGGTTTACTATGCTCTCATATAAGTAATGCTATAAATGAACCATTTCAGTTAATATATGCTACAATCCTAACTTCTTATATCCTTCAAAAACTTTACTCGTTTCAAAATAGATGATGCGATTTTTATTGTTTATTTTTACTTCCATTTTATCGCATAAGCCATTCGTGGTTATTAAACTTTGGGATACTAATTCTGCATCCAGCATTTGAAGAATAAAATATTCTTCCTCTACTTGAATCACCGGCCAACCCGTCTCACACGTCTTTGCATCCCCATTTTTAATAATGGAATTCATTAACCCAAATTGAATAGCTTTATACTTTTGGGCATTTACAGAATCGCCTACGATTTTATATGTCTGCCGTAATATTTTATGCGCCATCATATTTGTATAATCAATGCTTAACATCTTCTTAGTTATTTTGATTATTGCAGGGTAATCAGACTTATGCATTTTTGCATACATCTCTTTGGTCAGCTTATCCATTTCACTTGACTTACCGGAAGCAATGATGAATTGTCTGCTCTGAATAAAACTTTCTCTGAATGCCCGGTAATCAATATCTGTTTGTCCAGCCTCAAGTTTTCTAAGCGTATCAGAATAGGCGTCATGAAAATCGGGAACAACAATTTCGGTTTGGGATAACGAAGTATGCGAAGTAAAAATTACTATCAGCAACACATAAAATATCTTAATCATAAAATAAATGTTTTTCAATTATAACAACTATTTCAAGCGTACTTTAAGTTAGTAATTATTCAAATAATTTGAAAACTCAGAATAGAATTGGTAATGGATTATTTAGATTGCTTTTGATCCCATTCAGGCTTGATTTTTAAGAGCCATAGCAAATATGGAATAAGCAATAATAATTCGAAACGAAAATTAAAGGTTGAATTTTTAGATAATAAGCCGGATCCCATTACACCTAAACAGATTATTATTCCAAGCGCAGCATCGACGATACCGATATTAATCACCCAATCTCTTTCTGTCCAAAGACCAAAAGCAACAAACCATTTAAGTATAAAAATGATCATCAAGCCCATTCCGATAGCAGAAACAGGAGTATACGATGAAAGTCCATATAATTGTATTGTAAAGCTAAATTCCAATAAGCCTAATAAAAAGCCAAATGGAACGAAAGTTCCCATAAGCAAAAATATCCATGTAAAAACTTTTACCCACCATGGCAATAATTTTCTCCTTCTTACTTTACTCGAATCGTTCGGATCAATATCCAGAATGTCATTTTGTTTGTTATCCATAATTCTATTTTACAATATTTGAACGTGAATATGATCATCGTGTCTTACTGCACGGCAACCATGAAATTTTATTTTATCTGAATTTAAATTTAACCTGGTTTTTAAATGCGGTTCAATAAATACTTTACCAATATTCTTTTGTGAAGCAAACAGCATGACAAGTTTCTTTGTGCGAATGGAGTCAAAGAGGAATATATTTTTATTCTCCTGAAAAACCACTTTTGTCAGGAAACTGTAACGCCAGTAACCTTGCCCTGCACAAACTTCCGGCATGTTTTCTTCATTGGGTTTCGGAGCTTCACAGATACCGTATCCAATAAAAGAAGGGCATGCGTTTGTTTCTTTATGTGTAACAGCATCGATATAACAAAAAGACAGATCAAGCTTTTTGCCATCATTATGACTCAGATGCGGAATTAAAGGAAAGCCATTTATAAAAGGGAAATTAGCATCCAGATAATTCACAACCGTATTCGGATATTTACTTGCCATCTGACCAGAGACATCAAAGGCAACATCACGTAATTCAGGACGTACATAATTTCTGTTTAGCAGGCAAGTTATGATGTTGAGTGGCCGAAGATGATGTGTGCTAGTAATTGGAAGCGGAACACGACCAAAGGATTTAGCCAATACCGGTACAAGCGTAAACGTGAGTATTGTATATAATGACAGGAATGAAAAAACTTTTAGTGTAAAGCGAAACAAAGCATGCTGTGTTTTTCTATTTATAAAGGGATAGGTGAATCTTGAGAGCAGATATATTAATCCGCCTACCTGAGTTATGATTGTCAGGAAGATGGTGAGGAATAGTATTGAGATGATTTTAAAAAATGAGTGCATGAAAGTTGTTTTAAAAATTAATCAATATAATTTCCTATTCACCTTTCTCTTCCCGAATCTTCTTCAATATATGCTGAGGATTTAACAATTCCTCAATTAATTCATGTACACGCGTGCAAGGATTATGAATGGCATATCGAGTACATGTAAAATTATTTATTAGTTTTTTTGCCCTTTCCATAGCTTGTTTCTGATTTCCGTATTGTTTCAACATATGATATGTCTGAGGGTCATTCTTTTTATATTCATAATTATCCATTCCTGAACTTTTTCGAATTTCCCTTCCTAGATAACTTTTATACTTACTTCTTTCCATGCAATTATTAACATATTGAAAATGCAGTAAGAACCACAATTCAAATGCTTCGTTAGACCAGGCACAATTTATTTTATTTACTGATGCCTTTTCTATAGCCCCATTAAAATGTTCCTCCGAAAATCCATCTCGATCAAATACCGCCCAAACACGATCATATTTCTGACCTGACTTATCTCTTTTGCTTATAGCGTGTTCAATCAATCTAATAGTATTATATCCCGTTCCATCCAGATCTATTTTTACGGTACCTGGCGGTAATTCTTTTTTGAATGATTTAAAATAGTTAGGCTCCGTCTTTTCACCTTCACATACAATCAAGAAATAAACCCGCTTATCTCGTGTGTTTTCAGAACGCTTATTTTCTTTTCGTTCTAAACGTTTCTTTAAAGAATTATCAACCTTATCTACTCTCGCCATCCTGACCCAATTTTGAAAAGTCACCTATATATGGTATTGCACCATAACGCCCTTCAATATAATCCTTTTCAAAAGAACGATCATTTCTAATCTTTTTACCATCTGGTTCACGATATTCGACCAAGGAATAAAGATCTGTTGCTTCAAAATGATCTTTTTCCGTAAAATAAATTTGATCTCTTCTAAAGAGCCCATTATTTAGAAGATTAGTATCATGTGTAGCAAAAATCAACTGTGCATTTTTCTTATTATGCTCAGGAAAATGAAACAATTTAACAATAGCAACTGTCAATAATGGATGTAATTTAGCGTCCAATTCATCAATGATAGTTGGCCCTCCTAGCCTTAGAGTAGCAATCAAACTACCTGCCATATCATATAATTTATTTGTACCAGCAGATTCTTGTTTTAATAAATCAAATTCATGTATACCAACAATTTTTCCTTCTTTATTATATTTATTATGGTAAGTAATTATTTTATCATTATCGTCATTCGTTTTAACTAAATCAAAATCTTGAAATCCTAAACTTAACGGGGTTAAAAAATCTCTGATCCATTTTTTTTTATTTACACCCTTATTGCTTTCATCAATAAAAATTGATGTCAAGCCTTTTCTTTTTTCATGATCAATTCCCGAAAATATAATGTGGTAATCAAACCATTCCATTATTCTTTTGGAAATAATTCCATTAAACTGATCTACGATTGATAAAAATAATGCATTATCACGTGTCTTTTCTTCTAAACCTTTTCCTTCGACATAATTTGTGCTAACTTCTATCACATCTTTATCTCGAATGAATAAAAGATTTTCTTTGTTTATTTTGGACTCATATAACCATTCAGCATGTATTTTTTTAGAATCTGCCTCAAAACCATAGCGATAACGTATACCCTCTGCCAAAAATAATATTTCAAAATGAGAAGGCTCTTTTTCCGTTTCGGTACTCAATAAAAAAGGTGTTATATTAATTTCATCAGTTGAACTATACTTTGCTGAATCATTGACTAACTCAAACATTTTCTCAATTGCTTTTATGAAATTACTTTTGCCACTTGAATTAGCTCCATAAATAACCGCACTGCGCAATAATTTGTATTTCCCTATTTCAATAATATTTTCAGGGTTTTCTTTAATGGCAGTTGCTTCCATGCTAAGCGTCTTTTTATCTTTGATTGAAAGATAATTTCCTACCGTAAATTCTATTAACATAAACTTTTCACTAAGTTAATTTATGTGACATTAACGTAATTATAATTTAAAAATACCTAAAAAAATAAAAATATTTGCAATAAATGAGAAAATATCTCACTTATTTCAAACTACTTGTCCTTTCTTGTAACCAACAAATCGCCCATATCCACGTCCAAAATATCAGCGATTTTCTGCAATTCCTTTAAATGAGGTTGTGACTTGTTAATGCACCAATTGGAAACCGTGTGTTCATTCCTTTCCAATTGAATAGCAAGTTCCTTCTGACTTATACCTTTTCGCACTAAAACCTCTTTTATTTTATTGATTCGATCTTCCATACTATGCTAAAAGTAAAAAATGTAAATCATTATTACACTTATGATAAATGAGTTAACATAAATGAAATACTAAAATGTATTTTTATTTTACATTAATGTAATAATGTTTTACATTTAATCATTGAATTATTTGAAAATTTCTAAAACCAATCAGCTATGTACTTCACTCTCCCACCCCAACTTCAACTAACCAAGCTTCCGCAATCTGCCGAAATGCCGTTATTTCTTATTTCCGAAGAAATGAAAAACAGACGTCAGATTCTAAGACTGGAACAGGCAGGTTTCGATACAACCTTTTCCTGCGACCTCAGTCTGTTTATTCTTAGTCTCGCTGGCTTTGATCCTCGCCCCGATGAATTGTATGAATGGTATACCGATGTATTGGATACGTGTTGTGAGAAAGCCTCTCCCGGCGATGTGCAGGAATGGCGAGAAGCCGTGCTGGAAATGTTTCTTAAGCTGAAGGCTGAACGCTTAAGGCCTAAGGCTGTTTGAGAAATAAGGCACTAGTGGCTAGTTTCTAGTTACTAGAAGGAAGGTGGTCTGAAAACTGGTACCTAAAACCTAGCAGCTAGCCTTGTGGTATCATTCCAGTAAATGGCGCATACTTTATATCTTTATAGATGTGCCATACAAACAAACCATTTAGTAATTGCTGATGAAAAAAATTCTGTTGTTGTTGCAGTTCCTTCTACTTTTAACCATTTCAAAAGCCCAGCAATGGAGTGAATTGGGAACAGGAAGTAATGCTTTGAATCCGAATGGCACTATTAATTCTATTGTGACAGATGCGGCAGGAAATATTTATGCAGCCGGTGAGTTTACCGATGCCAATAAAAAATACTATGTGGCAAAATGGAATGGAACCAGCTGGAGCGAACTTGGTACGGGAAAAAATGCACTGAATGTAATTAATAATATCAATGCCATTGCTGTTGATGCAGCAGGTAATGTTTATGCAGCAGGTGATTTTTTTCACATCGATTCTACTAATACAGGTTTTGTAACAGGCTATGATTATTATGTAGCACAATGGAATGGAACCAGCTGGAACGAACTTGGAAACAATATAGAGGCCACTACATTGAATGCAAACAGCCAGATAAATTGTATTGCTGTTGATGGTTCCGGAAATGTTTATGCTGCTGGCGAATTCACAAATTCAAGTGGTTATTATTATGTAGCCCAATGGAACGGCTCCAGCTGGAGTGAAATGGGCGCTCTATCTTATGCGTTGAATGCGAATAGTTATATCACATCCATTACACTCGATAAAAATGAAAATGTGTATGTTTCCGGATGGTTCACAGATAATAATAGTCAGACCTATGTGGCAAGATGGGACGGAACGCAATGGGGTGAATTAGGCACCGGAATCTATGCATTGAATCCGGTTGGCGGTTATGTAAATTCACTTGATACTGATGCCGCAGGTAATATCTATGCCGGAGGTGCTTTTACAAATGGAAACGGCAATTATTTTGTATCGAAGTGGAACGGTACATACTGGTCAGAATTAAGCAATGCAAATTCACTGAATGCCAATAATCAGATAAACGCCATAACCATTGATCCATCAGGAAACATATATGCTGCCGGTGAATTCACGGATGCAGGAAATTATTATTATGTAGCAAAATGGAACGGTAATAGCTGGTCTGAATTAAGTACAGCAACCAGCAGTCTGAACGCTAATAGTTATATTAATGCTCTTGCATCTGATACCTATGGTAATATATATGCAACTGGTTTATTCACGGATGCAAATAAAAAATTCTATGTTGCCAAATGGACAGTCGATACAAGTATGACAGCAATTCATAATCCTGTAAATAAAACAAACATCAGTATATATCCGAATCCAAGTACTGGTGTTCTGTATTTTTCTGAATTTAAGGAAAACGTTCAGTTAACAATTTACAACATTTTAGGAGAAGTTATTATTGAACGAGAAGTTACTGTAAGAACTAATACACTTGATTTAAGTACGCTGCACTCCGGAATGTATACACTTGCTTTTAATGGGCAGAATACGGTTTATGCACCTGTGAGGTTGGTGAAGGAATAGGGATTAATTTCTCATAGTTTTAATTTAAAAACTAAATTACCTCGTCACGATTCATAAAATGCTCGTTACGCAGATTATTGAAATCAAAAAACGCTTTTATAAGTAAAGAAGCTAAATCCATAATTTTCTTAAATAGATAACAGCATTTTTAGATGAATTATAATTCCTTTTTGCTATTTTAGATATGTAAGAGATATACTTATGTATAAAAAGAGGAATCTATGAATACCCTGACATTAACAGTAAAAGACGAAACTTTCGGAGGCAAGATTTTAAACGAGATTAATATATCTTTATCCGGGGAGCGATGTACAGTTAAAGATATTATAGAAGCCAGGGTAATTGCAGAAGTAAATACTTATAATGAAAAACTGCCTGAGTATTACAAAGGACTGGTACAGCCATCAGAATCTGAAATTACTCTAAATGGCTTTAGGGTGAAAGAGAGAAAAAAAGTGGATCCTGAAAAGCAGGTTTATATTGCTCTTACAGCTTTTCAAAAAAATGGTTTCTTCCTTTTATTAGATACTATTCAGGCAAGCTCCTTGGAACAGGAAGTTTTTTTAACATCCGATTCTAAAATTAGTTTTTTAAAACTTACGCCGTTAGTAGGCGGTTGAACTATGAAACTATTCGATATAATAAAAAATACATTTACAGGAGAGCAATCTAAAATCGAAACTCGTTTTTATAACCTTATTGAAGAAGCCTGCTTTGAAACGCAGAATATTGCAGCATCAACATTAAAGGCGAATGACATAAATGTTTTCAGAACGAAAGTATTAGCACTATCAAATCAGGAAAAAGTATTATTTATCATTGATAGTGTAAAGTGGATATCTACAAGAAATATTGCTAATAATGGTGATACTGCTTCTTATCAGAAGACAATACTGAGAAACACCTTTATTGACGGGATTATTACTAGCAGATCTGAAATTAGCGGAGAAGAAGCTGAAGCAATTTTTTCGACATTTGCAGAACACGATAAATTTCAATGGGGAACTCTTTTAAGTTGGCCAGTAAATTCTTTAGTAAACCAACTGATTAAACAATTTAAAAACAAACCTCTGGATGAAAAAACAAAAGAAGTTCTACATCATATCAGTACTGAGATTCAAAAAATAAAAAATTCGTATGTAGAAAAAGATAAATTAAGAATCATCGCAAAGATAGACGCTGTATTATTTAAATCTGAAAAAGGGGGTGAGGCAATTTTACCTTTTACATTTTCTGGTGAAGATTCCTTTGCTGATTTTGCCAATCAACACATAAAAGATTTAAAAGAAGAGGATAAAGCCCTATGGTATCAAATTCTTGCAAAGGCCCAAAAGGCTAGCGGTTCAAAACCTTCAAACAAATTTTTAGAGGATAATAAAAAATTATTGAAAGAATTAGGCACTGACAAATTCAAAAAAGTTGTTTGTGATTGGTTCGATTTTATAATAAATCTAAAAGAGAAAGAAGAACAAAATCAGCAGGAATATGATGGACAAATATATACGTACATTAATTATCAGTTCATTTCTGCAACCAATCAGGATACGCTGAAGGGACTCGCATGGATGTGCTCACATTTTCATGACCAGAATACACTTAGGATATTATCATCACTAGCGGAACGTTCTTATAAAAAAATTCCAGGTAAAGGACCTGCCGCTGCCGCGCTTGGAAATGCTTGCTTGTATACATTGTATAAGTCAAAAGGCTTGGATGGAATTGGCCATTTGTCAAGACTTAAATTAAGAATCAAGCAAAATAATACGCAGAATCTGATTGAGAACTATTTATTGGAAGCGGCAAAAGAACAAGGAGTATCTCTCAATGAACTTGAGGAAATTTCTGTGGATGATTATGGACTTATTGATTCAAAAAAAGAGTATGAAATAGAAGGCTATAGAGGATTACTTCAAATAACTGCTATTGGCAAAACCGAACTAAGCTGGTATAAACGGGATGGAACAGTACAAAAATCTGTCCCAACAATTGTAAAAGAAAAACAAGCTGCTAAGCTGAAAAAAATTAAAGATATAGCAAAGCAAATTGAAATTACACTTACATCCCAGCGAGACAGAATCGACAGGATGTTCAAAGTTATTCGAACACTTAACTGGACACATTTTCAGGAATATTACTTCAACCATGGACTGGTTTCTTTTATCGCCCGAAAGATTATCTGGACTTTTGAAAAACAAGGACAAAAGACTGATTTTCTATATATCGAAGGGCAATGGTTGAATTATAAAAATGAAAAAATTGAACCTGACGATACGTATACGATTTCTCTCTGGCACCCTTCATCTGCTTCCGTTCATGAAATTAGAAAATGGAGAGAATTCTTAATTGAAAAAAAAATTCAACAACCCCTAAAACAAGCATTTCGTGAAGTCTATATTCTTACGGATGCTGAAATAAATACCCGTACCTACAGCAATCGTATGGCTGCTCATTTATTAAGACAACATCAGTTTAATTCTCTTGCCAAAATGAGAGGCTGGAAATATTCGTTGTTAGGAGCTTTTGATGATGGCAGATATAATGAAGCAGCAGAAATAAAATTATATGATTATAATCTAAAAGCGGAGTTTTGGGTAAATGAAGTAAATTCCGAAAATGCGCATAATGATACCGGTATTTGGAATTATGTAGCAACAGATCAAGTTCGCTTTGTATCAGCTGTAAGTAATGAAACTGTTGAATTAATACAAATACCACCCGTTATTTTTTCAGAAATAATGAGGGACATTGATTTATTTGTAGGAGTAGCCAGCGTCGGAAATGATCCGGCATGGCGAGACAATGGTGGTATTATGGCATATAGAGATTACTGGCAAGCATACTCATTTGGTGAATTGACTGAAGTTGCAAAAACACGAAAAGAAATACTGGAAAGACTTATACCGCGATTAAAAATTGCTCCTATCGCTGAAATAAAAGATAAATTTTTGATTATAAAAGGAAAACTCCGAACCTACAAAATACATATTGGTAGTACAAATATTCTGATGGAACCAAATGATCAATATTTATGCATTGTCCCGGACAGGAGTCAGAAAAATATCACAGAAAATGTGTTTTTACCTTTTGAAGGAGATAATGGATTATCTGTTATTTTAAGTAAAGCATTCCTATTAGCAGACGATAATAAAATATCGGATTCAACAATCACTTCACAGATCAATAGAGAATAATAATTCTTTTCATTAATTAAATTTTCATCCCTATGGCAAACAACAAAACAATTATTGAAGAATGGTCTGTAAGAGATCTTGAAGACAATTCTGCTATCAATGTTCTGGTTGAACATTGCACCGAGTTAGGAAATAAATCCTTACCGGGTATTCAGGTTTTTTATATGGGCAATTATATAACGTTTGAACCATTGATTGTTGAACAATGGGCATACAAAGCTGGTAAAGCAAGCCTAACTGAATATCTACTGGAAGACAGATCGTGGATGGTACACGAGGATCAATATGTAAAAGTGTCACTGCTTACCGGCTCTCCGCTAAAAGCAAAAGTGGAAGTCAAAACCAGAAGCTCTAAACCTATTGTGAAAGAATACGAGTTGCCGTTTGAGGTATAGAGATTTAGAAATATTCAATCAACGCACTTTTTATAAACAAAAAAGCTCCTGAAATTCAGGAGCTTTTCAATTATTCTGTGACCTTGTCAGGATTCAAACCTGAAACCTTCTGAGCCGTAATCAGATGCTCTATTCAATTGAGCTACAAGGCCAGTTCCCTATTGGGATTGCAAAAGTAATAATCTTTCCCCTCCGAAACAAGCCAATTTTGAAAAAAAGCAGCTATCTCTGCCCTTTTGTATCTTTTAATAGTCTATATAAACTAGTCCGGATAATAGCTCCCATTTGTCTGCATTTCAGAAAATCCGGATCGTTATAATGCTTAGCCAGCTCATTTTTAAGTTGTTCCACATGTGATTGCGGTGCAATTATATCCCGTATTACCGCATCCCATAAACCTTTAATACGGTATCGGTTAGCCCGGAGACGGGATGCCATCATCGCCCGCTCTTCAAACTGATATTGCTGCACACTTTCCGGACTTAGTACCTTCATAGCAATCTCAACAATAGCATTATTCTGCTTAAAAAACTGAGGCAAATACACCCATTTTGCACCTTCGTAGCATTGCTGATCAAAATCAATGGCCCGCAAACGATAATGAAATTCTTCAAAATCAGGCGTCATTTCAACCACATAATTATTCGAATGCATATCTCCGAGCAAGCGAATAAAACAGCGCTCGTTAAATTTTACAAATTCTTTTGCCAAACGAATCTTGTTTACATTAATCAGCTTCAAATATTGTTTAATAAACATATCACCCGGTATGCCCACAATATGATCTTCAATAAGTGTGTCGCCATCTGTTAAATAAGTGATGTTATTCGGAGATAATATATGCTCAAGCTCTAATCCGTATATTCGACTGGCATCTGCTACTTTTACATAAAAATAATCGTAGTTGTCATTGATGCGGTTTACTACACGAATCCTGAAAGGCTTCGTATTTCCGTAGATACACAAATCAATGCGGTCAATAAACAGATGTTCGGTAACACTCAGATCACCACCAATTTTCAGTATAGCATAAATCTTTTTCAGTCCGTCATAGATTTCCTGCATGTCTGAATCACTGTAATAAACAGTTTCCCAAAGCGTATCTTTTCCATAAATATCCTTCAAAGAAACCTGATTTGTAAAACGTGTTAAGTCTGTGTAAGACAGTGGAACTTTTTGTTCTCTATCAAACTGCATGAGGTATTTGCGCAAAGGCTTACCTATTTTATATACAATTTTCTTTTTTTTAATACCACTCATGAAGAAAACTAAAATGAAGAACCAGTATGAAAGATACACATTAAGAATGTATTTCAGATATTATACCTGACTATCAGACCATAATTTAAGACTCCACATTTTACAAGAAATACGAATCAATATTTTTAGATATAGCGATGCAGCCTGACTGAATTATCCGCAAAATAATTATATTTATAACTTATATAACTATGGAAAGTACTTCAGACATACAATATCTATTTATCATTAACCCGATTTCAGGAACTGCTCAGAAAGAGAATTTACCTGATTTGATCTATCGGACGCTTAAAATGGATAAGAGTAGGATCAAAATTGTATTGACCCGTTACGCCGGACATGGAAGAGAAATCGCAGCAGAGGCTGTTAAAAATGGCATTCCCAGAGTTATTTCTGTAGGTGGTGATGGTACAATGAATGAAATTGCATCTGCCTTGGTTAATACGAACACTGCCCTGGGAATTATACCTATGGGATCCGGTAATGGCCTCGCACGTCATCTTAAGATTCCATTAAAAACCGAAAAAGCAATTGCTATGCTGAACAACGCTTCAGCACGTATCATTGATAGTGGTAATATTAATGGAATGCCGTTCTTCTGTACTGCCGGCATCGGACTGGACGCTCATGTGGGTAAAGCGTTTGATGAACTGCCTACCCGCGGATTAAAAACATATGCGCTGGCGGCTTATCACAAGGTACGTGAATTCAAAGGAGAGGAATTAATTCTGCAGGTTGATGATAAAAAAGAATTGAGGGGCAAATATCTACTGACAACATTTGCAAACTCCAATCAATTTGGCAATAATGCTTACATAGCCCCAAGTGCATCGCTGAATGATGAACGATTAAATTTGGTATTGATGAAGCCCGTTGGCTTATTAAAAGCAGCTTCGAAATTTTACAAACTTTTTACTAAAAAGCTGGAATACGATAAAGATGTTGATCAAACGACATTCCGCTCACTCACCATTACCCGAGCTCACGAAGGACCGGCACATATTGACGGCGAGCCAATAATGCTGGGTAAAACAATTCACGTAAAAACGATAGAAGCTTCGTTACGCGTCTTAATCCCTACTATTTATTGAGCAATAACTACTGTAGTCAGAAGCTGAACGGTGGAACACTGAAATACTCCAATCGCTCCATTATTAAACATACTTGGCACATTTGCCGGTGGTGTTGAAAAATAACCTCCATCGTTATTCAATTGCTGATCCGCGGCAACATAGAAATTATAAGCAGGAAGCGTAAGTGAATAAATATGCAATTTGGCTGTATCTCCTGGTTGATATGAATTATACCCAACCTGATAACCATCCAAATTACCATTCAGATAATGATTATCCGCTGCATTAATCTGTGTTGACTTATCCAGTAATGTATCATTGGCATATCCTTTAAATAAATAATAACTAAGGCTGGTCGTAGGAATGTTCGCATATAAAAGCATACGGTAAGATGCTTTTCTAAAACCAGTTGTTAGTTTTACATTAATACTATCAGCTGGGTCAAGGTTTGGCAAAATAGAGGTTGCGGTATAGATCTGACCATTCAATGTTACAGTCAATGTATATATAGTATTGATTACTCCTTTTATTTTGCTTGAAAGATATTGCTGTGAGGCAGCATTCCAGGTCAATGTATCCACATTCCCATTATTATCAGATAGAACAACCAAAGCAGTACTTATACCTGGCGGTACTGTAGTACTCAGATAATTGGTGGATGTACTAACCATAACTTTAGCTAAGGAATCAGCATATAAATACCCTTGAATAATCGTTACCGGTGCACCTTCGGTTGGCTTCAGATTTATTTTTTTCTCACAAGATACAAGTGTGAGAAAAAGTATTGGAACAAGAACTATATATTTCATAGTAGTAATTATCAGAATTTGAAATTATACGTAAGCGAAGGAAGAGGTCCTGGTAAATAAAGAGCATAATAATCTCTTTGATTCGGGTTGTTCGGATCCTGCTTCGCGATTACAGTAATAGGATTTATATGTAAGAAGCCATAAACGTTAAAGATGGAAATACTCCAGCTTCCCTCCCATTTTTTACCTGGCTTCTTCCGTTGATCGATTGTTAATGATAAATCAAGTCGATGATAAACAGGCAAACGGAAAGAGTTACGTGCCGGGTAATCTCCCAACCAATAATTTCCTATCTGATAACCGGCATTTGGCAAACCAATCGGACGCCCTGATGCTAATACAAAATTACCTCCTAAGGATACACGTTCGCTTATCTGATATGAACCAATTACATTCAAGCTATTTCTTCTATCATAACCCGCAAAATATTTTTCACCATTATTAATTCCAGGGATTTTCTTGTAACTCCAGGATAATGTATAACTGATCCAACCGGTAAGCTTACCTTGCTTTTTCTTTAGGAAAAACTCGGCTCCATAACTCCATGCTTTTCCGAATCGAACTTGCGTTTCAATATTCTGACTCAATAACAGATTGGCGTTATCTATGAAGTCAATAGCATTACTGTATGATTTGTAAAATCCTTCTACAGAAGCTTCATAAGCATTATTTTTCAGATTCCGGAAGTATCCCGCTGAATACTGATTTACAGCCTCTGGTTTGAAAAAAGTATTACTTGGCACCCATACGTTGAAAGGTATTGGGGAAAGCGAATTTGCAATCTGGTGTATGTATTGGATATTCCTATTATAACCAAACTTAACAGAAGATTTATCATTAATCAGGAATCTTAAAGAGAGCTTAGGCTCAAACCCTACATAGGTTTTTATTGTCTGGCCTTTTTTGTAATAAGTAGTATCTGTAACAACGTTATTAACTGGATTTCCATCATAACTAAAAACCCTGCCAGTACCTATGTCACTAAAAATATTCATGCGCAATCCATAATCAGCTGTCCATCGCTCACTCAACTTTTGCACATTCGAAACAAATAGGGATAGCTCCGCTGAATGGTAATCCGGCACTACGATAGATTGAAAGATAGAACTTGAATTGGATGGATTAAATGAACCCGGGTTATATGTTCGTTGTGCAATATTCCATCCGAAATGAAAATGATGACGTATGTTTGGAACAAACTGATAATCTTGTTTCAGGGAATTTTCTGTAATTCCTGTTTTGAAATTGAAAGACTGAACACCAGCATCAATTCCTAAATTATATTGATAGTCGGAATGTGCGTAAATGGTATTTAAGAAAACCTTGTTTGAAAATATATGGTGCCAATTAGCAGATACGGTAAAATTCCCCCAAGTATTGTTAAAAAGACCTCCAAAAGCTAAGACATCGTTGCCATAATATGAAGAGACAAGAAGGCTGTTATTTTTATTAAATTGATACGTTATTTTTCCGTTCAGATCATAAAAGAAAAGATGCGTCTGTCTTGTCTGAGGATTATGAGACAACTGCAAATACATATCAACGTATGATCTTCTTGCAGCGAAAATATATGTACCTTTCCCTTTATCAAAACTGCCGTCTACCGTAAGTCTACTGATAATAGTACCTAATCCTCCTTGAACATTAAATTTTTTCTTATCACCACCTGTTCTTGTCTTAATATCCAGCAATGAAGAAAGCCTGCCTCCATATTGAGAGGGTATTCCTGATTTATATAATTCAGCACTTTTAACCACATCCGGATTAAAAATTGAAAAAAGCCCGTATAAGTGAGAGGCATTATATACCGGTGCATCATCCACAAGGATCAGGTTTTGATCAGCACCACCACCACGAACATATAATCCTGTATTCCCATCACCAGCTACAATCACACCAGGCAGTGTTTGTATATTTTTCACAATATCAACTTCCCCGAATAAAGCCGGGAGTTTTTTCACTTCCTCAATCGTTAATTGCTGCACACCCATTTTTGTGCTAACGACATTTTCATTCGGCAATTTATCTGTAATAACAACTTCCTGAGTCACCATTACATCTTCAATCATTGATATATTGAGGATAATATTTTTATCCAATACGATTTCTCGCTTCTGTTCTACATAACCAAAATAAGATATAACAAGGGTATATTTCCCGGGACGCAGCTTTAAACTGAAATGACCATTTGCATCGGTTGCTGTTCCCTGATCACCGGTGCTTGTTTTTACAATAGCTCCAATGATTGGATTTCCGGTTGAATCAAGAACTGTCCCTGATATGGTATTTGATGTTTGTGCATTCAAGATATTGCCAATGCCTAGCAAAATAAAAACACTGAAACTTAAAAGATATTTCATGACTTCATATTATTGAACATCAAAAACAACTACTTCTGATGCATTACTATTAATTACTAGATTAATTATAGCTGTGATTTCAATACAAAGGAAATATAAAGAAGCCTTATTTCCTATTAATCAACATTAAGATAGACTGCTCCTTTTTTTAAATGGTTGCGTATTGTCTGGCCTTAAAACAACTATTATCAGAATTTGTTCTGATACAACAAATCACTCACGAAACTGCTTATGAAGGTGCTTTCATAATCTTCTTACTTTATTTAACACCTTCATAATAATAAATAAAAAGAACATCCTTCATAGTGAAGTATAAGCGATTATCGGTTATAATGGCAGCAGTAGCATTTTTAAATTCATCCTTACATATTTTCCTTTCCTTATATGTATAGACATTAATCATATATAAACATCCATCTTTCATATACACCAAATCATTGCCATAGAAGCTGATATTGGTCAGTCCCAGAACGGGAATTCTTGTTTTGTAATTTCCCATGTTATCAAAAATCAAAACTCCTGAATTTGCATCATTTACAAACAACAGATTTTGATACTCACGAATAAAATTCATGTCATATTGTTCCGGATCTATTATTAAATCCAGATTAATATTAAGATCAATGGTTAAATAGGTGGTATTGTATTTTTTCAGATTGAAATCCTGATCATCTATGATCCATACATTCTGATCCAAAGAAGGTGTGGCTATTCGTACAAAACCTATTTTATCATCATTGAATTCAAGCGATTGAGATTGATTAAGAAATCGGTCAAAGTAATAATAAACCTGATACTCCCGATAGAAAACGAAAATATTTACGTTTCGGTATGCTTCGACAGAAGTTATTGGGCCTCTGCGTGGTGGAGATGAAAGCGTAAATTGTTTCCCTAAAGAATCTATTTTATAAAGATTCCCTTTATCGTCTGTCAAATAAACAAACTGATACGGATCCGAGGAAACACAACCTATGGTTCCAGGTATTTTTACAGTAGTAAGTGGAGTAATACGCTGTGCATATGTCTGAAAAAAAATCAGCAACAATATTATACAATTACCATATCGGATTATTCTTTCCATTCTTTCAAAGATAAAGAATCTCCATCAAATTCGGCATACGTATTAAAACTGATCCAGTCACCCGTATTTATATACCTCGAACCATCACCAACCTTGAGATCCAAAGGCATGTGTCGATGTCCGAAGATATAATAATCTCTTTTCTCCGTACTATGTTTTTCCTTACAATACTGCCACAGAAATTCCTTTTCACCAAAAAAACGATCATCCGAATTATGCTTCCTGCTTTTTCCGGACCAAAACTGTGCTATCCCGATTCCTATAGAGGGAGGAGTCATTTTGAATATCCATTGAAAAAATCCGTTTGTAAAAACTGCTTTCGTGCATTTATATACATAGTCTCCAGGGCCCAAACCATCTCCATGCCCAATAAGGAATTTCTTTCCGGCGATTTTCCAATCAATTGGTTTATGAAGTACTTTGATACCCAATTCTTTTTCAAGATAACCGAACATCCAAAGATCATGATTACCTGTATACACATAAACAGGAATCCCATTGTCCGTAAGCTGAGCCAATTTAGCCTGCAAACGAACAAATCCTTTAGGAATTACATATTTATATTCAAACCAGAAATCGAATAAGTCACCTAATAAAAATACAGCTTGTGCTTCTGCTGTTATAGAATCCAGAAAACGAATGATTTTTTTTTCCCGTTGCAAGCTTTCTGCATCATTGGGAACGCCTAAGTGAAAATCAGATAGAAAAAATATTTTTTTCCCAAGCGCTACTCGCTCAATGTTATATTGAGTCATCAATTAAAAAGACTATAAGTTCTTTAGGACCATGCGCTCCTAATACAAGTGTTTTTTCTATATCAGCCGTTCTGCTTGGACCTGTCTCAAGACAAATCATAGAAGGAAGTGAATTACCATATTTCTGGCGAATTAATTCCAAACCATCTTTAATATCATAAACGATCTGAGACGTTTTAGCAATGACAACATGAATATGAGGATATATGGCAAGACGTCGGCCAGAGAGAGAGGCTGAACTGATTAACGAACTACCTGTTCGGGCAATTAATGCCTCACATGTAGTTATACCTACACCTGCCAGACTGAAATCTTTTTCGCTTGTTTCAAATGAAATATCGGAATCTGAAAAAAGATCTATTAATGATTTTTCCCAAACATAAATCTGTTGAAAGTTTCGGTTTTTTGCTAATTGTGCCAGCTGAACACCTAACTCTTTTTCATTTTCGACAAAATAAAACTCGCCTTTGTGATGAATAAATTGGCTGGCAAAAACAACCGACAAATCCGTTTCTTCCGATCTGGAATAAATATCCGTAGTGAAGTTCGGCTCCGGAGGAAGTGGATTCCTCCGGGTCAAACCTTGTCGAATTCTTTTTAAGATAGCTTCTTTAGAAGGATTAAGAGCCATTAATATATTTTTATTTCCTCCGATTAAATATTCATATTATGAAACCAATCCTTCTTCCGAAGAAGAAAAACCGATCTGATTAGCAAGATCAGGCTGACTGATATCAGAAGGTGTTTGACTTTCTTTAGTATAAGCCTGATAAGTAGTTTCACCATCAAAAGGACGTTTACCAATTAGCTTTTCAAGATCACTCTGGAATAGAATTTCTTTTTCAAGTAATTCCTGAGCTACTATTTCAAGTAATTCACGTTTTTCAATCAACAGCTTTTTCGTTCTGTTGTAGGCTTCGCTTATAATATTACGAACTTCTTCATCAATCGTCTGTGCAGTTGATTCAGAATAAGGCTTATTGAAAGAATAGTCACTGGCTTTAGAATCATAGAAAGAAATATTTCCAATCTTATCATTCATCCCATAAATGGAAACAATGCTGTATGCCATCTTAGTGATACGCTCCAGATCACTCAATGCACCCGTAGAAATTTTACTGAATACAATTTCTTCAGCTGCACGACCACCTAAAGCCATACACATTTCATCCGTTAATTGCTCTGTTGTATATAAGAACTGTTCTTTTGGCAAATACTGAGCATATCCTAAAGCTGCAATACCACGTGGTACAATACTTACTTTCACCAATGGATCTGCATGTTCCAGGAACCAGCCTGCAACGGCATGACCTGCTTCATGATACGCCACAATTTTTTTCTCTCCCGGAGAAATAATTTTCGTTTTCTTTTCAAGTCCACCAATCACACGATCAATAGCATCCTGAAAATCCTGCATATCAATTTCTACCTTATCTCTTCTGGCTGCGATCAAGGCTGCTTCATTACAAACATTCATGATCTCTGCACCAGCAAAACCCGGTGTCTGCGCCGCTATTTTTTTAGGATCAACGTCTTTACTTAATTTCAACGGTTTTAAGTGAACACGGAAGATCTGCTCTCTACCGACAATATCCGGTTTATCGATACTAATCATACGGTCAAAGCGACCTGGACGAAGTAATGCTGAATCCAATACATCCGGACGGTTTGTAGCAGCTAATATAATTACACCTGAATCGGTACCAAAACCATCCATTTCAACCAATAAAGAGTTTAATGTATTTTCTCTTTCATCGTTTGAGCCCGGCATAGCACCTTTACCACGCATACGACCGATTGCGTCAATCTCATCAATAAAGATAATGCATGGTGCTTTTTCTTTTGCTTGTTTAAACAAATCACGCACACGGGCAGCACCCACACCTACAAACATTTCAACGAAATCAGAACCTGATAATGAAAAGAAAGGTACGGCAGCTTCACCAGCAACGGCCTTCGCCAATAATGTTTTACCAGTACCCGGAGGGCCTACTAATAATGCGCCTTTAGGTATTTTTCCTCCAAGTTTTGTGAACTTTGTCGGGTATTTAAGGAAATCAACAATCTCTTTAACCTCTTCTTTTGCTTCATCCAAGCCTGCTACATCAGCAAACGTGATTTTAACTTTATTATCCGCATCAAATAGAGCTGCCTTGGATTTGCCAATATTGAATATTTGACCTCCAGCACCACCGCCTGCCATTCTGCGGAAAAGATACCAGCTACCAATAAACAATAAAGCCCAAAAGCCCAGTGTTATCAACTGGCTGGTAACCTCTGCCCTGTTGCTGTCTACCTCAACAGATATTTGTTCATCCTCCGGAACTTTATTCTTTTCAAGAAAGCCTTCGTAATATGTTTCAAAATCATACGAAGGACTTATTTCAAATTGAAACTGAGGACCTGAATCAGAAGTTGAAAAGGGACCTTTATTTTTCAATAATTCTTTATAACGATCACTTTCCAATGCCTCTTTATTCAACGAAACCTCTACAAGCCTGTCATTTACCAACACTATTTTGGAAACATCATGCTTCAAAACCATATCTTCAAATTTCTTCTTTGGTATGGTACGCACTGATCCGGAACCACTGAAATAAGCAATTCCTAATACTATTAGTAACAGTGCACTTATTAAAAAAATCTGATAATTAGTCCTTTGTGAAGGATTAGGAATCATATTCTTCTTTTTCTTTTTGTCATCTGACTCACTCATATTCCTTATACTTGATGTTCGTTGATACTAATCTAAATTTTCAATTTTTGTTATTTGCGCATCTCCCCATAACTCTTCCAAGTCATAAAAAGGTCTTTTATCTTTTCTGAAGATGTGCGCAACTACATCCCCATAATCTACCACAATCCATTCCTTATGTTTCTGCCCTTCCGTTCTCCAGGCGTGTATTTTTTGGTTTTTGAACACAGTTTCTTCTATTGATTCATAAATAGAATCCGTATGAGTATCTGAATTCGCTGAACAAATAATAAAATAATCAGCAATGGATTCTTTTAAGTTTCTAAGGTCAAGAATAGTAATGTTTTGCGCTTTTTTTTCCTGCATTCCAACAACTACCCAATCAGCCAGATTTAACTTTTTTGTACTTTTTTTTGCTTCGACCACTCTATTCCAATTCTATTTAGCGAAATTTAACCTAAAATTAAGAAAATCATTGTACAATAATTCAGCCAACACTAAATTCACAGGCAAAAGTATTTTATTCCTGCCAAGCTGTCATTCAACCAACACCATTGCATTGGAAAAAGTGCGTTCCGGTGAAGCTTCTAATGGTTTGATTGTCATTACAAATGAACAAACGGCCGGGCGCGGTCAACGAGGTAACACCTGGCTAAGCGAACCTGGGGCCAACTTGACATTATCAGTGGTATATTTGCCTAAAAACTTACCTGTAAACAAAAACTTTTACCTTAATATCATCTCTTCCTTAGCCGTTTCTGACACTATCAACCATTTTTTACCAAAAAAAGCAATTTCGGTAAAATGGCCGAATGATGTTTATTGCAACAAAAAGAAGATCAGTGGAATATTGATTGAAACGTCTATTAACCAACAATGTATTTCCTCTGTTGTTATCGGAATAGGTATCAATGTAAACGAACAAATTTCTCAAATCCCGACAGCTGGCTCGATGTTACAGGAAACAGGTCATTCATTTGATTTAAATGAAGTATTTCAGATTCTAATCGAAAACATTGAACGATATTATCTGTTACTAATCAATGAATCTTACGAAGAGTTATTTGTTAAATATTCAGAAAAAATGTTCTTACGCCATGAGAAACATTTATTCCGAGATTCAACAGGTGAATTTAACGGCACAATAACCGGGATCACTGAAAATGGACAACTTACGATACAAAAAGACTCGGGCAAAATGGTAACATATCATTTCAAAGAAGTTGAGTACATAATTCAATCTTCGTAATTTTCAATGATTAATGCGCCACATGAGGTTATTTAAAGCATTTCCAAGATATTCAAATGACAGAAAATACATTTGAAGTTCAATAGTTTATAAATTATATTTGCAATATTCTTAATTAAGAAAAATTCTGAAAAAATGGTAGACACATTTGTAAAGTACAAAGTAAAAGACATTTCCCTGGCTGCATGGGGAAGAAAAGAAATAGAATTAGCTGAAGCAGAAATGCCGGGTCTAATGTCCCTACGCAAAGAATTCGGCCCTTCTAAACCACTAAAAGGTGCTCGTGTGGCTGGTTGTCTCCATATGACCATTCAAACTGCTGTGTTGATTGAAACATTAATAGAACTTGGTGCTGAAGTAACCTGGTCATCTTGTAATATCTTCTCAACTCAGGATCATGCTGCTGCTGCAATTGCTGCCGCTGGTATTTCTGTATATGCATGGAAAGGCATGAATGAAGAAGAATTTGACTGGTGTATTGAACAAACACTTTTCTTCGGTGAAGATCGCAAGCCCTTAAACATGATTCTTGATGATGGTGGTGATCTTACCAATATGGTATTGGATCGTTTTCCTGAATTAGTAAAAGATATACGCGGAATTTCAGAAGAAACAACAACAGGTGTCCTTCGTCTGAAAGACAGAGAACGTAATGGCTCTTTAGTATTACCTGCAATCAATATTAATGATTCAGTAACAAAATCTAAATTTGACAACAAATACGGTTGTAAAGAATCTCTGGTAGATAGTATCCGTCGTGCTACTGATATCATGATGGCAGGTAAAGTTGCCGTAGTAGCAGGTTATGGTGATGTTGGTAAAGGCTCGGCTGCTTCACTTTGCGGCGCTGGTGCTCGCGTATTAGTTACTGAAATCGATCCGATCTGCGCACTTCAAGCTGCTATGGATGGATATGAAGTTAAGAAAATGGATGATGCCGTAAAACGTGCTGATATTGTTGTTACTGCAACCGGAAACAAAAACATCATCACTGGCAATCATTTCAAATCGATGAAAGACAAAGCGATTGTATGTAACATCGGTCACTTTGACAATGAAATTGATATGGCATGGTTGAATAAAAACTATGGCAGCACAAAATCAACGGTTAAACCTCAGGTTGATATTTACAATGTCGACGGACATGATGTCATCATTTTAGCAGAAGGACGTTTGGTGAACCTAGGTTGTGCTACTGGTCACCCATCTTTTGTAATGTCAAGCTCATTCACCAATCAGGTAATTGCCCAATTGGAACTTTGGATGCATGCTGATAAATATGAAAACAAGGTTTATACACTTCCTAAGCATTTAGATGAGAAAGTAGCTCGTTTGCATTTAGCTAAAATTGGTGTTGAACTGGATGTATTATCTGCGGATCAAGCTGCTTACATAGGTGTTGCAGTTGACGGACCATTCAAAAACAACGAATACAGATACTAAGTCTTACATATTCATACCGAAAATACAAAGGCCTCCTACTTACGGAGGCCTTTGTATTTTATATCAATTTTATAACTATTTTATTTAAAGGCATATATCACGAATTGAACATTTTATTTATTACTTCATTAAAACACATCGGATAATTAATACATTCTTTCTTTATTAGCTTTTAATTATCTTGCACCTGTATCGTTTTGATCAGATTTTAATACATTTTATCCTTTAATATTTTATGAATAATTACCTGATTTACCAATCGTATGGTAGTAAAGACATTTTGAATGAATGTATTTACTCTATCTTGAGTTTACTCAAATTTGGTAAGGAAAAAATCAATTTTAAAATAGTTATTTACACCGATCAACCGGAGTATTTCTCCATATTACCTTCTGACATCGTTTCATTTATTCAGCTCGATACAAAAACGATCGAAGAATATAAAGGTCCGCAACATTTTATTTTCAGAGTAAAAATAAAAATACTGCAAGACTGCTTTACACGTTTCAATGGAAATATTCTTTATATGGATTCTGATATTTATTTTCGAAAACCAGTTGAAGAATTATTTCAAAAAATTTCACCGGATAGTTTCTTAATGTGTAACAATGAAGGCCGTTTGAAGGATGGCAATAATAATACATTCCGCGGTTTTGTTCGATTTATAAAAAACAATAAGGACTTTCTTACAAAAAGAAATATCCTAGTCACACCTGAATCACACATGTGGAATGCAGGTGTATTGGGCATACCAACAAACAAACCCGATATTCTTGAAGATGTCCTCAGTATGACTGATGATATTTACAAGATTTTTGATTCACACGTTGTTGAACAAATGATGTTTTCATACTGTCTTAATAAAAATGGAGCACTGCAAGAGAGTACTGATTTTGTTTTCCATTACTGGAATTTTAAAGAATTCCGAAAAGTATTGGCTGAGTTCTTTTTATACCATAAACAGAATAGCTCTTCCATTGAAGACATAATATCGGACATAGACTGTATTCGACCTGATATCCTGATAAAACCAAAAATGGAATATGAAAGACTTCCGTTTTTCAAAAAAAGTTTGCTTCGGGTAAAGAAATTGGAAAACAGATGGAAAATGCCGAAATATACGATTGGGCAAAAATAATCGTGAAAAACAATAATTATTGAATTGTTTTTCACGATTATCGCTTGATTAATGTATTTATTATTTTCAATATACTTCCGTATTTGACATGACGGTTACTGATTTTCCAAAAACCATTATTATTTCCAGAACAGATAATATAGGAGATGTTATTGTTACCCTTCCGCTTGCTGCATTTTTAAAACAACAAGTAGAAGATATTTTCATTTATTTCATAGGAAAATCTTATACAAAAGACATTATCGAGAAATGTCCTTTTGTCGACCAATTCCTCGATAGAGATGAAATTATTGCCTCTGGTGGATTACCAGCATCTATTCAAGCAGATGCTGTGTTATTCGTTTATCCCGACAAAGAATTAGAAAAGAAAATATATAAACAGATACCTATTCGAGTTGGCACCTCCAACCGCTGGTATCATTGGCTGTATTTGAACAAACGGATTCCTTTTTCCAGAAAAAACTCGCCTCTTCATGAAGCACAATTAAATTTCTTTCTATTATCCCCTTGGATCAAAAATCCAATCCCTGATTTAGCGTTGTTAAAATCATATACCTTATTACAGACTTCAAAAACAAATCATTTTATAGATATTCTTAATCCTTCGGCGAAGAAGCATATCATTTTTCATACAAAGTCAAAAGGAAGTGCCCGAGAATGGCCAATAACAAGTTATTTAAAGCTTGCTCAATTACTGGCACCATTGCAATACCAGGTATACATCAGCGGAACTGAAAATGAAGGAAAGCAAATAAAAGAACAATGCCCTGAATTATTCAATCAACCGAATATAACAGATGTAACTGGTAAATTTTCACTGGCAACCTTCGTAGAATTCATTGATGCCTGTGATGCCATGGTAGCTTGCAGCACAGGTCCACTGCACATTGCGGCGGGGTTAAACAAAAAAACTGTAGGTATTTATCCTCCCATTAAACCCATGCACGCCGGAAGATGGGCGCCCTTAGGTTCAAATTCCGTTGTCTTATCCAGTAATATCAGCTGCGATTCTTGTCGTAAGTCTGGGATGTGTCATTGTATTCAGGAGATACTTCCAGAGTCCGTATTTAATATTCTAACACATTGAATAGAAAGTAATTTAGTCTAATTTAGTATCATGTCTATTCCAGTAAGTGCTGTTCTGATCACCAAAAATGCTGAAACTTTTCTCAGAGCCTGTCTTAAATCATTACTATGGTGTGATGAAATTGTCGTTATTGATTCCGGAAGCACCGATTCAACACTAGCAATCTGTTCGGAATATAATTGCAGGGTTATTCACCAGGAGTTTCTAGGATTTGGTGCACAGAAGAATTTTGCGGTACAACAAGCAAAAAATGATTGGATCCTTAATCTTGATGCAGATGAAGTCGTAAGTGAGGAGTTGAAAAATGATATACAAAAACATCTGCCTTTATTAGCTAATGACGTTTCAGCCTTTCAACTTCCGAGAACATTAATTTTTTTTGGACAAAAATTCAATTTCGGAAGAGAAAACAGACAACCTGTCACTCGTTTGTTCAATAGAAACGAATGTCAATTCGATCGAGCAGAGGTTCATGAAAAACTACTGATAAAAGGAGGAATTCAGAAATTGAAAGGGGAATTATTGCACTACAGTTATGCAGACTTATTTCAATATTTTTCAAAATTCAATGAATATACTTCAAAAGCTGTAATTGAATTGAATAAAAAGAAAAAATCCAGAAGTCGTTTCTCTATTGTTCTTTTTGCTCCATTCTATTTTTTAAAATTCTATATCATTGAACGGAATTTCCTGAATGGTTATGCCGGATTTTTATGGTCAGTAATCAGTTCCTTTTATGTTTTTGTAAAGTACAATAAACTGTACGAATACAATCATATAAAGAATCAGGATAAAGCTATACGTCTTGAATAAGCCAAGCTAAAAAACAAGCTTATTAAAGCTACTCCCTGCTGCAATTCCAGCGTTGCTTCTGAAAGGAAAGAAGTATACGTACTAACTAAAAAGGCGACGCAAAGGATATTGTCCATTACTTCTTTTTGTAATACAGGATATATCAGACAAATCAAAAAGATAAATATACCTGTAAACCCAAGTGCTGTGAATATGTATACGAATTGATTATGAGGAATTAACCAGTTTTTCTGATCAATATCAGGGTATTGCTGTTGATATACACTACCCATTTCTTTCTGCACATCTCCGCTACCAACACCGATAAATGGATGTTTTAAACCTAATTCGGTTCCTATTTTCATAGATAATAAACGATTTCCATCAGAGTAATTATTTACACTTTTACCACTTATGAACCTGTTAATGTCCATTGTCATATAATCAACTTTGTTTCGCATGGATGGGACGAATAAATACATTACTACGGGAAAGAGAACTATAACCGGAAGTATTAAAAGGAAACGTTTATCTCTTTTTTTAACAATAAGGATTAACAACCATACTATTGCCGTAGCATAAACTGCCAATAAACCACTTCTGACAGAAAGTATATGTAAGAAAATGAAAATGAAAATCCCCATACCAGCAATCACTTTTTTTTCAAAACCATTATTCGTTATGGATGAAGAAAGGTACAATTGGATAGAAACAAAAAAAGCAAGCCCAAGCATTAAACTATAGCGAATATGACCTATAATAGTAGGAATCGTTTTAGCGCTTTTATATGATTCTGTTATCTCTGCATAATGAAATAAGTAGTATATGAAACTTCCTAATGCCGTAGCAAAAGATAGAAACAAGAATAGGCATAAAACCAGATCAATTGTTTTTCTGGTAATGATTTCATTTACTGCCCAAAATCCAAACGGAACTAATAAAAGTGGTATTTTCACTTGTACTCTATCCGTCCAATAAGGAAAATCATAGGTCCACAAGCCACCAATTATATAAAGGATAAAGATTGGAGCCAGGAAGAATAAAGTAATATCCTTAGAAGAATAATTAAAAGGTTTTTTCCATCCCTTTGAAATAAAATACAATAAAACGATCCCGATCATTCCAATGCTTATCATTGCCCTGGAAAAAAATATACCCGTTACTGAAATAGAAGCTGCGATTAAAAACCAACGATTAATAAATTCAGCATTAAATTGTATTTTAGACAGAGATAAATTCATTAATACACTATATGTAATAAGTACACTTTAACAAAAAAGTGTATATTTGATTTTAAATAATTTTCAAAACAGTCTGTAAATATAGTCATTATTGATTAAATGGAGGAGCAGAATTCCAAAACCCGTTATAATAATAAAGAAGAAAAGGATCGGCTTTTCGAAAAGGAGTTCATGCACCTGATTAGTCCGCTTTATAACTTCGGATACAGACTTACGTTAGACGAGGATGATGCAAATGATCTGGTTCAGGAAACCTATTTGAAGGCTTATCGTTTTTTTGATTCCTATGAAAAAGGAACTAATGCGAAAGCATGGTTGTTCAGAATCTTAAAAAACACTTTTATCAATGAATATAGGCGTAAATCCAAAGAACCGAATAAAGTCGATTACCAGGAGGTTGAAACCTATTATAATTCTGATGACATAGATGAACCCATTACAAGTGATTTAAGGGTTGATTCTTTAAATAATATGATTGGCGACGAAGTTGCCAATGCGTTGAATGCTTTAGATGTTGATTTTCGTACTATAATAATATTATGTGACCTGGAAGGGTTCACATACGAAGAAATGTCTAAAATTCTGGATATTCCTATTGGAACAGTACGTTCTCGCTTGCATCGTGCAAGAAATTTATTGAAAGAAAAATTAAGAGAATATGCCCTTAAAATGGGTTATAAAGATCAACATAACACAAACGAATAAACATCATGGTTGAATTTATTAATGGTTTTATAAACAAATTGTTTAGCAAAAAGAGTGAACAACGATATTGCTGTAAAGACTGTTTATGCAGATTGAATTCGGTTCTTGATGGAGAAGCAACAAACGAAGAAATTATATATTTACAGGAGCATATTGAAAAATGTGCGCCTTGCTACAATCATTACCACATTGAAAAATCAGTAAAAGAAGTAATTAAATACAAGCTGGAACAAAAACCTGTACCATCACATCTGATCGAAAAGATCCGGGTTAATATTCACAAGAATTACTAAAATCATATGGAAGGCAAATTAATTATTTTTTCAGCTCCCTCCGGTTCCGGTAAAACAACCATCGTACAACACTTGTTAAAAACAGACCCACGCTTAGGTTTCTCGATTTCTGCATGCACCCGTGAAATGCGCGAAAGTAAAGAAGCAAATGGAAAAGATTATTATTTTCTGTCTGTAGAAGAATTCAAACGCCGTATTGAAAACAAAGAATTCGTAGAATGGGAAGAAGTATATCCCGGACGTTTTTACGGAACATTACGCTCGGAAGTGCAACGTATATGGGACATGGGAAAACATGTTATTTTTGATGTGGATGTAAAGGGCGGTTTAAGCCTGAAAGAACAATTTGGTGATAAGGCATTGTCCGTTTTTGTAAAAGTACCTTCCTTAGAAGAACTTGAAAAAAGACTTAGAGATCGCAATACAGAGTCTAAAGAAAGCCTTGAAACTCGTCTTGAAAAAGTAAAATACGAGTCTTCTTTTCAAAATAAATTCGATGTGATTTTATTGAATGATAATTTAGAAGAAACATTCAAAAAAGCGGCAGAACTGCTGGATCGCTTTTTAATATAAAATCACGTTTGTACTATTAATTCATGAAAATCGGTTTATTCTTCGGTTCCTTTAACCCAATTCATATCGGACACCTGATCATTGCCAATACATTTGTTGAAACAACAGATCTGGAAGAAGTTTGGTTTATCGTAACTCCCCAAAATCCTTTTAAAAAAAATCAATCTCTATTACACGAATTTGACAGATATGATATGGTGAATGCCGCTATATCAGATAATCTGAAATTACGGGTTAGTGATATCGAATTCAACCTGCCCAGACCCAGCTATACCATCAATACATTAACCTATCTGAGCGACAAATACCCAACTCATAGTTTTGTATTAATTATCGGAGAAGATAATCTGGATCAATTTAAAAACTGGAAAAATTATAATCAGATATTGGAGCAATATGCATTATATGTATATCCAAGACCTGAAAGCACTACCAGCGATTTAATGAATCATCCGCATGTCCAGATGGTCGATGCGCCTTTGATTGAAATCTCAGCCACTTATATCCGGAACTTAATACGGCAAGGAAAATCCATTCGCTACCTTGTCAGCAAAGAAGTAGAAGATCTGATCCTTTCAAGGAAATATTATTATTGAACATATCAAAAAATATGGTTCGCTCTTTATAAGCGAACCATATTGTATTAATTATTAAGTATGGCTATTTTTAAACAGTCATTAATTCTTTTTCTTTCGCAGCCAAAAGTGCATCCAGTTTAACAACTGTTTCATTGGTCAACGTCTGAACTATTTCTTCTGCTTTTTTTACTTCATCTTCTGAAGCACCGTCTTTCAAAAGTTTTCTTAATTCATCATTTGTTTCCTGACGTATTTTCCGGATACGAACTTTACCACTTTCACCCTCTGCCTTAACCTGTTTTACCAGATCCCTGCGACGTTCTTCTGTAAGCGGTGGAATATTAATACGTATTGTATCACCGTCATTTTGTGGATTAAAGCCCATATTGGCGTCGCGTATAGCCTTTTCAATTGTTGTAATCATTGACTTTTCATACGCTTTAATAGCAATGGTGCGTGCTTCAGGAGTTGTAACACTTGCTATTTGCTGTATAGGAGTTAATGCACCATAATATTCAATCATTAATCCATCAAACATATTGGGAGAGGCTTTACCTGCACGCACTTTAGTCAATTCAAATTCTGTATGCTTGATTGCTTTCTGCATACTGTCTTTCGCATCGTCCAAATAGAATTTAATTTCTTCCATGTCTGAAAATTCTTTCGTTTACTCTATAAATTTATTTACCTATTAATTATATGTTTTCTTCAGATTATAGCTGAACAAGCGTACCGACATCCTGCCCCTCTAGTACTTTTAATAAATTTCCTTCTTTATTCATATCAAATACAATAATTGGAAGTTCATTTTCTTTACATAACGTAAATGCTGTCATATCCATTATATTTAAACCTTTTGCATAGGCTTCATCAAAAGAAAGTGTATTGTAACGCGTTGCTGTCGGATCCTTTTCCGGATCCGATGTATAAACACCGTCTACTCTGGTACCTTTCAATACAACCTCTGCTTCTACTTCGATTGCACGTAAACTTGCTGCTGTATCAGTTGTGAAATAAGGATTCCCGGTTCCGGCACCAAACATAACAATACGACCCTTTTCAAGGTGACGAATGGCACGTCTTCTGATAAACGCCTCACATACCTGTTCTATTTTAATACCTGACATTAATCGAGTATCCAAGCCAATATTTTCAAGGGCACTTTGCAATGCCATGCTATTAATAACTGTTGCAAGCATACCCATGTAATCGCCCTGTACCCTATCAATTCCGGTTGCCGCAGCTTCAATACCTCTATAAATATTTCCTCCTCCAACAACAATGGTAATCTCAACTCCCTTATCTGCCACCGCTTTTATTTCTTTGGCGTAACGAATAAGAACCTTTGAATCTATACCATACTTTTGTTCACCCATCAGAGCTTCACCACTCAACTTCAGAAGAATCCGCTTATATTTCATAATTTCTATTTTTTCTATTGCAAAAGGCCACTAACATTACCATCAGGTCAAAATATGTCAAATCCTACAAATATATATCCATTTTACGGAATAGGAAAATTGAAATTTACTCTGATTGCTCTTTTTTAAGAATCAAAGTAAGAAATTGCTTTCTTCAGGCATAAAATGACTGTTATAGTCACTTTTGTTGAAAACATTACAAATAGCTATTCAATTCAATCAACGATTAACCTTATTTTAATTTCTGAATAAGCTTTGTTAATTCCCAAATACATCCAAAAAATGTATCTTTAGATGTTGTACGAACTTTAATTTATTTGTTAAAAGCACATGGAATGTGCCTTAACGTTTATATATGATAACAATGATTAGTCCTTTATCTCGTTTTCGGTTTTATAATTTAATTATTATTGCATTTCTGTTATTCTCCTGTAAAAAGGAACCTGTAAAATCTCATTCAAATATCCTGATAAAAAAAGAAATTGAAACCAGCAAGGGCCCCTATCAGGCGAGTAATACAATATATTGGGACCTGATACATACGAAATTGGAAGTTTCTTTTGATTTTCAGAAACAGCATTTATTAGGGAAAGCAACACTCCGTTTAAAACCCCAATTCTATCCGCAAAACAAAATTATTTTGGATGCAAAAGGATTTGATATTCAATCCATTTATTTAATAAATAATGAAAAAATAAATCGTTATACCTACGATTCCAGCCACATCACTATATTACTTAATAAAACATATTCAAGAATAGACACTATTCAACTTTTTATTCAATACACTGCCAAACCGAATGATTTACCTAAAGAAGGTAGTGAAGTTATAACAGAAGAAAAGGGTTTATACTTTATTGATCCCTTAGGAAACGACCCATTTAAACCAACTCAAATATGGACACAGGGGGAAACACAATCATCCTCCTGCTGGTTTCCAACGATCGATTCACCAAATCAACGTTCCACCCAGGAAATGTTTATTACGGCTGATAAAAAGTATCAGGTTATTTCAAATGGTGAACTGGTGTATAAAACAGATCTTCCAGATGGAAATACAACCTGGTATTGGAAAATGGATCAATCACATGCACCTTATTTATTTATGATGGCAGTGGGTGAATTTTCTAAAATCCGTGATGATTGGAAAGGCAAAGAAGTAAGCTATTATGTGGACCCTGAATTTGAACCTTATGCCAGAGCAATATTTGGGAAGACACCTCAAATGATTGAGTTTTTTTCAAACAAATTAAACTATCCTTATCCATGGCCAAAGTATTCACAGATTGTTGTGCATGATTTTGTTTCCGGTGCTATGGAGAATACTTCTGCCAGTATTTTCATGGAAGACCTGCAGGTTGATAATCGTTTTCTGGTTGATAAAAACTGGGAAAGCATTATATCTCACGAATTGGCCCACCATTGGTTTGGTGATCTGGTTACCTGCGAAAGCTGGGCAAACCTTCCTTTAAATGAATCTTTTGCAAATTTCTCTGAAATAGCTTGGATAGGACACGAACACGGTTTTGATGAAGAGATTCTGCATACACAGGAAGACCTAAGCGGTTATCTGAATGAGGCAGAAACGAGACAAGATCCATTAATCAGATATCATTACCTGGATATCGAAGAAATGTTTGACCGCCACAGCTATAACAAAGGCGGATTGGTTTTGAATTTGTTACGAAATGCGGTTGGGGAAGATGCTTTTTATTCTTCATTGAATCGCTACCTAACTCAAAATGCTTATTCACCTGTCGAAATTGATAAACTTCGCATTGCTTTTGAAGAAGTAACGGGTGAAGACATGCATTGGTTCTTTGATACCTGGTTTATGAAGCCCGGTCATGCCGTGCTAAAAGCAAACCATTTCTCTAATTCTGACAATAAAGTAGCCATTAAAATTGAACAGAAGCAGGATTCGGTAAGAGGCACTATTTACCGCTTACCGCTGCAGGTTGATTATAAAATCAAAAATGATACAACACTATATTCTCAGCGGGTATGGATTAATCAGTATGAGCAAACCATTATATTACCTATTGATTATAATCAGTTGAACTATCTTGTGCTTGACAGTAAACATGTATTGGTAGGAACTCTTGAACATGAAAAATCCAGAGACTTACTGATATCGCAACTGATCAATGGAACAGATTATTTAATAAGATTGCACGCACTGCAAAGTTTGTTAAACAGTAATTCCGCAAAAGAAAATCCGTACCAGTCCCATCCTGAAAATGCCGATTATCTAATGTTAGGACTAAATGATTCCTTTCATGCGGTAAGAGATTTTGCTATTAGAGAATTTTCGAAACACCCGGTACCAGGTCGTGAGTCTGTATTTCTTGATAAATTAGTTGAAATGGCTATAAACGAACCAAATGGTGAGATAAGAGCAGGTGCTATTCAGCTTATATCATCATTCAATAATGAGCGTTTTATCGATAACTATAAAAAAGGAATAGATGCACCATCTTATCATGTTGCAGGGGCTTGCTTAAGCGCATTACTCGCTGCACAAAACCAAGAAACAATTAATAGATTAGCCGAATTTGAAAAAATAAACAATCTGAATATTATTATTCCACTAGCATTGTATTTTATTCAAAATCGGGATATAAGTCGTTATAACTGGTTTGAAGAGAAAATGGAAAAAGCCAACGATCAAACCTTGTATAATTTTATGAATAGCTTCACCAAATATCTTTTACTTTTGAATAGAGAAGAAAGAATCCAAGGTGGAAAAATACTGAAACAAATAAGTGAAACGAATTCGCATCAAATTATTCGTAAAAATGCAACAACTTATTATCAGATTATTGAAAAATCTCTAAAACAATAATACTTTTACAAGAATATTGAAAATACTAAACTATAGATACACATTATATAAACTATGAAAAAAATATACATCTCCTTTCTATCTCTCAGTATACTTGTTTGGTCATGCAACAGTGCAAGTGAAAACAATTCCGGAAAAGACTCTGTAACTGTTAATATTTCAAACGATACAACTGAAGTATCTGCAAAAGTTGATAGTGCCGTTGAAAATAGCAAAGCTGTTGATAGTTTGTTAAAAAAACCAGTTACAACGCCCGCTAATAATCCTTTTGGACTAAATGCCGGAGATAATATTTTAAAATCTGGGGCCTTTGATAAGGAGCCATTAAAGTCGAGAATGAAAACAATTCTTGGTGATAAGTTTGAAGATTATAAAAAGTTTTTGAAAACGTCAAAAGTATTGAAAAAGGATACCGATGGTTTCCTGTATACTATGGGTGAAGAAAGTAAAGGATCAAAAAATAAGGCTTTCTTTCTTTATCAGCACGAAAAAGATGTATTGTTCCTGGGTTTCCAGAAAGGTGACGAACGCATGATGCTTAATGATATGAAATCACGTTTATTCGCTCCTGAACAAGTGGATCAATGGGCAGAAAGTCCTTTGGAATAATTTCAGTTCATACCATTTAAAAGCGAAGGTCCCGGAAAAATTATTTTTCCGGGACCTTCGCTTTTAAGTTTAATACTATTTTTTTGAAATCAATATCTTATTCAAAATCGAGAAAAAACTCCTGTAAATGTTCGACAATATCGGAAGCGATCATCGCAGCTTTAGAACGAATTGCCGCAGCTTTATCGCCGGCATAACCATGAGCAAAAACACCAATCAATGCTGCTTCTTCAGGAATATATCCCTGGGCGAGTAATGAAGTTATAATCCCAGTCAGTACGTCTCCACTGCCTGCGGTTGCAAGTCCTGAATTACCTGTTGAATTGAAATGAACTGTACCATTTGGAAATACAACTGCTGTATAAGCACCTTTTAATACGATAATAACTTGCATCCTTTTAGCTAATTCAATTGTTTTATGCAAACGCTCCCAACTGTTTGTAAATTTCATTCCTGCCAATCGTTCTAATTCTCTTGGATGCGGCGTTAAAATACTATTAGCAGGTATAGTTTGCATCCATAAAGGATTATTCGCCAGAATATTCAATGCACTGGCATCAATAACCAAAGGCTGCTTTGCCAATAACAATAATTCTTCCAACACATCTGCGGTATAGGTATGTTCTCCAATTCCTGTTCCGATACCAATGGAACTGTAGCCAATGATATCCGGTAACTGACTTATATAATCCTTATTATGATCAATGCTGAGAATTGCTTCAGGAATGGTTGTCTGTAATATATCAATACCGCTTTCAGGAATATGTACACATACTAAGCCTGCTCCTGAACGCATAACGGCTTTGGCTGCCAGTGATGCAGCCCCCATCATACCTTTACTTCCTGCCAGTAATAATACTTTTCCAAACGTTCCTTTGTGAGAAAAAACCGGACGTTTACGGATCAACTGTCGAATTACCCTGGCATCTGTATAACTGAAATCCGTATGAAATTCAGCTGCACCTTCCATATCCTGCCCGATATCAACAATGTGCCACTCACCGGTAAACATTTCATAATCGGCAAGAAATAACATCAATTTAGGTAACGAAAACGTAATTGTATGATCTGCATTAATGATGGAGGTATGCTTTGCCGGATAATCACAAAACATCCCGGAAGGAATATCAACTGCATAAACATCATTACCGGAAGCATTGATTCTATCAATAACCGCCGCATACAATCCCTCTACTTCTCTATTCAAACCGGAGCCCAGCAAAGCGTCAATAAAATTGATATTTTGGCGGAGCTTTGGAATGTCTTCTGATTTCTGAATGATACTGACCTTCTGTATTTCAGTCAACCGATTCAGATTAGCCAGGCAATCATCCGAAAGGTTTCCGGTTTGTATAATAAAAGGTTTAACAGTATATCCTTGCTGAATAAGCAAACGACAAATAGCCAAGCCATCTCCGCCATTATCACCTTTTCCACAAAACACCCAAACCTCTTTATTTGTTAATGTATGATTGGTAAACCACTGTACAAAAGCCTCAGCAGCTCTTTCCATTAACATTAGGGATGTTATATGTTCAGTATCTATTGTGTACTGATCTAATTCCTGAATTTGTGCCGCATTTAAAATCTTCATAGAATATTCAATAAGTTTTACAAAAAAACACGAATTATGATTCATTAAAATGTATAAGATGCATACATCCCAATTCCTTTACCCGTATAGGATGGCAGGAATGTAAACGATTTACTCCATTTATAACGATGTGTCCAATACGCAGCATGCATACTAATCATGCCAATTCCTGCCCCTACCAATACATCACTTGTCCAGTGATCATTATTAAGTATCCGCATAACGCCTACGCCAGCAGCGATTGTATAGCCTGCTATGGGGAATAAAATACTTTTAGAACCAAGTTCCTTATCAATAAAAACTGCTGCCAGAAACGCCTGTGCCACATGAGTGGATGGAAAAGATTGATTATCGGAATGATCCGGTCTTTTAACATGCGTAGTATATTTCATCGAATAAACCGCTGCTGCCATTATGAGTTCTCCTTTCACTAATATTACTGAACGGTTCCAGAAATCTGTTTTAGCTCTTACACCAAGCCAGCTAAAACCATAAACAGCAGGAATAGCAGCAAAGGCAAGGTATGTATCCGCATTGGAATAAAAATGAGGATACCTTGAATGAACATCATGCTGGATGCTTTGATCATTGAATGATGTGTGATTGAACTTCATAAAAAAACCTGCACCAATCAATACAACAGGAGCAACTGATTTCTTCAAATAAGAAGACTTATACCATTCTTTTTTAGTAGAATCCTGTTGTGTCATACCCGGATACATGATCAGTATACAAGCTATTACCAAAAACAACCTTTTAAAATGCATATTCAAAATTATACTTCATTATAAGAATATTTTGATAAAAAGCCTATCCGTTTAGTGCTATTTCAAATTCATAACGATATAATAATTCAATTTGGCCATCTGTATAATATGTCGATAACCCTTTGCTCGTTTAAGAAAAATTTTGTCCTATAATTTATACTTTTAAGCATAGAATACTGAATAAACGAAATATGCAGATTGAATTAGCCAACTTTGAGCGCATTTACACCCATTTTGTTGGAAACAAAGCAGACGAAGAAGGCATTACTATTTCCAAAACTCCCCTTCAGCTTCAGGATGAATCGCTGAGAGGGTTGTTACTGAATTATTTTTTACAGCCATTTAAAAATAAAGAATATAATCACTTCCATCACGAAGCTGATATTAATCTGAATGAATTGTATAGCTATGCGTCAGCTATTTTTGCTGACCCCGATTCCATTTATCTTCAAAGTATCAATATTGCCAAACATTTATATGAGCAATCAAAACACCCAATGATTAAGGGTGGTGAGTTATATGTTGTCTATTTTGATGATTGTGTAATTGATGGTGAAAATACAGATGCTATAGGTTTATTCAAATCAGAGACTAAAGAAACCTTTCTTAAAATATTTCCTCAGGGAGATGGCTACGAGGCCATATCCGATCAAGGTATTGATATACGTAAGCTGGACAAAGGCTGTATTATTGTAAACAGTGAAAAAGAAAACGGATATAAAGTTTGTGTAGTAGATCAGACAAATAAATCTGCAGAAGCACAATACTGGAAAGATGATTTTTTAAAGATTATAAGCCGGAAAGACAGCTTTCACTATACACAGAATTATATGAATATGTGCAAGAGCTTTGTTACAGATAAAATGCCCGAGGATTTTGACGTAAGCAAAACGGATCAGATCGATTTATTAAATCGCTCCGTAAATTTCTTCAAAAAGAATGAATCGTTCGATATGCAGGAATTCACAAGAGAAGTCATTCAACAGGAAGAATTAATCGATTCATTTAAAAATTATAAAACAAAATTTCAGGAAGATCATAATATGCCGGTAGTGGATGAGTTTGAAATTTCAAATACGGCAGTGAAAAAGTATTCTAAAGTATTTAAAAGCGTTTTAAAACTGGATAAAAATTTCCATATCTATATCCATGGTGATAAAGATTTGATTGAACGTGGTCGTGACGATGCCAGTGGCATGAATTTTTATAAAATATTCTATAGAGAAGAGAGTTAATAATTATTTCATTTAGAAGCAATCAAATATGAAGCTTAGTACAGTATTGCTTGCTTTAATTTGATTTCAAATCTATCGATCAATCTCCCCCATCACAATATCAAAGGAACCCAAGATAGCAACTAAATCAGCGATCATTACATTTTTTGATATCGCAGGAAGTACTGAAAGATTCACAAAACTAGGAGCACGCACTTTGCATCTGAAAGGAATATCTGTATTACCTGTAGTCCGGAAAAAGAAACCAAGTTCTCCTTTCGGATTTTCTGCACGTACATAAAAATCCATTGCCTTTGGACGTATTTTTTTAGGAACCAATGCTTGCGGATTAAATTCCCTGGTACGTTTGTGTTCACCCGTCAATTTTTCAAGGCATTGCTCAATAATACTAAGTGATTCAAAACATTCCATAACACGAACCTGTGTTCTATCCCAGCAATCACCGACTGTTCCCATCTCTCCTTTTCCGATTGGGATATCAAAACGAAGTTCAGGATAAACCGAATACCCATCTACTTTTCGCAGATCAAATTTCAATCCGGATGCACGCAGCATCGGACCGGTAATGCCATAATTAATAGCCAAATCCAGTGGCAACACACCTATGTTTGCCGTACGTTCAATAAAAATTTTATTTTCAGTAATGATCTTTTGTAATTCTCTTAATTTCGGTTTCAGGTATGTAGCAAATTCATTGCAACGTTCTTCAAACCCAACCGGTAAATCATAAAACAAACCTCCTACCCAAATGTAGTTATAGAGCATTCGCGCTCCGCTCAACCATTCCAGCAAACGATTTATATGTTCCCGATCCCGCATTACCCATAGAAAAGGAGTAAATGCTCCTATATCCAATCCGTATGTGCCGATGGCTACAAAGTGTGATGAAATTCTGTTTAATTCAGCAACCAATACCCGTATGTATTCAACTCGTTTTGGAATATCTTTATCAATACCTAACATACGTTCAATACCCATCGCATAGGCATGCTCCGAATTCATCGCAGCCATATAATCCATACGATCAACGAAAGGAATAATCTGATTATACGGAAGCTTCTCTGCATGTTTTTCATAACAACGATGCAGATATCCCATATGCGGAATAACTTCTTTAACGATCTCCCCATCCGTCAATATTTCCAAACGCAGAACACCATGCGTAGATGGATGCTGAGGTCCCATATTGATAATCATTTCCCCGCGTTTCAGATTGGCAGGATCAAGCACCAGTGGCTCTGAATGTTCCAGATGATCAGGGTTTGATTGATATTGAATGCTATGAGATGACACGTTAATAGGTTACTTTAATTCCGTGATAAAACTCCTGTTCCTTATAATCTTTGCGCAAAGGATAGCCTTCCCAATCCATAGGTAATAGAATTCGACGCAGATCCGGATGCCCTGTAAAAACAATTCCGTACATATCAAATGTCTCACGTTCCTGCCAGTTGGCTGTTCTCCATACATCTAGAACAGATGGAATTTCAGGCAAGTGCTTTTCATCACCTCTTTCTGTTTCAACTTTCAAAATAAATGATGTATTAAACGGTATGGAATACAGATGATAGATAACTTCTACTGTATTTATTGTTACGCCATTATCTAAACCCGTAATACATGATAATTGATCAAAGAAAAAACGTTCATCATCACGAAGAAACAAACATATTTCTTTAACATGTTCTTTCTTCACTATCAATTGAGGCTGTAAAAAATTCACATGCTCGCCTGACACAACTTCAGCCCCTAAAGATGTTATTATTGCTTCTTTAATATCATGAAACGTATTCGTCATACACCTACGTTTTCAGATTTATGTTTTGCTAAAAAACGTTCTACCGCTTTGGGTTCAACCAATGATTCCTGTCTGATTTTTTCCTGCAGTTTCAGAAATCCACCGATTAAGGCTTCTGGTCTTGGCGGACAGCCAGGAACATATATATCAACCGGTACAATTCTATCCACCCCTTTTACAACATGATACCCATGTTCCCAATAAGGTCCACCACAATTTGAGCAGGAACCCATCGAAATAACATATCTCGGTTCAGGCATCTGTTCGTATAAGCGTTTAATTCGATCCGCCATTTTAAAGGTTACAGTACCAGCGACTATCATAACATCCGATTGACGTGGCGTTGCACGTGGTATAATACCAAAACGATCCAGGTCATATCCGGAGGTAAAGGTCTGCATCATTTCAATGGCACAGCAAGCCAAGCCAAAACTCATCGGGAATAATGAAGACAAACGTGCCCAGTTCAATACATCCTCAAGCTGAGAAACGACAATGCCACCTTGCCCGAATTTATGATCCAGTAAACTCATACGATTACTTCTGAGTATTTATCATTTACTGCCTTGTATAAATCACCAGGCACTTTGGAATTAAAAACTTCAGCCTTTACTTCAGGTTTGTTCCAATCCAGATACCCTTTTCGCCACACATATACCAGACCAATAAATAACATACCTAAGAATAAGAGCATTTCTATTAAAGCAAATATTGTCCAGGAACCATCCGTAGCCTGATCAAGACTATGATTTCCATATATAGTAGCAACAGGAAACAAGTAAATTATTTCAACTTCGAATAAAACGAATAAAAGAGCAATCAAATAATAACGGGAATTCATATTAACCCAGGCAGAACCGACGGCATCTTCACCGCATTCGTAAACAGAAAGCTTCTCAGCGTTTGGCCTTGAAGGACGAATAAGAGCAGCCACACCAACGCCAATCAATACAAAAACAATTCCTGTTATGATAAATAAAAGAATACTTCCGAATTCGGAAATCTGAGATATTTCAGAGGGTTGCATAAATACAAATGTACAAAAAGGAAGGAATTGTACAGGGAAAACTTATCTGAAAAAAGAATAGATAAAATTCATGATTGAATCTGTAAATAAAGCTGTTATTGGAGCCCAGAATACGGCACTTACAAACATATATAAGATAATGCGTTTTTTATGTTCCCCGAAAGATATTGCAATCAAGGTACCTCCAACAGGTGAAAATAGAATTGGAGTAAAAAAAGAAATTCCAAGTAAGCCCCATTTACTCCAGACTTTAACAATCCTTCTGGTCTTATTCGAAAATACCTTTCTATCCTTAAACATTGTTTTTTTTAGAAACCCATAAAATATATCCCCAAACAAAGTCGTCAATAAGATAACGCTGAACATCATACCTGTAATCATCAATATTACAGTTTCCCAAATAGACAGGTTAAATAATTTTGCACTAAACGATCCTACAGCATATTTAAAGCTGCTGGCCATTATTACTGTAAAATATTGTACTGCTTTTACCCACATGATACAAATATAAGGGCTAAAGCCGATAATTGCGAGTTATTAAATTATTGTCTGGTAGGCGATTTAAAAGGTTACAAAATAATAATCCAGTATATTTACGGGATTATTCATAATAAAAATATGATACGTAGTATTACTCTTTTTTCAGTACTAATACTTTTGCTTCAGAGTGTAAAAGCTTTAGGCCAGGGCACTTATCAGCCTATGAATACAGGAGCATACCAATTATTGGATCGTTATGAGGTACTTAGTGGCAGAATAGATCCTTCGATTCATAGTTCCTTAAAACCCTATAACAGAGAATATATTAATCGTTTTGTTGATTCATTACCGACTTCAATAATTCAAACCAAACAAGATAGTTTTAATGTTAATTATTTTAAGATAGACTCCTGGGAATGGTCAAATGCTAAAATTGCAGACTCAAAGAAAGGTTTATTGAAACATTTCTATACAAAAAAAGCTGATTTTTACTCTGTTAATGAAAAAGACTTTGATTTACATATTAATCCTGTCCTATATGTCACAGCAGGAAATGGGGCTGGAAATACACAAAGTAATTATACATATCTTAACACCAGAGGATTAGAAGTAAGAGGTCGAATAGCAAAAAGAGTTGGTTTTTATAGTATGCTGGCAGATAACCAGGGAGCATTCCCTAATTATGTGAACAATAAGGTAAATTATTATACAATACCTGGTGCTGATACCCCAATTGTACCCTATGAAGCATTTGCCAAAACATTCAAAACAAACGGTTATGACTTTTTTACGGCCAGAGGGTATGTTACATTCGAACTGGTAAAAAAATATATTGATGTTCAGGTTGGTTACGATAAAAATTTTATTGGAAACGGATATCGTTCATTGGAACTTTCGGACATAGGAGGTCCATATTCCTTCATCAAATTAAACACCCGAATCTGGAAATTCCAATATCAGAATATTTTTGCCCAAATGACTGGTCAGGTTGGAAATGCCAGTGGCATGTATCCTAAAAAGTATGCGGCGTTTCATCATCTTTCATTAAACGTTACTAAAAATTTCAATATAGGATTCTTTGAATCGGTAATATTTGGGGCAGCCGATTCAAGCAAACAAGGTTCTTTTCAAATCGCATATATGAATCCGGTTATTTTTTATCAAGCAATAGAGCCGGCAACTAATGGTACACACAATAATGCCATGCTGGGATTGGATTTCAAGTATAACTTCCTGAAACATTTTTCCTTTTACGGACAAATAGTATTTGATGAATTTATATTAAAAGATGTTGTCAATCGTACTGGTTGGTGGGGTAATAAACAAGCTTTACAACTTGGTTTGAAATATTTCAATGCATTCGGCATTAAAAATCTGGACTTACAAGGCGAAACAGATATTGTAAGACCATATATGTATACACATGCAAGTTCTTATACCAGCTATACAAATTACAATCAACCTCTTGCAGATCCTATGGGCGCGAATTTTGAAGAATTTATTGGTATTATGCGTTATCAACCTGTACCTAAATTAACCATTCAAGGGAAAATGATCTATTATATATGGGGGGATGATAGTTCACAAACATCTACGGCAGTTAGTGATAATAACGGGGGAAATATTTTCAAAAGCTATAATAACATTGCTACAGCAAATACCTATAACAATAAAATAGGTCAAGGCATAAAAACGGATATATTATTCCTGAGTTTGCAACTTTCTTATCAAATAAGACATAACTTGTTTCTGGATTTTACTGGTGTATATAGAAGACAAACAAGTGAATTAGTTTCAAGAACTTATAATACAACCTACGTATCCTGTGGTATACGACTTAATATACAACCACGCAATTATGAATTCTAACTTCTAATAATGAAAACTTACTTACGAATTATTTCTTTCGCAAAGCCCTATGCAACCTTTGCGGTACCTTATTTCATCTTTGCATTACTATCTACTGTATTTGGCTTCATAAATTTCGCTTTTTTAATGCCGATACTGGATTTGTTATTTAATGCAACCAAAAAATTCGATGAACTAACCAAACCAGTACCTGCATTAAGCATAGAATATTTTAAAGGTATACTTGACTATTATACAGCACTGCTAATACGAGATTATGGGAAAAGTACTGCATTAATCTTCATTGCAACCTTTCTGATTTCCACCAATCTTCTAACCAACGGATTCAAGTATGTCTCACAATTGGTCAATATCCGTATGAGAAATATGGTTATATACAGGTTGCGTGAACGCTTGTTCAATAAAGTTGTCAATCTGGATGTTGGTTATTTTACTACACAACGTAAGGGAGATCTTATGTCCAGAATGACAAATGATTTATCTGAAATTGAAAATTCCGTGGTAGGAACATTGGAAGTTTTCTTTCGCGATCCGTTTACACTGATAATTTACTTTGCTGCATTATTACTCATACAATGGGAATTGATGGTACTTACACTGTTAATCTTACCAGTTGCAGGTATAGGAGTATCCGTTATAGGCAAAAAACTAAAAAAACAATCAGTGGAAAGCCAGAAATCTGTTGGAGAAATTCTTTCATTAATTGATGAAGCAATCACCGGAATCAGAATTATCAAAGGATTTATTGCTGAAAATTTTATCATCAACAGATTTAATACACAAGGAAGATATTATGCCCAATTATCCAAATCAATGGGTAAAAAAAGAGAATTAGCTTCACCGCTTACAGAATTCATGGGTGTTTCAATTGTCGCACTTATCTTATTTATCGGTGGAAATATGGTATTTAATGGAAAACTGGAAGCCAGTGCTTTCTTTTTGTTTATTATTTCCTTTTATAAAATACTTGAACCGGTTAAAAGTATTGCATCATCTGTTACCTCCATACAGCGCGGTATTGTAGCCGGTAATAGAATTTTCACTATTCTTGACACCGAAATAGCCGTAAAAGATGTTGCCCAACCTAAGGTATTAACGGAATTTGAACATTCGATCACCCTAAAAGGTGTTTGTTTTAAATACGAAGAAAATGAGGTATTGAAAAATATTACCTTTGACGTTCCCAAAGGGAAACTTATTGCACTTGTAGGACCAAGTGGAGGTGGTAAATCCACACTCGTTGATTTGATTCCAAGATTCTACGATCCACTTTCAGGTTCCGTTGATATTGATGGCGTTAATATCCGTGAATATAGTATCCATTCATTGCGCTCACAAATAGGAATTGTTACACAGGAATCTATACTGTTTAATGACTCCATTTTCAACAATATAGCATTTGGTCTTCCCAATATTACTCAAGAAGATGTCGAAAGAGCTGCTCAGATTGCAAATGCACATGAATTCATTTTGAAAACAGAACACGGCTATCAAACATCCATCGGTGAACGTGGAATGAAGTTATCCGGAGGTCAGCGTCAGCGTCTAAGTATAGCACGTGCAGTATTAAAAAACCCTGCGATATTAATATTGGATGAAGCTACTTCTGCATTGGATAATGAATCTGAAAAGTTGGTACAGGAAGCCTTGAATAATTTGATGAAGGATAGAACTTCAATTGTGATTGCCCACCGTTTGAGTACGATAAGACATGCAGATGTGATTTTAGTACTGGATAAAGGAGAAATCAAAGAAAAAGGAACGCACGAAGACTTAATGCAATTGGAAGGCATATATCACAATTTACACCAACATGCGTCAGAGTCCAGTGGTATTATGGAATAATATTGATCTTTTATTAGAACACCGTATTATAAAAAACTACCAGTCAAGCCAGACTGGTAGTTTTTTATAATAATGCAATGGGAAACTACTTTTAAATGACATTCTTTTGAATTGCTTTGTACCAAACTATTTTCCGATCACTACAATTTCCCTACAACAAACAGAACATGAATTTCACCCTCAGAGTAATAACTAATGATCTAACACCCTAAAGTTTCATTATCGATCATCGATCCAAGAATATCAACCGGAAATAACCAATAAAACAAGAAGAGCATGTATGATACATGCTCTTCTTGTTTTATTGGTTGGATTAATAATCTATGGACTATGTTTTTCTTAACAAATGTTGTTTGCCATGGAATTTGGCTTTGTGATTATTTGTAAACGTGTACGTTAAACCCGCTGCGAAAATAAAATAACCATCATTATGTTTTGGATCCCCTCTTTCCATATGAGATAATTGCTGATTAGATACTGGAGCACCATTATAAGACATTTGAGCAGCTAATCCATTTGCTCCTCCCGGAAGACTATTAGGGTCCTGATAATGATACGAATGAACGCCATCAATATAATCTGTTGTAGTAAACCGGTATCCACCTTCGAACATAAAGTTCCATTTGTAACTATAACGCAGTTTAAAACCAATCCCAACTGGAATAGCCATTGCTACACTTCCATAACTACCTCCATTTAAATGTAACGGACGCAAGTCAACCCATTTGTTTGTACCAGGAACTTTACCATATGGGTCATATGTAAAGAAACCCACACCGCCAAATACATAAGGGTTTATCAATGTTCTTCTACGCATCATTTTTTCATAGGGGAACAAATCAATTTGCCCAAGAGCCAGCATTTCAAAATTTGTTGATCTGAAATCAAGATTTCTTGTTTGTGTATAATAATCACCGGAATAAAGCATAAAGGTTCTTGCTTCTAATCGCAGACTTAACCTTTTTTTCAAATAAGTTGTACGAACTGAAATACCTAATGACAGTTGTGGCCTGAATCTAAAACAATTTAAACTTTTACAAAGATCTCCGTAATAAGTAGCATATCCTGTATTTCCGTACAACGTTATTGTTTCTTTCTTCTTTATGTTTTTAAAGGATATTCGTGGTTCTGCACGTTTATGACTTCTATACTGCCCTTCGTACAGTCGATGAGCATTTTGGCCACTAGCCTCGAAAAACACTACTTGAAGCAGCAAAAATGTAATAAAGGATAATAGTCTTAGTATAGCCATACACTGATTTATAATTGTATCAAATCTCAATAAATTCTAATATCAATTCTTTTAACAACATTCACTTAAAGCACCAAATTACAACAATTTATATAATCAAAAAACTGTGCGCTCCATTTTTAATACAAAGTTTATATGTTACAAGTACTCTTTGCATCAAAAAGTGCTTAAATATTAATATTCTTTGTTCATATCAATATTATATGCACGCATACCATGTTCACTAATATCCAGACCCTCAATCTCTTCTTTGGCTGGAACACGTAAACCTATCGTTTTACTAAACACTGTAAAAACAATGTAAGAAACTGGAAACACAAACAAAGCTATAACAACAATACCAATTAATTGTGAAATACTCTGATCTATTCCGCGAAGATTCCCAAATAAACCAACAGCAAGTGTACCGAACACACCACAAATTAAATGAACTGAAGTTGCTCCAACTGGATCGTCTACTTTTACCCGATCAAAAAAGACTACAGCAAAAACAACTAGTGCACCTGAAATAAGTCCTATAACGATGGAATCTGTTGGACTCATCTGATCAGCACCAGCTGTAATGCCAACCAAACCACCTAAAATACCATTTAATACCATAGATAAATCCAGATTTTTTAAATATACCGCACCAGTAACCATTGCTCCAATTGCCCCTGCCGAAGCGGATAAACATGTTGTAACCAATACCAATGATGTCAACGCTGGATTAGCAGACAATACCGAACCTCCATTAAAACCAAACCAACCAAACCACAATAAAAATACCCCAAGAGTAGCTAGAGGAATACTATGACCAGGAATTGGATTAATTTTACCATCCACGTATTTCCCAATGCGAGGACCAATGACAATTACTCCAGCCAATGCTGCCCATCCTCCAATACTGTGTACAATCGTAGAACCAGCAAAATCGTGAAAAGATGGAAGATCACCACCTATAGTATTCAACCAACCGCCACCCCAAGACCACATCCCAACAATCGGATAAATTAAACCCGTTAAAACTAATGTAAAGGCAACATAACTGGTAAATCGAATCCGTTCTGCCACTGCACCTGACACGATTGTAGCAGCAGTAGCGGCAAACATGGCTTGAAATAAGAAAGCTGTCCAATAGGTGAACCCTGAATTGTATGACAGATCAAGATTGCCGTTATCCAAGCGTGGAGATTCCAATCCAAAACCTGAAAATCCAAAGAATTTACCAGCAGAATCATCACCCGGATGCATTAAATTATATCCCCAAAGTGCAAATACAATCAAACCCAAAGCAGGTGTAATGGTATTTTTAAATAAAATGTTAACGGTATTTTTTGAACGTGATAAGCCTGATTCTACTGCAGCGAAACCCACATGCATGATAAAAACCAATGCTGTGCAAATCATCATCCAAACATTATTTACAGTAAGTAATACGTTTGATATCTTGCTATTTGACAAAGCCAAATCAGCATCAGAAGCCAAAGTATCTATGGATACATTCGATGTAATTGCTTTTAATGAATCAACCATTAAAGGCACTACTGATGATAATGAATCTAATACCTCTTTCGCCATCGTAAATGCTGTTCTTCTTTATTATTTTTTCGAAAAGAAATTATTGAAGTGCTGGAACCCCTCTTTCACCTGTCCGGATACGAACACAATCTTCTATGTTTGAAACGAAAATTTTTCCGTCTCCCAACTCTCCTGTTTTACAGGTATCTACAATACATTTAATAACTTCTTCTACCTTTTCACTAACTATAATTTCAAGTTTTGTTCTGGCTATATACCCCAAATCATATTCTACGCCTCTGTAGACAGCTTTTTCGCTTGGCTGGTGACCAACCCCTTTTACATCCGAGTAAGTAAAAAATTGAATTCCCATTTTCTTTAAAGCTTCTTTTAGTTCCAGAAACTTGGAAGTACGAATTATTGCTTCAATTTTTTTCATACTACTCTTGATATTTAATTTATTGAATAGGCATTATATAGTACTAACTTAATATTTTCTTTGAAATTGTAATAATCTAATAAAACAATTCTTCCGAAAACAACCTTTAATCTCTTAATCAATATAGATAAAATAAATATAATCCAATTATTCAATATTACAAATTGATTATAACTGATAATTAAGCATTCTGTTTTAGCAATTATTCATCTGATAACATATAAAAAATTAAAGTTTATTTAAAGAATTAAAAGACATATCTAACAAATAGAGAGTTAACTTTTAAAAGTGGATTTAAAAGGTATTTGAACGATCTTTTCTTGATATTGTTTTTTTTATAATTCATTCAAATACTATTTAGTAGGCACCATATATGATTTTTTATATTTAAGAATAAGATTTCAAATAACTTAATAAGTTAAAAACCAATTGGCCATCATTATTAAAAAAAGAAGTTTAATGTAGAAATCAATTAAATTTAAACGTTACAAGAATCGTAATATTGGTTTATACTTTCACTATAGACCAGTCATTTAGCTACATTTACAAATACTTAAACATATAAAAATGTTCGTTTCAACAAATCCATTTTCCCGAAAAACGATTATTGAAATTCCTTTTCAATCCAATGAAATTCTTTTAGCCAAACAGATTTTGGCAAGCTCAACTTTCACTGTTTGGAAGACTATACCTTTTGAACAAAAAGTGATTTTTTTCAAAAAATTAGCCCAAATACTTAAAAATAAAAAGCAGGAAATCGCAGGTATGATGACTCAGGAAATGGGTAAAACTATTTCGGAAAGTGCTATCGAAATCGAAAAATGTGCATGGACAATCGATTGGTACTGCGAACATGGCAAACAGTTTTTACAAGATACCATTGCAATTGAAAGCAAAGACGAACTGGCATATATACGATTTGAACCTTTAGGTACCATTTTAGGTATCATGCCCTGGAATTTTCCATTCTGGCAAGTCTTTCGTTACGCCATTCCGACACTGTTCGCCGGAAATGTGACACTCTTAAAACATGCACCAAACGTTGGACTATCCGCACAATGTATTGAAAATTTATTTTTAGAGGCTGGATTTCCAGAAGGCGTTTTTCAATGTGTATTTATCTCTGTTGAAGATTGTGAAAAGCTTATTGCATCTCCTTATGTTCAGGCTGTCACATTCACTGGAAGCTCTTCAGCCGGAAGAAAAATTGCTTCTCAAGCTGGTCACTCTTTAAAAAAATGTGTGCTGGAACTTGGAGGAAGTGATCCTTTTATCATTCTGAAAGATGCCGATATAGATTTTACTGTAAAGCTTGCAATTAAAGGCAGGCTTCAAAATAATGGTCAAAGCTGTATCGGAGCCAAACGTTTTATCATTCATGAAACGATTTATGAAACCTTTCTCAGCAAATTAAAACATGCCATTTCAGAATTAGTTATTGGAGACCCAATGCTGGAAACAACTTATATAGGCCCCCTAGCGCGTCCAGACTTAAAGGAACAATTAAAAAAACAAGTAAGGTTATCCGTAGAAGCAGGAGCATCCGTATATTATGCACATCCTTTCAATGACAATGATTCAAACTTTTTTTCTCCAATAATATTAGAAAATATTCCACTCAATAGTCCAGCAAGAAAAGAAGAATTATTCGGCCCTGTATTTATATGTTTTAAGGTTAACAATGAATCAGAAGCTATTCATATTGCGAATGAAACATCTTTCGGCTTAGGTTCATCGATTTGGACAACAAATATTACCGAAGCAGAATTACTCGCACGCGATATACAAGCTGGATCAGTATTCATAAACGGTATAACCAAATCAGATGCACGAGTTCCTTTTGGAGGAATAAAAGACTCTGGCTATGGACGGGAACTTTCGGCCTTTGGAATGCATGAATTCACAAACATTAAGACGTATTATATTTCTAAATCCTAGTTCGTATTAACATACATAGATATAAGATCTTTCAAATAAGAATTATTTAGTAATTGTTTCAAATGTGAGAACTTCAGGTGTAAAGCAAAGTATAAAGATAAGGAGAGATATCCAGCCAATAACTTTTCGTTTATTGTCTAACGGACGCTCATCAATCGCCGGTGGATGAAATACTCCCAAAAAGCGCCCGATTAAAAACGCATATAAAAGCCAACCATTAAAACCTACCACTGCCGGGAACAGAAATTCAATAAGAAATTGTCCGGTAAATATGGCAACAGCCGTTAACAAAGCATTCAGAAACTGATTATACATTCTTGCAAACAAAATATATAAAAAACCTATATACAATAGTCCAAATTCAAGCTGATCAGAACCATTTGCTGTAAAGAAATTTATACCTGAGATATTATCCTTAAACATTCCCAATCCTGCAACAAAAACAAAGCAAACAAAAGCTACCGAAGACACTTTTCTATGCCCGTTTACACCAAATAAACCATATATAACATGACCGCCATCCAACTGTCCTATTGGCATCAGATTTAAAGCCGTAAAAAACAATGCAAGATACGCTGCAAATAAAAGTGGGTAATGAAATAGTTCAAATGAATTTGGAATCTTATCACCCTGATACGAAAATATTTTTTCAAATAACCAGAACAATATATTTTTCCCTACTGCGACTTCAGTAAATTCAGTTTGATAAACCTTTTCAGGTTTCTTCAAAGAAGTTTCCGATTTGCTATTAAGAATGTAATCCAATGAATCTTTTGCATAGTTAGCGTTTACAATACTATCACTTTGAGCTTTAAGATATCCATATTTGTAAACATGGTCTTCATAATTACCATCGAATTTCTGATAATCGGGGTGAATGGAATATATGTATTCTTTTTCAGGCAAGGTTGCGAATCCGATCGTTAGTAAAAGTAATGCAGCGATAAAGCCCGCCAGAGGACCGGCAACACCAATATCAAAAATGGCTTTTCTGGAAAAGGCCAGACCCTTCATTCGAATAAATGCCCCAAATGTGCCTATTGATGGCATTCCAGGAAAATAAAATGGAATATAATACGGAAGTGTTGTTTCTACATTATTTCGTTTTGCAAAGAAATAATGTCCAAACTCATGAATCGTAAGGATGCCTAAAAAAGGAATCGAATATTTTAAACCACTCAGAATAATATCCCATCCTTTAACATTTTGAAGGCCTATCCAGTCAGCACCGGAAAGAGTTGTAGTTATAAGAGTAAGTAAAAAAAGAGCAATATGAATGAACAGTTGTTTATATTTCTTAAGCATATTTCAGTAATTCAATTAAATCATTTGTTCCCTGAACATGTAGTGCTTTGATTCCTGTTTGTATAGCACCATGGATGTTATCTGCATTATCATCTAAAAAAACAGTTTCCTCTGCTTTTAATAATTTATCAGACAATACTCTTTCATATATTGTTGTATGAGGTTTGATTAATCCCAAATCATACGAATACCATGTTGTTTCAAACAATCTTTCCAAGCGGTCTATGCCATTGGTTTCATGAAGTATATTATTCACTTCATGTATGTGAACAGGATTGGTATTACTTAACAGAAACAGCCTGTAGTTTTTTGATAGTGACTTAATCCGGTCAATTCTGTTTTCAGGGATGGTAATAAGTAATCTGTTCCAGGCATCGATGATTTGTTGATCTGAAACACTAGTGGCTAATTGAAGCAAATCTCTTATATTTCGAAGAAAAGAATAATTGCCAATCATGCCTTTTTCAAAATCAGAAAAGAAGGTTGCGGAATGATATCTTTTCGAAACTTCGTGTATTGGCAAAGAACTTAGTTCTGAAAACGCATCAAATGTCTTTTCGAAATCAATATCAATAATTACAGCACCTAAATCGAATATGATATTCTTTATATTTTTAAAATCAGTCATATAGTACAATTGACATACTTTTGCATAAAGTACATATATTTCGAGCTAAGTTAAACCATCATACATAAAATAAAAAAACCCCGCTAGTGCGAGGTTTTTGTGGGCCCTGTTGGGATCGAACCAACGACCCCCTGATTATGAGTCAGATGCTCTAACCGTCTGAGCTAAGGGCCCTGAAAATAATGTATATTTATTTTCGGACTGCAATGTTACGGAAATGAACTCAATTTAGCAAGAATGGCTTAAAATACTATTCTGCTGTGCTTTTGCTAAATCCTTATATAGCTGATTAAAAGAAATTTCTAATGCGATAAATACTTAGCTTAGCATAATTAAATTGATTCCTGTTCAATATATCTATCTTAACCAGAATCCGTATTTATCGCTTATATCTTTTCAATTTATCATCACTGTATAGCAATCAAAAACAGAATTACATAATTTGGGAATAAATCTCTGGATCAAAATCATTAAAAATATTTACGTATTGTATGTCAGGTGTTTACTCCGCCATTAAAGGCGTTTTATCTTTTCAGCTATTTATGTTATTGACAATTACAATAACATTCATCGGAACACCTATCGTTTTATCATTGATTGATAAAGAGTCTTATGGTCTATGGATTCTTATTTCTCAGGCCATTTCGTATTTTGCATTATTTGATTTTGGTTTAAGCTTAGGTATGTATAAAATACTTACTGTAAATAGAACGGCTTCCAACCAGGAACTATCCGAAATATTATCTACCTCATTTTTCAGTATGTTGTTAATCGGCATTGTTTTATCACTGATCGGAACTGCCGCTATTCCGCTGATTCAGCACAGTTTAAAAATTAAAAAAGAATCACTGGACGTGACCTATTTTCTTTTTATCTCATTATTAATTCTAAATCCCTTATTATTACCATTCAGACAAATATGCTCTGTTTTTCATGCACACCAGAAACAATTCCTAAGCAATACACTTCAATTTATTGCCTTCACACTGAATATGCCGTTAAATATACTTTTCCTGTATTTGGGATTTGACCTATGGGCATTTGTTTACTCAAGTTGTATCGTTGCAGTCATTATTGTATGTGTGAATACTTATTTTTTCTATACAAATTATCCTTCCGTCTCAATAAAGCCTTCATTCTATAATCGCAGATGGCTACCTCAAATGTATCGTTATGGTATTTTTTTATTTATCAATTATATAGCGTGGTTATTGGTTTCTTCAACAGATCGATTGCTTATAGGATCATTGATCTCTTTAACAGCAGTAACGGTATTTTCACTATCTGTAAGACTTCCGGAGGTATTACTAAGTCTTACATTCACCATCACTGATAATTTCTTTCCACTAATGTCTGAAGTTGGATCAACAAACGATTCCGAAAAATTCAAAACAATACACCATAAATTAATGTTGTTTTCAGTAACATTTTCAACGATAATAGCCTGGATGATTTTTTTATTTGACGAATCTTTCGTTTACTTCTGGGTTGGTAACAACAACTTTATAGGATCAGATATTATTGCTATCATTTCTATACTTTTCATTATCCACACAATTCGTCATGTAAGCACTGCCTGCCTGAATAGTGCAGGCCTTGTTAAAGGTTATAGCTTAGTTTTTCTATTTGAAGGGATATTAAATCTTGGCTTATCGATTTGGCTGGGGAAACTATATGGAGTAACTGGAATTATGCTGGGAACAATTTGTGCTTGCCTGATTACTTCAGGATGGTACACACCTTTTCTAGCTAAAAGATATATGAAAATAGGATTAAGGGAATATTTATTAATACCGATAATAAGACCGGTATTTATTCTGAGCTTTATCGGGATCGGTATTTATTACTTATTAAAGTATTATCAAATTGAATTAATCCATTCATTAGTTGAATGGATAGGCTTCTTATCATTAACACTAATAGTCTTTATCTGTGCATCGTGGTTTCTGATTCTAAAAAACAATTTCAAAGAAGATATTGAAAGGATAAAAACTCGATTGTATAAATAAAGGAATAATAATTTATATAAGCTGTTGCTCAAAATGCCTAAGAATAGAATCAATACTCAAATAAGATTCTGCATATTTTCGTGTTCGATGTGATATCACAACGTGATCCTGATCTAAAATTTTCATCAGTGTTTTTACAAATTCTTCCGTATTCTCAGGTTCGCTGATATAGCCTAACTGATGCTCTTTAACCATTTGAAATAAGGAAGTGTCAGGATCTGCGGTCACTAAAGAAATTCCGCCAGCAGATAAAATACTCATGAACTTCGATGGTAATGCCAAATCTCCAGCAGATTTTTTCTGTAGCACTAAATGAATATCAGCAGTAGCTAAAAAAGAAGATAATTTATGATAAGGTTGTAAAGATAAGAAACGAACGTTCTGCTCAACACCTTTTTCCAAAACATAAGCTTTTAACCTTTCTTTAGAAGCTCCTTCACCAGCAATCAAGAATAGGACATCTTTACGACCGAGCAACTGCTCAGCAGCCTCTATTATCATATCTATACCTTGCTTTTCCCCAAGATTTCCGGAATATAGAATTACACGTGTATCTAATGGAATCCCCAACTCTTCCCGCATTGATAATTCTTTACATAATGGTTTTATAAAATTTGTATCAACCCAATTAGGAAGCATTATAAATTTATCTTTAGAAATACCTTTTTCCATAATACGCATTCCCATTCCTTCACTAATAGAGGAAACTTTATCAGCTCTGGAAAGCCAGAAATATTCAATTTTTGCCAATATGGATAATAGGGCTTTATTCTTAATTAATCCTAATTCCCTGGCAGCATCAACTTGTAAATCCTGGATATGAAAGACCCATTTTGTTTTTGGATGAATTATTTTATACAAAAATGGCCATACTCCTATAACCAAAGGTGGATATGGTGATATAATTAGATCATATTTCTTAAATATTGCACGAATCCAATAAAAAGTTGATGAAAGTAAAAAACTGAATTCATGAATCATCCGGGATAAACCAGTAACCGATTGAGGAACATATAAGGGACTACGCCTTACCTTTACACCGGATATTATTTCCGTATGCCACCATTTTCTTTTATAAGATTCAGCAATTTTCCATTGAGGATAATAAGGCATGGCGGTAATAACCTCAACATCATGCCCTTGTTTGGCCATCCAAGCCCCCATTTCCCCTGTATACTTACCAATACCAGTTAAATCCGGCGAATAATTAATTCCGTATAATAATATTTTTGCCACACCTCAAAAGTAAGTCTCAAAACTTAAATAACAAACCCTGATTCTGATTAATTAATCAATTAAATACTGTTTAAACATATTTTATCTATCGTAAATGATTGATAAAACACGTATAAATTTCTAATCAAATTTTAATGTAACGATAGCCTCAATAAATAATGGGCTTAGGCTGGTTAAAAGGCACTAATTGCATAGCAAAAAGAATTCCATTTTTTGAATAACTGTCAAGACTTATTCAAAAAATATTTCAAAATTGTTCGATAATTGCTGTTGGATTTAACGATATGATATTTGGTGATTCATATCATTTTTCAAGAACGTTAGTCATAAATTTTTATATGTAAACTTTCCTATTTACATAAATGCTGCAAATTAATCGATAAAAAAGAAATCATTTGATATCCAACGAAGTAGGAGTTTACTAATATCGATTAAGAATTTTGAATGATTTAATTGCAAATAAAAATATAATAATAAATTTCACTTGAAAGTAAATTAATAATCTTAACTTCAAATCAAGTCGTTTAAAGAAATGCTGTGCAAAAAAATGACAACAACATTCTGAAATAATTATTATGAGTGTTATCTGGATTATTGATGACGATGATATTTTTCAATTTATTACCCGGAAGTCAATTGAAAAAATTGATAAAAACAGGAATATTATCACCTTTTCAAATGGGCAAGAAGCCATAAAGTCCATTAATCAAACCCGAGAAATACCCGACGTTATTTTACTAGACATTAATATGCCTATTATGGATGGATGGGAGTTTCTCAACAAATATGAAGGTATAAGAGATTCTAAAGATAAAAATACGCACATTTATATGGTTAGCTCTTCTATTGATAGTAAAGATTTGGCTAAAGCTCAAAACTCCATTCATATCACCGATTATATAACCAAACCAATAGATGAAAGCAAAATGATTGAAATATTATCCAATCCCAATTAATAAAATATTACTAAATAATTTGCTGTTGCTGCTTTCGTAAAGCAAATTCATTTTCTTTCTTTCATAAATACAGCCGGATTGCCTGCATATACTTTACCTCCCTCAATACTTTTATATACACTACTTCTTGCCCCTATTACTGCACCTCTTCCAATAGTAACACCTGGTGCTACAAAAACATCTGTAGCAAGCCACGACTCATCTTCAATAGTTACCGGGCAATTATAAATAGTAAATTCAGGTTTTGTATAATTATGTGAACCAGTACATATATAAGAGCGCTGAGAAATCACCGTATTATTGCCAATAAATATATTGCCAAGAGAATATAATACTACATCATCACCAATCCAGGAATGATCACCAATCTGAACTTTCCATGGATATGTTATTTTAGCTGTTGGTCGTATAATTACACCCTTGCCGATTTTTGCTCCGAACAAGCGTAATAAGAAACGTCTCCAGCCATATAAAATTTGTGGAGATGTACGAAAAAGCAAACCTTCGGTAATCCACCACAACTGTACATACCAACCGGGTTTACCTCTGAAGTTTTCCGGCATTCTGAATAATGATAGATCCTGCATATAGGTTATAATGATTTTTTATTTATACTTAAGCATGATTGATTCAATCTCTGCAACAAATCTCTTACTATCAAATCTTATTTGTGAATCCATTCGAGTCTGATCAGCCTTTTTCAATAGCTCTTCAAGATTTTTCTCTACAAACATCAACTTCTCAGCAAGATCATTTGCATCCTTTTTATTGACAAGAATAACGGAAGGATACCCTGCAATATCCATAATACCTCCCTGATCTGTTGTAATTACAATATGGTTGGTAACATACGCTTCAATAATACTTATTGGTTGACCTTCCATGGTATAGTAGGTAGGTAATACAAAGACATTTGTTTTCAGTAAGAGTTCCTTTTTACGTTCAAGATTAAGATTGCCATAATATTTAACCTTTTCACCAAGTTGTTCAATTCTGAAATAAACTTCCGATGAAATTTCCTGTTCTAATTTTCCTGCAATATGTAACTCAAAATTAACTCCTCTATTGTACAATAATATAGAAGCTTCAAGCAGTTCAATGATTCCTTTTTCTTTCATCAAATTACTTAGATATACAATTCTAAGATGCGAAGTTTTTTGTATCAAAGGAATATTTTCAATAAGTGCCGGATCAAAAAAATTTTCCACTACATCAACTTTTGCTTGCAGCAATTTCGATTTCATTTCTCTGGCTAAAGATTCTGACAAACATATAACAGAAGATGCGTTAAGGATTATAGATTTAAATATATATTTCTTAATTCCCCGCAAATTACCGTACGCTTTTGCGGTATAGCCTCCATGTAAGTGCAAAATATATTTTTTCCCAAAACAAATACACACTAGTGAAAAAGGCAGATATTTTGCAAGCCCCCAAAATGTCTGACCAGGGGTAAAGTATACAACATTTGTTCTAATAACTTTAAATAACAAAAAATATATCTGAATAAATGAAAAGACTTTCTTAAAACTTAAGGAATCACCTTGATTTGTTGAAATAATTCCTGAATCTGTATTGATGGTTTCTACCAGATATTTCTCGCTGAGTTTTTTCTTTAAATAATCGTTACACACCGTAACTCCATTTATTACCGGAGGAAATGGTCCAACTATTAATACCTTCATTTATTAATAAACAATTTTATGATTTGCTAAATTAATCAAACACCAGACATATAATTAAAACATTGAAAATATTATTTCAGGCATTTATAAATCGAGCCAATATGACGAAATCATGTAATTATAAATCGATACATATGAAAGTTACACATTGGTTCCAAAATAAAAACGCCTCTAAATTATATAGAGGCATTTTGAAGATGTATTATTATGAATATATTATTACTCTTGCGTAAACTTATTCAATAACTGAAACATCCACTGATTGTTTTTTACAACCAGGTCTTCATCATAAAAAGAAGGTTCTTTTTTAATGTAGGGCCCTTCGATCAATTCATCCTGACATTTTTCAGCAATAACCTTGATGGAATCGATTGTCATTTCCATGTGAAACTGCAAAGCCAATACATTTTTACCGTATACAAAAGCCTGGTTTTCGCATGCTTCGCTTGAAAGCAAATTCGTTGCTCCTTTCGGCAAATCAAATGTGTCTCCATGCCAGTGAAAGGTATCCCATTTTTCCGGCAATGAAGCCAGTAATGAATGTTCCTTTCCTTGCGTAGTTTTGTGAACCGGCATCCAGCCAATTTCTCTGTAGGTGTTTTTATATACCTTAGCGCCCAACACTTCTGCAATCAGTTGTGCACCCAGACATACACCTATTACTTTTTTGCCACGCTCAATGGCTTTGGCTATTAATTGCTTTTCATGGTTTAGCCATGGATATTGCCCTTCGTCATAGACTCCCATCGGACCACCCATGACAATAAGCATGTCAAATAATTCTACAAAGGGCAATCGTGAGTCTTCATATAAACGTGTCGCTGTAACCTTGTTACTAGGACGTCTAATCCAATCCTCTATGCAAGCCAGTCCTTCAAAAGGTACATGTTGAAAATAATGAATATTCATACGCTTCTTCCTATCAATATCGAATAGCCTTCAAAAATACAGTATAAAGGTTTATAATTCAAGTTTTTAATTTTATGTTACCAGAATATTAAATGGGGGCATGAGTCGTACCCATTTAATAACATATAGACATGCAGATGCACTTTTTTCTGGAGTTAATTGTGTTAAAGTAATGAGGGATTATAAAGAGATTCTGAAGGTACTCACGTATTCTAAACGAATATGCTTTACAATTTCTATAACAGTATTATTTGCTTGTTTCAATTGAACCTTTGAAAAACAACAAATAATTATAGCTCCGTCTTGCCATTTTTTTCTTCCTTCGCCCCAAGTATAGACTCTTTTAATGAAATGAAATCGGAAAGAATAAATACAATAGTAATGAAATAGGACATTATTTCAAGCATTACCAATATTTTGGTTGCGTATGAATTCGGAACCACATCATAAAAACCAAGGTTGTTAAAACCCAGCATGCTGAAATAAATACATTCGAAGAATAATTCCGGATACGAAAGTCCTTGCGGCATTCCGTATAAATTACTCGGATCAATATTATACAAACAAAAGAAATCAACGGCAAATGAGGTAATCAATACCGCAATGTTAATCGTCATATATAATAAAAAGCGATGGAAGGCAACGTTTTCATTTATCACCTGCATAATCTTTTTATAACTCAGGAAAAATAAGGTGAAGAGTTTAACGCCGGCTATGGTCAAGACCAAGGCTGTATTAAATTTTGTACTGGTAACTTCCTGATCATCCAGATAAAAAATCGTGAAGCCCAGTGTAATAACAATGATATATTTTATGATGATTTCCTTATAATTCATAGGTCAACTGTAGATAGAATATTTAAGAAAATGCTTTTTGTAAATTTTCTTCTAATATATAATTTGGTGATAAAGTACAAACCCTCCAAGGGTTAACACAATAAAATGATTAGCTAATAATCAGGGAATCTTTGAGAGATTCCTTTATCCATATAAATGTTCATCGCTGAATTCTACATTGTTAGCAAATGTTTTCTCATTTTGATAAACATTTTAAGTATTCTTTAATTTTCAGTGCAGATTCTTTTCCAACAGATGCATCATAAATAAAAGCTCGTGTATCAGTAATGTTTTTTTCAGAAAAAATCTTAATTTCATTAATACTTAATTGTACAAATGCACTATAGGTATAACCGCTTCCACTACTAACTTTGACATCAACTTTTGATTCAGGTTTTGAAAATTTAGTCCCATCCTCAAATAATATATACAATCCCTTTTCACCGACATTTAATGTACTTCCATTTACTCTAACGCTTAGATAAATAATAGTTACCCCATTTTCAATAACTTTCATAAAACTAATCCCGTTTTCGCTTGGTGTAAAAAAGGTCCTTTTATCGTCGAATTTATCGACTTCAGATGTAATTTTTTCACAGAAAAATCCTTCTGGATACTCTAAACCTCCTACTACCTCTAGTTCAAAATTGTGTTCATATTTTGGGTCATAGTTATAGTAAATTTTACCTAATTCATCGTTTTCTATTTCTAGAGCATATTCTTTATTACTAAAGGAATACTTTGGAACGATTTCATATATTCCTATAACTTTAAATTCCTTCCCCACTAATTTTGTATAATCAGACACTGGTGAATATGTCGGTCCAGATGGAAAAGGCTTGTTTTTATTATCTTCTTTTGTAAACTGCTTTTTCTCTTTGTCAAATTCCAAGTAAAAATTTTTATAAGAATATTCTTGTAATGATTCAACAATGACTTTTGGTTTTACTACTTTATTAAGTAATAATTCAGGTTTGTCTTCTGGAAAACTCTGTCCAAATGATTTTATTAATACTAAACTAAAAAATGCTGTTAAAATAAATTTATTCATATCTGTATTTTATAAAATGTTTGCTAAAAATTTATTATCAGTCAAATATAGATTGTATGTCTTCCTTACTCAAGGTTTTAATAAATGTCTCTTCCGAACTGATGATATCGGATGCAAGCTTTAATTTATTCTTCTGCAAATTTAATATCTTTTCTTCAACGGTATTCTGCGTAATAAATTTATACGTAAATACTGTGTTCTTCTGTCCGATACGATATGCTCTATCCACCGCCTGTGCTTCCACTGCTGGGTTCCACCATGGGTCTAATAAAAACACATAATCCGCAGCGGTAAGATTTAAGCCTAAACCTCCTGCTTTAAGTGAAATCAAAAATATGCGTATCCCTTCATCATTTTGAAAATGCTCAACCTCCGCCTGTCTATCACGAGTAGAGCCATCCAGATAAGCGTATTTAATTCCTCTGGCATCCAGTTGTTTTGCATATAATTGAAGGTGCTTTACAAATTGGCTGAAGACAAGAATTTTATGATTCATTGCCAGCGCATTGTCCAGCATATAATTAACATCTTCCATTTTACCGGAAGTACCTTCAAAGGTTTCATCCACAAGCTTCGGATGATTGGCTATCTGTCTCAACTTCGTTAAACCCTGCAGCAATAAAATCTGGGAACCGGATAAGCCCTTTTCATCAATGGATTCCAAAATTAAATTTCGGTAATTCGATTTCGTTTTTTCGTATTCCTGCTCTTGTTCCGGCGACATGATACAGTACTTTACATTCTCAATTTTCTCCGGAAGGTCTTTTACAACCTGCGATTTCTGGCGACGAAGAATGAATGGTTTTATAATATTATATAATCGCTTCGTTTTTATTTCGTCGTGCTTTTTTTCAATCGGATTCAGAAATTCATTCCTGAAAAATTGCTGCGTTCCCAATAAACCCGGATTAACAAAAGTCATTTGCGACCATAAATCCATGGTACTGTTTTCAACAGGTGTACCGGTAAGTATGAGTTTATGTTTGCTGTTCAACTCTTTCACCGCCCGTGCAATAATGGATTCCGGGTTTTTGATTACCTGTGATTCATCCAGAATGGTATAGTGAAACTTATATTGCTTAAACAATTCAATATCTATACGAATCGTACCATAAGACGTAATGATCAGATCGTAATTCTGAAACTGATCAATATTTTTCTCCCGGTTTATACCGGTATAGTTTAGTATTCTTAAATCCGGTGTAAACTTTCTGGATTCCATTTCCCAGTTATACACCAGTGAAGTAGGCATAATTAATAGACTTGCCTGTCCATCTGACGAATCCCGTTGCGATTGCAATAAAGCCAGCGTCTGAACGGTTTTACCCAAACCCATATCGTCTGCCAGACAACCACCAAAATGATAGTCGTTCAAAAAGCGCATCCAGTTATAGCCCGCCTTCTGATATGGTCTCAATTCTCCTTTAAATGCTTCCGGCAATGGATAGTCTTCGATCTCCTGAAAATCACGTAAGCGTTCCAACTTACGATCCATGATTACTTCAGCAATATTTCCAGTTTGCAATTCTTTTACCAATGACATATGATGCTTGCGCAATTTCATATCATCGTTATCATGTTCCAGGAATGAAAATAAATCGGAATACTGACTGAACCACTCTTCTGGTATAACAGCTATTTCTCCGTTTGGTAATACAAACTCTTTTTTCTTTTTGAGAATATGCTGCTTTAATTTTATAAAAGGTATTTCGAATTCGCCAAAACGAACTACGGCATACACATCAAACCAGTCGTTGTTTTCTTTTACTTCCAGGCTTATGGAAGAAGAGCCAACAAAGTAGCGTTTTCCATCTTTCAGATTCTGACGGATGATAAGTCCATGTTCTTCCAGTATAGCTCTATTCACCGACAGCCAAGTAAATACACGTGATTTCTCCAGTGTAATTTTTCCGCCTTTAAATTCAATATCAGAATTACGCAACAGATGCAGGATTTCTTTTTCCTTATCGGTATTGCGTTTTACTTTATGAAACAGATAAGAGTCTGCTGTCTTTTCCATTTTCACATAAGACTGCAGCAGCGTGTCTGATGGGAATGTGAAATTTCCATATTGAAAATCCAGGCTTAATAAGATTTTATTTTCTTCCGGAAGTGTTGCTTCTTCGGTTCCCGCACCTGCAAAGAGTGATACCGGAGCCTTAACCGCTGCCAGTTCTGTAATGGTCAGTACCGGCTTCGGTTGATATTCCTCTGCATTAATGGTAAAGCCTTTGGCATGTACATCAAAAGAAGCGACGATCTGCGTTACGAATTTTTCGTAATACGTTTCTTCCATTTTCCTTGGAACAAGAATAAACTTCTTGTTCAGGAATGGCTTCAGTTTATTGCCATCAACATCTTTCTTGAAATGAAAAATGGTTGAATCCACCAATAGCCATGCCGGCATGCTGCATACGATGATGGCATTCTTATATTGAAAGTCTACTTTCTGACCTTCGTATTTTATCGTTGGGAAATAATGCGTATTCTCTTCGTTACGCATAAAGTGAAAGAGAATGCTTGCTTTTTCCGGAGCAATGGCCAATCGTTTCCAAGTAGGCTCCCCGTCGTGGCCCATTTCAAAGACCATCTTATTGCCCAGCAAACACAAGATTTCATTCTTCTTTAATTCTATATAAGAGCGGATGGCATCCTGCAAAAGTTCATCTCCTTTTTCTTTATGGAATACTTTTAAAAAAAATTCTGCCGGGGTTATTTTTTTATTATAGAACTTTTTAACGATTGCTTCCTGCTGAATGGCATCGGTAAGGTTGATAAGCTTAAAGTCTATATCATCCAGTTCCCTTGCAAATTCATCTGCATTTTTGGCTGAAATGTTCTGGTGTTTCAGCGTTAACCTCCGCTGATGATCCAATTGAATTACAAAGGATTCAAATAGATATCCCAAATATTCATGTTCGAATAATGAATATATTATTTGAAATGGCTCTGTAGTGGATACTTTCACGCGAAAACAGTTTAATGATTCTTTAACAAAAAAGAACTCAAGCCCTTAAGCAATGTCCTTTTTTATATGGAAACGTAATCTACAATATACTAAATCTGATTTAAATCTTCGCGTGAAATGTGCGGATATTTTATTAACAAAAATCCCTTTCAGGGCTTATAGATATTTCTTAAGATCCAGCTTAGATGCTATAATTGAAGGTCTTATAGATGCTATAAAAGAAATTGTTATGACCGTAATCGAAATCCAGATCAAATCAAAGGTTCTGATTTCAACCGGATATACTTCAATAACAGAAGTTTCGGTGCCAATGGTCACAAAACCATAAATCTGCTGCAAAATGCAGATGCCGATTCCCAAACCGATTCCAACTAAAGCACCTGTAAGGGCAATTAACATTCCTTCAGAAATAAAAAGATTCCGGATAAAGGTTTGCGTGGCACCCATCGATTTTAATACGGCAATGTCTTTTCGCTTATTTAGGGTCAGCATCGTTAAACAGAAAAATATTCCAACCGATGAAATGGCGAGAATAAAACTGAGCATCAAATTCACAACGAACTTTTCAACCTTTATGGCTTTTAATAAACCCTTATGCTGCTCATCACTATTCAGCACCACAAATGCATTTCCAATCTTATCTCTCAAGGCATCACGTACATCATCTATTTCGTATCCGTTCTTCACTTTAACTTCCAGAGATGTGCGCTGATCTTCGTAATTCATTAACTCTTTGGTGAAGGAGAGCGGTACAAAAATATAATTATCATCGTACTGTTTTTCAATTGCAAAGATTCCTCCAGCCTCAATACTTTTAATACGAAAAGCGTCTGGCGCGTCTGGTCTCTTGATTTTATCGCGATCCGGATAATAAATCTGCATGGGTGCAAAAGGGTTGTTGATCGGAACAGCAAGTTTGTACTGAACACCTCTTCCGATAATGGCAATATCTCTTCCATCTTTATGCAGGTCCATATTCCCTGCAACCACAAAGGAATCCATGCGGTGTTGAGATTCAAAATTGTCGGAGACGCCTTTAATTTTAATTACATCACTTTCTTCTCTGAAATTCAATACAGCGTTATCCTCTATAACTTCTGTGATGATGTATACACCTTCTGTATTTTTTACCAGCATCAGCAGGCTATCATTCAGTATAAAGGTTTTGCCTTCCTTGGGTGCAATTTTAATTTCTGGATCAAAGGAATTATATAAGGAGCGTATCAGATTTTCCATGCCATTGAATACAGACATACCGATCACCAATGACATTGTTATTACTGCAACAACCAAAATGGATAGTATGGATATTACATTGATAAGAAGTAGATTCTTACCTGAAAAAAAATAATGCCTGGCTATGAAAAAGATCGCTCTCAATGATGCTGAATCGTTTAGTCTTTATCTTTCAAGCCTGGATATTGATCCGGATCAAAATTGTCTTCTTCTTTTTTGGGAATTGTAATTTTTGACATCACATCGTTCATGTGATTGGCATAGTCAACATTGTCATCCAGGTAAAATATGATTTCAGGAATAATACGAACCTGCTTACGGATGCGATCGCCCAATTCCTTGCGTAAAACCTTCGTCTGAACCTGTATTTCTTTCAGAACCGCAGCTTTATCATTCGTCATCATGATACTGAGGAACAATTTAGCCACACTTAAATCGGGGCTCATACGAACGGTTGTGATCGATATAAATACATTTCCAAAAAGTACCCTTCCTTCTTTCAGAAAAATATCTGCCAATTCTTTCTGAATCAATCTTGCTACTTTTTGTTGTCTGACACTTTCCATGTTCTGCTTTACCAAAATTACACTACAACACTCAACGAGTGAAGCCGTAAAAATACAAAAAAGAGTCGGGTATTATTGGATATAGATCTTATCCGAGTCAAAAAAATGCTTATTTTGGAATAAAATTACGATTTGTGCTAGAGTTTCTAAAAAAATACGATCCTGTACGCTTGTTTCTGGTGGCTATTATCGCGCTGGTTGCACGTATATACTGGTTTACAGATGATGTTTGTCTCATTCCAGCGTTACGCTGGCTCTCCATCGGTGAAATGATGGAAAACGGACAAACGCTTTATAAAGATATCTGGACCACACTGGAGCCTTTCAGTGCCGGAACTTATTATGTCATAAATGTTTGTTTTGGCAAATCGATTTTATCACTCCGAATTTTATCGCTGATTCTTTGTATTGCGCAAGCGCTGTTATTCAATTATTATATGGTTCAGGCAAACATATATAATACTAAGACTTCCTATCCAGCCTTATTTTATGTATTGTTTTCATCGATCAATTATGACTTCTTCTCTCTATCCCCTGTTCAGCTTGGTTTAACATTTATGTTGCCTTTGATTTTCATCTTATTCAAAGACGTACGCATTGGTGATAAGCCGAATAACCATTTCATTGCCGGTTTCTGTCTTGGAATTGCTTCCTTGTTTTATCTGCCGTTTGCTTGCTTTATTCTCTTTGCCATTTATTCTTTCGTTGTATTCAGTTCCTTCGACCTTAAAAGAGTTTTTCAATTAATCTTTGCCTTTGCTTTTCCCTGGGGCATGGTTTTTACTTATTTCTATCTGAATGGTGCCTTATTTGAGGTTTTCGAAAATCTGATTGAAGGAAACTTTTTATCTGAACGTCATTTGTATGCGGACCCGATTTCCATTATTAAAGTAGCGCTGCCTTCAACGATTCTAGCGGTCGTTGCTTTCTTTCTTGTTTCTTCCAGAAGAAGCTTTATTAATTTTCAATATTCCTGTATGAAAATTATGAGTGTATGGTTTATTGTGAGTCTATTATCTTTTTTCTTAATGGATGAATGGAGCTATTTTAATGTGTATATTTTAGTGCCGGTCTTTACTTTTTTTACGGTATATCTATTTTTATTGATCGACCGATTCATTATTCGGGAAAGCTTATTTTGGTTTGTCTGCATTGTGTTTGGATTGCTACATTACCATAACATTACTCAAGATAAATCCCGGGCAAAAAATAACAGTTCATCTATATTGGTATCAAAGCTTAGTGATGTTCGCTTTAATGGTAAAGCCGTAGAAAATCAGAGCGTATTAATTCTTGGAACGTACCCGGAAGCTTTGATTCATAATAAGCAAGCGACTGTTTATGCAGATTGGAGTTTGTCACTACGAAATTTCAGTGACCTGAATAATTATGAAAACATATCTGAAATCTATACAAACATCTTTGAACATAAACCGGAGTATATTTTTGATAAAGCAGGTCTAATGCCGAATCTGATAGAGCGTATCCCCGATTTCAAAACTACTTATGAAATGTCGGAGGATAAAAAAGTATTTAGAAAAATACAGAGTATAAAGTAGAAATCGCTATGAGCTTACTGACCAATGTTACCTATCCCTTGGAGGGTTCGTAATTAATTACTGTATTAAACGTGTTCTTAAAATATGATATTTTAAAACCCTCCAAGGGTTTCGTTCACCATTCGGTCGTAGTATAACAACTAAGACAAAATTGATTTAACCCTTGGAGGGGTAATTACTCCATTTAAGCGCAGGCAATTTTATTAACTCTGTTTTCGTGTCTGCCGCCTTCAAAAGGTGTTTCAATAAATGCTTTTACACATTCTACTGCAACTTCCAACGAAATAAAACGGGCAGGTAAACACAATACATTTGCATTATTATGCTGACGTGTTAATTGCGCCAGTTCTGGCGTCCAGCAAAGACCGGCTCTTACACCCTGATGTTTATTTGCCGTCATACAAACACCATTTCCGCTTCCGCAGATAAGGATACCAAAGTCTGCTTCTCCTTTTTCAACAGCTGTTGCTACCGGATGGCTAAAGTCCGGATAATCTACAGATGCATCCGAAAACGGACCGCAATCCTGTATCGTATGACCCGCCGATGTTAAATAGGCAATGATTTCTTTTTTATATGTATATCCGGCGTGATCCCCGCCTAGTGCAATTTTATATGACATAATCGAAATGGTTTATTCGGCTTCTTTTAATTTTCTTTTGTAAACAGCGGCACTCACAAAGATGCTCAACTCATAAAGCAAATACATAGGTACCAGCATCAACAGCATGCTTAACATATCCGGCGATGGCGTTAATACCGCTGAAAGTACGGCCATAACCAGAACAGCATGTCGTCTGTAATTGCGCATAAAGGAAGGTGTCATCAATCCCATAACAGACAGGAAGTAAACAACAACCGGCAATTGAAAGATTACCCCACCGCCAATGGCCATCAGGCAGAGCGTTGAAATATAGGACGTAACGTCAAAACTATTTTCTATGGATGCATCCAGTTTATAATTCGCCAGAAAGTTTATGGCTAAAGGCGAGATGATATAATATCCGAACAATACCCCGATAAAGAACAAACCGGAAATACCAAGCACGACTCCTCTTGATTTTTTACGTTCGTTGGAATGTAAAGCAGGAGCGATAAATTTCCAGAGCTCCCAAACAATAAATGGAAAAGCAACAACAACTCCGGTAATCATTGCAGCCATTATATGCATGGAAAACTGACCGGTCATGGTTCGACTGATCAATTTAAAATCCATTGTTCCGACACAATAATCAAAATACTTACACAAAACCTGGAACGTAAGAAAGTCCGGTCTGGAAGGAGCCATCAGTATCTCACGAAAGATAACGTCCATATAAATAAAAGCGATGATGGAAAAAACCAACACCGCTATTATCGAACGAATTATATGTTTTCTTAATTCATCGAGATGATCGAAAAAGGTCATCTCTTTTTTAACTATTTGCTCGCTCACCGCTGAATTCTGTAATTATATAAATTAGATGTACAATGGATAGTCCTGCATCCAGTTATTTATGTCTTTGCGAACAGCGTCAATTTTAGCTTCATTCGTATGATTCATTAATACCGTATCAATCATATCCACGATACGAAGCATGTCATCGTTTTTCATACCGCGGCTGGTAATAGCTGCAGTACCGACACGCATACCCGAGGTAACAAATGGAGATTTGTCATCAAAAGGAACCATGTTTTTATTGATGGTGATATCGGCTTTGATCAAAGCGTTCTCTGCTTCTTTACCGGTAAGGTTCTTGCTGCGAAGATCAATCAGCATCAAATGATTGTCTGTTCCTCCGGAGATAATATCGTATCCTTTTGAAAGAAATGCTTTAGCCATGATCTGAGCATTCTTCTGTATTTGCTGTGCATATTTCAAATAATCATCGGATAGTGCTTCATGGAAAGCAACCGCTTTAGCAGCAATAACATGTTCCAACGGACCACCCTGTGTACCCGGGAATACACCCATATCCAATAAATTAGACATCATGCGTGTTTCACCTTTAGGTGTTTTCAAACCGAATGGGTTTTCAAAATCCTTACCCATCATAATTACACCACCACGAGGACCACGTAAGGTCTTATGTGTTGTAGTAGAAACAATATGGCAATGCGGCATTGGGTCATTCAATAATTTTTTAGCGATCAAACCGGCAGGGTGTGAAATGTCTGCCAATAAAAGAGCGCCAACTTTATCTGCAATCTGACGGAAGCGAACATAATCCCAATCGCGGGAATAGGCAGAAGCTCCGCAGATAATCATTTTTGGTTTTACACGAAGAGCAGTCTCTTCAACCTTATTCATGTCGATTAAACCGGTTTCTTTTTCTACACCGTAGAAATTTGCCTGGAAATATTTACCCGACATATTTACAGGAGAACCGTGTGAAAGGTGTCCGCCGTGTGAAAGATCAAATCCTAAAATAACATCACCCGGATTTAAACAGGCAATCATAATAGCAGCATTTGCTTGTGCACCTGAGTGTGGCTGCACGTTTGCCCATTCTGCACCGAACAATTTTTTCAGACGGTCAATAGCGATCTGTTCAACTTGATCCACAATCTGACACCCACCATAATAACGCTTGCCTGGAAGTCCTTCTGCATACTTATTGGTAAGAACGCTTCCCATAGCTTCCATTACTTGTTTGGAAGTAAAGTTTTCGGAGGCAATCAATTCAATCCCTTCTTCCTGACGGTGACCTTCAAGTGAAATCAGATCAAAGATTTGGGTGTCTCTTGCAATTGTTCGGATAGGTGCAGTAATCATGTTTATATGGTGATTTTGAAGGATCAAAATTAAACCTTTTCAGGCAGGTTAAAAAGGAAAGACCGAATTATTAGGTGCTAAGAATTTACAAGCAAATATTTATCTCGAATGTAAAGTTTAAAATTCTTATTAACAGATAATTAACAAATAAATAGCCTTTGGAATGAACAATTCTATGTATAATTACGTCCTGTTTGAAATTCTTTTAATAACCCTAAATCTATAAAGTCAATATGAAAAGATTACTTCTGGCAATTACCTGCTTTGTATCACTAGGTACGGCTGTTTTTGCACAAAATCGCAGTTGCTGTACTGTTGCTTCCATGGATGGGATGAATCAATTCAGTTCCGATCCTGCTTTCAAAAGAGCACATAAAAATCCAAAAGCATTTACCTTGATGAATGCTGCCGGCACCATGATTCAGTTTCCTACAGCCGATGGCAAAAAAGGAAATGGTTATCTGATCAAAGCTTCTGTTGCTACCAACCGTTATGTATTTGTTTACCAGGAATGGTGGGGTTTAAATGATTATATTAAGAAGGAATCTGATAAAATCTATTCGGATTTGGGCGGTAAAGTAAATGTGATCGCAGTGGATTTGTATGATGGAAAGGTTGCAGCAAACAGAGATTCAGCAAAAGTATACATGGGCGCTGCCAGTCCGGAACGCATTACTACTATTATCAACGGGGCTTTTACCTATGCAGGATCTAAAGCTGAAATTGTATCCATCGGATGGTGCTTCGGTGGCGGATGGGCCTTGCAGTCTTCCATTCTTGCAGGAGATAAAAGTAAAGGTACTGTCATTTATTATGGTTCACCTGAAAAAGATCCGGCAAAAATTGCAACGCTTAAAGGAGACGTACTAGGCATTTTTGCAACAAAAGATAAATGGATCAACGCTGAGGTTGTTGGCGAGTTTGAAAAAAACTTAAAGGCCAGCGGAAAGAAATATACCATTAAGCAATACGATGCGGATCATGGTTTTGCAAACCCAAGCAACCCGATCTACGATAAAAAATATACAGACGAAGCGTATGCCTTGAGCCTGGCGTTTATTAAGAAAGCTTTTGGGGTATAAAGGAATCTTATCTTTGTTCAATTATAAAAAACCGGCCAATGCCGGTTTTTTATTTAAAATCCCTCAATTAAGTATTTCTAGTTGCCAATAATTTAGTATAAGGTTTTGATATTCTGATTTTTACTGTAATTTCAGGTTTCGTATGGTCTTTAATAATAATTTTATCCTGTTCAACTATGAAAATGAAATTCCTTTTTCCAATACTTATAGGTTTAGGGGCTTTTTCCCTTTCCTGTAAAAAGAAAAGTTCGGAGGCTTCTCCTGCCCCAACAGCAACGATTACTCAAAGCGGTGACAGCGCCTATATACTTTCTTATGGCGGTTTACAAGCCACGCTAGATTATGCTGATGGTGGAAGACTTGAAGTTTTAAGTTTAAATGGTCAGAATATTTTAACAGGTAAATCTGTAAATGCTTCTGACTGGGGAACGTCCTTTTGGCCGAGCCCTCAAAGCGCCTGGGGTTGGCCACCTTCTCAACAATTGGATGTGTTAAGCTATACAGTTGTACAAGGCACAAGTCCTATTACCTTTAAAAGTCAGAGAGATCCAAAATTCGGTTATGTTTTCACAAAGGCGTATTCGATCAATACTTCGGATACATCCTTAATTGTTACGTATACCATATTAAATGATACCACTATTTCAAACAAAGTAGCCCCCTGGGAAATTTCCCGTATTGCTCCCGGTGGCTTAACATTTTATCCTTCCGGGTCGGAAGCCAAAAGCGGGGCGCTTGCTCCATTAACGAAAGACAGTATTAATGTTACATGGTTCTTGTACAACCAAAGCACCATTCCAACATCAGGTACCCCAAAATTGCTTGCAGATGCAAGCTCAGGATGGTTGGCTCAGGTTTCCAATGGATTACTTCTGGTAAAATCCTTTCCAAATGTGGCTCCTGGTGCAGAAGCGCCCGGTGAAAACGAAATCGAATTATATACTGAAAATACAAAATTCAATTATATTGAAATTGAAAATCAAGGTACCTATGTAACCTTAGCTCCACAACAAACATTAACCTATACAGTTATCTATAAACTTGTTGCACTTCCATCATCCATTTCTGCCACTGTAGGAAATGCAAAGCTAGTTACATTTGCAACTTCTCTGTATAAATAGACATTCTAAATTCTTTGATTAAAGAGCCTTCGGATGTTAACATCCGAAGGCTCTTTAATTTATACATGAATTGAATATTCAGCTAATACTTTTTAAACGTCAATGATACTGTTTCTGGATTGATGGTTTATCATATACCTGCAATATTACTTAACGTTTATAACCTTCCCTTTATCCAACACGATCCGGTGATCGATGCATTTTGGTAAATCACTTTCATAATGTGATACATAAATCAAGGTCTGTTCAATATGAGTACAAATCATATCTACAATAGAAACAAATTGCTGTGTTTGTTTTTTGTCCAATCCTTGGCATGGCTCGTCCAGTAATAATAAGGGTGGATTTTTAACCAGAGCTCTTGCCAATAACAGTAAACGCTGTTCACCCAAGGATGCTTTATAAAAAGCTTTCTTAGATAAATTGGTTAACTCCAATGCTTCCAGCCAATAGCTAACCAATTTATGCTGATGATCGCTAATGCGGAAAGATGATCCCACTTGATCTTTAAACCCGGAACATACGGCTTCATAACAGCTTGTCTGATCCTGTGAAAAACCACTGAGGGTATAATCATTGGAAGACATGAATATCGATTCTGTATAGCTGCTGTTCCGCTGAAAGAATGCATGCATTTCCGGAGAAACATATCCTATCTTCTTTTTAATGTCCCAAACGCTCTCGCCACTTCCACGCTTTTTATCGAACAGATAGATATCATTCAGATAAACTTGCGGATTATCTCCTGTTATCAGACTCAACAAGGTAGATTTTCCAGAGCCGTTATGTCCGCTTAAGGACCAATGTTGTCCGCGCTTTACTGACCAGGAAACATCATCTAATATTATTTTATCATCAAACCGTATATGGATGTGCTCCATACGAACAGCAAACTCAAAGTTGTGTTCTGTACTCTTTGAATGGTTCTGTATTTGCTGCCAATCGAATGCTTGTGTTAGCCGTTTATCTGACTCTTGCTGATTTGGAATAAAATCGTTCGCTTTGTAAATACCTTCGATTTTTCCTTTTTCAAGAACAATGATTCGATCGGCTGATGAATCAATTTCATCTTCCGGAAGAATTAATAGTACTGTTAAACCGTTTGACTTCAGCTCGGCTATCAGCGAATGAAGAGACATGCGGGTTTCTGTATCCAGTCCAATAAAAGGTTGGTCCAGAATAAGTATATCCGGCTTCAATAACAATGCCTGTGCAAGCTGAACGCGCTTTCCTTCACCGTTCGACAACTCAATCACGGGTTGTTGAAGCTTTTCTTTGAGGTTTAATAAAGCAATGACTTCTTCAAGATCCTTTTGAGAAACGGCTTCTTTATTCAAGATTTTCTCTACTGTAGGAAATTCATGTCCGTAATTGCGATCATAGCGCTGTCCAAAATACGATCGTGATTGAAAAGCAAAACGAAAATCATGCTGTTGATGAACAAATACTCTTTTCAAATCTTTAGAAGCATTTATTTCAATTGTCCCTGAAGATGCAGGATAGTGTCCGGCAATTATTTTAGCAAGTGTTGTTTTTCCACTACCCGATTTTCCTGTCAGTACAATACATTCACCTTCATGAATTGTAAAAGACAAATCATCCAAGATGGATTCACCTTCCATGATAAAGGAAATATTTTCAGTCTTAATTAGACCGCTCATACGTTTAATAATTTTTTATAAAATCAACCTCAGCCCAATGTATAATCAGCTTTGGGCTTTACGCGTTAAGCCTTAAGCCTAAGCCTCCATTAACACATCAATCAATTCCAGCACCGCTTTTGACATACTATTGTTATTATCCAGCAAGGGGTTGATTTCCGTAAATTCCCAAAGACGGATATTTTTTAATTGTTTCAGTACATCCACTACTTGTTTTGCCTCATGCATCATCAATCCGTTATAGACAGGCGTTCCGGTTCCGGTTGAAATACTTGTATCCAACACATCCACATCAAAGGAAACATATACGGCATCATAGGAAGCGAAATAATTTACCGCCTGATCCAATATAAATGCTAAGCCTTTCGCCTTCACATCGTAGGGACTAAAATGATTCAAGTGATGATCGCGGATCAGGTGATACTCCTGGATTTCGAAATCGCGCAAGCCAATAAAGAAAATATCTTCCGGACCAATTTTAGGTGTAATGCGGCTCTTGCCGCAACGCTTCAACTCTTCCCAGAAAGGCTTTAGTCCTTCATCTATGGTACTTCGTGAAAGTTCAACATTATCATAACCCATTGATGCGGATAAAGTCATCCCATGAAGATTACCGGATGGCGTTGTGTACGGTGTATGCAAATCAGCATGCGCATCTATCCAGATAACGCCCAATTTTTTATCTGCACCGATGGCTTCTCTAAGACCTGCCATGATGCCAATCGCATTACTATGATCTCCGCTGATTACCAAGGGATATTGCTTTCGAACGATTTCACTGATTTCTGCTGCTGTATTATTATTTAAATCCGATAGAATCTTAGCGTACTTGCCTTGTGCATAAGGTCCTTTATCTCCACGCTTTTCTGGCTTTGCCGGTAGAATTTTTACAGGCAATGATTTCAGAATCTGATGATCTCTCTCGGCATCAGCAACTAGTAAAGCCTCCAGAGATAAAGATGTACCCATACGTTGAGCACCGATATCAGAAGGAACAGAAACAAGAACTTCCGGTTTTTTCATATTGTTTTTATTGAACACAATTCGTTCGTAATAATACGAAAAGCATTCTGGATTGATTGTATTTGTGAAGATGGATCTTTATTAAAAAATTTAATCTATTGATAAGAATTTATCCTTCTAACTTTAAATCATCATAATATTCTATTTTACAAATTATTGCAGATGGTTAACGAAACCCTCACTCGAATAATTTCTTCTTACGAGGCGCTTCATTAAATGCATAGGATATTTAGAAATTAATATACCACAATAATTTATCATTGGTAGCACCAACAAGTTCCCGTAATAAATCAGGATTATATTTTTCTCTTTTACTGGCTGTAACAATCGCTTGTTTTAGATCCTTGCTCATGTATGGATGATACAATTTATACGGTTTGTTCCATAATGAATCTGCGGAAATTTTTACGACATCCTTTGCAGAAACAATGCAAACGGATTTTATTTTTTCATATGTCTCTTCCGGAATACCGTATACTTCCTTTAACTGTTCAACTTTAATATAGCCTCCCAGCATTTTTCTGTATTTTATAATTCGTGCGGCAAGTTTAAAACCAATGCCCGGAAGCCTTTCCAGTTCAATTGAATCTGCTGTATTAATATTTACTGGCTGTGCTTCCTTTTTCTTCTTTGGATATGACAAGAACGTTTTAGGAGACGAAACGGAAGGTTGCTTGTAAAAAGGCTCACAGGACTCCTCAGTATAGGATATTTCAAGATTAGATGATTGTTCCACTTCAAAAAAATAACGATATCCATATTGAATAACGAATGGAAGACAAATCGCAATTACTAGTAATAAAAATCCTTTTGCTTCACGATTACTTGAACCGTTAGCATCCTTAGCTGAAGAAAATGACATAATAACTATTCTGTTTTAGGTTTAATAATTCCGTTATCTACTTTATATAAAAACTGATTTAGATCACGCTTTAACTCCCCCGCAAGCATGTATAAACCAATAATATTAAAGATACTCATAGCAAAGATCATGGCATCTGAGAAATCAATGACTTTGTTCAGGCTCATAGATGATCCTATAATGGTAAATAAACAGAATATAACTTTATAAATTATTTCAGCTGTCTTTGTTAATCCGAACAGATAAGTCCAGGCTTTTAAACCGTAATAGGACCATGAAATCATGGTTGAGAAAGCAAATAAAAACACACAAAGCGAAAGAACGTAATGAAACCAGCTAATGACCGAACTAAAGGCATGCGAGGTCAGTTCTATGCCATCTTTCCCTGATGAATGATAAGAATCTGTAATCACAATAACCAAAGCAGTCATGGTACAGATAATCACCGTATCAATAAAAGGCTCAAGTAAGGAAACCAAACCTTCCGTTACAGGCTCATTGGTTTTTACAGCCGAGTGAGCGATCGATGCAGAACCAACTCCTGCCTCATTTGAAAACGAAGCTCTTCTGAAACCGGTAATCAATACACCCAGCACCCCTCCGTAGATAGCTTCTGAATTAAAAGCTCCCTTCAGAATCAATACACATGTTGATGGTATTTTATAGTATAGGCTAAAAATAATAATCAGGCAAGCCGCTATATATACGACACACATAAAGGGAACAATTTTTTCAGTTACTCTGGCAATCGATTTAATTCCTCCAATAATAACGGCTGCTATCAATAAACTAATAAACAGTCCCACGGCCCACATATGATCATGAAATATACTTTCTTGCCCTCCTGTAACCGCTACCAGTTGTGCCGTAGCCTGATTGCTTTGAAACATATTTCCGCCACCCAGCACTCCTCCGATACACATGACAGAGAATAAAACTGCCAGCACTTTTCCGAATACAGGATACCCTTTTGCTTTTAATCCATGACTTAAGAAATACATTGGTCCGCCTGATACCACTCCGTCTTTATTGATTTCACGGTATTTTACACCTAATGTACATTCTGCAAATTTTGTCATCATACCGAAGAAACCGGCAACAATCATCCAGAATGTGGCGCCCGGACCACCGACAGTAATGGCTACAGCAACGCCTGAAATATTTCCAAGACCAATAGTGCCGGACACAGCGGTTGCTAATGCCTGAAAATGACTTACCTCTCCTTTTGAATCAGGTTCATCGTATTTACCTTTTATAATATCGATGGCAAGTCCAATGCGACTGATATTGATAGCCTTAAGATAAACAAAGAAAAAGACTGCTGCGGTAATCAGCCATAATACGATGAATGGAACTTCGACTCCTGAAATAGTTACGGAATAAAAAATAACCGATGAAACAGCATCAGAAACCGGACTTACAACTGCATCAATGATTTCATCCCAACTTTTACTATTTGCCATTCCTAAAATAAACCAGAAAATACCAGCTATACAAAATAAAAGTGCCCCCGCGAGCGGAGGCACTTAACCCTTTTATCAACTTATTCACCAACTAAACGAACAAAAGCTGGCTATGTAAGACATTTTAAAAACGAAGACTGTAAGATTTAGTTGCCTTTCGTTGTATTTGATGGAACAAATTTAACAGAAAGTAAACATTCAAACAAGAATATTTACGATTAAATAGTTACTAATGAATTAGTTACAAAATATTAATTCATTAAAAGTGTATGATTTTTAATAGTACTTTGGTAAAAAACACTTCAGATTTTACAAATCACGGATAAAATCTGAAGCTCATTTTTCAAAAAGAATCCTTTTTTTGTGAAGTGAGGCTTAATTCAAAACCTGAGATAATTGTGATTTCACCAGCTCTAAACCTTCCACCAAAGTATGCGGCTGGTACCCAAGTACACTTTTTGCCTTGGAAATAATGAAACCTGTCTTGGGTGGTCGCTGCGCCGGTTGCGTAAAGGTGCTGGAATCTGCTTGTTTAATCAGATCTGCATTCAGCTTCCAGACTGTTGCTACCTTATGGGCCAAATCAAACGGACTCAGCATTTCTTCACCGGATATATTAAAAATGCCTTTGGCTTTATGATGAACGATTAACCAACAACCCATTGCCAGATCTTCGGCCAATGTTGGGGTGCGCCACTGATCATTTACCACATTAATTTCTTTGCCTTGTTCCAGATTATTCTTCACCCATAAAACAATATTGCTGCGACTCATATCCTGAACAACTCCGTATACTAAAACTGTTCTGGCAATGGCCCATTCCAGTCCGGATTTCTCAACCTCTTTCTCAGCTTCCCATTTTGTCCAGCCATAATAATTTACCGGATTTGGAACTTCCTCTTCGGTCAGCGGGCCATGTGTCCCATCGAAAATAAAATCCGTTGAAACGTGAAGTAAAAAAGCTTGTACTTCTTTTGAAGCCTTAACGATATGCTGAACCGCATGAATATTCTGATCCACGCAAACTTCTTTATTCAATTCGCATTGATCAACGTGTGTCATGGCTGCCGTATGAATAACGGCATCCGGTTTGTGTTTACGAAATACCGCCAATACATTTTCCTCTGAAGTGATATCCATGGATTCATAGATATAATTCTCATACACCTTATCTCTGTTTTCTCCCCGAGCTGTAGCAATCAATGTAACGCCAGGTTTATTATGAAGCAATGAAACAAGTTTCTGACCAAGTAAACCATTGCTGCCGGTTATAAGAATTTTCATAGATGAAAATAAAACAATTGAAATTTATAAATCAAGGAAACGTAATCGGTTGATTAATTCTGATAAAACCAGGCGCAATCGTATAACTTAACAATCTTCGCTGTTTTCATTTTTACGGCTGTTACTTTCATAGTCACATTTGTAAGTGGTCTGCTTCTTCCATCAACCGCTACCTGAGCAATTTTGTCTATAACATCCAAACCACTTATCACCTGACCAAATACGGTATATTTTCCATCTAGAAAAGGTGTGCCGGCTTTGTTTTGAACAATATAGAACTGTGAACCACTGGATGCACGTTGAGGGTTTCCTTCATCACCCATCCGAGCAGCAGCCAAGGCTCCTTTATCGTGTTTCAACGTTGGAACAAATTCAGCAGGAAGTGTATAACCCGGTCCGCCCATACCATCATTATTCGGATCGGCATCTTTTGAATTGGGATCACCGCCTTGAATCATAAAATCCAATATAACCCGATGAAAGGTTGTGCTGTCAAAGAAATGTTCCTGTGCAAGTTTGATAAAATTCTTTTTATGCTCAGGAGTTTGATCGTTTAAGAGTATAATCATATTGCCATAAGGAGTTGTTATGGTAACTAAATAATCCTCCTTTGGTAAAGTTGGCTTGCTTGTCTGAGCTTGACCCGCAAAGATGGCAAATGATACTAGTATGCTTAGAAATAATTGTTTCATTTTATTTATAAAAGTAATGTGAATGAGTGTGTATTGAAATGTTATTTTATAGTTGATTTAATTTCTTTCAGAATAGAATCCGCTCCGGCATGCAATAATTCTTCAGCCAACATCCTCCCCTTCTGTTCTGCATCCTCTATAGTAAATACAATTTCTTTTTTCAAATATTTACTTCCATCCAGACTGATGATTCCGCCCGTTAAGAGATAATCATTTCCCTTTTTAACAGCTAATGCAAATACCGGAATGCTGCAGCCTCCCTCCAAAGTTCTTAAAAAAGATCTTTCAGCCAAAACACACATTTCGGTCAAAGGATGATTTAAGACTTCTCTAATCAGCTTTGTTTTATTTGCATCTAAATTCTCTGAAGCTTCAATAGCCAGTGTTCCTTGTCCAGCTGCCGGAGTAAACTCATCCAGTAATAAACGTTCTTTAATCAGCGAATCATATCCCATGCGATGCATGCCAGCATACGCCAGTAACATCGCATCACAGACGCCTTCTTCCATTTTACGGATTCGGGTCTGCAAATTTCCTCGCATATCAACAACTCTGGCATCCGGATAAAATTTCTTAAGCAAGGCTCTTCTGCGCGTGGAGGACGTTCCGATAATTAATTGTTGCGAATCCTTTTTTAAGGTAATATTCGGCAAATGACTTACCAATACATCATTCACTACTTCACGTTCTGTAATAGCCAGAATATATAAACCTTCTTTTAAATGTGTTTGAAGATCTTTCGCACTATGTACGGCAATATCTATTTTATTGGAAAATAATTGTTCTTCCAATTCTTCTGTAAATAAACCTTTCGATCCAATTTGTGAAAGTGATTGATCCAGAATTTTATCTCCTGTCGTATCAATAATAACAATCTCAGTTTGCAGACCTTTCTCTTTTAAACATGCTGATACATGTTCTGCCTGCCATAAAGCCAGCTTGCTCCCACGTGTCCCGATTCTGACTACCTCACTCATTTATTTCGATTTGAATATTTGCGTTAATTGAAAAGAGGTATCCATAAATACCATTTTGGAATTAATATTACGTTCGATCTGTGCATGCGCTTCATTCAATACATGCGACATTCTTGCGACTTTGGAATAATCAATCACATTGCTGAATTTTTGCACCATATCATCCTGGCTTGTTTCATCTACTCGCAACAAATCTTCGCCAACGGTTTTATACATCAAACTATCGCGCAAAATACTTAAGCCGTATTGCAATAATGATTTTTGTAATTCCCTGGATAAGGTGCTGAATTCCTCGGACCATTTAATCATGTCTTGCAACTTAGATCCGTAGCAAGCCCTTAACCAATCTCGGATTTTGGATTCATGATCCTGATCTTCTTCCGACAGAAGCCTGATTGCTTCCCGCATATTACCATCTGCCAGATAGGTCACCCTCTTTGCCTGTGCTTCTGAAATACCTTTTTCTTCTATCAGATATTTTTTAATCTCACTATCTTCAAATAAGCGAACCTGTATGCGTTGTGTACGCGAAATAATCGTAGTAAGCAATTTTTCCTGCTGCGCTGTAACCAATAAAAACAAAGTCTTTACAGGCGGTTCTTCCAACACTTTCAACAAACCATTTGCAGCTTCATGCCGCATCATTTCCGGCAGCCAGATAATTACTACTTTGTATTCTGCTTCAAAGGATTTCAGTGAAATTTTCTTAATAATATTTCTGCTTTCCTCAACATTAATGATTAACTGTTTATTCTCTGCATCCAATGTATCCAGCCAATCTCCAAACGTAATAAAAGGATTGCTCAGAAATGCTTCTCTCCATTCAGTAAAGAATAATTCACTGGATGCATCTTTTGTTACTTTTTTGTTTGTAGTAACAGGATAGACAACATGTAAATCCGGATGAATAAGTTTATTGAATTTGACACAAGAGGAACATTGTCCGCATGCATCGGTTTCTTTCCTATCAAGACAATTGACGTATGTTGCATAGGCCATTGCCATGGGCAAGGCAGCCGACCCTTCTGCTCCGGCGAATAGCTGCGCATGTGCCACATGACTATTGGTAACGGAATTGATCAGGGTTGATTTTACTTCATCTAAGCCCGGTATCTGAGAAAACAACATATTAGTTCTTTTTAAATAATTCAGCACGCAAAGGTGCATCCTGATCAAACACATGACGAAGAATGCGTTCATCTTCCCCGCTTAACTCAACCTTTCTCCGCATCATGCCGCGTTTGGCAACTTCCAGCGCATCTTCGATTCTGAAATCAATATACCCAGTAGCGGATCCCCAGGCAAAAGATGGTGTAAACTTCGGCGGAAAACCGGCATCATAGATATTGCAGGAAACACCTACCACACTACCTGTATTAAACATGGCATTAATACCGCATCTGGAATAATCGCCCATAATCAAACCATGAAATATTTTACCGCTATCTACCAGATCATTTGTTTGGTAAGAGTATACTTTAATGTTTGAATAATTATTTTTCAGGTTTGAAATATTTGTTCCGGCTGCAAGATTGCACCATTCTCCTATGACAGAGTTACCAATAAAACCATCATGAACTTTATTGCTATAGCCGATAAAAATAGTATTACTTACTTCACCGCCTACTTTACAAAAAGGTCCAAGGCTTGTATCTCCGCGCATTTTTGCGCCCATCGCCACAACGGCTCCCTGGCAGGCGGCGAAAGGTCCTTTAATAATCGCACCTTCCTGTATCTCTACATCTTTACCAAGGTATACAGGTCCATCTTCTGCATTGATAATGGCTGCCCGTATTTTAACACCTTCTTCAATAAAAACATTTTCGGGATTGTATACAATAGTATGAGGATCATTCAATGCAACACTTTTCCTTCCGTTCGTAATCAATGCATAATCGTTTCTGATCTCCGCTCCATTATGTGTAAACAAATCAGATGGTGTTTTGATAATCAGAACATCCTGAAAATAATCGATTCTCTTTTTGATGCTTCCTTTAAAGGCTAATACATGTCCCTGATAAACCAATGCTTCATTTGCATTTAGTTTTTGAATTTCATGAATCAGGCGTTCATTAGGGCAAACAGCACCATTTATATTCAGATCGGCTTTATCTGTAAACGGGAATTTGCCTTGTAAATATAGTTCTGTCTGAAAATAACAATGAGCGTGTGTATAGTAAGTCTGCCATTTTTCACGAATAGTATAAATACCTACGCGCAATTCCGCTGTAGGTCGTGTAAACGTGAGCGGCAATAAAGCGCTTCTGAGTGCAGGCTCATCAAAGAAAAGAATATTCATAGGTCAAAAATAAAAAAGTCTTTCCAATTTCCATTGAAAAGACTTTAAGCCCCTGATAAACAGGATTAATATTATTTTTTGTAACGTTTGTTGAATTTTTCAACACGTCCTGCAGTATCCAGGAACATTTTCTGACCTGTATAGAAAGGATGTGAAGCAGAACTAACTTCTAATTTAACCAATGGATAAGTTTTTCCATCTTCGTATACGATTGTATCGCCAGTTTTGATAGTAGAACGGCTGATGAATTTTACATCCGCAGACATGTCGTGGAATACTACTTCTCTATAATCCGGGTGAATACCTTGTTTCATGATTCTATTAATTTAATTTTTCTTTTTACTTTGAAAGAGCAGCCAGAAGCAATTGCTTACAGATCACTTTCTTCGATTCTCTATATAATCGGGCTACAAAAATACGTAATTCCTGTAAACCAGACAAACTTTCGGTAATTAAAATAACGATTTCAGGAAAAGGCCTCCATTTAAGCCCAAATAACCGGATTAACTGGAATTTTAAGCTATTAATATATTCCTGCCCGATGCAAAATGAATGAAATTTCATCGGTTACAATTAATACAATACATTCATTTTCAATACAAATAGCTATTATAAGCCGTAATTTATTCAGCCGAAGCAATCCTTTTATTCAATTTTTCATTCGCTACTTAGTATATTCGCTTTTCATACAAATACCATGGCAGAAAAGAACCTTATTTTAACAAAAAAACAGATTCAGCAGCGTATTAAACGTTTGGCTTTCGAAATTCTGGAACATAATTTCAAAGAAAAGGAAATCGTTTTTGCGGGTATTTATGATAAAGGCTATGCTTTTGCCAAACTTCTTGAGAAAGAATTAAAAACCATTTCCGACATTCAGACAACACTAGTAAAAGTTTCCCTGGATAAACTGGCACCTTCTCAAAGTGAAGTAACGCTGGATGTAGATATTAAATCCTTAAAGAATAAACCGATCATCCTGGTGGATGATGTATTGAATACAGGCCGTACGATTGCCTATAGTCTGAAGCCATTTTTAAATATTAATGTAAAAAGAATTCAAACAGCTTTCATGGTAAATCGCGGATACCATACCTTCCCGATCTCTGCTGATTTTGTCGGTTATACCATGGCTACTACGCTGAAGGAACATGTTGAGGTAGATCTTTCGGCAAAAGAAATGGGCGTTTATATTAGTTGAGTTTGTTGTAACAAATACTCGGAACACGATATGCTATCGAATTCCTGAATATTTGAAAGTAAATTAATAATCCGGGTTTTAAAGTTGTCGAATCTGACCACTTTAAAACTTACTAGCTTTGGTTCAATTATGGCAAATTCGATGGAGTTAAATACCTGATTTTTCAGATAGATGTCAAAGAGCAATAAAATCAATGTAATAGGTACAGAAATAACCGTATTAGCCCAAAACGAAGTGGATTATATCTGCCTTACAGATATGACTGCTGGTTTTAAAGAAGGGAGTGGACTAATTAGCAAGTGGATTACCAATAAAAACACTCTCGAATATTTAGGGATTTGGGAAAAAATAAATAATACCAATTTCAATTACCCTGAATTCGGGGTAATTGAAAAGGAAGCAGGTGTAAACCGGTTTATAATGTCTGTTGGACAATGGGTTGAAAGAACCAATGCTATAGGAATGCTTGTAAAAGCTGGAAGATACGGCGGTACTTTTGCCCACAAAGATATCGCATTTCACTTTGCGATGTGGCTTAGTCCTGAATTTCAGATTTACTTGATTAATGAATTCCAACGTCTCAAGGAGGAAGAACAAAAACAACTCGGATGGACAGCCAAACGGGAACTGGCAAAAATCAATTACCACATTCATACGGATGCTATAAAGCAGAACCTTATTCCCAAAGAACTAACGCCTGTGCAAACATCCATTATTTATGCCAATGAAGCAGATGTTCTTAATGTAGCTATGTTTGGAATGACTGCAAAACAATGGCGAGAAGCCAATCCCGAATTGAAAGGAAACATGAGAGATTACGCCAACATTAACCAACTTATTTGCCTGGCTAATATGGAAAACCTCAATGCGGTTCTTATCCATGAAAAAATGACTCAAAACGAAAGACTTATAAAGCTGAACCAAATTGCCATTCAACAAATGAAGGTATTGCAAGATGTTGAAAACAGAAAACTTCTAAAGTAAAGGAGTAAACAAACACATTATTATAAAGAAATACTCTAATATCCTTTTCTTTAATTTATAAAAACGAAAACTTAACTAAATTATATACACACCTAGCATATACAATTATTAAAGTCTCCCCTGGATGAAAAGTATTTTATTTATTTTAACCCATTTGTTTCTGACGAGTATTTGCATTGGACAAAATATATTGTCTGGTGAATATGACTCTGGTTTAAAACTAGCTTACGACAGTACTACAAATAAACTGACTGGATATTTTGAAGAGTATACTGGCCTAGATGAACAAACAGGCAATCCAAAATTTTCCTGCATATTTTACTTGGAAGGAACAATTACTGGAAACCAATTTAAGATTGACACGTATTACCCAAACGATATATCTGACGATCTTATAAAAGGATACATCCAAATAGTAAACGATAAAACAGTAAGCATAAAATTACCTGAAGAACACGGTGGCTGTTGGAATGTTCAACATTTTGTTGATGAACCAGTAATTTTCATATTAGAAAAAGAAACTTCCTGGGTTCAGATAAGATTTGTAAACACAGATAAAATGTATTTTTACTCAGACAAGTCTATAGATAAAAAACGAAAATCATACTTAGTTAAAAACGATTTTGTATGTATTGACAAAATAGAGGGCGAATGGGCATATTGCACATATTATGGCAAAGCAATAACAAGAGGTTGGGTAAGAATTATGGACCTGAATAAGATATGACAAAAAAACAGCCTTACTATTCGTAGAGTATAAAATATTACAAAAAAATGAAACGACTATTGATTTTAATATTGTCGATTTTTCTTTTGATGAATTGCGATAGAAAACAATCAGCAAAAGATAAAACTGAACCTGAAGCAAATTCAAGATCGATAGGCGATAAGATAGATCCAACAATAGTTTATTGGAAGCTTGATCTTGATACTATACACAAAACGTATCAAGTAAACATTGAAAATGATAAATACGAACTTGAACTAAAAAATTACTCTTTAAATGATAGTTCAATTATAAAAATAAACGATACAAATAAACCAGAAATATATAAAGATATCTATCACGATAGAGTAACAGACATCATTCTTAAAAAAGGAAATAACATAATCTTAAATTCTCAAGTAAAGAAGGCAAATTTCAAAGATAGTATTAGCGGAGATTTCCTAAAGTACTCTGTTCTAAGAAACGTGGAATTTGATTTTATTCGTTCGAATAGATTATATTTCAAAGCGGATATTGATGTTCCAGATACTGATTGGGCAACAGGACTTGATTTTGCAATTTTTTACAGAACGAATAAAAAAGGACTTATTGACTATTGGAATGTAAAGCAGATTGAATAATCCGGATAAAGTTTTGTGGTAAAATCATCATTTCGCATAACAGACAAACATTAGTAAAATAAATGAGAAGGATAATTATAATTTTATTTGTGTTGAATTCGTGTACAAATGAGAACGAAAAACAAGTAAATAAAATCGAAAAACAGATAGAACCTCAAGCTAAGATAGATAATAATTCAAAGGCGAAAATCGAAATGCCATTATCTTCTAATACAATTGAAGACACTATTCGTTATGATACATTGGAATTTCCATTGATTGAATTGAGTAACGATGCAAAAAAGAATAATAACTATTTCCCGGGTAAGATTTTAACAACTGGACATTTTCATAATGAGGAAGTCTGGCCAAATGCAGAAAATGAAAATTGGTTCGGAATTTTCAGGAATAAAAATGGTTATTATATTTCTCAAACTAAAATTACGGTTAATAGGGAACATGATGGAATAGTAGATGCCGAGAATTCCGAAGTAGAAACCGGCTGGGAAATAAAAACAGAGAATAAAGACACTTCTATATTACTAGTTTCAGGACTCAATCACATTCAAAACCATAGGATTAATGAAATTAAATTGAAAGACAAAATAATTTTTCCTGGAGATTCTATAAAAATTGAGTACAAAGGCAATTTATACAACATCTATGCTACAGGAATCAAATTTCAACCTTATGAAAGTTCAAATGATTATGCAATTTGCAATTATAAACTTTTTTTAAAAGCAAAAATTAACGGTGTAGAAAAATCACAATTATTAGTTTCTAGTCCAAGAAATGACGATGCTTTAGCAAACATATTATTTATAGGCGATATAGATGGAGATGGACTGCTCGATATTATCATTGATACTACCAATCATTACAATGTTGAAAGACCAACTCTATATTTGTCTAATCCAGGAGATAATGAAGTGCTTCTTAAAATAGTAGGAATTCATGTTACCTATGGATGCTAAATAATACATCAACTAAAATATTTATATATCATAATGAATTGATTTTATAATAACATAACTGATATTAATATTCCCAATCTATGTTAGACAGTTTCGAAAAATTCTGCACATCAAAATATAATAAACTAAAGATCACCACCCTCACCTCCTCCCCCAAACATCTTTCCAACTCAATGCCTTTCCATACTGAAGTATTCCTCTTTTGAATAATTGAGCTGCAAAATAGGATGCTGTTATAAACGTCAGCAGCAATATTGAAACAGACAGCACAATTTCCCATACATCAATTCCGAATGGAATCCGCAGCATCATGGCTACAGGTGATGTTAATGGAAAATAAGAAAGCACAATGGCCGTTGTTGAATACGGATCGCTTATGATAAATCCGGCAAACAGAAACGTCGCAAATAATGGCATTGTTATCGGAAAAGTAAATTGTTGCGTATCGGTTTCATTGTCGGTCATGGCTCCAATCGCAGCAAATAAGGAGGCGTATAATAAATAACCTAATATGAAATAAATAAAGAATGAAACTCCTGTAACAAACAAAGGAATAGATTCTATGCCTTCCACAATAACGTTCCATTCCAATGCCTGCCAGGCATCTTTGGTAATATGCATCGTTTCCTGAATATTGCTATCGTTAAATTGATTCAGCGCCGGACCATAACTATTGGAGAAATTCGTCCAGATCCATACATACAAAATCACCCAGATCGCAAACTGTGTAAGACATACCGCTGCAATACCAAGTATTTTTCCGATCATCCAGTAAAAAGGTTTTACAGAACACAATATAACCTCTACTACCCTATTTACCTTTTCATCTACAACTCCTTTCATTACCTGCACTCCGTAGTAAAAGATAAAGAAATAAATAATGACTGCACTAAATAAACCTGTCAGCTGAAGTACATCGGTATTTTTCTTTGCTTCACTTAGTTCGATTTCCTGTATCTCCGGTGCAACGGCCATCTGCGGAAGCAGAACAACCAAAGCCTGACTTGTATAAATGCGTTGCAAGGTATTTTCCAGATTCCATTTCTGACGGGCAGATAAACCGCTCTTGTTCCAGTAAAGAATTCTTTTATCGTGTACAGAGATAAAAACCAATACATCGGCATCTGAATCGGATTGTAGAAATTCTGTAACGGTGCTTAAACTATCCTGATTTTTTATTTTATGAAAAACAAAAGACTGATCGGAATAATTGCCTTGTACCTGTTGATTCTGCTGTTCATACAACCATACATGTATGCGCTCGGTTGTATCCAGACTAAGATACAAGGGTACAAACAAGATGCAAAGCGATATGGCAGGACCTAATATCGTCATCCAGATGAAGGAACGCTTCTTGACCCGATTCAGATATTCCTGTTTTAAAACAATCCAGATCTGGTTCATATATTTTTCTCTTTCACAGTATGTAAAAAAACATCATGCATACTTGGTAAATGTTCCGCAAATTCATGCACAATACCTTTATCTAAAAAAGAACGAAGCATTTGCTGTCTGTCTGTTGAGGCTTCAAGCAGTAATTCTTTCGTTCCATCCGATACTGTTTTTTCCTCCAGAATCATGGATTGATATTCAGAAGGAATAATTCCAGAGTATTTCATTTTTACCTGACCTGTATCAAATCGTTTACGGATAGCTTCGGGTTCTCCCTGCAAAACGATTTTAGCTTTGTTAATCAATATGAGTTCGGTACACACATCTTCTACTGTATCCATGCGATGTGTAGAATAGATAATGGTTGTACCTTCGGTATGCAATCGTTTAATTTCATTTTTAATCAATTCGGAATTTGCCGGATCAAAGCCACTGAAAGGTTCATCCAATATCAGCAATTCCGGTTTGTGGATCACGGATGAAATAAACTGAACTTTCTGCTGCTGACCTTTCGATAAGGTTTCAAGCAAGTGATTCTCCTGAGCTTCCAATTCCAGACGTTTGCACCAATCGGCTGTCTGTATCTTAGCATCCGCAGCAGATAATCCTCTCAAGCGGGCAAAATAGATCAATTGATCTTTAACATTCATTTTGCGATACAAGCCTCGTTCCTCCGGTAAATAGCCCATCTTGAAGCGATGCTGATCCAGCAATGGAGTACTTTTATATAAAAGCCTTCCGCTATCCGGCAAAATGATCTGTGTGATTAAACGTATCAAGGTTGTTTTACCTGCACCATTCGGACCAAGTAAACCAAGAATGGAGCCTTGTGCCAAAGAAAAAGAAACTGCATTAACCGCAATATGCTGTGCAAATTGTTTGCTTAACGATTCCGCTCGGATTAATTCAGGCATGTTTATAGATCTCCTTTGGATATTCTACTTCAGATAAATATAAGGCTTCCGGCGGTGCAGATATTCCGGCTCTTTTTCTGTCTCGGGCCAAAATAATGGATTCGAATTCCTCTATGGTCATTCTGCCTTTCCCGATTTCCAGCATAGTACCAACCAATGTACGAACCATGCTGCGCAAAAAGCGATTGGCTTTAATATGAAAATACACCATTCTGTCGATCTGTTCCCAACGGGCATGAAAAATCGTGCAGTTAAAATTTAATACATCGGTATGTACTTTACTGAAGCTTTCAAAATCTTCATACTTCGTAAGTACCGCTGCTGCCTTATTCATTTCCTCCACATCCAGCGGCGGATAAAAATAATAGGCAGATCCAATCTCAAAAGGATTTTTGTCCAATGTAATGCGATAGACATACGACCGCGACAGTGCATCGAAGCGAGCATGTGCAGTATCTTGCACCAGACGGATGGATTTTATACAGATATCTTTTGGTAAATAACCGTTCATCCGGAATGCAAACAGTTCATCCAGTTCTTTAGGTGAATCCATTTGAACAATCTGAGTATAAGCATGCACACCTGTATCTGTTCTTCCACTGCCCAGCGTTTCAATTTTAACACCCAATACATTAGACAATGCGCTATCTAAAATACCCTGCACCGTTTTGGCATTTTCCTGTATTTGCCAGCCATGATAGTTTGTACCCCGATAGGATATATCCAGAAAATATCTCAATTTTTTATTAATTTTAGTTTCGCAATTTAAATGAAAGCCTTTATGTTACAAAGAATTCAATCGTTACTATTATTTCTTTCTGCTGTATTGATGTCTGTTTGCTTGTTTTCACCTATATGGAAAGCCGCTTCCGGAATGGATATTTACTTCGACACTTATAGTTTGAGCATTACAAATCAGGGAATAGTAACAGTTAAATCAACGATATATCTTTCTTTTCTTATTGTTGCCATTATTGCATTAACATTATTTGTTATCTCTCAGTATAAAAATCGAGTACTTCAGATGCGTTTGAACATGATGAACACATTATTAATATGCATCCTGGAAGGACTTTATTTCTGGAACATTAAAGATGCAAAAGCACTTCTTACACTTGGATACACCGAAAACTGGGGTGCTGCTTTTTATCTTCCACTTGGCGCATTAATGCTGTGTATTTATGCAGGGAAAAAAATTCAAAAAGACGAAGAGCTAGTAAAGTCGGTGGATCGCATTCGTTAAATTCTGATATATAACATCCCTCCAAGTGTTTAATCAACAATTGATTCAATCTTATAAAAATATCGAATAATCAACGAAACCCTTGGAGGGGTTACTACTTATCACTTAATAACTTGGTAAAATATTTTTCTCTATTTAAACTCAAAATGAATCCTTACCGCAAATAAATGAGCAGGTCCTCTATCTTTATTATAAGCGGGATTCCGTACAAATTGATAATCACCGGTTATATATAAACTGTTCGCAAGCCTTGTAGAATAAAACACTTCGACAATTTCTTCATATCCATATCGAAGTAGCTTTCCATCTCCGATCATAAATCCATATCCTCCCAAGCTCAGATAATCTCTATGCCCTTTTGAGATTCCGTTTATAACTCCTGCAATTCCAAAGTTATCATGAACTCTTTTCCATTTTGTACCAGCTATTTTCATTCCTGCACTCGCCGTTTGATCTATTTCAGCAAAGGCCCAGGTAGCAGTTTTACCATCGTTCCACCCAATCCGTGAAAAAACTCCGATATCATTATTTATTTTTTGATCCAGATTCAATCCCATACCATATTTAACACCTTTATATTGTTCTGAAGCATATACATTCAGATCATCCCGATTACCACTGGAGTGAAATTGATTTATAATGCTTTCATACGAAGAAGCTTTACTGTTATTCCGATACGCTAATAGCCGAATACTCCCCTCCCGTTTTCCAATGGTAAATTTGTGTTCTGTTTCAAAGCTCAAACCTTGACCTTTAGTAATGTTCCATTCCATATTGGGACCGTTTACTGTATTCGCAACCAATGAAATCCCTCCTCGGAAGATCCAGTTAAAGCGGTAATATTCCATAATAAAAGAAGTAGTATAGCCCCTTGTATTGGCGGCATAATCCCAGGCACCGTTATTCATCAGTCCCCAGTTCAAAAAATCCATCCTAGGATCATGGCTCACAGCATTATTATCAAAGATATCAGCCAAAGAAAGTTTGCCAAGTGTCAATACCAGGCGATGCCTTTTAACATTTTCGGCACATTGATTCAATCCTTCTTCTTTAGTATCCGTGTCGCCATTAAAATGAAAGTGCTGACGAAGGAAAAACCTGGCGAAATAAACCACAGGAGCTGGATTTCCAACCCTAAATGCTTCTCCATTCGTAAATCCAGCTATTCCGCGTCCGCCACTTACTCCGGAACCACCCGACATTTCCGGATTTAAGAATATGGATGCACCTTTCCATAATTTTCTTCCTACAAAAAAAGTTGCGGTTAATGTAATGGCCGTTTCACTGGAATCCCTCAAACTATTTTCAGCAGAATAAGGCGAATGAAACCTGTTATGATATTGACCAACCGTTGTCATCTGAAAATGATAACTCCATTTATCATCTTCATCTATAAAATTTAACCTCGTACTTCTCTGAGCATCAACATCTAAAGCACCAAATACTGTAATAAACAAACCGATTATAGCAACATGTTTTTTCATTTAGACACATCTTAATTTATGCAAATATAAAACAATATTTATATTAATATAAATAAATATAAAACATATATATAAATATCAAACAACTTATTTTCAATACATTAATATTTATAAGTAAAATTTTAATGTATTTTTTTACCTTTATGTAAATAAAATTGTGATGTATACATTTACAGAAGAAAATTATTTAAAAGCTATTTATAAGATTTCGGAATCGAATCATTCAAAAGCTTCCACAACTGCTATTGCAGCTGAATTGGATATACCACCATCCTCTGTGACTGACATGGTAAAAAAGCTTTCGGCAAAAGAACTTATTGATTATGAAAAACATCGGGGTGTAACACTGACGGAAAAGGGAGAGAAAGTTGCCGTTCATATTGTGCGTAAACATAGATTGTGGGAAGTTTTTCTGGTAGAAAAACTGGATTTTAAATGGGACGAAATTCATGAAATTGCTGAACAGCTGGAACATATTGATTCAGAAGAATTAATAAAAAGACTGGACAAACACCTGAATTACCCGAAATTTGATCCGCATGGAGACCCAATACCGGATCAAAAGGGAATTCTACCAAAAAAAGCATTGAAAATACTGAGCCAGATACCGGTTAACACAATCGGTATTATAACCGCCGTAAATAACCACACGGATACTTTTTTAAAGTTTCTAACCAAATTAAACATCCGGATCGGAGATGAAATACAGATTATTGAAATAGCGGAATATGATAATTCACTCCAAGTACTATTAAACAATAAAGACAAAATGTTCATTAGTGAAAACGTTGGAAACAGCTTACTCGTAGAGGAAAAATAAAGAATATGAACCAATGACTATGTGCATGTAAACCGCATGCTGAGTATTGTTTAAATAAGATTATCCGCTAACTTACCTTAAGACAACATTTGTCTATAATTATTCAATATGAATACAAATCTGATGAACCGTATAGTTATTTTTATTCTATTATTCAGTATTTCTCTCCTCGGATACAGCCAGGAGGAAAAGCTCATAAAAAAAGGGGATGCTTTTTTTGAGCAGAAAAATTATACTGCGGCCTTAACATCGTATGAATTGGCCTTGTCGCAAAACAAGGAAAATCCATATGTGAATTTCATGATTGCGAAATGCTATCTGTTAACATCTCCGAAGCAGCGGTCATTGGAGTATGCAGGTGTTGCCGTGCGCAAATCCGAAAAGCCCAGCAATGAAATGCTGTTTGTGTATGCTCAGGCATTACAGCAAAACCACAGATGGGACTCCGCTATTTATTACTATCAGAAATCAGATCCGGGAAAAAGCAATGCCAAAGCAATTTCCAAATTTATAGCAGAATGTGGCTATGGCAAACAATATACATCTAACCCTAAAAATGTTAAGATTACAAACGCTGGAGCGCTTGTGAATTCACAAGGTATGGACTATCTGCCTTATATTACCGCCGATCTTTCAAAACTCTATTTTACCTCCCGAAGAGCCGGAAGTACTGGTAACAAGCCAGCGGAAGATGGTTTACCATACGAAGATATCTACAGTTGTGATAACGTAGGTGGAGCCTGGAATCAGGCTGTGAATATTGGTCCTCCATTAAACACCGATGTACACGATGCTTGTGTCGGAATATCAGAAGACGGTCAGACCATTTTTATTTACCGCGGTGTAAATGGTGGAGACGTATATCAATCGGAATTAAAAGGCAAAAGATGGGGAGCACCTCAGCCATTGCCGATGAATACAGAGTTCTTTGAAACATCGATCTGTATTTCTCCGGATGAACGTACTTTGTATTTCGTGCGTGCAACCAATGCTTATAGCAATAGAGATATTTATATGTGCACCCGCACAGTCGGTGGGTCATGGAGCAAACCCATTAAACTTTCTCTCAATACAGAGTTTGATGAAGATGCCCCCTTTATGCATCCCGATGGAAAGACGTTTTATTTCAGTTCGAAAGGTCTTACCAGTATGGGTGGCTATGATATATTCAAATGCACCCGATTAGGAAGCAATGCCTGGTCGAAACCGGAGAACTTAGGCTCTCCCATTAATACAGCAGGTGATGATATTTATTTTGTACTATCTGCCGATGGAAAAATCGGTTACTATTCCTCCAATAAAGAAGGTGGTTACGGCAAGCAGGATATTTATTCGATACGTATACCGGTTGAAGAGGCCCCGGAACTAGCATTAGTAAAAGGGACGATCAGAGATGATGCAACAGGTAAACCAACAGAAGCTACCATTACTGTAACAGATAATTCAACGAAAGAGGTTGTCGCAAAATATCATTCAAACAGCGAAACCGGACAATATCTCATGGCACTTCCATCTGGAAAAAATTATGGAATTGCAATAGAAAAAGAAGGACACCTATTCTATTCTGAAAATGTAACCCTTAACAAAGAAGATGGTTATAAAGAATACAAACAAGACATTACGTTAGTTACAACTAAAACATATAGTAAAATTATCTTACGAAATGTCTTTTTCGATTTGGGTAAAGCAGAGCTCAGACCTGAGTCTTCAATAGAATTACTGAAACTGGCAGATCTTTTAAAAAAGAACCCCACATTAAAAATTGAAATATCAGGACACACAGACAATGTTGGTGATCCCGTATTAAATCAGAAATTATCCGAAGCCCGGGCCAAAACAGTAATGAATTTTCTTGTCCAGAACGGTATTGCAGCTTCCAGGCTTGTACCCAAAGGTTATGGTAGTTCCGTGCCAGTTGCGCCAAACACTACGGAGGAAGGAAGACAAAAAAACAGAAGAACGGAAATGAAGATTCTGTAACTACTAGTTTATATTAACAATCGGTCGGACGGACTAAAAAAGCCGTCTGACCGATGTGCATTACACAAGCATTTATGCATCTTAACCTCCTTATAGTTTCTATTGTTTAATGATACTTTATTGTTTCGAACTTTCACAAGCCGTCAGACCGCTTTTTCCAGCGGTCCGACGGCTAAGGTTGTTAATCACTTTTTCAACCATGTTTGTTTGGAATTTGTCTTTTGATTTTTTGGAATTTCATGAGATCTGCCACTTTGTCACTCCAACATCTCTGGAACAATCTTTGAAAACCTACTTCCATCATTTAAAACGTAATTGATCTATGCAAGAAAAAGGTAACATCTCCATTCACACAGAGAATATTTTCCCTATTATCAAAAAATTCCTTTACTCTGATCATGAGATATTTTTGCGCGAATTGGTATCTAATGCCGTAGATGCCACACAAAAACTGAAACGATTAACTTCTTTAGGTGAATTCTCGGGTGAACTGGGAGAAACCAAAGTAAGTGTCAGTGTCAACAAAGAAGCTGGCACAATAACCATTACCGACAGAGGTATTGGTATGACAGCGGAAGAAATCAAAAAATACATCAATCAGATTGCATTCTCCGGAGCAACGGAATTTATAGAGAAATACAAAGATAAAACCGATACGAATCAGATCATCGGACACTTCGGATTAGGTTTTTATTCTGCTTTCATGGTTTCTGCTAATGTAGAAATCAATACGCTTTCCTATCAGCCAAATTCAAAAGCAGCTCGTTGGATTTGCGATGGCTCCACTGAATTTGAAATTTCTGCTTCTGAAAAGACAGAACGCGGTACAGAAATCACCTTACATATTGCCGAAGATTCACAGGAATTTCTTGATAACTATCGAATTCAAAGCATCCTGAATAAATATTGCCGCTTCCTGCCTGTTGAAATTGAATTCGATGGCAAAATAATCAATAACGTTAGTCCTCTTTGGACCAAACAGCCGAGCGAACTGAAGGACGAAGATTATATCAAGTTCTATCATGAATTGTATCCGATGGCTGAAGATCCATTGTTCTGGATACATTTGAACGTTGATTATCCTTTTAACCTTACTGGAGTTCTTTATTTCCCGAAACTTAAAAAGGATTTCGAATTTCAACGCAATAAAATTCAATTATACTCACGCCAGGTATTTATTACGGATGAGGTAAAAGATATTGTTCCTGAATTCTTAATGTTGCTTCATGGTGTTATTGATTCTCCGGATATTCCATTGAACGTATCCAGAAGCTTTTTACAGGCAGATGGAAACGTTAAAAAAATCAATAACCACATCACGAAAAAAGTTGCAGATAAACTTACCGAGTTATTCAACAACGATCGCCCGGGCTTTGAAGCCAAATGGGATGATATCAGTATGTTCGTGAAATATGGTATGATCAGCGAAGAGAAGTTTTATGATAAAGCCAAAAACTTCTGCTTACTTAAAAATACAGATGGGGTTTGTTCAACTATTGAAGAATACCAGGAAAAAATCAAACCGATACAAACAGATAAAAAAGATACACTGGTTTTCTTATATACCACCAATGCTGTTGCACAGGATATCTTTATCCAAGCAGCTAAGAAAAGACACTACGATGTTTTGTTATTTGACTCTCCGATCGATTCACACTTCCTTGGTCAGCTGGAAGGCAAATTAGAGAAAGTACAATTCAAACGTATTGACTCTGAAAGCGTGGATAAATTGATCGAGAAAGACGAACCGAAAGCAAGTCTGTTAAGCAAAGATCAGGAAACAAAAATTCAGGATTTATTCAAGAAGGTTATTCATAACGATAAGGTTGTTGTAAAACTGGAAAACCTCTCATCAGAGGACATGCCTGTTACCATCGTTGTTCCGGAGTTTATGAGAAGAATGAAGGAAATGGCAGCAACATCCGGACAAGGTATGTTTGGTGGATTTGAATTAACACATGAAGTTATTGTAAATACGAATCATCCATTAATCTCAAAGGCTGCCGAAAGTGCCGATGGCGAGCAACTGATTAAGCAAAGTTATGATCTTGGTCTGCTTTCTCAAGGGTTGCTTCAAGGTGGTGAATTAAGTAGTTTCATCGAAAGAAATATAGAACAGTTAAGTAAATAAGCTATTCTCATTCATGCAGAAAGCCCGGTAAATGCCGGGCTTTCTTATTTAAGAGCTTTCTATATCAATAAAAACTTACACCTTTTCTATATCACTTAGTTTATCTATTTCCATGATGGTCCCGCTTCCATTCTCTGAAGGAAAATACATCCTTGCAAATTTATATCCTTCTTTTAATTGCGTCCAGGTATACGAGTGACGCGCCTGAATAACCTGTGAAAATGTACTATCGAATGCCTGAATGCTAATAATAAACTCCGCTTTACTTTCCTGTAGATCTGCCATCTTCATTTGGAAAAGCGGACTTTGATCGTTTATATGGTGTACGACGGTCCAGTTCAATGAAAGGAAATTAATTTTTTTAAACTCAGGCTCCAGATTATAAAAACGACGTATGGGTGGGTTCACTGTTTTATCCTCCATGGACAATGTCACACGAACTTCTGCATCTGTCAATGTATTTTGCTTCTTATTTATAAAGCGAAACATAAGAGCCGTATCTTCTTTGTATGGTGAAAGGATTATATTATCACTAAACATCAATTTGGCTCGTGGTCTTGAAAACCGCCCATACAATAACCCTGTAGCCACAGCGAAAGACATCAATCCAATCATGGCTTCAAACGAAGCAATCAGACTTATCCAAAATCCAGTTGGTGCAACACGCCCATATCCTACAGAAGTAAATGTTTGTGCACTGAAGAAGAAACATTCCCAAGCATTTTCCCAGAAGCTTTTATGTACCAAACCGGTTAAATGCTCAATACCTATGCTCATATAGATAATTCCAAATGAAAAATTAATAAGGAAGAATAGGGCAAAAATAATGAGATAAAAGTACGACCAGCTTATTCCTACCATAAAATAGAAAATGTCTATCCTTTTTAATAAAGGCATGCCTCGTCTTTTTACATTAAATTCTCCATTGGAATTAAGTAGACGATCGCCTTGGTATAAGGATTTTTCTCCGAAACCAACATTTTGTTCTTTGAAAATATTTTTCACTTTAACCATATGGCATAATAGGAACTTTAAGTGGCTAATTTACATTTAGTCCTTAAAGATTAAAATACATAAGACAATAATTGATAGATTTATTAGTTTTGTATTCGTAATGAAAAAAGAATTTTTAATATTTCTATTATTAATCGCAGCCACCTGTCTGTCGGGAATTTCTTTTGCTCAATCGGATAGTATTCATACTAAATCCAAATCAGACTCAATAAAAGCACCAAAACGTAAATATTACATTGTTCTGGAGACTGATACCATGCCGGAATTGATGTTTCAAAAGGATACATTAGTTAAAAAAGCTAAAAAAGATCTGAAGAAAAAGAAAAATGTATTCTATGATCTTAAATGCAGAAGAGGGTTTATTCGGACAATAACACCCACAGGAGATAAAGTAACGCTTGAAAGTTTTTACTATTTGAAAGTATGGAAAGATCCGAACCCCTATATACCGGATATTTACGTATGGGATCTTTCTACGAATAAAATTATTAAAGTATCTAAAATAGATGCTGCCAAAAAACCTATATATAGAGTATTGCATGGTTCTTATGAACGGGAAGTAAATGGTGTTACCGTAGAAACAGGTGCTTACTATGTTGGTACGAAGCATGCCCGGTGGGAACAATTCAATAAGGATTTTATTCTTATGGATAAAACAAAATACTATAAAGGATGGCCCAAAGAAGCGAAGGTTACATACTTTGATGCAGAACATAAAGTACCCAAAGAAGTGATGCCATATGAATATGGAAAGCTGCAGGGGGATTATTATCTATTCACAGATAAGGGAATGGTATTGACAAAAGGCAGGTATGAAAATGGGGTAAAAGTTGGTTTATGGATTGATTATTTCAATAATTCTCCGAATCGAAAAAGAGAAACGCAATACACAAATGATCCTTATGATAAAGAAACCCAACCTGTCATTGTAAAAGAATGGAATGAAAAGGGAAAGATTATTATAATGGATGGAAAAGTAGTTCCGGAAGGTTCCAAACAACAGGAAGAACAGGATCCTATTAAAAGACGTTTGAAAAAGCATCATTAATCCATCGTTGTTTATATGGGTTTCATAGGTTTTATTTTCTTACAATGACTTAGTAGACTGATTTACAAGCCTCTTTAGATAAAGCTTTTTTTAAATCCTGACTACCTTTTTTTTGTATATTTGAACGCAAGATTTTAACTATTACCATGACAATTACATCTGAATTCGCTTCCTGGAAGAAGCTTAACGAGCACTTCTCAAAAACTTCCGCTTTGCAAATGCGTGACTTATTTGCAGCCGATAAAGATCGTTTTTCAAAATATTCTTTGCAGTTTAATGATATCCTGGTCGATTATTCTAAAAATCGCATTACAGATGAAACCATGTCTTTGCTAATCGCATTGGCGGAAGAAGCAGGCCTGAAACAAGCGATTGAAGATATGTTTACCGGTAAAAAAATTAATACTACTGAAAAACGTTCGGTATTACATATCGCTCTCCGCAATCGTTCCAATACACCTATTTTATCAGACGGAAAAGATGTAATGCCGGAAGTAAATGCTGTGCTTGAAAAGATGAAAGGCTTTTGTGAAAAAGTCAGAAGCGGAGCATGGAAAGGATATACAGGTAAATCGATTACCGACATTGTAAACATAGGTATTGGCGGATCAGATTTAGGTCCGTTGATGGTAACAGAAGCATTGAAGCCATATAGCTCTGATTCACTTAAGGTACACTTTGTATCGAATGTTGATGGTACACATATTGTAGAAACAGTAAAACATCTGAATCCGGAAACAACTTTATTCATTATTGCTTCGAAAACATTTACAACTCAGGAAACAATCACAAATGCGGTATCTGCAAAAGAATGGTTCCTGAAAACGGCAAAAGATGAAAGTGCTGTTGCGAAACATTTCGTAGCATTATCTACGAATGCAAAATCAGTAGCAGCTTTCGGAATCGATACAGAAAACATGTTTGAATTCTGGGATTGGGTTGGCGGACGTTATTCTTTATGGTCAGCCATAGGTTTATCCATTGCTCTATCCATCGGCTTTGATAATTATATAGAATTGCTCTCCGGTGCACATGCCATGGATAATCATTTCAGAGAAACCCCTTTCTCAAGAAATATTCCTGTGATTCTAGCCTTACTAGGTATATGGTATAATAATTTCTATGAGGCAGAAACTCATGCGATACTTCCTTACGATCAATACATGCATCGTTTTGCAGCGTATTTTCAACAAGGAGATATGGAAAGCAATGGTAAAGGGGTCAGAAAAGATGGAGGTAAAATCTCAACTTATTCTACGGGACCAATCATCTGGGGTGAACCAGGGACAAACGGTCAGCATGCCTTTTACCAATTGATTCACCAAGGAACTAAAATGATTCCATGCGATTTTCTGGCACCTGTTATTAGCCACAATCCGATCGGAGATCATCATCCTAAATTGCTTGCCAACTTCTTTGCTCAGACTGAAGCCTTAATGAAAGGTAAAACAGCAGCTGAAGCCAAAGCTGAACTGGAGAAAAGTGGGCTAAACGCATCCGATGTTGAAGCCTTAGTAAATCATAAAGTATTTGAAGGAAACCGTCCAACCAATTCCATCTTCTTCAAGAAATCAACGCCATTCACATTAGGTGCATTGGTTGCGATGTACGAACACAAGATCTATACGCAAAGCGTGATCTGGCAGATCAACGCCTTTGACCAATGGGGCGTTGAATTAGGGAAACAACTTGCAAATGCCATTCTTCCTGAACTCAATGATGCTTCAACTGTTTCAGGACACGATAGTTCAACAAATGGATTGATCAATTTTTATAAAGCGAATAAATAACATTAAAATAAAAGCCTGAAAATATTCAGGCTTTTATTTTTACTTTTCCCTGCTTTATTCAACCTGTATTTTTATTCAAAAAAGAAATCCGTATTTTCAATTATAAGAAAAGCCGAAATAATAAGGTAAATTCGGGCTGTTTAATTCAACAATGAAAATTACTTATTACTTCTTCTGTTTTCTTTTAATCGCTTTTATTGGTTGTAAAGGGAAAAACAGTGCGTCACGCAAAAATACTCCTAAACGACCGGAAACTGTTAAAGCTCCTGTCAATCCTAAATATTCTGGCCTTCCATTAAATTCTGACGATAGTTTAGATTTAAAAATCGGACAGATGATTATGATCGGTATAAACGATCGTACATCTCTGAATCCGGATGATTCATTAGTACTAGAATTAAAAGACGATAAAATTGGCGGTATTATTTTGTTTGAAAAAAACATAGCCAAAACAAACTCCAGAGAAACGCTTAAAAAACTGATTGCGGATTTACAAAAGAATTCGAACATACCGCTTTTTATAAGTATTGATGAAGAAGGAGGAAAAGTACACCGACTCAAAGAGAAATATGGATTTGTAAAAATGCCTTCAGCAGCATACTTGGGAACAATAAACAATACAGACACTACAGTTTATTATACAAAAAACTTAGCGGCACAATTAGCAGACCTTGGCATCAACCTGAATTATGCACCTGTTGTTGATCTTGCCTTAAATAAAGACAATCCGATTATTGCAAAATACGGTCGCAGCTATTCTGCCGATCCTGCTATTGTAACCAAACATGCCAGAGCAAGTATTTTAACACATCATGCCTATAATGTTAAAACGATTCTGAAACATTTCCCGGGGCATGGAAGCTCTATGTCGGATTCCCATCTGGGTATAACCGATGTTACCAACCAATGGAATATCATTGAACTACTTCCATACAAAGACCTTATTCAGTCAGGCGACGTAGATGCAATTATGACTGCACATATTGTTAATGCGCATTTAGATTCTACATTATTACCAGCTACGCTGTCAAAAACAGTAATCACCGATGTACTTCGGAATATGCTGGAATTTAAAGGCGTTGTATTTTCCGATGATATGCAAATGTATGCCATAAGCAAAAATTATGGATTGGAGAATTCTATTAAGCTTTCCATCCTTGCTGGTGTTGATGTTCTTGTATTTGGGAACAATGTAACGGTAACAGACCGTATAAAAGCTTCAGAAATACATGCTATTATTAAAGCGATGGTCAAAAGTGGTCAAATCAGTGAAAGCAGAATCAATGAATCGTATCAACGCATCATGCAGTTGAAACTGAAAACGTTCTAGTTGTTTAACAAAATTGAATATGATCGACGTAAGCTTGATTTTGTTCAAAAAATTCTTTCGTTGATTAAATATTTGCTCTATTTACAAGTATTCTACTGATCACAATCATTAAAATCGTCTGGCGAATTGATTAAAATTCCCTGATTTTTTGTATTTTGCCTACAAAACAAATTCTAATAACAATACCAATGTTTGATTCAATTGTTGATTTTATACACCAGATTCAAGGGAAATATACCTTTGACGATCCAATTGCCGCTTATGGAGTAATTGCATTTGTATTACTTATAGGACTTGAAATTGTATTGAGTTTAAAATATGATCCGGAACTATATCAGTGGAGAGATTTCGGAGCGAGTGTTTCCATGGGTGCAGGCTCTGTAGTTGTTGCCGTTTTCGCAAAGATTATGTCCTTTGCCTTGTTTATTGGAGTATATAATATCTTTAATCATCCGGTTGATCCAAGCGCTTCTTACAATTATTTCGACCCAAATTGTGTAAACATTTTCGGCTGGGCATCTTTTGGCATGGCATGGTACTTATTCCTTATCTGTCAGGTGTTGGACGATTTCAATTACTATTGGTACCATCGTTTGAGTCATACAGTTAGATGTTTATGGGCTGCGCATATTGTACACCATTCATCAGATAATTTCAATTTAGGCTCCGGTATCCGTAATGGCTGGATCACCTTACTATATAAACCTATCTTCTGGCTTTGGTTACCTGCGATCGGATTTAGTCCGGTTATGGTAATGATCTGCCTTTCCATACAATCCTTATGGCAGTTTCAGTTACATACGAAGTTTATGCCATATCTTGGCTTCTTTGAGATTTTCATGAATACACACAAACAGCATCAAGTACACCACGCGCAGAATGTGGAATATATGGATAAAAATCATGGTGGTTATCTGAATATCTTTGACAGACTATTCGGTTCACATGAAGTACTTGATGATCATAATATTGACATCAAATTCGGTGTTGTTCATCCACCTCACTCTTACAATCCATTAGTTATTCTTACACATGAATACAAAGACATTTGGAAAGATGTTAAAAGCACGAAGAACTTCAAACATAAACTGATGTATATATTTGGCCCTCCTGGCTGGATGCCAAATGACCCGACACAAACAGTTAGAGCCATGCAACGCGAAATAAAAAGACGGAAACAAGAAGCAGCAGCTCAGCAACACAAATCAATGGTTGCTTAGTTACTGACATAATATAATTACTGTATAAAGAGCCGGACAAGTATTTGTTCGGCTCTTTAGTTACTAGCCGTTAATGTTTTAAAAATATTTTCCGAATACTTATGCAGGAACCGAACTTTACAAGCCGGCATCCTGTTCTAATCAAGTTAAAAACATAAACACTTTTATCTGAATTTTATAATGGAAACAGCAGAAAAAACCCATGCTAAGGGGTTAATAGAAAAGTTGAACTGGCGCTACGCAACTAAAAAAATGAATGGCCACAAAATACCTCAGGAAAAACTTAACCGAATACTCGAAGCAATACGCTTATCGGCATCTTCTTTCGGCCTTCAGCCATTTTCAGTTTTGGTTATTGAAGACCCAGAAGTAAGAAAACAATTACTTCCTGCGGCTTTCGGACAACCTCAGTTAACAGATGCATCTCAAATTCTTTTGTTCTGTGCATGGGATGCAATTACACCGGAAAGAATTGATGCCTACATCAACCTTATTGCTTCTGAAAGAGGTATACCTGTTGAAAATTTAAAAGGATTAAATGATTCAATTAAAGGAGTTGTAGCGAGCAGAACCCCGGATGCTTTGTTCCATTGGGCTGCCAAACAAAGCTACATCGCTTTAGGTACAGGATTAATTGCAGCAGCGGAAGAAGAAGTTGATGCTACTCCAATGGAAGGATTTAATCCGGATACTTTTGATGAAATATTAAAATTGAAAGATAAAGGACTACGCAGCGTTTCGATGCTTGCATTAGGTTATAGAGACGCAGATAAAGATCCGCTTGCAGCAGCTAAAAAAGTGCGCAGGTCAAGCAAAGATTTCTTTATTCATATATAATTTAAACAAACAAAGCCGGAAGACTTAGTGCCTCCGGCTTTGCTCATTTTTTTTCTGGCAACTAAAAACTAGTGCCTGACAACTACTTTAAGGTATATACACTTCCAGCAACTTCACTTCACCAAGTGGAGAAAGTAAAACTTCTTTGGTTGATGCCGGAATTAAAATAACATCTCCAAAAGAAAGTAACTCCGAGCCCGATCCATCTGAAGTAAGCATAACATCACCATCCACAACAACAAATATCCGGAACATATCCGTTTCAGAATAATCCAATTCGATTTCAGTATCCAGTTCCAATAAATCCGTTGTAAAATAAGGACATTCAACAAGCGTTACCGGAATGTTTTCTTCAACCGTATAATGCGTTTTGTAATCTGAATATTGCTTGAAATCGATCGCATCTAAAGCCTGATCTGTATGCAATTCACGCTTCTGACCATTAGCGTCTTTTCGGTCAAAATCATAGATTCTATAGGTAATGTCCGAGGTTTGCTGAATTTCTGCTAATAATATTCCACGACCGATGTAATGCACTCTGCCAGGTGGTAAAAAGAATACATCGCCTGCCTTTACTTCCTCATAATTCAATAAATCCAGAATCTTGCCTTTATTAAGATAATCCAGGTATTCTTCTTTATTTGTTTCTTTATTGAAACCGGTATTTAATCGTGCCGCTTCATCTGCTTCCAGTATGTACCACATTTCTGTTTTACCAGTACAATTGTGCCGTTCCAATGCAAGTGTATCATCCGGGTGAACCTGTATACTCAGATCTGCATTGGCATCTATAAATTTGATCAGTAATGGAAAATCATTACCGAAACGTTCGTAGTTTTTCTTTCCTAATAAAGCTTCTTTGTGTACAGACAAAATAGATTGCAAACTTTGTCCTTCCAGTGTTCCATTTTCGACAATTGAAACGGAACCAGGCACCGCCGATAATTCCCAGGTTTCACCGCAATTTGATAAAGGCGAAAAGTCTTTTCCGAGAACCGTTTTGATTTTAGATCCTCCCCAGATTCTATCTTTAAAAATTGTTTTAAACCGTAATGGATATAAACTCATAATAGCTCTTATTAATAGTTTGCAAGATATGGAAAGCCCCTGTTAAATAACAAATACACATTACTAAAATTTCAAAATATTGAAACTTACTAATTTTAACTTCATAAAGTGACATCTTCAATATGGACAATTGGTTCAGTGCCTGTAATAGAAATCACATCAAAACGTATGCGTCCATGCCAATTCTTTTCGATGATATAAGCCTCCGAAGTTTGTTGAATCATCATAAGTTTTTTATGCGTTACAAAATCTTCCGGGTATCCATAGGCATTATTTTTCCTGAATTTTACTTCAATAAAACAAAGGCATTTATCAGAAAATGCAACGATATCAATCTCACCTTTACCCGATCGATAGTTGCGTTCAACAATTTGATATCCTTTTTTTTCAAGATATTCACAGGCTTTCGCTTCCTCTGCAAGGCCTTTTTTAAGATGATTCATAAAAAATTGTATATTCGTAATCCGGTTGAAAGTATATGTACAAACATACAAATAAAAGAGTATTGGTTGAAGATCTTGGTCTTGTTGACTATGAACAGGCGTGGGAATATCAGACCAATCTTTTTCAATCCATCATTGAAAAAAAACTGGCGAACAGGGAGCTTCCCGAAGAAGATCAAGTTGCACCCGATAGCTATTTGCTTTTTTGCGAGCATCCGCATGTTTATACCTTAGGGAAAAGTGGCAAAAGAGAACATCTTCTGATTAATGAATCGGAGTTAAAACAAGCCGGGGCAGATTATTATGAAATAAATCGTGGCGGAGATATAACCTATCATGGACCGGGACAAATTGTAGGCTACCCTATCCTGGATCTGGATAATTTCTTTACAGACATACACAAATACCTTCGTTTACTGGAAGAAACTATTATTTTAACGCTTAATGAATATGGACTCCAAGCCGGCAGAATTGATGGACTTACAGGTGTCTGGATTGATTTTCAGGAACCCTTAAAGGCCCGAAAAATTTGTGCCATGGGCGTAAAAGCAAGTCGCTGGGTAACGATGCATGGGTTTGCATTAAATGTTAATTCTGATTTAGGTTATTTCAAAAACATTGTACCTTGCGGAATTGATGATAAGGCAGTAACATCTTTGCAAGAAGAATTACGTAAAACAATTGATCTAGCTGAAGTAAAAGAAAAAATCCTTCGTCACATGTCAGATCTATTTGACATGCAGCCGGAAGATCTGAATGAATATAAATTGAAATAAAAAATAGCTCTGAATAGCCCTGAAATTATATTAAAAGATGCCAACATCTCAATGGGTTGTTTCAAATAGCTTTTATGTATACCAGTATTAGTTATTACGCATGAAAAAAGACATCCCTTTCCCCCCTGTTGAAGGTGTTTATATCGCTATCGCACAGGAAGAACCCGAAACAAACAAATGGAACGTTTATGTTGTAAATACAAATGATTACAGAATTGAAAATGTATTTGTGCGTTCCAGGGGATATGGAGAAAAAGAAGGAATTCCTCAGGAAACATCTGTCCTGAGACATGTGATTCCTTTTGTGGATCCGAATGAATATGCCAAAGTCGAAATGATCGATCCGTCTGTTTTTCATCTCAATAATGAATATTGGATCAGTTATTTTGTAGGTCCGCAGGTGTATGACAAAAAATACATTTTTGTTCCGGAAACAATTATTGAACAAAACCTTGTTTTTATTCCTCAGCTAAAAACAAAAGGAATACTGCATAGGTAAGTCAATTGCATCATTTCCATTTACTTAAAAATCTATTGATCAATTATTCCAATAAAAAAAAGAAATGCCCTCAATTCTTGTTTTTTATCTCTTTTAAAAATACTTCTTGTGGCCTTTACTCTTTTGAAACCTGGATACTTTTCATGCGTTTACAAGCTTGAATCAAATAAGACAATTCATCTCTTTGTATTGGTCTTATTTTTAAATAAATTACCTCAAATATACCGCAGGGTAGCGTAACCGTAATGGATTTAGAAGAGGGTAAAACCGAAAAAAAGGAATTCTTACTGAAGGTTGATAACCTCAGCACGCATTTTCGTTCCGACAGAGGTATTGTTAAAGCCGTTGACAATGTTAGTTTTACGCTGCACCGGGGTGAAACAATCGGCATTGTTGGAGAGTCTGGTTCCGGTAAATCCGTAACAGCACTTTCGCTGATGCAACTAATTCCAAACCCTCCGGGCAAAATAGCTGATGGAACGATCCTTTTTAATCATCCCCAAAAAGGTATTATAGATTTACTACAGCTCAATAAAAAGGAAATGCAGGATGAAAGGGGCAACTCTATCTCTATGATTTTCCAGGAGCCGATGACATCCCTGAATCCTGTATATACATGCGGTGATCAGGTAATGGAAGCTATTACCCTGCACCAGAAAGTATCCAAACAGGAAGCTAAAAGACGAACCATTGAACTTTTCAAAAAAGTTGAATTACCACGTCCGGAAGCAATATTTGACTCGTATCCGCATCAAATTTCCGGTGGTCAAAAACAACGGGTAATGATTGCCATGGCTATGTCCTGCAATCCATCTGTTATGATTGCCGATGAGCCTACTACAGCGCTGGATGTAACGGTTCAGGCGCGAATCCTGGAGTTGATGCAGCATCTGCGCGATGAAAATAATATGGGTATCCTGTTCATTACACACGATCTGGGTGTAGTGGCAGAAATTGCTGATCGCGTTATTGTTATGTATCAGGGCAAAATTGTAGAACAAGGTACGGTCTACGAAATTTTTGCAAATCCGAAACATCCATATACCAAAGGATTGCTCGCCTGTCGTCCAAAATTGGACTTAAGACTTAAAATATTACCGACCGTTGCTGATTTCATGGAATCAGATGGTAAAGGAAATTTCCAGGAAAAAGAAACAAAATTCGGCTCTGTTGGAGAAGCTATTTTGTTCAATTATATATCCGACGAAGACATTGAAGATCGGAACAAAGCATTAGCATTAAAACCACCCCAGTTAAGAGTTCGGAACCTGAAAACATGGTTTCCGATCAAAAAAGGCTTCTTTGGTAAAACACATGATTATGTGAGAGCCGTTGACGATGTAAGCTTTGATGTTTACCCGGGTGAAACAATTGGTCTTGTTGGTGAATCCGGTTGCGGAAAGACCACACTTGGAAGAAGTATTCTTCGATTGATTGAACCTTCTTCCGGTGAAATTGAGTTTGAAGGATGTAACATACTTGATCTGCAGGAAAAAGAATTACGTGGATTGAGAAAAGATATACAAATCATTTTCCAGGATCCATATTCTTCTTTGAACCCAAGAATGACCATTGGTGAGGCAATTATTGAACCGATGCGTGTCAATAAAATCCTGGATAGTGACTATGCGCGTAAAAAAAGAGCCATTGACCTACTGGAACACGTAAATCTCAGCAGAAGACAGTTTGATTTATATCCGCATGAATTTTCCGGCGGGCAGCGTCAGCGAATCTGCATTGCACGTGCTTTAGCATTGAATCCGAAGTTTATTATTTGCGATGAATCGGTTTCAGCACTGGATGTTTCCGTTCAGGCACAAGTATTAAATTTATTGAATGATTTAAAACAAGAGTTCAATTTTACCTATATCTTTATATCACATGATTTATCGGTCGTTAAATTCATGTCAGACCGCATCATCGTAATGAACAAGGGTAAGATTGAAGAAATGGGATACGCAGAAGATATTTATCAGAATCCACAAACAGAATATACCAAACGACTGATACATTCAATACCTAAAGGCAATCTGGAAGACATCCTGAGAGCCCAGTTAAAAAGGAATAAAAAAGTCTAACAATTTTTCATGAGAAAAAAAAGCACAGAAAAAGCTATAGTAACAACAGACGGAGGAAATAGTCTGAGATCAAAAATTACCCGATTTTTTAATAATAGCAAAAAGAATCCTTTCAGTTATAAAGAGTTAATCAAAAAACTTCACCTGGTTCGGGATAAAGAGAAAAAAGCATTAAAAGATTCACTGGAAGAATTAGTCCGCGAAGGCGGATTAGCCAAAGATAAGAATGGCATGTACAGTTATTTCGGTTCATCAGCCGAACTGGTTACAGGGCGTTTCGACTTTGTTAATTCGCGCTTCGGATATGTTACTCCCGAAGGATCGGATGGAGAAAATGACATCTGGATCAGCAGTACTAAAACCGGCACCGCACTGGATGGAGACATTGTGCGTGTTGCGGTATACAAGCAAAGTGGAGGAAAAGGCAAAAGCGCCGAAGGCGAAATTGTAGAAGTGGTAGAACGCAAACGTACTTCGTTTGTAGGAAAGATAGAAATATCAGCACGACATGCTTTTGTTATTCCCGATGGACGTAAAATGCATGTAGACATCTTTGTGCCTAAAGAATTTATCAAAGGAGCAAAGAATGGCGAAAAAGTATTGGTTGATATTACAGCCTGGCCAACAAAAGATGAAAAAAGCCCGACAGGGAAAGTAACCGAAGTATTGGGTATGGCTGGCGAGAATGATACGGAGATGCATGCTATCTTAGCCGAATTTGGTCTTCCCTATGAATTTCCGCCTCAGGTTTTAAAAGCAGCGAAAGACATTTCAGATAAAGCTTCCGATGCCGAAATAAAGAAACGCAGAGATATGCGTGGCATCACCACCTTCACCATTGACCCGGAGGATGCAAAAGATTTTGATGATGCGATTTCCTTCCAGACATTAGATAATGGAAATTGGGAAATTGGTGTACACATTGCAGATGTGTCACATTATATGCAACCGGGCGATACATTGGATAAAGAAGCATACAAAAGAGCAACCTCTGTATACCTTGTAGATCGCTGTGTTCCGATGCTTCCGGAGCGTTTATCAAATGAATTGTGTTCGCTTAGACCCAATGAAGATAAACTTACATTTTCGGCCATCTTTGAAATTGATAAAGACGCCAAAGTAAAATCGGAATGGTTCGGACGTACCATCATACATTCCATCAGGCGCTTCAGTTATGAACAAGCACAAGAGGTCTTGGAATCAAATACCGGTGATCTGGAACATGAACTAACAATTCTAAACACGCTTGCAAAAAAAATGCGTACGCAGCGTTTCAAAGACGGAGCCGTAAGTTTCGAAACCATAGAAGTTAAATTCCAACTGGATGAAAAAGGAAAGCCTTTGGCTGTTGTTCCTAAGATCCGTAAAGATGCTCATAAGCTGATTGAGGAATTCATGTTGTTAGCGAATAAAAAAGTAGCGGAGTTCGTCTATAACATGAAAAAGGGTAAAGATAAAAACACGATGGTGTATCGTATTCACGAACCACCTAATCCTGAAAAATTAACATCACTTGCCGTATTTGCCAAACGTTTCGGACACATTGTTGTACTGGATGATGAGAAAAGCATTTCAAAAGAATTAAATAAATTAACGGAAGAAGTAGAAGGCAAACCGGAGCAGAACGTATTGCAGAGTTTGGCTATTCGTACCATGTCTAAGGCACGATATAGCATTGATCCGGAAATGCACTTTGGTTTAGCATTTAAACATTATTCGCATTTCACTTCCCCTATTCGACGCTATCCCGATGTAATGGCACATCGCCTGTTACAGCATTATCTGGATGGCGGAAAGTCCGCAGATAAGGAATATTATATTGAAGCTTGCGAACATTCTTCTGCACAGGAAAAACTGGCAGCAGAAGCCGAACGCAGTTCCATCAAATTCAAGCAGGTGGAATTTATGCAGGGCAGCATTGGAAAAGAATTCGAAGGAATTGTTTCTGGTGTTACGGAATTTGGTATTTTCGTGGAAATTATCGAAACCAAATGCGAAGGCATGGTTCGACTTGCGGATATGAACGATGATTTCTATGAAGTAGATATGGATAATTATCGTGTAGTTGGTAAGAAAAATAAAAAAATGATCACACTCGGTGATTCTGTTCAGGTTATTGTAAAATCAACCAACTTAGAACGCCGAACCATTGATTTAGAATTAGCTGAAGATTAAATTATGTTAGTTACCGTACAACGTATAACAAAAGATATTAATAAAGAGATAGCTCAAACTATCTACGGTAAAGAACCGCTTGAATTATACGATCCTATTAAGTATATCATGGATCTGGGCGGCAAACGCATGCGCCCGCTATTGACCCTTCTGTCCTATTATATATTTGATGAAAATTATAATAAAATAATAAAGCCTGCAGTAGCTGTTGAAGTCTTTCACAACTTCACACTGATGCACGACGATATCATGGACAAGGCGGCTTTAAGAAGAAATAAAGCAACTGTGCATGAAAAATGGAATTCGAATATTGCTATTCTTTCCGGAGATGTGATGTTGGTAAAAGCCTATCAGCAAATGATGCAGGTAGATGAAAAATATCTGAAACATGTGCTGGAATTATTCAACGAGACAGCTGCCGGAGTATGCGAAGGACAACAGTTTGATATGAATTTTGAAACTGTACCAACAGTCAGCATATCCGAATATATCAACATGATACGACTGAAGACTGCGGTATTGCTTGGATTCAGTATGGAACTGGGAGGCCTACTAGGAGGTGCCGATAAAAAAAGTTGTGAATCTTTGCGGGCTGCCGGAATAGCTGCTGGTATTGGCTTCCAACTAAAAGACGATTTACTTGATGTTTATGGCAATGCAGACACATTCGGTAAACAAGTTGGAAGGGATATTATAGCTAATAAGAAAACCTATTTATTGATTCGGGCATTAGAAAGGGCCGATGCAAAAACAAAGATTTCCTTACAAAAACTACTAACCAATAAAACTATTTCTGATACCGAGAAGGTAACGAAAGTAACTGCCATATATGATGAATTAAAACTGAAAGAAGAAACTGAATTACTGATTAAAGAATATTTTGATAGGGCGATTGATTCTTTAGGAAAAGTAAAGGGTTCCATTTTCAGAAAACATTATGTCAGAGATTATCTTCTTGCGTTAATAGAAAGAGAACAATAAGCGATTGGGCAATATGCTGATCCTATTCAGCAGAAATTAAATTTTAAAACCGTATGAACATTTCCCTTACCCTTGCAATCATTCTTATTACCTGTGGTATAAGCTTGTTTGCTTTAAGCAATCCGGTAATACTGGGAAATCTCATTATGAATCCCTATATAACCAATCGCAGAAATCAATACTATCGTTTCATTACCTCGGGTTTCATACATGCTAATTACTTGCACTTAGGTTTTAACATGCTTTCACTATATTTCTTTGGTGATATAATAGAAGCTTGGTTAGGTGGTTTTCGTTTTATACTTCTTTATATCGCGGCTATTGTTATTTCAGATATCCCAACCTATTTGAAACATAAAGATAATCCCGGATATAATTCGCTTGGTGCTTCGGGTGGCGTTTCAGCCATTATATTTGCTTCTGTTCTATTACATCCAATGAACTGGATAATCGTTTATTTTATTCCTGTACCAGCTTTCCTGTTTGGCTTTATTTACCTGTTTTATTCGTATTATATGGATAGAAGAAGTAACGAACAGATTAATCATTCCGCACACTTTTATGGTGCAGTAGTAGGCATTGTTTATACATCCGTGCTTTATCCTGCATTATTACCGGCATTTTTCACACAGATTGTAGAAGGTATTCAGAATATATTTTAATAAAGCGGAAGGCTTAAGCAATAAATCCATTTTTCAGTCCGGATATGAATATAAATACCTTATACGATAAGGATTTCCAGATGTCTGAAAATTTTATTTATTATTATTCGAAGAGTTTAAAAGCGTTAAGCATTCAGCGTTTAGCTTTAAGCCTATTCCTTCACTACTTTGCCCACACCGGAATAATCTCCCGAAGGACTCGTTACTTTTACGAAGTATATGCCGGATGGCTGCGCACTCAAATCAATCTGCTGATTAAATAAGCCTGTTTCGGATTTAAAATTACCTGCGTAGACCAGATTGCCTAATACATTCAAAACAGACACTGTCACATTTGTAACCGCAGGATCATTGATTTGCAATGTCACCGTTCCATTTGTAGGATTAGGAGAAAGCAAAATATCTAAACTGGAAGCCGGTGCTAACGAAATAACAATGCTTGCCGATGAATTACCATTATTATCAATACTAATAAGTTTATAATATACCGTACGACTCAGGTTTGCACTGGTATCGAGGTAAGAGTAATTCGTTACGTTGTTACCATTACCAACGGCAGTTACTTGTCCGATAGAATTAAAAGTGATGCCGTCATACGATCGTTGAACGGAATAATACGCAAGATTACGTTCATTCGTAGATGTCCAGCTTAAGAGAGCGGTACTGGCACTGTTCTTCTTAACGGTAAAATCAAGTAAGGTCACCGGAAGCGTTGTGTTTTTCAATAAAGTCACAGTCGTGATGGATCTGGCCGGAAGCCTCAAATCAACACCAGCTGCATACACCCCAACACTGTCGCATTGTAATACAGCTGTGTTCGTTTGATAAATAGTACCTGATTTAGGCGTAAAGCTCCCGAGATTCAAACCATACGTACCGTTACTGGTTCCGACATTTAAAATAACAACCGTCATGGAATCACCAGTCGGACTCAAATAAGCAGAAACTCTGAAGTTGGTAGATTTAGTAGTTGCACTGATGCGCGACCAACCGGAGCGAATAAATTTAGAGAATTGCTTCAAAGCATAATAAGATTGATAAACCGTATATCCATTTGCATTGGTCCAGGAAGTTGGTGTCCATGGGTTTTGCACATCAATGATTGATCCGCCGCCGCCCCATAATAAATCCCATTGAATATAACCGGATGCATTCATATAGACCAATGTATTGTGAATCATCCAGCCAAGGTTCAGTGCATCCGATGTATCCGGGGCATTTTGATCATAAAATTCCGTCATGAAATTTTGTTTGCTACTAACTGCCGGCGCAACCGATTGCATCGTCGGAATAAACGAATCCGGTGTACTGAAATTTCCTCCTGTATACAAATGGTAAGCATAACCATCCAGCTGAGCATTGTTCAGTTTATTGAGATAACCCTGCATAAAATTACCCCCGATACCAAACGATTCAGGTCCGATGATTTTAGGTTTGTTAGGCATACCAGTCAAACAAGAGTCCACAGCATTCAATGCCTGCGGGTAACCTGCGGTATCTACCGATTGGGAATACGCAAACATACAGCCAGGATACGTGGGGTTCCAGTTTGGTTCATTCTGTAAACTGATATAATCGGGATATACACCCGAAGCAGCATATTTAGCCAGTGATTTGCGCCACCAGGCTCCGAACTGCGGATACATAAATGTTCCGTTTGAATTTTTATTTAGTGTAGCGGTAGCTGTTCCTCCATTTTGTGTACCGTTGAGCTTCATATAAGCAGGCGGTGACCAGGAGCTGATCAGAATTTTAGGTGTGTAGCCAAGTGACGCTTTTGCTTGGGTAACAAATTCCGGATCGTAGGGAATCGTTGTATTGGTTGTATCAGAATACTGATTATTTAAACGAAGAAATGTAAGACCAAGCCCTTTAAATATAAGTGCATAGATCTGACTTTTATTCGGGTGTGCGGTATACCAGTTTTGATACTCCGCTAATGCGCCTCCGATTCCTTCAATAATCTGATACGATACACCTGTATTAATAACAGCTGTATCTGTAAAGGAAACGTTAATCGGTGTAGGTGACGGCAATTGTATATTATCTACATAAATAGTCTTACCAGCATTTGCCGGAAGTGCTAAGTGAAATTTGATAGCAGGTGCTGTTTCAGTAGCAGTAAACGTCCATGTATAGGCTTGCCAGGAAGTGGTAAGAGTAAAGTCCTGCGCAAGATAATTGGCATTCTGCATAACAACCCGCAAATCTGCACCAGCGGTAGATGACATCGCATACAAAGTAAGTGTATAAGACTGGCCAACTACAGCTGTCCAGGTAGGGCCAATGGTTTGTATATCCCAGGCATTAGCGCCAGCAGCAACTGTTGAAATGGTGGCGCTGTATGCTTGAGTACCTTGTTCGACAGTGGTAGTAGATATCTGGAAAGTTGCCACCGAGCCATTTCCAGCTGAATTGGACCAGCCGGAAAAACCACTTTCAAAACCTCCGTTTGTTATAAGATTCTGAGCACTGCTTATAAACGACAGCAATACGAAACTCAGAAAAATGCTTATCCGCATACTAACAGGATTTAATTGATATTAATGATATTTTAATTTTATTGGCAGGAGAGAATTAAAATTACAATTTTTTATGATAATAAGAATATTCTCAATCGATAACTTAGTATCAAATCAGGTTAAATAACTCATTATAAGGAGATTTTATAAATATATAACCTTCATAAAAGAAATAAAAACAGTATTTGTAATTCTTAAATTATAAGCAAATCTACGATCCAGCGTTTAGCATTTTGCCTTCCGCATTAATCATTCCTAAAAAACACACCAGGGAAAAGACTCCACACCCAATAAGGGAATCTTTTCTCAAGCATGTCAAACTACCTACCTACGAACAAAAAATAAATCAAGCAATGATTCTTAAAGAAAAGGCAGTAATAGAATAATCCATTTACTGCCTTAACTAAACTAGTTGAAAGAACTTCTATGCCCAAATATAGTATTCCGGTTTTAATCCTGCAAGAAAAAAAGTCGATATTTTATAGTTTAAATATGACTAAAACCTATTTCATGCAGATTAAATATTAAAACAGAAAATTTCCTTAAAATAATTTCCGTTATTGTCGTTCAATAAACAATAATCAACGTATTTTTATTGTACTTATTTATATTTTAAACATTCAAACAATTTAAAAACATGAAAAACTTTTTTTCGCCAATTACTATAACCTTTTTAATATTTTATTCATTTTTATCATATGCACAAACTACAAATGGTCTGGTATTATATATGCCTTTCAATGGAAATGCCAATGATGCATCCGGAAACTCCAATAATGGAACTACTTATAATACAGTCTTAACAACCGGAGTAGATGGTACAGCCAATTCTGCCTATGCCTTTAACGGCACAACCAGCTATATTAATGTTCCAAACAGTGCATCGCTGAATCCGTCCTATATTTCCTTGTGTGCATGGGTTAATGCCCAGGATGCCCCTTCGCATAATCCAGACATAATCCGAAAAAGCACCTATGCAGATGGGTCAAACGAACAATACCTATTAAGAATGAATACAACCTCCGGATATCCTCAGGCTGGTGTGAAAGTAGGTACAAGCTGTGCTTATGGAGCTACAAACTGGAACTTTTGTAGTCCTTCTTCAGCCGTTCCATTGTCCTCCTGGCATTTTCTGGTTGCTACCTATGATGGAACAAACATTGATGTGTATATTGACGGTGTTCTGGCAGGAAGTACTCCCTCCAGTACTCCAGGACCAATTATGACCTGCGGAAGCGACCTCCGCATTGGTCTTGCATGGAGCAGTTATCCAGACTATTTTCAAGGTTCAATTGATGAGGTTAGAATTTACAACAGAGCTTTATCTGCCTGTGAAGTTATGAACCTTTATACCACTGCAACCCCAACACAAAATGCTGGCTTAGTGATGTATCTGCCATTTTCAGGAAATGCCAATGATGCTTCAGGAAACTCCAATAATGGAACTACTTACAATACAGTTTTAACAACCGGAGTAGATGGTACAGCCAATTCTGCCTATGCCTTTAACGGCACAACCAGCTATATTAATGTTCCAAACAGTGCATCGCTGAATCCATCCTATATTTCCTTGTGTGCATGGGTTAATGCCCAGGATGCCCCTTCGCATAATCCTGACATAATCCGAAAAAGCACCTATGCAGATGGGTCAAACGAACAATACCTATTAAGAATGAATACAACCTCCGGATATCCTCAGGCTGGTGTGAAAGTAGGTACAAGCTGTGCTTATGGAGCTACAAACTGGAACTTTTGTAGTCCTTCTTCAGCCGTTCCATTGTCCTCCTGGCATTTTCTGGTTGCTACCTATGATGGAACAAACATTGATGTGTATATTGACGGTGTTCTGGCAGGAAGTACTCCCTCCAGTACTCCAGGACCAATTATGACCTGCGGAAGCGACCTCCGCATTGGTCTTGCATGGAGCAGTTATCCAGACTATTTTCAAGGTTCAATTGATGAGGTTAGAATTTACAACAGAGCTTTATCTGCCTGTGAAGTTATGAACCTTTATACTACCCAGACAGTTGCAAAACCAACAGCCATAACTCCTCCAGATATTTCAAACTCCACGTTAACGTTTTATCCTAATCCATTTACCAATACACTGGATATTACAGGAATTATGACAAACACCGTAGCAACTTATGAAATTTATTCTTTATCGGGCAATAAGGTGCTATCTGGGACATATAGCAGTAAAATTGATGTATCAGGTTTAGTCCAGGGAATGTACATAATCAATATTTTTGATTCAGAACATACACTTATTGGAACAAATAAGGCTATCAAACAATAGCCCTAAATGTTCATGAAATAAAAAAGGATAGAAGTTTCTATCCTTTTTTATTTCATGAACATTTATAAATTAAGTATTGACTTAAACCTGATCAACAGAAGCTTATCGATAAATTGTATACTTTAATTATAGTTAAACTAAAAAAACTCCAATCCCGCGAATGCGGAACAGGAGTTTTCATTTTTATAACGTATTTCTTACTTATGCCTTAACTTCTACAGGAAGAACAGACACGAATGAACGATCCAGACGACCTTTTTTGAATGTTACTACACCATCCGTCAAAGCAAACAAGGTATGATCTTTACCGATACCTACGTTTTCTCCTGGATGATGCTGCGTTCCGCGTTGTCTTACAATGATGTTACCGGCAATTGCTGCCTGACCACCATATAATTTTACGCCTAGACGTTTGCTATGTGATTCACGACCGTTTCTTGAACTACCGACCCCTTTTTTATGTGCCATGGTAAATAAATATTAAGCGATTTTTTCGATCAAAACTTTTGTTAAATACTGACGATGTCCGACAGTTTTTCTGAAACCTTTTCTGCGTTTCTTTTTGAAAGCTACAACTTTGTCATCTTTCAAATGCTCAAGGATTTTACCGGTTACTTTGGCACCTGCTACGCTTGGTGCTCCTACCTGGTACTGGTTATTGTCGGCGAGTAAAAGAACATTGTCAAATACTACAGCAGAACCTTCGGCTCCTTCTAATCTGTAAGTATAAATGAAACGATCTTTTTCTACTTTGTACTGCTTGCCTCCAATTTCTACAATTGCGTACATGGATTTGTTAGTTTAATAAATTAGGACTGCAAATGTACAGCTTCTGCATTAATAAATCAACCTTTCCTAATAATTAATTCACTCTTTATCCTAAAAAATCACTGTGGAAAAGTTTTGAGCCAAAGTTACCTTAAAATAAAGCCTCAAATTGACCAAATTAAGCCGAAGTATTCATTCAAAAAAAGGTATCTAACTGTTTGACAAAGAGAATATTTTTGCTTAGTTTTAATTATGCACGGAATGTGGAAAACAGACTTCAATGTTACCTTGGTTTTAAGCCTCGATTTTATCATTTTTGTCTTAAGCCTTACGGGCCAAGTCAAGCAAACCTTTTTTAATCTTTTAATTCACTCGATTCCCTCGGATTGAGAGTATAACAGAGAGAAGAACAACATTATTCCGTGTTCTTAAGGATTGCTGATGGTCAAAATAATATGAATTCAACATGAAGTTTTTGTAAACTTTATGTATCTATAGTTGGTTTTAGAAATATAATACGTACACGAAAACATGAGCCTACTTGAAGAACCTTTATTAAAAGAAAACAAGAACAGATTCGTTTTGTTTCCTATCAAACATGACGATATCTGGGGCATGTACAAACAGGGAGAAGCGAGCTTCTGGACGGCCGAAGAGATTGATCTTTCGCAGGATCTGGTTGACTGGGCAAACCTGAACGATGGTGAACGTCATTTCATTTCGCACGTATTGGCTTTCTTTGCTGCCAGCGATGGTATTGTAAATGAGAATCTTGCGGTAAATTTCCTGCAAACCGTTCAGATTCCGGAAGCGAAATGCTTCTATGGTTTTCAGATCATGATGGAAAATATCCATTCTGAAACGTATTCGCTCTTAATAGATACGTATATAAAGGATCCAAAAGAAAAGGATCGTTTGTTCAATGCTATTGAAACCGTACCCTGCGTAACGAAAAAAGCAGAATGGGCGTTGCGTTTTATCAATAACGGAACCTTTATTGAAAACCTGATCGCATTTGCTGCGGTGGAAGGTATTTTCTTCTCAGGTTCTTTCTGTTCCGTATTCTGGCTTAAAAAACGTGGTTTAATGCCTGGTTTAAGCTTTTCCAATGAATTGATTTCCAGAGACGAAGGTCTGCACTGTGATTTTGCCTGTCTGCTGTATACCAAATACATTAAAAATAAAATTCCATTTGAACAGGTGCTGAACATCATTCTGGAAGCTGTGGAAATTGAAAAAGAATTCGTGACGGATTCCCTTCCGGTTGATCTGATTGGGATGAACGCACGCTTAATGGCGCAGTACATTGAATTTGTTGCCGATCGCTTATTAGTGGCGCTGGGCGGAAAAAAACACTTCAATGCCACAAACCCATTCGATTTCATGGAAATGATCTCTTTACAGGGAAAAACGAACTTCTTCGAAAAGAGAGTTTCCGAATATCAAAAATCCGGTGTCATGGCCGAAAAAGATTCTCAAAAATTCAGTCTGGATGAAGACTTTTAAAAAACTTTCTACTTACGACAATAATACCTTTTTGCTTTGCTTATGCTAGTACTAAAACGAGACGGCAGACGAGAGTCTGTAAAATTTGACAAAATTACAGCCCGCATAGAAAGACTATGCTACGGGTTGGACATGAACTACGTTGACCCGACATCCGTTGCAAAACGTGTGATCGATGGTTTGTACGATGGCGTAACGACAGAGGAACTGGATCACCTGGCTGCTGAGATTGCGGCTTCGATGACTACCAAACACCCTGATTACGCTACGTTGGCTGCCCGTATTGCGGTTTCGAACTTGCATAAGAAGACCAGTAAGTCTTTTGCCAACACCATGAAGCGCTTATATACCTATGTGGATCCAAAGACGGGCGAAAATGCTCCGTTGATATCCAACGATGTATATGAGTTCATTCGTAAAAATGCTGCGGTATTAGACTCCGCCATTATTTACGATCGTGATTATGGCTATGATTACTTCGGTTTCAAAACGCTTGAAAAATCGTATTTATTAAAATTAGACGCTAAAATTGTAGAACGTCCGCAGCACATGCTGATGCGCGTTTCCTGTGGTATACATGCAGGCGATTTAGATTCTACGATTGAAACGTACAACTTGATGTCGGAGCGTTGGTTTACCCATGCCACTCCTACCCTGTTCAACGCAGGTACTCCGAAACCTCAGTTATCTTCTTGCTTCTTATTAACCGTTCAGGAAGATAGTATCGATGGTATTTACGAAACATTGAAACAATGTGCCAAGATATCCCAGTCTGCTGGTGGTATCGGATTAAGCATTCATAATATCCGTGCTACAGGATCATACATCAAAGGTACCAATGGTACTTCCAATGGTATTATCCCGATGCTGCGTGTATTCAATGATACAGCTCGCTACGTGGATCAGGGCGGCGGAAAACGCAAAGGCGCTTTCGCTATTTACCTGGAACCATGGCATGCCGATGTATTCGAGTTTCTTGACTTAAGAAAGAACCACGGTAAAGAAGAAATGCGTGCGCGTGATTTGTTCTATGCGATGTGGATCTCTGATTTGTTCATGAGACGCGTGGAAGACAATGGAGACTGGTCTCTGTTCTGTCCGCACGAAGCACCAGGTCTTGCAGATACGTACGGTAAAGACTTTGAAGCCTTGTATGAAAAATACGAGAAAGAAGGTCGTGCCCGTAAAACCATCAAAGCACAGGAGCTTTGGTTCGCCATTCTTGAAGCACAGGTTGAAACCGGTACACCATATATGCTCTTCAAGGATCATGCAAACCGCAAATCCAATCAGAAAAACTTAGGTACCATCAAGTCTTCGAACTTGTGTACGGAGATTCTAGAATTTACTTCTCCGGATGAAGTTGCGGTGTGTAACCTTGCTTCTCTGGCCTTGCCTAAATTCGTAATCAACGGTTCATTCGATCATAAGAAATTATACGATGTAACCTATGTGGCTACGAAGAACCTGAACAAGATCATCGATGTCAACTACTATCCGGTACCAGAGGCAGAACGTTCCAACAAACGTCACCGTCCGATTGGTTTGGGTGTACAGGGATTGGCCGATGCCTTTATCCTGATGCGTATGCCATTCGAATCTGAAGAAGCACGTCAGTTAAACATCGACATACACGAAACGATCTATTATGCAGCGATGACTGCATCCAAGGATATCGCTAAAGAACTTGGACCATACGATACCTTCAAAGGTTCTCCGGTATCCAAAGGTATCTTCCAGTTTGATATGTGGGGTGTTACGCCATCGTCTAAACGTTACGATTGGGAAGCACTGAAACGCGAAGTGAAACAGCATGGTGTGCGCAACTCGTTATTAGTTGCTCCAATGCCGACAGCTTCTACCTCTCAGATCCTTGGTAACAACGAATGTTTTGAGCCATATACTTCCAACATTTACACTCGTCGTGTATTATCCGGAGAGTTTGTCGTGGTGAACAAACATTTATTGAAAGACTTAATCAAATTAGGTTTGTGGAACGATAAGATGAAAAACAGACTGATTGAATTAAACGGTTCTGTACAAAACATCAACGAAATACCACAGCATATTAAGGACCTGTACAAAACAGCATGGGAAATCAAAGGTAAAACACTGATTGATATGTCTGCCGACCGCGGTGCATATATCTGCCAGAGCCAGAGCTTGAACATCTTCATGCCGGAAGCAAACTTCGGTAAGCTTACATCTATGCACTTCTATGCATGGAACAAAGGTTTGAAAACAGGTATGTACTACTTAAGAACGAAATCAGCAGCCAACGCGATCCAGTTTACGGTAGAGAAACAAGCAGAGATACAATTGGAACCAGGTGCCAACGACCCAGCCATTGCGGAAGCAGAGAAGAAAGCCAAAGACATGGCTTGCTCACTGGACAATCCGGAAGGCTGCGAGAGTTGCAGCGGATAGTTCTTATCTAAATCATATTTTTACAAACCCTGGGCGAAAGCCCGGGGTTTGTTTTTTGGGAAAGGAAATTTACAATATTAATTTTGATACTCTAAAAGCCTGTATTATTCTTGTGAAGAATACAGGAATTAACGTATGATAAGAAAATATTTAATAGCTGAATAACTCAAATAATTTCGATAAATTAACGTATTAAAATAATTAGATAATTTTTCAAATTATTAAATGCTAGTAACTGGAGAAAATATAAATATTAATTTCAATTCGATTCCTGAAAATGAATACTGGAGTATTGAAGACGAAAAAGAGTTAAAAGTTCATAAAATACATGCATATCCTGCTAAGTTTCCTTCATTTGTAATTAAAAAATCTATTGAATATGCTCAAGATGCAGGGATTAAATTAAATACCATTGCAGATATTTTTTGTGGCTGCGGTACTACAGCATTTGAAGCAAAAAGAAATGGTATTGGATTTTGGGGGTGTGATATCAATCCAGTAGCAACCTTAATTGCAAGAGTCAAAAGTAATCATTTTGATGAACAAATATTATTAATGCATTATGATCAGATTATCCTAAATTATTCAAGTAAAGAAACTATTGATATTCCTAAGGAAGTTTTAAATAATGATAGAATTAATTACTGGTTTCCCAAAAGTCAAATAAAAGATTTATATAAATTATTGATTTCAATAAATGAAACGGTAATAGAAGGAATATATCGCGATTTTTTCCATTGTGCATTTTCAAACATATTAAAAAGTTGCTCTAGATGGTTAACCAAATCGATTAAACCTCAGATTGATCCTGATAAGAAGTTACAAAAGATAAATATAGCTTTTGAAATCCAATTCAATTTTATGCTTACTGCAAATAAACAAATTGATAAAGGATTCAATAATAATATTAGCTCACAAATACAATGCTCAAATTTTTTGGATATTAAGATTACCAACCCATTTGTTGACATGCTAATTACCAGTCCTCCGTATGTAACATCTTATGAATACGCTGATCTACATCAATTGTCTACTTTATGGTTGGGATATTGCAATGATTATAGAGAATTAAGACAAGGAACGATTGGTAGTGTATACCATAGTAATATTTCACCCGATGATATAGATAACTTAAATAACTTAGGAAAAACAATATATAAAGATATCCTGAAGGTCGAGAAAGGAAAAGCCAAATCGGTTGCTAAATATTTTATAGACATGAAATATACAGTTCAAAAATCATATGAATTATTAAATCCAAAAGGGTTATCTATTTTTGTAATTGGCAATACTAAATATAAAGGTGTCGAAGTGGATAATGCCAAATTTTTAACACATTGTATGATTGAAAATGGTTTTGAAAATATCAATATTTTCAAAAGAAAAATTGGTTCAAAAATACTTTCCCCTTATCGTGATTCGAAAGGGAAATTTTCAAATGACAAAAGACATAGACAGGTATATAGTTATGAGTTTGTAATTATCGGGCAAAAATCATGAAGGAACTAGATCTTCCGTATATTGGAGTGAAGATAGAGTCATTACCTACTATTTTAACTCTACTTAAAGACGCCACATCAGATGATGATTTCATTTCTTATTATAAAGATTTAGGTAAATCTCCTAAGACAGCGTCTGAATATCTGGCTTCACTTAGAAATTTAAAATTAGCCGCAAGAAATAGTAAAGGACAAACTATAATAAATATTTCTGGAATGAATCTCATTGAAGGGAATGTAGAAGATTTATACGATAATCTTTTGAAGCACTGTTTAAAAAATTTTAAAGATTTAACAATAGTAAAAAAAACTATACAAGAATATAAAGTTGAAAGCTTAACAGACTTGATTAATAGATTAAATCAGAATGATTTTGTAATTAAAAGAAAACAAACTCTTTCAAGTTATTATAAACTCTTTCATGAAGCATCAAAAATAAAATCTAATAAGGCCAAATCTATTTTCATTTATAAGAATGAATTTCTAGAATACAACCAATTTTTAAAAATATTGACAAGTATTAATAAAAAAAAACTAGGTGACAAGTTAATTATTATAGATCTGTATAAAGAAATTAATAATAGTTATACTCTTTCTTATGACACATTCATTAAATACATTGATACCGCTCAACTAAATCAAAAAATAAAATTAATAGAAATAAATCCGAAAATATTAAAAGATAAAAATTCATATATAACTATCCGAAATAAATCATTTTATTATATAAATATTTTTTAATATGATACGAATTTTTGACCCATCGCTTATAGAAATCAGATTAAATCCATTTTCTAGTACCCGTTCTTCTTCTATTAGTGAAGGAGTTTTTATGAAGGACTTATTAAATAGCATAGAGTATTTTATTAATCCTGACACTGAAATTGATATTAAAATACTTCATGAATTAAAACTAAAATTGTCTGATATTGAAAGTGGAAAATCACCACAGCATATTCTAGTACTTGGTGAATATGGACAAGGGAAAAGTTTTTCATTAAAAAAAATACAAGATGATATTTATAAAAATTATAATGGAGCAATAATCTCAATTCCTATAGGCATGAATTTTATCTCTGTAGATCAATTTGAAGAAAAACTAATTGAGGATATTGAAGAACTTTTTGAAAATTTAGATACTACTTTGTATACTGATAAAGAAAATATTAGAAGTAAATTTTCTCTTACTACCAAACCTAAAACTTTTCGACAATCAATAGATGCTTACGACAAAGCCTATAAAGAATTAAATATTCTAGTTTATATTTTCATTGATGAATTAGATAAAATTGTAATATCTGAAATGCCGGAAAGTGACATAAGAGTTTTTTTGGAAAAATTAAAATTAATTGGTGATACATGCTCTAAATCTATTTCTCTTTTAATAGCCGGAACTCCCAACTGCTTAATTAAAATGGACTTGTTATCTGTCGATTATAGTCAGCGATTTGATAAGATTGAATGTAACTTTTTATCTTCTGAAGAAACTGTAGACTACATAACAAAGAAATGCTTCATTAAATTGAAATATGTAGGAAATCACCCTTTTAATTTACAAGTAAAGAAGCAAATTCATTTTTTAGCAGAGGGTAATTTGAGAAAAATTGAGACAATATGTAGAGAGTTATGGAATTATTCTTTTAGAAAAAGAACTAAAATAACTACAACTGAACTACATAATTTTCTTTATGAAAAATTAATTGAGCACATAAAAAATACCCTTGGTATTAATGCTACCAATAACTTAGTATTATTTGTTTTATTACTTTTTATTAATAAAGGGCAAAAAAATGTTAGATATTTTAAAGTCAAATTAAAGCCCAATCAATTTAAAGAAATTGACAATTTTGTAAGCAATCATCTGTACATTAAAAAAATAAATCAAACTTATTTCCTTGACAAATCAATTATAGATTCTTTAGCAAATAAACTTTTTAACTAATGGCATTCTCAAAAAAAAGAACACCTTATTCAAAAACTATCAATCCCAAAGACATTCTTGACGATAGGGACATTAATGATTACAAAAGAAGTATGTCTTCGCTTAAAAATGAAGATTTTAAAATCAAAATAGAGTTTGATAAAGTAAAAGATATACTAGATTCTAAAGAATTGAAATTATTAAAACTATCTAAATTATTGTATTGTTGCGGTCATAAAAAAGATCTTTTTTTATATCTAGGAATTATCATTGAATCTAAATTGAATCTAATTGTTCAAACTTATTTATCAAATAGGTGGCAACCTTCCCGAGGATATATTAATGAACTAGCATTAAACAATAGATTCAATGATTTTATCATAAAATTTTCATTGAGTGAAAAAGCTAATGATATTTCAACTTATGATCTATTTAACAATCATGATATAAGTGATCAAATCAAGCACAAACTTCAAGCCTTTAGATTTTTAAGAAATTATGGAGGACATGCAAAAGGTGTTAATCATTTTTTAGAATCAGTAATAGATTCTCAACCCGAGTGTGATAATGAAATCACTGATGCACTAAGGCTACTACTACAAATTGAATTAGCTTATAAAACGTTGCTTAGTTCTCCCCCTTCTATTATTTCATAAAGCATATATATTCTGATTTAACTCTTTTCTTTCCACAATTTTCATGTTCAATTTTCTCTGGCGCATTCTTTAACGTGGCTTGACTGGTGTCCCTTATTTCTTAGTCTTTGACCAACATCAATATACTTTAATATCCTTCGCACCTTCGGTGCTGCGCATGTGAATTTTTCTACGGCAATATTTCTATAGACATGCCGCCCCTAACGGGGCTATCCTTCGATCATTAAAATAACATTCATGCTAATAGCTAACTTTGTAAAAATCCGTTTTGATTTAGTCGGGAATGGTTAATAAGCGTACCTCCATTAAACATTATATCAAATGTGAGCCCCGTTAGGGGCGGTATATCTATAAAAAAAACATTATAATAATCTAACCCACGCGCAGCACCGAAGGTGCGAGAAAAAAGCCAACGACCAATTGTCTCTGATCAGAAACTGAGACTCCGAAGCAATCTGATAATTTATTTGCTATCTATTGCCTTTTTCTTTCTGAATAAATAACCTTCTGGTGTATAGGTCACAAACCCATAGCCTTCAGAATCCATATATTTAAAAACTACCATTGTGTAATAATGTGGGCCAGGAATATAACCGGGCTTATATCTCATAAAATTCTGGATCCTGCCTCCATCATAATAAATCTTTATACTGTCTTTACTATAACTACTGGTTGCTCCTGCAAAATATACAAAAGCATAATTATATTCATCATTAACGGATTGTTGATCCGAAGGAATTTGTGCTTCTGCGTACATTATTGAAATAACAAACAGCACCATACTAAAGAATACATTTTTCATTTTATTTGAGATTAAATAAGTATAAATGACAATTGTAAACCGGTTGTACCCAAAACTAAATTCAAACATTTTATTTTATTTCAGTTCATCACTTTTATATATATGACCAAACTTGAAACTCCAAGCTAACATATTTTTCCAATTATCTCTTTTCGGTTCATACTTAAAAGTCACATAATATTTTTCATATTTAGATGAATCAACCAATGATTCCTTAATTAATGATGCTATTTTCTTTCCAGCCAACTCCAATGAATCTTTGTCCTTAAATGAGATTTTATTTACATTACTATCAATTATAAAGAAAGAAATCATTGGAGATCTATCAATAATTTTCTTCCTATAAATCATATTTATATTAAGAACAGGATATATTTTTTTTATCTTATTAACTAAAAGCAATGTGTCTATTTTAAAAATAGGCTTTTCATCTATTACAGTTATATCTATATCAGATTTACAATTAACAAAAACAAACGTAATGAAAATGCTAAAAAAAATAGTTCCGGCGAATATTTTTTGCATATGATTATAATTATTGAAAAACTAAATGTTTGATAAACTCCATTTAGATGATCACTTAATTCAAAGTAACTCCTTCGTCGAATTCAGTAAATCTTTAATATCAACTTTTAGAAATTTAGATATTTCATACAAGGTATCAACTGTTGGCTGAACCTCATTTGTACACCAACGTGAAACGGTAGATTCTGTCCTGTCCAGATGTTTGGCCAATTCTTTACTTGTCCTGTTTTTTTCAACTAAAACTACCTTTATCCTGTTAAGAATTGGCTTCTCCATGTTAATTAATTATAATATGATGTAAATATCGAATAATTGGATGTAATCGAAATCGACATCAAAAGCACTTCTTTTGTATTTAGAGGCTCAAATATTTTGTTTAAAAAAGTATTAATTATATTTTTGTGCGCATTAATGTACATAATAAAATATTTAAACACATTCCAGCTATGATCATCGAAATACCGGACAAAATTCAGTTAACAAAGCTTCCTCCAGCGGCAGAAATGACCATTTTTCTCATTGGCGAGGAATTAAAGAACCGCAAATGCATGAACACCCTGGAACAAGTCGGCTTTGACACCTCCTTCTTTTCTGGCGATCTGGGTGTTTTGATATTAAGCCTTAGTGGTTTTGATGTCCGTTCGGATGAACTCTATAGCTGGTACACAGAACTGCTGGACACTCATTGCGCTACCTTCACACCAAACGATGGCAAAGCATGGAAACAAGCTGCATTGGATGTGTATCTGGAGTTGGTAAATAGGAAGAAGTTATAAGTGCTAAGTTGTAAGTTGTAAGATTAGACACCTTCAAGATTTTAAAAATCTTGAAGGTGTGAAGTGTCTATATAATTTTTCCAATTTTGTTATCTTTATAAAGAAAGTGATTTAAAAGCATGAAGTATTTTTCTGTTATACATACGTTGATTATTAGCATCATCCTGTTAAGTATATTAATCACAACTTTACTTTTTTTTAATCAACCAGAGCCACGACAATACTGTGGTGGTGTTATTATGGATTCCTCATTTCTTCAGCCAACCTATATCTCTGTTCATACCGAAGGCGAAACCTTGTTCAAAGAAAATTGCAAATCTTGTCATAGAATACACCAAGATTTTGTTGGACCTGCACTTGCTGGTATTACTGAAAGACGATCCAGAAAATGGCTGTATGCATTTATCAAAATTTCAAGTAGAATGATTCGAAAAGATGATACCGCAGCGGTAAATGTTTATGAAAAATATGGTCGTTCTGAAATGCCTATTTTTTCTAATCTTACAAATGCTGAGATTGATTCAATGTTGATTTATATTGATTTTTACGAAGAAAAATATTATTATCAACCACAAGTGATTAGTTGTCCATGAGTTTACATAAACTTAATAAGAATATATTTTATTATTATTCCCTGTACTTTATTCCTATTATATTATATTAAAAAAGATTAATTGTGAGCAGTATGTTGAAATTCATTCTTTTTCTATCCGCAATTTTTTCAATAGATAATATCTCAGGTCAATCACTCATATGTACAATTAAATCTGACAAAATGATTTATAAAAATGGGAAATTACCTGTAGTATCAGTCGAGATCAAAAACAATACGGATAGCTCCATTTATTTGATAAAAACCTTAAATAATTCTTATTCACGGCATAGATATCCTTACTCATATTTTGTTATTGAAAAAATAAACGACACATCTTTTGAAGAAACCCGAATTTCAGGTTGTGGTAATGATGCATTTATAAAAGAGTCAGATTTTTGTTTAGTCAAACCAGGGAAAACCTTTGATCCATTCCAAAATGACCCAAGCCCTTATTTTAGTCTCTCACTTAATATTGCCCAAAAGAATTTTTCAAGTAAGGGTGCTTATAAAATCACATATTATTACTCTACAAATGAAGCTGATTTTTCGAAATGGATGGGAAATCATATGAGATGGAAATGGTTTAATTTTGAGACAAATAAACTTCATCCTGAGTATAAAGAAGAATACGAAAGATTTATGATTCTATTTGACCAAGTTCCAAAAATGGATTTAGTAAGTAATACCTTAATTATTCAGTTCAAATAATAATGGATACAAAACAAAATTTTATATCCTTAAAAACAATTTTTACTGCAACAATTCTAGTAGCAACAACAACCATAATTACTATATGGCTTTCAGGTCTCGATCAACACCAAACATTATTTATTAACTCAATTCTTTCAACAAGTGTATTAGCAAGTATCTTTTATATATTTCTTACAATTGGTCTTTATAAAGGTTTCAAACTAAAACATGATCTACCTAAACCAAACAAAATAGGCAAATCATATAATGTTCCTTATCTTTCAGCAGCGATAGAATTACCGTCTTCTATGCCGGAAATAGGTGATGGGTTTGAAGGAATACTTTTAGGAATCGTTTCCTGGATTTTATTTTCGTTATTTCTTATTGTTTTCATTTGGGTATTCGGAACGGTAATTTGGGCAATATTATTAGTTTTCACAGCCATGATTTACTGGATATTTTTCAGGGCCCTAAGATTGGTATTTAAAAAATCAGTTATATTCAAAGGTAATATATGGAGGAGCATGGGCTTTGCATTCACTTATACTATTCTTTATACTTCTTGGATATATGGAATTATTCTGGTTTCATATTATTTAAAGGCTTTTTAATTTGAATGGATAATACCTTTAAAACCATCAACGTTCATCCGTTTGGTATTTGTTTTTTGTTATTTGGAATTTACATCAGTTAGAGGTAGCATTTCCAATACAGTCACCACTACTCGAATCACCGAAACAATATATACGCAATAATAAGTGTTACAATAATATTAAATGACTGCGCAATCAGAAAGGCAAATAATGGTTTTCGATTGTCGGCATGAATCAGGTCAGCAAATTTTGTTTCTAAACCAATGCTTGTGAAGGCCAATGCAAACCAGAGTCCTTGAATACTTTTCAGACTTGCTTTAATCGGCTCAACGGTTTCGGGAGCAAGTACAAACGAGAAAAGTATGGATGCTCCGATGAATCCAAGTACAAATTTCGGGAAACGTTCCCATATTACACCAAGAGATGGTTTAACCTCTTTTTGTTCTTCAGATAAATTGCCTTTATAAGACCAATAAATACTTATGAAAAATGCAGCGAAGCCAAGCAATACATTCTGTGCAAATTTAACAATGGTACTTATTTTAAGGGCCGTTTCTCCAACCAATGTACCGGATGCAACAACCGCACCGGATGTATCAATGGTTCCTCCCAGCCAGGCTCCTGTCACTTCTTCCGACAAGCCCAGGTAACGGGCAGCAATAGGCATTAGCAGCATCATAGGTATAGCAACGACCAACACAAGTGAAATTACATACGATAGTTTTTTAGCATCGCCTTTGATAGCACCCGAAGTCGCAATCGCTGCCGAGACACCGCAAATCGAAACGGCACTGGATAACATCATGGTCAATTCTTTGTCTATCTTTAATTTTTGACACACCCAATAAGAGAAATACCAAACCGAAAGTACTACTACTAAGGCCTGAACTAGTCCAAGGGAACCTGCCTTAAGTATATCCGAAAAAATGACACTGCTACCTAATATGATCAGTCCGATTTTTACAAATACTTCGGTTGATAAAGATTCCCGCAACCAGATTGGGAGTTCAATTAGATTTCCAATAAGCAAACCAAAAACCAGACTGAAAATGACAGCTTCCAATCCTAGTCCCTTAACCTGTATGTTACCAGTGATTAATAGAGCCAGCAATGTAAGCAGATAAACCAGAGGAAAACCCAGCAAAAAAGATTTGATATTTTTACCTGTTAAGAAGGTTGCCAAACCACCTAGTACAAACACAAGTATAAACTGCCACAAAACCTTGATCAGATTTTTTTCGGAGAACACCTTCGAAATTAATTCTTCGCCATTGCCCCAGTTAAAAGATGGTGCTGGAAGTACGATTCCGGATAAAGCCCCGAACAAGATGATAAAACCAAGTATAACCACTACCCAGTCTTCCGGTAGATTTATTTTTTTAATTTCGTTTGACATATATCTATTCTAAAATGAAGATTTGGTTTGAAATAGAAATTGTTTGATTCAAGATAAAGCAAATATAAAATCGAATAGTACAATACAAAACAATTCTATATTAATTTTATAGGGATGATATAATAATTTATATATGTTTGTTATTTAAACTCTTAAATAGTATTTAACAGTTTAAGAGAGAAGTAAAATGATATTAAAAAAAATACACTATGGAAGTGAGGATCATAAAAATATGATTCAATTGCGAAACGATATCTTAAGAAAGCCATTGGGCCTGGTGTTTTCAGAAAGTGAACTGGAAAAAGAAAAGGATGATATATTGATCGGAGCTTTTAAAAACGGGAACATACAAGCTTGTTGTGTACTGAGTAAAATAAGTGAGGACACAATAAAGTTAAGACAGATGGCTGTTCAAACAGAATGGCAAGGCAAAGGAATAGGCAGTGCCGTTCTTGATTTTGCTGAATCTCTTGCCCGACAGAATGGATATAAAAAAGTCTATCTGCACGCACGGGAAACAGCAACAGAGTTTTATAAAGCTGCCGATTATCAGATTCAGGGTAATTCTTTTTTGGAAGTAAGCATTCCTCATTATGCGATGGAAAAAATTCTTTAAACATAATGAGGCTCTCGCTTATACCAGTCATAGTGTAATGGGACCGCTATCCATTATTTTCTATTCTTAGACCAACATTATTATCCAATAATACTTTTAACTGTTTCATCCGAAAAATAATAGCTGTAAACAATTTAATAATTAAATTCTCGTTAAACCTGTAACATTTTAATAAAAAAGAGTCTTACATTTATTAGGAATACAATATTTATTATAGTTTTTTAAATGATAACATTTTACGGGTATACTGAAAGATAATTTTATTATAGTTTAGAAATACTTTAAACTGAATACATCTTAACTATTACTTTTTTATAAAAAACTATGAAGACCAAAAGAATCTTATTTCTTTCTTTCCTGCTCGCAACAGGAACTTTAGCAAATGCGCAACAAATTACTATAATGCCCAAACTTGGTACGGATATTTATTACATGACTACACCCAAAAGTGTGCAGGGAATGAGTCAAAAACCTGCTGCTGGATTTACAGGAGGGGCAGCCATTGATATTAAAATACATAAATGGTTTTCAATACAAACTGAATTTTTATATATCACAAAAGGGTATTCATCGACCTATACTTTCACAGACTCTTCAGGAAATAAAAATGGATCTCAAACCGATAAATATACATTTTCCTATATCCAAATACCTATCCTGGCAAAAGCAAACTATAGTAAGGGCAACTTTAAAATGTATGCTACAGGAGGTGCTTCTTTTGATTATGGAATAGGTGGGAGTTGTAAGATATCGCAAAGTGGCTATTCTTTATCTGGTATTCCTTCATCAGGAAAGACGTATTTTGAGAATTACCCTTCTTCATACACTGCTAATGGATTTATTCAATATTTTACTAAATCAAGTTTCAACCGATCAGATATTTCTTTGCAATTTGGAGGGGGAATTGGATACAAGGTAGGCATTGGCACTATAACCTTTGATGCTCGTTATGGATTAGGCCTGATTAATTTTTATAAAAAAGCTGTTGATAATTATTATCAGTCCACTGACTTGACTTCCAAATACAGAATGCTATCCCTTACGGTCGGATATGCTATTCCATTAGGAAAATAGTGTTTGATAATAGATCAAACACTAAATGGTATAATTACTTCTGTAAATAAAAAAGGTGAAATAATTCCATAATGAGAGAATCATTTCACCTTCAGAAAAGCAACAGATTATCAATCTATGTTTGAGCGTAGATTGATTGTTTTACTTTTTAAATTCAATTTTATATGAAAAAAATATTTTTAATTATCAGTATTTCTATATCAGTACTACAAATGATAACAGCACAAACGGTGAGTATAATACCCAAGTTTGGAGCAAGCATTTCACATGCTTATCTTCCGGAATCAACGGTAAATGTAGGTCCAGGAATTGTATCGACTAGAGAAGAAAGCAAAAACGCTGCTACAGGTATTACCGGAGGTGTAGCTGTAAACATTAAAGTAAGTAAAATTTTCTCTTTTCAGCCAGAGCTCTTATATATTCAGAAAGGTTTTACAACAATTTCTTCTAGTGGCTCAAGCTCTTCATTTGACTATAGTCAGAAAATTTCTTACTTAGAAATACCTCTATTAGCAAAAGCAAATTACAACATAGGTAAATTACAACTTCATGTCATTGCCGGACCTTCCGTAGCTTTTGCATTAGGAGGTAATTACAATTATACCATTCATGAACATGGTCTTGAATTTTCTGAATCCGGAACTATTTATTTCAAAAATCAGCCTTCCGGCTATAATGGAAATAATCAATATTATACAAAGTCTGCATACAACCGCGTAGATTTAGGATTACAATTAGGAGGTGGTATAGGATATAAAGTAGGCCCAGGGACTCTAATACTGGATGCGCGATATGGCATTGGTTTTATTAATTTTGAACGAAAACAAACCAATAATACAAATAATGGTATAAATTATTTCTATTACAACAACACCTCTCAATTCAGGGCTCTAGCCATTACATTAGGTTATGCGATTCCGATAAATAAAAAATCACGTTCCTGATAGTTCAGATATAATTCTCTAAAACCGCTAACCCTGTATTTGCTTCTAATCTGCGCCCTATCTCCTTATAGGCAAAGGCATATATATTCCGTGTATATTCCGCCTATGATCCAGGTATAATCCACCTTGAGTTTGTGTGATTTATTCAAAAAAAACATAAAAAAATCAACTAATCAATTGTAAACGCATATACAAAGTTACGCTGTTTTAAAGAAAATATAAGGAATAGTCAGGATAAATTAATTCTAATTTGAGTCATTAACGAATAATGTTTTATATGCTTTTTATTTCATTTAGCCAGACAATTAAACCACTCAAAATAATATTTAAATTAGTGAAAATTCCGATTTCTGTTCGCTAATTTGCCATTGATTTATACAAATTATTATGGCACAAACTGCACCCGCTACCAAACATACCTTTACTCAATATCAAATTTTCATTATTGTATTGTCTGCCCTTGTTCAATTCAGCGTTATCCTGGACTTTATGGTACTGTCTCCACTGAGCGCTATCTTACTGACAGAACTTCACACCACAACTACTCAATTCGGCTTGGTTGTATCTGCTTATGCGTTCAGTGCTGCAGCATCCGGAATACTAGCAGCAGGCTTTGCTGATCGCTTTGACCGTAAAAAACTATTACTGTTCTTTTATGCCGGGTTTATCTTCGGAACCTTATTGTGTGCCATGGCAGATTCGTATGAATCCTTATTGATCGCCCGCATAGTAACTGGTATATTCGGTGGTGTTCTCGCTGCGGTAGGTGGTGCCATTGTAACAGATTTGTTCAAAATGGAAGTACGTGGTCAGGTAATGGGCTATATCTTCACTGCCTTTTCTGCCAGTCAGGTATTAGGTATTCCAATCGGATTACTTCTTGCCCGTCAATTCAACTGGCATGCCCCCTTCTGGATGATCGTTGGATTAGCAAGCTTAACAGCAATAGCAATATTCATATATATGAAACCTATTACAGAGCATCTTAAAATTCCGTCTACGCATAATCCATTTATACATCTATGGAAAACACTTACCAATTTTAATTACGTGAAAGCATTTGTAACAACAACATTGCTTACAACGGGTGGGTATATGCTGATGCCTTTCGGTAGTGCCTTTAGTACAAACAATCTTGGGGTATCATTGGATCTTTTACCTCTACTGTATGGGATAACAGGTATATTTACTATTGTGTTCAGTCCGCTTATGGGTAAGCTCAGTGATAAAATCGGCAAGTATAATGTATTTCTTATTGGAACAGTGTTAAGCATGATAATGGTTGCGATTTATAGTCAACTTGGTACAACACCATTTATTATAGTGGTACTATTAAACGTAATGTTGTTTGTAGGCATCACGTCACGTATTACCTCCTCTTCTGCATTAATGACTGCTATTCCTGAGCCTGCCGACAGAGGTGCATTTATGAGTGTAAACTCTTCTGTACAACAAGTATCCGGAGGTATTGCCGCTTCTATTGCCGGTATGATTGTATTCCAAAGACCTGATGGCAAATTAGATAATTATAATATCCTGGGTTATATAGTAATCGGAGCCATGATCTGTGCAGCTATCTTTATGTATATTCTGAATGATTATGTTCAGAAAAAAATGGTGGCTACTGCAGCTGAAAAGAAAAGTGCCGTTACAGTTTAAAACACTGCTACAGATAAAATATAACTCCATATCAATCCTTTAACGTTTGTAATTTGTTTTTGTCATTTAAAATTTGATTTAACGCATATTATAGCATGTCGTCAATACTACTCTTCTATGGTTTCTTTTTAATTACCTGCGGTATCACAGCGGTTACATTTATCGGATCAAAAGCTAAAACGGCTTTGATTTCCGGCGGTACATCTGGAATACTGGCTATTGCTATTGGCTATTTTTATTGCAGTGGAAATTTCCTTACAGTTATTCTAGCTATTATTTTACCTTCAATGCTCTTTATTGTATTTTGCTGGCGGGCAAGTAAAACATTTTTTACATTGCTTGAGATGACATCTGCACGAAACCCAGAGACAAATAAAAAAGCTGTAGCATTTTTAATCATTAGTATGATGGCCATTGTTTCTATTTTTGTCATAATTCTACAAATTAACAACTTTGACAACTCCTGTTTTCTTCAACGTTGATTATCTGGATTTAATTTTCAAGAGTCATTATTTGCTTCAAAAAAGTGAATTAAAGACGTTTTATCTTGTACTTTTCTATATTTATATATAAATAAATTAATATTCCATACTTTTCAATGTAACGTTTTACAGAAAACGTGTCAAACTACTATATATACAATCACTAATAATTAATAATTAACTATGAAACAAATTATACTTGCTACCTTAATTTTTCTGGTAACGATTCAGTCGCAATTATTTGGACAGAATTCCTGCGCTCCATCAGCAACCTATCACTTTACACAAAATGCAAACGATGCTTCAGGAAATGGTATTAATGGAACAGTATATAATGCAACACTAACAACCGATAGAGAAGGAAATGCGAACAGTGCCTACAGCTTTGACGGAAGTACATCTTACATTGATCTTGGAAACAATGCTTTGTTACAGCGCTACGCTACTGATTTTACAATTTCGGCCTGGGTATATCTTAATCAATACAGTACCAGTTATGGTTCAGGTGTTGTTTCCAACAGGGATGCCAATGATATAGGTTCCGGACTAGTTATTGGCGGAGCATTATCCAATCAGGGTAAAGTTTGTTTAGTTGTTCAAGGAGGAGGAAGTGCTTCAACAGTTGTATCAAATACAACGTTAGCACTAAACACATGGTATTTTATTGCTGCTACCTATACTTATTCCGGAGGAAATGCAAACTCGGCAACGATTTATGTAAACGGTATTGCAGAAACAACAGGTAATATAAGTAATGTAATACAACCAACAACGACACATACATATATCGGCTTTGAACCTTCTCCTTTGGCTCCTGCGGCATATCATTTCAATGGAACTATTGATGAAGTCAATATTTATAATTGTGCACTCACAAATCAACAAGTGTATAATAGTTATTACCCATGTGGACCAGTAGCAACCTATCACTTTACAGGTAATGCAAATGATGTTTCAGGAAATAATATTAATGGAACTGTATATAACGCTACACTGACCGCTGACAGAAACGGAATTGCAAACAGTGCCTATAGTTTTGACGGAAGTACGTCATATATTGATCTTGGGAATAATGCTTTATTGCAACGATATGCTACTGACTTTACAATTTCGGCCTGGGTATATCTTAATCAATATAGTACCAGTTACGGATCTGGTGTCGTTTCAAACAGGGATGCCAATGATATAGGCTCTGGCTTAGTAATTGGCGGAGCATTATCCAATCAGGGTAAAGTTTGTTTAGTTGTTCAAGGAGGAGGAAGTGCTTCAACAGTTGTATCAAATACAACATTAGCATTAAACACTTGGTATTTTATTGCTGCTACTTATACATATAAAGGAGGAAACGTCAACTCGGCAACTATTTATGTAAATGGTGTTCCGGAAAATACCGGAATTATAAGCGATGTTATTCAACCTACAACAACACATACCTATATCGGTTTTGAGCCTTCATCATTGGCTCCTATTCAATATCACTTTGATGGTGTGATTGATGAAGTAAATCTTTATAATTGTGCTTTAACAGCTCAGGAAATTGTAGATACTTATAATCCATGTACACCCGTTGCAATCTATCACTTTACTGACAATGCAAATGATGCTTCAGGAAACGGTCTTAATGGAACAGTATATAATGCTACATTAACAGCTGACAGGAATGGAGCTGCAAATAGCGCCTATAGTTTTGATGGAAGTACTTCATATATTGATCTCGGTAATAATGCTCTATTACAACGATATGCGACAAATTTTACAATTTCTGCCTGGGTATATCTAAATCAATATAGCAGCAGTTATGGATCAGGCGTTGTTTCAAACAGGGATGCGAATAACATCGGTTCAGGGTTATCTATTGGTGGAGCGTTATCCAATCAGGGTAAAGTTTGTTTAGTGATCCAAGGCGGCGGAAATTCTTCGACAGTTATATCAAATACAACACTTGCATTAAATACCTGGTATTTTATTGCAGCTACTTATACTTACTCCGGAGGAAACGTAAACTCTGCGACCATTTATGTTAATGGTTTACCTGAAACTACAGGTACATTGAGTGATGTTGTACAGCCAACAACTACACATACATATATTGGTTTTGAACCATCTCCGCTAGCTCCTGCCGCCTACCATTTTGATGGTATGATCGATGAAGTTAATATTTACAATTGCGCCCTTACGAATCAACAAATAGCCGATTCGTATACACCAGTGGTGACTTCAGTAACAACAGCAACACAAAAATCGTTGTTACCTACATCTGAGACGATCAGTATTTATCCAAACCCAGGAAATGGTTTTTTCAACATAACTAATGCCCCATTAAATGCATCATACCAACTTTACACAATAACTGGTAATAATGTAACGAACGATTCACTTAATTCAACAATCGATCTTTCGTCTATGCAAAAAGGCATTTATTTATTAAAAATCATTGATCAAAATGGAACAGCTGTTTCTAAAAAACTAGTAATTGAATAAGTAGCATATTTTATAATAAAAATGCAAGCAGGCAATCAATGATTGATAGTCTGCTTGCATTTTTATTATTGGTAAAATCTATCATCCATTTATTTTTTGAATGTTCACTAAATTTTATCAATTTTTATGCGTGCTGGTCATAGTCTTGATCGTGAATAGTATGTTTTATTAATGGATATAATTTAAAGATACAGATAAGGTCAAATAAATTTCTTAAGAATTTCCGTTAACCCAATTGTTACTCCAATCTTATTTTATTTATACTTCAATATTTATTTTGTCATAAAAATGTAAAATAATTGATATGTTTTTATTTGCAAATCATTTATCATCTAAATACGTATAAAACTCTGAAGTTATTTATTCAGCAAATTAAATCTTCAATAAAAAGTTTCTTTTGAATACCTTTATTCATATTAGTAATTGCAATGACAAAACAAATAATTTTTGAATGTTCAATCGCAGTATTCGTTATATCAGTATTGGTATTTTTACAATACTATTTTATGGAACATTTATTATTCAATACGTATCCATACACAGGTGTAGTTCTTCATTTTATAGGAGGGATATGTGTTGCACTGATAAGTAAAGACATTTGGCTAATTAGTAAACATTATCACGTTGTTTCTTTTCCGGGAATGCGATTTGTACTTTCAATAGTTCTTATTACAGCAATTACATGGGAAATAATAGAGATACTACTTGGCTGGAGCATTGATATTACTACACAAAATTTCATATTGGAATGTTGTAAAGATATTGCTATTACCTTTCTGGGAGGTTTTTTCTTCACAATGATTATACGCCTTAGATGACTAAAATAAGCCAGACCAACTAACACAGATTTTCAAATAGTGTATCTAAGATCTAGACTTGTACGTTAAGAGTTTAAAATATCAGACCATAGAGTATTTAATTCATCCTGACACTTAGAAAAAATTAAATTGAAATCATCGTAAAAGCTTACTTATTAGTTATTTTTTTTAGACCTTTATTACTATTTTACGTATTAAATTAACAATATTGTAGATTAACACTTGTATTTTTTCTAACATTCATGAAATCAGCTAATACCGATTTAAATTCATTTGGACTTTTGGTAGCAGAAAATATTCCTGCTATGCTTTCCTATTGGGACAAAAACCAAGTTTGCCGATTTGCCAATGCAGCATATATGGAATGGTTTGGGAAATCACCACATGAAATGATCGATAAAATCACAATGAAAAAACTACTTGGCCCGATATATTATTCAAATTTGCCATACATAACAGGAGTTTTGGCTGGAGAAAGACAAACTTTTGAACGAACCATTCTTCTTCCGAATGGAAGTATTCGTCATAGTTTGGCGAATTATATTCCTGACATTGAAAATGGAGACGTTAAAGGATATTTTGTGCATGTAGCTGACATTACAGACATAAAATTACTTGAAAATGAATTAATTAGATCAAATGAAACAATTGCCAGACAAAACAAAAGATTGCTTGATTTCTCACGCTTAACTTCTCATAACTTACGATCGCCGGTTATTAACCTTACAACCATCCTGAGATTATATAATTCTACAGCTGAGGAAGCAACCCGAAAAATGCTATTCAGCAATTTCGAAATAGTTGTAAGCCATCTTAACACCACTTTGAACGAATTACTTGAAAGTTTGAAAATTCAGGAAGATAAAAACAATGTACCTGAGCTAATCTATTTTAATCAAATTTTAACAAAAACTACTGAAATTTTAGTTGGCGAGATCATGGAAACACAAGCTGTTATTACAAGTAATTTCAGTGATGCAGAAAGTATTGTATTTCCAAAGTCATATCTGGAAAGTATTATGCTGAATCTGCTTTCCAATTCAATTAAATACAGATCTCCAGCTCGTATACCTGAAATACATTTTCAAACAAATATTCAGAATGACAAAACAGTGCTGACAATTCGCGATAATGGATTAGGTATTGATTTAAAAAAGCACCGGAATGATTTTTTTAGATTACACAAAACATTTCATAATAATGAAGATGCAAAAGGAGTAGGACTATTTATAACAAAAGCACAAATTGAAACAATGGGTGGCGAGATTTCTGTTGACAGTGAAATAGATAAAGGAACAACATTTACAATTATTTTTTCAAACATCTAAGCAGCATTTTTTTGATTTGAATAAGATTGTATTCAATTTGTTTTTTAGTGCCGGGAATTTATAATTTCATTTATTTTGTGGTACTATATCAAAATAATTTATAAAATATTGAATCATTAAATATCGGATAAAACCAGTATCTGTGCTATATATAAAGCATATAGGATCACACAGATTGTACTATTCACTATCGTCTTTCAAATCCATATTGTTTTAGATACTTACACCAGTAGCATTTTTTATTATTTTGCATTCAAACAAATACATAGTGAATATTCCCAATTAAAAATGATTTCAATAAATAAGATTATTATACTTTTTTTATCTGCAATCACCCTGTTTATTTTTAGCGGAAGTGTTTTACAAAAAAAAACTACTCATGAAAAAACCTTTGCTGTTAAAAAAGACAACCGGCCTAATATCATCGTCATATTAGTAGACGATATGGGGTTTTCTGATTTAGGATGCTTTGGCGCTGAAATTAAAACACCCAATATAGACATGCTTGCAGCGCAAGGGATGATTATGATTAACTTCTATAATTGCGGTCGTTGCTGCCCTTCAAGAGCATCATTATTAACAGGGCTATATCCTCATCAGGCAGGAATTGGAGATATGCTTCAGCATAAAGGCTATCCTTCGTATCAGGGATTCCTGAATGACGGCTGCGTTACAATAGCTGAAGTATTGAAGCAAGCAGGGTATCATACAATTACATCAGGTAAATGGCATGTAGGTCTGGATTCATCTGCTATGGCTTTTAACAGAGGATTCGACAAATCATTTACTATGCTGAATAACGGCAGTAGTTATTACAAAAACGGGCCTATATATAACGATGGGCGTCAGGTTACATTTATGCATAACCGAAATCAGATAAAAAGAGATACTACTTACTACTTGACGCAAAACATAACTGATTTTGCTGTTACAGCAATTGAGGAACAAAAAAATAACAATAATCCCTTCTTCCTTTATGTTACGTATACCGCTCCCCATTGGCCTATACAGGCAATAGAAGAGGACATTAACAAATACAAAGGATATTATTTAAAAGGCTGGGATATTATTCGTGAAGAACGATATCAAAGACTTATAAAAATGGGCTTAATTAACAGGAGTAATAAATTGTCTGCCCGATATGAAAAGGTTCCGGATTGGAACTCAATAGCAGAGAAGGATAAAAAAATGTGGGATATGAGAATGTCTATCTATGCAGCGATGATAGATCGTATGGATAAAGGTGTTGGTGAAATTTTAAAAAAGTTGAAAGAAACAGGTGAGGACAAAAATACACTTATCATTTTCCTGTCTGATAATGGTGGTAGTGGAGATGAAGTAAAGGAGCTCAATAATGTTATTCAGAAAAACGGAAAACCGGGAACAGGCGATAACATTGACAGTTATTATACAAACTGGGGAAATGTAAGCAATACACCATTCAGAATGTTTAAGAAAAATGTTCATGAAGGAGGAATATCAACACCCTTTATTGCCTGGTATCCGGCTATGATTAAATCGGGATCGGTTAATCAATCGGTAGCACATATTATGGATATTCTACCCACTTGCCTGGATATTGCACAAACAACCTACCCGAATAATTTTAATCAAAAAACTATTAAGCCTGCTGAAGGAAAAAGTCTGATCAATATATTTCGAAACCAATCAGTACATATGCATGATACGTTATTTTGGGAGCATGAAGGAAACAAAGCTATTAGAGCAGGGAAATGGAAGCTTGTTTACGAACTTGATTATAATAAATGGGAGCTATATGACTTAAGCAAAGATAGAACTGAAACCCATGATTTATCTTCCTATTATCCGGAGCTCGTAATACAATTGAAGAAGCTTCATGATAATTGGTCACAGAGAGTAGGAGTAGTAGATTGGTTAAGGATAAAATAGCCATTAATTCTTCCAATTGGATACATGCTGCTACATCCAATAAATTGACAATAAGAATTTTTTTCTATTTTTAACGTTAATCGATGAAAAGCAACTATTCAAGTTAGAAATGTGTCGTAACGGATTTGATAATGAATTACTAACAAAAATTATTATTCATGAGGCACTATATAGCATTGGTTCATTAGAATTATTCAAAAAAGCTTTAATTTGCTCTTAATCCGAAAAAAACACTATGAATTTGATTTACTTCTTTTAATACTATATCATTACAAAAAATTAATAGAGTAAATAATGAAGAAGCGCTTTGTAACCATTATCCGTAGTATTTCCTTTCTGATCTGTCTTACTATTCAGGCTATTCAGGTATACGCACAGGATAAAGCTGAAAAAACTAAGGTGAATATATCAGTAGTAGGTGGAGCAGGTATACCCATAGGAAATTATAGTATTTATGGGTCTTCAGTCGCATACGGAAATACCACACAACACGCTTATTGCGAGACTGGCTATTTTGTTACTGCTGAGGCAGGAATTAAGTTGCGCAAACAATTTGGCTTATATGTTTCAGGAGGATTCAATAATAATAGTAAAAACACCGCTTATTTTCAGTCCGATTTCCAAACCAATAATCCTAACTGGAACAATGCGAATGTATATACTTACAACCCTACTACAAAAAGCAATCAAATTATAAGTTACTTTGCGGGTGTAACCTATACAATTCCTGTTAAAATTGTACTTGTTGATTTTAAATTAGGTCTTGGGCTTATCAATTCTTCAAATGGTTCCATGCAATGTAATGTGATCTACAGTGTACCGAATTCAACTTACTCCCAGTTAGCATATTCATATACGTCAACAATGATTAATAAATCTGAAGCAGGCTTTAATGGCGGTCTCAATATCCGATATAATCATACAAAGAGAATTGGTTTTAAACTAAGCGTAAATTATTATCAAACCTTCAGTGATAAATCTACCAGAAATGAAACCGTAGTCAATTACTTACACCCAGCTAATTCCAGTCAAACCAATTCGAAGGTTACTTATTCTATAAATCTTCTAAATATTGGTGCTGGTATAATTTTAAATCTGTAAATAAAAAAAATCAATACTGCTTGAGTGCAGTATTGATTAAATAAGAAAGTGAAACATACTTTTATGTTCTGAATACGTTTTTAATCATTAAATTTTCCTGCACTAATTAGCTTTTGTACCATTTCATAATTGCTTAGGTCGTCATTTAATACACAATTACGAACTTCCTGATCCGGAATCTGGTAATCATATAAATGAATCATTCGCTCAAAGTGATTAATAAAGCGTTCTTTAGAATGCTGGCGGGCTTCAAAATCTTTCCCCCATGCCAAATCTCCTACCCTTGCCTGTAAAAAATCGGAAAGATCCTGAAACGGATTAATCTTTAGAATGGAATTGTCTGCAACATGAAAATACATTTGTGAGATCCACCTGAATTTCTTGTCTGATAACACTGATTCGATACCCATAATTTTACATTTAACGTGAAACATAAATTGTACAATTAAAAAACAAAATATTCCCACCGTTAAGTTCTTAAATAAGCTAAATTTTTAAATTCAACTATTTATTAATTAGATTATTACAATTTAGTGGGGTCATTTTATAAATTTTCCAATATTTAAAATATGATTACATTGCAAATAAGGATAAAATCCGGATAAAAATTAATGGCCATATCATTTATTAACTTCTCAAAATATCCGGTTCTTTAATAAAGATTGCTAGAACAAAAAAGCCCTTTAATTGCTTAACGGGCTTTTTTTATCAATAAAATTTTATCTTCAAGCTTATTTCTTAAGCTGTATTTTAATCATGGTATCTTCTTTACCCTTCATATAAATTTCTATCAGGAATATTTTGCTGGTTACATCAAATATTCTGGAAGTAGCAAATTGATAAGCTTCAATTCCATTTACATTATCAATATCCAAAATCAAATGTTTTGAATAGTTTCCGGTAGCATCTTCTATTTTATACGCATTCAGATACCCTGGTCTACCGTCCTCATATTTAGCAGGAACAGCATCCTTAGTAATATCTACATTTTTCTTATTATCTAAAAACAGTACATAGCCAAAGCCATCTCCCTGAATATATTTAATACCGTTACCACCTTTACTAACAAGCGCTATTTGGGTTTTTGGAAGTTTGATCATCCACAATAATTTCCCCACTTTGTCAACTTTAGTCACAATAATATCTCCATGATAATACACCGTTTTTGTTGATGTACCTACAAATTCACTTCTGTGATATATTTGTTCTCCAACCATCAACGCACTACCATCAGCATTTTCCTGAACTTTAATCATTTTAAGATCCGCTATACCAGCTTTTCCGTCAGCCTCTCTGGCAGCATTTTTTTCTTTTGAACGATTTGATTCATATTGATTAATTAATGCAATAGGGAAATCATATTTGTATTTTTCAAGAATCTTACCTGTCGGAGACATTTTAAAACGAAGAATACCGTTTGTATTCATACTTAATGACATATTTCCTGTCCAGTTTACTTTAAAGTCTATTCCATTAGCATAATAACCAGTACATACGAGGTTACCATCTACATTTTCAGCCATTTTTAATTCCTGGAAGAATAAAGAACCATCTACGTCAAGCTTATTTACTACAAGACTTGTTTCATTTTTAATAACAAACAATTCGAATTTTTTTGCCTCCCTAATAAAAGCAAGCATATATGCTGTTCCATCCTTACCAATAGTATATGCAAGGTTATTCATTGCTTTTTCTGTGTAAGGCATTTTTACTTCACCACCCCAAGCTTTATCCAGATTTACACTAAATGAGTAAAAACCTATCAGATCATAATTTATATCATCATTCTTATTTAGAGGCTTTCTTGTATATTTTACTAATATTTTTGAATGATCAAAAGATTCTATGATTTCAAAATATTTACTAATCGGTTTGCCAATTGGTATACCGATACTAATGATTGCATTCATATCAACAACCGCACCTTTCGATTCAAGAAGCAATTTTGCAGGTTTGAATGTACCATCATTCATATTAATTTCCCGAACATAAAGAGATTGTAAATCTTTGTTAGGAGTACTATGGAAATAAAATAAACGATCACCTACTTTAATGATTTTCTCGACTTTGCTGCCTTTAGGTAAATCCTTGTATTCATTTCTGTTGATTTCTTTCATGCTTTGAACATCGTACCTCTGTATGGTAACTTTTTGTTCCTGCGTTTTAATTGAAATACTATTTCCTTTTCCATCAGAGAAATATTCTTTATCATGCGCATCGACAACCTTATAAGGAGTCCCTGTAGCTACACTAAAATCCTGTGAAAACTTAACTTGCCCAAACAATAGAATAGGAAGTAAAAAGAGCAACATTAAAATTGGTTTTTTCATTTTTTATTTTGGTTTTATATGTAAAAAGATACTTGTACTTTTTTTTAAAAAATCCTTACAATAAATACATTTGTCGATTTTTAAAGCCCGAATATACCATATTTGAACGCGTCAAACAAAATAGGACATTAAATCTATATGATATTATGTGATAAAATGATTGAACATTATTTTAATATGCATTGTAACTCTCTATTTTATCATTTTAAGTGAAGACTAAGATCATTAACAAGAATTTAAATTCAACTATTTGAAGAAAATCATTAATTTAATCAGCCTTACCTTTGACTCGTGATGCTTGATCTTGACCACTATAAATAATTCATTTTTCAAATATTGTCAATTGCTGTTCATTTTAATTTAAATAAGTCTTTGCTTACCTTGCGTACTTTATTAAGTATAGCGATAATATTCATATGTCAAGAATTTTACTGATAGCACTTTTTCATTTGATGATATTCGGAACTGCTAAAGCACAATTTTATACAAAAGACACCGTCAAAGTCAAGGAAAAATTCTTAAAAACCATTTATTTCAGAGCAATGCCATTAGGCATATATACAGGTGCTGGTTATTTACAGGACAGAATTACTCAAAATATTGAAGTAGGAAAATCATTTGGTATGATTGACGCTGGTATTGCATATGGACAGACTGCATTACGAAAAGATACAGCCGGAAATGGCACTAATTATCTTGAAGCTAAGATTACCATGGATGTTTGCCAATATGGTATTTTTTCGAACGAAATGACTATTGGTGCCGGAGGAGTTATTGATTCTAAAAATTTTCTAATGCTTGAAATATCATATACTATTTATGCTCAATTCTGGAAAAGATGTGGAATTGGGATTGTAACAGGTTATTATGATTTTAGCGGTAATACTACAGATGCATCCCATAATATGTTTGGCATGTTTGTAAGATATGGCTTACTTCGTCCTGAAAATGGTGGGTTAATCAATATTGGGCGAATGGCCCGAACACATATGCACCATTAACAAATTATTATTTCTTTGTTCATTTTCATAAATAAAAGATGAGAAAACAGTAAAAAAGTATTCATCTACCTTTTAGTAAAAATATTTTTTCATTCTATCAAAAGATTTTTGATAGAACTTCGTCATATATGGAAATAAAACAATTCATACAGGAATCAATCAAGGGTTTAGTCTCTTGTAGTATATTTACCATAATATTTGTTAAGAAAATAACCGTCACTCAATTCTCTTAAAAATCTTTTCTTTATATCTGCTCATTATAAATACTTAAAATATCAAGATTATTTCTTTATACAATGAAAACACTATTACTTTCTGCCCTACACATAATAATGCTGTTCACGTTTCAATATGTATCTGCTCAATCAAATCCAGGAGCTCCAAATGAAACGAGAGCACCTCAATCCAATACTCAAAATGTTCCCATTCATGGAAAAGGAAAAATAACAGGCATAATTGTAGACTCACTTACTTTAAAACCAGTGGAATTTGCTACCGTTGGGTTGATTGATGCAACAAATGGAAATACCGTAAATGGTTCCATGGCAGATGATCATGGTATATTTGTTATGGATAAACTTCCTGCAGGTCATTATAAAGTAGTGATTCTTTTTATAGGATATGAAAAGAAAACGATTGACAGTATTGTCCTTACGGATAAAAAAAGAGAATTTAATCTTGACACAATTAAACTAATACTTACTACCATGCAGGAGGTAGTTATTACGGAAAAAAAACCTCTTGTTGAAGAAACGGTAGACCGAATCATTTATAATGCAGAAGATGATGCTACAAATAAAGGTGGCGATGCTACAGACGTTTTACGAAAAGTTCCGATGCTTTCAGTAGATATGGATGGTAATGTAACATTAAGAGGAAGTCAGAATATTAAGGTTCTTATAAATAATAAACCTTCAACCATCATTGCTTCCAGCATTGCCGATGCCTTAAAACAAATTCCTTCCGATCAAATTAAATCCGTTGAAGTAATCACTTCTCCTTCTGCCAAATATGATGCTGAAGGATCCGCAGGGATTATTAATATCATAACGAAAAAAAATACACTACAGGGTTTTTCCTTCAATATTGATGGAAGTGCTGGTGTAAGAGGTTCATCGTTGGGATTGAATGGAGGTTACCGAAAAAAGAAAATGGGATTTACATTTGGCGGATACGGCCGAGCTGGTTACAACATTCCTGGAACATATACAAACAGTCAGGTTGCTTATGATCTAACGAACCATACCAGTACCACAAACAATCAGCAAGCCCATACTCAAAATGTCATGGAGTTTGGTAATTATTCACTTGGTTGGGATTATGATATAGATTCAAACAATTCAATTACAGCCAATGTTAAATATTCACTCCGGAATGGGATTACCTCTCAGACTAATTTTCTAACACAAACATATAACACCAACGATTCCCTTACATCCTCAAATTTCAAAAATGTCTATACAACAAATCTGTCCAATACCATTGACGGTAGTTTAACTTATACGCATTTATTTAAAAAGCCGAAAAGAGAGTTCAATTTAATGGCTCTTATGAGCAGAAATTATCTGACAAGTGATTTTAATTACAACACGTATAATAATTCTGAACAATCGGTCATTTTAAGTCGGTTAAAAAATCAAAATTTAGGTATTAATCAGGAAATAACACTGCAAGCCGATTATCAGCATCCATTCACAAAAAATTTATTGATGGAAGTTGGGGCCAAAGATCTTTCAAGAACAATTTCCAGTAATTACCAATACAATACGGCTTTAGGGGCTAATGGAGATTATAAACCCATTGATAGTTTAAATAATAAATTTACCTACAATCAAAATATATCTGCCGCTTACAACACTTATACCTATACGTTTTTAAAGGATTATACTGTCAAGGCTGGAGTGCGCTATGAGTATACAAATATCAAGGCTAATTTTGAAAATGCACAATCTGTTAATATCAACATTCCTTCTTATAGTGTCCTAGTGCCAAGCATTAATATATCTAAAAAACTAAGCAAAGGAAGAATGATTAAAGCTTCGTTTAACAGAAGAATTCAAAGACCATCCATGCAATTTCTGAATCCCAATAAACAAGCATCAAATCCATACAACTATACAATCGGAAACCCAGACCTAAGGCCTGAATATTCAAACAATTACGAACTATCCTATAGCTCTCACATCAGTAAAACATCATTTACCATTGCAGCATTTATGCGTAATACAACAGGTGCTATTGAAAGTGTTAGAAATGTAGTCAGTGATTCTATTATACAAACGACTTATAAAAATATCGGTACTGAAAATGTGTATGGGACAAATATTTTCTCTAATATCAATATATCAAATCGTTTTACGCTTGGTGGTGGTATAGATGCTTTTTATGATGTTTTAAATAATAATAACTCCAATCCATTATACAGTGCTCATAATCAAGGATGGGTTGTCAGTGGGCGGGCAACCGGAAGTTATGACCTTACTAAGGGATGGGGACTTCAGATATTTGGGTTTTATCGGGCCAGACAAGTTCAGCTGCAAGGTTTTCAAAGCGGATTTGGTATTTACAGCTTAAGCTTAAAGAAAGATCTGCCTAATAAAAAAGGTAGTATTGGTTTTGGGGCAGAAAATTTCTTTACTCCTTCTATTCGTGTTCATACAACATTAAACTCTCCGGAGCTTAGTCAAACAAGCACCAACATTACCCATAATATGAATTTTAAAATAAATTTCAGTTATAGAATCGGTAAAATGACATCCGGGGATAAGAAGTCATCGCGTAAAAAATCGATTAACAATGATGACTTAAAAATGGGCAATGATAACAACTCAGGACCAATCATAAATAATACTCCAAGTAACGGAACAGGTAAATAAATTAAAGAGAGCCGATTTATTTCTGTATCAAACCTGTATTTCAAAAGCAACAGATATATCGAAAAACTATATCTGTTGCTTAATTTTAAAGCTTTTCGGAACATTTTTTTTACCTTGAGGTGATCTTACTCACTCTTTTTAACGTATCAATATTGTTGGAATGGTTTTTGAAACGATATTCGAATTATAAACTGCAAATAATTATAATCAGAAATAAATCAGTTTTTATAAGTACATTCAATATAAACTAATAATTCATCCATGAAACAAGTCATTTTATTTTGTTTTAGCATCGTTTTTCTGACTTTTGGTTCAATAGCCTATAGTCAAAGTGACGGAGATTGGCCTAAAAGTACTGTATCCAATGGAAGCACGGTTACGGTTTATCAGCCTCAGCCTGATAAATTCAGTAACAACCAGTTTTCAGGAAGGGCTGCGGTATCCGTATTACAAGCCGGAGAAAAAACTCCTGTTTTCGGAGTAATCTGGATGGATTGTAGTGTTAGTACTGATAGAGACCAGCGAATGGTTTACTTTAATAAAATCAACGTTTCTACAGTAAAGTTCCCTGATCAGGTTGATGACAATACAAGACAGACCCTAACATCGATTGTACAAAATACGGTTCCTGGAATGTCACTTGAAATGGCTCAAGATAAACTTCTTGCTTCATTGGATGCCAACCAACAGGAACAATCCATTAATAAAAATTTTAAAAATGATGCTCCGGAAATAATTTTCTCAAAGAACCCTGCTGTTTTAGTTCTAATTGATGGAGAGCCAAGATGGCAGGATATCCCGAACTCAAATGTTCAACGTGTTATAAATACTCCATTTTTTATTGTAACCGATAATAATAAAAATTACTACATAGCAGGAGCCAATCTTTGGTACAAGGCTAAAAATATTAATGGTCCATGGGAAAATGTAAATTCTGCTCCGCATGATATTAAGCAATTATACGAGGGTTATAAAAAGCAGAACCATGGTACTTCGGATAGTACATTTATATCTGAATCAAAAACAGTAATTCCTGATATATACGTTCGAACCAATCCTACAGAATTAATTGAAAGTTCCGGTCAATTAAATTTCCAACCAATAAGCGGAACACAATTATTATATGCGAGCAACACTGAGAGTGATGTTTTTATGGACATCCCTTCTCAAAAGTACTATATCTTACTTTCAGGACGTTGGTTTACATCATCCGGACTTAACAGCAGTGGGTGGACGTACAGTCCAGCTGATCAACTACCGGCTGATTTTTCAAAAATACCGGAAGGATCTTCAAAAGACAATGTATTGCCATTTGTTGCAGGGACTGCGGCAGCGAAAGAAGCTATTTTAGATACAAGCATTCCGCAAACAGCTGAAGTTGATAGAAGCAAAGCAACATGTACTGTTACCTATGATGGAGATCCGAAATTTGAACAGATACAAGGTACAAACCTTTATTACGGAGTAAATACTTCAAGCTCTGTCATCCTTTCAGGAAATATTTATTATGTATGTGACAATGCGGTATGGTTTCAAGGGAATTCTCCTACGGGTCCATGGACTGTTGCAGATAGTATTCCTGATGCGATACATAATATTCCTTCATCCAGTCCTGTGTACAACGTGAAATATGTATACATATACAGTTCTACACCACAAGTTGTTTATGTTGGCTATACACCTGGATATATGGGAAATTATGTATATGGCCCTACCATTGTTTACGGAACAGGTTATTACTATAACCCATGGTACAATAATTACTATTATCCGAGAATGTATACCTATGGGTTTAATTATCGCTACAATCCATATTATGGTTGGTCACTAGGATTTGGTATGTCCTCAGGAGGAGCTTATGGATGGTGTGGTGGCTATGGATATGGTGGTTATGGCTATGGTTACGGATATGGCGGATATTATTATGGCGGTTGGTGGGGACCTGTAGGATACAGAGCACCTATGTATGTTCCATATAATCACTATTATGGTCCTTATCGTCCGATGATTTACGCTCACAACAATAATATATATATGAATAACAGAATGGTCAATAGCTATAATTACCGTCCTGGAAATAGTTATAACCACGGTGGTGGCGGATACAATAATTTTGGTGGCGGATACGGAAATTATAACCATTGCCAATCCAATAATATATATAACAATCATGGCGGGAATGGGGCTATTATTGCTAACAACCGTGGTGGTGGTTATAACGGAGGAGGTAACAACGGCGGTTGGCACAATGGTGGCCCCGGTGGTGGCGGACACAATGGACAAGGCGGCGGCGGATACAACAACGGTGGTCAAGGTGGCGGTGGTCACAATGGACAAGGCGGTGGTCATAATGGTCAAGGTGGTGGTGGATATAACAATGGTGGACAAGGTGGCGGTGGTCACAATGGACAAGGCGGTGGCGGATACAACAACGGCGGTCAAGGCGGCGGCGGTCATAATGGTCAAGGCGGTGGCGGATACAATAACGGCGGCCAAGGTGGCGGTGGTCGTAATGGTCAAGGCGGCGGCGGTGGACAGAATGGAGGCGGACAAAACGGTGGTGGATTTAATGGTGGAGGACAAAACGGACAGAATGGAGGTTTTCATGGCGGTAATGCCCAAAACGGAAATGGTGGAGGTGGGTTCAACTATCAAAGAGGCTCAGGTGGTTTTAACAATGCCAATAATGTAATGGCTGGAAATAATGGAAATGTTTACCGAAATAATAATGGAAACATTCAGCAATACAATGGGCAACGTTTTCAAAACCAGAATCAGGCTAATTCCGGACAAATGCAACAACAGTTTCAAAACCAAAACAGAGGAAACCAATTAAGCAATAATGCTGGTGGATATCATCCAAGCGGCGGTGGATTTAATGGCGGCGGCGGTGGATTCAACGGCGGCGGTGGTGGATTCAATGGCGGCGGCGGCGGTTTTAATGGCGGTGGTGGTGGTTTTAACGGCTATCATCCAAGCGGTGGCGGCGGTTTTGGCGGCGGCGGCGGATTCAACGGCGGCGGTGGCGGCGGTTATCATCCAAGTGGCGGAGGCGGCTTCGGCGGTGGCGGTGGTGGATTTAGCGGCGGCGGCGGCGGCGGATTCCATGGTGGTGGCGGCGGCGGCGGTTTCAGCGGCGGCGGTGGCGGCGGTGGTTTCCATGGCGGTGGCGGTGGCGGTGGCGGCGGCGGAAGACGTTAAACTATATTATCATATATATTTATTATACAAAAAGCCTGGACCATATCCAGGCTTTTTGTATAATAACCATTTCTTTATATCTACTGATTCAATTTTGTTATATTTTTACTTTATACTGACAACGTAAATAATTGCCTAGTATTAAATCAATATGAATATGAAACAAACCATAGTAATTACAGGTGCTTCATCTGGAATTGGCAAAGCAACAGCAAAGCTATTTGCTGAACGAGGATGGAATGTAGCAGCAACAATGCGAAATCCGGAAAAGGAATCGGAATTACAAACGCTTCCAAATGTGAAAGTATATGCATTGGATGTTACCAATGTCGAAAGTGTTCATCATGCATTCAAGCAAATATCAATTGACTTTAAGCAAATTGATGTATTACTCAACAACGCAGGTTATGGACTTGCCGGGCCTCTGGAAACAGCTACTGAGGAAAAAATTATGGATCAGTTTAATACAAATTTATTTGGTATTATCAGAACCATCAAGGCTGTACTTCCCTCTTTTCGTGAACTTGGCCATGGCACAATTATTAATATTACATCAATCGGTGGTTTAGTAGGACTACCTTTTAATTCTATTTACCATGCTACAAAATTTGGTCTGGATGGCATGTCCGAATCATTAAATTATGAACTACGTCCTTTTAATATCAAGGTAAAAACTGTTGCGCCTGGAGGCGTTATTACAGATTTTGCTGGTCGTTCGTTAAAAAGAACGGTTGATGGACCAAGTATTTATGATGAGTCTATTCAAAAAGTATTTGCTTCCTTTTCAAAAAATGCATCGAATTACTCGACTGCTGAACAAATAGCCGAAGTAATATACACAGCAGCAACGGATGGTAGTAATCAAATTCGGTATGTAGCAGGAGAAGATGCCAAACAAACGTATTCGAAATGGAAAAGTATGAATAACGAGGATTTCTTTGAGATGATTAATAATAGATATGGATTGGGTACATCGGAATAAATTAAAATACCGTTTTATCAGAAGTGTTAAATACTGATAAAACGGTATTCATTTCGATTGAATAAAAATCTGATTCAGGAAATAAACTCAGAAAGTAACCTATTCTTCCTTACCCTTATTCAGTTTACTATTTTTAATACCATAGGTAAAATAAACAACGATACCAATAAGCATCCATATCCCTAAACGTGCCCAGTTGGTCCAGCCTAAACCAAAGATCATTGCTCCGCAAATCAGAATACCAAATATTGGCACCAGAGGTACAAATGGTGTTTTAAACTCCCGTTTCAATTCCGGACTTTTCACCCGCATAATCCAAACACCTGCACAAACCAATATGAAGGCAAACAGTGTTCCTATACTGGTCATATCCCCCACTATATCACCGGGAACAAATGCTGCAAATAAACCTACAAATCCAAGAAAAAATAAATTTGATTTATAAGGTGTTCTGAACTTTGGATGCAGTTCGGAAAATGCTTTTGGAACCAAGCCATCAATGCTCATGGAGTAAAATACTCTTGACTGACCCATAAGCAAGACCAAAATAACCGACGAAAATCCTGCCAGTATAGCTACTGTAACAAACTTAGCCAGCCACCCATATTCAAACATATACGTATTAATTGCGTATGTAACGGATGCCTCTCTTCCCTGATTTCTGAAATCATCTATTGAAGCAACGCCTGTCAATACGTGGGCAAATAATATATATAAAATGGTACAGATCGCTAATGAACCCAAAATACCGATAGGCATGTCTTTCTTAGGGTTTTTGGCTTCCTGTGCAGCCGTTGAAACTGCATCAAAACCAATAAAAGCGAAGAAAACAACACCTGCTGCCCCCAATATTCCCATAATACCTCCGAAATTATGCTCGATTCCTTGATTATCGGTATAAAGAGTGGGTTCTGGAATATAGTGAGCATGATTTACAGGATTTATATATGACCAACCAAAGCAAATAAATAATACAACAATCGCCACTTTTGTAATTACAATTAAGCCGTTTACAAAAGCTGATTCTTCTGTACCTTTAATAAGTAACAAAGACAATAAAAAAATAATAAATAAGGCTGGCACATTCATTATTCCATGCGCCGTTACTACTCCAGCAGCATCTGTAAATTTTTCAAAGGGAGAATGACACCATTCAAAAGGAATCCGCATTCCCAGATATTCCAGCATTTTATTTAAATATTCACTCCATGCAATACCCACGGTTGCAGCCCCTAAGGCATATTCCAAGACAAGATCCCAGCCAATGATCCAGGCCACTAATTCACCCATGGTAGCATAGGAATAGGTATAAGCACTTCCGGCAATAGGTATCATGGATGCAAACTCTGCATAACACAATCCTGCCAGGGCACAACCTATGGCAGCAACAATAAATCCAATGGTAACGGAAGGTCCTGCATTATTAGCTGCCGCAGCCGCCGTTCTGACAAATAAACCTGCACCAATAATTGCCCCTACTCCCAATGCCACTAGATTTCTTGCATTTAGCGTACGTTTTAATCCTTTTTCAGAATCAGAAGCTTCCAGCATTAATTGTGGTATCGATTTCTTAATCCAGATTTTTGCCATATTTAATTATTAAAAATTTCTTCAATCTAGGTGTTTATTTTGTTCAAAACACCTAATATATTTATTTATCCATTTTCTGCAAATGTATCAAATGACATTTACTTCAAATAGATGTGGTTCATATAAATTTTTGATTGAATTTTATACGTTTGATTTGTTTATACCGGAGTATTTCAAAAATTAAGTCGAAGGGTATTTCAGGTGATAGCTTATGCCATTCATATAAGCAAACATATAATTTTCGGCTCCGATCAAACCTGATTATTTACCTATTAAATAAATATTAGTCAATCTCAACTGTCATATTTATTCGGTCTATTTATTTTTTCATTTAATACTTTTTTTAATCCTTTAAGTATTAGTTTATTATACTTTACAAATAAAAAACAGAATCATTTTAATTTAAATTTTCATTAAAAGAGGTTACTTTTATACAAATAATAGAATTAATCTGTGAATTAATTGTCTCTTTACCCCAAACATGAAACAATATTTAAACTATCTCGTATTCTATGCGCTGTTTTTAAATTTAACATCATTTGCACAAACAGCGCAGATAAATACTCCAGCTGGGGCAACAGTTCCTTTTAATAGTAATGCCAGCTACGCATTTGGCATAATGCCGACAAATCTTCCCACAACTGGTACGTATACGAAATCACAAGATGCCGCAAATGCCTATTCTACCTGGGTAACCAATTATGTGAGAAGTTGCGGTGGATCTCCTGTTCAATATCGTGTACTTTTTGACGATGGTACTTCAACAGTTTCAGAAGGAATTGGCTATGGTATGTTGATTGCTGCGTATGCAGCTGACAAAGCAATGTTTGACGGATTCTATGCGTATTACAAAGCCAACGCTGACGGCAATGGGTTAATGAATTGGAAAATAAGTGGTTGTACAGGAACATCCGGTTCAAATGGTGCTACAGATGCAGACGAAGATGCCGCAATGGCACTTATTGTAGCAGCTTGTCAATGGCCTTCTGCTACCAGTCCATATACGTATAAAACAGAGGCAACAAATTTAATTACTGCTATTAATAAATGTGAAATTGATACCAAAACGTCGCCTGCCAATCAAGTATCGAATGGTGATGGATGGATAAACTGTGATGCCAATGGCAGTACCTGCCGTAACCCAAGTTATACCGGCCCGGGTTATTACAGGCAATTTGCAGCGTATGTACCATCATTAGCAACGGCTTGGAATAACGTAGTATCCGCAGGATATACCATGTTAAATGCCAATGTAAATACTACAACCGGATTAGTAAGCAGCTGGTGTGATCAAAACGGAGTAATGAATAACTGTAACAATACCGGGGAAACATATTATGGATACGATGCTTGCCGAAATCCATGGAGAATGGCAACGGATTATATCTGGTATGGAACGGCTTCTGCAACAACAAATTTCTGCAGTCCAATAGCAAATTTTGTTAATGGTGTAGGAGCTGCAAATATAAAGGGGCCTGTCACACAAACCGGCGGAGCCGCTGGAACACAGGCCCACAATGCAACATTTGTTTCAACATTTGCTGCAGGTATCGTTGGCTCCTCCTCTACTTACCAAACAATCATGAATTCAATGTATACGCAAACTGTTTCTACAACAGATGCGTTACCTGCTTATTTTGGAAATACGTTACGCGTAATCAGTCTTTTTGTACAAACTGGAAACTTCTGGAAACCTTGTCCATCCACGATGCCTGTTTCACTAATTAATTTCAATGCTGTTATGGAGCAGTCAGATGCCTTACTTTCATGGTCTACTGCCTCTGAGCTTAATAACTCCTATTTTGCTATTGAGCGCTCAAGTGATGGCTTAAGTTTTACTACTATTGGAACGGTAGCTGGTTCAGGAACAAGCAGTGAAATAAAAAACTATCAATTCCGTGATTTAAATCCATTGGAAGGAACAAGTTATTATAGATTGCAACAATATGACTTTGATGGTTCCTCAAAATATAGTAATACGATTGACTTGAATAGTACCCAATTAAAGGTAATTGTTGCTCCGAATCCGTTCGAAAATGAAATAACAATTTCTGTTAGTCCTTGTGTGAATGATATGTATGTCAAAGTAATTGATGTGACCGGGCGAACTGTTTTCGAGGAGAATAATTTCACATGTGGAAGTAGTATTAAACTACAGGATAATCTCTCAACCGGAATTTATTTTGTAAACATTCTAAGTAACAATAAATTGTACGTTACTAAAATGATAAAAAAATAAAAAACACCTTATAAGAAAAAATAAAAAGGAACTCAGATAATAAATCTTCTGAGTTCTTTTTTATTTTTAAAGGATAAACGTTTAAAAGACTGTTAGAGAAGCTTTTTGGGCAACTAAGTGGAAATTGAATCCGTTTATCTCTCAAAATAAGACATTTTGAAATTTTCTAACGTTTTATTTGCAAACTCAAATCAAAATATTCGATTGTAAAACGCTAAATTGTATTATCAGAGTTGAAATTTATTTATTCAAGATATTTTCGTAAATATTGTAGATATAACAGCAAATACATATAATTTTAAAAATCAATCCGATTTCCATATGAAAAACATCAAACGATTTACGGTAGTATTTGCAGTTGTAGTAACATTAACAACCATTACAAGTATTTTTGCCCAACAAAATAATGGATACACACCTGGTGGCGGTGGACAGAACGGAAGCTACAACAATCAGGGAAACGGGCAACAAAATGGAAATTATACTAATCAAGGCAATGCACAGCAAAATAATGGGCAAAGCGGAAATTATACTAATGGACAAGGTGGCCAAAATGGCAATTACAACAGCCAAACAAACCAAGGAGGAAATTACTCCGGACAAAATGGTGGTGGTTATGGCGGTGGACAATCGAATAATTACGGAAACTATTACAACGGAAACGGATATGGAGGCAGCAATGCTGGAGGATACTGCGGCGGTGGAAATTATGGAGGATACAATACAAATGGGTATGCCGTTGCACCTTATAGTGGCGGCGTAACCGGACCGATTGGCTATGCCGGATATACAGGCGGAAGCTCATATGGTGGAGGATATCAAACTGGAGCTGGATATTCCACAAACAACCATTGCGGTTGGGATTCATACTCACATCAATGGAGATGCTGGTAACGATTATTTTCATTAATTATTCATACATTTCGACTCTTGGACCGAAATCAAACAATATTTAAAACTTTACTTTACCTTTTATTAAAATGAAAAAAATGAAACTCTTCGCATTAATTATCGGCTTAGCAGCTTTATCGATTATCGGAACGTTATATGCCCAACCAGGTGGTTATTATGGAGGCGGACGCCCTGGTGGTTTTCAAACCGGAGGTGGAGGCTATGGTTACGGCCATCCTGGCGGAGGATATTGTGGTGGTGGACACTATGGCGGTTACAATAACTATGGTTATGCAGCTGCACCATACCGTGGTTGTGCAACAGGGCCCATTGGCTATGTTGGTTTTAATGTCAATGTAGGTGGACCAGGTTATTATGGTGGTGGCTACGGTGGTGGATATAACAACAACCGTTGTGGATGGGATAACTATTGGCATCAATGGAGATGCTGGTAATATGCTAATAAGATAGTAGATAGTTTAAATTAAATATTGCAAGAGCCCGCTTATAGGGTTTCACTTCATTCAATACTATTTTCATAGACAGGTTTAAAAGATGTTAATATTGTAATTTATTTTAAAAATTATGTAATAACAACGAATTAAAGCTTATTACATTTGACTTGTAATGAAATTATCACCTTATAATTGATTGTACATTTAAAATACTTTAACATAAACTAGACTTGTATTGACATGAAAAAAATGAAATTATTTGCGTATATCCTTGCATTAGCGGCACTAACAATTGTCGGTTCTGTTTATGCCCAACATCCAGGCGGCGGTCATCCAGGCGGCGGAGGTGGCGGCGGTCATGCAGGTGGTGGTTTTGGCGGTGGCGGCGGTCATGCTGGCGGTTTTAGCGGTGGCGGTGGCTTTGGTGGTCATCCAGGCGGATACGGTGGTGGCGGAAGTTATGGTGGCTTTAACCATGGTGGATATGCTGTAGCACCTTATCATGGAGTAGCAACTGGCCCTATCGGTCATGTTGGTTTTGGTGTAAATATGGGCGGTCCTGGGTATGGCTATGGCGGCGGATATGGTTATCGGAACCATTGTAACTGGGATTACTACTGGCACCAATGGAGATGTTGGTAATAATCTATAAAATTTACAAAAAAAAATATTTCTATTTAATCTAAAACAAATTTAATAATACACATGAAACATTTATTATATCTGGTAGCATTATCATACCTATGTCTTACAGGTTGTGAAAAAAAGAAAGAAGTAGCAAGTGCTGCTGCACCTGATTCTGTTGCTGTTGACACTGTTCAGGCAGACAACTTTATTAATAAAGATTCTGCAGCAGGTAGTATATATATCAAATATGCACATGCCTATAATAACTTCATTATTGACAATCAAGGTTATATAATTGAAAAAAACATCAATTTTGTTAAGGCACTTGAAGGTAGTGATTCAAACAAAGAAGCTGCTGAATATTATAAGGCTCTTACCGAACAGACACAGCAATCCATTGACTCTCTTGAAAAATTAGGTTCCTTTAATGGTAACGTAGAATTCAAAGATGCTGCCATTAATTTATTTAAATTCTATCAGGAGGCTTGGTCTGAATATAAAGGATTAATTGATCTGAAAACTAAAGAAGAGAAAATTAAAGCCTATACGAAAGTTAAAACTAAATTCAACGAGGTACATTCTAAAACAGAAAAAGAACTTGAGGATAAATTTTTCCAGGCTCATACTCATTTTTCCCATGAATATATGCTACATGTACGTAATACACCGCTGCATGAGAAATTAGATAGTATGCTTTATTTAAAATAAAAAATATAATCTATAAATAAAAAAGTCCGGTTAATCCGGACTTTTTTATTTAGCTAATCAGCATAATTTAAACTTGTTTCTATCAACAGAAGTGATTAGATCATTACAGAAAATTGAATGAGTCTTACAGAAACTATAAAGAAAGTTCTCTGAATTTATTTGCAAAAGAAAAAGCATCAAAACATCTTTTTACATACTTACTATATTTTAAATTGTTTCTACCAAATAAGAATAGATATTCAGAACGTGACTATCGAATAAAAAATCTGCACAAATCAATATTTAATAATTGACTTATGCAGATTCTTGAAATACATGTATAGTTAACGCTATTTCACTTTCAAAATTTTAGTAGTATAGATCCCTTCCTGTGTACTTACAACAACAGTATATAGTCCATCTGCAAGATTCTCCCCAACCTCGATTGCTACTGATGCTACATCCGATTTGCTGTAAACCACGGAACCTGTTGAACTATAAATGGTGATGCTTTCAATATTACCGCCGTTCTTCAGCTCTACCCTTGTAGTGTTCTCAAAAGGTTGAGGATATACAACAATACTGCTTGTTGTCAGAGTACCTCCGATTATCCCCGTTGTTGTACAGGCTATCAAGCCTGTTGTTCCTCCTGTGCATACTCCGCAATTATCAATCACTGCTGTTCCGTTCAGTACATTCGCACAATCATAGCAATTCTGTGAGGATATACTCACAACCAGCGCCGCTGATGTTCCTGAACAACCTGATCCATTCGTCACAGTAACGGTATAATTACCTGCAATAGTTGCCGTATACGTTTGGCTTGTCCCAACCTGACTTGTTCCATTCATCCAGTTATACGTAGATGCTGTTGCCGTACTAAGAACCGTTGAACTTCCTGTACACATCGGCATATTTGATCCCGAGCTGATTACTGGAAGAGGTAAGGCATTTACTATTACAGAAATTGCAGCTCTTGGGCTTTCACAACCATTTGATGTCTGGGATACATAATAGTTCGTTGTTCCGACTGTTGCTGTATTCGGAGTTGGTGCTGTTGCAGATCCTGCTCCTCCGGTTGATACTGAATACCAGTTTAGGTTTGTTCCGATTGCACTTAGCACTGTTACTGTGGCATTTTGGCAATACGTTACCGGACTTGTTACAACAGGCACTAATGGTGTAACATTTACTGTGACAGATATCATTGCTCTTGGGCTTTCACAACCATTTGATGTCTGAGATACATAATAGTTTGTTGTTCCGAGTGTTGCTGTATTCGGAGTTGGTGCTGTCGCAGATCCTGTTCCCCCGGTTGATACTGAATACCAGTTCAGGTTTGTTCCGGTTGCAGTCAATGCTGTTGCTGTGTAATTCTGACAGTAAGCTGCTGGATTTGTAACTATTGGAGCTGAAGGTGCCACATTTACTGTTACCGTTATAAGTGATCTCTGACTTTCACAAGTACCAGAAGTCTGGCTAACATAGTAGTTCGTACTTCCTGTTGTTGCCGTTGAAGGAACCGGTGCACTTGTACTTCCAGTTCCACCTGTGACTGTAGCATACCATAGTAAATTTATTCCCGTTGCTGTTAGTGGTGATGTTGTGGCATTCTGGCAATAAGCAACCGGACTCGTCACACCAGGAGCTGAAGGAGTAGTATTTATCGTTACTGCGATGGTTGCTCTTGGGCCTTCGCAACCTGTTACCGTTTGTGAAACATAATAATTTGTAGTACCTGTTGCAGTTGTTATTGGTGTCGGTGCTGTTGTAGATGAAGTTCCGCCCGTTGCGACTGTGTACCATTTTAATGCTGTTCCGGTTGCTGTTAGTGCTGTTGCCGTTGCATTCTGGCAGTATGTAACCGGTGTTGTAACTGCCGGCGCTGAAGATAAAGCATTTATTGTAACAGCTATCATTGCCCTTGGACCTTCGCAACCAGTTACCGTTTGTGAAACATAATAATTTGTAGTACCTGTTGCAGTTGTTCCTGGAGTCGGTGCTGTTGCACTTGATGTTCCACCGGTTGCAACCGTATACCATTTTAATGCTGATCCGGTTGCTGTTAGTGCTGTTGCCGTTGCATTCTGGCAGTATGTTACTGGTGTTGTAACTGCCGGTGCTGAAGGTAAAGCATTTATTGTAACAGCTATCATTGCCCTTGGACCTTCGCAACCTGTTACCGTTTGACTAACATAATAATTTGTAGTACCTGTTGCAGTTGTTACTGGAGTCGGTGCTGTTGCACTTGATGTTCCACCGGTTGTAACCGTATACCATTTTAATGCTGTTCCGGTTGCTATTAGTGCTGTTGCCGTTGCATTCTGGCAGTATGTTACTGGTGTTGTAACTGCCGGTGCTGAAGGTAAAGCATTTATTGTAACAGCTATCATTGCCCTTGGACCTTCGCAACCAGTTACCGTTTGACTAACATAATAATTTGTAGTACCTGTTGCAGTTGTTACTGGAGTCGGTGCTGTTGCCATTCCTGTTCCACCTGTTGCGACTGTGTACCACAGTAAACTGTTTCCTGTCGCTGTTAATGAAGTTGCTGTTGCATTCTGACAATACGTTACAGGAGTTGTAACTGTCGGAGCTGCTGGTAAAGCATTTACCGTTACTACTGTTGCCGCTGAGGTAGCTGTTCCGGCTTCAGATGTTACCTGAACTGTATAACTGCCACTTGCTGAAGCTACATATGTTTGACTTGTTCCTACCTGAGCAGTTCCATTTTTCCAGATATAAGAGGTCCCAGTGGATGCCGTTAAGGTTACCGAACCACCCTGGCAAAAGGTTGTTGCTCCTGATGCTGTAATGGCAGCTGTTGCAACCACATTCTGTTTACTCAAAACAATATCATCCAATCTCAATAAACCTGTACCACTTAATGCCCCTGTTACTGCAATATCTATTTCTGTAATTTTTGACAGATTAATAGTTGTTCCAAATGCGGACAGAGCTATTCGTGCTTTTGTATAAACAGTTGAAGCAGGAAGCGATACTGCCGTGGAATATGTACCGGTTGCATCCACAAGGGTAACAGTGATAGCGGTTCCTGTTGTAATAGGACCTTTATAGGCTAGATCAAGGCTGTCATATCCAGTAAAACTTTTCGGATTGGCTCCCCAATTCGATACATTTAAACCTAAGCCCGCATACCCTGATGCAACGGTATAATTAAATGCATAATCCTTTACACCTTCAATCGCTCCTTGGCCAGTTTGTTCAACGATTGTACCATTTGAACCCCAAGTGCAGGTCGAACAGATCATGGTAGATGTATCTGTATATATAGAAAGATAAGATGTACTATTCGCAACATTCAGTAAGATAGTATCCATGCTAATATTACCTTGATTATCGGTTACTGAAACAGGTATTTCTTTCAATCCGGATGATGCACCAGCTGCCATGGTATAGCTACTGCTGTAATTATTTCCGCCCAAAGACGTCATCATAATAGATGAACCGCCTCCTATCGGAGATAAATTCAATGCTACAGAAGTAACAGAACCATCATCGGTTGCCGTAACCGCAAAAGCCAATACGTTCGAAACATTATTATACACACTCGATGGTGTAACCGTTGCTGAAGATATTACTGTACCGGATGTAATCGTCAGGCTTATTGCACTTGTTTGGGTATTACTGAGATTGTCGGTAACTGTTACTGGAATACTTTTAGATCCTATTGCTTGACCAGCCGGCAATGTATAACTACAGGTATAAGTATTGCCACTGGATAAAGTCATTGAAACCGCTGAGCCTCCACCGATTGAAGATAAATTTAATTTTACACTATTGACTATTCCTCCCGTTGAACTCGCTGAAACAGAAAAGTTCAAAATTGTTGAACTATAGTTCGATAAGGAAGAAGGACTGACACTTAAAGACGAAATAACAATATTAGCACTACCCTGAAATAGTATTGTATTTGAACCAGAAACATTTTTAACCAGAGTAACCCAAGCCTCACTATTTGTTGCATCGTAACTGGCAAAATAATCCGTATTTGAAGTTAATGTAGTACCATTATATACCACCATAGCCGGAGCCTGATTCATTCCTTTAATCCGAAAAGTAGGATTAAGCAATGATCCTGAAGTTACATTCATGGTAATTTGTGATTGCTGAGAAATATTGGACTGCAGCCACCATGCCCTATAATTATGATCGTAACCTGCTGGTGACAATGTTTGCAACGAAGGGTTTTTTGTACCAATAGGTCCTGTTGTAACGACACTTCCTTGGCTGGCGGTTACTATTACTTTTCCGCCATGTATAGCTAAATTTTCATTTTGTAATCTTAAAACTCCACCTGCAGATTGAGCATCAAACATGATTGACAAAGAATACTGTCCCCAACCATTTTTTGTTCCGGAGCCTGACTGACCCTCCATATATCCATAAGGCATTCCCCAAGTCATTTTTTGCAATTGTTCATAAAAGTTCATTTGATAGTCCATAAAAAATGTTGGACTACCATTTGCAGGCATGTTGCTGCCACTTGCACTGTAGCCATTCCATCCAGGTATGTATGTTTCATTAAGCGGGGTACCTGATAATTGCTGTGAATATGTTTGACTTTGAACATATCCGACTTCTTTACTATTTAACCATTCGTTCACATATGGAATTCCTTTTGCTTTGGTTGAATCTAAGGTCCAGGCTCCATTATAACTTGGTTGACTGAAATATGCCCTTGCTTCGTACTGCTGCCCTTGAAGAACATCAAACAATCCATTGCCATCCCAGTCCATTGTACAATATGGCCCTCTGGAATCAAAAGTTGTATCCGGAGAGGATCCACACTGAACGGTTTGCTGCCATTGAAAATAATCCAATCCATCCATAAACGTATAGGTAACATATTCTGTGGAAGCATTTATGTTTTGTACAAGATCAAAGATGGCAATATGGGCACCCTGTAATCTCAGGCTCAAATTCTGATTAGTTCCCTGAGACACCCAGGAATAAATGGTATTACTAACATCATAATGGTGAACCGTTGCCCCAAAACCTCTGTTTTCTACCCCCGGAGCATTTGGCGTTGTAGATTTAATGGTCACTGGCACGGTTCCATTATAATATTGTAACCATACACAAATACCCGGATAATTATCCGAAGCATACGATTTTGTCATTAAAGCCTGTCTGGGGTTACCAAGATTATCAGTCCATTTTATATTATAAACAGGAATCGTATTTGTTCCGTTATAAAATGTTGAATCGGTAATGGTAAGTGCTTTTACAAACACTGTTGTAGATATGAAGAGCATTAAAAGGATAAAGACCCTTAAACCATAACATTTTTTCATAATTTTTCTGAGATTTAATATAAACATACGGGTCACTTTCAAAAATATCTTGCATTAGTCTGAAAACATGTCTTTGTTAAGTCCATTTTGGACATAAAAAACCCATATTTTTTAAATAATTATTTCATCAAAAAGCTCAATATGGATGCATTGAGGGCTTATTAGAAAAAGTAATTAAACCAAAAAATAAACTATTGAGTGAAATTGATCGCAGTCCCTGGTCAAAACCAAAAATGAGGTATATATCCTTATTTTATCCTTAACAATTGTTAAGAATCATGTTTATATAAAAAGCATTTAAAGGAATATTTTAAAGCCTGTATTTTTAGATTAAATGAAAATATAAAAATCCATTTAAGATAAAATAGTGGGTCTTTTATATGTATTTTTCATTTAATTTTTCTTTTAAAAAGTCCCTTTTACAAGCCCGTCACAGTAGACTTTTCCAAGCAGATTTACACCGAAACTTCTTGAGAAGCGTATATTCATGTATTCTTACAAAAACCCAGAAAAATTATATGAAACAAATAAATTCTTATAAAACCAACCCGATTCGGATCTGGAATATCTCGGTCATTATTATGATATCCATCCTTTCAGCATCTTGTAAAAAAGAAAGTAAAAGCACTGGTCCAAGTTCAAACACAACAAGTATTGATACAAATATGATTGTGGTGCCTGCCAATAACACAAATATTGTTTACATGGGTAGAATTGATTTTACGGACCCTAAAGCTCCTTTATTTGCTTATTCTGGTGTTAATATTCAAGCCAAATTCCAAGGCACTTCCATAGATGTCATTATTCAGGATTATGCTGTAGGTGGATCGCAACACACGAACTATTATAATATACTAATTGACAGTTCATTATACACTAACTTACAAGTTAATAGTAATGACACGCTCTATAAAATAGCTAGAAATTTAACCAATACCTCCCACACAATTGAAATTTTTAAAAAGACAGAAGCGCAGGTTGGTTCTTCAGCATTTAAAGGTTTTCGTGTTCTGGCAAATACCACATTATTGCCAGCGGGTGTTCAACCAACGCGTAAAATTGAATTTATAGGCGATTCCTATACATGTGGTTATGGAGATGATACAAGCATAGCCGCTCCACCAGCAGGAAATCCGACAACAGGTTTTTCTGCAGTATATGAAAATAACTATAAGGCATGGGGTGCAACTGTATGCAGATACTTCAATGCGCAATATCACTGCACGGCATTTTCCGGCAGAGGCATGTACCGAAATAATAATGCGTCTACCAGTGGAACACTGCCATTGATTTACAATCAGACAAATCCAAATAACCCATCAACACTTTGGTCAACGGCCAATTATATTCCAGACCTGGTTGTAATACATTTAGGTACAAATGATTTTGCACCTGAACAAACATCGTCACCAAGCATGGTAGATTCTGCAACCTTTGTAAGTACCTATGTAAACTTTATAACAACACTAAGAAGTTATTATCCTTCTACAAAAATAATTTGTGTGGTTCCCAATTCAGAAACGGATTACTATCCGGTCGGATTTAAAACATTGACTCGGCTAACCAGCTATATTAATAGTGTAGTGAATGCCTGCAATAATAATGGCGATAGCAATGTGTTTTACTTCGCTCTAACTCCTCAACTTGCCCCTTATGGTCAAGATTGGCATCCGACTGCTGCTACTCAACTGTCTATGGCAAATCAGATTGAGCCCTTCATTAAATCAACTTTAGGCTGGTAAAATTCTTAGCGGCTCATTAATCAATGAGCCGCTAAGAATAACTAAAACATATATAGATTATGAGAAGATTTACTTTACTGATATGTATTTATTTTATCATAAACGGATTACTGGCATCTGACATATTGGTATTGTCTGAGAAGAACTCTCATGGTTTATCCATTACAAATAATTATTTCGATGTATTAGAAGATACCAGCAGCAAACTTACTATTGACGATATAGTAAAGTCTAACAACTTTAAGCAAGTATCTTATAATTATAACGTACATTCCAATTCTGCCTATTGGTTAAGATTAGAAATAAAAAATGAAGGCAATGCATTTACCCAATATGTCATTGAGAATTATTATCTTCATGCGAAAGACTTTTCTATTTATTATGTAGAAAATGAAAAAGTATTCAAACAATCAACCGGCGAATATGTAACCTATAATCACAGGGATTATCGCCACAAAAATCTTGTACTGGATTTACCAGTTCCAGACAGTAATAAAATCAGAACGTATTATATACGCGTATTCTCACCTTTATATGTAAATTTTAATTTTGTACTAAAGAGCCAACATTACTTTACTCAATATAGTAATGCAGAATACTTGCTTCTGGGCATTTACTATGGAATCATATTACTCCTTATACTGTATAATATTATTTTGTTTTTTACACTTAAAAGCAGAATATATATCCTTTATATTTTTTATCTATTGTCCGGAATACTTATCTCATTAAACGAAGATAAATTAGGTTATCAATACTTGTGGCCGGAATATCCGTTTCTGAACCCGCTTCTGTCTTTTCACGTTGCACCCTTATTACTGGAGTTTTGCTTCCTTATTTATGCCTCTGATTTTCTTGAAATAAGAAAAAGAAATTTCAGATTGTTCCTTATGGTTTGGTTTTCATTTGCAGCCTATGTAATAACTTTTGCTTTGAATTTCTATTTCCCTCTTCTGATCGTAATGCGAATTGTGACGCCACTTCCATTTCTATGCATTTTCGTTTCAGCTATTATTTTATTCCTGAATGGAAACAAATCAGCAAGGTTCTTTATTCTGGGAAGCGGATTAATTGTTACCAGTGTAATACTGATACAATTAAGAGCTCTAGCCATTATCATGGGCTCTATCTTTACCGTTTACATTTTTAACTATAGCTTAATCATTGAGTCGATTATACTATCTATTGCCTTATCGGATAAAATAAAAATTATACGAACTGAAAAAGAGTTCGCTCAAAAAACCATTCTGAATGAATTGAGGGAGAAAGAAATTCTACAGAATGAAATCAATACACAGTTAAAAGAAAAACATGAATTACAAGGTAAAATCAATCAGGAGCTTGAAATAAAAGTTACGGAAAGAACGAAAGAACTGAATAACAGATCACAGGAATTGGAAGTAGTAAATGCCAAGCTGCAATCCTTGATTGATCAAACAAATTCAATGAATATCAAACTGGATCTGGATAACTGGGAACTTAAGAAGAATGTGCGTCATGAACTCGTACAACGCATCACAGGGCAGGAAGTAAGCATGGACATGTTTAAAACTGTTTTCAAAGACGATATAACATGTCTGCGTTTTTTAGATGAATTAAAATGGAGTAAAGGATATGTCTGCAAAAAATGCGGGTATACCAAATTCAAAGAGCCCGACCATTCATTCGTACGAAAATGCAGTAAGTGCAGCCATCCGGAATCCGTGACCTCATCTACGTTGTTGCATGGAATGAAATTCGCCATTTGTGATGCCTTATACCTGGTATATCTGGTTCATGCCAGAAGAGGAAATATCCGATTGGAAGAGGTTTCCGAAATCGCCGGAATCAGTATCGTTTCAGCTTCAAAATTCAGAGCAAAAATAATGGAAAAAATAACGCTTCTGGAGAAGAAACATAAAAATGTAACATGGGAAGAAATAATTTTGAATTAATGCTTAAGGCGGAAGGCTGAAAGCATTGGATTTAATACATACTTGCACTAATAATAACACACTAAAACAACACCTACATGAAAAAAATAATTTACACAGTAATCATACTGTTTTGTATTATTGCACAGAATAGTATTGCTCAGGTTGCAGGTAAAATATGCAACTGGGATCACGACAAAAATGCAGCGGTTGTATTAACCTTCGATGACTGGTCACCGGGTCAGTTTCCAATTGCCACACCTGAATTATTGAAAAGAAATATCAATGCTACGTTCTTTATTGTAACCAATAACGTTCAAACATGGGACAATGTATATTGGCCAAAGGTACAGGAAGAAGTTACCAATGGAAATGAAATAGGAAATCATACCTATACCCATGTGTACCTAAACCAATTGAATACTTGGCCAGCAGGAGTAGAACCAGCAGGGTTTGCAGGTTATTCAAGCTTAACAGCACAAATAAGCCGGGAAATTGGGGGTGCAAAAAAAACATTGGAACAATATATTACAACGCAACCGATATTAAGTTTTGCCTATCCTTATGGTGCCTATAATACACAGGTTTTAGACACCGTACTTTCAAACGGTCATATTTGTGCCAGAGGAGTAACACCTCCTACTAATTTCACCTACAATTTTGCCGTGAATCCAATGGATTATTATAATTTGAATACCTATCCAATGAGTTCATCGGTAACACTGAATGCATTCTATGGTCAGATTCAAAATGTCATTAATGGCGGTGGATTACTTACGTATCTTTATCACAGCTTAGATAATGGAACGGAGTATGGCGACAACTGGTATAGCCAGGTACAACAAAGTGCCTTGGAACTACAAATGGATACTTTGGTTTCTGTTCGAAATAAAGTATGGATAACAACCTTAATGCAAGCAATTAAATACCATAAAGAAAAAAGGTGTGCTGCATTGAACCAAGTACAGGCTTTTGACGGAACAAAATGGATTGTTAACCTAACAGATACATTATCACAAAATTCGATTTATAACCAACCGCTTTCACTAAAATTAAAAATGAATGGTATACCTTACAAAGGTATTATGCAAAACGGAAATTCCATTTCTATTGATTCCGTGTATAGTGATACGATTATGTTTCGTGCAATACCAGACAATGGACCTATTACTTTATCCGTAAATACAACTACCGGTATTAATCCTGGTGATTTCTCTACAAATGAAATAACATTAAGTCCTGTACCTACAAATGGCATATTGAATATTCATGCAACTAAAACTATGCAGTCACCTTCATTTACCGTATATGATGCAACAGGAAGAAAAGTATACGATGCAAGTACTTCAGGTGACATCAATACGTATCAAATTGATTTGTCTGGATATACAAGAGGCATTTATTATGTATATATTTCTGAACTGAATGGAACTTCCGTAAAGAAAGCCTTGGTAATGGATTAATAGAATATTTGATTCAAACTAATCTCCGATTAAACATTATAAACTCATTAGGGCCGAAATTTTTGCCTTAATGAGTTTTTTGTAATTTACATCTATCGAAAATACCTATGAACCGAATACTTGTTACAGCCGCAATTTATGCAACTGCATTATTTCAGATCACAATGGCCCAGGTTCCCGGAGAAATATGTAATTGGGATGGTGATAAAAAAGCAGCTATTGTATTAACGTTTGATGATTGGTCTCCCGGTCAATACCCGATTGCGACACCGGAACTTCAATCCCGAAATATAACTGCGACCTTTTTCATTGTTGTAAGAAATGTATCTAATTGGAAAAATGTACAGACTGTTGTTTCAAACGGAAATGAAGTCGGGAATCATACCTATTCACACCCCTATCTAAACAGATTAAACAAATGGGTAGGTACACCACCCATTCCACCATATAAAGATTTTACTGCTGAGTGGAAGGCCGAGATTCCCGAAGCCAAAAATCTCTTTGAACAGAATCTGCCGGCAACATCGATTATATCTTTTGCCTACCCGATGGGCGCAGCTGCTATTATTAATAATGAAACGGATCAACAAATTCAGGATGCTGTTGTATACAGCGGACATATCTGTGCCAGAGGTGTAACGGCACCCATAGACTTCAGCTATCAATTTGCTCGCAAACAACAGGATTATTATAACCTGACAACCTATTCCATGAGTTCTTCTGTCAACTTAAATGAATTCGCAAACCAAATCCAACAAACAATAAAAGGTGGTGGCTTACTTACTTTTCTATATCATAGTCTTGATAATGGCAGCTATTATAATGATTCCTGGTACAATCAGGTTCAGCAAAGCGAATTTAATAAACAGCTGGATACCTTAGTCAGCTTCCGTGACAAAGTATGGATCACCACACTAGGGCAGGCAATCAAATACCATAAGGAAAAAAACTGTGCTTCTTTAACAGAACTGCAGGCTTTCAATGGAAAAAAATGGATACTGAGCCTTACCGATACATTAGCTGAAGATTCTATATACAATCAGCCTCTTACTCTAAAAATTAATACCAAGGGTATCAAATACAAAAAGATTTTTCAGAATGGTACTGAATTACCTATTGACGCTATTGTAAATGATAGTATCCTGTTTCGGGCGATTCCAGATAGAGGGAAAATTATTTTGATAGCTGGAGATTCTAAATAAATTATCGTATGAAGCAGAAGACGGATTTTATAAATTGTAAAATCCATCTTCTGCTTTATGGAAAATATTTTTTAGATATAAGTTTCACAGTACTATTTATTCTTTTTCAATCTTAACAATATTAGTACCTTCTGGCATAGTGATTTTGATAATATATATTCCAGCAGACAATTCGCCCAGATTAAGTATTGATACCGCTTTAGCTTGGTAAACCAGCCTTCCTAGGATATCAACAACTTCTATTACTGATTCTGAGGGAACCGACAGATTTAATTCCGTACGGAAAGGATTTGGCCATACCTGTATTTCAGTATTTTTGTTTAATGAAACAATTCCGGTTGTAGTGCATGCCGCAGTGACCAGGATTGCTTTACTCATTGAAGAACAAGAATTGCCATCTGTAATCATCACTGCGTATGAGCCGGAATTCATAGCTGTATAAGAACTTATTGTTTGACCATTGATTGGAGCAGTTCCTTTATACCATTGATAGGTAAAACCTGTTCCTGCATTAGCATTCAATGTTACATTACTTCCAGGACAGAATGTCGTATCACCATTTGGAGTAACAGCAGCTGTCGGCAATGCATTTACTGTCACCGTTTGAGCAGTACTTGTAGCTGAACAACTTGATGCATTTATTACCTGAACACTATATGAACCAGTAGTTGAAGCCTTATACGATTCAGAAGTTTGTCCACTGATCGCTGTCGTTCCTGAATACCATTGATACGTCTGACCTGAAACGGAAGGTGCACTTAATACCACACTTGCACCTTTACAGAAGGTAGTAGGCCCGGATGCATTTATTATTGCTGATGGTATAGCACTCACTGTAACTGTAATGACAGCACGAGAACCTTCACAACCGGTAGTTGTTTGAGATACATAATAGTTTGTTGTTCCCACTGTTGAAGCGGATGGAATTGGTGCAGATGTCGATCCAGTTCCACCTGTTGCAAGCGTATACCATTTCAATTCTGTACCCGTTGCCGTCAAAGCCAAAGCTTTATAATTCTGGCAATAGGAAAGCGGTGAAATTACAGTCGGTGCAACTGGCAAGGCTTTAACAGTAATAACAGTTGGTGCAGAAGTAACAACGCATCCACCTGGGTTTGTTACTTTCTGGGTATAGCTACCAGCAGCAGTTACGATATAAGTAGCAGTAGTATCAACCATAGCAGTTCCATTATACCACGCATATGCAGTTCCTGGACTTGCTGTTAATACTGTTGATTGGCCGGTACAAAAACTCGTAGACGCTGCAGTAATTGAAGATGTACACATATTACTATAACCTATATTACTTAAAGCTGTTTGCCCTAGTCGTTCATAAAGCTGCTGCAAATAAAGACTTTGAGGACATACGTTTGTATTAAAATCATCATATATTCCATCCGGGATTCCTTTTTGAGATGTTCTCGTTCCCTTGCCACCAATAACCCAGTTAATAGTACCAGGTGCTTCAGTCATAACAAATGATGAAGACTTGCAGTTCCAAGCAACGGTCCAGGCTGTTGTCCAGCCATGTCCACTTCCATCAGTGCCTCTGTACACTACATCAATTCCGTCTTTTCCACTAAAAGTACCATTATCAACTAATATTCCTGTTGTCCATCGCATATGAGGTTGAAAACTGCCTCCAACAGTTGAATTATGATACAAAACAACAATTGGCCCTGTCCCTTCACCACCTGTACTAACTTGAAAGGTTGAAAAGCTATTCGAGCCACATTTATTCAGTAGTATTTGCGTACCTGTAAGAATGAAAGGAGTCGTGGGTGCAGGATTTGTTTGGAGTACTGAAATATTGCTTGTTACTTTCTCGAGTGTTATACGTTTAGCATTTTTTTCAATAACAAAACAATTCTGTGTTTCCTGCCCTGTTACATTATTTATCCAGCTGTCAATAATATTATTCATATCTATGGCACCATAAATTTTAGTTCCTTTTGGCGCAAGTATCTGAAGATTCTCAACTCCACATTGAGAAATACGACCATTAAAAGTATAATTAGCGACAGTCCCAATCGTATCTCCCAAATAGCGGGAATCAAAATTATCAGTAAGCGGAGCATCGATAGTTATTGTTCTTCCATTGATAGCCGTTATTATTCTATCGGTTTTTAAAGTACTTCCAACTGCAATCCAGGTTTCTGGCTTACCGTATCGAAACAGCGTGTCCATTCCTAAATATTTCAACCATGCTTTGGTAACAGGCTTACTTATTAAGATATTTCCACCAACCACAAATCCGGAAGCATCACTTACATTGAAGGATGTGGCGCCGGATGGTATATACGTATCTGTTATATTCACAGAACCAAAAGTTGAATAACTACCTTTACCCAAGATGTTTATAGCCAGAAAACCAGAAGTATCCGTCATATTTAATATAGTTCCACCTGTACCTGAGCCACTCCCTCTAAGTACTACTCCACTTGAGGAAATGGTTATTGTGGTATCGATATTATACATACCAGGATTAAGTAAAACTGCACCCCTAAAACCATTTACAAGGGGCAATGCTGAAACTTGATTAATAGCTTCCTGTATTATTTTCGTTTGATCACCAGTCCCGGCTGAAAGTGTCTTTAAAACAGGAATAGTTGGTAATGAAACGCCTCCTCCCATATATCCGGCAGAAGAAAAATCCATAACTCTATTACCTTTTGAATCGGTTTTATAAACTAATTTATTGTTCGTATCAAAATGAACCCAGTCTGCCTGGGCAAATAGATCTTCTGACATTCCAATCAAGCATAACAGCATCAGAAAACCGAATAAACTAATTTTTATTTCATTCATAATCGTTAATGATTTAACTGAGTACACGCACTATCATTGTGATTACATTTACCTCGGTTACTATCTATCAAAGAAATTTTCATTTAAAGTTATAATACTTAAGAGACTACCTTTTTATGAATAAATTCCATTACTTAATATGTAATCAATACTTATAGAATAATAATTACTGGAATAGTTCCTCTTCTTCATCTACCCTCTGGCAAATATTGCTCCATTCGAAGGTAGAGACCAAAATAAATGTAAGACTTAAAACCAAGGTGCATTCCATTAAAACATTCATAACTTAAATAAATTTATATGGTTTGTGATATTGTCTTTCCTGAAAATTGACACGAACACCATATTCTGGTTAGAAAATTCATAGCTGATATTAATTAATTCTGCAATATGTTTAAAGACGGAACCTGACTATTCGTTCTGCCTTTAAACATATTAGCCTGATCAATCTATTTTGATAAGTTTGATTACCTGAACATCTGAGCCCAAGGAGAGATGAACAATATATGCTCCCGAACTCTTTAGTTCCTCTCCTATTACAAATGCCTGATTCGTATAATAGCTCGATGATGAATAACACAAGGCACCTAGTGCATTATAGATCGTAACCTCCATTTGCTCTGTTGATATGCTCTGAACCAATACTTCGGTATTTACATTGAACGGATTCGGTGATACTCTGATCTGTGTTGTTGTGCCTTGGACTACTCCTGTTGTAATCTGCATAGATACATACAATACATCCGTTGTACTTCCATAGCTATTTGTTTCCGTTACTGATACAATACCACCTAAAGATCCGAATGTCACCACAATCTTACTACTGTCTGCATTCGCTGATGAAATAAAAGCTCCGGCAGGGAGGATCCAGTATTTGCTTGTAGGAAAAAAATGATTCGACGGAATTGAATAAGTTACGCCTGTTTCACCTACTGTAACGGTTGTCGGACCAGTGATACTCTCTTTTGCAGGAGCTGAACCAACCGTAATAGTAACAGTACTCGATGAAGGGGGACAGCTACCGTTTCGTATTGTCCATTGCAGCTGATTTATTCCCGGACTCAATCCACTTATAGCTGTTGTTGGTGAAGAAGGGTTCGTGAATATTCCGGTTCCACTTATAAGCGACCAGGTTCCTGTTCCATTTGCAGGAGTATTTCCTGCTAGTGTGGTCGCCGTTAAACCTATTATCTGATTTGGGCCTGCATCGGATACTGTTGGAGGAGAATCAACACTGACAGTCATTATTGAAGATGTTGATGAACACGAAGAGCTGTTAGTAACAGTAACGAAATATGAACCCGATACTGAAACCGAACACGATGCAGCTGTCTGTCCACTGATTGCTGTGTTTCCTGAATACCATTGATATGTCTGACCTGAAACAGAAGGGATACTTAATACCACACTTGCGCCCTGACAGAAGGTAGTAGGACCGGATGTACTTATTATCGATGATGGTATAGCACTCACTGCAACTGTAATGACAGCACGAGAACCTTCACAACCTGTAGTTGTTTGAGATACATAATAGTTTGTTGTTCCAACTGTTGAAGTGGATGGAATTGGTGCCGTTGTAGATCCAGTTCCACCTGTTGCAAGCGTATACCATTTAAGACCTGCACCTGTTGCCGTCAATACTGTGGCGTTTGCATTCTGACAATAGGTTACTGGACTCGTAACTGTTGGTAGTGCTGGCAAGGCATTAACAGTAACGGCGATTGCCGCTCGCGGACCTTCACAACCAGTAGTTGTTTGAGATACATAATAGTTCGTTGTTCCAACTGTTGAAGTGGATGGAATTGGTGCCGTTGTAGATCCAGTTCCACCTGATACAAGCGTATACCATTTAAGACCTGCACCTGTTGCCGTCAATACTGTGGCGTTTGCATTCTGACAATAGGTTACTGGACTCGTAACTGATGGTACTGCTGGCAAGGCATTAACAGTAACGGCGATTGTCGATCTCGGACCTTCACAACCGGTAGTTGTTTGAGATACATAATAGTTCGTTGTTCCTGCTATTGTTGTAGTAGGAACCGGAGCTGTTAATAAACCGGTCCCGCCTGTTGCAGTTGTATACCATTTCAAACTAGTTCCTGCTGCTGTTAAAGCTAAGGCTGTGGCATTCTGGCAATAGGTAAGCGGTGTGGTTACAGTTGGTGCTGTTGGTAAGGCATTAACTATAACAGTAATGATATTAGATGTCGATGTACACCCTAATGTATTAGTTACATTTACGGAATAACTACCGGAAGCTTTAGCTTTATAACTTGCGGAGGTTGCTCCGGTAATCATTGTTGTTCCAGTATACCATTGATAGGTTAAATTTGTCCCTGAATTTGCATTCATGACTACGCTATCGCCCTGACAAACTGAAACACTACCTGCAGCTGTTATTTTAGCTACCGGCATTGTACTGCTACTGCAAAGATTAACCTGTAAACTTTGACTCTGCCCCAGATAATCCTCTGTGACTTTCAAAGGAATTGTTATCTTTTGACCATTGATTGTTACCGTTATGGCTGTATTGGAAGGGTTATACAAAGGGTCACTTACCGTTACATTATATCCTGTTGCATTTTTTTCAATCAAAACCAGAGCTGGCTTATCGCTTTGTACAGTTAAACCATCACCCATATTGACTGGATTTCCAATAGTATAAAAAACGATGGCATCAACATTCTTAATCGTATTACGAATGGCTTGAATATTTCCATCATTCTGAACAACCACAAAACCGGGATTGGATGCATATGTTTGAAACTGTGTAAGAGTTAAACTGGGAGCAACAATATATTGGTAAGTAGCATTATTTGGAGTCGTTCCATGGTTTAGCCAAACACTGAAAACATTGGCTGGACTAATTTTATCAGAACCCGATCCGATGTTTGACCAAGTTCCTGTACTGCTGCTTTGTTGCATATTCTGAACGGATACAGTTCCTCCATTGGGAAATATATAACCAACATTATCATGATGTACCCAGGCAAGATTTGTATAATCAGTACTTGGGGTTGTAAAACTTTGGGTTGAACCATTATTTACAGTAATGGTTCCATTTAAAAACGTTTGATTCACGGAGGTTATAATTCCATTGGGTGTATTGCCAGTTATTCCTGAACCTAAACAAAACATGGCATCACCTATGAAGAAATAAGACTTATTTGCTGAAATACCATTATAAGTACTTTTATAAGCCATAAAGCCTACTGTTCCTCCGGAGGAGCTTACACCTCCGCCATAAGTATTTGTGCCGAATGGCGTGTCATTTGGGCCACCAACAGTTACAATTTCTTTCTTTTCACAGGTCATTCCTGGAAGCCTACTCCAATCCCATAGTGGATAAATACCAAAATATTCGTTCCCTGAAGTATAGATCTGAGTAAAACCTAAAGGGAGCATATTCTTATATTTAAGATTTTCATTGTTCATATATTCTGAACTAATTCTACGAATGGATGGAATTCTTACTGACAGATAATAAGTAGCTCCCCGTTGTATCATTATATCCGATTTCCAGAAATGCTTATTCCCCGTAAGTGTAGATATACCTCCATTGGTGTGGTTTATCCAATCTTGATAGGAGGCAGTATTAGCAGGATCAATTTTAATCAAACTGCTTATACTTGCCGAGGGTAGCGAATTTGTTGCATCACCCGAGCGGGATATATATCTTCCCACAGTTCCTAAATCAGAATATTTTTTATAACTCAGCCATCGATTACCACCTAAAATAAGATTTGAAAACAGTTGAATTCTTTCAGTTGTAAATGCAGAATAGAAACTTGTACCCTTTACAAGTAATATATCACTTGAAATGATACCCAACGCTTCTAATCCATATCCTCCAGAATATATCTGTATACCGTGTTCGTTCCAAGAATCATCTGATTTGATACCTTCACCAGCCGTATCCAAAATGGCGTTATCTAAAGACTTGATCCTTATATCTCCTGCAATTGAATCAATTCCTTCCTTTATCAATGCAGCATTATTGCTGGCGATACCTTGGTAAAGAGTGCTATTAGCCTCACCAATAAAATTCAATCCCGAACCTGTAATTCGAATGCCCTTGACCTTCATAACATCGCTCATATGATCACTATATGTTTGATACTCGGTACTGGTCAAGGCATTTTTCATAAGAATCAAACTTCTGGCATACTTTGGAATGGCATTGATATAAGCCTGGTAAAAACCATCGTTTGAAAAGGTTGTAGGCTGAATGTGTGATAAGTTTTGATTTAAAGCCAATTTAATTTTGGCAAGCATTAATTCACTTTGATAAAAAGTATTTCCAGAAATATTTTTGTTTATATAGGCAACAATCATTGCATTGGTACGATTCAAATGATCGTCTGGGCAGTAGCCTCCAACAATGTTCATATACGTGGAATTAGAATTAGCAATATCGGTCCATGTACCGTCCGGATTTTGGCTATTGTACCAGGTTATAACATCTTCAATTGTACTACCATCTGTAAACCCGTTATAATATTGATTGTATAAACGATTAAATAGAGTATCCATATCAGCCTGTTGAGCTTGAATTTTAAAACCCAACAATAGAGAAAAAATAATTCCAATGGGGAGATGTAAATATCTTTTCATATACTTTTATAATTTATAAGTTGAATTGACCAGTACCGCAAATCGAATTGAATTCATTACTATGTATTACAATTCGATGATTTACTTGTACAATAGTACGATATCTGATAATGTGCAATTTTCATCCGGTTCCAAAAAATTTGAAACATAGTCCAAAAAAGCCTTTAAGCAATCGGAACAATAAAAAGAGCGATCCGTTTTACAGATCGCTCAAAGAAATAAAAAGCTTGATTATAGAATAAATTATTTCAGATAATCGGACGGTGACTTTCCATATTGTTTGGTAAAGCTTCGAGTAAAATACGATAAGCTATTAAAACCAACTTCCAGGGCAATTTGCGATATATTCATATTTCCCTTTTTCAGTAATTCAACACTTTTCTTTAAACGTATCACCTTAATAAATTCATTTACCGTTTGTCCGGTCAAACTTTTAAGTTTTTCATATAAGAGTGATTTACTCAAGCCTAATTCTTTGCAAAGATCTGCTGCATGTAAATTTGGATCGGACAGATTCTTTTCAATAAATGCAACACAGGTTTCCAAAAACAATTTGGTTGTTTCATTCTGAGTCACAGCATCAATAGTGAAATCAGCATCTGTACTAAAGCGTTTACGTATCTGGTCTCGACTGTTCAGTTGATTAATTATTCTGCGAATTAATACATACGAGTCACAAGGCTTTTTAATAAACTCATCAGCTCCTGCCTCCAAAGCGCGCTTTTCAACATTACTTTCTGTCTGACCCGTTAAAATTATACAGGAAATATGACTGGTTTCCGGATTGTGCTTCAATTGATAACAAAATTCAAAACCATTCATGACCGGCATATTCAAATCACAGATAACAATTTCAGGAAAAATAGTTTTGGCCATATCTAATCCTATTTCTCCATTTTCAGCTTCATATATTTCAAAATGATCCGACAAATAACTCCGCAGAACTTTACGTACATCATTCTCATCATCGATAATTAAAACTTTCCTGCCGGAATATGAAATATGTTCTTTTTTAATTTCTGCAACATCTATTTCAGTTGACAGATTATTATTACCCGGATTATCACCAATAGCATTATATTCGGTCACTTCTGCTTCAGGCAATAAGATGCTTACTTTAGTCCCACTATTCAGAGAGCTTTGTAATTCCAATCTCCCTTTATTAAGTTTTATAAATTCTTTACAGATAATTAGTCCTAATCCTATCCCCCTTTCATTCGCTGTTCCTGGTGTTGATCCAACAGACTCAATACTAAATAATTTCTGAAGACGTTTTTCATCCATACCGATTCCTTCATCCTGGACTTCAATCAATATCAACCCATCGTCTGATTTCTTATTAGAGATCGTAACAACTTTTCCATTTTCTGAATATTTAATGGAATTACTTATAAGATTGCGTAATACTGTACTAATCATTTTTTCATCTGCCAGAACATGGCAGTCAACTGATATCTGGTTATTCAACAAAATATTTTTCTGTTGGGCCTGTAGCGATAATGTCAAAATAACATCATTCAGAATCGAATGAACATTTATAGATTTTGTTTCAATCTGATAACGGCTTGTTTGTGTTGTGGCCCAATCCAGTAGATCTATTGTTAACTTTTTTAAATGTGCGGAGGAATTCGCAATCATTTGTGTTATCTGTTCTTTTTCGTATTCGGGATAATTTTTAAAGTTTTCAACCAGCATTTCCGAAAGTGAATGAATGGCTGTTATTGGATTTCGAAGGTCATGTGCTATGATTGAAAAGAAAGTATTCTTAGTTTCATTCAGTTTATTTAGTTCAATATTTTTTTCTTCCAGTTCATGATATTGATGTAAGATCCTGTTTTGCTGATCCTGAATATGGTCTGATTTACGCATCAATTCATCATTCTGGGCTTCCAGCTTTTCATTGGTTATTAATGTCTCTTGATTTTTTTCCTGCAATGTATCATTAACAAGTCGCAACTCAGAGGTCTTCTCTGCAACGGTGCGTTCCAGTTCTTTATTTGTTTTTTGAATATTACGCAATCGTATATAATATCCAGTCAGTATAAGTATAATCAACACTATAAACAGTAAAGTCCTAAACCACCAGGTCATCCACCAGGGAGGTAATACATGAACATTAAGTACTGTATCGGTATTATTCCAAACAGCATCATTATTAGAACCCTTCACTCGAAACACATAATCACCAGGTGGTAAGTTTGTATACGTTACGTATCGTCTTGAAGCATCGGACATAATCCAATTCTGATCAAACCCTTCCAATATATACGCATATTGATTTTGCTCAGGTGCCGTAAAATCAAGTGCAGCAAATCCAATAGAGAGTACATTGTCTCTATAATTAAGATATATATCCGAAGACATAAATGCTGACCTCGATAAATAAACTTGACCGTTAAATGGAATATTTTGAATGAGTGAATTATTAAATAATTTAATATCCGTTATATAAACAGATGGTTTTCTGGTGTTGTGTGAAATTAAATCGGGATCGAAATAATTAAATCCATCGATTCCACCAAAATACAACATACCATTTTTAGCCTTTAATAGGGCACCTGCTGTAAACTCTTTATTCTGGATTCCGTCATCCAGACTGAATGGAATATATTCGCCATTTCCATTCATATAAATAATTCCATTATCGGTTGACAGCCATAAATGTTTCCGGGAATCTTCCAGTATTCCGTTAACAGACCGAAACAAAGAAATAGGGACCTTATAGGTATGGAAACTATTTTTAATATCATTTATTTGCTTTGAAAGACCACCAAATTCTGTACCTACCCATAAAGAGCCCTGAGAATCTATAAAAATGTTTTTTACATTATTGCTTGGTAAAGAAGATGTATCCTTAGGATCTGAAAGTATGCTGTACATTTTATGTGCAAATGGATCATATTTTTTTATTCCACCCGATGAAGTAGCCATCCATATAAGTCCCTTGGTATCTATTGACAAATTTGTCATTACACCGAAAGGAGATTCAATCTGTAAAACGGGATTCTGGTTTATATATCCTGACTGATTATAGGACATTGAATACAAAGCATCCAGCGATCCAATCCATAATGTTCCATGAACATCGCTGTTGATTCGCCAGATACTTTTCTCATTTAATAGAACAATAGAACTTCTTTTCAATCCATTATTAAATGTATAACGGCAAAAACCTTTTCCATAACTACCCAACCATAGACTTCCCTTTTGATCAAAATAGACGGTCGTAATAATATCTGAATGAATATCAGAATTTGCTGTGGTATAATAGTCGATTCTTTTTGTGTCCGGATGAAAAACATTAAGTCCTCCTCCATCTGTTCCGATAAAAATAAGTCCATTAGGTGCTTCTGCAAATGAAAGGACGGACTTATAACTCAAATGATATCCGGGAGGTCCTTTTGCAGTAACTAAATTAAATTTCTGTTTATTTCGTTTATAGATATTCAATCCCGCAGCATATGTACCAACCCACAAAATATGATCGTCACTTTCATATATATAATAAATGGCATTACTACTAATCGAAGTCGGATCATTCGAATTGTTCTTAAAAACATCAAAAGAATCCATGCTGCGGTTATAGCGAAGCAAACCTCCACCATCCGTAGCGATCCATAAATCATGTGAATTGTCTTCACAAAAATTCATAATGACATTTGAGGACAATTTTTTGTTTTCTGTTGAATAATGTTTGGTTATATGGGTTAAAGTGTCGTAACAAAAAACACCTTCGTATTCCGTCCCAATCCATAAGGTATGCTGCTGATCAAAGAAAAGCGTTCCTCCATGATTCAATGTATTTGAAGCAACCGGATTATTGGAATATCGAACAAACCGAAACTGTTTTGAAGCAATATTGAAAATACCAATATAACCGTTTAAGCAAAAGAGCCACAAATTACCCCGTTGATCCTCTAGAATCGAAGTAATTGAACCAGATGTTTTTGTTATTGAAAATTCAGAATACTGACTTAAAGGATAGTGAATAAATGATTTCGTTTTCAGATCAAATAATGATAATCCTTTTTCTGAAGCGACCCAGGTATTTTTGTTACGATCTATGTATAGAGAATATATATTATTCTGTTCTTCTAAATTAGTATCTGAATGTATATTTAAAACCGGAGTGAATGTTTCCGTAAAAAGGTTGAAGATATAAAAACCATGATAACTTAATACAACAAGTAATGTTGAATCATTAGGCTGTACAATACTTTTAAAAAAAAATTGCGATACATTACCAGTTATTCCTGAAGGGACTTTATCAAAGACTTTATATGAATATCCATCGTATTTGACCAAACCCCGTTGCGTGCCAAACCACATAAATCCGTAGGAGTCTTTGAAGATACAAGTAACGGTTGGACTCGGCAGACCATCATTTTGTGTTAAATGTTCAAAGGAAACTTTCTGAGAATAACTGTTTAAGCAACACAAAAAAACACTTATAAGCACTACATATCTTAGCATAGAGTATAGAGTATTTTAATAATGTTTATCTTTCCCATTGATGCAATCATAAGATTGATAAACATTATCAATGAATAGTTACAAAACTATACCACCTTCTATTCTATTTGATTTTAACAATTTTAGTAGTGAAAATACCTTCCGCAGTTTGAACGATCACAGTATATAATCCATCGGCAAGGCTTTCACCTATTTCGATTACTGTTGCAGATATGCCCGATTTGCTGTAAACCAATGAGCCGGTTGAACTATATATCGTTACACTTTCAATATTTTCACCATTGTTCAATTCCAATTTCGTTGAATATTCAAATGGTTGAGGATATACAACGATACTTGCCCCGGAAAGGTTACTTCCGATTATACCTGTAGTAGTGCATGGCAATATACCAGTTGTACCTCCGCTGCAAACACCACAGTTATCCATTGATGCTGTTCCATTCAATACATTGGCACAGTCATAACAATTCTGTGAAGATATACTTACTAGCATTGGTGCTGAGGTTCCGGTGCAGCCCGATCCATTTGTAACTGTTACAGTATAGCTTCCGATCGTTGTTGCAGTATACGTTTGACTGCTTCCCACCTGAACTGTTCCATTCAGCCAACTGTATGAAGAAGCGAAGCCAGTAGTAAGAATAGTCGAATTACCAGTACAGATTGGCATATTCAAACTACTGTTGATTGATGGCGTTGGCAAAGAATTTACGATTACTGAAATGATTGCTCTTGGACTCTCGCAACCCGTTACCGTTTGTGAAACATAATAATTCGTTGTTCCTGCCGAAGTTGTACTTGGTGTCTGAGCAGTGGATGAACCTGCACCTCCTGTTGCAACTGTATACCATTTAAGGCCTGTACCTGTTGCCGTCAATGCTGTGGCGTTTGCATTCTGACAATAGGTAACAGGACTTATTACCGTCGGTGACGATGGCAAAGGATTTACTACTACTGCAATGGTTGCTCTTGGACTCTCGCAACCCGTTACCGTTTGGGAAACATAATAGTTCGTTGTTCCCGCCGAACTTGTACTTGGTATCGGAGCAGTGGATGAACCTGCACCTCCTGTTGCAACTGTATACCATTTAAGGCCTGTACCTGTTGCCGTCAATGCTGTGGCGTTTGCATTCTGACAATAGGTAACAGGACTTATTACCGTCGGGGCTGCCGGAGTAGCATTTATTGTTACCGAAATGATTGCTCTTGGACCTTCGCAACCCGTTACCGTTTGTGAAACATAATAGTTCGTTGTTCCCGACGAACTTGTACTTGGTATCGGAGCAGTGGACGAACTTGTGCCGCCTGTTGCAAGTGTATACCATTTAAGGCCTGTACCTGTTGCCGTCAATGCTATGGCGTTTGCATTCTGACAATAGGTAACAGGACTTGTTACCGCCGGCGCTGCCGGAGTAGCATTTATAGTTACAGAAATTGTCGCTCTTGAACCTTCGCAACCCGTTACTGTTTGGGAAACATAATAGTTCGTTGTTCCCGCTGCAGCCGTTGATGGAATTGGTGCAGTCGATGAACTGGTACCTCCCGTCGAAACTGTATACCATTTTAATGCTGTTCCCGTTGCAGACAAGGCTGTTGCTGTTGTTCCCTGACAATACGTTACAGGGTTTGTTACCGTTGGTGACGAAGGCAAAGGATTTACAGTAACGGTAATCGGAAGTGAAATCGAACTGCAACCACCTGTCGTTGTTACTTCAACTGTATATGTTCCCGCTTGTGTTGCAGCATACGTAGCTCCTGTTCCAACCTGAGTCGTTCCATTATAATACCAGATATAGGAAGCTCCGGAATTTGCTGAAAGCAATACACTGAAACCCTGACAGATTGTTGTTGATCCTACAGCAGTAATACTGGCAGAACAACTCCCAGGCAATAAATGAAGAATAATAGCACTGGCTTTGGGCACACTGATGGTGAAACTACCGCTAACAGGTACGATGTTTTTATTTGTAGGTGTCCATAAGCCGCTTGAGCTAACTGTATTTCCTCCTAATGTTACAGAACCAGAACTTACAGAGTTACCGCTTGATACTAATTCCATATAAGTACCCGAGTTATAGGTAGCACCCGGATTAATCGTAACATTTGCACCTGTAGTAGTGTCTTTATTAATTAAAGTAACATACATATTATTTTTTGAGTCAACCACTGAATAAGCATTGAAATTTAATCCATTGTTATTGACTGTATTTGAAACAAGATTCCCATTACTACCCTGATTAAAGGCCAACATACCATAGTAAAGTGGATAGACGCCATACGAATAAGTCTGAGAAGAATTTGTAGAACTATATGTCCAGAAAGGCGAATAACCAGAACCTGAAAAATGAAAATTAACACCAGCACAATGGGTATAGGATGCTAGCGTATACATATAATCCAATGACCATAAAGCAGCAGCCATTGTATTTGAAGCACCTCCAAACCCACCATTTGTAATCGAATTTGACTCGGCAATTTTCCACATTGGCATCTTTCCTGTAATAGACAATGCTTCCAAGGTACTGGCTTCAGATTTAAGACTAGTTTGATTTGAAACACTTAACATTTTTTCGATATACTGAGCAGCGGTAATTCCTGCTTGATTTGCAACTGCATAATAATGATGTGTAAGTAAATTTATAGACTGATTATTAAATGAAGTTGCAAAAGGTGTTGTATAACCTGATATATCCCAAGAACAAGCAGGTCCGGAGATTGGCGCAGTGGGATAATTCTTCCGAACAGAATCTATATAGGTTTGAAAACGTGTCTGAAATTCTGCATAAGTAAAATTACCATTGGCCCAGGCATTATATGCGATATCGTGATAAAGGTCTGGCTCATTCCCAAATTCAAAAGCAGTTAGATTAGATGCGTAATTTTTCAATATATAATCCGTTTCGTTTTTTGCTAGAGATGGATTATAGCCTTCGCCTAGATTAATTCCCATTATAACATTGCATCCAGCTGATTTGGCGAAACCAAACAACTTATCAACATCATCTCTGGTGACGGTATTTACTGGTGTGGTGTTATTCCTTAATGTATTGGACCACGTAGCAGATTCAATGGCATGAGCTCCTATTCGAAAAGATTTTATCCCAGCTGTGTTAAAAAGACTTATTAAATTAGTGTTGTTGCTCTGAAATTGCCAATTCCCAGCCGGATGAATTGGCTTAGTGGTTGCAGTATCATCTATTACCCCCATTTCAAAACTCGCACCAGTAAAATCTGTCGGAATAGTCCGAATAACCGATGCTGGTTTGACTGTTACCGTAACATTGGTTTGTGCGGTTAATGGCGCACAAAAAATATTAAAGGCTATAATACTTAAAATGAATATTATCTTATTAGTGGTATTTAATTTCTTCATAAATGATATTGTTTAATACATTTTAATTGAAGTATAGTTTTTAAAGGAATAGAGTGGTAAATAGTGACACTTTTTAAATCAACTACTCAGTCTTATGAATGAATAAATTTTACTACAAATTTTGATTGAAGGTCTATTAATGGAATCGTTTAACGTGTAATAAATATCTCATCCGATTTAAAACCCAACCAAAATTATCCAAGCTAACTGAGTAGACATAAATACCTTTCATATTCAATTATTATTTAGAGGTTAATGTTTAGGTACTATCAATCGAATTAAATCCATTAATATGTATTGTAATTCGATGATTTTCTTGTACAATAGTACGATATATCATCATGTGCGATTTTAAATCCAGTCCAAATGATTTGAAATATATTCCAGAAGACCAAAAAATAAATCAATTGGAGTTGAATAAAAAAAGCGATCGGCTGCTAACCGATCGCCCATATATATTATCCAATAATGGAAGCATTTATTTACTCCTTTTCAACCTTAACAATACTCGTCCCTTCGGAAGTAGTGATTCTGAGAATATAGATTCCAGAAGATAATTCCCCCAGGTTAAGTATTGATACTTCTTTGCCCTGATAAACCAATCTTCCACGAAGATCAACAACTTCTATTTCTGATTCTGAGGGAACCGACAGATTTAATTCCGTACGGAAAGGATTTGGCCATACCTGTATTTCGGCGTTTTTGTTTAAAGAAACAACTCCAGTAGTAGTGCATGAAGCTGTTACAAGAATTGCTTTACTTGTTGAAGAACAAGTATTCGCATCCGTAATCATTACTGAGTATGAACCAGAATTAGCAGCTGTATATGAACCTGTTGTTTGTCCGCTGATTGCAGAAGTTCCATTATACCATTGATAGGTAAAACCTGTTCCTGCATTCGCATTCAATGTTACATTAGTCCCAGGACAGAATGTCGTATCACCATTTGGAGTAACAACAGCTGTCGGCAATGCATTTACTGTCACCGTTTGTGCGGTACTGGTAGCAGAACAACTAGACGCATTTGTTACTTTAACGGAATAAGAACCAGCAGTTGAAGCTGTATATGATGCTGACGTTTGTCCGCTGATTGCAGAAGTACCATTATACCATTGATATGCAAGACCTGTTCCGGTATTGGCATTCAACACAACACTTCCGCCCTGGCAGAAACTTGTAGTTCCCGTAGCAGTGATAGTAGCTGTTGGCAAAGCATTTACTGTCACCGTTTGTGCGGTACTGGTAGCAGAACAAGCGGATGTATTTGTTACTTTAACAGAATAAGAACCGGAAGCAGAAGCAGTATACGATGCAGACGTTTGTCCGCTGATTGCAGAAGTCCCATTATACCACTGATAGCTAAGACCAGTTCCTGTATTGGCATTTAATACAACACTTCCGCCCTGGCAGAAACTAGTAGCTCCCGTAGCAGTGATAGCAGCTGTTGGCAAAGCATTTACTGTTACCGTTTGAGCAGTACTGGTAGCAGAACAACCTGAGGCATTTGTTACTTTAACAGTATATGAACCAGTTGCTGAAGCTGTATACGAGGCAGATGTTTGACCACTGATTGCTGAACTTCCATTATACCACTGATAACTAAGACCAGTTCCTGTATTAGCATTCAAAACAACATTTCCACCCTGGCAGAAACTTGTGGCACCAGCCGGAGTTATTGTAGAAGAACACGTTAACAATGTACCATAGACACTAATTTCATATAACGAAAATCCCCACTGAGTAGCACGTGTCGTTAATGCAAGTCGTACATAACGACCTATAGTATTCAGATTTGTATGAACATCTATTCCGCCTGTACCATTTGTTGTTGTATAAATAGTTGTCCAATTTATACTATCTGTTGAAACCTGGATGGCATAAGCACTGGCATAAGCAGATTCCCAATTCAACACCATATCATTTATAGAATACGTTGCTCCCAAATCAATAACCGCCCATTGATTATCAGCGTAAGCGGAAGACCAGCGCGTCGAATTATTTCCATCAACAGCATTTGAAGCTACATTTCCAGTACCTGTCTCCGTTGAACTAACAACAATTTTCTTGTTAAGAGCAATATCAACTCCATAACTTGGTATAAAAACAGAACAGGTTGATGCAGTTTTCGTTCCATTAGCACCATTTACAACTGTATTACCCCAAGTAGTTAAATTCGTACCGGCCCAATCTGTACTCATATCAAGAAAAGATTCTGTGCTGTTATTTCCAGACCATGACCAGGCAAGCCATCCAATGCCATTGCTTTGACAGGTATTTATTATGCTAGCTGCATTGATCGAGCAATAACCACCTGAGCCATTGTTTTCCTGCCAGCCAAACTCTCCGACCATTACGGGTATTCCCATATTCTTTAGGTTAGGAAGATCGGTTGTCACATTGGAGCCACCCGTCGTACTCCATTCGCAATACATGTGTAATGAAAACAAACAGTTCTTTTTGGTATCACTATTAAACACTGTCTTCGCATAGTTTTTCAATGTGCTGGTTGCCACATCCTGACCACAATTCGGCGCATCAATAATAAGCGTAGTATTGATTCCAGCATTACGGATAGTAGATACTGCACTGATATACGCATCCCTCCAAGTAGTAGGTGAGTTCTTAGCCATATTCCAATCGCCCCATTCATTGGCAATATTAATCAATATGTATTTGGAGATATTGGGTTGAGTTAAATACGAAGCCTTACTAGCCCACCAATTAGCCATATTCTGAAGCCCCGATGCAGTTGTTCCGCAAGTAACATCATGCAACTCCACAATCGGAATAATATCATTGGCAATGCAATTTGCCACACATGTTTGCCAATCTGAATCTGCACTGGAAGTCTGAACTACAATACGCAAACAATTGGCATTGGTAACATTCCTCATGTTCGCTATATTATTGTTGACATCAGCAACATACCAGGCAGTCGGAACTGAAAATCCCTTGATAATAAAATTATTACCATTTGCATCAATCAGATTCGTTCCTGAAATAGTAAAACCCTGCGACCATCCGGAAAATGGTAATGCCAGCAACAAGGCAATAAGCAATTTTGTTAAATGTTTATACATATAAATACATTTTTAGTGGAACTATAATTATTATGTTTCTGAGATAATAGGAGGTAATTGTAAAACCAGTATGATTAGTTACTGATTGAAAATAATCCTGCTTTTATTATTGATCTGTCTGAAATTAGTCCTCTGAAATAGGATCTGAATTTCATTCGAACGGTTTGTGATCGTATTTTTCATAATTGTAATTTTTTAGAAATACATATTTTATAATTAACCCCTCTAAATCTTAAGACTATTTTAACGATCTTGAAGCCTTTAAATAGTTAAATATTATATGGTAAAATTACTATTGAAAACACCAAAACAGGGGTAATTTTGTAGCAAATGGGAGTAAAAAAGTCGTCGTACAGAAAAAATTATTCCTTATTAGTTACCACATAATCAGACGGTAAAAGACCAAAATAGGCCTTAAATGCCTTACTGAAATACTTTGGATCAGAAAAACCTACTTCATAAGCAACCTCCGAAATATTTTTACCACTTGTTCTTAATAACCGAGCGGCAAGTTTCATTCGCTGAGATTTGATTAGTTCATTAGGCGTCATTCCTGTCAAAGCAGCAATCTTTTTTGTCAGATTGCTCCGATGCATACCTATTTCTTCACTCAGTTTTTCAACACTAAATTCTTCGTTGGAAATATTTTTGCCAATGAAATCCATGATTTTTACCAAAAACTGCTTATCCAATGAATTTTCAGACATGGAATCCAATAATGCAGCATCATCCAAGCTGAATTTTTTCTTTACCCGGTCCCTATTCTGCAACAAATTAGCAATCTTTAATAATAGTATCGATCCATTAAATGGTTTCAATAAATAATCATCTACTCCTGTCTGTAACCCAGTAAGAATATCTTGTTCCTCTTTTTGTGAGGTTAGTAAAATAAGAGGAATATGTGAGGTTAATATATCATTCTTAATTTTGGTACTGAATTCAATCCCATTCATTTCCGGCATTACAACATCGGATATAATAATATCAGGCATTAAATCTTTAGCTAATAGCAATGCTTCCTTGCCATTTGAAGCCTCCAGTATTTGTATTTTATCTTCCAGTTGTAACTTAATAGCCAGACGAATATCTTGCTGATCATCTACAATCAAAAGATTTTTACCTTTCAAAAACTGAAGTGTTTTATCATCGAGTATTTTGACTGAAGCAATGTTACTCTCTGTATGAATAACTGTTCCTTCTTCTGTTACTATTGTACTTTCAATCGGAAGCTGTTCTTTAACAGAACATGGAAACTCTATGTTAATAAGAGTTCCTTTTCCTATTTCTGAAATAATTTTCCATGTGGCTCCATGAAGTTGAATGAATTCTTTTATAAGCAGCAAGCCTAAACCTGTTCCGACTTCACCCGTTGTTCCCTGTTCTGACGATAAAACTTTTTCATTTAAAATCTGATTCATTCGAATCGAATCCATACCAATTCCAGAATCTGAAATTGCAAATGTAAAACCATTGGCATTGACGGATATATCAATAAGAATCTTGCCGCCTCTATGTGAATATTTTATGGCATTATGAAGCAGATTACGAATCATGGTGTCAAACATAGAAGCATCGATATATACTTCATATAAGTGTTCCATACGAAATTCGATTTTAATATTTTTATCTAGACATTGCAGTTCAGAACCTTCGATCGCAGATTGAACTGTTTGATTTAATGGTACCCATTCAGGCCTGAATACTAATCTCCCTGTTTGGTTTTGCGCCCATTGCAATAAATTCTCCAGTACCTGATGTGCATTTCGGGATGCCTTGGTAATTCCTTTTGAAATATCTCTAACCTTCTCTGAACTCTTATCCAGAATCTGATCTGTTAAATATTCAGACATGGCAAGGATTGTAGTAAATGGACTACGAAGATCATGGGCAATGATTGAGAATAATTTATCCTTGGTAGCATTTGCCAGCTGTAGTTCCTTACTTTGCTCTTCCAGTTTATTATTCTGTTCCAGTATTTCTGCAGTACGTGCTTTGATTTTACTTTCAAGTAATTTGTTTGTTTCAGCTAGTTGCCTTGTTTTTATTCTGAAATAAATAACAACCAATGATACTATAATAACAACAATCAATAAGCGAAACCACCAGGTTTCATAGAAAGGTGGATGAATGATAACCCGAAAGACTAATTCGCCATTTGATAAAGAATAAAAATTATTTTTCATCAAACGAACATGCAATTCATATTGACCCGGTGGAATACTGGTATAGGTAGCAAACATTTGATTGTTTCCGGACTGCCAGTCTTTATCAAAACCTTCCAGCTTATATTCAAAATGTAATTTTGAAACTCCTGTAACAAAAGAAGGGAAAGCAAAATTGAAAGTAAGGTAATTCTGATCGTAATTAAAATCCATAGAGTGTTCTAATGAAATAGCCTTATCCAAAGAAAATTCAGTATCAAATTGAATAGACTTATTAAACACTTTTATATCTGTCAGGTAAATAGGAACGGCTGCCTTTAAACTACTAACCGAAGATAAATCAAACCAACAATAACCATTGCTGGTTCCAAGATAGAGTTGGTTAATATTTTTATAAGCGGCATTTATAATAAAATTATCATCGTATAAACCATCTTCCACTCCGAAATGATCAATTGTTTCTTTTGATTTATTGTATCGGAATAAACCAATATTTGTAGCAATATAATACTGACCAAAAGGATCCTGATTAATAGATTTCACAGAAGCTTTAGACAGTATAGGAGACAATGTAAGTTTCTGAAACTGATTATTTTTTTGATTAAAAAAATACAATCCGTGAAGTGTGCCGAACCACATTTGCTGGTTTTGATCTTCATACAAACAATTAACAACGGGCTCCGGCAAATCATATTTAAGCTCTGTAACCGCACCAAAAGAAGTCTGATTGTTTTTTTTCAGACTTACGCCGTTACTTGAAGCTACCCAAACAGATTGATCTTTAGCAATACGAATATCGTTAGTCCAAGGTCCTTTCAGATCTGAATAATTGATAAATGTTTCCTTTTCCGGATTGAAGCAGGAGACACCTTTACCATGTACAACAAGCCATAAATTCCCACTACGATCTTCGACAATTTTACGTATATCGTTTCGAAGCAATCCCTCTGTTTGATTTTTATGTTCTGTGTAATGCATGAATGTTTGATTAATTTTATTATATAAGCTTAATCCGCCTCTGAATGTACCAACCCAAATCCTTTTTTTAGAATCTTCAAATAATGTCAGTACAGCATCGTTTCCTAAACTGCCGGGGTTACCAGGATTGTTTTTAAATACCTTTATTAGATTTTTATTTTTATCGAAGAGATACAACCCACCTCCATCAGACCCGACCCATAAGTTACCATCACTATCCTTTAAGATGGCTGAAATAATTTTATTCTTACCAAACGGTTCATTGGCCACATAATGAAAACTATTGACCAAATTATTGGTCATCGCAAGGCCATTTTTTTCCATTGCAAACCAGTAATTACTTTCCCGATCAATAAAAAAAGAAGTTACCTTATAACAAGGTATGTGGTTACCGGAAGGAGTTTCAAAAGCTTTAAATTTTTTGGAACTGTAATCGTAATAAACAACCCCACCTTCATTAATAGTCATCCATAATCGCTTGTTGTCCTGGCAAAAAAAATGATTGACCTGTGCCGAAGGGTTTTTAAGAATTTCTTTGAGATCATGAACATATAATTTATGATCTGCCAAATTAAACTGGATTAAATCACCATCGTACTTACCTATCCATAATTGTTCGTTTTGATCTAACATAGCATCTAATTGATAGTCATCCGTAAGAACAATATCATCTGAATACTTGATGGAGTCCAAAACCCTATTGGTCGTATTATTTAAAACAACAATATGATTATGCGTTACAAAAAACACTCTATCTTTACTGCTCTCATTCGCTAATAAAATTGGACAATGAATTTTCTGTTTTGGAAATAAATGGGTAACCTTATGATAGTCTATGATTGTAAAAATTCCTTTATCAGTTCCAAGCCAGATTTTACCATTTCCATCCTCAGCCATGCTTGAAACATAAACAGGATTGTTTGCAAGCAATTGGATCACCTTGAAAATACCCTTTAAGTGATCAAAGAATAATAATCCCTTACTTGTTCCAATCCATACATTATTTTTTCTATCCTTTCTGGTAAATAAAATTTTAGCTGTCAGCAGATCGGATTGTGATGAAAACTGTTCAACTGTTGAAAATGTATTACCATCGTATATATAAAGTCCATCACTCGTCCCAAACCATAAGAAGCCCAACGAGTCTTGAACAATATCGTTTACCTTATCGGCATAAAAACCATCTTTAGTTGTATAATATTTAAAATTTGTAAATACATCATCGTTAGTACTCTGAGAGAAGCTTTGTACGTCACAAAAAAGGAAACAAGTACAAACAATAAAAATATTTTTAATGATTTTTAACATTGTAAACGATACATCTATACTATATATAATGATTTGCAATACCTGTAAATACTTATTTATGGATTTACCCTTCAATTAATTTATGCTGTTAACGTCAGGTACTTATTAAAGTTTCCTTCGTTCATAATAGAAACATATTATACATCTTTCCAATGGAGTATATTCAAAATAAGCTATTTTACTTCCCTCCCGCAAAATCATCAAAAGCCTTGTCGGCTACTTTTATAATATGTTTCTTTATAAACTCGGCTCCTTCCCTAGCTCCGTCTTCTTGGTTCTTCAAACAGCATTCCCACTCTAATACTGCCCAGCCCGGATAATTGTATTGAGCTAGTTTACTGAAAATGGATTTGAAGTTTACCTGTCCATCACCTAGGGAACGGAAACGGCCCGGACGATCGATCCAATCCTGGTAGCCGCCATACACACCCGATCTTCCGGAAGGATTAAACTCGGCATCTTTCACATGAAACATTTTTATATAGGGATGATAGATGTCAATATAATCCAGATAATTCAACTGCTGCAATACGAAATGACTCGGGTCATACAGCATGTTCACCCGTTTGTGATTATGAGTGGCTGCCAAAAAACGTTCGAAGGTAATGCCATCGTGCAGATCTTCACCTGGATGAATCTCATAACACAGATCCACACCAGCTTCATCAAACGCATTTAATATCGGCAGCCATCTGTTCGCCAATTCTTTGAAACCTTCTTCCACAATGCCTTTATTACGTTGTGGCCACGGATATACTGTATGCCATAATAGAGCCCCTGAAAAGGTAGCATGTGCATTCAGCCCTAAATTATAACTTGCTTGGGCAGCATATTTTAATTGCTGTACGGCCCATTCCGTGCGGGCTTGCACATTACCCTGTACTTCCTTAGGAGCAAAGGCATCAAACATGCTGTCATACGCTGCATGAGAAGCGACCAATTGCCCTTGCAAATGAGAAGACAGTTCACTTATTGCCAAACCTTTTGACGATGTGATACCTGTTATTTCATCTGCATAGGTTTTGCTTTCAGCCGCTCTTTTCAAATCAATACATCGACTATCCCAACTTGGAATCTGCACTCCTTTAAACCCAAGGTTGGCAGCCCAGGTACAAATATTCTCCAACGAATTAAACGGTGCTTCATCCGACATAAACTGAGCTAAAAATATAGCTGGCCCTTTGATTGTTTTCATGTATGGTAAAATTCTTTAATGTTTTTTTTTAAATCTGTCAAACATACAAGGATTTAAAGAGAAATATATTTATACCTTTCTCCACTCTCCGTTCTTTTTCCCGGATTCAATTACGGCTTCTATGAAGCGCATGCCACGAACACCATCTGACACATCTGGAAAATCATAGAGAGCATCTTTGACTATCAGCTGTTCCGGATATGCAGCTACAGCCATAGCAAAGTTCCTATAGATATTTGCAAAGGCTTCGATATAACCTTCGGGATGACCGGAAGGTAAGCGGGTATGTACCTTTGCATGTTCAGATAAATAAGCATTCCCCGTGCGAAGCAGCTTTGTTGGCTCTTCCGTACTCTTAAGCACTAAAGTATTCGGGTTAGATTGCAGCCACTCTATTCCGCCTTTTTCTCCGTATACACGTATCTTCAATTCATTTTCTTCGCCCGCTGCAATTTGTGTCGCAATGATGATACCCTTGGCCCCATTATCAAAGCGAACGAGAATATTGGCATCGTCTTCCAATAATCTTCCTTCTACGAAAGTTGTAATATCGGCACTCAGTTCGATAATCTTTAATCCGGTGATGTATTCGGTTAGGTTCTCGGCATGCGTACCAATATCCCCCACACAACAACTGATACCTGCTTGTTTCGGATCCGTTCTCCAGCCTGCCTGTTTCTGTCCCTCCCCTTCGATGCGAGCCGATAACCAGCCCTGCGGATACTCGGCAATCACTTTGCGAATCTTCCCCAGTTTGCCGGAACGGATAATCTCACGGGCCTCTTTCACCATGGGATAACCCGTATAATTATGTGTTAAACCAAAAAGCTTTTTTGTTTTCTGAACCACTGTTTGCAATTCAATCGACTCTTCTACCGAAAATGTCATGGGCTTTTCGCACAGTACATGAAAGCCGTTTTCAAGCGCAAGCTTAGCGGGTGCAAAATGCAAGGCATTGGGTGTAACAATGGAAATAAAATCCATGCGAACATCTTCCGGAAGCTGCTTCTCTTTGAGAATCATTTCTTCAAAAGAAGTATATACACGGCTTTCATCCAGGTGTAAAAAGGCTCCGGTTTCTTTCGATTTAGTAGGATTACTGCTGAAAGATCCGCAGACCAATTCAATGGTACCATCCAGTGCGGCCGCCATACGGTGAACCGCCCCGATAAATCCTTCCCGGCTTCCGCCAACCATTCCCATTCGTATTTTTCTATGCATCAATACCTGTAATTTTTATTTGCCTCTAATTTACCTTATTTTGCTACATAACTGTACTAAAATTTACACTACTACCACCCTTATGACCCAAGCCATTGATACGAAACAGCTTTTTTTAGCGAGTCGTATTGCCCTTATTGCCACGGCCATGACGTTTGTCATCCGGGCCAATTTAATAGACCCTCTTGGAAAAGAGTTTGAAATTAACCCGATTGATATGGGTCTCATTATGGGAACCGCTTTTTGGGGCTTTGCACTTTCTATTATGATCGGAGGATTTCTATGCGACCTTTTCGGCATGAAACGTCTCGTTTTGATTGCTTTCGGCTGTCATGTAGCCGGCATACTACTAACCATTTTAGCCTCTGGATTCTGGTCTCTTTTTTTATCTACCTTACTGGTTGGCATTGCGAATGGTATGGTGGAAGCCACCTGTAACCCATTGGTAGCAACATTGTTCCCGAAAGAAAAAACAACCCGTCTAAATCAGTTTCACGTCTGGTTTCCGGGTGGCATTGTTATCGGAGGTTTGGCCGCATACACACTGGACCATTTCGGACTAAACTGGAAATGGCAGATGGCAACGATCCTGATACCCATTCTTCTATATGGATTTTTGTTTTACACCCAGGCTTTCCCAAAGACAGAACGGGTACAATCCGGCGTGAGTATGAAAGATATGATCAAGGAGTGTTTTCGTCCGCTGTTTATATTTATGCTCTTGTGTTCTCTTTTAACATCCGCAACCGAACTTGGCACAAATCAGTGGATCGTTGAACTGCTAAAGAACGTAGGTGTTGATTCCATCTTATTATTGATTTTTATCAATGGCTTGATGATGCTGGGAAGATCTTTTGCGGGTGTTGTTGAACACAGGCTTTCCTCAACAGGTATGTTGCTGGGATCTGCAATTTTATCTGCTGCCGGATTATTTATGCTTGGCAATGTTAGCGGATACATGAGTTTTTTAGCAGCCGGAATATTTGCATTGGGTATTTGCTTTTTCTGGCCAACCATGCTGGGATTTATTTCAGAACAATTACCCAACACAGGAGCTCTTGGACTGGCACTAATGGGCGGAACAGGTATGCTTTCGGTTGCCTTCATTCTTCCATTTATCGGAGATTTCTACCAGTCACGAACCATTCTTCATATTCCGGATGGTTATACATTGAAGATGCTGACCGAATTTCCGGCAGGTTCTTTTGAAGCTAATATACTGAAGAATGCCACATTGGCCGGAGGTGCTGAAACACTGACCTATGTGGCTATTATGCCGGCTGTGCTGATTCTTGTATTTGCCGGACTATACATTAAAATGAAATCGAAAAAGAAATCCGTATTATAAGATATTCAATTCCCAAAGAACTAGTCTATTAAACTCTATTACCCATATGCCCACAACCAACAGACGTAATTTCATCAAACAGGCTTCCATAGCAGCCGGAGGACTTGCCCTCAGCAGTTCTCTATCTTCTTTTGATTGGCTGACACAAGAAAAAGAAACGTTTGATTTTAACATATCACTAGCAGAATGGTCGCTGCACAAAGCTTTATTCAGCGGTGCTATGACCAACCTGGATTTTCCGGAGGTAGCGAAAAAGCAATATGGCTTTGAAGCAGTGGAATATGTAAATCAATTCTTCAAAGATAAGGCTACGGATAAAGCCTATCTCAATCAGTTGAAACAGCGCTGCGATGATAATGGTGTAAAAAGCGTACTGATTATGATTGATCAGGAAGGCCCATTGGCAGATAAGGATGATACCCTGCGTGAACAGGCTGTAGAGAATCATTATAAATGGGTGGAAGCTTCTAAATACCTGGGCGGACATGCCATACGTGTAAACCTGCATGGCGATTCCAATGCGGATGAATGGCATCGCGGAGCTGTTAAAAGCTTGATCAAATTAACAGCCTTTGCGGAGAAAATGGACATGACCATCCTGGCAGAAAATCATGGTACCTTTTCATCGGATGCCAGTATGATGGTAAAGGTGATGAAGGAAGTAAATAACAAACGCTGCCGCACGATGGTAGACTTTGCTAATTTCTGTGTGCGCAGAGAAAAAGGCGATCTCTGGGAATCTCCCTGTATTCAATGGTACGATAAGTACAAAGGGGTGGAAGAACTGCTTCCATACGCCAAAGGTGTTAGTGCCAAAACTTTTGATTTTGATGCCAATGGTAATGAATCCAATTCAGACTTTACCCGCATGTTAAAGCTGGTAAAAGCTTCCGGCTATAAAGGGTACGTAGGTGTTGAATACGAAGGAGACCGCCTGAGTGAACCGGATGGCATCCGAGCCAGTAAGAGTTTGCTTGAGAGGATACGCACGGAATTGGCGAACTAGGAACTAGGTATTAGTTTTTAGTTGCTAGCAACTAAAGGTTCGGCATTTTCGGTCAAGCAGGCTGTAATTGTATTTATTACTATATCTATCTAGTCCCGAAATAGCTTGACACAATGGTTCAATCATAGAAATCATACGAATCATAGTTCAGACATGTTGGTAGTTGGCCGAAAAGGCCGATCCACGGCTAGACTTGTCAGTACAATCATGCATGAACTGGAAATTTCAATAAGAGTAATGCTACCGATCGCAATTGCAATTATAAAATTCCTTTAACTTAAGATCTTCCAACATAAGAAAATTTAAATATTTCGGATTAAACCATAAGTCGCACCACTCCTTTTTCCCTAAACGGGGAAATTCACTCATCAGATAATTTGCAAATTCATGATTGTTTTCAAAATCATCATATCTAAGAGTAAGATATAATTTTAGTCCTTCCAGATTTGGCTGAGGTCTTGTAGCTATAGGTTCAATGAGACTTTTGGCAATAGAATATTTCTGCATAGCACAATAAAAATACGCCAGATCCAAACGTTGAGTATCTGTTAATACCAGATCATTCGGATGGAAGTATTTTTTAATCCCAGGAAGCATTTTATTGACTTCCGGGTGCATCGGTATGAAATTATATAGAGAATGAATGGTATAGACATAATAATATTTCCATAAAGAATCTTCCGCCTTTTTGTTCATCTGAAGTTTGTTCCCAAGAGATATAAATGCCGGAAGTTCCTTTAAAACAAAATACTCTTTACGATATAAGGCAGTAGAACTATTTTTTTTATACTTTTTCTTTTTTGAATTCTTTAAAAAGAATTTTGAATTTCGATAGACATCATTATTAATGCTATTGTAATCCATCAATCCATTTAAATCCCCAAACGTATTATACTGACGATAAATCAAAACAAGGTTATTGTAAATTAATTCATTTTTTAATCTGACCGGAAAATATTCAGACCTGCCAAACTCTTGCAGCTTGTCGTATAAATCTTTATCCGTTACTGTACGAAGAACAGTATATTGATACATCAGTTCATTGTATTTAAATGCTGGATATTTTTCAGAATCAGGAATAGGTAAAATGATTTTGTTTTTTGTAAGGCTGTCAGATAAAGACCATTCATTGTAAACAGACAATTGAGCTTTTTCTATGGCATTGATCAACTCTTGTTTGGGAGCTTCCGTTTTGTCGTATTCAAGTTTCAGAGAATCGAATATTTCAATCGGCGTTTTAGAAATGATTTTTTCTTTGAACTCCTGTCGATACGTCAGCGTAACATCAAGGTAGCGTTGCTTGTCGAGAAAATCTGAGAGCAAGATATCAGAGGTATGTTCATTCACATAATTCCGTATTTCATCGGGCTTCATTTTTTTCAGAAACTGCAGACGCGTTCCAACAAGTTGCTTATAAAACAATTTCCATTGTTCCTGTTTGATTAATTTTGGCTGAATGGCAATCGTATCCAGATACGGTTTAACAAGTGCTATAAAATTATCCATTCTCGCTTTTGCAAATGCATCATTACTTGCTTTTTCACCATCAACACTGGCAAAGGCAGCAATCGCAACAGACGTTATTTTTCCTTTTATTTTATTAAAACCTTTTGATATTTCATCTTGTTTAGCACTGTCCAGTATAACCTGACTCGAAGAATAATAAAGCTTTAATTTCAAGGTATCATAGGTATTGTATATCCGGTATTTATCAGGTATAACCTGAGCTTTGAAAGGTTTAATAAATGCAAGATTCGGAAATGGCGTTTCTAATAGTTTCGTAGGAATCGCACAATACGTTCTATATACTTCCAGATGTTTGTTTTTAATGAGGAAAATATTGAAAGCTACTTCCGGTCCATTTGGATGCATGGGATATATAAAATATTGTGGTGGTTTTTTAAAACACCGTATAAATTTTGTGTCTATATAATATTCCGGAGGGGCTGCTTTGCGGCTGTACTTCAATAATTGTCTTCTATAGATAGGTTTACTAAGGCTTCCATTCAGTTCAAATAATCCATTTCTTCTGTTTGGCACCATTGAAAAGTCAGTAGATATACTATCGAATTGACTTAAAGGAATAAATTCCTGCGTAATGCCACTTCTGCCTCCTTTAAAAATCTTTTTAGCTTCTTTATATGTACAGGTTATATAGCCACGATCAATAGTCATTTTCAGAAAACCATCAATCGATTTCTTACTTTTCAATTTAGGACTTTTAAGTCCATACGATAATTTAGGGTCCGGTAGATTAAGCAGATGATTTGAATAATCAGGAAGTTTTGAAGGAGTAGCTGGAGATGTGCTATAACCAAATACCTGAACAGCAATAAGCCTCTGCAAAAGGCTGTCATACGAAACCGCTAAGGCCGTACAATTATAATTTTTTGAAATAATATTACTATAATGACCTGGTGAAGATTTCCATAATGCTGCCATTGCGGATGCAGCAGATTCATAGGTAACAGTACTTCGTAATACGCCTTTAGAAATAATTTGAACCCCTAGCGTAATTTCAACAATGTTTTCCCCTACAGTGGTATATGTAATTCCGCCGTGTATTTTAACGCGTTCTGTTGGCGTTTTCTTTCCTTTGAGGGTTTGATTATGAGAGATTTTCTCTTCATGAATAAGATATTCAGCATGGTCAATGGCAGCTCTATACAGAACGGCGTCCCAAACAAGATTCGGTAGCTTCTTTTTTTCTCGAAGGGTATTTACAGATTCAAACGTGAGCCATTCTAACTTTGCTTTGTCGGGCTTACTAAGGTTGACTTCGTTTGAAGTATTTTGCGCTTGAATAAATTGCGTGGAAGCGCCATAAAAAAATAAAATAAAAACCAGTAAGTAAAAACGCATAACAGAATGAAATAAATTTGGACTGATCGTATATCTAAATGTACAAAATATTTCAGCATGTTTCAGAGGTTCAGAAATTGTGCTGTAGCGTTATTCTTTGAATCATTAACATTATCATAATTCCAAAACACAAGTTTCGCTCAAACGTTAATCATTCCTTAACCCACTTAATAGTAGCATACGAACCTGCTTGCCCAGTAAAACTCAATGAATACATTCCGGAAGGGTATTCCGTAAAATCGAGTGTATTCATTCCTTTACTTAACTGCCTTGTGGCGACAGATTGGCCTAAAACATTATGCATATCCATCTGAATATTTTCATACTCATTTGGAATGGTTAGAACTCCTGCTGATGGATTCGGATAGATATGCAGTTGTTTTTGTTGAGCCAACGTGTTTGTTACAATTGTTGACTGAGTTGTATCAGCAATCCATTTCAACACAATTCCATTTGAAAGAGTGGCATAAACATTTCCGAGACGATCAACGGTTATTGCATCTGTGGCATAAAAAATATTTAAACCAGCTAATACCGAAAATGGTAAAAATGACGTGTCTGATCCCAGAACATTCCATGTAGACCCATTCCATTTTGCAACGTATGATGTATCACTAATTTGAGGTGGATAGGTATAAGGATTAGTATTAGGATTTATTGCCGCATATACATTTCCCGACTTATCAGTAGCTAGGCATGAGACATTATAATTCGAATAAAAATTATTTTTTCCAAAATCAACCTCGCTCCAGGATGTTCCGTTCCATTTGGCTAAATAGTGATTACCATCCGTATTAGTAAAATTTCCGATCGCATATACATTCTCATAATTATCGACAACTATTGAGCTAATGTAATTATTCGCATTAAGGGCATTGCTGCCTGTACCAAGTTCCATCCAGTTGATTCCGTTATATTTTGCTACATATTCCATTTTATTTGAATCTATAAAGTAACCTGCTGCATATACATTTTTTGATTTATCAACTGCAATGGATTGGATACTTCGTCTTACATTAAGTCCATTCATTCCTGTTCCTCCTAATTCAGTCCAGGTTTGACCATTCCATTTTGTTACGTAATTATTGAAATTTATATCCTCAAAACCACCCGCGGCATAAATGCTTCCGGAATCATCAATTATAAGAGCATTAAATTCATTATTATAGTAATTATCAAATCGGCTAAAATTGCTTCCATCCCATTTAGCAATAAAACATGGAGAATATAATTGACTAGAATTGACTTCAAAAGTTCCTCCGGCATACACGTTATTTACACTATCTAAAACCATCGTATAAATAACGCCATCACCGAAAAAATTACCTCCAATTTGGCTCCATGATTTTCCATCCCACTTAGCTATAACCAAGGAACCATAATAAAGTAATTCACCTGCAACATACACATTACCGGTATCATCTGCGACCATAGTGTTTATGGACATACTATTTATTGTATTGGGAATTCCAAATCCAAGTTGAACCCACTTCTGTGCATACAACAATATACTTGATTGCAGGAAGATGAAAAATAGTAGTAGCTTTTGTGTCATTTGAAAATTTAAATAATAGTAAGTATTTACAAATATTAATGAAAGCAGATCACCTGACAGAACTGGATATTCTAATAATTATTTGTATGCAAAATCTTAATAAAAGTTATTAAAACTTAAAGGTGAAATAAACGCCTAAATTTATATTTTTCACGATATAGTAACAAAAATAGACTATAAATATTATTCATTCAAAATTTTCCAGATAAAATTCAAAAACAGCACATCAAGTTAAAATGACAAATTAATAGTTTATTGTTTTATAGTCATAAACTCATTTAGCTTTTTAAAACGCATTTAATACCCATCTCCCGTAAACCAATCATATCCTTCAATTTCTTTGTATTCATTAGGTATTGAATCAAGCCGCTTTATTTTCTGATTCAGGCTACTATAAGGTTTGTGTTTTGAACGGATGATTTTCCCGGTTTTTTCACCTGTGTCATTTTTTTCAAAGTAAACATATTCCACAGTATCAATTGAGTTACCGTCCCAACGATATGTATACATTTCGGTTTCACCTGGATGCCCATAACATACACCTCTGATAACTTTTTCTTTTGGGTAAAATGTGGGATTGATAAATTCAAAATATTCGGTAAAGTCTCCCTTATCTTTTTGAAATAAGAAAACATCGCTAAATGCTTTTAGACAACAACCGTTACTTCCATACCAATTCAATACAAAATCCTTATATCCATCACCATTAACATCTTTTAACGTATCAGAAACATATGTTAAACTCCACTCCTGATGGCTTAACACATTTTTCAGCTTGTTATTTGAGACTAAGTAAACATCAATATTAATGCTGTGAGGACTTTCCCTATGAATAATTATATGTTTATATTTTAATGAGAAAAAATTCCCCATTTTCAATTTTGTTGTTACCGTATAAGCACTATTTGGTATACTTTCAAATTCTTTTGAAAAATTACACTGCTTTAGGTTTTGATTAGCTATTTCAAGAGCTTTATCTAAAACGTTTCTGAGCCTTATACTATCTGTAATTTCTTCTTCTTCAATTTCCTTTTGTTGTTTTATTCTTTCTTGTTCTTTATTAACTGATGGAAATTGTGTAGAATCAATTACAACAGTATCAATTAATTTCTTATTGCTTTGTTGTTTGCAGGAAAGGGTTAAAAGAATTAGTCCAAATATAAATATGTTGGTTATTATCTTCATTTAGTATCAGTATAACAAATACAAGTGTAAGTTAAGAAAGTTTGTAAAGCAACACTCCAACGAGTTTAAACACTAGTATTAATGTTTTAAAAAAGCAAAAGTAACAGCTTTGCGAAAGTCTCCCGATCCAAAATAAATATTATAATCAACCAAGCCGTCGGACCGCTCAAAAAAGCGGTCTGACGGCTGTGATGGTTCGTTGCTGTATCACTTCGTTTAGAATTTATTTTTTGGTATTTGGAATTTCTCAAAGCCTTGGGCCTTCCGCCTTAAGCATTTTGCCTAAATAAAATCAAATCAATCTATAACTCACAAACGCAAAACGCTTACTATCGGGTGACCAGGAAGGTACATTAATCGTTCCTTGTCCGCCGAATAGTTTGGCTAAGACTTTGATCTCACCGCCCGCCAATGGCATCATACGCAGCATCACGTTTTTATTTGCCGGATGGCCATCTACATCGGCTTCATAGGAAACAAATACCAGCCACTTACCATCCGGTGACGGATGGGCAAACCAATCGTTGTATGCATCAAAGGTTACTTGCTCCTGTCCACTCCCATCCGGTTTCATTCTCCAGATTTTCATTTTACCGCTACGTACTGAATTAAAATAAATATAGCTACCATCAGCAGTATAATCCGGACCATCATCCAAGCCTTTGGCATTGGTCAGACGTTGTTCATTTCCTCCTGTTGCAGGGATCGTATAAATATCGTATTCGCCATTGCGTTCTGCGCAATAGGCCAATGTCTTTCCATCCGGTGACCAGCCATGCCAGTAAGAAGGTGCATTGGGTGTAATCAGTTTTGGGGTTCCACCTTTGATTGGTAAGGTATAAATCATGGACTTTCCGCTAGTAGACTCATGATGACTTACTACTAATTCTGTATTATCTGGAGAGATGCCGTGATCGTTATTACACTTCTGTGCAAAGCCCGTATTCAATAGCGTTGGCTTTCCGCCAGCAACCGAAATCGTATATATTTTACCTTCGCTGTTATACAATAAAAAAGATCCATCCCTTGACCAATTAGGTGCCTCAAAGTGTTGATCTGCTTTATATACCGTTGTTCTTTGTCCTGTTTCGAGTGTAAAAATTTCGAGCGTGCTTTCAATTTTTTCTTCGCTGATTTCCGAAGGTCTGGCTGCTGACAGTATAATAAGACAAGCAGTCAAAAATACAATTGGATTAATGATTTTCATTTGGGTAGTTTTTTCAAATGTAATAAAAATGAGATAAATAGTATAGAGGCTTTATAGCAAGTTCCGGTTAAAATAGAATCATTCAAAATGAAAAAAGAATAGAACAATTAAGCCGTCGGTACGCTGGAAAAAGCGGTCTGACGGCTGCGATAATAAAATACATAGAAGCACCGCTCAACCCTATGAAATTACAAATCAAAAAATGCGTTTAAGCTGGTACTACCTACAATCGGTCTGACAAATTTTAGTCCGTCCGTCCGATTATCAATTAAATATCCAACGATTGATTAGTCAGCTAAACGAAAGAACTAAACTATTTCAGGGATAGATATTTTATATTCATCTCTTCTATAGCCCTTTTTAAATGTAAAATTCAGTCTTCAGATTTACTTCATTATTTCTTATATTTGAACTTTACAGAGCATCATGATGAGTAGTAAACTGTTTTGGACGTTTCTGTTTTCATTGTTTTTCCTGACTTGTTTTGGTCAGAACACAGGAACTACATTTAACAAAAATGCTTATTATAAGATATTTGCGGGTAATGATGTAAAATCCATTGACGAAGAATTACACATTATTCAATCTTCTTCTTTTATTGAGAAAACAGCTTTTGAAGGCGCTTTATTAATGAAAAAAGCCGGTTTATTATCAAATCCAAAAGAGAAATTAACGCTTTTCAAAGAGGGTAGAAATAAACTAGAAACAGCGATATCAACACAATCAGACAATGTTGAATTGCATTTTCTACGCTTAATGATACAGGAAAATGCGCCTGAGTTTTTAAATTATAAAGGCAATATATTAACAGATAGCACTTTAATAAGCAATTCGTACAAAACACTACCCATATCGCTTCAACAGGTGATATATGATTACAGTAAAAAATCAAAAGCGTTGATAACAGACAAACTGCAATAAATTTAAATCGGTAATGTCAAAAAAAATACTGGCAATATATTTTACACAATCAGGACAGCTTACTGAAATAGTAGATGCATTTTGTAAACCTATTCAGGAATCGGGCATTTCAACCGAAATCGTTGTGATTACACCAAAAGATTCTTTTCTGTTCCCTTGGACATCTGAGCGTTTTTTTGATGCCATGCCTGAAAGTGTACTGGGAATTCCGGTAGAACTGAATCCTTTCTTTTTTAAGGAGCAATCTTATGATTTAATTGTGTTTGCGTATCAGCCTTGGTATTTATCACCAAGTATCCCAGCGACTTCCATATTGAAGCACCCTGAAATAATAAAAATAATGGCGCATACACCTGTTATTACGATCATCGGATCCAGGAATATGTGGCTGAATGCGCAGGAAAAAGTTAAAGCATTATTAAAAGATGCCCATGCAAACCTTGTTGGCAATATAGCGTTAGCAGACAAGCACAATAATCACTTAAGTGCAATAAGTATTGTTCATTGGATGTTAAGTGGTAAAAAGGATAGATATTTAGGTATATTTCCAAAACCCGGAATTTCCGAAAAAGATATTCAGCATACGGAAGTTTTCGGAACTATTGTACTAAATTATCTTCAAAAAGGTGCTTGGGATGGATTGCAGGCCGAACTTATTTCAAACAAAGCTGTTGAGATAAAGGCTAACCTGATGTTTATTGAGGGCAGAGCCGGAAGGTTATTTTCGATATGGGCAAATTTGATTCGCAACAGTAAAAACAGGAAGTTATGGGTATATGCATTTAAATATTACCTGGCAATTGCTTTATTTGTAGTTGCTCCGATTGTAGTGGTTATCAATGAAGTATTCTTTCAGCCTTTCGTTGATAAGCAGATAAAAAATAAAATAAAATATTATTCAGGATTGAATTAACACGTGTTGGGGAATGTCATTAAAGGAAGTTTATATTACAAAAACGGCAAATTTTCTACCTAATGATCCGATTTCAAATGATGAAATGGAGGATTATTTAGGATTAATAAATGAAAAGGTTTCGAAATCGAAAAAGATTGTTTTAAGAAGCAATGGAATACAAAGGCGCTTTTATGCCATTACTAAAGATGGCGTTGGGGTATATAGCAATGCTCAAATGGCGGCATTAGCCATTAGAGGTTTATTCAAGAATTCCGAAGATCTAAAGAAAATAGACCTGTTGTGTTGCGGTACATCAAGCCCAGATCAGATGATTCCGTCACATGGAGTTATGGTGCATGGTTTAATCCCTGAGATGAATTCCATAGAAGTTATTTCTCCTTCCGGTGTTTGTTGTGCTGGCATGCATGCTTTAAAGTATGCCTACATGTCTGTTAAAAATGGTGAAGCGGAAACAGCTGTTACGTCAGGCTCTGATCGTATATCGCGTATATTACGAGCAGAAACCTTTGTCGATGAAGTTCATAAACTAGCGGAACTGGAAGAAAATCCTGTGATCGGTTTTGAGAAAGAATTTCTGAGATGGATGTTATCTGATGGTGCCGGAGCATTTCTGGTTACGGATAAGCCAAATTCCAATAGCATTAGTTTGCGCATTGATTGGCTTGAAAGCATTTCGTATGCCAACAAACTGGAGCCTTGTATGTATCAGGCCTGCGATAAATTGGAAGACGGCTCGCTGAAAGGTTATATGGAGTATAGCCCTGAAGAGTTGATCGTACAATCCATATTAAGTGTAAAACAGGACGTTAAATTACTGAACAAAAATATTGTTGATTTAGGTTTTGATAAATTAAAACTCATATTTGATAAACGTGGACATACCGTTGATGAAATTGATTATTTTCTTCCGCATATGTCAAGTGAATTTTTCAGAAGTAAAATTGCCGATAAGCTTACTGAAAATGGCATGACTATTCCACAGGAAAAATGGTTTACTAATTTATCAAGCGTTGGTAATGTCGGAGCAGCATCTATTTATTTAATGCTGGATGAATTATTCAACAGTGGCAGACTAGTGAAAGGTGAAAAGCTCTTACTTGTTGTACCCGAAAGTGCCCGGTTTTCTTATGTATTCGGAATGTTAACGGTTTGCTAATTCAGTAATACCAAACAGCATACAAACCGTTCATTCTCTAAAAAACTACTTCATGAAAAAAAATGAAATTCCTCAGGATAAGGTTTTATCGGATTTCAATTCAAAAGAAGTGTGCTATGCATTGGATGATTCCGGTAAATACACTACCGAATTAAGTGCTGGCTGGGATGTGAAGTATGCTGCACTTAAATTAGCATGGGATGATATAAACCAGAAAGCTGAAGCAGCCCGAAAGACTGTATTGGCTGGAAAAGCAAGTCCCATTTTATATTTTATGGAATTAAAGATCATGGATATCGGAATTGTTTCCGCATACACAGGTTTCTGGAAATGGACAATCAAGAGACATTTGAAACCTTCCGTTTTTAAAAAACTATCCGATAAAAAACTTCAGATTTATGCCAATCTTTTTGAAGTTTCGATTGATGATCTCAAAAAAATGAGCGTACATGAAGCCCTTTGAACATCTGCAAGCCGCCCATTGTGAAAACGGTGTAACAACAAATTTACTTAGAAGCGTTGGTGTTAAGCAGATGACCGAACCTTTAGCCTTTGGTATCGGCTCAGGATTGTTCTATATATATATTCCTTTTTTAAAAATAAATAATGGTCCGGCAATTGCTTTCCGCACTATGCCTGGGCTTATCTTTAAGAGAACAGCAAAAGCATTAGGCGTTGATATTGTACGAAAAACATTTCGTTCCCGTGAAAAAGCACAACAGTATCTGGATGAATGTCTTTTGAAAGGAATACAAGTTGGCTGCCAGGTTGGTGTTTATTACCTGAGTTACTTCCCAAAAGAATATCGCTTTCATTTTAATGCACACAATCTGATTGTTTTTGATAAACAGGGAGACAATTATTTGGTAAGCGATCCTGTTATGGAAACGACTAATGCCTTAAGTTCATATGAATTGGAACGTGTTCGTTTTGCCAAAGGTCCGCTTGCACCTAATGGTCAAATTTATTTTCCGAAAGAGAAAACACAGGTCAGCGATGAACAGATGCGGAAAGCAATTAAGAATGGTATTAAAAGAAACGTTCGGGATATGCTTTATATTCCGGGCAATATAGGCGGAGTTCGAGGGATAAAATACACAGGAAATAAAATTAAAAAATGGCGAGATAAACTCGGGCTTGAAAAGGCTGGTTTATACCTCGCACAGCTGGTAAGGATGCAGGAGGAAATTGGTACCGGTGGCGGTGGTTTCAGGTATATATATGGAGCATTTTTACAAGAGGCGCATGCATATATACCAAATGACCAACTATTAGAAATTTCTGCTCAATTCACAAAATCCGGAGATCTTTGGCGAAATGCTGCTGTGCAAGCAGCAGGTATCTATAAGGGAAGGCTTACGTCCCAGGAAGACTTTAATATAACAGGGGATTATTTGATTGAAATATCAGAATTGGAAAAAAGTGCTTTTCGTGCATTATCAAATATTAATTGGCCAAAATGAAAAACACAGCCATTGATATTGCCAATGTTGATTTCAAATACCCGGAAAATTCGGGAGTGCATTTTACCGATTTCAATCTTTCTATAGAGCAAGGTGAACGCTTTGGATTATTTGGACCAAATGGTGCAGGTAAATCCACACTGATGAATTTAATGACTGGATTACTTCGCCCCTTAAAAGGAAAGATTGAATTGCTTGGCATGGATATCGCACGGAATAATAAAAAAGCAAAAACACTATTCGGTTTTGTTCCTCAGGATTTCTCCTTTTATCATGAATTGAGTCCGGCAGAAAACCTTCAGTTTTTTGGTGCATGGGCCGGCTTATCAGCACAGACTATCAAAACACGAACGAATGAATTACTTGACGTGCTGGGACTCTCTCATGTTCGGGACAAACAGGTATCTACCTTCTCTGGCGGCATGAAACGCAGAGTAAATCTTGCCATTGGTGTGATCCATACTCCGAAGGTATTATTTCTTGATGAACCAACCGTAGGCGTTGATGTACAAACACGTCATGCCATTATTGATTATCTGAAAGAATTGAATCAACAAGGTATGACCCTTGTTTATACATCACACCAATTATCCGAAGCGGAAGAATTATGTGATCGGGTTGCCTTAATGGATCATGGAAAAATTATTGCGTGTAACTCCTTAGCACATTTATATAATGAATACTCAGAAACCGATCTGGAGGGTTTATTCATTCACTTAACAGGTAATGCCTACCGCGACGATGTTTAAGCTCTGGTCAACCATATTGAAAGATTTCCGGATACTGATCAGAGATAAAGTTGGTCTGACGTTAATGTTTGTGATGCCTATTGTATTGGTACTTATTATCACAAGCATTCAAAACAATACATTTGAAATAGTCAATGACCGCAAAATGACTTTATTAATCTGCAATAAAGATACAGGAAACATAAGCGTTCAATACATAGATGCCATCAAGCAAATCGGAATGTTTAAGATTATACCGGTTGCTTCCAATCTGGATACAAATCAATTAAATCTGTCCATGCATAGTCAGGACGCTTTGCTTTCCATTATCATTCCTTCGAATTTTACGGCTACTATCAACACCAAATCCAAACAGATTACAAATAAAGCCTTAAGTGAATCCGGACTTACACAAGACACTTCAATTATTTTACACAAACAATCGATTGTCTTACTATACAATCCCGTTCTTCAGCAATCGTTCAGACAATCTATCGAAGGAGCTTTAAACAGTGCTCTTCAGATCATTGAAGGCAAACAAATTGTACAGCAGTTGTATTCTTCCATGAACGAAAAAAAATTACCGGAAAGTCTTGAAAAGGATATTCTAAGTAAAAGCATTGATATCTATGAAATACCGGCAGCAAAAGACGGTAGCAAATCTGTTCCGAATGCGACTCAACACAATGTTCCGGCATGGACCATTTTTGCCATGTTCTTCATTGTTATTTCATTGGGCGGAGGTGTTGTAAGAGAAAAATTAAGCGGAAGTTTTGTGCGATTAAAAACCTTACCGACCAGTTATCTGATTGCATTATTATCAAAACAACTGACCTACCTTGCTGTAACAATGTTTCAGGTGGTTGTTATTTTCTCTATTGGTGTATGGCTATTTCCTTTCATAGGATTACCTGCCTTAGAGCTACCGAATGATTTAGCAGGGCTATTAATCGTATCAATCTTATGCGGTTGGTGCGCCATCAGTTACGCCATTTGCATTGGAACCTTCGCACAAACACAAGAGCAGGCAAATGGATTTGGTGCTGTTTCCGTTGTTATATTGGCAGCCATTGGAGGCATACTTGTCCCTTCCCTTGCAATGCCACAGTCCTTTTCAGTTATTATGAAATTCTCTCCCTTATATTGGTGCCTTGAATCCTATTACGGCTTATTCCTTGACAGGGGCTCTTTTCAGGATATATTAAAAAGTATTGTACCTTTGATCGGAATAAGTATCGCTATTCAGGTCATTACATTCATTGGACTTAAAAGAAAAAATTTGATCTGATATACTACATCATGGAAACTGAAAAATTAAAAATTCAATTAAAAGAACAGATAATAAAATTTTTAAATCTTATGTCTGTTAAACCGGAAGATATAAAGGATAACGAACCATTATTCGGTGAAGGTCTTGGGTTAGATTCCATTGATTCTCTTGAACTGATTGTTTTGCTTGAGAGAGAATACGGCATTAAGATTACCGATCCCAAGGAGGGCAGGAAAATTCTGGTTGATGTTAATACAATGGTAGATTATATTGAAAAGCATAGAACCAAATAAGGTCCGTGAGTAGAATAGTTGTTACTGGAATAGGTATTATTACTTCTATTGGAAAGTCGGCTGAAGAGAATAGAACGTCACTACTGAAAGGTTCTCATGGACTTTCATCTATTGAATTATTTTCAACCAGATATGCTTCTTTACTGCCATTTGGAGAAATAAAAATCAGTAACAAAGATCTGAAAAACGAACTTGAGGTTCGACAAAACCCGGGTGTCACCAGAACATCTTTATTAGCCCTACATGCCATTCGTGAAGCAATCCAGGATAGCTGTTTAGGCAATTCTGAATTACAATCCATAGACACTGCATTTATAAATGGCACAACCGTTGGTGGAATGTGTCTGACTGAAGAATTATATCAGGATGCAAATAGAAAAGCAAATGGTTCAGCCTATGTGAACTCGTATGATTTGGGATCTGTTGCTCTGCTTATTCAATCACATTACAATATAAAAGGAATCATAAACACTATTAATACAGCCTGTTCTTCTTCTGCCAATGCCATTATGTATGGGACAAGACTGATCAAAAGCGGGCTTGCCAAAAGAGCTATTGTAGGTGGCGTAGATAGTCTTGCTAAGTTTACGATCAATGGATTCAATTCCTTACAAATTTTATCACCAGATAAATGTACTCCTTTTGATGAAAACAGAAAAGGTTTAAACCTTGGTGAAGGGGCAGCTTTTTTAGTATTGGAAAAGGAAGAGGATTGCCCGAACAAAAAAATATATGCCCGCATAAGCGGCTATTCCAATACAACGGATGCCTTTCATCCGTCTTCTTTATCAGATAATGGCGAAGGCCCATATTTAGCCATGAAGTCTGCACTTGCCCTTGCAGGTTTAACAACGGACAAGATAGACTTTATTAATGCCCATGGAACAGCCACTGAAAATAATGATATGGCTGAAAGCAATGCTATGAAAAGACTTTTTGATGCCGTTCCAGCATTTGCTTCAACAAAGACATATACCGGACATACATTAGGTGCCGCTTCAGCTATTGAAGCTATTTACAGCATATTCAATATACACCATCAGGAAATTTACACTTCTCTTAATTTTAAGAAACCCATTCCGGACATTGGTTTGATACCGGTTCAGAATTATCAAAAGAAGTCTATACAACATGTAATGTCAAATTCTTTTGGTTTTGGCGGCAATTGCAGTTCCTTGATTTTATCAAAACCCTAATCCCTGGCATCATGATTTACATTCATCAGACTTCATGCATTGCAGCCCAATCAACATTTTCAGACATTCCGTTGAATGAATTAAATGAAACTGTTGAAAATAAATTACTGGCAATAGAGACAATGAATAGCGAAATACCTGTAAATCTTCTCAGAAGAATGGGAAAAGCTGTTCGTCTGGGAATAAGTACAGGCCTGCCTTTACTAAAACAAACAACGGTAAACGGTATTGCTATTGGAACAGGTAATGGAGGTTTAGAAGATTGTATAAAATTTTTAAATCAAATTATAGATTACGAAGAAGGTAAACTAACCCCGACAAATTTTGTTCAGAGCACGACAAATGCTATCGCTGCCCAACTTAGTATCTTAGGATCTAATAAGCAATATAACATAACACACGTACATAGAGGATTGTCTTTTGAAAATGCCATCATAGATGTATTCATGTTGTTAAAAGAAAATCCCTTGAGCACTTATTTAGTAGGCGGAATTGATGAGATTTCAAATTATAATTACAGTGTTGAATTTTTAGCCGGACTCTATAAAAAAGAAAGTATCAGTAATAAAGACTTATATCTTTCAAAAACAGATGGAACCATTGCGGGTGAAGGCGCCGCCATGTTTATTGTTAACAATAATGCTGAAAATGCTTGCGCACAGATAAACGCAATACATACTATACATTCAGAAAATGCTGATGACGTGATAGCTGCTCTTAAATCTTTTTTGAGTAAATATGTAAATCCGGACAATCCTATTGATGTCTTCTTTTCAGGCGAGAACGGAGATGCCCGTATTATTCATTTTTATTCGGGCTGTGAAAAATTACTGGAAGATACTATTTCAATTGTACGTTACAAGCACATGGTTGGGGAATTTCGGAGTGTATCGGCACTTGCCCTTTACTTGTCCTGTGAAGGAATTAAAACGGGAATCTTTCCGGATCACATGTACAAAAGAAAGAAATCAGAATCAATAAAAAATATTCTTATTTATAACTGTAGTCAGGGTTTGCAGCATAGTTTTCTATTGGTTTCAAAATGCAATACTAATTGAACGATATAAAATAGTGCGCCCTGTATGTTCTATACAGGGCGACTTTTTCAACGTATTACTTCTGAATTGGAAATACAAACTAAAAATAATTTCGATTAATGATTACCTCCGTATCCACCGCCGCCGCCGGAATGGGAACCACCTTGATGATGCTGATGTTGTTCCGCCAGTACTTGAAGATATGTCTGATATTTAGTTTCATCGGCAAGAATTGATTTCACTTTAGCATCCCTGCTTTGTTTTAATGTATTTCGCATTTGTTCATTACCTTCACCATGATAGCTTTTCATCGTAGTATAGAACGAAGTAAAAACATTTGTAATGGAGTCTTTTTGTACCGTTGTTAAACTGATTTTTCCACTTAGAGTAGTCACAAAATTTTGAGCGTGTTGTGCTGGAGTTGTTTGCTCACCTCCACCCTGGTGCTGAGCCATTGAAGCAAAAGAACATAGTATTCCTGCAAGCAATATAAGGATGCCTTTTTTCATTGTTTTAAAATTTAAGGTTTGAAGAAATTTGAAACAGAGACCCTCCCATCCGGGTGACAGTATCTGCATCCTGCCACCCAGACATAAAGAGGATTATTAAACACCAAACGATATGCTGATTTGTTAGCTAGTTGAAAGATTTATTTTTTACAAGCATTATTGCCACCGTGACCACCATTCCAATTTTTGTGATTGTTATGACCAGCATCTCTTTGTTCGTGAATTTCTTTTAAAACGTCCTTAAAACGTTTCTTCTGATTTTCATCACACAAATTATATACTTGTTGAAAATGTTTAAAGCGACTCCATTCAAGATCTGCGTCAAGCTTTCCTATTTCATCTGCAATATGTCTTGCTGCAGAATCCGAGGAAGCCGCATCTTCCGGCAGATTAAATAATTCTTTTTTTAACTCATGCACTTTATCCTTTTTCGCTTTAACCTCTGCAAAATGAGTTTCACGCAATTTTACCAAGGCTGCTTTCTGTTCTGGTGTAAAGTTCAATTCATCAGATAAAAATTCTTTATTATGCTTGCCCTTTCCTTTCCAATGATCGCCACCCCTGCCGGATCCGGAACATCCGTGTGAACACCAAACCATACCAAGAGATAAAAGGTTGAGTATGATCAATACTAATACGACCCATATGAGTTTGTTTTTAAATAATTCTTTCATTGTGCTGATTGTTTATAGTTTTTAATATGAATATTCTTCCTGATGTTTTGCCATATCATACTCCTCAAGAAATGTAACCTTAGAGTCTTCTGTCGTTACATCCTCTTTAATAGTAACGACTACGGTGTAAACATTTATTAATATAATAATCGCCATAGATACAAGCGACCATTTAAGCCACACACTATTTATTGAACTTATCGTATTACGAGATTCAATGCGAGTAAATACTTTTGAAACAAAGAATGGGTTTGCATCAGCCCTTTCGATATGATCGAGACTATTCATTGTTTGTTCTACTTCATTCCTCAAAGAATCTTCATCTGTAAAATCCTTCATAAAACATCTTTATAATGTGTTTCAATAATTTTCTTTAGGCTAGTCTTCGCCCTGAACATCAAAGATTCAACAGAGGAAAGAGAAACATTAAGAATACCTGCAATTTCCTGATAACTTTGATCTTCCAGTTTGTGTAGTATAAATACTGCCTTTTGGTTTTCTGAAAGTCTGTCAATGGCCTTAAATAATAAGGCTGCGCGTTCTTTATTTTGAAGCAATACTCCGGGGTGATTAAAATCCGGTGAGTCAAACCGCAATTCATTGTCCAACCCAAACAAACTTTTAACCAAGGCAAACCTCTTCTTAGTCTTTCTGCTTCTTAATACATCAATAGAACGTCTTACTGTAATTCGATATATCCAAGTGGATAGCTTGCTTTCGCCTTTGAATTGCTGAACAGATTGAAATACCTGAATAAATACTTCCTGTGCTAAATCTTCAGCATCTTCAGAATTTTGAAGAAAGCCCAAGGCCGTATTGTAAACGCTTCTCTGATATTTCTTAATCAAAGTTTCGAAACAATCTTTGTTGCCTCTTTTAAGTCCTTCTACTAATTCCTTTTCCTGCTCCAAAGACTTTAAATGCTATTCTAAATTGTTAGACGACTGTTTTAAAAAATACTTGCGATAAAGCTAAAAATTTATGCTCAGTTAGCGAATAGTTTTAGATAAAGCATTGGTTTATTTTACAATGCGTTCATTTTAAATACTGATTTTATGAATAGAGATTAATCTGACACACCTTTAATCGACGCAATTTTCGGGATTTCTTTTAATAATTTAACTGAAAAAGATTTTTTTAGTATCTTATAGAAATAATTTCAGATCAGTGGATTATTTGTAAAATGAAAGCAATCGACGATAATTTTATTCTTTTAAGAAACCATCGCTTATTTCAAAAACTAACGGCAAGGGAGTGTAAGGAATTAAGTATTCAGGAAGGATTTATTCTGGCGAAGAAAAATGAATTCATTTATCTGAATGAACTGCAAAGTTCTCGATTATATTTTTTAAAAAAGGGGTTCGTTAAAATCGGACATTATGATCAGGAAGGGAAAGAAGTCATAACAGAGATACTTCAGGAGGGGGATATTTTTGGACAGTTGAATCTGGAATCCGAATATGAGGAAGAAGAATTTGCACAAGCTATTAAGAAAGATGCTTCCATATGCAGTTTTCAAGTTCAGGATTTTGAAAAAATTCTTGAAAAAAGACCTGATCTTGCTATTTCGTATACAAAACTTGTAGGATTTAAATTTAAATCACTGCGCAATCGTGTCTGGAACATTATGTATAAAGATGTTCGCGAACGTCTTACTGACCTTTTTATTTATATAGCAACTAAAAACAATCCTGAAAACCTGGATAAAATACGTATGGATAATTTTTTAACCCATGCCGATGTTGCCAGTCTGATTGGATCTACACGACAAACAGTTACAACATTGATAAATGAGTTGAGCGATAAAGGCTTATTGTATTTTGACAGGCAGTATATTGAAATACCCAGTTTAGTACTTTTAAAAAAATCTTCTGAAAATATTCAGCGAATGTCAGGTAGATGACTTTTTGTGTGGCCTGACAGATCTATTTTTGTATAATTCTTCGATAATCTGAATTATTTAAGGAGTTATTATTTTAACAAAAACAGAACAATATGTTACGATCACTGTTTTCAAATAAAGGAGAGATCATTGAATTTGCACTAAGGTTAATAGCTGCTATCATCATGATTCAAACCTTATATTTTAAGTTTACCGGTGCCGAAGAATCTGTCTATATTTTCTCTTCTCTGCATGCAGAACCATTTGGGAGATATATTACAGGTGTTGGTGAAGCCCTTGCTTCGGTTTTACTCTTTATTCCCAATCTAAAATACTTAGGCGCTCTCCTATCGGTTGGTATGATGATAGGCGCAATAGCAGCACACTTGTTCATTATCGGAATTTACATAAATAATGATGGAGGTGAACTATTTGTCTTTGCTTTAACTGTATTGATTTGCTGCAGCTTTGTATTAATCAGAGGCTTTCATCAAAAGAAAATAACCCTTAAACCACTTTCTTTATGAGCTACCCGGATTCAGACTATAAAAAAATTCAGCTGGCTACCGTATCGCTTATCGTTCAATTGGAGGAGATTCTGAACACATTGACGTTGGAGGAATATTCTAAGCCACTTCCCATATTATCGGATTGTTCCATCAGTCAGCATACAAGACATATCATAGAATTCTTTCAATGTCTTTTTTTAATGAGTGATTCAGGAATTGTTAATTATGATTCAAGGGAACGCAATAAGAATATTGAAACTAGTATTAGCTATAGTCTTGAGGCTATCGAAAAAATTTATGACAATCTGAATAAATCCAGATCTGATGTTACGCTTTCTGTTGAATTCAGTTTTGGAACAGAGGAGGAAACTCCTGTTATTAAAACAGCATCCTCGCTTGGAAGAGAGCTGGCATATAACATCGAACATTGCGTGCATCACATGGCTATTATTAAAATCGGAATACTAAGCATATTACCTGATTTCAAATTTCCTGAACATTTTGGTATAGCAGCATCTACAGTAAAATATCAAAAAACGATTTCATGTGCACAGTAACATATTTACCGCTTTCGTCGGAAGGTTTTATTCTGACTTCGAACAGAGATGAACGTGATTCAAGACCTGATGCCATTGAACCAGAAAAATATTCGGTAAACAACACTCTTTTAATGTACCCCAAAGATCCTCTTAAAGGAGGTACCTGGATTACTGCTTCTGAGAATGGGAAAGTTTTATGCTTGCTGAATGGTGCTTTTGTAAAACACATACCTAATGAGAATTATTCCATCAGCAGGGGGCAGGTTATTTTGGATTATTTTCTCTTCAACAATGCTATTCAATTTGTGAATGAATATGCATTCACGTATATCGAACCATTTACCTTGATTATCCTTGAAGACGATCAACTGTTCGAACTGCGCTGGGATGGATTAAAGTATACCCTTTCAAATTTATCTGTCAATGAGCCTCATATATGGTCTTCAGTAACCCTTTATAGTGACGATACAATCTTAGCCCGGGAATCATGGTTCAAAGACTGGTTACAAAAATATCCTTTCTACTCCAGTAAAGACATTATTGACTTTCATCGATTTGGTGGAACAGGGAACACATTCAACGATTTGCGTATGTCCAGAGATGATGGCTACAACACCGTGAGTATTTCTTCAATAAAGAAAATGGAAGCTGATATAATCATTTTTTATGAAGATCTGAAAAACAATAAAAATATTACCAAAGAATTACAATTAAAAGAAAGACTCTTACAAAAATGAGCCATTCATTCATACGCATTTCTCAATGGTATACAAAATTAACACATTGGGAATACTGGCCTTTTGAAATCGTATATTTACCAGTGTTCTTTTATTGGTTGTGGTTGTCGGCAAAAGCACGTTCCTTATTTTTCTTCTTTCTATCTAACCCGTCTATTGAAACCGGTGGAATGCGTGGCGAATCTAAAAATGCCATTCTAAATCTTATTTCTGATGAATATAAACCCAAGGGTTTATTTATACATCCGAAAATGTCTGTAGAATCAATAGAAAGATTATTGTTTGAAAATTCAATAAGCTATCCATTTATTGCTAAACCAGATATTGGAGAAAGAGGAACACATGTTGAGAAAATAATCAGTAAAGCTGCTCTTGAAAATTATCATCTCACACATTCCTTCAGCTATATTATTCAGGAGTTTATTGATTATCCTATTGAACTGGGTATTTTTTATTATCGTTTTCCAAATTCACAGACAGGAACAATCAGCTCGATTACACAGAAAAAATACCTGGAAGTATTAGGCGATGGAAGACATACAATAGAAGAGTTAATGCATAAAAATCCAAGGGCTAGTTTCCAGGTAAAGCGTTTCAATCAACAAAGTCCTGAATTGCTGTTGGAAATTCCTGCTAAAAACGAAGTTGTTTTACTTGAACCCATTGGCAATCATTGTCGGGGAACAATGTTTGTAAATGCCAATCATCTTATCGATAAAGAACTCATCCATATTATAAATACAATAAGTTTATCCATTCCGGATTTTTACTTCGGCCGTTTCGATCTCAAATGCCGTTCCATTGAAGAGCTTAAACAAGGAAAATATATTCGGATCATGGAGCTCAATGGTGCCGGTGCCGAACCTGCTCACATATACCATCCTGGATTTTCTATTTTAAAGGCATATGGTGTACTGTTGCATCATTGGAAAGTACTTTATGAGATAAGTATGATGAATCATGCGAAAGGGCTTCCATTCCCTTCGTTCAAAGATGCGAAAAAACAAATGTTCCATTCCGCCGCATAATTAACGGGCTTTATTTCTACTAAAAGAAATAATATTTCAACCAATCCAAATTCTACGTTTGTATAAAATACCCATTGAAATTGATTAATTTTCAGGAATGATATTCTAACATTTCCTTTTCTGATTACTATGAAGTATTCTGCATTCATTTTCGTTGCGATCCTATGTATATATTTTTCATGTTCAAACTCTGATAAGACTATGCATACCGACATTCATAAACACAAATACCGGGGCTCAAATGATAGCATTGAACAAACACTTGAATTGTTTTCATTGGATGATTCAACAACGCAGTTTACGTTACGTGTTGAAGATAAATATCTCGACAGTATAGACGGATATATGAGCAATGCAGCTTCAAATGGGCGATTTCAGTATGTTCATAATAGAAATAATTGCAGGATTGAATTTTCGATCCAGGGGAAATTACAGGATACTGCTATCATTACATTTTGTAAGTGCGATGAATTAACGTTAAAGCCTTCACCATTTGTAATGACAACGGATACGTTACAGATAAATGTTTTCAGATAAAATGTATCGAATAATGAAATTGATTTATTTTTTATTGATTTATTTCTTGAATAGAAATTGTTTTTTTCATTCTATTTAAATAAATTCAACCTTGGTAATAATAAATTACTTATGAAAAAACAGCTACTATTCATCATATTCATATTACTGGCATTTATTTTTCAATCTCAATCACCTATCCAACCGGATCCTACTAAAACGAAATACGTACTGCTTAAAACAAATCGTTTGATTGGCATGACACACATGGCCGTTACAAACGGGAAAGTATATACTGGCAATTTTGGAAAGTCTGTTCAATTTGAACGATATGCCAAACAATTATATGTAGGAAAGTCTTATAAAAAAGCTGCGCAGTTTTCATACCGCGCCAGAGAATTTGCAATCGAAGCTCTTCTTGCCAACAAAGCAAAACCAACCAGTGATGGTACATTTTCTACAGAAGAAAAAATGATCGTTTCTCCACTACCGGAAGTAGCCGAAATGGAAAAGGAATTGAAAGAGCAAAATATTGCGCTTCCTACCGATCAGGAATTATTAGCAGGTAATCTAGATATTACCATTTAACACGTCCACTTTAGTCAAGTGTCATATACATTTTTCAGTCCGGCCCGCAGCCGGACTTTTTCATTACAAAACAATGTATTGTATATTGAATAAAGATTGTATTTAAAGCATGTGGTATCAAACTACCCCTTGGAGGGTTTGTTAAAACCATATTGATAGAAAACATTCATCCAATCTTTAAAATAGAAAACCCTCCAAGGGATAAATTAAGACGCCGAACAAACCCTTGGATAGTTTGTTATTAAAATTATATTGATAGAAAACACTCATTCAATCTCGAAACTAGAAACCCCCCAAGATAAGTTAATTACAACAAACAAATATTTAAATACTCGGTTCTATGTCTTCAACTTTCCTTACCGCTGAATGGAAAAAACTGATCCTTGCAAATTATGCTGTTGATCCAGTCATTCTCAAGCCTTACGTTCCGGCTTTCACAGAATTGGATATATGGAATGATACCTGTTATGTATCCGTTGTTGGTTTCCTGTTTGACAAGGTAAAAGTAAAAGGCTTTTCACTACCGGGACATCAATCGTTTCCGGAAGTGAATCTTCGTTTCTATGTTCGCTATAAAGAAAATAATGAATGGAAACGCGGTGCCGTATTTATCAAAGAGATTGTACCGAAACAATTAATAAAAATTGTAGCCAATACGGTATATAGTGAAAATTATGTGTGCATGCCGATGAGATACCAATGGGATATTCTTGAGGATGAACAACGAATTGAATACGAGTGGAAATTTAAAAATAAGTGGAACTATATTAAAGTACGTGCCGGAATAGATCCAGTTGAAATAAAAGAAGGTAGTGAAGCGGAATTCATTACCGATCATTATTGGGGATATACACGAAAAAATAATCTTGTTACGTCTGAATATGAAGTTGCGCATCCGAAATGGAATGTATACCGCATGCACAATCTGGCGTTTTCTTTTAATACAAAAGCGTTATTCGGAGAAGCCTTTGTTCCTTTTCTGGAAACAAAACCAACATCTATATTTCTGGCAGAAGGTTCAGAGATAAAAGTTATGTCGGGCAGGAATATTAAAGAATGATAATTCTATTGAAATACTTAATACTTTAATTAGCCCAATACATATTCCACAACAACAGCAGTAATAGCCCCAGCCAATGCCATTAATACACGACTTGTTTTAAATTTATGTTGCGGATTTGCTTCAAAAAAGATCGTCGTTGATATATAAAGAAAATTACCTGCCAGTAAGGCGAATAATAAACCCATTCCTTCTGAGTTCAGAATACCATTTTTAGAAAGATAATTACTGACAAACAACCCGATAGGAGAAACAATAGCAAATATTAATTGCCAGCTGAAAATGGATACTCGGGTTTTCATCAAACCGATTAATACGGAAGCCAGTGCAAAGGCTTCCGGTAATTTATGTAATACCAATCCTATTAATAAGGTATTATGATCTTCTTCCGCATGAACATGTGAAGGGTGCATTAATAGTGATCCTTCTAAAAAACCGTGCAGACACATAGCCAACATGATATAGTATTTAGTGGCACCTTGATGTTCCTGATGCAAATGAATATGACCATGCTCTACCCCGGTTGAAAAGTATTCAATCAGCATTTGCATGAAATAACCAATCAACACAAAGATACCCGCCAGTTTAAAGTTGCCGGATTCGGTTACTGCCTCCGGAAGTATATGAATTACTGTTATGGAAAACAGATAGGCTCCGCTAAAGGATAAAATAAATTTAAAATTTTCTGTACCCTTGGCTGTAGTATAATACACCAGAATACATGGAATAAATCCAACAATAAAAAGAATAAGCGCACTTACAAGCATTGTATTATTTTTTAGCAATCATAATCAGTCTTTCAGAATTGGCTGCATCGTATTCCTGAAGCTGATAATTTCCAAATACATCTGTTAATTCAAGGCCTGCAAAGGTAAAGAATACTTTGAAATCATCCAGCGTCAATGCTTTCACCTTTTCAGTAAAAAAGAAAGGTGTATTATCGGCTACAAAACGAATTTCTTTATGAATATATCCATCCAATAGATATCGTTTCAAATGAAATTCAATGCCTTGAATATTTTTTGTTTCTTCTTCTTTCAAACGATTTACCGCACGTGTTACATTCAGAAAATCAATAACCAACTTACCCTCTTTTTTCAATGCTCTGCTGAGGGTTGTAAAAGCCGCTTTATCCTCTGCTTCCGTCTGAAAATATCCGAAACTTGTAAATAAATTTAAGACATAATCAAACTCTTCGTTCCAGGCCGGTTTGCGTAGATCATGAACAATAAATGAAAGATTTTTATGCTCATGCGTTTTCGCTAGCTCAATACTGGCAACAGAAAGATCTGCACCAGTTACATTCAGTCCTTTGTCGGCTAAAAAGATGGAATGCCTTCCTTTTCCGCATGGCAAATCTAGGATTTTAGCATTTTTAGGAACTGCCATGTAAATCAGAAGTTTATTCAGAAAATCTTCCGCCTCATTCTCATTACGATTACTATATAGTATATGATAGTAAGGAGTATCAAACCAGGTATCAAACCATTCTTTTTGCAATTCAGCCATGTTTATTGTTTCAGCATGAAATAAGACTACAATATTACGCAAAAGGAAGTTCATTATGGGAAGTTTTAATAGAACTTACCTATTGCCAATATCTAACATAACACTTAAAACTAAATTCATTATCTTTACACAGCATGCGTGAAGACTACTTAAAATCAGATGACGAACATTTTGTTCCGGAAGAAAGGGAAATAGAAAAGGCCTTAAGACCTTTATCTTTTGATGATTTTGCCGGACAGGAAAAAATTATTGAGAATCTGAAAATATTTGTTGGAGCAGCCAAACAAAGAGGAGAACCCTTGGATCACGTACTTTTACATGGCCCTCCGGGTTTGGGTAAAACAACGCTTTCTAATATAATTTCCAATGAACTGAATTCCAATATAAAAATCACCTCCGGTCCTGTATTGGAAAAGCCAGGAGACCTGGCAGGTTTGCTCACCAATCTGCAAACCAATGATGTATTGTTTATTGATGAGATACATCGTTTAAATTCCGTTGTAGAAGAGTATTTATATTCAGCGATGGAAGATTATAAGATCGACATCATGCTGGATTCCGGTGCCAATGCCCGAAGCATTCAGATTGGTCTTAATCCGTTTACCCTTATCGGAGCCACTACTCGTGCAGGTTTGCTCACCTCTCCTTTACGTGCGCGCTTTGGAATCAATGCACGTTTGGAATATTACGATGCAAAATTATTAACACAGATTGTACTTCGCTCTTCATCTTTATTGCATACGCCGATCAAAGAAGAAGCTGCTTACGAAATTGCCCGCAGAAGCCGCGGTACACCACGTATTGCGAATAATTTACTTAGACGCACAAGAGATTTTGCCCAGATGAAAGGTGATGGAACCATAACGCTTGATATTGCCCGTATTGCACTTGAGGCACTTCATGTGGACCATAATGGCCTGGATGAAATGGATAATCGTATTCTTCTCACCATCATAGATAAATTCAAAGGAGGCCCCGTTGGTCTATCTACTATTGCAACTGCAGTAAGTGAAGAAGCTGAAACGATAGAAGAAGTTTACGAACCCTTTTTGATTCAGGAAGGATATATGAAACGCACCGCCCGCGGACGGGAAGTTACCCCATTGGCATACAAACATTTGCAACGCATCCCACCGGCACAGTTAGGTAATTTATTTGATTAAAATGTCATCGCAACAGCTTTCGCACCGCTCACTATTAGTCAAAGAGGCTGCACGCGAGGCTGGTTTTGATTATTGTGGCATATCCACTGCCCGTTTTTTAGAAGAGGAAGCTCCCAGACTTGAATCCTGGCTAAACAGAAACCAGCATGGCACCATGTCGTGGATGGAAAATTATTTTGATAAACGCCTTGATCCCCGCAAGCTGGTTGATGGAGCTAAATCAGTAGTATCTGTTTTATTGAATTATACACCAGAAGATTCTTCATTGTCTGAAGGAGAAGTTAAAATATCCCGTTATGCATATGGCAAAGATTACCACTATGTTTTGAAAGACCGATTGAAAATAATGCTTGAAAGTATTCGGGGAAAGATTGGTGACGTTCAAGGCAGAGCCTTTGTAGATTCAGCTCCGGTGATGGATAAAGCCTGGGCCAAACAAAGCGGAACCGGTTGGATTGGTAAACATAGTAATCTGCTAACGAAAGATTCCGGCAGTTATTTTTTTATAGGAGAACTCATTCTTGACCTTGAACTGGAGGCGGATGGACCCATCAAAGATTATTGCGGCACCTGTACCCGCTGCATCGATGCTTGCCCCACGAACGCAATCACAGAACCTTACCAGGTTGATGGCAGCAAATGCATTTCCTATCTTACTATAGAACTAAAAGACCAAATTCCAGAGGAGTTTAAAGGGCAAATGGAAGGCTGGGCTTTTGGCTGTGATATATGCCAGGAAGTTTGTCCTTGGAACCGGTTTGCTAAACCCATTAAAAAAAATGAGTTCTCCCCTTCGGAAGAACTCAAACAATTTTTTCATTTACCCTTAATAGAAATCACTAATGAGGTATTCAATGGTATATTTAAAGATTCAGCGATAAAACGAACGAAAAAAGAAGGCCTCATTAGAAATCTTCTTTTCATCAAAGAAGATTAAGAGAAGATTTTAAGAAAAGCAACGGTGAAGAATATTGCCATGTATTTGGCCAAATTTTTCATAACACCATACTTTTAACTCATTGATCTCCTCACGAATAAGCTCAGTCAGATTTTTCCGTAGCTCTTTCTCAAAGAGCTGCTGATCAAAGCTGACTTTTTCAAGAATAAATTTTGTGTAGTTTAGCATGATTATCCAATAACGGTTAGTTGAAAATTAGTAATACAAAATACGAAAATATTACATGAATAGTTCCTGTTATCAACATTATTATCACGTAAATTTTTCAATTTTACCTCAAGAAACTATCCAAATCTGTATTTAAATTGAATTTAGACACTTTATATCGCAATTTCGTATTCCTTTTTCTATGGTTTACCCCATTCATTTCTTTGAATAGTCAAACTATATCTTTCAAAATAAACAAAACTACTCTATATAAAAACGAATTTTTAAGTATTTCTATTACATTCTCGAAGGATGCAAAAAAGGAATTTAATGCATACAAAGGTTACCAATTCCCGGATATTCCGGACATGCAAAAGTCGCATACCTATTTCAAAGAAAAAGAAGGGACCGAAAAAATTTCTACGATAACACAATGGTACGAACCTACTAAAGCAGGTACTAAAACAATTCCTGCTATTACAATAACAACCCGAAATAATAAGGTTTTTAAAAACCCAGCAATAGCCGTTTCAGTATTATCTGAAACCACTGATAACCCTACAGAACCGCCATCAGAGAACTGGATAGGACAAACAAAAATACTGTATGAAGCGCCGGACGTACAATGGATCGTGCATTCAGATGTTCAGACAGTATATCCGATGCAGCCTATTCACATTATGGGTTATGTTCTGATTCCTTTGGAAAGTAAGATTCCGTTTACCTTTGTTGATACACATAACCAGAAACAGGCTTTAAGCAAACTCCTTAAAAATACCAATTGCATTCAATACGATAAATTAGCTGATAACGAATTAAAACAGGATACCATTAGCAAAAACAAACAAACGTATCTTCGCTTATATATTATTGATCAGTTTCTATTTCCGTTGAAAGAATGTGTGATTGATTTACCTGCAACACAATGGTATATATATGGCTATAAAACAGGTACCAATGATGAAGGAATTGTGCGCCTGCCAGAAAAAGTAGTCTTGAAATCCAACTCCATTAAAATCAAGGTTAAAAAACTACCGCCATATCCAAAACAGGAATTAATTCCGGTAGGGACTTTTACTATAAGGGATTTTCTTGAACAAAAACGTATACGAAATGGTAACACAACTTATCTTACTGTTACCATGGAAACAAATACGGATTTATCATCCATCGGAGATTTGGAATTTACTTCTTCAACCATGGAATTGCTTGGTTCTGAAACAGTATCCATTAACATAGTAAAAGGAAATAACTGGAAAGTTCGTAAGGTAATCCGGTATCAAATAAATCCTCTTCGAAGCGGTCAATATCACATGGGTGATGCCTTTCGGTTTATTTTTTTTAATTCTAAAACCGATAAATATGATACTATTTATCCTAAATCAACGCTAGCAGTTTATGGCGACAGAATCAGCGAAAGCAACGCCATTTTAACAAATGACAATTTTTACAACAGATACAACAGTCAGGCCACCAGTAACATCATTGATGGAAAACAGGATGATCTGTTTAATCGCTTGGCGAACATGATAATTTTAGTTATGTTAGCAGTTACCGCAATCCTTGTTATTAGAAAATGAGTAATACATACGGAACAATATTTAAGATAACCACATTCGGGGAATCACATGGCAATGCCGTTGGTGTTGTATTGGATGGTTGTCCGCCTGATATTGAAATTGATGAAACATTTATTCAATCTGAAATGGCCCGCAGAAAACCCGGGCAATCCAAGATTGTGACACAACGTCAGGAAGATGATGTGATTGAAATTCTTTCCGGAGTATTCGAAGGAAAATCTACTGGTACTCCGATTGCAATGATGGTTCGTAATGCCGATCAACGCAGTAAAGATTATTCGCACATAGCGGATCGTTATAGACCTTCTCACGCAGATTATACTTACCAGGAAAAATACGGCACCCGTGATTATCGTGGTGGTGGAAGAAGTTCGGCCAGAGAAACATTAGCGAGAGTAGCTGCGGGTGCTATTGCAAAAATGGTTTTAGCCAAAGCAGGAATTACTGTTCAGGCATATGTTTCGCAGGTTGGTCCTATAAAACTCTCTACAAATTATACCAATCTTAATCTCGCAAATGCTGAGAATAATATTATTCGTTGTCCGGATGATGCCGTTGCAGAAAAAATGATTGAGTTTATTGATCAGACCCGTTTAAATAGAGATACCATTGGTGGTGTTGTAAGTTGCGTTATTCAGGGATCCCCAGTTGGATTAGGAGAACCGGTATTTGATAAACTACACGCTGAATTAGGCAAAGCCATGTTAAGTATCAATGCTGTAAAAGGATTTGAATACGGAAGTGGTTTTGAAGGCGTAGAATTATTTGGTTCTCAACACAACGACGTATTCTATACCGATGAAAATGGAAAAGTTCGTACTCGGACCAATCATTCCGGGGGTATTCAGGGCGGAATAAGTAATGGAGAAGATATTTATTTCCGTGTAGCGTTTAAACCGGTCGCCACCATTATGATCGATCAGGAAAGCATTAATGACAAAGGTGAAGTTGTTACGGTAAGTGGAAAAGGCAGACACGATCCTTGTGTGGTGCCTCGTGCTGTGCCGATTGTTGAATCCATGGCTGCTATCGTAATGGTTGATTTCTACTTAAGAAACAAAGCCGTTCGTTTTAATTAAAATAAGTTTAAATCGCGGATTCGCAATATTTGCCAATCCTTTGTACCTTTACTGAACCTCTTCGCTATTGAAGATGTTTGTTATCCAAACAGAAAAATCATGGAAACGACTAAAATTCCTGTAGAAATATATACCGAGGCTACGCCTAATCCAAATACATTAAAATTTGTAACGGATAAAATGCTTGTTCCGGAAGGAAGTGTGGACTTCCCTACTCCATCATCCGCAGAAGCTTGTCCAATGGTATTGGACTTGTTCCGCTTTGATTTTGTGAAGCGTGTATTTATGACCGCTAACTTTGTTACTGTTACTAAATCGGAAGGTTTGGAATGGACCGAAGTAAACATGATGATTAAATCGGTCATCAAAGGATATGTAGAAGAAGGTAAACCTTTATTCAAGGAAATACCTAAAAATATCTCTACATCTGCGCCTGTTGAAGGCGAGCCAGAAGTTGTAACGAAAATTAAAGTAGTTTTAGAAGAATATATCCGTCCGGCTGTTGAGCAGGATGGTGGTGCAATCAATTTTGAATCGTTTATCGATGGTGTTGTAAAAGTTCAATTGCAAGGCTCATGTAGCGGTTGCCCTTCTTCTACAGTAACACTCAAATCAGGTATTGAGAATTTATTAAAACGTATGGTTCCGGAAGTAACGGAAGTTGTTGCGGAAGGAGTTTAAGATAGTTGTGAGTTTGCAGTTACTAGTTGTTAGAAACTAGTAACTGCAAATATATTTTCTGATTTAGGGCTATCTTATTTTTATCATTTCCAATAAACCAGTTTAATCCATATTTAGTTTATGAAGAAGTATTACAACTATTCTATAGGATTCCATTGGATTGTCTTTCTTTGCTTTTTATTACCTTTTTTCTACGATAGCTGTGCGGAAAAGAAACATGAAGAAGCTCTAGTAATAGACACAGCTTCAGTTGTGACTGCTCCGGTTATTGCAGACACTATATTAATAACTGAAGTGATAGACACTTCAAAAACTCAAATAAATGTATCGACTGCTATCGATAGTAGCAAAACAGATAAAGACGCTGACAATAATTCCAATGAATTTATTTCACAACAACTTTCTAAAAAGTATATTTTTCTAGAGCCTATTCTTATTCCAGAAAATGATGTTTATTCGGGTATAGCATGTATTATTGACGCTATACCTTTTATAGGTTTATTTGCGACATTTATTTCATTTCTTTTTTTTATAACAAGTCTTATCGTAAAATTTATAGATAAGGATGCAAGGAAAGTTATATCATTATTAGACATTATTGCCTTGATTTTTCTTGCTTCTGCAGCACGAATGACAAGTATATTTGGAAATTTTGAAAGGCGCTGGGGATTTTGGGTTTGCCTATTTTGTGCAACTGCATTGACGATATACGATTTGTATATTATTAAAATACAAAAAGCACAAAAAAGCTAACAGATTATTTTTAAAAGCCCTTAATTAAAACACATACTCCTGCAAATTCTCCGCAACCTCTTCTAAAATAGACACTGTTTCTTCATAGGTTCCTGCTTCAACCAAACGCTGACGATAGGGCTTGAAGTTTTGTATGCCTCTGAAATAATTGGTATAGTGCATACGCATTTCAAAAATACCTTCTTTGGGTCCCTTCCACTCTACTGAAAATGCCAAGTGTTTTTTACAAACATCTACCCGTTCGCGAATATCCGGTGGTGGCAATTTTTCACCTGTTGCAAAGAAATGTTTTACTTCTTTGAAGATCCATGGATAGCCAATAGCGGCACGACCAATCATGATTCCATCAACCCCAAATCTGTTTTTATATTCTAAAGCCTTTTCCGGGGAATCGATATCACCATTACCAAAAATCGGAATATGAATATCCTGATGCTCTTTTACTTTAGCAATCCAGGACCAATCTGCTTCTCCTTTATACATTTGCTGACGCGTACGTCCATGAATAGTTAATGCCTTAATACCAACATCTTGCAAACGCTGTGCGATTTCAACAATTTTTATGGAGTCATGATCCCAACCCAAACGTGTTTTGACTGTAACAGGTAGTGAGCATCGCTTTACTATCTCCTCCGTCATCTTTACCATTTTGGGAATATCCAGCAAAGCACCTGAACCGGCACCTTTACAAGCTACTTTTTTAACCGGACAGCCAAAATTAATATCTACCAATTCCGGACCGGCGGCTTCTGCGATAGCTGCCGCATCACACATTACATCTATCTTATCTCCAAAGATTTGAATACCCATGGGACGTTCATAATCATAAATATCCAATTTATGAAGACTTTTAGCAGCATCTCGGATTAAACCTTCTGCGGCAATAAATTCTGTATACATCAAATCGGCTCCTTGCTGCTTGCAGAGCGCACGGAACGGAGGATCACTGACATCTTCCATCGGAGCCAGAAGAAGCGGAAACTCACCTATTTCGATATCACCTATTTTTACCACCTTGGTATCTGATAATTTTCCATAAATTTACAGCTTTATAGGTTACAAAACTACTTGATGTAAGGCGGATGCAGGCGATTCAATTATTTGGCTCAATACTTCGATTATTTGCTTATTATGTACTGGCTGGTGTACTTACAAATTTTCTGATTCCCATTATAAGTCATCAACCGCTTGAAACTATTGCCAACGTCAGTTATATCAACCAACATCCTGAATTATTTTATACATTCGCCTGGAGTGATATGTGTGGCAAACTATTAGGTTTTATACTGCTACCTGTTTTATATCTGCTCATTTCAAAACAGGATGATATTAATCCTTTTAAACAGTCCAAAAACATTCCTTTTACATGGGAATCAATTGTATTCGGAATTGCCTTATTAATATTTTCTCTGCCATGGATTAACGTGATGGCAGATTGGAATAAAGCAATCCTATCTGGTATACAATTCAAAAATATAGGAGAAAAAATTGCCAGTACCGAAGCATTAGGAGAAGCTATTACAAATTTATTTTTACAAGTAAATAATCCATCCGATTTCATTCTGAGTTTTTTTGCTATTGCTATTATGCCGGCAATAGGAGAAGAAATAATATTCAGAGGCTTTTTTCAACGGGAAATTTATAAATACACTAAGAATCTGCATCTTTCCATTTGGTTTGCAGCCTTTATATTCAGCTTTATTCATTTTCAATTTTTTGGTTTCTTCCCCAGAATGGTATTGGGGGCTTTATTCGGTTATATGATGATATGGTCCGGTTCAATTTTAGTACCTATGGCTATGCATTTTACAAATAATGCCATGACACTAATATTGATGCTTGCTTATAAAAAACATTACATTACTTTTGATCCAGAAAAAAGTGATCAAATTCCAATTATATTTATTATTGTATCGTTGCTGACAAGTTTGGTAATACTATACAGTAGAAAAAAACGTTATGATCAACTAACATCATCACATGAATAATCTGTTACAGCGTATTATTACCGGAGTACTTGGATCTGCATTTATGCTTATTGCAATATGGTTCAGCTTTACTTCATTCGTTTTATTGTTCTTTCTGATTAATTTTCTCAGCTGCCTGGAATATCATCAGCTACTTAAAAAATCCAACATCGGCACCAATGCCTGGGCAGGTATTGGCGGAGGCGTACTTGTATATAGCTTATTTGTATTAAACTCTTCTGAGTTTACTTTTTTAATAATACCAAGTAACATAGTAATAGCTGTTCCGTGTGTATTATTTATGGTATACATGCTCATTGAATTATTTTCAGAAAATGCTCAGCCGATAACAAGAGTTTCATATACCATGGCTGGTATTTTGTATATATCTGTTCCATTCGGGCTTCTTACACTTATTCCCTGGGAAATAACGGATAGTAATAGTGATATCGATATTTCTGTTTATAAATTTGAAATCATTTATGCTATTTTATTCTTGATCTGGGCCAATGATGTCGGAGCCTATTTTATTGGAAAATTTTTCGGAAAACATAAATTATTTGAGCGAATTTCCCCTAAAAAAACATGGGAAGGATCTATCGGAGGTTTATTGTTTTCAATTTTATTCACTTTTTTACTTTATGAAACATTCGGTATTTATTCAATACCTAAATGGATGGGGCTTTGCGTTATAGTTGTTGTAACGGGCAGTTTGGGTGATCTAGTAGAATCCATGATTAAGAGGACATTACAAGTAAAAGATTCCGGCACATTACTTCCTGGCCATGGAGGTTTTCTGGATCGTTTTGATGCTCTTATTTTCGCAATTCCGTTTGTATTTCTTTATTTAACTATTTTTCAATAATAATATAACATAATTCGAAAAGATACCGTACTATTCCATTCACTTGGATTACGTTAGTTTTCTTATATTTGCAGAATCTGAAATTATCAAAAGCATGACTATACACAAAGAAGGGTACAAATCTTTATTGTACACATTGATTTTTCTAGCTATCATAAACAGTTCGCTATTTTATTTTTTTCCTGAAAAAGAAATTCTGCAAAACACCGTATTGATTATTTCAATATTAATTTTCTTAGTTGTGCTGCAGTTTTTTCGTAATCCTTCCGTAAAAATTGAAATTAATGATAAACAAATAATTGCTCCGGCAGATGGTAAAATTGTTGTTATTGAAGAAGTATTGGAATCAGAATACCTTAATACAACATGCAGACAGATTTCAATTTTCATGTCTCCGTTTAATGTACATATAAATAGAAATCCCGTTTCGGGAATCGTTACTTTCTTTAAATACCATCCTGGTAAATTTCTGGTTGCTTGGCACCCAAAATCCAGCACAGAAAACGAACGTACTACAGTTGCTATACGCACAAAAAATAATCAGCAGATTTTAATGCGCCAGATTGCCGGGGCCTTGGCCCGCAGGATTGTATGGTATTTGGGTGAAGGGACAGATGTTACGCAAGGTGAAGAATTTGGATTTATTAAATTCGGATCAAGAGTTGATATATTTATTCCGCTAGATGCAAAAGTGAAAATTTCAATGGGACAAACCACTGTTGGAGGAAAAACTGTACTAGCTGAATTTTATTCATAAACAAGTACTTTTACTTTTTTATAAAAAAGTAAAAAATATTTTAGCAGACACTATAAAATTTCTTTTTCGATTTATAGATTTGAGAAAAATTAAGAATCTTTGCAAATATGAAAACAACCCTGGATGCTTTACAAATTGAAACTCTGACGGAAGAAGAAAATTCCATAATGGAGTTATTATCCGGCATAGAAGGTATTGCATTAAATGATGTAATGGCCAAGGCTAAAGGATTAGTCAGAGATGAAGATCTCGATGATGATGACGAAGAGGAGGAAGAAGAGGAAGATGATTTTGATAATGACTTTGATGATGATGATTTCAATGAGGACGAGATAGAAGACTGGGATAAAATTGAAGAAATAGATGCAGACGATCTTGAAGACGTTGAAGAAGAAGAAGATTTTGAAGATGATGATTTAGATTTGGAAGATGATGAAGACGGCGGTAGCTGGGATGATAACTTCTAATAATCTTTTAACATAAGATAAGTAGTAAAATGTCGGGTTGAAACCTGACATTTTTTTTTTATACTTGCATCATAATTCTTTCAACCAGCGGAAAAAGAAATATGAAGAAAGAACATACCATATTGTCAGAACTGGAGCAAGCCTCGGAAGTACTGTATCGTTTTATTGAACAACAAAAAGAACACAATACAATTTCTGAAGCTGCTAGTCTTATTGCAGCAAGCCTAAAGCAAGGTGGTAAGATTATTTCCTGCGGCAATGGTGGTTCGTCTTGTGATGCGATGCATTTTGCAGAAGAATTGACAGGTCGCTATCGTGAAAACAGAAAAGCTATTCCTGCCATTTCTATCAGCGATCCCAGCCACATTTCATGTGTGGCCAATGACTATGGATACAAATATGTATTCTCCCGATACATTGAAGCCTTAGGCAATACAGGAGATGTATTATTAGCCATCAGTACATCCGGGAATTCCGAAAATGTACTTGAGGCAGCTAAAGAAGCTAAGGCTAAAGGAATGCTTGTCATTGCGCTAACAGGTAAAGATGGAGGCAAACTATTACCTATGGCAGATGTATGCATCAATGTACCTCATTTTGGGTATGCAGACAGAATTCAGGAAGTTCATATTAAAATCATTCACATTCTTATTCTGCTGATTGAGCAATCCATGCTTTAACATCAGCTATGCTAGCAAAAACATTCGGAAGTGCCGTTCACGGTGTGAACGCTTTTACGGTTACTATTGAAACAGTAATCAATCAAGGTAAAAACGTTTATATGGTGGGACTGCCTGATAGTGCCATCAAAGAAAGTGAGCAGCGTGTAGACGCAGCCATTAAAAACTTTGGCTATTTTATGCCAAGGCAAAAAGTTGTGGTTAATCTCGCCCCGGCAGATATAAAAAAGGAAGGATCTGCGTATGATCTTCCCATTGCATTAGGAATCCTTGCCGCATCCGAACAAATAAATGGTGATCGCTTAAGCGAATACATGATTATGGGAGAACTTTCTCTGGATGGAGAAGTAAAACCCATTAAAGGTGTATTGCCGATTGCTATTGAAGCCCGAAAACAAGGCTTTAAAGGTTTCATTCTTCCTAAAGCAAATGAGCAGGAAGCAGCTATTGTCAATAACCTCGATATTATCGGAGTCGAGACAATTATGGAAGCAATCGATTTTTTTGAAAACCGACTGCATATTGAACCACTCACCATTGATACCAGAAGTCAATTCTTCCAGCAGATTGCGGTTTACGAAGCTGATTTTGCCCATGTGCAAGGACAGGAAAACATCAAACGGGCACTGGAAATTGCAGCAGCCGGAGGGCATAATGTGATTATGATTGGTCCGCCAGGTGCCGGCAAAACAATGCTCGCCAAACGTTTGTCTTCAATACTTCCTCCCCTTTCCTTACATGAAGCACTTGAAACAACCAAAATACATTCTGTTGCAGGAAAGCTTGGTTCGCAGACAGCCTTAATTACACGTCGTCCCTTCCGATCGCCGCATCACACAATAAGTGACGTTGCCTTGGTTGGTGGTGGTGTCAATTCTAAAAGGTATTGATAAAATACAAAAGTGTTTGAGAATTTAAATATTGAGAAATGCATTATAAATTTCATTTCAAGAATTAAAGTTAAAATTTAGTACTTTGTAGATGAAATTATCTAATTCAGCTATTTTATTTAAAAATGGGATATAAAGCAAGGTCACTTTTCAGCATTATCAATAGTATTAATAATAAAGATCTTTTTCTACCGCATATTCAAAGGCCTTTTGTTTGGGATAATGATCAAATGAGTAAATTATTTGATAGTTTAATGAGGGGGTATCCAGTACAAACATTTTTGTTTTGGAAAACCAAAAATGAAATTAAAGCAAGAAAGTTCATGGAGATCATAAGTGATTTAGATGACCTCCATGATTTATATGAGCCATTAAAGTCTGAAGAAGGTATCGAAAAAACATTTGTCCTAGATGGACAACAAAGATTACAAACTCTTTATTGTATTTATTATGGTAAAATATATGATACAAAAACTCATAATAATCTTGAAGCATATATTGACATAACTAGCTCCGAGGTTAATGCTGATACTGAACAGATATTTAATTTGGAATTTCTTGCAGAAACGCCAAGTAATATTGCACTCTTTAGAATTAAGGATGTACTAACAAAATATGCAAAACAAAATTCAGAAGAGATCAGTGATTTAGTAAATGATTTACTTGAGACGGAGCTTGGGGAAAATAAAATAAGAGCCCGAAATGTTAGAAGAAATATCTCAAGAATTAGGTCCATACTAAAGGAAGAAAATGATTTTTGGGTCGAAGAACTAGATGGTATTGCAAATCCTTATCCATACGAAACTGTTGTAGAGATATTTGTTCGAGTTAATTCCGGTGGCACAAAATTAGATGCATCTGATTTAATGTTTGCTGCAATGAAAGAGCTTTCGGCAACGATAGAAGAAAACCTTGAAGATATAGCTACACAATTAAGTGATAATGGATTATCTTTTTCAATAGATACAATCCTTAAAGGTATTTTATTAGTTAATGGTAAAAGCCCAAATTTAACTCACAAGGTTTTCTCTGGGCAAGAAGGTAAGATTCTTGTAGAAAACATTGATAGAGACTGGAATGAAAAGTACAATACTGCCTTTGAAGCATTACGCGATTTTATTGTTACTGATTTGAAAATAAACAACTCCAAATTAATTCGAAGTTATAATAGTTTTGTCCCAATATTTGAATATCTATTTCACAATCCAACACCAAGTCCTGATAATAAAAGTCGATTAAAAGCCTTTTATTACAAAGCACAATTATTTAAATGGTTTAGTTCACAAACAGATGGGATATTAGACTATTTACATAATAATTATTTAAATAATATAGGTAAAGCCAATTTTCCTTTAGAAAGCATATTACAATATTTCTCATCTAAAAGATCGGCAACAATCGTATTTGATAAAAAAACCTTGCTAGACCATAACCAGCGATTCTTTTATCTACATTTACTATATGTTGAAACCTATAGCGAGAGTGCATTTAATGTCAAATTGAAGCATAATGCTCCTCATATTGATCATATATATCCACAAAGTAAACTTAAAAAAGAACCTATTAAGTTGCCGATGTCAGAGATTAATCATATCGGTAATTATCGTTTAGTTGGAGCAATGGATAATATCAGAAAAAATGCAGAAGCTCCTGATTCTTATTTTAAAAGATTAAAGGAAAGTAAAATATGTGATATTAAAAAACATTTATTGGTTAAGAAATATAGCAACGATCCTGCATTATTAATATTAGATAAAAAAACATATCTAAAATTTAGAGATGAAAGGTTTGAACAAATTTTTTCAATTCTTGAACCAATTATTAATTTTATCTAAATACTAAAAAGAGCTGATTGATAGATCACTTAAATTTTAAAAATCAATCATATCAATTTGATTTAAACAAGAAAAAATAATGAAACATACCTAAGAAGTAAATGTTAAATAATAATTCAAGAAAAAAAGAGGTACGTTCACAGATATCCAAACAATTGAGGCAGATTCTTATTGTAATTCCTTTGGTATTAGGAGTTATACTTTTATTTCATAAGCCTTTAATTAAAACATTAAATTTTATCATTATTACACCAGTACTTTCACAAGTTGATAAAGGTTTGTTAAATGATCTAATATTACTATTTTTTTTAAGTATTAGTATTTATTGTACTTATTTTCTTATAAAAAAAAATTATGCAGTATCTACGACAATATTCTGTACAACGGTAATTTCTTTGTCAATATATTTTATATGTAGAAACAATCATATCTGGAATTTTACAACTTTTCACACTTTTGATTTGATTTTTTATTTAGATATAGTACTTGTTTTTTGTTTAGAAATTGTAGTTGTATTTGTTACAAATAGAGTGAGAACTTATAACAAAAAATATAAGAACCGCGCATTAAATAACGAATTTCTTGATGATATACCACTAGATCAAGATGTAAATAATTCTAAGGATGACATACTAGGTTATGAAAAATATGCAACTACAATAGCATCGAAAATTATCAGCAGCGATTTCGAAAAATCCTTTGCAATAGGTATTAATGGTAAATGGGGGGCTGGCAAAACTTCATTCGTTTCTCTTATAAAAAGGCAACTATTAAAAGAAACGGATATAGTAATTATAGATTTTAATCCTTGGAATAGTCATTCGTCTGATTCAATCATATTGAATTTTTTTGAAACAATTGAAACTGTTCTTAAAAGCTTTCATCCATCTATTTCTTCTCTTTTAGTTTCTTACGCAACTAAACTTGTTAAATTGCACAATAATAATTTAACAAAGGGACTACAGTCTATTAGTAATTTTTTCAATGAAAATGAATCAACTCAAGATATAAAATTAAAAATTGAGAATGCCATTTTTCAGATTGATAAAAAAATCATATTTGTGATTGACGATCTAGATAGACTTGATAAAGACGAAATAATTGAAATAATTCGTCTAATAAGAAATACAGCTAATTTTTATAATACGTATTTTATTGTTGCATATGATCAGGAGTATATTACGAATGCCTTGCGAAATCATAATTCATATGGGGGACGCAGATTTTTAGAAAAAATATTTCAATTAGAAATTAATCTTCCGCAACAATCTAGTCTTATATATCATAAAGAATTCATTAACTATTTGAAAAACAAGCTAGCTCCAGATCAACAAAAGGAAATAGAAAAAATATTTTTCAAATTTACTTCAAGTAGAAACAAATCGATTAGTGGTTTAATCACTAATATTAGAGATGTAATTAGACTATATAATAGTTTTTTGGTGAATTCTAATAATCTACTTAAAGAAGTCGAGTTATCCCATTTATTAATAATGGAAATAATTAGACTTAAGTACCCAGATATATATATTCTTCTTTATAAGAAAAGAGATGATTTTTATCAAATTGAAACATATGATACAAGAAGAGGTATATATTATCTTATAGAATCAAATGATAATAAATCAGTCCTTCAAGATTATTTAGAAAGCGAAATGCAATCTTTAAAATTAGATCAAAGTGACATTAATATGATTGTTGGATTAGTTACAGAGATGATTCCAAAGAAAAGTATGGTTGGGTTTATAGGTCATAATGAAAAATATAAACTTTCGATTGCAAGACCAGAAATTTTTGATAGGTATTTTTTTTATAATATAAAAGATAATGAATTGTCAGATGCCGATTTTACTAAATCACTTAAACTACCTTATAATCAATTAAAATTAAAAATAGACGAATGGGTATTAGACCAGAAGGAATTTTCAGTAAGAAATAGATTAGGCGAAATAAGAAATTATCAAAGTAGAGAAGAATTTGAAAAAATATTTTTGATCATTTTTTATTTAGCAAATAAAGAATCAATGCTTTCGGGTAATAATTATCTATATGGCAAAAAAATTGGATATTGGGATAGAGATTTTGAAAGCCAAATTTATAGTTGGGAAATTAATATATTAAAACGACTATATAATAATGATGTAAATTCTCTTAAGAATTTCATGACAAGTTTATTTTTAAATGCTAAATATCCATTTAAAATTGAGTCTGACTTTGCACAATATTTTTTAGACTATTACGATGAAAATGGATTTCCTTTGACTAAAGAAGAACTAGCTTCTATTAATTTAAATTATTTACAAAGATTTATTGAACAGGAAGATGAAACAAATGAAGACTTTTGGTATCTGTTTCATAACTGTAAAATAAGTAAATGGGAATCTGTTGGAGGAGTTAGTCGGAAAATAGAGGAAGGAAAAATTTTGAGAGAAGCTATAGATTTGGCAATTAATTTCATATCAACAAAATCGTTGGATTCTTTTTTGAAATACATTATTGCTGTAAATGCTGAAAGTAATTTGTATACAATAATAACCACTCCACTGTGGGAATACAATGAATTGAAACAACATTTAAACAATTTAGATGAGGATAAATGGAGATATTTAAAAGAGTTTAAAAATTTTTATCAAGAATTTGAGAAATCCGATTTTAAACCAATTAGCTTTAATTTCGTAGATATTCCTATAAAAATTTCTTCTCGAATAAATCGTAACTGAATCCTTCAGGAGGTCTCTAATCCTTTTGAAAAGCATCGATAAAGGGCATTAAGCATTATTTCCATATTCCATGTTTGTAAGCATCGTATCAATAAAACATATCCCACTGATTGTATTCAAATAGTCAGATGGTTTTTTCCAATCCAGGTAAAAATTTTCCTTTAATAACCAAAGTCTAAAATCTTTTTCTGAACGCCAAAAATTAATTCCATGTTTAATGACCGATAGGAGCATAACGATATGTTCTTGAAATTCATTACTGATTTCAATCTCTGATGATATATACTTTCGATATATTTTTATATCAATATTAAGCCAGAATGCAATAGTTGTGTTATTACAATTTATCAATGATTTGATAAGAGCGATATGATTCGATTTTATTTTGCCACTTTTAATAATATGTAAAATCTCTTCGGGTGACGTTATTCCGGAAGGAATTAGTTCCAATATTTCTTTTTCATTTGTGACCATAATTTCTTCATTCTTGTTAGATTTAACACATTCCAGTGCCAATAATCTATATTCCCAAACGCTTATATATTTTACTTTTCCTTAAATTCATTTCTTCTTGATACCAGTAATAATGCCACATTGTATAGGCTGAATAGGGGATAAGCTTTACTCCATAAAACTTCTCGCCATAGAGTGATTGAAATATTTTTTTTTGTTTTAATGGAAGAGAATAAACATCAAAGAACTCACGATCGTTAATTACTACTGCAGGAATTCTCCTTAATTGATTTTCTTTTAGAAAAGATTCTCCATCGTATTTATGGAGCGGTGATTGTATACTGCATGCTACATGTATAATTCGTGCAGACTCATAAAAATCATCTGTGTGTTCAAATTCATATAAACTACCAAATTGATCCATGCATACGCCACTCCTAATTTTCGGAAGACTTATATAGGGGATTTCTACAGGAATTTCTTGTAAGGGATTTATGTTGCTCTCTGCCCGAGAAAGAGATTCAAGATATTCTGCAGAATGATTTATATACTCAGGGGCATAAGGATAAATTTCAAATTTCTTTTTTTGCTCTTCTTTAGTAAAATTCACAATGCGTCCATCGAACCAAGAATAAGTCGTTTCAATATTTTCATTTCGATTTCCATTAACAATAGGATTTTTACCAAAATCCCAATGCATTCTTATGATAAATAATGCATTAATGTTTAATCTGTTTTTAAATTCTTTTGAATTCCAATCCACATTAGTATTTCTTTTTATCTTAAATTCTTTCGTTGCATCATCTAAAAGATTTTGCGACCTTTATCAAATCATTATTTTCATATCTATTTCCTTTACATCTGTTTTACAATACAAAAACAAAATAGGAACATTGATGTCTTCCGGAGGGCTGAAGTTGTTCCATCCCTTCCTTAATAATTCTCTTTCCAGTTTTTCATCACTGTAATATTCAAAAAAGTGTTTTACCATTCCGTTCAGCTCATCAGCTAACTTTTGAACCTGGTCTGATTTAGCAGCAATGTTTAAGGTTGGAATTATACCCACGAAAATGCCCTTTTCGCTATCCTCGAATAATAACCAGTTTAAGTGTATACACAAATTGCCATCTTCAATGGATATATTATCAATTTCCATGATCTTTAATTGTTATTAGTTCCGCATCAGTTCTGGTTTTAGGAATTGTTATTCCCATTTCTTTTAAACCTTTCAAATGAAACCCAATAGCCTCTTTTATAAGTTTTCTGGTTTTAGATTTGCTATTTGCTACTGCAATACAGCCAGGCAGATCGGGAACTGAAGCACCCCATCCTGTTGGGCTTTTTTCGAACAATACTGTATATGTTACTTGATTCGATTCATTCTTTTCTTTAAGTGACTTTAAATTTTTCCGCAATTTCTTTTCATAAGCCTCTCTTTTGTTTGTGCCTCTCTCACCAACAAGTTTATCTGTTAATTCAGAATGCGAAATTCCACCAAGTCGTTTTATTCTCTCCTGTTGTTTGGAACTTTCCATATTATTTAAACAGTTTTGTGGATGTGCGTATATAGAAAAAATTATTGATTATTATATTTTAGTCCACAGGCAATGACATTGTAACATACTCGATCTGTTAATTCATGATCTTTCCATATTTCATATAGATTATCGAGCTGATCTCTTACAATTCCGCTTTTAATGGGAGGGACCTTAAATAATAATTCTTTCCCTTCTATTGGAATGATGTCCAGACCATCAATTATTATGTTTTCTGTTGAACAATTTGATAAGCTCTCTATATATGAATCTGATATGTCTGATGTATCTGAGGATTGTAATATTTTATTGTATGATGATATCGATAGCTCAATAAACCTTCCATCATCCCAATGAATATAAATATTATTTCCGGATGAGAAACTGATTTTAAAAGGATTCATTGTTTCTAAGTAATTTGATTTGAATTACAAGCCAAACTTTTTTGCGTAAAATGCTCTTTCCTCTTCGGAGAGATTTTTCATTATTTCAGCTGCATGTTTCTTCATATCCTTACTTGGTTTAAATCCAATTGATTCATCATGCAAAAAACCATAATATTCAGCTATAAGCCCATCGCGAAAAAATCTTTCCATTGTAATAAACATGAATAATGAAGTAACCCATGTACCATCCGCATCAATTCGTACTTTCCCATCTTTAGCCTTACCTTCAATTTCACTTATCATGAACAGATAAATAGTAACAACTTTTTGAATGTCATCTACTGAAGGGTTATATTTTTTACCATCGATTAGCTTTTCAACAGTAGTAGAATAAAATTTTAATCTTTGATCACTTAAAGTGGATAAGAAATTGGGAAAAGAGTTTGTGTGTGTCCCAAGGCCATTTTCTTTGGCATTTTTAATGTCCAGGTATAGATCGAATATGAAATCCTGTTCCATTTTATCATGATTTTCTAGTTTAATAAGATTATCAGACCAATCTACTCAGGCCAATGCTATTAGATATCTCAATCATATTATTTATTATTACATGTGATTCTTTTTTATGTAGCTATTGGCATTCGACAAAGCCTTTTTTTGAACCTCTACAGTTGCTAATGAATTAATTTTATTTTCGTTGTCTTTAATTTCATTTTCAAAAAACGAACGATAACCTTCCGTTAAACTTTGAGGGGTTACTACATTTGTAACAATATAATTTCGATCTAATGAAACATAAAAAGGGTTTTTAGTTGTATAATCATTAATTCCTCCTATCGCCCTATCGATTCCGAATATGTTTTTATCTCCTGACTTTACAAAATATCCATCCAGCTTATTATCATATATTTTTGAAGACAGTTTGAAAAATATTGTGTCTCCAATAATATGATAGTCGCTTAATTGTAAATCTATTCTTCTCCTATCTAATGTTGGAGTAGCTTTGCCATTATTCACATAGTTAAATACAAAATGTCCATTTCCGGATAACATCTTAGTCGATTCATCAATGAATATTTCTATTGCTATTTTATTTAACATATAAATATCCATTCCTGTATTATATGTCCTACCTGTAAACATATTAATTCCATTAGGTACTATATGATGACTTACATAGAATGTTTCATATTTTCCAGTAAAATATTTGTCATTCCGTGAACAATTAAATAATGTGATGACGGATATGACTAAAAGAATTGTTGGTATTTTTTTCATTTGATTAACTGGTTTGCTTGATTGATTTATTTTTAACTATCTCTCTGTCAAATATATTAAATAATATTAAATGTTGCCAATTGGCAGTGTTTTTAAATTGATAAACCAAATAGCTTTAGTAGTTATAAACTATTAATAATGAGTAAAAAAGCTTTTGGGAAAGTTGTCAGGGAAATAAGAACCGAAAAAGGACTGACCCAGGAAAAGCTTGCTGAATTAGCGGAAATAGATCGTACTTATATATATAGAATAGAATATGGCTTGCGCGAGCCTTCTTTTAGTATTTTTTTAAAATTAATAGAAGGATTAAAAATCTCATCAGAAGAATTCATCTTAAAATATAAGAATGAAATCAAAAAGGAAAAGTCTATAAAAAGGAAAAAATAATTGATTAAGATAATCCCATAAAACTTTTATGATTTATATGTTGAAATATGGCAACCAAATAATACCTGTCTGTGCGGTAAAAGCATCCCTTAAAGAAAGTACATTGCTATAATCATATATTGTTTCACCGATAATGTTGTCAAAATCATTAATTTCCTTTTTAATCAAATCAATTGTTTCTTTAAAATTAGAGTTACTTCCATCATTAATTTTGAATTCAAGATTTCGTTGTTCTGCTCCGTTCAATCCTTCAACTTCAATTATATCTGAACAAATAAAATTATTTACATCATCAAATATTAAATGATGATTAGTATTTACATTGATATTTAATGCTTGAATTTTTGGCTGAGATAAATCAATAAGCCTAGACCTATTAATTATTAAATTATTACGATAGTTAATTCTGAATTCTTTAATAGTGTGAAATTTAGGAGCACAATAATAAACTTTGTGATACTTTTTTCTCGCAATTCTTTTTAAGGTATCAAATTGTTTGGTAGTACTTTTATTGTATATTTTGAACCCATAGTGAGGATTAATAGACGTGTTAATCTGGTTACCATTATTTCCAAAAATTTTTTTATTAAATAAGTGACTTCTTTTAAATTGATAAAATTCAGAATGGGTATAACCATTTGCTAGGCTCTTAATAATCAAATCGGATGCCATTCGACTTTCAGTTCTGTTCGGTGGCATATACCATCTAAAAAATGGACAGAAAGTGTTTTTCTCATTAAAAAGTTCTCGTAAATACCCTATTACAAATTGAGTTTCTGAAAATTCACACTTTGCCATACTTTGATTATTAAAATTAATAGATCATTTATTATTCGCTTTATATCAGTATATACCGGATTAATTTATCAGTACATATACTGATTCAATTTTGAATAAATATTACCAGATTTACATTCCAAAGCTGGTTGATTATAAAACCCGAAGAATAGGCACCTGTCTGACTTCGGGTTTTGCTTTTAAAAAACAACATATTGACATCTACATATATTGACTGATATAAGCCCCCCTTTTTAAGCCAATATTTTACCATTAAATAGAAAAAGCTCCTGATGGAGCTTTTTCTATTTAATGGTATTTAATTTTATGCTGTTTTTACCTTTTTAGGCACACCGAATTCTTGAATCGTTTTATTGGCCATTTTTAGTTTCTCTTCAAATAAATTTACCTTTTCAAACTTATCTAAAGACTTGTTTACCTTAACATTAAGTTTAGAAGCGTTAGTTTTCATTACAATTTTAATTTTAAATAAATTTAATTCTGAATTATTTTTCTTTCTATTACGAAGGCTTCATAATCAATATCCTTCCTAAAATACTCCCAATTTCGAGTAATTCCGTCATTATATAAACCGAAAACAATGAAATTTTTAGAAATCATTGTGTAATTATTTGAAATTCCTATTCGGTATAATCTAGTTCTAATTTTACAACTACCTATAATAAATATCCTTGCTGTTGGATATTGAGTCGTAAATGTTATTGCAGTTAATGCAACTGTTGATAATATTTTATCTCTATCACCATTATTCGTCCTTACAGAGTCATCTATTTCTCCATCTGGTTGTAAATTTCCGAATGCAAGATTATATAAACCTGGCGATTCAGTTTCTTTATATTGAACAATTTGGTCATATGCGCCTGTTTGTCCTGAACTAGTAAACTTAAACTCCATTTTAGAAGTTGATGTGTCTACATTATAAGTACCAGCTAACACCAAAACAAAACAATTTAAGACATCGTGTTAACGATGATAGTTAATAAAAAGAATTATAGAATAGATTAGATATTGTACAGAAAAGTTTGATTATCTACAATTCTTTTAATTAAATAACTAACTATTACACAATATTCAACAATTTCGCATCAATTCCTACAAATTAAATGTAAATGATACTACTCATATGTAAAATAAAGGTGTTTAACTTATTTTTAATGAATTTTATCTGTAAAATACTCATTATGGTGGCAATAAAATGTCAATTAATCATACGTTACATTTTCTTTATAAGTTATTGCTTCTTCAAGCTTTTTTTCAAGCTTTTTAGAGTATTTATTAAGATCATCCGAATCCGGAACCTTTCCTCCAATACAATATATTTTACCACGTAATGTATTATCTGGATGCAGGCGTCCCATCCCGTAACCTAAATAATATAAAATATCCAATTCCTCTTGGTGTGTTAATTGCCTGTTGTTTTTAGTATGAATAAATTGCATAGAAATTTCTTTTCTATGATATCTTGGTCGTATTCTTACAAAGTAACAAAAATTTCCGTTTTTAGATATTTCAGCAAAAACAGCTCTCCTTTTTTTACTCCATGTTCTACTTTCACGGTCATATATACAATGCAACCATTTAAACTCTTCAGAATCTTTAGATAAACCATTAGAAAATAAACGTGCAGGAAAATTTGTTGTTCTTTGATCAATATCATCCGGCTCTAACTGCAAATACTTTATCTGAATATTACTACATTGATTGAGTGCATTGATAAAATTTATAAGTGCCTTATCTAAGACTTCTTCAGATTCTCTTTGATAAGTTTTAGTTTTCTTCTCTAAAGGTTTCTTCGAATTATCATCCTTTTCAAGTTCTATAAATTTCCCCTTTTCAAGTAAATAAAAATCTACTGTTTGTTTCTCGATGATTTCACCATCATCAATATATCCAATTGTACATTTTAATCCTTTGTAATTTTCATTATCCTCTTCATTGCTCAATATGAAATTTCTGGACTTATTTTGAAAAGTAGGATTTAAGATATATGTTCCATTTTCGCCAGGAATGATTTTACTTACTTGTTTTTCCTCCTCAGAATCAATGTTTGCAATGGTGACATCTTTAAAGACATTGAGTTGATTAAAGTCAAACTGTTTATCCTGAGAATTAATTTGAGTAACCAGAAAAATATTTTTGTAACGAATTTGAGGATCTTTATTTATCATCCATCTACCCGAAATTTTCCATTTAATTTTTTCCGTATATGGAATTTTACATATAAATGGTGCATTTCGCTTATTAAAAAATTTAACAGACGCATTATCATAAAAATTCATTATTTGCTCCTTGGCTTCTTCATTATTAACCATTCTATATATTAACGGAGCATCAGTAAATAACATATCATTATTTAAAACAATAGTTGGTTGCCCTGTTAGTTCTTCATGAAAATCCGATTTTTCTTTATTGTAAATCAAGGCAAGATTTTCTGTTGCACCATTATAATATGCCTCAGTTAAATTATCGCTTCTGAAATAATGAAATCTTAATATTTCATAACAAGGAATTAAAATAGCATCCGGATTTTGAATTTCACCATTTTCTGATTTCAAATTAAATTTGCTAATAGGAACATGGCAGTAATAAGAGTGAGTAAACGTTCCCATTAATTTGTAACGTACTGCTTGCTGTTTTCCGTATTCTTCTGATTTACTTAAATAATTTAAAATCTTGTCAAAAGATAAAGAATAGGGGTCAAATATTTCTAAGCGGTATGGCTTAAAAACATCAATCAATATTCTTATTTGATTTTTAAATACACTTCCAATTCTTAATAATGGTATAAACTTTACATGAATATATATTTTAGATTCCTTATATCTAACCGACTTCCACACCTGTCTATTACTCAAATCTTCATCAGAAATTGACTCAAGATGAATTTCAACTTTAAAGTTTTTTTCTTCGTCTCTTGTAGAAGATCCGATCCAAGTTATAATATAATTTTTATCATCTATAGGAAGCCCTTCAATTGGAGTCATAATTATTAAAAAATCTAGCCATTGAATAAAATAATATTCAAGATAGATAATTAAGTCGTAATAAAAAATCAGTTATTGCAAACAAAAAAATCAAAATAAAGTCTTCATTTAATAAGATGTCAGCTAATAAATTAAATTACTTTGAAGGTGAATTATTACTGCCGACAACACCTCCAACTATAGCCCCAAATGCAATACCCAATGGCCCTCCAATCAATCCGATTGCCCCGCCTATAATGGCTCCAATGGCAGTATACTCTTGTTGTATTTCCATTTTCGTTTTTTTACTAAGAGGTGCACGATTTACTCCATTTTTCTTTCTTATAATACTTGTGCTAGAAATACCTTTTTCGATATTACACTTAATACATGAAGGATATAAATTATTCAAATGGTCGGAACCATTATTATATTTTGGAATACTATGTTCAACATGCCATGCTCCTTTTGTTCCAATTTTACCATGATTTTTAAAGCTCAAACGTTTATGACACAGATGACAATATCCATCTGTTTTTCTGAAAATTTTATCCAATTTTTCTAAATCCTTGTACATAATTATTATTTAAATAAGATTGCTATAGTTATAATTTGTTTTTCTTAGGTTTTCCCCAAATAGTCGGTCCAACATTATTAAATGGAAAATGTATACATTTTCTGTTTGATGGAAAGTCTCCATTTATATGGGGAATAACTATATTTGTGTTTCCGTTATAAGAGAGATAAACTCGTCGGCTTTTTTGGCCCGACCAACCTGTAATTAAATCAACTGCTATACCTATTGCAGTTGAAGATAATACACCATTTGACCATATTACTTGCGGAAGTCCACCGGCATCTCCATATTTTCCGACTTCTTCTGCTAAATTTTCTTCTGATAAGAAACCATAACAAGTACAACAAAGATCTCCTGGCATAGATAAAATTATCTGACCTCTTACAGCAGGTCGTTCATTATTATATTGATATACGTCCATACCTACATCAATATAAGGTATTAGATATTTTCTGCATTCAGCTTCCAAATCTCTTCGCCCAACCAAAGAGTCAATACAACCGAAAACTATATCACATTTATGTAATTCTAAAGAATGATTCTGCCATTTATCTTCAATTGGAATAACATTTGCATCAGGATTCACAGCTTTAATTAAACGTTCCGCTGTGCTAACTTTAGGTGTTTTATTTTTTGCATCCAATTCAGATGCTCCGACCATTCTATTGAGATTAGTTTTTTCAACATAATCTGGATCGAACAATATAATGTTACCAATACCAACATGAGCAGCTTGTTGCATTACATGGGATCCACCACCACCTAAACCAACAATTCCTATTTTTATTTTATTTAGAAACCAATGAGAATCCTCACCCAAAAAAGATTGTCTATCCAATTTTTCCGGCATCTCTGGAATTGAATGAACTTTAGGATAGACTTGTTTCAATGGGTATCCTATTATAGATATTTGATCGGCATAAACTGGATCTTCATTCCCAGGAAGCCAAACCAAACAATTAAAAGAATCAGCATTTATTAAAAATAAACCATGTGGCTCAAGTGAATCAACCTGAAAGCTTTTCATAACCGGAGAAAGCCCCCTCATGTCGGTAGGACTAAAATCTGGAACACCATCTCCCCAGTGTTTATGTACATGAAATTGCCCACATTTATTAGTCATTATTCTTTGCATAGCGATAATAATGGCATCTGAATCAATATGAGCTCCTACAGAATGATCTTTTATATAGTGATCGTCCTGGACAGGATTATATCCTGTCATTAAAATCAGACATTCAGTACTTGAAAGCATCTGGGATTTAGTGGTAATAAACCCTACTCTTTCAGTTGCGTGAATATGAGTTCTATCAAGATCTGCATCAATTAGATCGAATAGCTCTCTTGGAATTTTTACAATTACATTTATATTTTGTTTCATTCTGTTAAACTATTAATATGAACCAATATTTTCTGTAGAAGTGATAGATTATTGGAAGTCTGCCATGAATACACGAACCAATTCTTATCAAATATTCTATTATTAGTCCACGTTTTTGGTGAAGGAGTCTTAATAGCTTCAGTAAAAAACAATCTGGATTGATAACCATCACGTAGCGAAGTGCAAAGCAAAGCATCCACATATTGTGGAGTGCAGCCGGCAGGTAAAGCCAACTTAGGTAAAAAGAAATATGTTATTCCACCTTCGTCGGCCTTTTCTGCTTCTGGAAAGAATTTCAAAAATTCTTCGAGTTGATTTTCTGAAATCATAATTAAGATGATTTTCCTCCTCCCGGTGCAACTCTAAAAATCTGCGTACACTCAATAAGAATCATTTCTTCGTCCTTAAGGTGTTTTAACTCCTCCTCTATTACATGTACCAATTTGTCAGCTTGAGAAATTCCGACATGACTTTTAATAAATGTAACTGAATGATGGCCTTTTTTTATCGAGTGATTTGTACCATCGACGATAATGATAATAATATCACTATCATGCTCATTAGAGCTTTTTTCATTTTTTTCAACGGAATTTTCCATTTTCATTTCTTTCGTTTATAGTTTATTAACAATTCAAAGGTAATTGGTAATAATTTAAAAACAAATAATATTAGTCAATTTATTTTGTATATTATTACAAACATATATATATTAATATGTATAATATTACAAACATTTTGTAATATTATACACATTTGTTTGTAATATTATACAGGTTCAGTATATTTGGATAATGTTACCAGAAAGACAACGAAATTACCTTTATCAGGAATTGGGAGTAAATATTAAAAAGCTCCGTGAAGAAAAGGGTTATGGACAATCTGAATTTGCTGGACTTTTAACAATTAGCAGAGCATCCTTGGTGAATATTGAAAAAGGTAGACAGCACCCACCTCTCCATAATCTTTATGAGATTGCACGCTTATTAGGTATTCCGCTACCTGAATTATTGCCCGATTTAAGTCAACAAATTGAAATTGATATTGATCCTTCAATTGAAAAGCAAATTGAAAAAATAGCAGTCAATGGAGATTCCAGCAGCGATAAAAGCTTAGAATTACAAAAAAAACTTCTTGAATTTGTTAGAACCCAACAATCAACAAACAGCAAATGAGTAACAAAAAAATTGATGCAGAAATTCTTTCTATTCTGAACAAATTTGACATCACCCGTGCTCCAGTTCATGTTGAAAAAATAGCAATTAAAATGGACCTTGATATTCAGCCAGCAGATCTTGGGCCAAAAGTTTCAGGAGCACTAATAATTAATGATGGAAAAGCTACAATCGGAGTAAATCAAAATGAATCAAAGGTTAGAAGAAGATTCACAATCGCACACGAGCTTGGACATTATATACTTCATAGATCTACAAATAATTTTTTTGTAGAAAAGATGGTCTTGTTTAGAAATACAGATACTTCATTAGGTGAAGAGAAAAAAGAAAAACAAGCTAATGCCTTTGCTGCCGGACTTTTAATGCCCCAAACAATTTTAGAAACTGAAATTGAAATTGCTTTAAAAAATGATTCAATCGAAAATGATGACGATCTCATAAGTTACTTGGCAAAAAAATTTGAAGTTAGCGAAATCGCAATGACTTATAGATTATCTAATCTAAATCTCTTACATTAATCATTATCTTTCCCCAGACGAAACGATTCTATTTGAAAGATTTCTATCAATAATACTATAATACCAAAAAGGAATTAAATCCGAACTCTTAGCATCCTTGAATAATAAGCTTGGACTCGTTTTAGTATCCTTGCAGTAACCAATAAACCTCTCTGGCCAATTCTCTAATAAAGATAATGCCATTCGTAATAATTTCCCTCTTTCAAATACCTCTTTATATTCAAAATTTTCAGTTGAAAAATTATTTATATATCCATACTTAATATTTAACTCAGACGATATTGCAATTTGTAAGGGTATGCTTTTTTTTCTGTCACTATTCAAAACTTTTAATAATTGATAAAGAGCGTCAAAATATAGATGAGAATAATTAATATAATCTGTATGTCCTTTATCAATATATTGATAAAGCAAACGTTGTTTTTCTAATATAAAATCATCCGCTGGTTCGCATTTGACATTTCGCAAATCATGTCCGCAATTGAAGCACATTGAAATAGGGCCATTTGGCATAATATTTTTCTTCCCGAGCTCATGTCTAGTAAAACATACTATCTGACCACAATACGCGCATCTATCCTTTAACCATATGTGGCAATCCGGACAAACAACCGATAATGCTAATCTCCATTTTTTTCTATAATATGGAGCCTCGTCCTTATTTAAACAACTTGGACAATACATTAAACCTGGTCTTTTTCTTTTTGAATGATATATACCAAGTGGCAAAATCCAACGCGTGTATCCATAAATATTTTTCTTTAAAAACAAGCGCCCTTCAAGCGAATTTAGTGTACAGGCTTGCACATCTTTTAAACTTGTATTACTCCATTTCGAAATAAGTTCTAACAAATCAATCCTTTCAGTTCTGTCAATATCAATATTCCAGATTCGGGATTTATCTTTAAACCCTGACCTGTAAAATGTGTAAATTTTCTGATGATGACTATGTGCAACTCGTGTAAGCCAACTGGAAAGTAGCTCGTCAGTTTGTGGATTTACAAATAAAGGCCAAATGGCCAGCCTTTGCATACTTTTACTTTAGCTTTTGCGTTAATGTTTTTCTTTCAGAAGGTGACCGCCAATCTAAATTATCAAGAGTTTTTTTAGTAATAGTCTCCTCACCTGATTTAATGGCAGCAATTGCTGACTTTTTTAATATATTCGATATTTCACCAAGCACACCATCACTCATTACAAGAATCTTTGTAGCAACGTCAGACCTGGTCAAATCTGAAGGTTTTTTTAATGGAATGATTTGCTGAAAACTTGATAATAATCTTAAATATTCCTCATTCATTTGCCATTTAGTAAGTAATATAGGTTCAAATCTATTTGAGAGTTGAGGATCTGTTTGGATAGCGTTAAAAGCATCTCTTGTTCCAACTCCTACAAGAGATATCTGTAGTTCGTTTGAAATAAATTTTATGACATTCAAAAAAATTCTTTGTTTGGAAAGACTCCCTGCTAAAATATGATGAATCTCATCAATAATTAAAACTTTTAATTTTACTTGTTTAAGAACATGCAATACTTGTTGTTCCTTTTTTTCAACCCTATCATTAATTCTATAAGGAACAAATAGTCTATCTAATATATTATTATAAAACCTTTTTTCATCAGGAACTGGTGGTGCTTGAACTAACATTACTGGAATTCTTACACCCTGCCCTTCTTCACTTATTTTAGCTGGATACTTACTTTCAAATTTATTTACAATTACTGTTTTACCATTATTTGTATCCCCGATAATTAATAAATTAGGCATACGATGTGTTACGGGATGTTCCAATAATTCATCCAGCCTGTTCATTACATATTTAGCCTTTGAATATCCGATCCATTTTTCATTAAGAATATGGCTTATTCTTTCTTTATCTGAAGATTCCAAAAGATTTCTTAATTCTGCTCTTATATGTTCCATATTAAAATTCTATATCATCAAATGGTTGAATTGTTTCCGAAGTAGGTATGGTAAAATTTTCAGCTGATATATCAGGTGAAAAAAAATCCTTTTTCAAATCTTCTCTGTTATCACGTGACTGGGCACGTCTTAAAATTTTACTTCTTACCTTTTTATTGTTTTTAGTTTTTAGGATAGAATCTTCCTCAATTTTTCGAAGGACTTCATAGGCCTCAAAAATCATATCTTCATTAACTTCTTCTTTTCCCTGTTCTTTTAGTTTACTAATTATTTCATTAAACTCCCAAATACTCATCGGCGGATGAGATGTATTTCTATAAGGAATAGGATAATAGTCATTCAGTTCAGGATCAAAAAAATAAATATTGCTTATATCTCTTGGATCTCTTTTAAATACAAACTTTCGCTTAACTCTATTTTTACCTATTCCCGGTTCACTGGAATTTATCCAACGTCTAAGTACATCGTGATAGTAATAAACATTGTCTATTATTACTCCATAATCCTGAATAGTTCTTTCTACAAATGGCATAAAATCTAACCTCAATTTTCTTTCATCCATTATTCTTGGTGGAATACCAATTCCTATCTGTTCATTTGTTCCAAAAATGCCTTCATTGTATTTAGCAAAAGGTGTAGCGTCAATTGATTTATGAATTCTTCTATGGTATACATTTACAATAAATATCGTAAGCCATTTTTCCAGTTCACTTAATGTCAATGATGCTTCTTTCTCTGAATTATAATTTTTCCTATCCTTAATATTTGCAAAAGTTGTTCCCGGCAGAGAATGTAATTCGTGTAAGAAAGTTCCTAGTAATCTCTCAATATGTCCTCCGTAATGAGGAGTAGCAACTGGCCGCCATTCAAGTTGAATATTATGTTCTTCACAGGCTCTTTTAATCATAGTACCTTTGAACTCTTTTGCATTATCTACATGAATTACCTGCATAATCCCCCAACAAGGCCATTCCCCATCTATATCCATTTTAGCAAGCCATTTTTCTTTAGGAAGAATTGAATGACAAATACACAAACCTGTACCCATAGCACCCGGAGGATCCAAAGAAATATAAAATCCAATACACATTCTGCTATAAATATCAATTGCCATTGTAATCCAAGGTCTTCCAATTGACCTGCGATACACTTCGTCAACTACCATTATATCCAGCTTAGTATGGTCGATCTGAACTACAGATAATGGAAAATTTGCTCCAGGAAATGTACCTACTTTAGGCGAAAATTTTTGTTCTGCAGCTTTTTTGCCATACCGCCCTTTTAATCTTTGATATTCTGATATTTGATTAATCCGGTACCGTATAGTATTGTTATGAGGTGGTTTGATTCCTGCATTCTTGCAACGCATTGAAACTTCAATACAAATTTTCTGAACAGTTTTTTTCTGTTTAGTCAAATAACAATCTTCAATAACTGTATTAATTATTGCATCAATTTCAGGTGACAACCTACTTATCCCACGTCCACCTGTATTCTCCTTAGGAACTAAAGAAGACATTAAATTAGTAGTCTCATACATTTCAACCCACCTATACAAGGTAGGTATACTTACACCTGATTTGGCAGAAACTTCTTCTACAACTTTTCCATCACCTCTTTTATTAATTATAGGTACAATAATTTCCAATCTTTTCTTTCCAATTTGCCATTCTTCTTCTGTAGATAAATCAATGTTTATTTGCCTTTGAATTTCCTTTTCATTCTCTTCAAAATTAGTTTTGGGGGCAATGTCGCTAATCTTAAGTTTCTCAACTCTGAAGGACCCTCGCTCCTGACCTATAATCCATTGTAGATTTACAATCCTATTAACAGTATACTCCTTTCCCTGATGTATCACCTGATCACCTTCTTGTATATTAAATGTTTTCATGGTTTAATAAATTTTGGAGGTACAGTATCTAAAACCCATATTTCGGAATTCATATTTAACTGAGTATTAAAATCAGTTCCAATCATATTGTTTGCAATCATAAACCACAAAGTATGTAGCAATTCAGCCCTACGATTTACGTCAATACTTGCAGCAACTATAATTTCTCTAGGCGTACTAACTCTTAAATCTTTTATTGTATCAGACAAAGTATTAATCATCCCCAGGTCATGTGATGCGTTTCTATACTTTAAAAGAAATTTTGCATTAATTAAATAATCTGTTCGAATTTCTTTTTCAGTAAGAATCTTAAATCTCCAGCCTTTATTTGATGCAAATCGAAGAGCTGCTTGGAATTTACATTTGTAGTCTTTCCAATTTTCCTTTAAGTCATTTCTATATTTAATTTCAAACAACATTGGTTCAAACCATTTTGCTGGTTCGGTATGAATGTCATATCTCACAAAGAAATCTGGCGTATATCGTCTTAATTTGCCTTCATAATCTGTATAATCAATTGTAATTGGTTGTACTTCAAAGAATTCAACATTATCATCAAACTCTAAGAGGTAAATAAAATCTCTTTCTAATGTTGATTCAAAAGAAAGAGACCTGTCATTTTTGGCACTATATTTAATGCCACTAACAGAGGATGAATAAGTATTTCGCATCTTTCTAACTGACATTCTCAATGGGTTATGTAAAGTTCCTAACTAGTTTCAATGGCTTTTATATTTTTTCTCAACAGCTTTTATATTTTTCGATAATTTAACAACAATTATTCTCAACAGCTAGTAGAATTGACAGGTGGCGGACATCCTCAACCAGGTGAAATTTCATTGGCACACAATGGTGTTTTATTTTTAGATGAACTACCAGAGTTTAAAAGGGCTGTATTAGAAGTCATGAGACAGCCTCTGGAAGAACGAAGAGTAACCATCAGCAGAGCTAAAATAGCTGTTGATTTTCCGGCAAATTTCATGTTGATCGCCAGTATGAATCCATGTCCATGCGGCTATTATAATCACCCTGAAAAAGAATGTGTGTGTGCACCGGGCGTTGTACAGCGTTATTTAAATAAAGTCAGCGGACCATTATTAGATCGTATTGATCTGCATGTTGAAGTAACTCCGGTAAAGTTTGACGAGATGGTTGCCAATACCCGAACTGAAAATAGTGAACAAATAAGAGAGCGTGTCATTAAAGCTCGCGAAATACAAACGAAACGATTTGAAACATTTACTGAAGTACATTGTAATGCTATGATGCCTTCGCAAATGGTAAAAGATGTTTGCAATGTCGGCACTGCTGGAAATGCACTCTTAAAAACGGCGATGGAACGTTTGGGCTTATCTGCCAGAGCCTACGACAGAATATTGAAAGTATCCAGAACCATTGCTGATCTTGCCGGCAGTGAAGATATTTTAACCGAACATCTGGCAGAAGCAATCCAATACAGAAGCCTCGATAGGGAAAACTGGGCAGGATAGTTTAAAAAGTATACTACTAGTGTTCTTAAATTAATATAACAGATTATTTGTTCTTTAACCAACAAGCGGTCGGACGGACTGAAAGCCGTCTGACCACTTGTGCATACTGGAATCATAGTACCTGCCGTAAAACCGCTATTTCCGGCGGTCTTACGGCTTGCTTAAAATTGATAATATATCCGTCAATTTGCAGTAATATCTTTAATCAGTACTTACTCACACGCATTAAATACTGATTAAACAGTTATCTTTTAATTACTTTCCGAACCTCTGAATTTCCATTCTGTTCAATACGAACCATATATATTCCTGGAGCAAGGTTACTACCTAATACGGCATCATTCGTATATGTACCGGTTTCTACTTCCATGCCAGCTGCATTATACAAAGCCACCTGAAAAATACCCGCTGGAAGGGATACAGCAAAGTCAGTTTCATACGGATTTGGATAAACCCGAACACTAGCACCGAATGAAGCTGGAATAGGAGTAATAGATGCCGTAGTATTTATACATTCAGAAATAACAGTTGTATCTGATGTTGCCGAACATCCAAATGAATTGGTTACCTGAACAGTATATTTACCGCTTGTTTTGGCATTAAAGTTTGAATTCGTACCAATCTCTGTAGTTCCATTCTTCCATATATAAGAAGATGCCGCACTAGCTGTTAATACAACGCTATCGCCATTGCATAAGGTTGTTTGACCTCCTAGAGTTATTGAAGCCGTTGGTGCCGGATTAACAATTAAAATAATTAGTGTGCGCGGACTTTCACAACCGTTTACCGTTTGTGATACATAATAATTGGTGGCACCTGTTTGTAAGGTCGATAATGTCGGTACTATCGTTGATCCGATTCCTCCTGTAAGTGTGCTATACCATTTCAAACCGCTTCCATTGGCAGAAATAGGCGGCACTACAGCATTCTGGCAGTACGTAAACATGTTTGTAGGTACTGTCGGTGCATTTGGAGATGGTGTAACAGTAATACTGACTATTGGTGAAGATGCGCTGCAACCCATGGAATTAGTTACCTGAACTAAATAGTTCCCATTCGCTTTTGCATTAAAGATCTGGCTTGTCCCAACTTCAGTGGTTCCGTCCATCCAAGCATAAGATGATGCTGAACTTGCAATCAGCGGAACACTATCGCCGGAACAAATGGTTGTCATACCGCCTGTACTTATAGAAACTGTTGGCAGTGCATTAACAATTGTAATGATTAAAGACCTGGAACTTTCACAGCCATTAAGTGTTTGTGAAACATAATAATTCGTTGCTCCGACCTTACCAGTGAGCGGAATTGGAGCAATTGAAGAAGCAATTCCTCCTGTTAAAGTAGTATACCAATTCAAATTACTTCCATTTGCAGTTAAAGCGTTAACCACATCACCTTGACAATAATTAATAAGATTTGTTACCCCCGGAGAATTTGGTAATGGATTAACTGTTACATTTAATGCTGCTGACAAACCTTGACAACCCATGGAATTTGTGACCTGTACAGAATAACTTCCACTCGTTTTTGCATTGAATGTTTGGTTGGAACCAACCTGAGTAGATCCATTCATCCATACATATGATGTACCGGTACTTGCGGTTAATATAATACTATCGCCATCACAAAATGTTGTAGGGCCAGAAGCATTTATAATAGCTGCCGGCAGTGCATTTACAATAATCATAATTAATGATCGGGTACTTTCACAACCAGTCGAAGTTTGTGATACATAATAATTTGTTGCGCCAGCTTTTGTCGTTGAAGGCGTTGGAGCACTGGAAGATCCTGCACCACCCGTAAGGGTAGAATACCAAAGCAATCCGGAACCTACGGCAGTTAATGGAACTGCGGTCATATTCTGGCAATATGTCACCATACTGCTTACTGTAGGGGCATTTGGCAACGAATTTACCGTTACCTGGGTAATGGCTGAAGATGCCTGGCATCCCATTGAATTCGTAACCGTAACCATATAGTTACCGCTTGTTTTGGCATTAAAGGTAGAATTAGTACCAACTTGCGTTGTTCCATTCATCCAGATAAAAGAGGTTCCTGAACTTGCCGTTAAGGTTACGCTATCGCCATTGCAAAACGTAGTAGCTGTATTTGTGCTTATAGATGCTGTTGGCAATGCATTTACAATAACCATAATCAAAGATCTGGAACTTTCACAACCATTCGAGGTTTGTGATACATAATAATTTGTTGCGCCAGCTTTTGCAGCTGAAGGCGTCGGTGCAGTGGAAGAGCTCGTTCCTCCTGTAAGAGTGGAATACCAAAGCAAATTTGAGCCAGAAGCTGTTAAGGGTACTGTTGTTGCATTCTGACAATACGTAAGCATATTTGTAACCGCCGGAGCATTTGGTGATGGGTTAACAGAAATGCTTACGGCGGAAGATGTAGCTTGACATCCTAATGAATTTGTAACCTGAACCTTATAATTTCCACTCGTTTTTGCATTGTAATTCTGTGCAGTTCCTACTTGTGTAGTTCCATTCATCCAGATATAAGAGGTTCCTGAACTTGCAGTCAAAGCAATACTATCACCCTGGCAGAATGTTGTTGTACCAGACGTATTTGTTATTGTAGCAACCGGTAATGCATTTACAAGCACATAAATCAACGATCTGGAACTTTCACAACCATTTGTTGTCTGAGAAACATAATAGTTAGAAGCGCCTGTTTTGGTTGTTGAAGGTACTGGCGCCGTTGAAGAAGCTGTTCCACCCGTAATCGCCGTATACCATTTTAATCCAGATCCAGTAGCCGTTAAGGGAGATGCTGTTGCATTCTGACAGTAACTGATCATATTCGTTACTGTTGGAGGACTTGGCAAAGCATTTACAGTAACTTTTATAGTTGAAGAAGTAGCCTGACAACCCACAGAGTTAGTCACTTGAACATAATACACCCCACTTGTCTTTGCTGAGTAGGTTGAATTTGTTCCAACCGGAGTGCTTCCATTCATCCAGATATAGGAAACACCTGCCCCTGCGGTCAGTGTTACACTATCACCCTGGCAAAAGGTTGTAGTACCATTGGCATTAATTGCAGTTGAACAAGCCGGCGCAGTAGAAGCTTTAAGATGATTAAAGGAGATCCATACAAATAAGAAGATGAGGTATTTTGTAATTTTTGCTGATTTTTGTAAAAATTGATCTTTAGTTAAACCATTAAACACTTTTCTCATAAGGGATAGCAGATTCTTATTTTTTGGTAGTACTAAATTACTATTTAATTGATTTTTTCCCTTTTAAAAATTTTCATTTAATTGAATTTGAGATGGTTATAAAAAGTATTCAATTTGTGTATTTATCCGATTCAATACACATAACACAGATAAATTTGGGTCATTGGTGGAGCGAATCAATAAATTGAAATGAAAAAAAATGGCACGTTTATCCACTTATGTTTTCGATGATTAAACCAAAATAGAATATGAAAAAATAACACTTTAAGCAATTACTAAAGCAATCGCGGAGACAAATTTTGAATCCTAGAAGAGTTTTACAGCAAGTTGATTTATATCTTACTTTAGTCCCTGTAATCGTCAATTACTGTCATTATTCATGAAAAAAACGTTTGTATAAGGAAGTTAACAAATCAATAATCACGTTGTTTTCAACTTTTTTATTGTAATTATCGTATATTTGTATCAACGATGAAAAAATGGGGGCTCATATTGTTTTTTATACTTGGAGTAGGATTAGCCAGTAGTTTTGCGCAGTCTGATTCCAGTGCTTTTTATATTTCCCCGAATCCCGTTGAAAATGATGTGACGCTACGAATTAATTATGCTGCCAAAGATATCAAAGGCATACGCATTTATGATATTATTGGCAAAGAAGTCTTTTTTATTGATTTAAATGGAAAATCCGGCAGTACCATCATGACAATTGATATCAGTGCTCTTAGACCCGGCATTTATTTTTGCAATTTGTACAGCGATAAAGGTATCATTGAATCCAGAAAAATGATCAAGAACAGATAGTTCTTGAATTTTAGTTGTTTATTTTATTGCACTCCTATTTCTTTTGGCATGTTTGTCACTTATTTTAAAACAATATGAACCTTATTAAAAATTAAATAACCCAAAATGCACAATACTTATATGCTTTTATTTTTTGTTTTATTGCTGTTGCTGTTGCACTTAAAGCTTCAAACTTTCTAATGATTTCATTATTGGGATTAATCTTACTTTCTTCAGCTAAAGACCCAACTTTATTAATAGAATCCTTATTTGTTTCTGAAAGCTTTTTATAAAAACCTATTATATCCCTTCGCAAATCCTCCTTTTCAATAATAAACAATTTTTGTTTTGTTGCATTGAAGGATTCTGCATTTGCTGTTAAACTGTTAATATAGTCATTATGAATATTATCGGTTTTTGTAAATGTTTCTGACATTTTCTCAATTATAGAAACTATATCATGTAATTCATCAGCCAAGCTTATTTTAAGGTAATCCAATTGTTGTTTTTTCTCTACTCTTGATCTTATTATGACTGCAAAAAAACCACCAATAATTGATGCGATAGCACCTATCATTGTTTGTATAAACTTATATTGATCTAATATGTTTGAGCTTTCAATAGGTGGATTATCCATTATATACACAAACTACTGTAAAAACTTTATTGTAACCGAATCCTCACCCATAGTATATATTCCAAACTTTGTTTGAAGGCCAACTACTTCTGCTATTGATTTTGCGTTTTGTATTTCAGCCTCTGGAACAACAATATATAAAGTTGCAGGAATGCTGGGCATTGCTTTCCATTGCTGGATACATTGTGCAACCAATCCGTTTTTTTTGACTTCTATAATAAAAACTGGCTTATTTGTAATCTTATCCAAAAGGATAAGATCGGGGAATATTTGACCAATATAATGTTCCTCTTTCCCTAAATTAGCCAATACATCATACTTCGCAGAATTGCTTCTTTTAAGCGCTTCTACAACTCTATCATGCTCACTAATTTTTGTGTCCATATTTAATAATTCCACTAGGCGTAATTTATATTAATCACCATTTAAGCACAAAATCCATTAACGATATTCCAAGCCTATATTATAAAATTTAAGTGCTTAAAGGTTTAAAGATAATATACGTTAAATATATATTCTATGTTTTTGCCATTATTTAATAAAAATAACTAAAAAAAGTTAGACCTAAAGGAATAACTTATTTATATTTTCCTATTATGAAGTGTAGTAAATTGCATCTTACAGATAAGAGTAAAAAACTAAAATTGAGCAAAGATATAAATAGTATTTTACTTACTTAAGGATAAATAAGTAAAGAATATTCCTTTTTTGAAAAAGCATTAATGAAAATACCTAATACTCCGAAGCCAAAAACCTGATTAAAAATAAGATCGAAAATGTTTTCAGACAGAATTTTGTGTATATCTGAATGGATTTTCAGTAACATATTTACTAAGATGTTTTTGCTTTAAACTCTTATACTTTGTTTGAAAAATCATATTACGACTACACATATTTCGTTTGTTTTTATAATTCAACTGTAAAAAATTAACCTTAACTAGATTATTCCGCTAACTACATCCATATATTAAATTTTCGACAATCAGACATCGGCTGATTTTTTCTTGTAATTTTACTGCATTATGTCATTCTTCGAAAAACTAAAAGAACGTTGGGGTATTACCAGTAATTGGAGACTCCTGAAAATCTGTTTCATATTCGCAATTACCGGACTCTCGTCCGTACAGGTTCGCAAAGTATTATTTCCATTATTAGGCGTAACAGAATCAACACCAGTATATACGAAAGTAATCTTATGGATTATTTTTCTGATGCCGGCCTACTACCTTTTCATGGTCATCTATTCTATTTTACTTGGAGAAAAAGAATTCTTCTTTGGAATGATGGGAAAAACATTTTCAAGGTTCAGGAAAAAGAAATAAAAAAAGAGCTCTTAAATTAAGAGCTCTTTTTTTATTTCTTTTTCCAAGTACTGAGACAGCCGAATCCGATTAAAGAATCGATTCTGCTAAAACAATTACTTTATTTTTTAGTACTTCAATAACACCGCCATCAATAGCAAATACTTGTTCTTCTTTTGCTATGCGAATCGTCACGTTTCCTTTATCAAGTGTAGAAATGATAGGTGCGTGATTGATAAATACCTCAAAGCTTCCGGAAGCTCCGGGAACCTGAACGGAAGTAATTTCTCCGCTGAATACTTTTTGATCTGGTGTCAGTATTTCTAAATACATGTATCAGGTTGTTTAAAACAGATTGCCGATAAAATTATCAGCAACCTGAATTGTTATAATGGGATACGTATTATTTCTTAGCTTCTGCTGTAAGACGTTCGCCCTTTGCAATAGCTTGTTCAATACTACCAACAAGGTTAAATGCTGTTTCAGGAAGGTGATCTAACTGACCATCCATTATCATATTAAATCCTCTGATTGTATCTTTAATATTTACCAGTTCACCTTTAAGACCTGTAAATTGCTCTGCTACGTGGAATGGCTGAGATAAGAAACGTTGTACACGACGTGCACGGTGAACCGCTTGTTTATCTTCTTCAGAAAGTTCATCCATACCAAGGATGGCAATGATATCCTGAAGTTCTTTATAACGTTGTAATATTTCTTTTACTCTCTGAGCACAATCATAATGCTCATTTCCTAAAATTTCAGGACTTAGGATACGTGATGTTGAATCCAATGGATCTACCGCAGGATAAATACCCAACTCGGAGATTTTACGGTTCAATACAGTTGTTGCATCCAAGTGAGCAAATGTTGTTGCCGGAGCCGGATCTGTTAAATCATCTGCAGGTACATAAACCGCCTGCACAGAAGTAATGGAACCGCGTTTTGTAGAAGTAATACGTTCCTGCATCGCACCCATTTCAGTTGCCAGCGTTGGCTGGTAACCTACCGCTGATGGCATACGACCCAACAAGGCAGATACTTCAGATCCAGCTTGTGTAAAACGGAATATATTATCAATGAAGAAAAGAATATCACGTCCCTGACCTTGTCCATCACCATCACGGAAATATTCCGCTACTGTCAAACCAGATAAAGCTACTCGGGCTCTTGCACCAGGAGGTTCGTTCATCTGACCGAATACTAATGTTGCCTGAGATTTCAACAGTTCTTTTGTATCTACTTTAGATAAATCCCACTCGCCTTTTTCCATAGCGTGTTTGAATTCATCACCATAACGAATTACGTTTGATTCAATCATTTCGCGAAGCAAATCATTTCCTTCACGCGTACGCTCACCAACACCTGCAAACACAGATAAACCCGCATATGCCTTAGCAATGTTATTGATCAATTCCATGATCAATACGGTTTTACCAACCCCTGCACCACCAAACAAACCGATTTTACCGCCTTTTACATATGGTTCAAGCAAATCAATTACTTTGATACCTGTAAAGAGTACTTCTGTATTTGTAGATAAATCTTCAAACTTTGGAGCCTGACGATGAATGGAAAGGCTTTTCTCAGCTTTAGGAGCAGGAATACCATCAATAGCTGTTCCAACGACGTTAAACAGACGACCGCGGATATCTTCACCAATCGGCATTTCAATAGGAGATCCTTTACTAAGAACGTCCATTCCTCTCATTAAACCATCTGTAGAGTCCATCGCAATGGTACGTATGCGATCTTCTCCTAAATGCTGCTGACATTCAAGAATAACTTTTTGTCCATCAGGACGAACTACTTCCAATGCATCTAAAATCTGCGGAAGAGATGATTTCCCCTCAAATCCAACATCTACAACTGGACCAATTATTTGAGTGATTTTACCAATATGTGCCATGAATTGCCTATTATATGAAATGATATAATTTCAAATTTGCGACTGCAAAACTAAACGTTTATTCCTTTAAACCCAAAAAGTATATGATAATATTGGTCATTGTTTAAAAACTTTATTCTGAATCAAGGCATTAATGCAAAATATGATTTTTAAACAATAAATAATCCAATAATTCATTGTGGAAATTTATACAAAAACAGATCTCATAATTTCTGAATTTAAAGATAAAAAGCGCCTTATCCTTGAGCTATTTTAAATTCAACGCGGAATGTTGTTCCTACATTCAATTCACTTTTCAAAACATACACTTTTCCGCCATGATATTCTTCAATAATTCTTTTCACTAAGGTTAATCCAAGTCCCCAACCCCTTTTTTTGGTTGTATAGCCCGGCCTGAAAATAGAAATGAATTTATTTTTAGGTATACCTTTCCCGGAATCCTGGATATCCATATAAATCATTTCTTTTTGTTTCTGAATCTGAATAACAATGCTTCCACGGCCATCCATCGCATCAATAGCATTTTTACAGATATTTTCAATTACCCAGCCAATCAATGAAATATTCATAATTGCCTTGCCCCCATTGGTATGATCTTCAAGAGAAAAGCTGACATAAGAAGATGTTCTTGATTTTAAATAATCGATGTTTTCAGATACCACATCTGCCAGTATTTCAGCACTCAATTTACCTTCAAGGCCAATCTGGGAAAAACGAGCTGTAATAACATTTAAACGATCAATATCTTTGGCGAGCTCATCCGTCATCGGATCATCTTTAAAAGGCTCTATTTCTTTAAAATAATCTCTGATCGCGAATAAAGAAGATAAAGGTGTTCCTAATTGATGCGCCGTTTCCTTTGCCAAGCCCACCCAGACTTTGCTTTCTTCTGCCTTTTTACTGTAGTTAAATGCAACATAACCGACGAATACCAAAAACAGAATCGCAGATAATTGGATAAAAGGGTAATAGCGTAACATAGTGAGCAAACCTGAATTCTTATAATAAATAAGATTGGTCATTCCATAAAATTCTATTTTTATAGGTGGGTGTTGCTCAATCATTTCCTTGACTTCTCTCTTCAAAAAATCGTTTTCCTGGCTTGTATTATACCCTTTAGGAATTTCAATATTCTTGAAACTCAGTGGTTCGCCTGTATTATCGGCGAGAATAACCGGAACTGAGGTATTTGCATTAATGATTTGTTCGGATAGAAAAGCCATATTTACACCCGGTTGCTGATTGGCAGCTGCTTCTAACGCTCTGGCATATAAATCAATAAGTTTCTTTTCCCGCTCAACCAATCGCTTTGCGAGGTAATCGGTATACCAAAGTGTTCCTGCTATAACCAAAATTCCCAATAATGCAATGACGAATTTAATCCGAAAGTTTAATCTATATATGTCCATTTGAACGAAAATAGCTGTTTATTTGTAACAATTATAAATTATTAATTTTATTAAAGGAATATTTATAGAATCGTCGTTTAGAACTAAATTTACAGTCCTGTTGGGTAATACGTATGATTTCGAATTTCAAATCCATTAGTTTAACATATAGAAAAGCGCCGTTAGAAATCCGTGAACGCGTTGCATTGAATGAAGCAGAATGTAAAAACCTTATGCGAAAGATTAAGGAATTTACAGATTCGGCTGAAGTCTTAATTCTTTCGACGTGCAACCGTACTGAAATCTACTACTCTTCTAACGAAGATAACAGCGATGACATTATTAAATTATTGGGAGTTGAAAAAAATATTCCTGCCTTAATTGATCAAAAAGAATACTTTCAGATATACAACGATCAAGCAGAAGCGGTCATGCATTTGTTTGAAGTAGGAATAGGCTTAGATTCACAGGTTGTTGGCGATACACAGATTGTTAATCAAGTAAAGGTTTCTTATCAATGGAGCGCGGATGAAAATCTTGCAGGACCATTCCTGCATCGTTTAATGCATACTATATTTTTTACGAACAAGCGTGTTGTTCAGGAAACTGTTTTCCGTGATGGAGCTGCTTCTGTATCGTATGCAACGGTTGAATTAGCAGAAGAATTATTAAGTAATAACAGCAATGCCAATATTCTGATTGTTGGTTTGGGTGAAATAGGCGCAGATGTTTGCAGAAATTTCAAAGCAAATACTGGCTTCAAAAACATAACATTAACCAATCGCTCTCCGCTTAAATCGGAGGCGCTTGCCAAAGAATGTTCGATCGAACATGTTCCATTTGACACCTTATGGCAGGCGGTTGAGAAAGCAGATTTGGTAATCAGCTCTGTGGCTAAAGATGAACCGCTGTTTTCAAAAGAAGAAATTTCAAAACTGAATATCCTTTCTCACAAATACTTCATCGACCTTTCTGTTCCCAGAAGTGTTGAAGCATCCGCGGAAGAATTAGCCGGTGTTATTGTATACGATATTGATCATATACAGAACCGTTCCAATGAAGCTTTAGAGAATCGATTAAATGCTATTCCGCATGTACGTCAGATCATCAAAGATTCTATAGCAGAATTTAATGAGTGGTCAAAAGAAATGGTAGTATCCCCTACTATCAATAAATTAAAGAATGCCTTAGAGCAGATTCGTCGCGAAGAACTGTCACGCTTTATGAAGCAGATGAGTGATGGTGAAGCAAAGAAAGTAGATGAGATCACTAAGAGCATCATGCAGAAAATCATAAAACTTCCGGTTTTGCAATTAAAGGCTGCCTGCAAACGCGGTGAAGCAGAAACGCTGATTGATGTATTGAACGATTTGTTTAATCTGGAAAAACAACCGGAGCAACTACGTGATTAATTTTCAGATCCGTCGTTTTCTTACCCTACTTATATTTTCATTCATTGTTATTTATTCCAATGCCCAATCACTAGCTGGCAACAGCAAAAAAAAGAGTGATAGTGTATATGCCAGTACATATTATTTTTATTCTGACGCTGATTTTAATTTAGCTCTCAAATCCAGGAAACTTACCGCTTATTACTCTATAGTTACCATTAAAGATTCCCTCTCCGACATAACACGGAAACGATGCGGAGTACTCTTTAAAAACACGATTATTATTCCTTTTGAATACGACTCCATTGCACATACCATTGATCGGGAATTCATTTGCAGAAAGCAACAAGCAACACGACGCACGCATACATCTGTATATACGATTATTGATGCAATGAAAGGTTCTTTATTAGACATAAAAGCTTCATCAATAACCTATATCACTAATCATACATACTCGATTACAGCAAATCACAGACAATATTTTTTAAATACGACAACTCGAAAACAATCTGTAGCATTTGATAAGTATTCTGTTTTTGATAGTTCTTTTCTAATGATCAATTCTGTTGAAGAATATAGATTATATGACGATAGTGTCAATCTCTTTATTCCTGATGTATTCAAAAGCCTTGTTAAACAAGATACCATTTATCAAACGCTACTTTATCCGACCTGGAATATCTATCAAAATTCCGGCACCCTGTTATTTAGTAAATTGAACGCTGATTCCATAGAGATTGATAGCGCATATCAGACATGGCGATTATATAGAAACGATAAGCTCTTTTACAGAAGGAATGTTTATTCGTATGTAAACACTACTTCTTCTTACTTAGCCGTTGATAATAAAGTAGCCGTAAATGACACAGCTATCTATCGAAAACTAAAGGAGGCATTATTACTGGATACTATTTACTTTACCAGTGATGGATTATTCTTATATAAGAAAAACAAACAATATGGCTATTGTGATTCTGTCGGTAATATAAAAATCGCTCATCAATATGACACTTTATCTACCTGGAGTGATGGAATGGCATTAATTCGCTTTAAGGGGAAATGGGGATACATCAATAAACGTGAGAAGATGTGTGTACAGCCTTACTATATTATTGCATATCCCTTCTATGAAGGATCCGCTGCAGTCTATGATGGAAAACGATGGAGTTTTGTTAACAAAGAAGGTAAGCCTGTCAATTCATTGGATTTTGATAGTATACAGCAAACAGTAGCTGGCAGATGGTATGTGTACAGCAAAGGGAAAATGGGGCTGTGTGAAACCAACGGAAAAGAGTTATTGCCACCCACCTTTGATGCTATTTATGATTCAGGATCTAATCTGATTGTTTATAAAGCAGAAAATCGATACGGACTTATTTTAAAAGATAGAACGGTTGTTTGTAAACCTATTTACGATGACTTTGTTATTGACAGAAAAAATAACTGTTATATTCTAAAAAATCTTCCTGAAAATCCTTTGACAATCCCCATCAAAAGAAATTAATGCTTCGCTATTTCCTTTCCATACTTTCCATAATACTTACAACACTTTGTTTTGCCCAAAAAGAAGTATATCATGAAGGATTAACTTCTTTCAAGGTAGCGAAGAATACTTCATTTGTATATGGATTTAAAGATACGAAAGGGAAAGTAGTCATTTCACCAAGCTATGATAGTATTGTTGCCCCATTTCGCTTTGGACGTGCCATTGCTATTATTGATAATCAATACGGCACTATTGATAAAAAAGGCAAAACAATAATACCCTTTGAATACAGAAGTATTCTTCCGGAACAACATGATTTAACACCTGTTAAAAACAAAAATGGTCTTTGGGGATTTTTCTCATACAAAGGTATCATTGCAATTCCTTGTGAATACAATAATTTTAAATTTGTCAATAAAGGCAAGTACATCATTGTCCAAAAAAACGGAAAGTGGGGAATGATCAATCTAAGCAACAAAGCCCTGGTTCCATTTGAATACAAAGCCATTGAAGCAATAAGCAGTAAACAATACCGCCTGCTCCATTATAATAAATGGGAACACATTACTGAAACGGGTAAATCACTTAATACATTTGAATATGACTCCGTTCTTTTTACACCATTCAATTTATTCACCTATAAACTGAATGGATGGGAAGGTTTACTATCATCAGATGGATCAATACTTATTAAAAATGAGTTTGAAGAAATCAAGGAATTTAACAACGACCTGGTTTCTATAAAACAAAATGGATTATGGGGTGTAAAAAAATTGCGCGCAGTAGAATGGGTATTAAACCCTATGAATGATATTATCCGGATTGATTCGCTATTGATTTATGCAGGAACAACCTTTGGTAATTCCGAACTTATTCACTGGAATATGTATAATCATTCCGGAACAAAACTCAACACTGAAATCATTCTTGATTATGGAATTTTATCAAATGGAATGATAGCTGTTAAAGGCCCGAATAAACGATGGGGCTTTATTAATGATAGAGGAAAAACAGTAATTCCATGCATTTATTCAATGGTTGGCAATTTTAAAAATGGTCTTTGTCATGCTGAAATGAACGATGAAAAGTATATCATTAATAAAAATGGCGATATAGTGTTGCGTGGACAAGATGTTTATCTGTATGACCTGGGTTTACTTAAACTGGATGCTTTTCAAAATAAAAAATATCTGTATCATCCGGATATCTATACAGAGCTAATTTCTGTGGATAGTGTATTTATAAAAGTAAGACAAAATGGAAAGTATGGATTGATTACAACAAATGGAGAAACTGTTCTGCCTTCTATATATAGTGAAATTAAAACCGGAGATAGCAAAACAACTTTCAGTGTTGTACTTAACAATCAGTTAAAAGTCGTTCAGATTGGACTTGGTTCTTTTCCGGTTGAGAAAAAAATAAAATCCATTGAAGGGTTTTATAATGAGTATGCCATTTTTCTGTATAGTAATGGAGAATATGGCTTTGTAGATAATCAGGGCAGAATACGTGTTGCACCGCAATATAAAAAAGTGCTGCCGTTTCAGCACGAAGTAGCGGTAGTGCTGTTAAATGGAAAATGGGGCGTCATAAATAAAAATGAAGTTCTAATTGCTCAACCCTATTATGAAAAAATTTCCGCTTTTATAAACAACGTTTGTATTGTTAAGGAGAATGAAATGTACCATCTTATGGATATCAATGGTAAGATACTTACTCCGGAAGGTTATGAAACTATTCAGCTAACTGATTATGGAAACTATCGCTTAAGCAAAAACAATCTATCAGGCCTCGCAAATAAATACGGTAAAGAAATTATTTCTCCCCGTTATCAATCCATTCAGGAGTTCTCTGAAATCTTATTTAAGGTTAAAGCCGATAATTTATATGGTGTTATTGATATAAATCAAAAAATAATTCTTCATTTTAAATATCAGGAAATATTTTACAAAGCAAGTACGGATACTTTTTTGACTTGTGAAGAAGGGGTAAGTAGTTTGTCTAAAATTGAGTAAGGAATCAATTAATACATTTAAATCCTCACCCCACCATCAACCACCAATTCAGAGCCAGTTACATAAGATGCAGCCTCTGTAATTAAAAATGAATAGGCATTTACGATGTCTATTGCCTTCGCAAAACGTCTTACCGGTATTTTTAAACGAAACTGATTCAGCTCTGAAGAATCGGCTAATGATATATTATCTTCTTCAATATATCCCGGAATAATGGTATTCACAGTAATCCCATATTGACCCAGCTCTCTAGCCCACAATTGAGTAATTCCTTTTACGCCATCTCGTATTCCCTCATAATGCCTGTCGGTAAGGGTATCGTGTATTCGCAAGGGCAAACAGCAATTAATAATATAACCCGATTTTTGCTGCTGCATTAAGGGCGCAATAACACTTATTGAACTAAGGAAGACAGACAGGTTTGCATCAATTGTCTCGTGCCAGGCTTCTGTCGTAAGATTGGGCACTTTAGATACCGGAAAAAGCTTAGGATTATTAACCAATACATCAATCCTGTTGTATTTTTTAATCACCCGAACTGCTGCTGCTTGAAAATTTTCCGCTAGTTTAAAATCGAAGCGATCAATCATGCAGGTTCCTTTTTTACCTTTACAACTTTCTGCAATAGCAGGATCCGTAACAGCGGTATTTTCTTCCCAAATAACCACATGGTATCCTTCCTCGCAGAATTTTGCTGCAGCAGCTTTTGCAACAGAATGGGTGGAACGAACTAATATAATAACCTTCGATTCTTTCATAGTATCTAAAAAAACGAAATTCCAATACCGAAAGTTAACACAAATAGTAAGGTACTCAAAGCCAATTGCTTTAAATACGGATCCAGAAGCTTAGGTTCCTTCGTGGAAAATACCGAGTAAAGATGTTTTATAAACAGAGGTAAGCTCAAAATATACATAAAATTGAATACTGATGTATACTGTATGATTACAAATGCCGTTGCGCAGATCCATGCCATAGATATTAATGCCAAATGGTAGATTCTACCAAGATCAGGACCTATACGTACTGGAATGGACTTCTTACCGACCATTCTATCGGAATCAATATCCCTGAGGTTATTTACATTCAAGACTCCTGTAGAAAACAAGCCGCAGCTCATAGCTGGAAGTATAATAGCGGGAATAAAGCTACCCGACTGAAGATAAAATGTTCCGCAAACCGCTACCAGACCAAAGAATAGAAATACAGAAATATCACCGAGTCCGGCATAACCGTAAGGTTTTGATCCAGCAGTATATAAAATTGCTGCTGCGATGGCTAATAAGCCCACCAGGAAGAAAACACCTAATACATTCAATGAAATTAATCCTCTAACCTGAAACAATAATAGTATCCCTGTTACCAAGCTCAGTGCAGAGAATAATGCTATCGCCATTTTCATTTGTTTGGCACTGATGGCACCACTTTGAACGGCTCTGGCCGGACCAACCCGAAACACACTATCAGCACCATTTACATAATCGCCATAATCATTGGCCAGATTTGAAAGAATTTGCAAAAAGAGTGTCGTAAGCACACATAAGCCAAACACCGTTCCATTAAAAAGATGATAACTATGCGCCAGAAATCCACCCATACCGATACTTGAAAGGGAGAGCGGTAATGTACGTAATCTGAAAGCTTTAATCCAATCCGATGTTCCTGCCATAAAAATTATGATACTTCTTTAAGACGTACGGCAACACCAATGCATATCAGGGTTGCTGCTGCGGCTAATATTCCTACCCAACCAAAATTAAATAATTTACCACTGGCATCATTAATAATAATGGTTGAAGCAATCATTACAGCCACACCTGATGCCAATTGCTGAACAGCAGAATTTATGCTAAGGAAACTACCTCTTCGTTGTGGTTTCACGCAGGAAGAAATAAGTGTCATGGCTGGTACAAACCTGCCGCCAAAGCACATAAAGAAAATAACATTAAACATCAATACATAAGGTAAAGGCCATACAGGCAATACAGTCACTATTACAATAGGAACAATGGACAACAAAGCGGCTATGACAAATACTTTTACCTTTCCGAATTTATCGGCAAGCCTTCCAACAATCGGACTGCTTACTGCCGTGGCCAACCCTCCGCATAGATATACGTATTTCAAATCTTCTTTATCAAGACCTACATTATGAACCAAATAATCACTGATAAACGGAACAACGGTGAAACCTGCAATCATCAGCAGAAACATAAATAACAATGCCAAGGTAACGTTTGAATCTTTTATAAATCCTTTTAAAACATCTATATGAGGAGTTTTAGTTTCCTTGGCTTCAATATGCCCTGTGATAGACGGAAATTTGATAAATAAGAAAATACCCACAATCAAACTTAAGCCTGATAATAATATAAAGGGAGGATGATAATCATCATATATATCTGCAAGTATTAACCCACATGGAATACCCAGCACGGAGGCAGCTGAAAAAGCTGCCATAATCATACCCATTGCTTTCCCTCGTCTTGCCATTGGAATAGCATCGCCTACAACAGACATGATTAATACGTTTAGTACACCACCGAATAATCCTGCAAATAAACGAGCCATCAGAAAGAATTTATAGCCCGGAGCTATTGCGCAAAAGACATTGGCAACAATAAAACCGGTATATAAAATTGTTAATGCAGTACGTCTATCATATGAATCAATTTTGAAAAATGCAATGATAGCTCCTGCTGCCGCTGCAAACGTATAGATAGAAACCAAAAAGCCAAATTCTTCTGTAGTTATTGACATAGATTCCTTTAAAAAAGGATTCAAAGGGGCCATAATAACAAAGTCCATGATGTGCGTAAAGTTTACGGCGGCAAGCATGGCAATAAGCAAACCTTCGCTTATTGGTTTTTTCTCAACGGACAATTCCATAATTTCTGATTATTTACATTCTTTTCGTATCAACACAAATCCATTCCCTCTACATTGCGGGCAATCACCATCTTCAAAAGTAGTTCCATTGCAATGTGTACACAGAATAATTCCTGTACCATTACACTTATAACATTGCTGATAATTATCTCCGATATTCGTTTTTGACACAATAACACCAGCGCCATTACATATCGGACAATATTCCTTACCTACTCCTTTGCAATAATGACATTTCATTTTCACATGTCCGGAGCCATTGCACATCGTACAATTTTCTTTTTCCTCTATGTAGCCTTTTTCCAAACATTGCGATTTGGAAATATAAAACAGTGAGCTGTCTGACATGACAGCATTATATCCCCTTAATCTGATGTATTTCTCAAAACCCTGAACAGCTTGTTTATAGTTTCTTCTGTATAATTGATTCAAACCATAATAGTAAGCTGCTTCATCAGGAATCGTGCTTTGAAGTTTGAATAATGCTCTGAATTTTGAATGCGCAGAATCATAGTTATGCATCTTCATATATGATTTTGCATCTGCATAATATTTTTCTACTAATGAATCATAAGGAACCTTATCATTGTCTGCAAACAACGAACAGGAAAACAATAAAAACAAATAGGTTAGCAGTACTTTCATCGTAATTGTATTCAAGTAAATATACGAATAATATAAATACAAATAATGGCCGTATAAGTTCCCTTAAAGCCAATAAATACAGGAAATTTCAATTTAAAAATAAAGTTCCTGAGCCAAACGAAATGTATTGCAATGGGCCTCAACGATATCTGTCAACTTCTCCGAATATCCGCCTCCTAATGAAATAGTTAAAGGAATACGAGTGTTTTTACAATTCCTTAATACGACACGATCACGCTCTTTGCATCCTTCCCGGCTAATGGACAATTTCCCCATTTTATCCGTAGCTAAAATATCTACTCCGGATTGGTAAAATACATGATCCGGTTTTACGTCCTCAAAAAGCCTTGAAATCGATTTATTTAATAATGTCAGATATTCTTTATCCTGAATATAATCGGGTAAAGGAATATCCAGATCTGATGCCTCTTTGAAAAAGGGGTAATTGGAAGCACCATGCATGCTGAATGTAAAAACATCTTTTCGATGCTCAAATATTTTGGCAGTACCATTTCCCTGATGCACGTCCAGATCAATCACAAGTATTTGTTTTGCAAGGTTGTTGGCAATAAGATAATCGGCTGCTATAGCAATATCATTATACAAACAAAAACCTTCTCCGCGATCCCGAAAGGCATGATGCGTACCGCCGGCTACATTCATTCCGATTCCATTTTCGATAGCAAACAAAGCAGCATCAATGGTGCCTTGCATGATTATTTCTTCTCGCCTGATAAGAGTGTCTGTTAATTGAAATCCTGTCTTACGAATTTCTGTAGGTGTTAATGAAAGTGAATTTAACTTCTCTATATAGAACGAATCATGAGTTCTATGAAGATCAATATCCGCTATAGAAGAAGGTGTAAAAATATTCTGATCGGTAATTGTTCCTTCATACAGCAATTGCTCCACAATCAGATCGTATTTAAGCATGGGGAAACGATGTCCGTCAGGAACCGGATGATTGTAACAGGAATGATATGCGATTTTAAGCATATACTTTTACCTACTGATTTTACTTGTAAATCTTCTTCTTATTCAATGCTTTTCTGTAACGATCGGCATTGGCTTTATGTTCAGTAAAATCTTTCGCAAAGTTATGCGTACCCGACATATCTTCCTTGGCACAAAAATAATAGTAGTTATGTTTGTCGTACTTAAGTACTTCATCAATAACAAAAGCCGGCACAATACATATCGGCCCTGGCGGAAGTCCTTTACGCTTATAGGTATTATAATCCGATTCAATAGCCAGATGGTCATTTGTTACACGCCTGGAATCCATTTTAGTATTCGCAAATAAGACCGTGGGGTCCGACTCCAGCTTCATATTATCATGCAATCTATTGATATATACACCGGCTATATCTGCCATTTCACTTCGTTGCTTGGTTTCAGAATAAACAATCGATGCAAGTATCACTGCTTCATCTTCTGTTAAATCCAAATCGCTGCATTCTGCCTGTCTTTCTTTGTTCCAAAGCTGAACATACTGACATGACATGTATTCCAGCACTTCTTCCGGCTTCATGTTTTTATAAACTCTATATCGACCTGGACGAAAAATGCAATAGACAGACTCGGTTGTGAAACCACCTAAATCATCGGTTTCGTCTTCGTCTTTTAATAAATTCAATAATTCCGTTTCATTCGTATTTGTTAACCTGCTTAATTCTTTGATGGTTCTTTTTCTTGAACGAAATTCCGCGAGATCGATTAACTGTGTTGGCCGTAATTCTTCTGTATCAATGTAGGTCAGTAAATGAAAATTACCCCAGCCCTTTTCAAAACGATACATACCCGGTCTGATTTTCCCGATGCTTAATAATGATGCCATCCAACGGAATGTGACGGTTGATTTGATGGCTCCCCGATCTGATAAGGTATCGGCTAAGGCTTCGGCATCTGTACCTCTGTATACGTAGACATAATAGGCCGGAGAGCGAAAGGCTGTATTGGAAGCATAGGTAATATACCAAGTGATGAATAACAACAGAACACCTGCTGCCATGAGCCATACCTTAGCAGAAATTTTTAATGGAGCTGCCTTCCTTCTTCCAGGGGAAGATTTTTTAGGCGTTTTCGGTTTGGGTATAACTCTCTTTTTAGCCATTCTTAAACGTGCATATATATTCGTTTTATATACACTCAGCTCTAATTATGCGATTCCAATACAGGCAACTATTGACACCCATATTGCCTTTTCGTAAAATATGAAATGTTGTCCCTCCACGATGTCAAAAAGCATTGGAGGGATTTTATGATAACAGTATGTTATACGGATTCAATAAAGGCAACGCCTAATTTATCCGCAACTTCTTTCAAATCTTTTATAACGGGTGCCAATAACGGAATACCTATTTGAAGTCGCTCCGCTTGCATTTCCCGCTCGGGATCGCCTGGAATCAATACTTTTTCACCTTCTACGGCAGGCGCATTCCGGAAAGTCGTGATCCAATTATCCATATGCGATTTAAATTCGTCTGCCGGTCTAAATGCATCCACCCGCATGGCACCAAAGAAATGTCCGATACCCTCTCCTACCGGATCTGCTGGTAATGGCAAAAAGCTAACAAAAGGTGGTACCCAGGGACCATAATTGGCACCAGATAAAACAGCTGAGAAAATATCTACAATGGAGCCCAGGCAATATCCTTTATGACTTCCATGTTCGCGATCGCTACCTAAGGGAACCAATGCGCCGCCATCTTTTAATTCATGGGCATTTGCTGTCGGGCTTCCTGTTTTATCCTGAATCCAACCTAATGGCGCATCCAGATTCTTACGCTGTAATATTTCAAGTTTTCCATTAGCGGCCGTTGTCGTGGCGAAATCTGCGACCATAGGCGGTTGAGTTTTAGCCGGAATTGCCACTGCAATCGGATTCGTTCCCAATAAACGTTTTAAAGAATGTGTGGGAGCAACCAAAGGACTCGCATTCGTCATAGAAATTCCAATCATATCGTACTCCAGAGCCATCATAGCATGATAACCCGCAATACCATAATGATTTGAATTTTTTACACTTACCCATCCAGTCCCGACTAATTTAGCTTTATCAATAGCCACTTGCATGGCCTTTGGTGCTACAACTAATCCTAAACCTCCGTCACCATCAACAACTGCAGTGCTTGGAGTTTCATGCACAATACGAACATTCGGTTTTGCATTGATACGACCGGATTCCCATAAACGCACATAGCCCGTAAGACGAGCAACACCATGTGAATCTACACCTCTTAAATCTGCAGATAATAAAACGGTTGTCGCTAATTCAGCATCTGCTTCCGGACAACCAATAGATAAAAATACGTTTTTAGTAAATGCGAAAAGATCTTTATATAAATACATACCAATTGACAATTTTACCTGCAAAAGTATCTTTTTTTGTGGTTTTTATTAGAATTCGTTTCAATTTGTATTTTTTTACTGAAGGAAATAAAAATTTAGTACATTCGTTTTTACACTGGTTATGAAAAATTGGCTGTATGTATTAACCGTCTTCAACCCAATTTATCTGATTCATACAAACTTAATTAAATCAACACCTATGAAGAACAGTTCTGCCTTTGTTATCATTCTTTTATCATTTGCCCTGCAAAGCCTGGCACAGGAACATTCTGTTTCGATTACTCCCACAATAAAAGATGTAACGGTATTTTTAAATCGGGCACAATTGAATACAACTGCCACGGTTGAACTTAAAACTGGAAATAACGAAATCAGGCTGGAAAACCAGACAGTGTATCTTGATCCGCAAAGCATACAAGTAAGTGGCAAAGGTGATTTTACGATTTTATCTGTTGTTCATGAAAAAGATTTCATCAAACAGGAAATAAAGCCTGCAATTATTCAGGAGTTGCAGGATTCTATTGACCATTATGCCATGCTGGTTGATTTTACCAATCAAATGAATGAGGTTCTGAATAAAGAAGAGCAAATGATTTTGGCAAATCAGAAAATAAAAGGTCAGAATACAAATCTTACAGCCAAAGAACTGGAAGACATGGCTGATTTTTTCAAAGACCGTATGGAGGAAATACGGGAAGATATTATCGATAACAAAATCAAAATTAAGAAATTCAATACAAAGCTGAATAATTTTACGAACCAGCAAAATGAATACAACCGTGGAAAGAGTCAACCCAGCTCAACAATTATTGTAACAGTATCTGCTAAAAATGCTTTAACAGGAACTTTGCAAACAAGTTATATTGTAACGAATGCGGGATGGTCTCCAAGTTATGATCTGCGTTCTAAAGACACCAAATCTCCGGTACAATTAGCCTATAAAGCTCAAGTATATCAAAGCACCGGTTATGATTGGAACAATGTTCGTCTGACTTTGTCTACTACTAATCCTTCCGTTGGTGGAACCAAACCAGAACTTTCAAACTGGTATCTGGATATATATGATCCGGGAAAATATAATTCTAAAGCTCTTAGAACTATGTCCGCTCCTTCCAGTGTTGCCAACTCTTTTCAGGATAAAAAATCAAAAGAAATAGAAGATGACTTAATGGCTGGTGGCCTTATGTCTTCTGCTGACTTCACAACAGAAGTAATCACAACCTTATCGGTAAACTTTGATATTGCCATTCCTTATACAATACCTTCCGGCGGAAAGGGCAAACAAGTAGATATTAAAAACATTGATCTTCCGGCGATCTATGAATATGCGGTTGTTCCGAAGCTGGATTTGTCTGCCTTCTTATTGGCACGCATCATCAATTGGGATGGATTTAATATTCTTTCCGGAGATGCTAATGTGTATTTTGAAGGAACCTATGTAGGCAAGACCTATATCGATGTTGCCAATTCAACGGATACACTTGATATTTCATTGGGAAGAGATACCCGTATTGTTGTGGAACGAAATATCATCAGTGATTTTGCTTCTAAAAAACTGATTGGACTAAACCGCAAAGAAGAATATGGTTATGAATTAGTGATTCGAAATACTAAAAAGGATCCTGTTACGATTACGGTAGAAGATCAATACCCTATTTCAAAAAACAGTTTATTGACGGTAGAACTCATCGAAGCTTCCGGTGCAGTAAACAATGCTGTAACCGGCGAATTGGATTGGAAACTAACGTTGGCCCCTGCGGAGACAAAAAAAATAATCCTGAAATATTCGGTTAAATATCCGAAGGATAAGAAGGTAAGCGGCTTATAAAAACCTGCGGTTTTAAAATCATAAAAAACAAATTCCAAAGATTCACTATTAAAAATAAAGCTCAATTATCTTCTACACAACATATGTGTTAGCTGACAATTGAGCTTTATTCGTTTTGTTTAATGCCTTGCTTTTATTCATAAAAGTCATTCTGAATTGTGTTCCAATACCCGGAATAGATGTTAATTCAATTGTTCCATTCAACTTATCTACTATATTTTTAACAATGTATAAGCCTAGTCCAGATCCTTTTGAATCCTTAGAGGCACGATAGAACATATCATATATTCGGCTCTGATATTGCGGTTCAATTCCTAAACCGTTATCAGAAATGCTGATTTCAACGGTATCGTTAACAAACGCAACGCCAATACTAATCACCGGTTTTGCCTGCTCATAATTGTGATAGATGATGGCATTGGATAACATATTATTAAACATCATACCCAATCTTGATTTATCAGAATAAAAAATACCGGATTGATCAATCTGTATATCAAAAACCACTTTACCTTTATTCTCCAGATAGCTTAGTGATTGAATGGACTCCTGAATAATCTGTTCAAAATTTATAGCTTCTTTTTCTACTTCAAGATGGGAGTTTCTTGAGAAATTAATAATATCCTTAATTACATGTAATAATTTTTTTATGCTGATTTCTATCAAATTAAAATAAAAAATGGAAGTCTCTTCCTTAGAATCAATTTTTGCAATGCTGATAACACCCAACATAGAAGACAATGGAGCCTTTAAATCATGAGAGGCACTATATACAAATCCATCTAATTCAGCATTTACTTTCTGAAGTTCTTTATATTGGTTTTCAATTTTAATTTCACTGTTTTTCCTACTGGTTATATCCCGATAATTAATAATGATGGCATTAACACTTGAATCCTCAAACATGTTACACGAATAAAGTTCAATCCATTTGTATTCTCCATTTTTATGTTTCTTTTGAAATTCAACCTGAAAACTTTTACCCGGATTTGACATAATTTCTTTCAAATGATCTGTCAATTTTGTCTTGTCATCGGAATGTATTTCCTCAAACACAAATCTTCCTTCCAATTCTTCGGGAGAGTATCCTGTTACTTTTATGGTAGATGAACTGGCATATATTACTTCGCCATTAACATCAACTAACGCAATAGCATCATTGCTGTTTTCTATAAGGGATCTGAATTTCTTTTCACTTTCCTCTATAATTATCTCATGTTTCTTGATTTCATTAATATACTCGTTTACCCGATTAACCATCCAGTTAACATTATCAAACAGATCCTTTATTTCATCATTTGAATGAACTTTATACAACTTGTTGGGAGCGGAAAAATTATTCTTAACAAGTACATCTATATAATCAGATAATTCGGTGATAGGTCTGGTAAAACGGTATGCAAAGAGTACACTCAGAATAATACTGAGCATAACAGATACAAATATAGATGTAATCAAAATTGATTTGTTATCACTACTAAGCTTTAAATCATTTTGATCTGATTCGAGATTTATTGTCCGGATAATATTTTCAAAATTAGTATTATGAGCATTGATTTTACTGGTTAGCCCAATACCCTGATCAATACCTATTTCCTGATCAATCAAAACCCACTTGGTAAAAAGCACATAATAATGATCCAGCCAATCGGTATATAATTTCTTCTCTGCATCGGCAAGTTCATTATCATTATTAATTTTCTCTCTAAACAAGATTACATTATTCTTATGCTTCGTAATATAAACGGTATCCTTTCGAAGAATGTAATCTTTCTCATTACGTCGGATCGTCAAAAGAAGTGATTCATTCATAGCTTTCTTATAGAAATTTTCAATATCATGAATATATTTCCGCATGGCGCCTTCAATACCGTCATCTCTGAAACCTCGTTCTTTAATTTTTGCAACATAATTCAGGTAATCGTTATTATATTGTATCAGCTGGATTTTAAGCTGATACAGATATTTATTAATTTTTTCATCTGTAATGCCTTCCTGATCTAATTGTTTTAAATGTTTATTTATTTTTATCAATAACTTCTTATGTTTATCAATATATGTGCTCTCTGATCCTTTATAAAAAGCACTGTTTTTAGCATCGAATACAATAAACTGCATTTCAAGTTTGTTTAGCATTAAAATTTCCGAAGAAACCAAATGGATCAAATCTTTAACTTCTGCATTATGTTCCCGCTTGGTATAAATAGAATAACAGTAAAAAGAAGTGGCTAGTGCAATACATGTAAAAAGGAGATATACCACTAATAATTTTGATCTGATTGTCCTCATTATTGACTATTTATAATACATTCAGCTCCTATATACCACTTCTTCAATACAATAGTTTGCCTTATCCCAATTGAATAATTCATATTTTCAAACATCAGACAATTGGGCTAATAATTAAAATTCTATTACTGTTCTACTTAGGAAATACTGACATTGAATGAAACATCGATTAGTTATACTATAACAAAAAAATAATAACATTTAAATAATATATGAAAAAGTGAATCAGCGTGTCGAAAAGGACCAGGTACTAAATACTCAGTACCCAATACTCTTCCCTACCTTCTCACCGTCCAGCATGGTATATAATACACCTTCTTTCAAGGAATACGTTGAAACCATAATATCTTTTGTATTCATCAAAGACAAAACATATTGAACCAGGCATACTGCAACCACAACCATATCTACACGCAACTCGATCATTCCGGAGATCTGCAAACGCTCGGCTCTTGTCATACGAATCATTTGATCTTTAATTCGTATAAAATCATTACCCATCAGGAAATAGGAAGTTTCGTTATGAATATTGATAGATTGCCTGTGGAAATCAATATTCATCTCCGCTAATGTATCAAAGGTACCGGAAGAACCGACTAGTAGCTTTGGATTCCATATCTGAACTCCCTTTAGTAAGGGTTCCAGTACAACATCCAGATAATTATTCATACCGATGATTTCCGTTTCATGTATCGGATCATGCGTATGAAAGCGTTCAATCAATCGCTGTCCGCCAATCTCAAAACTTTGTTTCCACAGAATTCCTTCTGCATTTCCAATAATAAATTCCACACTTCCACCACCTATATCCATTACCAAAGACGGATCTGCTGTCATTGGAACAGCTTCCTTTACTCCACGAAAAATAAGCTCTGCTTCCCTGGCTCCATCAATGACTTCTACCTGTATCTGAGCTTCTTCAACAATACGTTTAATGAACGTTTCCTTATTTGCAGCATTACGTACAGCACTGGTTCCGGTAGCAATTACTGAATCCGTTTCATATTCATTCAAAACCTTTCGAAAATTTATCAAAACGTTCAAGGCTCTATCCATGGCCTCGTCGGTAATGAAACCTTTATTAATACCTCCTTTGCCCAAACCTACGGATACCTTTTCATTCACCAATACATTCGTTTTATTGTTCACAATATCTGTGATCAATAAATGAAAGGTATTCGTCCCCATATCAATAATGCCTACGCGATGATTCATGTAATTCGCTTTTTTATACAAACAAATATGAACGGAATAAAAACTGATTCAAATTAATCTATTATCATCTCGGAATTTTGAATATAGGGAGATAAGGTTTTATCAACATGAATCATACTCCTGTTACGCATTTTTATTCCCATCAATCTATCGTTTATGAAACAATTTTTTAAGAAAATTCAATCATTCTAATCATGCTTCTTATTTTCAACACTTTAGTTACCAGCTTTTCATATAAAATAAGCCTTTTTTTATTCCCGTATGCCGTTTTTAGCACAGGGCTATGTATATTCGTTGCGTAAACTAAAAAAGATTATTCTCCATATGGCTATCATCAACGAATCAGGCGAGCAATTTTTACATAAATATTTAAATAATGCAGCCCCTACCGGCTTCGAATTTCCAGGTCAGCAAATCTGGCTGGATTATATACGTCCGTATATAGATTCTTATTTTACAGATACCTACGGAACAGTTGTCGGTGTTATTAATGCAGATGCACCATACAAAGTTGTTATTGAGGCTCATGCGGATGAAATTTCATGGTTTGTTAATTATATTACGAAAGAGGGATACATTTATGTTCGTCGTAATGGCGGTTCGGATACAATGATTGCCCCTTCCAAACGTGTAAATATCCATACAGACAAAGGAATTGTAAAAGGTGTTTTCGGCTGGCCGGCAATTCATGTGCGTGATGAAGAAAATGATAAAGCACCAACCTTAAAAAATATCTTTATTGACCTTGGATGTAGTTCCAAAGAAGAAGTTGAAGCGAAAGGTGTTCATGTAGGTTCAGTCATCACATTTGAGGATGAATTTATGATTCTGAACGAACGCTATTATTGCGGACGTGCCCTGGATAACCGTATCGGCGGTTTTATGATTGCTGAAGTAGCGCGTTTACTGAAAGAAAACAATAATCAATTACCGTTTGGCTTATATATTGTCAATGCGGTACAGGAAGAAATAGGTTTGCGTGGTGCTGAAATGATTGCTCACCGCATTAAACCGGATGTAGCAATTGTGACCGATGTTTGTCACGATACACAATCCCCGATGTATAACAAAATTACCAGCGGCGATTTATCCTGCGGCAAAGGACCTGTATTAACGTATGGACCAGCTGTGCAGAATAACCTGCTTCGCATGATCATTGATATTGCCAATCAAAAAGAAATTCCATTCCAGAGAGCTTCTGCTACAAGGGCTACGGGTACCGATACAGATGCATTTGCTTATTCTAACAGCGGTGTTTGCTCTGCCCTTATTTCCCTTCCTTTGAAATACATGCATACAACGGTGGAAATAGTGAGCAAAAATGATGTGGAACAAGTTATACAGATGATTTATGAATTTCTGTTGCAATTACCGGCAGGACATGACTTCAGATATATCAAATAGATAAGGTTACAGTAGGGTATTAATCAAAACCCATCATTATTTAAACCTAGCAAGAACATGCGTTTATTTCTATTCATAGCCCTTTTAATTCTTGCACCTATGCTGGCAAGTATTTATGGCTTCATACATGATCAGATCACGTTTTCCATTTCAGAAGAGTTCTTTACAAAATTTCGTTTTCTGGACTATGATCTGCCGAAAAATTGGCATCCACGTGCAAAAGCAGGTTTTATCGGAATCATGAACGCATGGAAAGTGGGTATTCCATTCGGTATTATATTAACGACCATTGGTAGAATCCATAAAAAAGATCTGGATTTTCTTAATTATACCTTTCTGGCATATATGACAACATTTCTGATGTCTTTCATTTTCACCATGATTGCGATTTACATGCCGGAACCCGCTGAAGATGCGATAACGTTACCAGCGGATATCACGGATAAGATAGCTTTTGCACGAGTAGTTACCATCAATAATTTCGGTTATGTGGGCGGAATTATCGGTATGCTCAGTGGTATCGGATTGCATATGTTCTTTTACAAAAGAAATCTCAAAAAAGCATCGATAACGAAACCCTAATGTTCAATCTGGTGTTATAACAACAAATTATCAACTTGTGCAAAAAGAAGAAAGTGGAAATATAAGTGGCAATCTGTTTGACCTCACTATTTTAAGCAGACTGTTTCAATTCGTAAAACCCTATAAACACCTTTTTTATACTCAGATATTCCTGACTTTGTTAGGAGCTGTGCTGGCATCTGTTAAGCCATACCTGGTAAAAATCGCCATAGACGATAAAATAGCCAATCATGATCTGAAAGGCTTGTATATCATGATTGGAATTATGGTTGTAGTACTGGTTGCTCAGGCTTTTATGCAGTACTTTGATACGTTTCTGGCCGGTAAGTTAGGTCAAACAATCATACGTGATATACGCATAAAATTATTCAAGCATTTATTGAAATTCCGGTTGTCGTTTTTTGATAAGACGCCTATCGGCCGACTGGTAACAAGAAATATCTCGGATATAGAAACGCTTTCCAACTTTACATCAGAAGGCCTAGCGGGTATATTAGGTGATTTCCTGCAACTGATTTTCATCTTCGGTTTCATGCTTTACATAGACTGGAGACTCGCGCTGATTTCACTTTGTCCTTTACCGATTTTATTATTCTCCACCTACGTCTTCAAAGAACAGATTAAAGAATCGTTTAATTATGTACGTATGGCGGTGTCGAACTTGAATACGTTTGTACAAGAACATATTACCGGAATGAGTATCGTTCAAATTTTCAATAGCGAAAAAAGAGAATATGCCAAGTTTGAAGCTATTAATAAGCAGCACCGGGATGCCAACCTGCTTTCCGTTAATTCCTATTCCATTTACTTTCCCATTGCAGAATTTATTGGTTCACTGGGTTTAGTACTATTGATCTGGTTTGGTGCAAAGCAGGTATTGGGAGATACAACTACTTTCGGAACGCTGGTATCTTTTATCATGTACATTTCCATGTTCTTCCGTCCTATCCGCATGATTGCCGATCGTTTTAATACATTGCAATTATCAATTGTGAGTTCGGATAGAATTCTGAAGTTACTAGATGACGAAGATCCCATTCAGAAGGATGGTACCATGGCTATTCCGGCTATGAAAGGCAAAGTTCAATTTGAACATGTATGGTTTGGATATAACCCAGATCAGCAGGTATTGAAAGATATTTCCTTTGAAGTAGAACAAGGCAAGAGTATTGCCTTTGTTGGTTCAACTGGTGCGGGCAAATCGTCTATCATAAATTTGTTGAATCGTTTTTATGAAATTGATAAAGGCTCCATCAAAATAGATGATACAGATATCCGTGATTACAGTCTTCATGATCTTCGCCTACAAATTGGTCTTGTATTGCAGGATGTGTTTTTATTTTCCGGAAGTATCCGTAATAATATTACCTTATACAATCCTGACATTACCGAAGAAAAAATACAGGAAGCAATACGTATGGTGGGTGCCGAACGGTTTATAGAACGTTTGCCGGGAGGCTTGGATTATGAAGTAATGGAACGCGGCAATACGCTTTCATCAGGTCAAAGACAGTTAATATCTTTTATTCGTGTACTTGTTTATGATCCTAAAATTTTAATTCTGGATGAAGCCACTTCTTCCATCGATTCTGAAACGGAAGAACTAATACAGTTTGCCATTGAAAAATTAATGGCAGGCAGAACGTCCATTATTATTGCACACCGACTATCAACGATACAGCATGCCAGCAATATTTTTGTACTGGAAAAAGGTGAAATCGTGGAATCCGGAACGCATGAGGAATTATTGAACAAACAAGGTGTTTACAGCCAGTTGAGTTCGTTGCAGTATGCACAGACGAAGAATGTATAGAGCTAAAGGCTTAATGCGGAAAGCTTAAAGCTGTAGTCTATGGAAATTCCAAATAACAAAAAACAAATTCCAAATGGAGGGACGATCAAAAGGAAAGTTTTAGGCAAGATAAATTCCCAAGAGAAGGAAATCTCAATGGATGTCTTTTCTCCTCAGAATGTAAAAAGGTCATTTAACATGAATTTGATGTAAGAAAAATCACGCATAGATATTTTACGATCCCTGTATTACAGATTTTTTACAGCATTCACTCCTAGTTTTGTATTAAAACAATTCTGTAAATTTTAATTTACAAAAGGACTATGTGGATACTCGTACTTACCTTTATCTGTACCTTTTTTGCTTTCTCCTTAAGTGCTGTATCAGGCGGAGGAGCAGGATTGTTATTGATTCCTATGCTCGGAACCATGCTTCCCTTGTCACAAGTACCCGCAGCTCTTTCAATCGGAACGTTCAGCAGTTCAGCATCCAGAATTTTTGTCTTTTATAAAAACATTCGCTTTGATATCGTAAAATGGTTTGTGCCTGCTGCTTTACCAGCCGTTCTGCTTGGTGCCTTTTTACTTCAATTCGTAAATCCTGATTATCTGCAAATCGCTATTGGTCTGTTTTTAGTAAGTCATTTGCGGTTTATTTTCTTCAAAAATAAAGGAATCGAAAGGCCTAAGAAGTATTCCAACCGTTTTTTAATGGTTATTGGTTTTCTGGCGGGATTTCTATCTTCATTGCTGGGAGCAGTAGGGTTATTATTCAATCGATTTTACTATCGTTATGGACTTAGCAATGAAGAAATTGTTGCCACGCGTGCGGCCAACGAAATCATTCTTCATGTCTGCAAGATTATATTGTATATACAATTTGGACTGATAACTCAGAATGTAATACTATTAGGACTTGTACTTGCGGCTGCTGCTCTGCTGTCTACCTATTCTATGAAATGGATATTACCCGGATTAAAAAAAGGGGTTTTAAAACATGCAGGCTACCTGGTAATGACTATATCGGGTTTGGTTATGTTTACACAAGCAACTGAAACTATTATGAAAGCGGAAAATGTCTACATTTCTTTTCATACTGTTTCGAAGTACGAAGAAGCTCCGTCGCAATGGCAAGATGCAAATGTATTGTTTATGCTGGAACCCTTAAAAGGATTTAAGAAAGGTCTGAAATTTGAACGGACCATTGATATTATGGACCTACCGGCTAAAGAGCAACGGAAGTTTCTCTCTAAAAGCAAAAAAAGTGATGCCGATAAAATCATTATACGAGCGGTATGGCGGCTTGGGAAGCATTATTATAATGGATATTTGCTGAAGCAAAATAGATTGATTAAAAAAATCAGTTTGGATTAAATTGATTTTTCATTTGCTCATATTTAAAGAAGGGCGAATGCAATTCGTCCCGACGGCAATTCTAAATCTATTAATTTGCTTATCACAAAGGAATAAAATCAAATATTTTATTCTTCATCCCTTATACAACGAACAGAAAATAAGAAATAACTATTTTGTTCAACAAATCTAAACTTTGTGAAACTATTTTTTTTAATATAAAAAAATAAACTTATGGCAGTATTATATCGGGATTGATAAGTAAGTTTTGCTTTTTTTGTAATTTGTGTAGAATCTGATACCAAAAGGCATATCTGTCTCCCTAAAGCGTTGTATGCTTTAGGACTTTCTTTGACTTGTGAGAAAAGAGGCCATCTATATCCAGAATATAACAAATCAAATCCGGAACTTCCTCCTGGAAGTAAAGATTGATATAATTTATATTTATCATTTCCTGTTGTCTGTTGTACATAAGATAACAATGATCTGTACTCTAATGTATCCGGTAAGTGCCAGCCCACCGGACAAGCCTTCATAGCTGCATCATAATGATAAAGCCTGCCGTATTTTTCACAATTGATCTGTACGCCCCCATAACAATAACTGTCAGGTGTACATATACCAAACTGATTGAGCATCGATATCGGCTGTATAAATTTCTTATAGAATATACTATCCGTTGACTCATAATTCAAATTCTGAGCCATCCAGGTCTGATTCCCGATTTCAACCGTTTTATATACTTGCCCATCCCGTGGATCGATCATTGTTCCTTTGGTCTGTGCATGGATAGAGACACAGATCAAAAGGATGAATGAGAATAGAAATGTTTTTATTAAATACTTCATTATAAAACGTAAGCTTTACTATACTCCCTGATTACAATTGACAAATTCCACAAATGATCTTATTCTTCATTCTTTATGCAGCGAACAGAAAATAAATAATAGTTGTTATTATCATGTATTTGGCACTTAACGAAGTTCTTTCTTGACTTATAAAAAACTAATATATTAGATCTGTCATATCTGGATTTATAAACTGATTTTTTAGTTTCCACAGTTTTATTTGCGCTTGTAATCCATAAATATTGACCAAGTCCAAGTGCGCTATATCGTCCATGAAGTTTTGTAAAAAGACCAAACCCAAACCCAGGACATAGCAGATCAAATCCTGAGCTTCCACCGGGTATTAAATTTTCATATAATTGATATTTATCGTTTCCGGCTGCCTTTTGTAAATAAGATAACAATGAAATAGATTCCAATGAATCCGGTAAATGCCAGCCAAGCGGGCATACCTTCATGGCTGCATCATAATGATAAAGTCTGCCGTATTTCTCACAATTAATCAATACATCTCCATAACAATAACTGTCCGGCATATAAACGTTAAACTGATTCAATACAGGTACAGGTTCTATGAATTTCTTATGAAAAATACTATCCGTCGACTCATAATTCAAATTCTGGGCCATCCATATTCGGTTACCGATTTCAACCGTTTTATATACTTGCCCATCCCGTGGATCGATCATTGTTCCTTTGGTCTGTGCATTTGTAGAAACACAGAGCAGAAGGGTAAATGAGAAAAGAAATATTTTTGATAAATACTTCATTATAAAACGCCTGCTTTACTATACTTCCTGATAATAATGGCTAAATCAAACATAACCTTATTCTTTATCTTTTATACAACGAACTGAAAATAGATAAAAACTATTCTGCTCAATAAATCTGTATTTGACATAACTTTTTTTAAGAATATAAAAAAATAAAGCTATATCAGTATTGTAACGGGATTGATAAATGGATTTTGTTTTTTTGTAATCTGAGTAGTATCTGAGACTAAAAAGTATGTTTTTTCTTCTAAACTACTATACCTTCCACGAAGATCCGAAAAAAGTGAAGACCCTGCTCCTCCAAAAAGTAAATCAAATCCAGAACTACCTCCAGGCAACAACGATTGGTATAATTTGTATTTATCATTTCCCACGGCCTGATTTAATTGTAATAACAAAGCATTATATTCCGATGTATCCGGTAAATGCCAGCCCACCGGACAAGCCTTTGTGGCTGCTTCATAATGATAAAGCCTACCATATTTCTCACAATTGATCAATACATTACCGTAACAATAACTATCCGGCATATAAACGTTAAACTGATTCAATACAGGTACAGGTTCTATGAATTTCTTATGGAAAATACTATCCGTCGACTCATAATTCAAATTCTGAGCCATCCAGGTCTGGTTACCGATTTCAACCGTTTTATATACTTGCCCATCCCGTGGATCAGTCATAGTTCCTTTGATCTGTGCATGGATAGAGGCACAGATCAAAAAGGTGAATAATAAGAGAAATGCTTTTCCAAAATATTTCATTATAGAACACCTGCTTTACTATACTTCATGATAATAATGGCTAAATCAAACATAACCTTATTCTTTATCTTTTGTACAACGAACTGAACTTAAGTAAAAACTATTTTCTTCAATAAATCTAATTTTCAGATAGCCTTTTTTCCGAAGATTAACAAATAAACTTAAAGCAGTATTATATCGGGATTGATAGATGGATTTTGTTTTTCTTGTAATCTGGGTCGTATCGGATACTAAAAGGTATGTTTGCATTCCTAATGCACTATATGATGATCGAGTTTCTTGACCACGTGAAAAAAGTGGCCATCTAAATCCTGCATACAGCAAATCAAATCCTGAACTTCCTCCTGGTAGTAGCGATTGATATAATTTGTATTTATCGTTTCCAGAAGCCTGTAATAGATAAGCAAACAATAAGCTATACTCTGAGGTATCCGGTAAATGCCAGCCCACCGGACAAGCCTTCATGGCTGCTTCATAATGGTAAAGCCTGCCGTATTTTTCACAATTGATCTGTACGCCCCCATAACAATAACTGTCCGGCATATATACACCAAACTGATTGAGTATCGATACAGGCTTTATGAATTTCTTATAGAAAATACTATCGGTTGACTCATAATTCAAATTCTGAGCCATCCAGGTCTGATTACCAATTTCAACTGTTTTATATTCCTGTCCATCCCGGGGATCGATCATGGTGCCTCTGGTCTGTGCATTTGTATAAATACAGATCAAAAGGGTGAATGAGAATAGAAATTCTTTTCCAAAATATTTCATTATAAAATACCTGCTTTAACTATAATTCCTGATTATAATTGATAAATTCCATATAACCCTATTCTGAATCTTTTATGCAACGAACAGAATTTAGAAAATAACTATTCCCCTCAGTAAATCTAAATTTTGTATAACTCCTTTTTTTTATGTAAAAAAATAAACTTAGAGCTGTATTATATTGAGATTGATAGGTTGTTTTTGTTTTTCTTGTAATCTCAGTGGTATCTGATACTAAAAGGTATGCTTGAATTCCCAAAGCATGGTATGCTAATTGAGTTTCTTGGGCATTTGAAAAAAGTGACCTTCTATAGCCTGCATATAATAAATCAAATCCGGAACTTCCACCCGGCAATAATGATTGATATAATTTGTATTTGTCGTTATCTACTGCCCGATTTAGATGATATAACAAAATATTATACTCCGATGTGTCCGGTAAATGCCAGCCAAGCGGGCATGCCTTCATCGCTGATTCATAATGATATAGTCTGCCGTATTTTTCACAATTGATCTCTACATTCCCATAACAATAGCTGTCCGGAATATATACATTAAACTGACTTAGCACCGATACGGGTTCTATGAATTTTTTATGAAAAATACTATCTGTTGGCGCATAATTCAAATTCTGAGCCATCCAGATCTGATTACCAATTTCAACTGTTTTATATTCCTGTCCATCCCGGGGATCAGTCATGGTCCCTTTGATCTGTGCATGGATAGAGGCACAGATCAGAGTTGTGAATAACAGAAGAATGGCTTTTGTAAAATTAATATACATTCAATTTTAAGTTTTACTTCATTTACCGATTAAAATCAAACCTTACCCTTATTCCTCATCCTTTATACAACGAACAGAAAATAACCAATATTTATTTATTACATGATACTTGCATCGCACATAACTTTTTCTTCGCAACCAAAAGAATAAATAAACTGCATTCCTAGAATGAACATCTGTCAAAATATTTTTACTATTTGTGAATTTAGTAGTATCTGAAACCCATAAATAAAGCTCATCAGGTCTACCTCCATAGTGACCCCGTAAATTATCCGTGAGACTAGATCCAGCCCCTCCAAAAATTATATCAAAGCCCGAACTTCCTCCTGGAAGCAATGATTGATATAATTTATATTTATCATAACCAACAGCCTTATTTAAATGAACCAACAATGAATTATAATCAGATGAATCCGGTAAATGCCAGCCAATCGGGCAAGCCTTCATGGCTGCTTCATAATGATATAGTCTGCCGTATTTTTCACAATTGATCAGCACCCCCCCATAACAATAACTGTCCGGAATATATACACCAAACTGATTGAGCATCGATAAAGGCTTTATGAATTTCTTATAGAAAATACTATCCGTTGACTCATAATTCAAATTCTGGGCCATCCAGGTCTGGTTACCGATTTCAACCGTTTTATATACTTGCCCATCCCGTGGATCGGTCATTGTTCCTTTTGTCTGTGCATACGTAGAAATACAGATCAAAAGGGTGAATGAGAATAGAAATTCTTTTCCAAAATATTTCATTATAAAACACCTGCTTTAACTATAATTCCTGATTATAATTGATAAATTCCATATAACCCTATTCTGAATCTTTTATGCAGCGAACAGAATTTAGAAAATAACTATTCGTTTCATCTATTTTACACTTAATGAAGTTCTTTCTTGACTTATAAAAAACTAATATATTAGCCCTGTTATATCTGGATTTATAACCTGATTGTTCAGTTTTATTTACGTTTTTAATCCATAAATATTGACATAGTCCTAATGCGTTATATCTCCCATGCAGTTTTGTAAAAAGCCCAAACCCAAACCCTGGACATAGTAGATCAAAACCCGAGCTTCCTCCCGGTATCAAATTCTGATATAATTTATATTTATCGTTTCCAGCAGCTTGTTGTAAGTATGATAGCAATGAAATAGATTCCAATGAATCCGGCAAATGCCAGCCCACTGGGCAAGCCTTTGTGGCTGCTTCATAATGATAAAGCCGGCCATATTTGTCACAATTGATCAATACATTACCGTAGCAATAACTATCCGGCATATAAACGTTAAACTGATTCAATACAGGTACAGGTTCTATGAATTTCTTATGAAAAATACTATCCGTCGACTCATAATTCAAATTCTGGGCCATCCATATTCGGTTACCGATTTCAACCGTTTTATATTCGTGCCCATCCCGTGGATCGGTCATGGTTCCTTTGATCTGTGCATGGATAGAGGCACAGATCAGAGTTGTGAATAACAGAAGAATGGCTTTTGTAAAATTAATATACATTCAATTTTAAGTTTTACTTCATTTACCGATTAAAATCAAACCTTACCCTTATTCCTCATCCTTTATACAGCGAACGGAAAATAACCAATATTTATTTATCACATGATACTTGCATTTCACATAACTATTTCTTCGCAACCAAAACAATAAATAAACTCCATTCCTTGAATGAACATCCGTCATGAGATTTTTACTATTAGTAAATTTAGTAGTATCTGCAACCCATAAATGAAGTTCATCAGGTCTACCTCCATAGTGACCCCGTAAATTATCCGTGAGATTATCTCCAGCACCTCCAAAAACGATATCAAAACCTGAACTTCCTCCCGGAAGCAGTGATTGATATAATTTGTATTTATCATAACCAACAGCCTTATTTAAATGAACCAACAATGAATTATAATCAGATGAATCCGGCAAATGCCAGCCCACCGGGCAAGCTTTCATTGCTGCATCCCGAATATACAGCCTTCCATACAGTTCACAATTTCTTTTTACATCTCCCCAACAATAACTATCCGGAACATATACATTGAATTGTTTCAACATAGATATAGGTTCTGTAAATTTTTTATGGAAAATGCTATCGGTTGACTCATAATTCAAATTCTGAGCCATCCAGGTCTGATTACCAATTTCAACTGTTTTATATACTTGCCCATCCCGTGGATCGGTCATAGTGCCTTTGGTCTGCGCATGGGTAGAGGCACAGATCAAAAAGGTGAATAATAAGAGAAATGCTTTACCAAAATATTTCATTATAAAACACCTGCTTTACTATACTTCATGATAATAATGGCTAAATCAAACATAACCTTATTCTTTATCTTTTGTACAACGAACTGAACTTAAGTAAAAACTATTTTCTTCAATAAATCTAATTTTCAGATAGCCTTTTTTCCGAAGATTAACAAATAAACTTAAAGCAGTATTATATCGGGATTGATAGATGGATTTTGTTTTTCTTGTAATCTGGGTCGTATCGGATACTAAAAGGTATGTTTGCATTCCTAATGCACTATATGATGATCGAGTTTCTTGACCACGTGAAAAAAGTGGCCATCTAAATCCTGCATACAGCAAATCAAATCCTGAACTTCCTCCTGGTAGTAGCGATTGATATAATTTATATTTATCGTTTCCTGCAGCCTGTTGAAGGTGAAGCAACAATGAATTATACTCGGACGTATCCGGTAAATGCCAGCCAAGCGGGCATACCTTCATGGCTGCATCATAATGATAAAGTCTGCCGTATTTCTCACAATTAATCAATACATCTCCATAACAATAACTGTCCGGTATTAATACACCAAACTGATTGAGCATCGATATCGGCTGTATAAATTTCTTATAGAATAAACTATCGGTTGACTCATAATTCAAATTCTGGGCCATCCAAGTCCTATTAGCGATTTCAACCGTTTTATATACTTGCCCATCCCGGGAATCGATCATGGTGCCTTTGATCTGTGCATGGATAGAGGCACAGATCAGAAGGGCGAATAACACCAAAAAGGTTTTTGTTACGTTTATTCTCATTAATCTATCCTCTAAAACTATCTTAAACAACAAATCCCTTATTTCACCTTCTTGAACCAGGCATTCAAATCCCGAAGCATCTCAGGTGTTATGGAATGACCAGCGGGATATTCTTTGAACACAGGCTTTAATCCAAGCTGTTCCAGATACGCAACACTTTCACGTGCATATTGTATACCGATAACATTATCATTTGTGCCATGCGAAACAAATACGTTTAATTGTTTCAATTTATCATTTTGAACAATCAATGGTTTCACTTCATTTAGTAATCGACCGCTCATCACTGCAATACCTTTAATTTTATCTGGCCTAGTAAGACCAACGCTATAGGACATAATTCCACCCTGACTAAAACCGGATACATATATCTGAGTGGTATCAAATGCATATTGCTGCTTTAACTGATCAATGAATTGAATGATGGTATTCCTGCTTTTCTCTGCTTGTTCTTTATTACTATTCACGGGTTTTCCTCCAGCAAAAGTAATATCAAACCAGGCGTAGCTATTCAATGTGAGGGTATATGGAGCTCGTGCTGAAACAATCATAAAACTATCCGGCAGTTGATCAGCTAAGGAAAATAAATCACTTTCATTACTTCCATAGCCATGTAACAAAAGTAACAGCGGAGCTTTATTTGTTTGCACTTTCGGTTGGCGGATTTTGTATTGTAGCAGCAAATCCGGCTTGTTTGACTGCTGACATTTCATGGAAGAACCGAAGATTATTATCAGTAGTGTAAGGGCTGTTATTTTCATAATGATTTAGGCGAAAGCTGAAAGCTAAATGCAAAAGGCTTAAGGTGCGAAAGATTTCAACCCAAAGTAATGGATTCTGCTGGTTTCTGAAAATCAGGTTACTTTATTCCTGCGATTTAGTTTTTATCTAAAAAATCTCATTCTCAACCAAACCTTTTATTATTTAGCCATCTATTATTATTTAGATTAATTAAAAATAATATTAATTGATTTTCAATATTTTATAAAATTATATTATATATTAAAACTTTTTAATTGGGATATTTTAACGATTTATACTTAATTCGCAGACTATTTATAATCAATCTAAATAAATATAATTTCATGTGCAGATATATACTTTCGTTCATCATTTTTTCGATATCATACAACTTAACCATAGCACAAGAATATACAGGAACAATAAAAGGCAAAGTTGTGGATGAAAATGGGGACTCCATTGATTATGCCGTTGTGGGTTTGGAAGGAACCAGCATTGGTACTGCCGTAGACAGAAATGGTGAATTTCAATTGAAAAATATAAAATCCGGAGCATATATACTTCGTGTGAATGCGACAGGATACCAGGAAGAAAGAATTCCTATTTTAGCAGCAAACAAAACGATTGAATTAACTATTCATTTACGTTTAGTGGCAACAGGTGAAGTTGAAATTGTTGGAATACAATCCAAAAATGGACTTGGTAGCCTGAACGAAGTATCGGAAAACGTTATCTATTCAGGCAAAAAAACAGAAGTGCTCCTATTGGATAGTATCGATGCAAATAAGGCTCAAAATAATCCCAGACAAATATTAGGCAGAATACCGGGAATGAATTTTTCTGAAACGGAAGGAAGTGGCTTCCCTTCAAACGGTTTTGGTTTACGAGGGCTTAAGCCAACCCAATCCATTGAAATGAATACCCGACAAAACGGTTATAACATAACGTCTGATTTGTTTGGCTATAACGAAGCGTATTATAACCCGGCAATGGAAGCAGTAGAAAGTGTGGAAATTACACGTGGTGCATCCTCCTTGCAATTCGGTCCTCAGTTTGGGGGTGTTGTGAATTTCAAAATGAAACAAGCACCGAAAGACAAAGTATTCCAATACACGACTCAACAAACGTATGGAAGTTTTAATATGATGAACTCATTTCATTCAATTGGCGGAACGATTAAAAAATTCAGCTATTACGCATATGGGAAATACAAACATACAGATGGATGGAGACCGAATTCCGGTTATACATCCTTCACCGGATATGCTAAAGTAACATATCAAGCTACCAGTAAATTAAAGCTCGGACTTGAATATTCCATCCTTCGGAATATTATACAAATGCCAGGCGGTTTAACAGATGCTGAGTTTGACCAAAACAATCGTCAATCAACACGCTCACGTAACTGGATCACTACCCCATGGAATGTATTAACCGGTACAGCTGATTATAAATTTTCGAACAAAACATCTATCAGTCTTAAGTCTACCTATCTATTCAGTCAACGAAACCTGGTGTGGAGAAACGAAGACGGAGGTCCAGGTATTGCAGACAGCATCAGTCCAATAACCAATACCTATGTGCCACGCGAAGTTGAACGTGAGTTCTTCAATAGCATCACCAACGAACTTCGATTGTTACACAACTACAACTTAGCGGGCATGCATAATACCCTTGCCGTTGGGATGCGTTACTTCTACGGCGATATGATACGCAGAGAAGATGGACCAGGCTCCACAGGGAGTAATTATGATTTGACGCTTTATGGAGGTGGCTATGGTACGAACATGCATTTCACCACAACTAATCTGGCACCATTTGCTGAACTATTATTCAGACCTACAAGTCGATTATCCATTACACCAGGCTTTCGGTTTGAATATCTAAAATCTACGGCGAAAGGATTCGTAACAGATAGTATTGCTATTTATCAGAACCTAACCAAAAACAGGTATATTCCTTTATTTGGATTGGGCGTGCAATATAAAACAGGCAGCCAGACGACTCTTTACGGTAACTGGTCTCAGGCATATCGTCCGATGGATTATTCTTCACTATCTCCAATTGGTGTGGGTTCTAAAATTGATCCGCATATGAAAGACGCGAGTGGTTATAATGCTGATATTGGCTGGAGAGGAACCGTTAATAAAATTTTAAATTTTGATATAGGTTTGTTTTATATGGTGTACAATAAGCGCATCGGTATTGAATCTGTTGTAGACCCGACAAGCGGACAAACCTATACCTTACGCACGAATACCGGAAACAGCGTTAGCAAGGGTATTGAAACGTATGTAGAACTAAATCCTTTCCGTTTGTTCAAAGTTGATCCACGCGCCGGTAACATCAGTATCTTCAATTCCTTTGCATATATTGATGCACGTTATACAGCAGGCTCTGTTGACCAGAATGGTAATTCACTTAAAGGAAATTGGGTTGAATTTTCTCCGAATAAAATCAATCGTTCCGGTATCACGTACAGCCTAAAAACATTTTCACTAACCTACCAATTCAGTGCTGTATCCAAGTCGTATTCAGATGCCAATAATACTGTGAGTAGTCCGGATGCTTTAATTGGTCTTATACCTGCATATAAAGTAATGGATGTTTCCGGAACCGTAAAAATTAAGAATTACAATATTAAAGGTGGCGTTAATAACCTTGCAAATGCAAAGTACTTCACGCTGCGCACCGATGAATATCCTGGACCTGGTATTATCCCTGCTATCGGACGCTCATTCTATGTTTCATTCGGAGCAACCTTTTGATACTAATAATTGCAAGTCCATTTGTTAAAATCAATTCATTAACATTATAAAATAGTATGTTTAAACTACATGCCAATTTCCAATCCAGGAAGACCATTATCCTCTACGTTACGTTAGCTATATTCAGCTTAATCATTTTATTTGATTCATGTGATCCAAAAGACAAGTATGCGCCTGGTCCAACACCCAGCGCATCCATGAAGATCGCATTAGGCAAAATGATTTTCTTCGATAAAAATCTTTCTAATCCTGCCGGACAATCGTGCAGTAGTTGCCATGCACCGGAAACAGCATTTACGGATCTAAATCACAATGATATATCTCCTGGTGCTGCGGATGGTTTAGCCGGTAATAGAAATGCGCCATCTGTTTCATACTCCATGTTTACGCCCTCACTACATTATTCGATTCCGGATTCAAGTTACGTAGGAGGATTCTTCTGGGATGGCAGAGTTAATACCTTAACAGAGCAAGCTCAAAAGCCATTTCTAAATCCCCTTGAAATGGGTAACACCGATGCTGGTATGGTTGTGTCAAAAGTTTATAATGCTTCATACTATACCTTATACCAGCAAATTTATGGTAACATAACAGACGTTAATCAGGCATTTAACAATATTGCCGATGCTATTGCTGCATATGAAACCTCACCTGAAGTAAATCCTTTTACGTCAAAATATGATTACTACTTATTAGGTCAGGCGAGCTTATCATCACAGGAATTAAGAGGTTTGGAATTATTTCAGGATACCTTAACAAGTAAATGCTCAACCTGTCATTTAATAACTCCTGATCCTATAAGTGGAAAGATTTTGTTTACAGACCATACCTATAATAACGATGGTGTACCTAAAAATCCAAACAATCCATTCTACAACATTCCGTCTAACTATAATTTAGCCGGTTCAAAGTATGTAGACTTAGGACTTGGCGACTTCTTGCAGGACTCTGCCTACTATGGACAATTTAAGGTTCCAACCTTGCGGAATATAGCATTAACAGCACCTTATTTTCATAACGGTGTTTTCTATAATCTTGAAGATGTGGTGCACTTTTATAATACACGTAACCTGAACACATTTGCTGCACCTGAATATGCCGCAACAGTTGATACAGTAGATCTCGGAAATCTGCAACTGAGTGCCCAGCAAGAAGCGGATATTATTGCCTTCCTGAAAACATTAACCGATGGCTATAAATAAAAGTATTAGTATCTGCAATTAATATTAATTCTCAGAAAAGCTGTCAGCTATTGACCAACGCCTTTCTAAAGTACTAAGTATTGAGTACCAAGTACTCTGTACTTGGTACTCAATACAAACCTCAATCGTTGTACAATTTCTTATAATACTCATCCGCCATGCGGTCGGAATTAAAAAACGGAAAAATATCATCCATGCTCTTACGAACCATTTGAGACCATTTCCATGGATTGTTGTAATACGTTGGGATAACTTCATTTTCAAGTTGATCATATAAAAATTTAGCATCAATATCATCCTGTTCATGAATATCTGAAGCTGTGTTAGCATGATCCATGATAAAACTATTTTCCATATTCTTACCGAATTCATCCACCCAACCATCTCTGTTTGAAAGATTCAAGGTAGCATTCATAGCAGCTGTCATACCACTCGTACCGGAAGCTTCTCTTGTATAACGAGGATTGTTCAGCCATACATCTGCACCATTTTTAAGCAATGAAGATACATGTAATTCATAACCTGTTAATATAACGGCACGCTTCAGTGAACTGGTAGCCTTAACTATTTTATTGAAAATATCGATCGCTTCCTGATCTTTCGGATAGGGCTTGCCAGCCCAAATGATTTGTATCGGCTGATGACTTCTGTTAACCAGATCCAGAAAATGATTATAATCTCTCATAATCAAATCCGGACGTTTGTAACCGGCAAAACGTCTGCTCCACACTACCGTTAAAATATGGGGATCCAGAATATCGCCCGTCTGGTCAGCAATCATTTCAAACAATCGTTTCTTTAATTCCTTCTTTCTGGAAATGATCCATTCATCATTATATTCATGATACGCTTGCTTCAGCACCGGATCTGCCCAGTAGTTTACATTCTGGGAATTTGTAATATGATCGATGTAGCAGATATTCGGATAGTCTTTCCACATATTTCTGGCTACTTCACCGTGCAACGCTGATACACCGTTTGCCTTCTTAGCCATTCGCAAAGCAGCGAGCGTATAATTAAAACGCCCGTCTTTAGCAGCATCAATTTTCTGAATTTCTTCGTGTGGTACATTTCCAAAGAAACTGGCGTATTCCAATAAACCCATATCATGTTCTTCATTACCTGCTTTCTCAGGTGTATGCGTAGTGAACACAAAACGCTTTTTTACTTCGTCCCAATTCTTATACGTATCAAATAGATGAAAAGCAATCGGTAATGCGTGGCCTTCGTTAATATGATACACATCTACGTGGTGATTCAAAGCATCCAGAAGCTTTCCGCCACCAATACCTAATACAATGCTTTGTGCAATGCGGGTACGTTCATTCGGATCATACAACTGATGCGAAATTGTCTGAGACAAATAATCGTTTTCCGGTATATCAGTAGTAAGAAAATAAACAGGAGCTGTACCAAAAGTATCCGGTTTCAACAATAATGCCTTTACCCATATTTCTTTCCCGAATACCGTTACAGATACCTTGATACCTGTGTCTTCTAAAAAGGTGTATTGTTTGTTGATGTGCTCAACACGCATCGTAAGGTCTTGATTCCTGTTCTGATCATAGTATCCATACTTCCAAAGCATTCCGATACCCACAACATTCTGCCACATCGCAAAGGCACTCCGCATATGCGAGCCGGATAAAAAACCAAGACCACCTGAATATACTTTTAATGACTGATGGATAGCATATTCCATTGAGAAATAGGCAACTGATTTTGAGTACTCGTTACTTACCGGATAAAAGGCTGACATAATATTTTTGAGAGTTAATGATATACTAATTGAAATGAGGCGATCGTTTTGATACTGGTTTCAATTTATTAATTATTTAGTTAAAAGGAAGCTCAAGTGATATACTTAACAAATTATTCATTCTGATTACTGTTTAAGTGCAAAATACCGGACTTAAAAGCGTCTTATATTAAAAAATGCTCATTCATTGGGTCTTATTAATTGGTAATCAGCCTAATTTCAAAAGAGATGCGCTTTATTAGCCTTAAAAAAGAATCAGTATAGGATTTTTTTAGTATTTTCGCTCCTTATCGATTTTTATAAAAACCGAAGTGATGACTTATAATAGAATTAACAACGTTACCGGGTGGCTGGTGTTTCTGATTGCCACCTTTGTTTATGTTTCCACGATGGAACCAACCGCCAGTTTCTGGGACTGCGGGGAATTTATTTCAACCTCTTATAAATTGATGGTACCTCACCCTCCGGGTGCTCCTGTTTTTTTATTAGTAGGAAGATTCTTTTCACTATTTGCCGGTGATGTTACCAAAGTAGCTTATTGGGTAAATATGGTTTCTGCCTTATCCAGTTCCTTTACTATTTTATTCTTATTCTGGTCCATTACCATGATTGCGAAAAAATTAGTAAAAGCAGAAAAAGGTGCTTATTCAACCGGACAAATCATCACCGTTATGGGAGCGGGTCTAATAGGTAGTCTTGCCTATACCTTCTCAGACTCGTTTTGGTTTTCAGCTGTTGAAGCGGAAGTTTATGCTATGTCATCGTTCTTTACTGCAATCGTATTCTGGGCCATCTTAAAATGGGAAGCTCATTCTGAAGAAGCAGCGTCTGAACGTTGGTTGATCTTTATCGCTTATCTGGTTGGTCTATCAATCGGTGTTCACTTACTGAACTTAACAGCGATACCAGCACTTGCATTCGTTTATTATTTCAAGAAATACGATACAGTAAACATTAAAGGAGCCTTCATTACACTAATAATAAGCGTCGCTTTATTAGGTATTGTTATGGTGGGAATTATCCCAGGTCTTCCGACACTGGCTTCTCAGTTTGAGTTGTTCTTTGTGAATAGCCTTGGAATGAAATTCGGTTCCGGTATCATCACCTTCATGATATTATTAGTAGGCGGTTTATCTTTTGCTATTTATTACTCACAGAAAACTGGTAAACGTTTATTGAATATTTCTCTTATCTCTTTAGGTTTTATTCTTATTGGATACTTCTCTTATGGCTTGATCGTCATTCGTTCTCAATACAACCCTCCGATTGATATGAATGATCCGGAGAATGTCATGACATTCACGTCCTACCTGAAACGTGAACAATACGGCGACAGACCTTTATTAAAAGGACCAAACTATACGGCAAAAGTTACGGAGTATAAAAAGACAAGTCCGGTTTATTCTCCGGTAACGGATGCTAAAGGAAATGATAAATACATTGTTATTGATCATAAAGTAGAGCCTCAGTACAAAAGCAAAGATTTAGTTCTTTTCCCTCGTATGTATAGCAGTCAACCGGGCCATCCGGAACAGTACAGAAGCTGGATGCATTTCAAAAATAAAAATCACGTTCCTACTTTTGCGGATAACATGAGCTTCATGTTTACCTATCAAATGGGACATATGTACTGGAGATATTTTATGTGGAACTTTGCTGGTCGTATGAGCGATGAGCAGGATTCTTCCTGGCTTGGACCAAATAACTGGTTTACATTAGATGGAGACTTAATGCAATATGCCAGCAAGGCACGTAACAACTTCTTCTTACTGCCTTTAATAATAGGTATGATTGGCTTCAGTTTTCATGTAAGCAGAGATTGGAAATACGGAACGATTATAGCCATGTTATTCTTCTTTACAGGTTTAGCCATTATTGTATACTTAAATCAACCGCCAACAGAACCTCGTGAGCGTGATTATACCTTTGCCGCCTCCTATTATGCCTTTGCTATGTGGATCGGTCTGGCAGTAGTATTCTTTACCGAAACGATTGAGAAATATCTTAAAAATAAAGTGGTAGCGGCATCTATTGCAACTATTGGTTTATTGTCTGTTCCTGTCATCATGGCTAAAGAAGGTTGGAACGATCACGATAGAAGCAAACGTTATTTTCAGGTTGAATCAGCCAAAAACTTACTGAACAGTTGCGCTAAAGATGCAATTCTGTTTACAGGTGGTGATAATGATACGTATCCGCTTTGGTATGCACAGGAAGTGGAAGGTTTCCGTACAGATGTTCGTGTGTGTAATTTGAGTTTATTGAATACGGACTGGTACATCAAACAAATGCAGCATCAGGCCTATTTATCTGATTCATTACCGATAGGTCTAAATACCGAACAATACAGACAAGGTACGAATGATTATATCTACCTGGATTATGAAACGTATGAGAAAAATAAAGATGCTGTAATCAATCTTCCGATCTTCCTTGATTTAGTTAAGAAGAAAGACAGATTGGTAACACGTATCTATAATGGTAACGAATTAAGTGTATACCCTACTCCTAATTTCATGTTACCAGTTGATTCTGCAGCTGTATCCAAATCCGGAATAATCCCTGAAAAATTTACTCCATTTATTACACCTCGCCTTGGATTCACTGTTGAAGGAGGAGGATTGGATAAAAGAACATATGTTATTCTGAATATGATTGTGAACAACAAATGGAAGAGACCTATTTATTTCTCAACAACTTTATCTGAATCTGACTATCTGGGGATGCATCGTTACATGCAATTGGAAGGTATGGCTTACCGTTTATTGCCTGCCGAAATTCCAGGAGCAAACAGCGGCTGGGTTCAAACGGATCTGATGTATAAAAACATGATGAAATTTGAATTCACAAATCTGGATGATCCTAAGATTTTCTACGATGAGAACTATCAACGTTTCACGATTAATACAAAGAGTCAGTTCTATACATTAGCCGGACAGTTGATGCAGGAAAAGAGAGATAAAGAAGCGAAAGAAGTCATTCTATTCTGTTTCAAAAAAATCCAAAGCCCTGCCATTCCATATGACTATCTGAATGCGTACATGGTAAATCAATTATTTAAATTGGGTGAAAAAGAAATTGCTTACAAATATGCAATAGATATTGCCAAGTATACCGAAGGTGTTGTTTCTTACCTGAATGCTGATAAAATTAAGGAAAGCACTAAGAAAAGAACATCTGCTATTACCTTACAGGTCTTATCTCAGACACTGAAAGAAAACGGTTACACAAAAGAATCGACTGATATCGATAAGTTCCTCGAAGAAGTCAATTTAAATAAAGAGCTTAATTAATTAAAAGCCCTCCCGAAACGGAGGGCTTTTTACTCTCATTATAATTACCTTATTGCCTTTATAACAGGCAAGCGATCATGGATAAAAAATACCCGAACAAACGATTTTCTTCCTATGAAGAAAACAGACCTGCCAACGATAAAGATGTAATCTTCGGAATACGTCCGGTAATGGAAGCATTGGAGGCTGGAAAAGAAATTGACAAAATACTTATTCAAAGAGATATACAACAAGCTGTTGTGCAGGAATTATTTGAATTAGCCAATAGACTTAAAGTTCCGATCATAAAAGTACCGATCGAAAAGCTGGATCGTGTTACACGTAAAAATCACCAGGGGATTATCTGTTTTTTATCGGCAATTAATTTTGCCTCTCTGGACAATATCATTACGGCTTGTTTTGAGAATGCAAAAAATCCGCTGGTTGTAATGCTTGATCGTGTCACCGATGTCCGTAATTTTGGTGCCGTTGCCCGAAGTGCTGAATGTATGGGGGTTGATGCATTGGTGGTTCCATCCAGAGGTGCTGCACAACTAAACAGTGATGCCGTAAAAACTTCTGCCGGTGCATTGTATCACATTCCGGTATGTCGAGTTGATCATTTAATTGATACGGTAAAATATTTAAAGCAATGCGGCTTGCGCATCATAGCCTGTTCAGAAAAATCTGATAAGGTTGTGTATGATGAAGATCTTACCGATCCTTGCGTTATTTTGATGGGTAGCGAAGAAGACGGTATCAGTATGGATTTATTGCGTTTTGCAGATGCACATGTAAGCATACCTATGAGCGGACATATCAATTCATTGAATGTCTCGGTAGCGACTGGGATGATTTTGTCGGAAGTGACGAGGCAGCGGAGGCAGAAGGCTTAAGGCGAAAAGCTTAAGGCGGTGGTACAGTTTGCCCTGGTTGTACCTTTTCGTCCAATCAGCATGGAAAGTTATTATGCCGGATCACACCTTTGCCCTTGTCGGCGTTCCCAAGGCAAACAAATGTATAAACAATGAGCCAATATCAACGCCTTGGGTCTCCGACAAGCCATTAGCCATTTGAATATATTTTCACTCAATTACCCTTGTCGGCATCAACTCTTACAAGGGAAAGAATTTAAAAATCTCTTGCCCTTGGTCGGCGTTCCCAAGGCAAACAAATTTATAAACAACGAGCAAATATCAAGGCCTTGGGTCTCCGACAAGCACTATATTTTTAATATTTCTTATTTACAACCAATCATTAAATCCATATCTGCAATAACAACTCGTTTGATATGTGAAACATCTTCTATATTTTGTTTTAGCACTTTCATTTTGCCTCTTAAATACAGTATTTGTAAATGACTGAGATTTTTAAAGTATTCTGTTGTCAATATACTATCTGCGTTATATATATTAATTTCTTCTAAATGAGACAACTCTTTAAGCACGGCAAATTCAGATAATGATTTACATGTATCAAATTCAATTTTATTTAATAATTTTGACAATGAAGATAAATTCTTAATATCTGTTAGTTTGGGTGAATACGATATGATTATATTTTTTAATTTTTTAAAATATTCGATACCATCAAGATTTTCTAAAGTTGTTCTGTTTAAAGCCAATTTTTCAATTGAATTTTCTCCAAAAACTGTTTTAATGTCTTTACTCTTAAGTTTTGATAATGTTACTTCTTTAAGAGAAGATGGAATATTTTTAAAATTCATTTTTTTACAATAAGTCATTCTTAAATATTCCAGATTAGGTAATCTGGTGAAATCCAAATTCCAATCATTTTCAGGAAGAACCAACTCCTTTAAATTTAAATGATACAAGGCATTTGGATCGGGTTTAACATAACCAATAATACAAAGTGAATCGATATTACTCAATTTTTTTAAAAAATCATTTATTGAGGTATCAACTTTTATGTCGCCATCTATTACAATAGATCTGATTTTGTTATTTGAAATATATTGAGTTATTTCTTCTTTATATTTCCCTTTATAAACAATAGTAGGAATGCCGGATCGATTTATTAAATCAATTATATCTGTCATTTACTTTTAAGATTTACTTTATCCAATGCTCCATTTTGTTGTAACATTTTTTCCAATCCTCTTACCCTTGTCGGCCTTCCCAAGGCAAACAAATTTATAAACAACGAGCAAATATCAAGGCCTTGGGTCTCCGACAAACCATTTTTATTATCCATTTGCATGACTTAACATTTCGTATTTGTCTTGCGCATTTAAATAAAATGAAGCACTGGAATATTCGTATTCTTCTGGATAAACACATATTCCTGCTGCCACCGGATTGTTGTGTATATAATCCAACTTCTGATCAAACACCTTATCGGTGAACAGATCAACACATAATGTATTCCTTTCCCAGAATTGATATGTGCGATCAGATTGTGTTGCCCGAAAATGAGAGAGCCTTTCTGAATCTGTAGTTAATAAATTCTTTTTAAATTTAAGGGCAGTAAATCTAAAAAAATCACGCCTCACTTCGGAAGGTAAGCGATCTCCTTTTATCTGCCAGATCAGGTGAATATGCGTATCCATAATGCAATAAGCATATAAAATAATCCTGTTATTGCGAACCAGATATTGCAAACTTTCCAGGATGATTTGTTTGTATTCGTTTTTTGTAAGTAAGGGATACCACTGATATATTGTAGCTGTTACAAATTCAGGGTAATAGAGTATTTTATCCATAGCGAAGCTAATATAATAAAAAATGAAAATATTTAATTGTTGAGGCTTGTCGGAGACCCAAGGTAGTAAAACTCTTTATCTATAGATATATTCATTTGCCTTGGGGACGCCGAAGGGCGGAGGGGGGTTAGTATGGTCAATAGCATTTATGCTCAGAAGGTTAGAATCACTTCAAATCAAGTCTAATAATTTTATTATTGTTACGATTATTATATTGACTTTTAATATAGTTTTTGTTTTGGGACTTCATCCAATCCGCCCAAGTATTATCATCATAAAAACCATTGCTATTGAAGTATTCCATACGAAGTAAAACAGAAGTACTCGAAACCGTTTTGGATAAACTCGGTATAAAAAAGAAAACATTTGAATATTGTGAATGAGGAATTTCTTCTTTGAGAATTTCAGAGTCAGTTATTTTATAAATCATCAGTTTATAGCTATCATTAATAGGTGGTGAACTAGAATAGTTATTATCAATACCCTTTATTTGATCATTAAATATCAAATATATTTCATTATCTGAAACGATTGAATAAAAAGACATCATGGACTCCAGAGAGCGAGTAAAAAATGTTTGCCATCCACTTCCTAGTGTTTCGCCCTGATTTGGATATTCAAATTCATATTGATAATCTCCAAAAGTGCTTTGCGCTTTTGAAACAATCCTGGACCAAAGAATGTTGTTCTTCGAATCAAACTTGGTGATTATAATATCTTTATATATTCCTCTTATATGAGGATAAAAATCTGATTTATCATTAATTTGTGACATTGTAAGTATTCGGCTCATCTTTTCACCGATAATAATATATCCGCCATCCTGTTGAGAATAATAATTCCGAATCAGGCATTCAGTTTCTCCTGAATCCTCACGAATCGATGTAAAAGAACCTGAAGGAAACAATTGAAGTGATTTCGATATTCTGTTTATGTCAATATCCAACCTGCATCTGTAAATACCTTTCATACCTACAAGTATCCATTCTATGATGTTACCATCGTAAACAATATGGTTATAATTAATATCAGTATCAGCACAGGTAATAGAATCTTTGATATAATTATTCTTATTTTTATTGAAAACAATAAATTCATAATCCGTTGAATCTTTAATGCCTGGCAATGTATGCGAATACGAATTTTTAAAAGGCTTATGTAACCGCTGACTGCTCATATAACCATTGCCATTATCATCAATGATACATTTATATGGAAAGGAGTATCCAGGCATATTGCTAATCTTTCCATAACCATATTGTGTACTGATATTAAAAATCGGTTTGTCAAGTGTTTGATCAAAAACAAAAAACTGTATCATAGATCCAACGCTGTAAATGCCTAGTTTTGACCCGTCCGGCGATACTGAAAAATAATACCCATGTGTCCCTTGCACTGCATACATTTGTTCCAATTGTTTACTTTCGGACACAGTCATTGTATGATTCAGAATTATTTGCTTTTCTCCTGCCTGTAGGGTCTCTTTATCTATAAGCTGGCAATATAGTTTACAAGACATTTTATCAAATGAGCTGGTAAAAAGAAGTAATTGATTGTTCCATGCTATAAGTGTTTCAAAATCTGAATCACCCACGTTAAGCATAAACTGTTTAATGGAAAGTACTTCCTTAGTGTTCAGAAAGTGCAATTGTTCATCATATACTGCAATGGAATATGCCCAATGTATTTTGCCTGTTGAGTCCTTGTATTCCCTTGATTTACCAAATGGAAAAACATAATATATACCATCTAAATACAGGTATTGGGAATTATTTGCAATCCGATTGTCTGATGTAATAAACACAGAATCTGTAGCTAATTTCTGTTGAATAATACTTCCCGTTTGAGCAAATACAGGATTAGTACATGTTATAAAAGCTATAATTAAAATAAACGTCTTATGAATCGTATTTCTGAAACTTGAGTATAACATGCAATTTCAATATTTTGTGTTCTTATCCGGAAAATCTTTATTAGATAATCAGAGTATTCAAAATAAAACAACAACCAGTCAAATCAAATTAGTCACTTCAAATCAAGCCTAATAATTTTATTATTATTCAGATTATTATATTTCGAATCAATGTTTCCTTTATTACTCATCCAATCAATATTGGTATTATCGTCGTAACTACCATTACCACCAAAGTATTCCATGCGTAATAAAACGGAAGTAGCCGAAATCGTTTTAGATAAAGTTGGTATGAAAAAGAAACCCTTTTTGTATTGTGGCATATTTGGAATTTCTTCTTTAATAATTTCAGAATCGGTCACTTTATAAATCATGAGTTTGTAATTATCATTAATAGATGAAGATCCATAATAAGAATTACCCTGTACATGGTCATTTAATAGCAGATATATCTGGTTCTCCGAACTTACTGAATAAAATGACATGACCGACTCCTGAGTAGAAGTGAAATATGTATTCCATCCACTTCCCTCTGTTTCTCCCTGATATGGATATTCAAATTCATAGCGATAATCTATTCCCAGACTATTTTGGTCTTTTGAAACAATCTTAGACCAGAGGATATTATTCTTCGAATCAAACTTTGTGATTACAATATCTTTATATATACCTTTTATATTAGCGCCATTACTGCTTGATAAAGTAAGTATTCGGTTCATCTTTTCACCGATAATAATATATCCGCCATCCCTTTGTGGGTAATAGTTTCGGATTAGACATTCTGATTCTCCCGAATCCTTGCTAATCGATGTAAAAGAACCTGAAGGAAACAATTGAAGTGATTTTGATATTCTGTTCATGTCAATATCCAACCTGCATCTGTAAATACCTTTCATACCTACAAGTATCCATTCTACGTTGCTACCATCGCAAACAATATGATTATAATTAATATCGGTATCGGCACAGGTTGTAGAGTCTTTTAGATAACTGTTCTTATTTTTATTGAAAACAATAAATTTATAATCCGTTGAATCTTTAATGCCTGGCAATGTATGCGAATACGAATTTTTAAAAGGCTTATGTAACCGCTGAGAACTCATATATCCATTCCCTTCATTATCAATAACACATTTATATGGAAAACAGTATCCAGGGATATTATTGATTGTTGAATAGCTTTGAGCACTTATGTCTGTAATTAATTTATCAAATGTTTGATCAAAAACCATCAATTGTATCATTGATCCAACAATGTAAATGCCAAGTTTTGAACCATCCGGTGATATAGAAAAATAATAACGCCCATTTCTCCAATGCATAAAATGACATTGTGCCAATTGATTTTTTTCTGATTTTGTCAATGTATGGTTCTGAATTACTTGCTTTTCTCCTGTCAGCAAGGTCTGCTTATTTATAATCTGATAAAATAATTTACAAGTTGTTTTATCAAATGAGCTCGTAAAAAGAAGTAATTGATTGTTCCAGATTATAATTGTTTCAAAATCAGAATCGCCTACATTGAGCATTTCCTGTTTAATGGAAAGAACCTCCTTACTTTTTTGGAAGTGTAATTGTTCGTCATAAACAGCCATGGAATATGCCCAATTTATTTTGCCTGTGGAGTCCCTGTATTGTCTGGATGTACCGAACGGGAAAATATAATAATTGCCATCTGCATAGAGGTATTGGGAATTATTTGCAATCCGATTGTCTGATGTAATAAACACAGAATCTGTAGTTAATTTCTGCTGAATAATACTTTCCGTTTGAGCAAATACAGGATTAGTACATGTTATAAAAGCTATAATTAAAACAATCGTCTTATAAATCGTATTTCTGAAACTTGGGTATAACATGCGATTTCAATATTTTTTTAATTTATATTTTACAGATCCTCTTTTGAAAGACCAAATAATTGTTAAATACAACAGAATGTATTAACTCCTCTTAAAGTAACAATTTTCCACAATAAAAATAACCCAAAAACACTACATTTGATTAACAATTTAATACGGGCATTTAACTTATTCAAAAAGAACTACTGGCATAAATTATAAATACCCATTATGATGAAAACGCTTAACTATTTCTATTCCCCATTTTTGTCAATACTATTAATATCTCTTAATGGCTATAGTCAATATGCCGACACGACCAAACCAGCAACAATTTATTTTATACGAGATAATAGTACGTCCGCATTTGGAAATACTTTAAAAATCAAAGTTAATCGTTCTACTAAGATCAATTTAAAGAACAACAGCTATCAAAGCATATCATATAGTAAGTCAACATTAAATTATTCTCAATCCCGAATTTCAACTTATAGATCTCAATCCAATCCACAAAAAAATAACCCCATAACTTTTTTGCCTTTTATTGGAAATTTAATAATGTATTATTTACCTAATAAATATATTCTCGATTCAATTGAACCTGGTAAGAATTATTACCTGAAATTTTATCCATACACCTATCCCAAAGTTCTTAGTGAAAAAGAGGGAATTAAAATCCTTAAAACAATTGAATTAAACAAAGCTGCTATTGCATTTAATAAAAATAATAAAACAAATAATGTGATTATTAAACCCAAAACAGGATCTCGTGCCAAGCCACCTATAGTAAGTCCAGATTCATCTTACATTTATTTTATACGAGCCAAAAAATTTAGAGGAGGTGCAGTACCCATAAAAGTAAAAATTTCTGAATCGAAAGTTATTTATATTCCCAACAATACTTCTTATGTTTATTCAACTGCCGATTCTCTTTTAGAATTATCAACAGTAAATACACATGATTACTATCAAAACTCTACTTTGAACCTAAAACCAGAAAAAGGTAACATTTATTATATTAAAGTTGGTATACCTCCGCGTTTACAATTAATAAATGAACAACAAGCATTACGATTTTTATCAACCTATTAACAAAGATCTGGTACTATCCCAAGATCTATTAGCAATTAATAAATCCAATAATGATTATTAATTGATTTCATAACATTAAAGTTTTTTAACATCCTTTGTCAAATTGAATACCAATCGTATCTTTACGATTAGTATTCAATAGCAATATGCCTGTCATTAAAGAACAGAATTTATCCAGAGATGAAATCGAACTTGTGCGTATCGCCAAGGCATTATCACATCCTGCCCGGATTTCTATTCTTAAATTAATGCTTGACCGGAATACTTGCTTCTGCGGAGAATTAACCGAAGAGATTGGTTTATCCCAATCAACCATTTCTCAGCATATCAAAGAACTCAAAGAAGCAGGCTTGATATACGGAAAAGAAGAAGCGCCAAGAACTTGCTATTGCATTGATATCAAGAACTGGAAGAAAGCAAAAAAACTATTTGGAGAATACTTCAATTCATTATCGACTATTTAATTTTCAACTAACCGAACCCAATATGAGCACCGTAGAAGCTGTGAATGACAAACTAGCCGCTCTGTTTCCAAAAGAAGCTGAGATACCGGCCGAATATAATTACGGAGAACCTGTTCACCAGAAAGAATACCTGGTAAATGGTGAAATAAAAATCTGGAACGGTAACGTTCAGGAAATTTATTCACCAGTATGTGTGCAAGGAGAACATGGACCTGAAAAAAAACTACTTGGTTCTACTCCTCTTCTGACTGAAAAAGAAGCGCATGAAGCTCTGAATGCTGCTATCGAAGCATATAAAAATGGTACGGGTGTTTGGCCGACCATGAAGGTTGAAGAACGTATTCATGCTATGGAAAACTTTGTACGTTCGATGCGTTCGAAACGCGCAGAAGTGGTAAAAACCCTGATGTGGGAAATCGGAAAAACCATCAGTGATTCAGAAAAAGAATTTGATCGTACGGTTGAATATATTATCAATACCATTGAAGCCTATAAAAAGGTAGATCGTACTTCTTCCAATTTTGAATTTGAGCAAGGTATCATCGGAAAAATCAGACGCAGTCCGCTAGGTGTAGTATTGTGCATGGGACCATACAACTATCCCTTGAATGAAACATTCACGACGCTGATTCCTGCTCTGATCATGGGCAATACCGTAATCTTCAAACCGGCTAAAATCGGTGTATTGCTTCATCGTCCATTATTGGAATCATTCAGGGACTCATTCCCGAAAGGTGTTATCAATGTTGTATTTGGTCGCGGAAGAGAAACCGTTGGACCATTAATGAGTACCGGTAAGATTGATGTACTTGCTTTTATTGGTACCAGCAAATCTGCAAACATACTGAAGATGCAGCATCCGAAGCCAAACCGTTTAAGATCGGTATTGGCATTGGAAGCAAAAAACCCTGCAATTGTCTTAAATCATGCAGACCTTGACCTAGCTGTTAAAGAATGTGTGCTTGGTTCTTTATCCTATAACGGACAACGTTGTACGGCATTGAAAATTATTTTTGTTCAGAAGAATGTGGTCGATACATTTATCAATAAATTCTTAAAAGAAATTGAACAATTAAAATGGGGTATGCCTTGGGAAAATGGTGTTATGATTACTCCATTACCAGAGCCGGAGAAACCGGGGCTATTGAAAGAATTGATTGAAGATGCGGAGAAACATGGTGCTCAGGTCATCAATGCTGGCGGTGGTTCCATCGAACAGACATTCTTTGCTCCTGCCGTTGTATATCCGGTTAATAATAAAATGAAATTGTATTATGAAGAACAGTTCGGACCTGTTGTGCCGATAGTTGCCTATAATAAAGTGGAAGAAGTAATTCAGTATATGGTTGAATCCAATTATGGTCAGCAGGCAAGTATCTTCGGTACTGATAATGATGAAATGGCTAAGCTGATTGACAATCTGGTAAATCAGGTTTGCCGATTGAATATTAACAGTCAGTGTCAACGCGGACCTGATGTATATCCATTCACTGGAAGAAAAGATTCCGGAGAAGGTACTTTATCTGTTTCAGATGCCCTACGTACATTCAGTATACGTAGTATGGTAGCTGCCAAAGAAATTGATGTAAACAAAGAAATGCTGACGGATATTATAAAAGAACGTACGTCTAAGTTTTTGTCGACAGACTTTATATTCTGATAATTTCATAGCCCAATAAATTAAAAAAGCCCGATCAGTGAATCGGGCTTTTTTATTTGTTGAGAACTTATATTATTCTTATGCAAAACGAATATCCTTATAAGCTTTAACATCCGATACAAAATCTTTCACGCGTTGTTCGTTTTCTTTTCTGCAAATCATCAGCACACCGTCAAACTCCGCTACAATAAAGCCTTCCAAACCTTCTACCACAACCAGCTTGTCTTTAGGTGTTTTAATGATGCAGTTATTCGTATCGTATAACATTACTTCCCCATCAATTACATTTCCGAATGGATTTTTATCCATGTTTTCATATAGTGACTTCCATGTACCTAAATCGGACCAACCGAAGTCTGCCAGTAATACATATACATTATCGGATTTTTCCATGATGCCATAATCAATAGAAATATTACGACACAGTGAGTATGCCCTGGAAATAAATTCATCTTCCTGTGCTGTCCAATAAACAGGCTTGCCTTCGCTGAATACTTCATCCATATCCGGCAGATGCAATTTTATGGCATCAATAATGGCATGTACATTAAATATAAAAATACCTGCGTTCCAAACAAACTCACCGCTTTCAATAAATTTAATAGCTAATTCCAGAACAGGTTTTTCCGTAAACGTTTTTACTTTTTTAATACGCTGTTTACTTTCATCAAAATACTGAATATAACCATAGCCTGTATCCGGCCTGGTAGGCTTCATGCCCAAGGTAATCAATATGTCTGATTGTGCGGTGGCTTCAAGGGCAAACTCAATGGTATCCTCAAATTCACGTTCATCCAAAATGATATGATCAGATGGAGCTACAACAATATTCGCATTTCTGTTTCGCTGGTTAATTTTATACGCCGCATATGCGAGGCAGGGCGCCGTATTTCTTCCGATAGGTTCTGCCAGTATCTGCTGATCACTTAAAAAAGGCAATTGCTGTTTTACCAAATGAACATAATCCTTATTCGTAACAATAATGATATTTTCCGTTGGACAAATATTGCGAAAACGATTAACTGTTTGCTGAATCAGCGTCATTCCAGTTCCTAACACATCATGAAACTGCTTGGGATATTTTGTACGACTGAAAGGCCAGAATCTGCTTCCAATCCCTCCTGCCATTATTACTGCATAATTATTACTATTCATGATGCTTGTGTTTAATCCTTTGTTCAGCTTTTATAAATTTACGCTCAATTATAATTATTTGCAACGATGCAGATATTAAACAATTCCCTCTTTCAACAAATCATGAATATGAATAAAACCAACAAACTTTTCATCTTTAGTAACGATAAGCTGTGTGATGTTCTTAGATTGCATTAATGTCATAGCAGAAGCAGCATATTCATCAGCTTCAATGGTTTTGGGATTTGCAGACATTATATCTGCAGCAGTAAGTGCTGTAAAATTATCGTAGGCATTCAGCATACGTCGTAAGTCACCATCTGTAATAATTCCTTTTAATACTCCATTCTGATCCAAAACAGCAGCAGCACCAAGACGTTTGGAAGATATCTCAAGGATAACTTCTTTTACAGAAGCCGTTGGTAATACATGAGGTTTTTGATTATTGCTATATACATCATTCACCCGCAGATATAATTGCTTGCCCAATGCTCCACCTGGATGGAGTTTGGCAAAATCATCGCTGCTGAAATTTCTGCACTCCAATAAAGCAACTGCCAGTGCATCGCCCATAACAAGAGTTGCAGTAGTGCTGGTTGTTGGTGCAAGGTTATTCGGACAAGCCTCACGTTCTACGGTAACGTTAATGACGTAATCGGATTGCTGAGCCAGATAAGAATCCATATTCCCAACCATACCGATCATTAAAGTACCTCTGCTGCGAATTAAGGGCACCAATACTTTTATTTCAGGAGTATTGCCGCTCTTTGAAATACATATGACAATATCTTCGGATTGGATCATGCCCAGATCACCGTGTATAGCATCTGCAGCATGCATAAACAAAGCGGGCGTACCTGTGGAATTTAAGGTAGCTACGATTTTATTTCCGATTATGGCACTTTTACCGATACCTGTGATGACAACCCTGCCTTTACAAACTAGAATTGCTTCAATAATGTGCTGAAAATCATCATTTATATGATGTATCAAATTTTTTATTGCATCAGACTCATTTAATATTACATCTGATACAATTGATTTGATATTTTTTGTTAACTTCAATTTAGTGACTGTTTTAGGTGTTATGTTTCACCGATTTATAAACATCAAATATAATAATTTCTCATTTATATAGATTATCCCCCAATAATAATGTTAGTAGAAAACGATCTTGAGGTCATTAACAAGCTTAAATCTGTTTTCGGGTTTGACCGCTTCAGAGGTGAGCAAGAGGAGATTATCAATAACGTACTGGCTGGTAAGGACACTTTTGTTATCATGCCTACCGGAGCCGGAAAATCGCTGTGCTATCAATTGCCCGCTATTACGATGCCTGGTGTGGCAATTGTGATTTCACCGCTTATTGCTTTGATGAAGAATCAGGTGGATCAGTTGAATGCTTTTGGTATTAATGCCCAATTTTTGAATTCGACCTTAACGAAAACAGAAATCAACAAAGTAAAAAAGGAAACACTCAATGGTGACATTAAACTTTTATATGTAGCTCCTGAATCTCTTACTAAGGAAGACAATATATTATTTCTTAAAAAAGCGAAGATCTCTTTTGTAGCTATTGATGAAGCACACTGCATTTCAGAATGGGGCCATGATTTCAGACCTGAATACAGAAGAATACACAGCATCATTGATAGTATAGATGCATCGATTCCGATCATTGCATTAACAGCAACAGCAACTCCTAAAGTACAGATAGATATACAGAAGAATTTGCAGATGGATGATGCCATGCTGTTTAAATCTTCGTTCAATCGTAAAAATCTTTTTTACGAAGTAAAATCAAAAGGAAGCACCAAGAAAAAGCTTATAAAATTTATTAAAGCCCGTAAAGGTCAATCTGGTATTATTTATTGTTTAAGCCGCAAAAAAGTAGAAGAAATTGCTGAACTGCTGAAAGTAAATGATGTTAAAGCACTTCCCTACCACGCAGGCTTGGAGCCAGCTGTACGTATCAATAATCAGGATGCTTTTTTAAATGAAGAAGCAGATGTTATTGTTGCTACTATAGCCTTTGGAATGGGTATTGATAAACCCGATGTTCGTTTTGTTGTACATTATGATACACCAAAATCATTGGAAGGATATTACCAGGAAACAGGACGTGCAGGACGTGATGGTAATGAAGGACATTGTCTGATGTTCTACAGCATGAACGATATCATTAAACTGGATAAATTCAATAAAGATAAAACGGTTACAGAACGCGATAATGCAAGACAATTATTGCATGAAATGTCTTCGTATGCAGAGTCCTCTGTTTGTCGTCGCAGACAATTGCTTTTCTATTTTGGTGAAACGTTAGATGAGAATTGCGGGTTCTGCGATAATTGTCAAAAGACACAAGATACCTTTGAAGCCGAAGAAGCAATTCTATTGGCCTTGAAAACAGTAGAACTAACTGAAGCACGCTTTGGGATCAGCCACTTATGTTCCATTTTATGTGGCATCGAAAATGAATATTCCTTAAGTTATCTGCACACAGAACTTCCTGTGTATGGTAAGGGGAAATTTGAAAGTGTATCTTATTGGAACGCTGTATTCAGACAATCGCTTTTGTGTGGATTGCTGGATAAGGATATTGATAATTACAGCATTGTATCCGTTACAGAAAAGGGTAAAGAGTATCTGTCAAACCCTTATCCGATCACGTTTTCAAGAGATCATAATTTTGAAGAAGAAGAAGCGGCGGATGAAGAAGAAACTGCAACGGTAAAACACAGTTTTGATGTTCAGTTGTTTGATATACTGAAAGCGCTTCGTAAAAAAGTTGCTAAAGAAAAGAATGTTCCTCCATACGTTGTTTTCCAGGATCCATCATTAGAGGAAATGGCAACGGTATATCCCGTGAACAACGAGGAATTAAGCAATATCATTGGCGTTGGAAAAGGCAAAGTAAGTAAATTCGGAAAGCCTTTTATTGAGCAGATTTTAAAATATGTCAATGAGAATGATATTGTAACGGATAAGGATGTTATTGTAAAATCTTCCGTAGACAAGTCAAAAATCAAGATCTATGTTATTCAACAAATAGATCGTAAAGTTGATTTAGAAGAAATTGCAAATGCGAAGAAGATCAGCATGAACGATCTTATTCAGGAGATGGAACATATCTGTTATTCCGGAACAAAATTAAATCTTGACTATTACATCAATGATGTCATTGATGAAGATAAGCAGGATGAAATCTATGATTATTTCATGCAGGCTGAAAATGATAATCTTCATGAAGCTCAACGTGTACTAGGCTCCGATTATACAGAGGAAGAATTGCGATTGATGCGTTTGAAGTTTTTGTCGGATATGGCGAATTGAATTTAGCATAAAATCAACTATACAAATCAGGGAAAAACAGAATAAATATAATTCTGTTTTTCCCTGATTTGTTTCGTACTAATGAGCTTTCAGATTCATTAATAATAACTGTTCAAATATTCTTCTAAATAATCTCATCACGAATGTTAATTCAATTCATAGATTAAAAATACTTTAATCAGATATTTTTTTATTTCTATATCTGATTACATAACATTGGAAAATGATGAGTGACTATAATGTCATTACAAATTATTTTCTTTCATAGCTATCTATGCGCTATATCTGTTTCCTATTCAGCTTGGTTATCTATTATACAGTTATTGCACAAAATCTGGTACCCAATCCAAGTTTTGAAAGGTATAATACATGTGGAAATTATACTTTTTGTAAACTTTTAAACCCGAATTCTTCCCACCCTTGTTATAGTAATTGTTGTTTTTGGGCTCTGCCGGAAGGCCCCAGTCCGGGAGTTTGGGCTACTCATTCCGCAACCTATAACTGGTGGACAGTAACACCTTACCAAACACCCTTCTATTTTAATTCCTGTATTGTTAACAAATTTATAGAAAATACCTCACCAAAATATTACGGTACTTACTGGTATATTCCAAGAACAGGTAATGCATATATAATGATTTTTACATATGCCTACTGGTATTCTGATACAACCAGTTGCAGAAGCTATGCTCAGGTTAAACTGACAGAACCATTAAAAGCAGGCTGTGTATATGAACTCTCCTGTTACCAGATGCTCTCCAGAAATCTGAATACTACCACTTCGTATTTTCTTATGGGCGATGAATATCAGCATACGAATAAACCTGCAGATGGCCTGGGCATGTTCGTATCAAAAGATAGTATATATTCAGATTACAATCAACAGTTCAGTGCATTAACCCGATTTGTTCCTCAAGTATCCAATCCTTCCGGTAATTTACTGAGTGACTCCATGAATTACCAAAAAATATCCGGTACCTATACCGCTAATGGCGGGGAGCAATGGCTCGTTATCGGTAATTTCAAAGACAATGCCCATACCCAGGTTGCTGGAGATCGACGCTTAAGTTCCTCTGCGTACTCCATTGATGATGTGAGTGTAGAACTCTGGAAACCTGATTTAATTCCATCCAAAGATACAACAGTATGTTCACTGAATACATTAGTATTGTCTCTTCCAATCGGATTAAAAGACTTTCAATGGTCAACCGGCGAAAACACTCAATCTATTAAAATTACTAATTCGGGAACCTATACTGTAAGCGCAAGTAACGGATGTGAAACATTATACGATACTATCCATGTTCATATACAGAAACCCTACACAAACCCTTTTTCGATCGGAAAAGATACCTTTTTCTGTTCTATTCCAAATCCTCATATCCTATCTGCTCCAGCGGGCTTCAATACCTATCAATGGTCAAACGGTGACACAACTAACCAAATACGTATCAACAAGCCCGGAACATACTGGCTTCAGGCTTCCTATATATGCGGAACATTAAGCGATACTATTCAGATTACTGAATTTCACAATCCGGATACCCTGTTTATTCCCAAGTCTGATACCAGCTTGTGCAGCAATCAAACCTTAATACTTATGATTGCTGATAGTCTTTTATATACCTCATTCAATTGGAATAATGGAAGTACTTCCAGAGAGTTGTTCGTAAATCAACCAGGCATATATTCTGTTAAAGCTTTATCAACAGAAGGCTGTATGGTAACTGACAGTATAAATATCCGCATGATTTATCCTCCTGTCTTCAACACATTGCCTGATACCCTGGTCTGTGAGTCATTGACACTAAACGTATCCATCAATTCTTCAAATGGAAATAAAATCAGATGGTTCGACGGATCAACATCCTTTGATCATTCCTTTACTGCTTCCGGAACATACTGGATGAGTTTATTTAACAGTTGTTATACAGTAACTGACACTATTCATATTCAATTCATGGATTGCGCTTTAACCATTCCTAACCTGATTACTACTAACAGTGATGGCTATAATGACTATTTTCAAATAAAAACAAACATACAAAGACCTCTCCAGGTGAGCATCTATAACAGTTGGGGAAATAAAGTTTTTGAAGATTCAAACTACAAGAACGAATGGAATGCAACCGGATTGAGTGAAGGAATTTACTTCTATCAGGTTACAGACACTTTATTACATAAAAATTATAAAGGGTGGCTGCAGGTGATCAGGTAAAAGAAATGGAAACTTTTCAATTGAATTAAAAATCAATATTTTGACTTCATTCAAACAATCCAGTTATGGCTTTAAATCAATCGTAATAATTTCACCCATTCATTTCAATTTATACCTTATATTTGTTGATTAATAAGTTTTATTAACAAGGAATGAATATTTTAATTATTGGTTCAGGTGGCAGAGAACACGCTTTCGCCTGGAAAATCAAACAATCGCCAAAATGCAGTAATTTATTTGTTGCACCCGGAAATGCTGGTACTGCAAACGTTGCAACCAACCTTCCGATTGGGGTAACCGATTTTGCTGCTATTGAACAGGCTTGTATCGACAAACAGATTAATTTGGTTATCGTAGGCCCTGAAGCTCCTTTGGTAGCAGGCATTGTCAATTACTTTCAACAAACTGATTCCATTAAACATATTCCTGTGATTGGACCCGACCAAATTGGCGCTCAGCTCGAAGGAAGTAAGGATTTCTCTAAAACGTTTATGCAGAAATACGGTATACCTACTGCCGTATCCCGTACGTTTACAGAAGCAGAATTACAGGAAGGTCTTAAATATCTGGATACACATTCATTGCCTATCGTTTTGAAGGCAGATGGATTAGCCGCTGGTAAAGGTGTTATTATAGCAGAAGATCTTGTAACCGCTAAACAAACGCTGAAAGAAATGCTTTCTGATAAACTTTTTGGTGAAGCGAGTGCCAAAGTGGTCATTGAGCAATTTCTGAAAGGAATTGAATTGTCTGTCTTTGTTTTAAGTGACGGAGCAAATTATGTTATTCTTCCGGAAGCAAAAGACTACAAACGCATCGGTGAAAAAGATACAGGACCGAATACGGGTGGAATGGGCGCTGTATCACCGGTTCCTTTTGCTGATCATGTGTTCATGCAAAAAGTAGAAGAGAAAATTATTAAACCCACCATTGCAGGATTGAAACAAGAGGGAATCCTATATAAAGGATTTATTTTTATCGGTTTAATGAATGATTCCGGTGAACCTTTTGTCATTGAATACAATGCCCGCATGGGTGATCCGGAAACCGAAGTAGTGATTCCTCGCATACGAACAGATCTGGTAGATTTGTTTGTAGCCACGGCAGAAAACAAATTACATACTGTCAAATTGGATATTGACCCCCTTACGGCAACAACCGTCATGCTTGTTGCCGGAGGTTACCCAGGTGACTATGAAAAAGGAAAAGAAATTTCCGAACTACATGATGTAGAGGATGTTCTTGTTTTTCATGCTGGAACCACAACGGTCAATAATAAAATTCTTACGAATGGAGGTCGAGTTATTGCTGTGACAGGCTTCGGAAATTCTATTCCCGAAGCATTGGCAAAATCCAATAAAGCTGCTGAAAAAATTCAGTGGGAAGGTAAAAATTACCGTCGTGATATTGGACTTGATTTATTGTAAAATTACCAAGGAATAGTATTTTAAAAGAAATTGTCCGAATAATTTCGGACTATTTCTTTTGGGTGTTTATCCATTTTTTTATACCTTATGACGTTAATTAATATTAATAATTGAATTTTAATGGATCAAATCCTTAATGTACTTGCTGAAGCTATTCCTGGTTTAATTATCCAGGTAGATGAGGATGGTATATTTATGGAAGTAATATCCAATGGAGATGATTTACTTTATACAGATAAAGAAAATATAGCCGGAAAGAGTATTCATTCGGTTATGGGGCCAATGAGTGACACACTTTTTAACCTGGTCAAAAAAACAATTAACAGTAACGTTCCTCAAAATATTGAATACGAAATGCCTGTCCTATCAGGTAAGAATCTTTATTTTGAAGGCCGTTGTGTTCCCATGAAACATAAAATTGATGGGAAAAAGTATGTAACATTTATTGCCAGAGATGTTACCGAAAAAAAGAAAACCCTTGATGAAATACGCTTAAGTGAAGAACGGTTCAGGAGTATATATGAAAATGCGTATGCCGCGATTGGATTCGCAGATAAAAACGGTTATATACTCTCTGTTAATCCTGCTTTTGCAAGACTGCTTGAGTATTCGGAAGCTGAACTAAAAAGCAAGCATTTTTCAGAAATAACACATCCTGACGACTACGAAAGAGAAGTTAGTTATTTTAAGGAAATTGTTGAAGGGAAAATAGAAAAATATAAAATAGACAAAAGATACATTACAGGGACGGGTAAAATCATTTGGGTTGATCTGACTCTTTCTGTAATTCGTGATGTTACTACGAATGAACCATTGCACTATATTGGCGTTGTTACTGACATTACCGAACAACGACTATTAAAAGAAATAAACATTACAAAAGATACATTTTTTTCAATCATTGCTCACGATCTTCAATCACCTTTAACAGGTATTATAGGAATTTGTGATGTTTTAAAAAATAATTTTAACGATCTGGATGATCAACAACGTGAACAAATCATCAATAGTCTCTATGATGGTACGCGAAATGCACATTCACTATTAAAAAATCTACTTGAATGGGCCAGGTCTCAACGTGGGCTGATTGAATATAAACCTTCAAGGTTGAATCTAAAAAAGATTCTATCAGATGTAATACAGCTTTTAAGTCCGTTAGCAAAACAAAAAAACATCGAGATTCACAATCATATTCAGGATTCATATATAATCTTTACTGATATACAGATTTTGTATACCGTCCTTCGCAATCTTATTGGCAATTCTTTAAAATACACACATAATAACGGCGCCATTTATATACGGATTCACCAGGAGGAGTCTGATGTTGTTATATCGATAGAAGATACCGGCATTGGAATGTCTGAAGAGTATTTAGAGGAGATTTTTCAAATAGAAGTCAAAAAAAGCATGCCTGGAACATCCAAAGAAAAAGGCACTGGTCTCGGACTGATTTTATGTAAAGAATTAATTGATATATACCAGGGACGTATCTGGGCGACCAGTAAGCTTAATGAGGGAACCACTTTTTATTTTACTATTCCCTTATTCAAAGAAAATCCAAAATCTTAAAAAGGCTTTTACCGGGCTTGAGCAATTCTCTGGAATAATTTTACCCCTCTAAATTCGATCTGAGAGCTTTAATTTAGGCTGATATCAACTTAATAACTTAAAATGAACACCTTAGCATTATGCTAATTATTATTCCCAAAATACTTATTGTTTTTGTATCTTTAGCATGAATAGGTACGTTCCTTCCGAAGGAGCAGATCTATGATAAATCTTTGATAGTTCGGAATAAAGTTCGATATATATGTCTTGTAGTTCAGGTGGTTGCAGTACCGGTGGCGGATGCAGCACAAGTAGTGGTGGTTGCAGTTCTGGGGGATGTTCGTCTGGTGGTTGTAACAAATTAAATTCATTCGATTGGCTTGGCAATATGGAACTAGACACATTGCCAACTTTTGATATTGTTGAAGTTCGTTTTAAAAATGGGCGTAAGGAGTTTCATAGAAATTCCAAAGGTTTAGAACTTTATACGGGTGATGCTATTGTGGTTGAAGTTCAGTCGGGCCATCATATTGGTTATGTCTCCATGCAGGGTGAAATTGTTCGTCTGCAAATGAAGAAAAAGAACGTTCTGAATAATGATGATATAAAATCAATATATCGAAAAGCATCCACGAAGGATTTAGAAAAATTCGAACAGGCGCGTAATCGGGAATCTGGTTCTCTATACCGTACCAGGGAAATTATAGAGGAGCAAAAGCTGGAAATGAAACTATCGGATGTGGAATTTCAGGCAGACAATACCAAAGTAACGTTTTATTACTCGGCTGAAGATCGTGTTGATTTTCGCGAATTAATTAAAATGCTGGCCACTGAATTCAAAGTGCGCATTGAAATGAAGCAGATTAGTTTGCGCCACGAAGCCGCTCGCTTAGGTGGAATTGGATCTTGCGGAAGAGAACTTTGTTGCTCTACCTGGTTGACCGATTTTAAAAACGTCAATACATCGGCTGCACGATATCAGAATCTTTCTCTGAATCCTTCTAAATTATCGGGACAATGCGGACGTTTGAAATGTTGCCTGAATTATGAGCTGGATACTTATCTGGATGCATTAAAAGATATCCCGGAAGTTGAAGTGCCCCTCAAGACTGCTATGGGAAATGCAACGCTTCAAAAAACTGATATTTTCAAAAAAATCATGTGGTTTGGTTTTCAGGAAGAAACCACTTGGCATCCTTTATCTGTTGAGCGTGTTATAGAAATTCTTGATATGAATAAAGCGGGACATGTTCCTGCAACACTTCAGTCAAATGAAATTGAAATTAAGGATGATCGTTTGATGGTTAAGGAAAAAGAAGAACTTTCCCGTTTTGACGATAAATTCAAATCCAAAAAGAAAAAGAAGAAGAAAAGAAGCAATGATGATGCTTCAGATAGAACTGTGCGTCCACAACTTGTGAAGTCAAATCAGCCTTCGCAAGCTTCAAGAGATCAGGTATCAAACAAACAACAGAATCCAACACCTGCTCAAACAAACAATAACAGACCTCAACGCACGAATCAAGGACCCGATCCCAATCAGAATGCACGTCCGCAACATCCGCAACGAGTTAATCAACCCAATCAATTAAAACAACAGAATCAACAGCAGCAACAACGTCCTGCAAACAATCAACAGAATAATAATGCTCCTAAACAACAGCATCAACAAACGGCCAAACCCAAGCCGCAACTTAACAAGCAACCTGTTAAAAATGCTAATCCTGAACAGCAGCATGGCTCAAAACATACGCTAACCAAAACAACCAAGCAGGAAGGCAATACAAAGCCGCTGAATGAAAATAAAGAATCAGGACATTTTCCACCAAGACAAAATGAGAAGAATCTGAATGATACTTCTTCACAAAATAATTCCGGCAATTAAGATGAGAATAGCGGCATTACTTGCATTATGTATATTGTTACAGTTATCCTGTACAGATCCAAAAATAGTAACGGAAGCGAAAATTGATATTAAGGAAAACTATTGGCCTCAAAAAAGTAAAATGAGTTTTCCGGTTGAAATAACAGACCCTTCCTTAACCTATCGGATCTTTTACCAATTGAGATACAATCAGGATTATCCGTTCTATAACTTATGGGTAAATCGATTGTTATATGATGAAAAAGGCAATCTGATGTCCAAAAAACTTCAAGGTATGGAATTATTCAATTCATCTACAGGAGAGCCTTATGGCGGAGGTTTTGGAAACTTCTTTGATTATAAGATTTTATCCGACAGCATGTATCACTTTCCGGCGAAAGGGAAATATACACTTACCATCGAACAATACATGCGGGAAGATACGTTAAAAGGAATAGCTTCTGTTGGTGTTGAGATTATTAAAAATTAAATTAATGCTCCGGATAATTCTATTTTTTCAGGCATGTATTTTTTCGTTTGTTATTTCAGCACAAACGGACTCAGCTTTTATTGTAAATCAAATTAAAGAAAAGGGCGGCTATTCTGTCTTGCTAAAACGGTTCATAGATTCTGATAGTACTCTTAAACCATCGGATTTTAAGTTATTATATTATGGATTCCGATATGAACCTACCTACAAACCATTGGAATCAGAATTTCATGAAAACCTGCTCAAAGCATATAACAGAGCTATGAGATACAAGGATGCTGTGGCAATAGCTGATTCTGTTTTGATTCAAAATCCGGTAAGCTTGCGTGCTTATTTTGAGAAAGCATATTCAAGCGCGCAGATGATGAAACATGACGAAGAGGCATATAACAGAAAACGTTATATTGTTTTATGCAATGTCATTAAGAATAGTGGGAGCGGAACTCCCGAATCTCCTTTTATTACTATATCTGTAAACGATGCTCTGGAGTTTCTGGCCTATCTCGGTCTTCCTGCACTCGATGACAGAAAACTGGCAAATGGTTTGATTGAGTTTGACCTTGCCAAAAATAAATTAAAGAAAATGCATTTATATTTTTCGATTCCTTCAGAAGCATACATACCTCCAACACCTATCGAAAGTGAATAATACAACTACGGGTAACGCCCTGAATGCTCCGCGTATTCAATCTATTGACATACTACGCGGATTAGTAATCGTATTGATGATTCTGGATCATGTGAGAGATTACTTTCATTCGGATGCATTTCTATTCAATCCTACGGATCCTGCGGTAACAAGCATTCCATTATTTGCTACCCGCTGGATCACACATTTATGTGCACCAATATTTATCTGGCTAACGGGCATTTCAGCATTTATGTATTTTAAGAAAAAAGGATCTGCACAGACCTTTTCGTTTTTATTAATACGTGGGATTTTATTGATCATTCTTGAATTTACAATGATTCGTTTCGGATGGCAATTTAAATTTGATCTTTCCTCCATTCCCTTCTTAGTGATTAGTGCCATTGGTTTCAGTATGATTATACTTGGAGTTCTGCAATTCATTGACAGGAAATATATCCTAATTTCCGGAATCATTTTAATCGCTGGACATAATTTTCTTGATGCATTTAATTATGGCAATGAAGGCTGGACGGCTTTGGCATGGCATATCCTTCATCAATACGGCAATGTGGCCTTAAGCCCTGATTTTAATATCTTCGTACTTTACCCAGTCTTGCCTATGATCGGATTGATATGCTTAGGCTTTGGCATGGGGAGTTTATTCACCGATGAGACGAAAGAAGAACGTAGTCATTTATTAAAAAGACTTTCCCTTTTTCTGTTACTTGCTTTTATGTGCTTACGACTACTGAATGAATATGGAGATCCTTCTCAATGGGTACGGAATGAATATGTATACAGAGTTGTGTTTAGCTTTCTGAATGTAACGAAGTATCCGATGTCGCTGGATTATATTCTTATCACCATGTCGATTGCTTTTTATCTGATTCCATATATAGAAAAAAACACCGGGCGAATTACTAATGTGTTACATGTATTTGGCAAAACTTCCATGTTCATTTACATCGTTCATATTTATGTAGTACATCTATTAGCACTTATTCTGGCTATGATTAAGATGAGATCGGTGACAGCAGTATGGCATTCCAGTGATTGGATGATATTAGGTAAGGAATATGGCTATTCGCTTATCATCGTTTATGTTATATGGGCATTTGTTCTTGCTGGTTTATATCCCTTATCTAAAAAATATTCTGAGATTAAAGCAAAGTATCCGGATTCGTTGCTTAAGTATATTTAGTATAACGTATTATTACAAAAATTCTTTTTAAGTATTAAATGAGATTGCAAATCTCATTTATCTGGATTCTGGATTACAAATCTAGAATAGCATTAAATATCAAAGGAAATCTACAATTTCATCGCTTAATCTTAATCCTGAAAAGATTTCCCTTTTCATTGCTCATCAATAATTCTTTTTCATTCAACCAGGTTATACCTTCTGCTTGTCCGCAGCCTGGAAAAGGAATAACGCCATAAGGAATCAATTTCAATGCGATGCCGGTAGGTACTACCTTAAATAAGTATATTCTCCCGTAGGTTAATACAGCAAGTTTATCTTGTTCATTTTTATTCGTTGCAGGCAGAAACGAACAAGCTGTAACCATTCCTTTAAAACGTGTCTTCTGAACAATAAAAGCCTGATGAGATGCCGTATCCTGATTCAATTGATAAATCTTTACTGGACCTTTTGAACGGTTCTTGGATATAAAATAATAGGAAGAATCTTTTTTAAAGAATGCCTCACAATCATAATTCATATTATCCTTGGAAGGCGCAAAAGCCATTTGATCCTCGTAATAAAAATCATGCTGAATAGTAGCATTCTTCTGGATGCTGTAATCATACAGATGTAATTCTTTTCGCTTATTGGAATTATTACCAACGTCTCCTATAATTATATGGTCATCATTACTGATGGCATCTTTTGAATAAATCAACTCTTCCCAATCCTTATTTTGAGCCAAAGGAATCGGATAGGTACGAATCAATGTTCCTTGATCCGTTACTGCAAATATTTCCGGTTTTCCACCACTGTCATTCAATGTCAGAATACAATTACTGCTGTCTTTTACTTTGGCAAGTCCTGAACTTTCATTAATAAGGGTATCAAGCTTTGCAATTTTATGTTTGCTCGTATGAACAACATGAATATGTCTGTCATCTATTCTATGCGCTCCTGGAGTAAACATAGCCTGTAAAAAAAAGGATATCGTATAAAAGATGGGAATCATTGTGGTACAATTTTACATTCTGTATCGTTAATTTAAACAATTTCTGCCATTCCAATAACAGGAATACGCTCTTATTCATACGGTATTAATGTAAATTCGGATTCATTTAAAAAGTTAAAAAAAGTACATTGAAAACAGACGCTAAAAAACAGGAATCATTACAATTTCATAACATCAATTCCGTAACTATTTCTTCTTTGGTCTTTACATACGTTACCCTTGAAAATAGCTGTTTGTAATCCCAACCTTTTTGGGCCAAAATCAAGGGTTTATTAAAGTGCCAGTATTTTGCGTATTCTGTTTGTCTGTAATTTAAATCATCTGTGTCAATCAACGTTATTTTATTGCTGTCAACGGCTGAAACTGTAAGCGAAGCAAATGGATACAAAGACTGTATATTCAGCTCTTTATTGTTTTTGCAAATATCCATGATCTTTGAAGCTGTTGAAAGAGCAGCAGCATTTTTTGCCTGTCGGGCAAAAAATGCATTCCGATCGTATTGCTGGCAATCCCAGGCATATTGAAGATATTCTTTTAACACATGAGGTCCTTCATGTTTTAATCCTTCTGTTTTTAATTCCTGAGGTAAAATACTACTGACAACAATAATCTGTTGGCGGGCACGCGTTACAGCCACATTCATGCGTTTTTCCCCACCCTGCATATTCAGACTTCCAAACTGCATCACGAAACGTCCATTCTTATCAGGCGAATATCCAACGGAGAAAATAATAATATCACGCTCATCTCCCTGTACATTTTCGATATTTTTAATGAATATACTTTCAGGTAAAGCGATTTTTTTATTGATCGCTTCTTCTTCCAGTAAATCCTGTATGCATTGAGTCTGCTGATAATTAAAGCAAACAACTCCAATCGATGATTTGCCCGCTTGGATTTTATCAATAATAATTTTAACTACTTCTTCTGCCTCAATACTATTTTGATGATTGGACCAGAAGCCGTTTACTTTTTTATACAAAACCGGCTTTTCATCTGAACGAATATCTTCCTTTGCTGGAATATAATTAAGCTGATTGTTATAAAACCGTTGATTTGAAAAAGAAATCAATTCAGGATAGCGGCTCCGGTAATGACCTTTCAATAAAACACCTGATAAATATCGTTCGCCCAGATCAAGCAAGGAGTCAATTTCAATATCAGCTTCTGATTCATCTTCATCTTCCCAACGCACTCTATACAAATCATTGGGCGGCAATTGCTGGGAATCGCCTGCAATAACAACTTGTTTGGACCTGTATATAGCCGGAAGGCTGTGTTCTGTATAACACTGCGATGCTTCATCAATAATAACCAGATCAAATAATTGTTCCATCGGAAATACACAGGAAACCTGTTCCGGAGACATCATCCAGCAAGGAATCAACGAAAATACTTCTTCCGAATATTCCTGCATTAATTTCCGAACGGGCCAAATGCGTTTTTTCTTCGTAACCTGATGTTGAAGATCCCTATAGGTTACTCTGTTTTGCAAACGATTGAATTCAACTTTCCGATAGGTTTGTTCACGCAGCCTACCCAATATCATTTCAAGAGACAATTCTCTGCGTTTAACAGAATGTATTTTCCAATCCTGTATATATTGTTCCCAACTAAGTGTGTTCATACTACGAAGAATCGGGTAAACTAATTCCAAGTGAGCGATCCAATATTTAAATACAGACTGTTGAACAATACTACTCCATAATTCCGGCGATGCTTTGTGAATGGATTTTTCAATTCTTTCCAGATATAATCTATCCGTGGTTGAAAGCGTAACTAACAAACGGTCCAGGTTGTACAGATCATCGAGATTCTGTTCAATAAAATTCATCCATACATGTACCTCATCCGATTGTTGAAGGAAGAACTCATGCTGTTCTTTTGTAAAAAATACAAACACATCCGGAAGAAGCTTATTATGATTTTCAGTTGCTCCAATGAGTTCGGAAAGAAATGTCTGGACAGCTTCAGCGTCAACGGTTATTATATAACGATGCAAAGATGCTGATTGGACTTCCAGATCAGATAGGGTATTATGAACAAATTTAATGATAGCATGTATACCCTTCCATTCAATCGTTTCAAAATAAGTAGTCTGAATTGTACTGTTGAATGAAACAACAGCCAGACTATTTTCAACAGAAAGAATATTATTGATATGGTTTTTAAATTCCTTTATATTTTCCTTTTTGAATGTACCATTCAGATTTTCGGCAAAGGATTTTATTTTTCTATATCCTGAATTAAACAACTGCCAATACATCCAGGAAAACAACGAACGTGATTTACTTTCTGCTTCTTGTATACAAGCATTGATTTGATGTAGTTCTTCAAAGGTATACGCCTGAAATATTTTTTCATATCTTTCAGATTGCAGAAGTATGTTCTCTGATTCTTTTAGGAGAACATGAGTCTTCTTTTTATCTACTATAGCATCCCATATTTTTTTCTCATTGCTATTATTCAAGCCTACTTCCAATGCAGAAAGAATTTCCTGTGCATGAAATAATTCTTCAACGATATCTTTATGAAATGAATCTGTATAGTTATTCGTCTTATTCCGTAATGCATCAATGGTTTCTTTATACAAAGAAGAAACGTTTTTCCATTCAGCAAATCTTATGGTATCCAATTCAGGCATTTCGATCCTAGAAGCCCATAGTGTTTTATGCGGGGATTGAATCTCCGCATAAACAGAATAAGTAGCGACTTTATATAATAAAGTATCCAATTCCTTAGCATCATAATGCGTATAAACATCACTAAGATCAATCGTTCCTATATCATGATTCATCCGTAGATATAATTCATGAGCCGAATATCCGCAAACCGTGGTATCAAATAATGCTTTTCGAAACTCTTCGCTGTGTCTGTTGAGATTGGTGAGAAGTTTAACCGAATTAGAATATTCCTTTTCCAGGTAAATAGTGTCCAGTGTATTGTTCAACGATTGATATTCTTCCAATCGTTCTATCTGACTATCAATCTTTGTATATAAAGAGCGTTGATCAAATTTCACGTCATGTACTAACGAAAAGAAATCAGAAATACCTTTCTGTTCAAGTCTGTTTGATACAACCTCGAGCGCCGCACGCTTATGGGATACAACCAACACTTTTTTCCCTTTTGATACTGCCGTGGAAATCATATTACAGATAGTCTCCGACTTGCCGGAACCCGGAGGGCCCTGTATAACGATAGATTCACCCCTCATCACCTGCCGCACGGCAAATTCCTGCGAAGCATCCATGCTGAATGGAGCCATCAGATCTTCCTTATATGGATCGTTCTCCTCAATAATATTCCGCTCTTCAAAAAAATTCTCCAATGAGGTATCCGGTGATTCCGCCAGCCAGCGATCGTAATCCGATGCAATGGTAGATCCTGCCTGAGGAAATATTCCAATTACTGCATTGCAGCAAATATGCATTTCACCCAGCTGATATAACTCTTCATAGGCTTGTCGTTTATATACAGGTAATGGATTGACCTTATTTGTAAAATAATCTTTACTGAAAAGAAATTCCAGTTCACTGCTTTTTAACCATTCATATATTTTTGTACGGAAAGCAATTGGATCAGAAGGGAATTCTTCAAAGTCTTCCTCTAATACTTCATCTTTAATGGTAAGGTCGTGATAATGGGAGAATGCAAGCAATAGACTTCTATTAACCTGTATCGTTCTTTGTTCACGTAGCAAATACCAATGATTGTTTTCTGACTCAAGTCTTACAGGAAAAAACAGTAAGGGTGCGCGAAATGGTGTTCCATCTTTCCACTTACCTTCTGCAAACAACCAGCCTACATAACACTCATACAAACCTCTTTCTTCTGATATCTGCGCAAGCTTGCGGTGTATTTTTTTTAATGAAGAAGAGACTTCCTGTACTTTTTCATGACGCGGTTCCTGTACCGGAGAAATTCTAATTTTCTTTTTCTCTGTCAGCAGTTCTTCAATAACATGAAAAGCCGGATATTGCTCAATGAAATCCAATTCGCTTATGTCAAGATCCTGATAAGAAGATAAGCGCAATAATAACAACGATCGGTTTGCGGTAGTGAGATCGTATAAGCGTTTCCGGTATGTCTTTAATATTTTCTCCATTAAGGAAAATCAAGGCCTTTAACAAGCATCTTCATTGTTCCGCTGCTATGAATAACAGCTTTGATAGATGTACTGGTAACAAAAATTTCTTTAGGTGAAAGTGTATTCAGCTGTGCTTTCAGTATAATATTCTTATTAATAGAATAGTTGCTTATATATCCATTGATTTGCTTTCTTGTATCATTAAGTTCTTTCGCGATAGAGTATCTGAGACTAGCTTCCATCTTTTTTGCTAGCGTACTATGTACCAACCAAGCACCGGTCTTTAAAAGAGTATTTTTAGTATCCACTACATAATCCAGATCTTTCAGATAAATCGTTTGAGTTGTTGAATCATATACAGGCTTACCGGCCAGATAAATAGTACCCTTCATGCTGCCTGAAACCATTGTTTGTACAATAAGCTTCTCTCCTCCTCCGTAAATATGTATACTGTCTATTTTAATTTTTTTCTTACCATTCGGAGAACTGAATACTTGCCCTGCCAGGTAATTATCTGCCAATTTGCTTATTTCTTCATAGGTAATATCATTCACCAATGAAATACTGAAGTTACCTTTTGTACTAGTTGCAATTTCCATATTCGGAAGATTTTTCAGACTTGTGGAAGGCTTAGGCCCAATAAATGTCTCGGCCACACCATCAATACGAATGGTTGCATAAGCGAAATCCTGATTGCCTGTTAAGGGAGTAACCATTATGGTAGCGGGACTTATACGAAGCCAGGTATCAGGATTTTTATTTAATAAAATCGGCTGTTGAATCGCATTCCAGCCTTGTTCAACATATTTCCTTAATTCTATTTGTTTGGCTAACTCATCATCAATTGCTTGTCCAATTACTTTTTGCTGTGACTTAATAACATGATCGGCGATCATCGTTACAGGTAATGAAATATTTCCACCAGAGACTACTGGTTTTTCAATCCAGTCATACTTTTGCAAAGTTGTTTGTGGTTGAATATTCCATAATGTTCCTATCTTCAATTTTGTATTGAACGTTAAACGTATCGCTGCATCTGCAGTATACTCATCCGACATGCTGATACCAAACTGATTAAATTCCCAACGAATTTTTGTCCAGATTTTGATCGGTACATCGTAAATGATATCCTCCCCTCTCATAGAGATTAAAATCGGGCTTACTTTCCATACTTTCATCAGCATATTATCCGAGTAATCCGTATCCTCATAAATCAGTCCGTTTAATTGCTGATTCAAGGTAGCTTCCATATCACGTAATGAAAGTTCTACAGGAACAATCACCTGGGATACCGGAGGTTTATATTGGAATGTCTGATATGCTTCTGCCGGCGCCTTTGATACAATCGTAGTTCGGCAAGAGAATATTATACTGAAAGATGTAAGAACTATCAGAATACGAAGGTACTTCTTCATAATATATGTCTATAACAAATCAGCCTTCTTGCGAAGGCTGATTTGTTATTCATTAAAGGTTAATTTCAAACTGAACAAGATCTATAAATTCCTGCAATCTTTCATTCAGATCTTTTTTCTCTAAGTTAACGATTCGTTCTGTTCCGAATTGTTCTACGCAGAAAGAAGCCATTGCTGAACCGTATATAATGGCACGTTTCATATTATTGAAGGATATATCATTGGTACTTGCCAAATATCCGATAAAACCACCTGCGAATGTATCGCCGGCACCAGTCGGGTCAAATACTTCTTCTAATGGTAATGCCGGTGCGAAAAACACCTGTTTACTATTAAACAATAAGGCTCCGTGCTCTCCTTTTTTGATAATCAAAACCTTAGGACCCATTCCGATGATTTTGCGAGCCGCTTTAACCAACGAATATTCACCGGAAAGCTGACGTGCTTCTTCATCATTGATGGATAAAACATCCACCATAGATAAGGTTTTTAGCAAGTCATCCATGGCTATATCCATCCAGAAATTCATAGTATCCATAACAATCAGTTTTGGACGTTTTCTCAAACGTTCAATAACCGTTTTCTGAACAGATGGGGCCAAATTACCCAACATTAAGTATTCACAATCCTGATAAGATTCCGGAATAATGGGATCAAACGTACCCAGTACATTCAACTCCGTTACCAAAGTATCTCTGGAATTCATATCATTGTGGTAGCGTCCAGACCAAAAAAACGTTTTTTCGTTTTCTTTAATCTGAAGACCGTCCGTATTGACAGCATGTTTTTGAAGCATTTCAATATCCGATTTTGGGAAATCGCCACCGACTACTCCCACCAGATTTATTTTCGGATTGAAATAAGAAGAGGACAAACTAATGTAGGTAGCCGCTCCACCTAAAATTTTATCGGTTTTGCCGAATGGAGTCTCAATAGCGTCAAAAGCCACTGAACCAACAACTAATAAACTCATAGATTCAAGATATTTATCTGCAAATATTGGTTCAATCTTCTTAAATCCCAAGTTTATGAAGGAATATAAATCAACATAATAAGGGTATTTTGTCTATTGCTTGTCTTTTTGTAGATTGAACTAAAACTATAAAATCTTTTATGTGGCCTAAAATACATTTTGGGAGAGCGGTGCTATTTATTTTTATCTTTTTATGTATTCATAAAACAGTCTATTCTCAAGGTTGCAGTGATGCTGGGTTTTGTACCATGGGTGCCATGAGACCGAATCAGAATTTTGGTGCAAAAAACACGATTAAGCTAAGATCAGTGGAATTACTGCAATATATAGGCTATACAAAATTTAAAGATGTTATCTCTACTTCCCTGGCAGATATTAATATAGGGATCGGGAAACGCGGTTCAGCACAGATAAAACTCCCATACACTACTGTAGCAGGATCTTTGGGCAAAACACAGGGAATGGGAGATATCTCTTATTCTTACACCTATGCAGTTATTGCCCAAACAAATTATCAGATTTTAGCAACACTTGGAGGTAAAATCCCAACCAATGGAGGTGATAAATACAGCAGCGACAACAGACCATTACCGATGTATTATCAAACCAGCCTTGGCACATTTGATGGAGTTGCTGGTATATCGTTTCTTACAAGAAATTGGTTGCTGGCTACCGGATTTCAGCATGCATTCAATGCCAATCAGAATGAATTCAGATGGGACCAATGGACAACGAGCCCTTTGCAGGCTACTGCTATCAAATACCCTCCTTCCTGGAATTTGAAACGTGGCAACGATATCATGTTACGAATTGAACGCAATTTCCGTTCTACCAAATGGAATGGTTATCTGGGCTTACTTACCATATACAGAATTAACAAAGACGAAATTTCCAATACAGAAACTACAACAAAGCTTGTTACCGGAAGTACGGGTGCGGCTATTACAGCTCTCGCTGGAATAGGATATAAATTTTCTACTAAGGTCGCCGTTAAAGGTATGTTCGGAGATAAATTATTAAGCAGAGCGACTAATCCGGACGGACTTTCCAGAGAATATGTTGCTACGTTAAGTATTGAAATAAAATTCTGATTCCATATACAAATTTGAATACCCCAAAAATTGTGTCTGAACAGCTAATGAAATTCGGTTTTATGAAATATCTCTCCGCAGTATTTTTTCTGCTAAGCAATTTGTATGTGCATGCTCAGAATAATGCTACAGCTATCCTGACTAGAGCCGATAGCTTATTTGAATATGGAGAATACTCAAACAGCATCTTGAATTACGACAAAGCGGCTATACTGTATAATAAATCATCTGATACAAAGAAGTATTTATATTGTTCCATTCAGAGTGCTGAATGTGATATTCGTTTAGGAGATCTGGAAGAAGCTGAATCAACTATTAAAGATGCACTATCTGTCTGCTCGTCAACTAATATTTCACAAAAAGCCTTACTTGAAAATGCCTATGCAAAGGTTTATATGCAGAAAGGTCAATTGGATCAAGCGCATGCAGAAATCATTAAAGCGATTGACGAACTGACCCGTTTATTGCCACCAGATGTTTCTTCTATTGCCGAATGTTATAATACCCTTGGTTTGATTAACTGGCTAAGTGGAAATGATGAAAAAGCATTGGAATATTTATCACAAGCACTGGAACTACGTAAAAAATTATACGGTGAAAACAATCCTTCTGTGGCTGCTGTATACAATAATATTGGGCTTGTATATTCAAATACAGACCTTGAGGCCGCATTACAGCAATATGAAAAAGCCTTGGCCATTTATCAGAAAACATATAAAGAAATACATCCGAATATTGCTGTCGCTTACAGCAACCTTGGTCAGATATACAGAAAGCAGGAAGTTTATAATACATCATTAACAAACTACGAAAAATCCTTAAGTATCTGGAGCAAACTTTACACAGAAGATCATCCGAACAAAGCCTTTATATTTTCAAGTATTGCTCAGGTTTATTCAGATAAAAATGAATATGAAAATGCATTGAATTATTCGTTCAGAGCATTGGAAATGTATAAGAAATGCTATGGCGAAAAACACCCGAATACTGCAGCCTGCTATACCTTGCTCGGTTCTATTTATAGCCTTCAATCGGATTATACGAATGCGCTTAAAAATTTTCAATTGTCCTTAATATCTAATTGTTCAGACTTTAATAATACGGATTACAGAATCAACCCTTCCGTAAAAAAATATTTCGATGGGCAATTGCTGCTTTCAACATTCTCACACAAAAGCATGGTTCTTGAAAAAAGAGAAGCTGAAAAAACATTGCGCTTAAAAGATTTGACATTAGCTTTATCTACGTATCAATCCTGTGACACCTTAGTAGATCAGCTTAGACATACCCGAACAGGCAAGAATGATAAGCTTGCACTCGGAACCTATGCTTATGAAGTATATGACCATAGCATACATCTTTGCATACTTCTTTCCCAAAATACGTTTCGCAAAAACAGATATATAAAACTCGCCTACTATTTCATGGAAAAAAGTAAGGCTTCCGTTTTACAGGAGTCCATTGCGGAAGCCAAGGCAAAATATTTTGCTGGTATTCCCAATTCCGAATTAGATAAAGAAGAAGAACTTAAAGCCAACATATCTTACCTTGAGCAGAAACTTGCAAAAGGTATCAGCGATGAAAATGAGATGAAGTCAGTCAATACTTCCTTGTTTGAAACGAAGCGCAGTTATGAAGCATTTATACGTTCCCTTGAAAAAAACTATCCGGAGTACTATAACCTAAAATATAATGTACAGCCTGTCAACCTAAATGATTTTCAACAAAAGCTTAAAACGAATGATTGTCTGCTTGAATATTTCGTTTCAGAAAACACAAACAGTATTTACATATTCAAAATCACTTCCACTGCTTATAATTTATATTCTGTTCCACTAAATACAAATTACGATAAATACATTTCCGGTCTTCGTAATGCTATTCGCTTTAATATTAAGCCAACCTTTATTAAAACGTCTGAAGCACTTTACAAACAACTCATTCCATCAATTCCAAAGAAGACTTCACATTTGATCATTATCGCTGATGGTAAAATGGGTTCCATTCCATTTGAAACATTATTATCCAAGCGTCCTGCAACTGATTCCAGTGATTATTCGGAAATGGATTATCTGATCAAAAAGTATTCAATAAGTTATAATTATGCGGGATCTCTTTACAATCCTAAATCTGATACAAAAACAAATGAGAAAGTTTTGCTATTCGCACCGGTAGATTTCAGTACGTATAGTGAACTGAATTCATTGCCAGGCACACTGACGGAAGTTACCGATCTTGATACCCTGTTCAGCAAAACTTCCAATACACGTTTATATACTTACAATAATGCTCAACGAGCAATTCTTACCAGTGACAGCATTGCAAACTATTCAATCATACATCTTGCTACGCACGGTTCGGTAGATCAGGAAAAACCTGAATTATCTTGTATTTATACTGCCGGTACAGTGGAAGAAGATGATCGTATTTATTTAGGGGATATGTACAATATGCACCTGAATGCCGGTTTGGTAACATTGTCCGCCTGTCAGACAGGCTTAGGCAAACTATCAAAAGGAGAAGGAACGATAGGTTTATCGAGAGCTTTGTTTTATTCCGGAGCAGACAATATTATGGTTTCCTTATGGAAAGTATCGGATATTTCGACACAACTATTTATGACTGATTTTTATCACAATTATTTAAACCCTCCTCATAAAAATAATTATTATAGCGCTTCCCGCGATGCTAAGTTACAACTCATTCATTCCGGCAAATTCAGTAATCCGTATTACTGGGCTCCATTCATATTGATAGGAGAATAAATGCTATTCGTTAAGAATACTCATCAATACATTATTTTATTTAACATATGAATTTACCACAATTAACTTTTACAAGATTTATAGCTGCTGTTTCTATTGTAATTATTCATTTTGGATTATTTACCTGGCCTTTTAATACTAACTATTTAGCTCCTATATGCAATAAAGCACTTGCCGCTGTTAGCTACTTTTTTGTCTTATCTGGTTTTATTTTAGTTGTATCCACATCAAAAAATGGTCAACTACCCAACGAGATTTCTTCAAAGAAATTCTGGATCAATCGTTGCGCAAGAATTTTACCCTTGTATCTTTTATCAATCACTATTCCTTTTCTTCTAAATTTTCATTATGATCCATCAATACCTTTGAGATGGCAGATTCAATCCTTTATCTATTCCATTTTTTTGCTTCAGTCCTGGAAATATCGTATGGTCTTAGATGTTAATTATCCGGCATGGACTTTATCTGTAGAAGCTTTTTTCTATTTCATATTCCCATGGCTCTATGTTCAGCTGAATCAATGTAATAGTAAAAAACTGATTAAAGTAGCCGCAATTGCCTGGCTTGGTAATGCTTATTTATTTACAACATTATTGGAAGATGACGTCCCCCATAACTTTGCTTATTATTTTCCTCTTTTCCATGTAGCAACATTTCTTACAGGAATTGCCTCAGGGATTCTCTTCATAAGACATTATCAATATTTGATCAGTAAATCCAAAATAATATGGAGTACTACTATTGTCTTAACATTATTTTTACTATACGCTTTGTATAATAATTTTTCTTTCTTCAATTATTATCACAACGGTTTGCTTTCACCGTGGTTTATAGGAATAATATTTTCTCTTGCCATTATACAAGGAAAACCAGCATCCTTATTAGGATCCAAACCTATGGTATTTTTAGGTGATATTAGTTTCGCCATATATATCCTGCAAGTACCAGTTATGGAAATACTTGTTAAGTATGTTCCTTTCTTTTCATCAAAAGAAGCTAAAGACACGTTCTTTGCTTATTTAATAGTATTGATAGGCGTTTCTACTGTAGCTTATTATTTAGTTGAAAAACCTTTTAGAAAGGCAATTAAACGGTTGGCTTGAATCGAAAAAAGTATCATTAAATAAGTCTTAAAATAATTTGTATTTACCAGTATAAAGAACGTTCAATAAAATAGATAAAAATGCTAAAGCATTTTCATTTCATAAATATTTCAGAATTAATACTCATATTTACTCTTACAATGAAAAACTGGATCATTTATAGTTTTATATCCATGTTTTTTGCAGGCATTACATCTGTCATTGCAAAATTCGGCATGAAGGATATAAGTTCTGATCTCGGCTTAGCTGTCCGTACTAGTGTTGTATTTATTTTTGTTTTGCTGAATTTTCTAACCTTTCAAAATATACAGGAAGTAAATAATCTTACAACAAGAGCCGTACTATTTCTGATGATTTCCGGATTAACAACCACTCTATCCTGGGTCTTCTATTACAAAGCTATTAAGATTGGAGAAGTATCGTATGTAGCCTCGATAGACAAAGGAAGCATTATCATTACCCTTTTACTTTCTTTTATCATTTTAGGCGAACCTGTTACACCTAAAATTCTTATCGGTGGCGCTTTGATTGTGGCAGGTATGTTAGTGTTAACTATAAAATAATATTCGGGATGAAGAAATTTTTATTGTTCGCAGTACTTTTAGTGTTGATTACTCCATTAGGGTTTTCACAAACTGATAAAAGTATAAAGCCTGAAGATCTGCCTAAGTCTATTAATGAGTATATTACCAATCACTATCCAGGGCATTCCGCTATATCTTTTTATAAAGATCTTGAAAATGATACGGTTTTCTTTGCTGCAGATTTTACCTACAAAAAAGAAAAGTATTCCTTATTATTTGATTTAGAAGGCAATTGGTTTGAAACAGAAATACAAACACCTTTTGAAGAATTACCCGAAGCCGTTGAAGATGCGATTGAAAAAAAGCTAAAACTAGATTTTGAACATTTTAAAATAATTCAAACCCAGACTGTTGATATTAGAGGTGTATTGCTTTATGAATTGGAAGTCAGAGGACATAAAAACAAACAAAGCGTATTCAATGAATATTTTTTTGACAGACAAGGCAACTATATAAAATTTGAAGTAATTGAATTAAAAACAATACCGAGTTTATTCTGACATGAAACTTATTACTTATTTACTTCTTTTTATATCTATCAGCTTACATGCTCAGAATACTACGTTTTATGGAGTACTTCCGGTATTATCCCAAACAGGGCGAATCAGTCAACGAATAGATTATAATATTTTTATATCCAGTACATTTGATGCATTCGATCGGACAATAAAAGATGTTAAATATCCATCCAAGGATCTTCAATTTTATTTTCAGCCAAGTATCATCTATAAATTCACACCGAATTTTAACGTTTCGGCTAGTTATACTTTTCAACGTGGCAATCCTATTTACACAGATTTCACAAATGAAAATCGCTTGTGGGAACAATGTATTATTGGACGTAATTTCGGAAAGCTTAGAATGACAAATCGTTTTCGTTTTGAAGAACGGTTTATACAAGATCGTGAAACCAACTCTTATCCTTTCAGTACACGTCTGCGGTATCAGGTAGGTTTTAATATGCCTCTGCAGGGAAAGACTCTGGATGCAAAAGAATTCTATCTGAATACCTATAATGAATTTTATTTCAGTCTGACCGGGGCCAAGAACGCAACATTCAGTACCGACTGGGCATATGCAGGTATTGGATATAATACAGCAAACATGGGCAGGATTGAAGTTGGTTATTTGCTACAAGTATCTGTTCGGGATGAAGAAAAAGATCTTCAGTACTTAAATTTGATGCAGGTAAGCTGGATAACTAATTTTAATTTTAGCTTGAAACAATTATTGCTCCAGGCTAAAAAACCAGTTCAGGAAACAACTAAATAAATTGAAAAACTAACGCTTCTTCCTCACAATCCGTCTATCATATTCCCATTCTTCATCAAACAAATTTCCATTGGCAGATTTATAAACACCTCTTCCGTGCTTCTGGCCATTTTTCCAATATCCATCGTATTTGTCCCCATTGTCAAAGGTATGTGTTCCATGCCCGTCTTTCTGACTATTCTTCCACTGCCCGGTATATGTTTCTCCATTCGTCCATGTACAGGTACCATAACCTTCAATTCTGCCATCATGAAACTGGCCTTCATATGTACCTTTAGACCATGTTAATTTCCCCTGACCTTCCGGCTTATTATTGAGCCATTGGCCATCGTAATAACCTCCATCCGGATATTTTATGATTCCATGACCTTCCCTTTTACTATTCACCCACGAACCTTGATAAATTTCACCATTGGTATATACCATTTTCCCTTCACCGTACAGAGAACAATTACCCCATTGGCCCGTATATGTGCAGCCTCTGAATTGACCATGTTTAAATTGAAAAGCTTCGCCATCAATACCACATGTATCTGATTTCGATTGAGATTTAGCTATTCCAATCGAAAGAAATATACTTATCAGAATCAGTAAAGAAGATTGCTTAAAACGTTTCATAGTAATATCCATGCTGTATATCTGCAAATGTAGTAAAAGGAAGATATGTTGCCAGTTTTTTTAAATGAAGGTTTCATGAAAAATGTGGTACAATTCACTTTATTGAATAGAATCCTGAAATACAAACCATCATTCATTTAAACAGATTTTCTTCAGGTTCTTTATGTACTTTTTGCTAGGTTCCGAAAATACAATCCAAGCACAACAAATTGAATTGCCTATTACATTTAATCAATATTCCAAATGAAGCATTATACTTTACTAAAGATTTCACCCAGGATACTTTTTAAAATCATATTAACTGCAATAGCATTGCTGGGTATATTTCTTTCCCTTTATGCTCAAACGCCTGTTTCTGTAACAGTAGATCCATCTAATACATTACTAACAATTCCGGCTGACTTTACAGGGATAAGTTATGAGATGAGCAGTATTGATAAATCCGGCAATTCACAATTTGATAGCAGCAACACTACGCTTCTGAATTTATTTAATACTGCTGGTATCAAATCATTTCGTATAGGAGCAAATACTGTTGAAACATCCATGTGGACAGACACACTGCGCAGCGGCTCAACACCAACAGGCAGAATAACGCCCGATGATTTGGATAAACTCTTTGGGTTTGCAAAAAAAGCCAATAATAAAGTAATTCTTGGAATCAATCTCGGAACGTTTAATCCATCACTGGCAGCAAACGAAGCAACGTATGTATGGAAAAATCACGCTCCACAATTAACGGCATTTGAAATTGGAAACGAACCTGATTTGTATTACAAAAACGGCATTCGTACTTCTTCCTATACCTATGCAAATTTCATAGATGAATTCACACAGTATATGGATTCGATTCGTAAATACAATCCTACTGCACCTATATCAGGTCCCTGCTCTGCTAATAGCGAAACGACCTGGACGATTCCATTTTCACAAGCAATGAAAGGGCAATTTAATTTATTGACACAACATTACTACGTGGGCGGAGCAGGCACAGCAACTGTTCCCAATCAGATCATCACGCTGCTAAGTGCCGGTACTGTAACTACTGAAAACAACTTTGGCACCGAATTGACAAATGCTGCTACTGCAGCTGGTGTTCCATTTCGTATGAGTGAAACAAATTCTTTTTATAACGGCGGACAACTGGGCGTAAGCAATGCAATGGCATCAGCTTTATGGGCATTGGATTATATGTACGTAATGGCTTCTACCGGAACTGCTGGTATCAACTTTCATAACCCAAGCAACGGCCCTTATTCACTCTGGGATTATACCAGCGGCGTTTATTCCGTTCAACCCATTTATTATGGCCTTTTAGCTTTTAACCAAGGAAGTAAAGGATCGCTCATTACTACATCCTCCAATACAAATGGTTTAAACTTTACTTCATACAGCGTTTTAGGTGCGAATAATACTTTATATGTAACACTTATAAATAAAGACACCTTGCAAAGTGCAAACGTTACTATTAATCCTGGTTCTGGTTATAATTCAGCAACCAGTATGCAATTACTAGCACCAGCAGTGAGCGCAACATCCGGTGTAACTTTTGCGGGAAGTAGTGTAGGAAGTAATGGATTATGGAGTGCCGGTTCAATAAATACGATCAGTGCAACAAGCAATCAATTTACCCTTACTGTTCCAGCAGCAAGTGCCACTGTATTGACGATTACATCAAGTACTACAACAGCTAATACCCTCCCAATAACAAATCAGGAATCAACATTACAGATTTATCCGAATCCTTCTAACGGAAGCTTTACTGTAAAAACTACGGATTCCGGGACTCTTGTTATTATGGATGAAAAGGGATCTGTTGTAAAACAAATAAACGTTCAGGCATTATCTACGAATCAATTCTCTGATTTAAAAAGTGGCTTATATTTCGTTCAATACAACAGTGAGAATACATCGGCTGTTAAAAAACTGATACTTTATTGATTCAGTTACTAGGTTCTAGACCATAAAACTAGATACTTGTTCTGTATTGAGTCTAGTACCTAGTACCTAAAAACTAGTAACTCAATTAAACTTTCTCTTTAATACTATCCTTCCAGTCTTTCTTAACCTGTTTCATCATAACAAGGGCTGGCTCATGTAAGAAGCTATCCGGTTTATCCTGTAGGATAGCTACTATCTTTTTTATCTGTGCGGGAGAACTTCCTAAATGAACATTGGCCGTTTCAAAACCCATGGCATATAATAATTTTTTCTCATCCCGCTTCTTTGGAAAATCAGACAACTCAATACGTGAAGAACTCGGTGACATTCTTCTATAGAGCCAGTTATTCTTAAGCTTTACAAAGGGATCGGGACAACGAACGGCCTTCGATACAATATCCGAGTAATATACCTGGCTCACATTCTTTTTTCCGCTAGCCCATACACAGGCAGAAGGAATAATGGCTTTAGCTTCACGCCCCACATAACCTCCGTACCATTTACCCATGATAATATAACGTTGATGTCCAAGACTACCTAGTCCTGCCACTCTATGAGCCACTCTGTATTCAAATATATTGGAAGGAAGTGTAAATAGCAGATCCTTTAAAATATCTTTGGAAATCATCTGACTGATATCATCCAGTTTATTCAGTTTCTCCCAGAATTTAGAAGGTTCTTTTAATTTTGTTACGGCAATTTGTCTCAGAAAATAATTCTCTTCTTCCAGAACAAAAGGCTTACCGCCCGATATCAAACCTTCCGTATATCCTTTAACAATAGCTGCACTGGCTTGCTTATAACTAATTTCCAAATCATTTTCATCAATGGCCAAATACGCACTTACACATAAACGTAAAAGATCATTCGAGAATGGCAAAGGATAGGCTTCATCAAAATCATTAATACCCCATATCAGTCTTCCTTCCTGATCTCTCCATGTTCCGAAGTTTTCAAGATGCAGATCCCCTACCGCTAATACCTGCGGCATATCATTCAGTTCCGGGCAGCTTTCTTTCCATAATTGCATCCAGCGATAAAAAGTAGCTCTGAAAAAAGAGAAGCTGTTATCTGCAAAAAGTTTATGCTTTAGCACCAGATCATCTTTCAATAAAACCGTATGTTGAGATAACCATTTCTCGTAGGAATCAGAAGCTTCTTTAATTGTCATTCTTTTGAAAAGTATCGTTTATGAATCAGGGAAGTTACAAAACAGAACTTACATTTCAGAATGAATAGTATAAAAGATTAAAAAAACGAATACCAATAGCTGAGTATATATAAATGTGTAGATGTACAAAATAATGATTTGTTTCAAATCTGCAGATCAATAAACCAGAAGCCTTTCGTAATAATATTTGAACTGCAAACAGAATCATCTGCCGTCCTTATTTGCAAAGGTCTATAAACTTTTTCACCTGCTTTAATGGTAATTGACTTATGAAATATAGGGCCGGCATAACAATATGTATGGTACTCGCCGTTTTCACCACACGGATCAACATTGACAGGTAATTGTTCTATAAATGCAGGATCAATTTTCCTTCCTACCCACTCCTCTCCCAAATAACCATCATTGATACAACAAAGAACTGTTTCAAAAGACCGTTTAACAAAATCGCGGATAAGTTTTGATGTATCCATTTTCCATAAAGGAAATATAGCCTTCATTCCTATCTTCGCTAAATTGTTTTCACGATATGTTCGCAGATCTTCCAGAAAAATATCACCGAAAATAACATACTCAATACCTTCAGATTTTGCCTGAAGCAATATTTCACCCATTTGTTTTTCATATTCCTCATTGGTTCCTTCTTTCACCCATACTTTTAATAGAGGAATACCAATGGACTCAGCCTGTATATCTAATAATTCTTCTCTTACACCGTGCATGGATATGCGCTTGAATGCATGATTCAATGTTGTTAGTAAATAACATACATCAAACTCATCCTCTGATAATACCTTATTCAGGCAATACGCGGAATCTTTTCCACCACTCCAACTGAATATCGCCTTCGGTTTTTCATTCATTCTTTTTCTTTAGATTATTTTTTGAAGTTGTACGGACAGTGCCTGCAACCATTCTCACAACAGTATCCTCTTTTCAGATGATACCAGGCCGTGAAAACATAATTGTCTTTTTCAATATAAAAATCGATATCTTCTATGAGTTTTTTTGTCTGTGACAAATCTTTTACTTTGTTGGCTGAAATTTCATCAGACGAAAGATTTTGCGTATACTCTTTTATTTTAAGTACTGTTTCTCTTTTTAAACAAACCGGACAAAGACAATCCGATTCAGGATTCATTTCAAAAATAGAAGGAAATTGATTACACCAGCAGGAGCCATCTGATTCAGTCATCCCACAATCAAACACCTGTGAGCAGACAGAACATTTCTTTTCTGTTATCTTATGAAGATTGTCTTTGCCCAAGTGAAGCAATTTTTTAAACTTTTAATAAATTATGATATAGTAAGAAAGCTTATCTTTAGCTATTATGTTTTTTCAATGTTTGTCTGCAAATAATAAGACCTGTAATAACCAATACTGTTGCCAGCATAAATGGCGCTGCCGGGAAATATATGAGGGCAGATTCAGAAGTAAAATAGGCAAATAAATTATTCATCAGTAAAGGGCCTGCTATGGCTGTAATACTCATTAAACCTGTTAATGCTCCCTGAAGCTCGCCCTGTTCGGAGTCTGAAACCTTATTCGAGATGATACCTTCCAAGGATGAATCGCCGATGCCTGCCATTGCATAAGGTATTAATACTGCAAACATCATCCAACCCTGGTTTGCCAAACCAAATAAAAACAAGCCCAATGCATTTAATGTTAATCCAAGATACACTGCTTTAGTCTGGCCTATCTTCGGAATGACAATGCGTATAAGTCCACCTTGAACCATCGCTACCATAATACCTACAAAGCCTAATGAATAACCAACCATTTTTTCGTTCCAGTCAAACTTCAGCATGGTATAATAGGTCCAGTTGGATTGAACAGAATGTGCGGCCAGGAATTCCAGCAATAATGTTATAGATAATCCCGCAACAACTGGGTTCTTCCGTAAAAGTGTCAGAGAGCCTAATGGATTTGCACGTTTCCATTCAAAAGCTCTTCTATTTTCCTTTGACAAAGATTCAGGAACAAAGAAATAACCGTAAATAACATTTAGGATGGTAAAGCCTGCTGCAACCATAAAAGGAACTCTGGAACCAAATTGACTGCACAATCCACCAATCACAGGACCAATGATAAATCCGACACCAAAGGCGGCACCAATCAATCCAAAATTCTGTGCACGTTTCTCCGGCTCACTTATGTCTGCGATGTAAGCAGATGCTGTTGTAAAACTCGCACCTGAAATACCCGCCAGTAGGCGTCCTACAAACAACCAGAACATGGTAGGTGCAAATGCCTGGAAAACATAATCAATACCTAAACCCAATAAAGAAAATAAGAGAACGGGTCGTCTACCATATTTATCGCTTAATGAGCCAAGTACCGGTGCAAAAATAAATTGTGTGGTAGCATAGGCAAAAGCCAGCAAACCTCCATATTGCGATGCTTCACTGAGTCCTTCTCCGGTAAGTTCTTCAATCAGTTTAGGCATCACCGGAATAATGATTCCGATACCTATTACATCTATTAATAAAGTAATGAAAATAAACGTTAATGAAGCGTTTCTCTTTGTTGACATAATAAAGTATTATAATAAGCAAGATACATTTTTATTCATTACGGAATGAAAAGGGATTATACGATGTGATTAATTTTATATTACTATTTGGTAGGCTAAATGCTTAAAGCCTAAAGTTTAAGGCATTTGTAATATCTTTATTTATAGAACCGAATCAAGCCTTTTCTTGGAATAGAGTTTTTTCAAAAAGAGTACATTTGTATTAAGTAATAAACATTTAATTATTGTTTCATGAATCACAAACCTTTACACCTCATAGGTATTTCAGGAAGTCTTCGTTCAAATTCTTCCAATACAAATATACTCCGCGCTATTATGCATTTGTTACCGGATAATGTTGACATGACATTGTATGAAAAACTTGACACTATTCCGCATTTTAATCCTGAAATCGAAAAAGATAGAGTACCTTCATCTGTTCAGGAATTAAGATCAGAGATTCAGAATGCTGATGCTGTTATCTTCTGTACTCCTGAATACGCTTTTGGTGTTCCGGGTGTATTGAAAAATGCCCTTGACTGGTTGGTATCATCCGGAGAACTGAATGAAAAACCAGTTGCAGCCATCAGTGCATCGCCTTTAACATCAGGAGGTGATAAAGCTCTTGCTTCATTAATACTAACACTTACCGCATTAGGCACAAAAATATCCGAACCATTAAGCCTTAGTATACCTACTATAAAGAAAGTTATGACGGAAGATGGTGATATAATTGACAATGCTCTTATAGCACAATTAAAAGCTCTAACGGAGAGGTTAGTTGCTGGTATTTAGTTTCTGGTTACTAGACTGTACTTTAAATTTGGTGGTTTAATAATAGAAGTTTTATCTTTAAGTTTTCAATGACTAAAAAATGAATTGGATCATATTAATCATAGCCGGACTCTTTGAAGTTGTTTTTGCTGCATGCTTAGGCAAAGCAAAAGAAACGAGTGGTACAACATCTGCCCTGTGGCTGACTGGTTTTCTTGCGGGAGCTTTTATCAGTATGTATTTACTATATAAAGCCATTCAGACCTTGCCAATCGGAACTGCTTATGGTGTATGGACCGGCATAGGTGCTGTGGGAACGGTATTGGTTGGTATTTTTATTTTCAAGGAACCAGCCGATTTCTGGAGAATCTTTTTTATCACAACATTGATTGGATCCATTGTTGGTTTGAAGATTGTGTCGCATTGAGCAGGCAGTTTTCACAATTACTCTTCATTAAAATATTCCACATGATAGTACGTTAAACAATACATGAAGTGATTAACTTTTTTGAATAAAGAATTATACCAATTCATAAAGAATATTTTCTTTTATTTTTATTGAACAAGAATTAAAGCATTGATAATCAAATAAATAAAATAATTTCGATTAATATTGTACTATTCGGTACAATATTCGTTTATTTGTAAAAATAATTTATATGTCGGGCAGACCAAAAATATTCAATGAAGAAGAAGTCATTCAAAAGGCTATAGATGTTTTCTGGAAAAAAGGATATGAGGCTTCTTCAACAGAAGAATTATTATCGGCGATGGGCATAGGTAAAAGCAGTTTTTATCTGGCATTTAAAGGAGGTAAAAAAGAATTATTCGAGAAAGCAATGAAACAACGCAGCGATCAGGCATTGCAGCGATTGGAAAAAGGGCTTGAAGAATCTGAGAATAAAATTGAATTTCTAAAATCATTATTTAGAAATATTGCAGACACAAAATCGAATAGATATTTAAATGGATGTTTGCTTGGAAACTCAATTGCAGAACTATCCAATACAAATGAGGAATTAAAAATAAAAGCCTCTTCCTTATTGCTGAAACTTGAACTGGTATTTCTGAAAATAATAAAGGAAGCACAAGCAGCAAAAAAAATAAAATCAAGAGAAGATCCAGAAATGCTCGCAAGATATCTACTGACTATCTGGAATGGATTGAATATCTCAGTAAGAATGCATCCTGATCCTAAATTCTTAAAACCACTAATTGAAAAGCAATTGGAAATTCTAAATTAATCCGTCAATTGCATTTTCAAATAGAACATAAATGAATAATGTTATATCTAAACAAAAAATCAAATGAAAGTAGCTATTAATGGATTCGGAAGAATAGGAAGAATTTCTCTGAGAATTTTATTACTAAAGAAAGATCTGGAAGTTGTCGCGATTAACGACCTTACAGATACAAAAACATTGGCGCATTTGTTTAAGTACGATTCCTCTCATGGTGCATTCGATGGTGAAGTAACCTTTGACAAGGAAAATTTAATTATCAATGGAAAGTCTATTCGTGTTTTTTCAATTAAAAATCCGGCAGAACTTCCATGGAAAAGTTTAGGGATAGATGTAGTATTGGAATCAACAGGTCTATTCACTGAAAAAGAAAAAGCGGAAGCCCATATTACTGCCGGAGCAAAGAAAGTAATCATCTCTGCACCTGCAACAGGTGAGATGAAAACAATCGTTCTGGGAGTTAACGACAACACCTTGGATGGATCTGAAACAGTACTATCCAATGCATCCTGTACTACAAACTGCCTGGCACCTTTAGTAAAAGTACTGGAAGATAATTTTGGTATTGAAAGCGGTTACATGACTACTATTCATGCCTATACCGCTGATCAGCGTTTGCAGGATGCGCCGCACAAGGATTTGAGACGTGCAAGATCTGCTGCTATCTCTATTATACCGACCAGCACAGGAGCTGCAAAAGCATTAGGCTTGGTGATTCCATCGGTTAAAGGAAAGTTGAATGGTTATGCATTGCGCGTTCCTGTACCTGTTGGTTCTGTAACGGATTTTACTGCTACTTTGAAAAGGTCTGTTACAAAAGATGAGATCAATGCTGTCTTCAAAAAAGCAGCAACAGAAGGGCCATTAAAAGGTTACTTGAAATATTCAGAAGAAGAATTGGTTTCTATTGATATTGTAGGTGATCCGCACTCCTGTATTTTTGATAGCGAGCTTACGATGGCTAATGGAACAAATGTTAAAGTAGTTGGCTGGTATGATAATGAATTCGGATATTCCAATAGAATTGCCGATTTGATTGTTGTGGTTGGTAAACAAATAAAATAATTTCATAACAATCCTTCATGTATTAATACCTGAAGGATTGTATTTTATACTTTGTGTATTTAAACTACACGCTATCCTCATTCTTCACACCCTTAAAAATAGCATAGATAGCCATAGCGTGTCCATGTCCTAAATCAAAATCTTCTTTGAGCCAAGCAATAATTTCTCCGGCTTTAATACCATCTTTCAGCTTTCCTTTCGTAAGAAAACCTTTTTTCTCCGCTAACTTTTTAAAATCTTCCGGCGTTTTACCCGTCTTGGCTTTTATGTTTGTAAGGTAGGCTTGAAAAGACATAAAGTTATATGTTACAAATGAACACTTTTTATAAACAATTCAACTTTTCTAAAAGAGCAAAGCATTTTGCCAATCCTATTTTCTAACAACTAGAACCTATTACCTGACAACTATACTACTCAATCACCTTCATCCTCGAGAACGGTTTACTCTGATCAAAGATATAACGATAGGTTGCATGTATTTTTCTGATTTTTCCACCTCCAGCTTCGGCTACTTTAATCATCTTCGGATTGAAATCACCGATCCAGTTCATTTCAAATTCAGTATATCTTCCTAAGGGTTGTATACGTTTGGCAGCCGCCATAACCATAGCACCTTCCAGGCCTTTACCCTGAAACTCCGGCACTACACCAAAAGCAACACCAAACATTTTCTTACAAGTACCCTTAAATTTATGATACAGAAATTTCAACTTACCAAGAATATCCCATTTGCCTTTCAGCTTTCCATCCAGGTGTTTAAAAATCTGATTCAGTTCAGGTATCATAATAAAAAAGCCAATAGGCTCATTGTTATAATACGCAAACCAGATAATATCTTCATCCAGGATAGGCTTTAACTGATTCATCATCGCCATGGCCTGTGCCTTGGGCATCTCACGCACACCCGCATGTTTCACCCAGGCTTTATTGTAAACGGTTCTGAAATCTTCTCCGTATTGTTCCAGTTTATTTTTTTCAATATGCTTGAATGAATAAGCCGGATCGCGCGCAATACGATCTGCCTTTTCCTGATAGATCGGTGGTAACTCTCCTTCCACATATCGGTGAAACGTAAACTGCTGATAGTATTCTTTAAATCCGTAGTTCTCAAACAATGCTTTATAATACTTATGATGATACGGCATTCCATAAACCGGTTCGTAAAACCCATCTACCAACAATCCCCACCAGTTCAGGCGTTCCCCGAAATTAATCGGACCATCCATCGCTTCCATTCCCTGATCCTGTAACCATTGCTTGGCAGTATTAAACAATAGATCTGCGGCAGACTGATCATCGATGCATTCAAAGAAACCCATTCCGCCCGTAACATATTCGGATGTCTTTGCTGTTTTATTATCTACAAAGGCTGCCACTCTACCAATTACTTTATTCTGATCATTATACAGGAGCCAACGTATCGCTTGTCCGTGTCGGAAATATTTATTGACTTCTTTATCAAAAATGCCTTCAATATCTGCATCCAGCGGACGGATCCAGTTTTTATCGTTTTTATATAATGCTACAGGAAATTCTAAAAAGGCTTTCTTTTGTGCCTTATTCGCTACTTCAACAACTTTCATAAAAGTAAAAATACAGATAAAAATGAAAGCAGGAAAGTTTCTGTTTAGGTTTAAGGTGATAAATAAAAGTATCTGTTTATCAACGTATCAATAGCTTTTGAATGTAAAAATGTGCGCAGAACAGTTCTCCTTTTTTAACTCTGCTGTTCTTTCTTTTTAATGCTCATGTTCTTTTGTCTTGATACAAAAGAACCAAAAGATCAAGGCTGTGTTTCAAAAAGGCTAAAAATAGTATTCATTACGCTAACGCTGCAAAATCGCCCTCCTAAGGTCGGGCTTGTTGCATCGTTCAAAAAGCTTCATGAATACTATTTTCTTAACGCCATTTGAAACAAGGCCGTTTAGCATAGCTCTTAATTTATACAAATAGATAGTCTATATTATTATTTGGAATTTGCCTTAACACTTCCTCCTCCAATAGTCAAGCGAGCATAATAAGAAACATTGTCCGCTGTGCCAAACGATCCTATGGATTGATAATTCCCATCGTAATACCAATCCGATTTATAAGGTGCAATACGCGCACCCACATCCAGACCTATCTGCATGGCATATCCCGAGCCACAGGGCATAATTGTTTTTTTAAATCCTATCCCAAGATTAATGCCTGCTCCTGCACTGGAGAAATTGCCTTTCTGCCCGGCTTTAATGGTGTATTCCGACTCAACCCAATCCGTGTTTGTTTTATTTTTAAGCCTCAGTTCATTAAAAATACCTCCAATACCTACATACGGATACAACATCATTTCCTCTTTGTCAATTACCAAATAGCCGAAATTGAAAAATCCGAATGCCTGCGATACCATAGCTGAAGCAGTACTGTTATTTGTCGGCATGGTACTAACACCACCAAATTCTCCACCAAATAACATTCTATGACAAATAATATATCGATTTCCGGTTAAGGCAAAGCCTCCGCCATTTAAACCGCCACTACCATTGAATGAAGCGGAAGGCAAACCATTAAATTGATTGTATTGATAGCCCAATCCTATATAACCAAAATGACGATATTTACCGCATTGATTCATCATGCAACATTTCATCTTGCCTGTGGAACTGCTGTCCTGAGCTTGTACGGCTGAGTTAAGAAAACCCAAAACGATTACTAATAATATCCTTTTCATATAGCTTTTTCTTGGTCGTATAAATTTTATATAAATTATGTTTGTTTGATCGTATCTTTATACCATTATGTTTCAGCTTATTCTAATAACACCCGAACAGGATCATCCGGACGAGGTACGGATCATAGAAGAGCTGTGCAGTAAATTCAACATTTCAATACATCTTCGCAAGCCCGAATATACAGCTCAGGATTACAGCAAATACTTGCTTTCCTTTACATCAAAACAAGTAATGGCTTCTTTTGTTCTCCATGATCACCATGAATTCGTGCATGAATTTCCGGTAAAAGGCATTCATTTGAAGGAACGGGATCGTTTACAGCAAATTGATCCAATGCTTCAGGATAGAATTGTTTCTACTTCTTTGCATAATATACCGGATATTATCGGATTAGAGGATATGTATTCCTATGTTTTTTTCAGTCCGATTTTTGAAAGTATTTCGAAAAAAAGTTATGGAATCGATATGTCTTTGGAAGATTTAAAACGAAAAGTTACTGAATTTAAAAAGCGTTCGTCTGTTGCACTAATCGGGTTGGGGGGTATCAGCGAAGAAACGATAGCAACGGTTAAGAAAAGCGGGTTCGACGGAGCAGCTTTGCTTGGTGCGGTATGGACCAGCAAAGATCCAATAAGAGCTTTTGAAGGGATTTATTTAAAAGCTCTGTAGTTTTTATAATGGCTTAACTAAGAATACTTAGCTGTTGGTCGATGATACAACAGCGGAATCTTTTGTGCATAGAATTAAGGATAAAGGCATTATCAATCAAAATTCAAGTAGTCCATTCTTCAGATTGAAAATATTTTTATATCCTTTGGAATAGAGGAAATCCGCAGCTTTTTTACTTCTACCGCCCATCTGGCAATGAATCACAACAGGTATATCCATGCGTATGCGATCCACATGACTTTGTAAAGTATTCAAAGGAATCAGTTCTCCGCCAATATTTTTCAGTGCATATTCATTCGGCTCTCTAACATCGATCAGTTGAAATACAACACCTTTTGCTTTCCATTGGTCAAAGGTCTTCTTATCAATATCGGGTGTTGTAAGACATACCTCTTCGTAGTCTCCCAATGTTGTAATAACAGACGAATTTGGATTGCGTGTTACCTTTAATTGCTGAAAGACATTTGAAAGGGCATCGTACATCAACAAGGTGCCGCTCAATACATCTCCCTTTTCAAGTATGATCTTAATGACTTCATTTGCCTGAAGACTACCGATAATTCCCGGCAATACGCCAATCACACCAATCTCCGAACAGTTTGGAACTTCACCAGCAGCCGGTGCTTCCGGAAACAGACAGCGATATGTAGGTCCATTTTTATAATTGAATACGCTTACCTGTCCTTCAAACTTAAAGATAGAACCAAATACCAACGGTTTATTCAACATCACACAAGCATCATTCACCAAATATCGTGTAGCAAAATTATCTGAACCATCTACAATGATATCATAGGAAGAAAAAATGTCCAGCACGTTTTCTTTCGACAACCAAAGCGGATATACATCGATATTAATTTCCGGATTCAACGCAATCAACTTGCGTGCCGCCACCTCTGCTTTCATCTTGCCTTCGTCTTCCATGGTATACAATACCTGACGATGCAGGTTTGTAATATCAACCTTATCGACATCCACGATCCCTATCCTTCCCACACCTGCAGCCGCCAGATACAATAATACCGGACAACCTAAACCACCTGCACCAATCATCAGTACAGAAGCGTTTTTAAGCTTTTGCTGGCCTTGTTCCCCTACTTCAGGGAGGATGGTTTGTCGGGAGTAACGCATGGGAAAGTTCTAAGTGTTAGGTTTTAAGTTTTAACAATGTTAACCATTCGTTCTTATGGTAATAGAATTCCATCTTTGAGTTAAGCGTTGCCATCACCGCTGTTGTGTCATCGACCAACAGCCAATGCATGGTTTTAAGGCAGAATGAGAGCACTAGCGCCAGTCTTTAGCGAAGCGGGACTGGTGTCCCTTATTTTCCAACCTTTGACTGGTTTTAACTATGTAGCCGAAGACTACGGACCAGTCTGAAGACTGGCGCCAGGCTTCTCTCACGTAACCTTAGCTTCGTGGGCTGTTGGTCGATGACACAACAGCGGTAAGATTCGTGACTAAGTCTTCCGACATTTAGTTCCTGCGTATATTCCATCCGTTTGGAATTTGTTTTTTTGTCATTTGGAATTTCCAAACAGCTTTAAGCTCTCCGCCTTAAGCCTCAACGATGGCTCCCAATCCTTCCATACCGGCTCGTAGCCTGATGTCTTTAACATTGTAGCTATTTCAAGCGGACTGCGTTCATCGGATATTTCAAACTGTTCCAGGGATTCTTTGGCAACGACATAGCCGCCTGGATTCGTCTTGGAACCGGCACTCATAGACGTTATGCCTAAGCGTATGATATTATTGCGGAAGATTTCACTTTCGCGGGTAGAAATAGAAAGTTCCAGTTCCTGATCGAAGATGCGATACGCACAGATTAATTGTACCAGCTCTCTATCGTTCATGATTACTTTCGGATCGGTATTGCCTGCATACGGCCTCAGACGTGGGAATGACAAGGAATACTTCGTCTGCCAGTATTGTTTCTCCAGGTAATTAACATGCAATGCAGTGAAGAAACTATCCACCCGCCAATCTTCGAGGCCGATCAATACACCAAGTCCGAGCTTATCAACACCGGCACGGGCTGCACGATCGGGTGTATCCAGTCGATAATAGAAATTGGATTTCTTTCCCTTCGGGTGATGGGTTTTGTATTCTTCCTGATGATACGTTTCCTGATATACCAATACGGCATATACTCCTGCATCAATCAATATCTTATATTCATCTTCGTCCAGCGGTTGTACCTCAATAGAGATCTGTGCAAAGTACGGACGCAGCAATTCAATCGCATGTTTTAAATATGGAACACCAACCGTATGATTCGCTTCCCCGGTTACCAGCAAGACATGATCAAAGCCCATGTCTTTAATGGCTTCTGCCTCACGGATGATTTCGTCATCCGTCAATGTTTTGCGCATCAGTTTATTATCCATGCTGAACCCGCAATAGGTACAAATGTTCTGACACTCGTTGGACAAATACAAAGGCACATACATTTGCATGGTTTTACCGAAGCGCTGTAGAGTTTTCTGTCTGCTCAACTCCGCCATTTGGGGCAGATAAGCAGCAGCAGCCGGAGAAATCAATGCTTTGAAATCTTCCAGATCCGGATATTCTTTGGACAATGCTTTCTCAACATCTATTGCTTTTTTAGCATAGATGGAAGCATATACATCATCCCAGGAATAGTGATCAAAGATTTCTTTAAACAGAGTCATTTTAGGTTAATCGTTCAGAAAGGATAATAAAGGACTGCTGGCATGTGCCGCATTGCTTACAGGAGCAAGTTTTGCCAGATGTGCCATTCGACCTGCTTCCACTGCCATACCAAAGGCTTTCCCCATGGCTCTGGTATCTCCGGCTACTGCCATTGCTGTATTTACCAGTACAGCAGAAGCGCCGATTTCCATCGCTTCCGCAGCCTGTGAAGGCGCACCGATTCCGGCATCGACAATCACTGGTATATTGCTTTGTTCAATGATGATCTCCAGGAAATCCCTTGTCTTCAAACCTTTGTTGCTTCCAATCGGTGAACCCAAAGGCATCACCGCTGCACAACCTACTTCTTCCAGTCGTTTGCACAAAACGGGATCAGCATGAATATAAGGTAAGACCACGAAGCCCAGCTTCACCAGTTCTTCCGCTGCCTTTAATGTTTCAATCGGATCGGGCATTAAGTATTTTGGATCGGGATGAATTTCCAGCTTCAACCAATTCGTCTGCAACGCTTCCCGTGCCAACGTTGCCGCAAACACTGCTTCCTTCGCATTGCGCGCACCGGATGTATTCGGCAATAACTGAAAGTTTCCTTTCTTCAGCCACGTTAATATATCATCGTCCTGTCCTTCGATATCAATTCTACGGAGGGCAACCGTTACCAATTCAGAACCAGATGCCTGAAGCGCATGGAACATTTCTTCTCCATTCGAAAACTTACCCGTTCCGGTAAATAATCGTGAACGAAATGTTTTGTCGGCTATTGTTAGTAAATCACTCATACTTTATTAAGTTTTAAGTAATAAGTTTTAAGTTCTAAGAAGGTAAGATTTGAGCTTATTCGATAGTGTCTTCCTTGTTTGAATTAAGCACCACACTCTCCGCTGTTGTGTCATCGACCAACAGCCCACGTATATGAAATTCCAAATAACAAAAAACAAATTTCAAACTGCTCTACTTTAGCTTTTGTGGAAGTTTTAAGTATTAAGTTCTAAGTTTTAAGAACATCAATCCTCAGTTCTTAATTCATAGAAATCTCACCTTTTGATATTTGTATTTTGTTATTTGAATGTTGGTATTTCTTTTCCGTCTCCGTTTGGAATTTGTTTTTTGTTATTTGGAATTTAATGCCTAAACATTAACAGACCTGAATAACTTATATTCTTCCGTCGGATTTTTAGCAGAAGCGATTGCCGAAGAAACCGCCACGCCATGTATACCCGTCTGGTATAATGCTTCGAGATCAGCAGGAACAATACCCCCAATGGCAATGATCGGTATATGAATACCCAATTGCTGGCATTGCTGTATGATATCTTCGTATCCTTTTAAACCCAACACCGGACTTAGATTCGTTTTAGTTTTTGTGAAACGGAACGGACCTAATCCTATATAATCAACTTTGCTTTCACTTAAATGCTCAATATCTTCTATCGTATTGGCAGTTCCGCCGATGATGAAGTCTTCACCCAATATCTTTCTGGCATCGGCAACAGACATATCTTCTTTGCCCAGATGTACGCCATCCGCACCGACTTTCTTAACCAGTGCCGGATAATCGTTGATGATGGAGAAAGCTCCGTATTTTTCACAGAGCGCAACGAATTTATCTGCGAGGGAATACAATTGCTGTTCGGTCTGACCTTTCACACGCAGTTGTACCCAATCCAGACCTGCATTCAGCAAAGGTTCCAGGCCGGTAATGGTATTCGTAATATAGTGTACTCTTGCAATTTCCATCTTTAATGAATCCCTAGTTTAGTTTCTGAAGAAGAGAAAAAGCCACCCATATAGGAGGACGCTTTTTCACAGGCTTCTTTCAATGTATGACCCTGTGCCAGGTATGAGGTAATCGCGGAAGATACAACACAACCACTCCCGTGTTTTGTACAATTTGAATTTCGTTCTTTTTTAAATTCTGTAATGATCCCGTTTTCAAACAAACGATCGGTCAATACATCTTCGTTTGCATGTCCGCCTTTCAGATAAATATTGGTATGCATAGATAACGTCAATGCACCCTCCAATACATTCTCATCTTCTGTCAGGATCTGTACTTCGGGAAAATTCGGAGTCAGCAGATAAATCTCTGACAACATATCCTTAACGTTCGTATTCACCTTTAGGAATTCCTTACCGGAAGATGCAATCAATATCGGATCCCAGATAAAGCGTATATCCGGCTGTATACTTTTTATATAATGAATCAGATGCACCACCGTTGACACATCTTTGATGGCCCCGATCTTTACATACTCAATTTTATAATTCTCAAGCAAAGGCTGTAATTGTTCCGTTATTTCTTTCAGAGAGAGCCATTGCACATGCGAACAATAATCCTCCGTTTGAGCCGTCAGGCACGTTGCCACCGCAAAGCCATACGAACCCGTTGCTGCAAACGTCTTCACATCCGCCAGAATACCCGCACCAGCCGTCGGGTCCAGACCTGCAATGCTTAATACGTAGGGCTTGTTAAGAGAATTATACATTCATTATTTTTTATGTAAGACCTCCAAGGTTTTAAAAACCTTGGAGGTCTATATTATTATAACTACATCGCCCTTGTTGGTGTTTCACTCTGGCGCCAGTCTTTAGCGCAGCGGGACTAGTGTCCTTTATTTTCCAGTCTTTGACTGGTTTTGTCAAGTAGTCAAAGACTATGGAATGATAGACACCAGTCTGAAGACTGGCGCCAGATGCAAACATGCCGAACCACGGCAACAGCGTTCATCTTTAAGCTTTCCGCCTTTAGCCTAATTAAACATACAAATCACCACCCACTTTCTTAAACTCCTCCGACTTCGCTTTCATCCCTTCTTCCAGGATTGCTTCGTCGTTTAAGCCATTTGCTTCCGCATAGTCGCGAACTTCCTGCGTGATTTTCATCGAACAGAAATGCGGTCCGCACATGGAACAGAAGTGTGCAATCTTGGCTCCTTCAGCCGGAAGTGTTTCATCGTGAAACTCCCTGGCCGTATCCGGATCCAGTGACAGGTTAAACTGATCTGCCCAACGGAATTCAAAACGAGCCTTACTTAAAGCATTGTCTCTGTATTGTGCACCCGGATGGCCTTTCGCCAGATCAGCAGCATGCGCCGCAATCTTATAGGCCATAACACCATCCTTCACATCTTTTTTATTCGGAAGACCCAAATGTTCTTTCGGTGTTACATAACACAACATCGCCGTACCGAACCAGCCAATCATAGCTGCCCCAATCGCGGATGTAATGTGATCATAACCCGGAGCAATATCGGTCGTCAATGGACCAAGTGTGTAGAATGGAGCTTCGTCGCATTCCGCCAATTGCTTGTCCATATTTTCTTTGATCATGTGCATTGGCACGTGACCCGGACCTTCCACCATTACCTGTACATCGTGTTTCCAGGCTTGCTTAGTCAGTTCACCCAATGTTTTCAATTCAGAGAACTGCGCTTCGTCGTTGGCATCGGCCAAACAACCCGGACGCAAACCATCGCCCAAAGAGAACGCTACATCATACGCTTTCATGATCTCGCAAATCTCTTCGTAATTGGTATATAAGAAGTTTTCTTTGTGATGTGCCAAACACCATTTTGCCATGATGGAACCACCACGGGAAACAATACCCGTTACACGACGCGCCGTAGATGGGATATAGCGCAGCAATACGCCCGCATGAATGGTGAAATAATCAACGCCTTGTTCTGCCTGTTCAATCAATGTATCGCGGAACATTTCCCAGGTTAGCTCTTCGGCTTTGCCGTTTACTTTTTCCAACGCCTGGTAAATCGGTACGGTACCCACTGGCACCGGACAATTCCGGATGATCCATTCCCTTGTTTCGTGAATGTTCTTTCCGGTTGAAAGATCCATCAAAGTATCACCACCCCAACGGCAGCTCCATACGGCTTTCTCTACTTCTTCTTCAATGGAAGAGGTTACGGCAGAGTTCCCGATATTGGTATTTATTTTTACCAGGAAGTTACGGCCAATGATCATTGGCTCGCTTTCTGGGTGATTGATGTTGGATGGTATAATGGCACGGCCGCGAGCTACTTCCTCGCGCACAAATTCCGGTGTAATGATTTTCGGAATGGAGGCCCCGAAGCTATGTCCTTCGTGTTGCTTCCATAAAGAATTAATGGCATTGCTGCTGGAACGCAATTCTTCGATGCGGTTGTTTTCCCGTATGGAAATGTATTCCATCTCCGGCGTGATGATACCTTTGCGGGCATAGTGCATCTGCGATACATTTTGTCCGGGCTTGGCACGCAAGGGATTTTTCAAGTGATCAAAACGCAGGTGATCCAGGGAAGGATCGCTGTTGCGTTTCTGCGTGTATTCGGAGAAAGAGTTTTTCTGTTCTTCCACATCGCCGCGATCAAGGATCCATTGCTCGCGCAAACGAGGTAATCCTTTGCGGATATCGATATCGATGTTTGGGTCGGTATAAGGACCGCTGGTATCGTATACCGTAACGGCAGGATTCACCGAACGTCTTTCCGTTGCGGCAGCACCCGTGCGGATGACCGTATCTTCCAGTTTGATTTCACGCATCGCAACCCGTACAGTCGGATGCAGTTTTCCCGGCACATAAATCTTTTGTGAACCGGTTAATGGTTCGCGCGTAATTTCCGGCGCCATGCTAGTGTTTGCTGTTGTCATGATGTTATCCTCCCTGAGTGGCACGAATGAGTAATATCTCGTCATTATCTTTCAGTATACAGGTATTCCATTCCGATTTGGGAATTACCTGCTGGTTCACAGCAATGGCAATACCTTGGGCAGAAGGAAGATTCAGCTGTTGTATCAGATCCGTGATTCCGGCTGATACAGGCAACTCTACCGGTTTCTTGTTGACAGTAACGTTCATTACAATGAATGTTAAATGTGTTAAGCAAGCGCTAGAGGGGATTCTATACTATGAAGGGTGAAATGAAAATACAAGGAGGTATTTTCCGGTCACTTTTTCCTTTCGCAGGTATCAGCCTGATCAGGTTCAAAGGGTATAATCTCAGTCCTGGTAAAAGCAATTGATACAAGGACACCCCTAAAGCGTGTTTATTATATACAAATATAGACGATTGAGAGAGAATTCCTAGAGATTGGGGGAGAAAGTTTTGGGGAGAGGGATTAAATAAAATAAGATTCTCTTGAAAAGAAATAATTGAATACTTGTATCAAAATCTTTTTCAAAAATTTAAATAATGAAAAATGCAATACGTATGATTCATGAAACTAAAATGGTATTATTACAATATATAAAATTGATCGATCAGCTAGTTGAGTGTTTTTATTGGTTATATTTTAGATAGTAATACTCAAAAATAAAGCTGTGATATACGAAACATCTCGTATATATAAACCTTAATGGGTAAGGCAATTAAAGTATCAAATATCATCATAGAAGCAATTGAAACGATTAAATTTCAAAATATTTACAAAATGAACGGCGAAAATACCAATCAAAACCTATCAGAAGAAGCTTTTGTTGATCAAGATGAATCAGATGATGAAGTTGCTCCTGTACAATATGACATTTCTACATATGGTGCAGATTATACTGTTGATGGTTTAATAAAACGACTTCAAAAGGGTGATATTTTTATTCCCGATTTTCAACGAGATTATGTTTGGAATCAGGCTGAAGCTTCAAGACTTGTTGAATCGTTACTATTAGGACTTCCTATTCCAGGAGTCTTTCTTGCAAAAGAAGGTGACAGTAATAAACTCCTAATAATAGATGGACAACAAAGATTAAAATCTTTACAATTTTATTATGAAGGTTTTTTCAATCCTAAAGAAGAGCAAAAAACAAAACGTATTTTCAAACTCACAAAAGTACAAAAGCGATTTGAAAATCTTACTTATGATAAGTTAGAAGAAAATGATAGAATTAAGCTTGATGATTCGATTATTCATGCAACTATAGTCAAACAAGAAACTCCAAATGATGAGAACACGAGCATTTATCATGTGTTTGAAAGACTTAACAATGGAGGTAAAAAATTAACTCCCCAAGAAATTAGAACGGCAATATATTATGGAAAGCTAAATGATATGATTCAAAGGCTTAATAATCATAAAGACTGGCGAGAGATGTTTGGCCCAGTGAATGCAAGACTTAAAGATCAAGAATTAATATTAAGATTCTTCGCAGCCTATTACAATGCAACAAAATACTCTAAACCAATGGTAGAGTTTTTGAACAAATTCAATAAAAAGAATAGAAATCCAACAGATGACTTTATTTTGACAGCTGAAAATTTGTTCAAAGACACAATAACGTGCATTAAAAATAGTATCGGTAAAAGTGCTTTTAGACCGGAAGGCGTTATTAATGTATCAGTTTTTGAAGCAGTATCAGTGGGAGTAGCTAAAATAATCGCAAAGAAAAAAGATTTTGACAATTTGAAATTTGTTGAAGCGCATAAAAAACTTTTATCTAATACTGATTTTATAAAATCAGTTAACGGAGGGACTTCTGATGAACCTGTATTTATCCAAAGGCACAAATTGACAGAACAATATTTTGCACAAATATGATTTATAACACCGAACTAAAAAAAGAATCTGAGAAAATCCTAAAGCTAATAAAAGATTCAGAGGATTCATTTGACGAAGGTGATGAAATGCGTTCCCATTTAGCAAAATATATATGTATACTTTGTTCAGGATTTCTTGAGAATGCTGTACATTATGTTTACTCTGATTATGTAAGAAAAGAAACAAAAAACTCTTCTATAATATCATTTTCAACAATAACTTTAAATAAAGTTCAGAATCCAAATTCTGATAAATTTAAAGAAATAGCAAAGAGTTTTAATCTTGAATGGGAACCTAAAATAAATATCTTTTTGCAACAAGAAGAAAGAAGTACAGCCCTAAATTATATAATTCGTGACAGACACAAAATTGCACACGGTAAAGATTCTGATATAACACTCAAGAGAATCAAAGAATATCATAATAAGACAGTTGAAATTGTCAAATTTATTGAAGAGCAGTGTGGTCTTGTACCAATTGAATAATTTAAAGCCATCACTTTTAATTTTTATAATTTGTTTCTATTGCCGCAAATACTTTTTCTAATTCCCTTTCTTTTCTATTTTCAAATTCCTTTTTCCTTACACTATTGACTGCCAAATAAAATTCATTGTGAGCATAATCTAGAAGTTCATCACGAAAATTATCAATAATTGAAAAGATAATTTCTTTTAATTTCTCAATATCCCTTATTGACAATGAAAAGTTCTCTTGAGAAACATCAAACTTACTACCATGACTTATTGCATTCCTGTTTTTTAAAAGATAGCTATTTATATAATGTTCCCGTGTCTGTAATGCAATTTTGTAATGTAAACCAAGTATATCTATAATATTCTTAAATACTTTAGGTTTTAAATTTGATTCAGTATCTATAATTTCATTGTCATATTCATTAATTTCATTATCAAAATCTTCTGATGAGGATGCCAAATCCGAAACCTCATTCATTTTGATACTAATTTTAAATTTCCGATCACTTTTTTCTATGAATTTTGATAAAAAAATCAATTCGTTAGAGAGCGTCATATTATCTTTGCTTTCTATACATTTTGATATATGACTTTTCAATGAAATCGCTTTAAAATTATCCGACAACTCCATCAATTTAATATTCTGTGCCGAAACATATTTGATATATAATTTACTATTTTTTTTAATATAGCCTTCCCAATGAGCGTATAAAAGCAAAAGAACTGATTTCATGACTGATTCTTTATTTGTTTCTTTTGCCAATAGAAAAAGTTCAGAAATTTCTAGTTTTCTCCAAGACAAATCTTCGTCTAATAGCTTATCAAAATATTCATATTTCATATTTAAAAAATGTTTTCGAAAATTCTGTCATACCTTTAATACGAGGAATTGCTTTAATTCCTCTTCCTGAATACTTTTTATAATCCGTTTCATTATACATTAATTTGACTTTTTCAATGAATGCTTCTTTATCCATTGAAATTAAATCAATGTTTTCCGCCACTCCTGGAACAATAGCTTCAAAACTTGATTCTAAAAACTGACCTTCAAAAAGTTGTTTATCGAAGTTGTATTTTTTAAAAATATCTTTTCCTAATGAAGCGTAAAGAAAATCAAATGTTGTTTTAAATATTTTTATTTCTTTATCTATATCAAAATCTTTATCAGCAATTAATTTAGTTGTCTCTGCATCAATAAACTCACTTAGTAAGGCTGTTTTATAATGAGAAAAATCTGTTTGTTGATACTTAGCAATGAAATAACGTAGGATTAATTCCATTGGATGCTCAATTTTAATTTTATCCTCATTTAATGGTAATGTCTTATGAAAATTATCATAAGCTTTTAAATCATTTATTTTATTGTAGAAAGACTCATCCAACATTATTATCAGACAATTTCGAATTTCTTGTGGTTCTAAATGAAGACCACCAGTATTTAATCTTTGAAATAATTCATACTGAGCTTGAATGCTATTTTCCGTCAAAATAATATTTATGTCAAATTTAGAACGCCTTAAAATTCTCTTTATTTCATCGGGTATGTTAACCCATTCTAAATTCTCGAGAGATGGCAATTTTTGGCTAGTTGTTAGTTTAAGAGGGGGAAAGCCCTTTAAATCTCCAGTTAATTGAAGAACTGTAGAAATTCTTTGTACACCATCAACTATGCTCCAATGACCTTCTGATTTTTGTGCAACAAAAATTGGAGGTATTGGAATACCTATTAATATTGATTCAATAAATTTAGTTTTTTGTTCATCATCCCATCTATATAACCTTTGAAATGCAGGATCAAGTTCTAATTCACCTTCTTTATATAAATTGATGATTTCGCCAATAGACATGCTATAACTATCAGTCTTTATATTATTTCGTTCTAAATTTAACTCTTGCAAAAGTTTTTCTTCTATAGTCATATCTTATGAATTAAATCCAAATTCTTTTGTTATATCAAATCAAGCAACGTTACACCTTTCAATTCCTCTGAGTCTTTATATATTAGAATATTATCAGGTTCGGAGGTAAACCAAACAAATGATCCCCATGCAAGCTGAGAACATGATTTTTTAAATGCAGGAGAGTCTTTATCAGAAAAAACTGACACAAAAAGAACATGTTCTTTTTTGAATTTTGCATCTGTAGCCAATTTAAGCAATGCAGATTTACGCAATGCAGTTACAGGCCCATCGCTATATACAATTTCTATAAATACAATCAAAGGCGAAGGCGTTCCTACATCTGCCAATATTATATCCGGTAAATTCTTGTCTGCTTCAATTTTCAATCCTATAGACGCCGCTAATGTATTATCCTGTGTAATAACTTTATTACCAGATTCACTTAAAAATATTAGTGCAGGTTTTAATAAAAAACGTTTGGCAAATATTTCCAATACATCCTTGCTCATAAGCGAACTTGGGCCAACAGACATCTTTCTTGATTCACCATTTGGAAGTACAACCAAAACACTATCAAAGGAGGCGTCAACAACCCGCTTTAACAGCTTAATTCGTGCCAGTGCCCCTGTATTTAAATTATCGTCCTTCCATTTATTGATTTTCAATAATAATTCTTCGTCACTATACTCATCAAATAATTGGGCAAACGATTTTGATAAGGCGTATCTGGGTAATGATGAAGTTGTAGGAATACCGGTTCGTTCAATTACAGCTCCTGTTGCAATTAATCCATTTTTAATTGTCTCATCCCTGATTGGCTCTCTTGTATTTGCAGCATACCAAGCATCTTTTATATTATTATGTTTACCAGGAGTTAATGAATCTTCTATCCATTGAATTCTTTGTTCTTTCTTTGTTTTAGTTGCCTGTTTATCCGTCATCATAGTGACCTGAGCAGGCCTCATCCACCGATCACTTCCTTCAATAGCACCTACATAAAACATTACAAAAATTGTTTTAGCAGACATTTCTCTTGTCACAGCTTTTCTATGATCCAAACCTTCCGGAAAAATTTCAGGCAATCGTTTCTTTATAGTCTCCAGATCAGGTATACTTTCTAATGTATTCAATTTATTGTTTATATAATTGAGTAATAAAAGTGTTTATCAAACTATGATCTTCTTTTTCTACAAGTTCCTCAAGCATAAATATCTGCTCCGGATCAGGAAGTGGAAGAGCATTTAATTCATACGCAGATACTGCTACACTGCCACTGATACAACGAAAAATCTGATCTATTGCATCTGAATTCAGTAGCGCAGATAATACTTTTAAAGAAACTAATTTCTTCGAAGTCGGTTTAATTATGTTAATATGATTTTCAACAACAAAACCGTTCTTGAATGTGTTTAAAAATTTATCCGTTGTAACGGCTGATTGAACCCTTTTATTTTGTTCTTTCGATGTTGTACGCTGAACAAGGATACAAGGCGTTTTTGTTACAAGGAATTCCTGAGAATCCTTGATATCAATATATGGGCTATGATTTGTTCTGCTATGCCTGAATTCGAAAATACCATTAGGTAAGATAGATTCTGCCCATACTATTGGTAAAGACGATTTCGTTTTCGTCTCTTTCAGCTGATCTTTATGCCGATTCCATACAAGCTGACCTGTGTTAACCAAATAACCATAGTCTTTTAAACGGCAGTTCATTGTTATTGCTTTGCCCAGTACTGCCTTTTGTAGTAAACTTCTTGGAAAGATCCACGGATCTTCCGCAACTTCCGGAAGTGTAAAAGACCCTACATGTTCTACTTTTATTTTTTTATTCTTCTTACTTAAAGAAATGGAATTAATTACAGTCTTAGGAACCTTCTCATTTTTTTGTTTATAAACAGCTAGTACAGTTTCCTGCAAAACTGTGTCAAATACACCAGAACGTTGATCTAAAAAATCAATCGTTACTGGAGGACATGTTTCGCCTAATAATTTACGCAATGATTTAAAATATTGTCCACCAAGGAAAGATGTTGGAGTAACGTATGCGATCAATCCATTGGTGTTAAGCAGCTGCATGGCTATATCTGTAAAAACACCATACAAATTAGCATGCCCGTAAAGTGATTTTTTAAATTTTGAACGAAGTTCTTCTGATAATGTAAGCCTTCCATACGGTGGGTTTCCAATTATCAAATCAAATTTCTCTAGCTTTGATACATCTGCTTTTAATGTATCCGTAACTGTCACTAAACCTGTCAACCGTTTTTTTACTTGCAAACAAAGGTCTAACAACATTATCTCTAACAACACAGTTGAAATCCATGCAGCAAAAGGATCTATTTCTATTCCCCGAAGGTTTTTTTGAATATGCCTAAAAATCACACTGGGGTTTTCTATGCCTTTGGCCTGAAACGATTGAATGATCTTATTGGCAATAGGTGCAAGGAATGCTGCTCCACCACATGCTGGATCGAGTATTTTACCTTCGGTCCAATCAAATCCTGAGTCACTGGTTATTTGTATTAATCTGTCGACTAATATTGGCGGAGTATAATAAACTCCAAAATCTGACCGTATATCATCAGGCAATAAAGTGGCGTATAGGGTACCGATAAAATTACCCGCTTCGGCTTTATCTATTGCAGTCAATTTAATTCCTGTATTAACAGCAATCTCAAACGATTTCTTATCAAGGTTTGTATTGCTGCAAGGAGAAGAAATAATATGCCAATTACTTTTGCTATTTTTATTAACCTGAATCCAGTACTCATTTAATAAAGCTGTACAAAAAGCCTGAGTGAATTTTAATCTTTTATTTCTATCTAACTTTATAACTTTTTGTTTTAGTATTACTTTGAATTGCTCTAAAAATAGGAGCTGTTCTTGAGTATTATTGAAAATGTTAATCTGTAGTAAATCTTCCATAGTTGCATTATAAAAGTAAAGAAATACCTTAAATTTTAATAGTATTATTAAGGTAATAAAGATACTGATTACTAAATAGTTTGACAACGATTGTTAATAACCATTAATATACTGATAGCTAATAAAATACAAACTTCATTATCAATCAATATATAATAAAATCCGGCTCTCACCGGATTTTATTACTTAAATATTTTATCACCCTCAATACAAAACCTTCCCTTTCATCTCTGCTCCCACCCGATCCAGAAATTGTAATAGGAAGAGTAAATCGGCAGAGAGCTCGTGTAGTTTATCTGGCTGCCCATCTTTGTAAGTGAGATGCATTAAGAACAAATCGCGCAGGGATTGCGAGAGGCGAAGAGCTGGCACTGTCTCTACAAAATCATCGAAGTGTTGAATGCAGTGTTTACTTAGTTTGGAATACGGAGGTAGCTTTACCTTTTTCCGTTTGTCAGATAGCCTGCCTGGCAGGTTCTCTGTTTGGTTAATTTTTTGTTCTTGCATAGCTGTTGTAAATAAAAAGCCCGGTTAGGAGCTGCAAGAACAACGTGGTCGTCTTCGGAACCTTACAGTCTACCCACTCCACCGGGCAAAGTCATTTTGCTGGTAAAAATACCACAATTCATTTTCCGATGAAAGTAATTTACTGTGGCATTACTACCACGTTGTTCTTGCATTTCAAAAGTAAATAAAAGAATATAAGACACAAATCTCTTTTATGATTTTATGCAAGCATGCCTGCATTTAGTAACATGTGTTAATTTTTATGAGGTGGTATTAATGGTTTTTTAATGTAATGATGTGATCGCTGATTTAATTAGATATGCTTAAGCACCTTCGGTGCTGCGCATGGGTTGATGATGGTTATTATATTTCTATAGATATGTCGCCCCTAACGGGGCTTACTTTCGATGCCAAATTAATATGTGTGCAAGATAAATTCCATTGCCTTTGCTGATAAATGAGGTAGCAAAATGAATAGTAAAACCATAATCCTCTATAAAAATCACATACCATGCGAGCCCCGTTAGGGGCGACATATCTATAGAAAAGCATATATATTACATTTCACACGCGCAGCACCGCAGGTGCACAAAAATATTTTCAGCCTTGAATGTCAACATCAAACCATATCTTTTTCCGCCTTGGTAACCTATGGAAACATAAGATGGATTTCACCTTTCGCTCTTAACAAATACCTCACTTATTATCCGTGCTCCAATCCCCCATATCATATGACTTGGTATTATCATGCAAATATTTATAAACTTTATGTAAACCGAAATAGTTACCTTATTACTATATAAGCATTTTCATTTATGTAAAATCTTATTAAATTGTGATTTGATTATCATTTTAATATCTGATTCTTATTTTAAATATTATTTTCATGAAAAAAACATTATTTAGCTTTTCTACTCTCTTTTTATTAGTAACCCATTTAATAGCGCAAGTTCCCAATAACAGTTTTGAGAATTGGAGTACAGATGGTAGCATTTCCGCACCTGACCATTATCTTTCAACCGATATATGGAATGCTCAACCGACTGTCAATTTTACTTATCCAATTGCTGTTTCACAATATACACCGGGGCATTCGGGAACGTATGCTGTTAAACTCCAGAATATCATTGGTACGATCTATACTACTAACATTGACACATTAGCAGGTCAAATAATCAACTCTGAAAACAGAACAGACTTATATGCCAACTATGGTTTTCCGTATACTCAAAGGCCTTCAATATTGGCAGGGTATTACATGTTTAATCAAGGTGGAAGCGGTAAAAAGATAGATACAGGTTTTGTAAGTATTATATTTACTTCATGGAATCCTGCTACAAAAAAAACAGATACTATTGGAGGAGGAACTTATTCCTTCTATGAAAATCAAACTTCATATAAAGAATTCTCAATTGCAATTTCATATATATCCAATGCAATCCCAGATACATCGAGCATACTATGTTCTTCTAGCAACGATAATGCGATTGTATCCACCAATACTTATTTAATTCTTGACGACTTTTCATTTACAACTACAACTACAGCTATCCAAACAGTAAATTATTCGAATGAAATAACCCCATGTTTATATCCAAATCCTGCATCATCACAAATAACAATAGACAATTTAGTCGCGGGTTCATCTATCGTACAAATTACAGACATCACCGGTCAAAAGGTTAAATCAATAAACGTGAATGATAAAAGTGTCAAAATTGATGTAAATGGATTGCAAGCTGGTATGTACTATTACTCAATCTTGGATGCATCTGATTCAATATTATATTCGAATCGCTTTGTGATTAATCCATAAAATATTATACAATGGATTAATGTTTTTTCGCCGTATTTTGGCCTTTTCACAACATATATTGAGTAATAAAATCCAGCTCTCACCGGATTTATTACTCAATATTTTAACACCTTCAATACAAAACCTTTCCTTTCATCTCCGCTCCTACCCGATCCAGAAATTGTAACAGGAATAGCAGATCGGCAGAGAGCTCATGCAGTTTATCGGGCTGTCCGTCTTTGTAGGTGAGTTGCATTAAAAACAAATCGCGCAGGGATTGTGAGAGGCGAAGAGCCGGTACTGTCTCTACAAAATCATCGAGGTGTTGAATGCAGTGTTTGCTTAGTTTGGAATGCGGAGGTAGCTTTACCTTTTTCCGTTTGTCAGATAGCCTGCCTGGCAGATTCTCTGTCTGATTGTTTAGTTCATTGTGCATAGCTGTTATTGAAAATAATTATGCCCGGATAAGAGCTGCACAACAAACATTTGGTTCATCATCGGGACCTTACGGCTAACCCACTCCTCCGGGCAAAGAGATATAGCCAGGCAAATGAAAATACCTTTACTAAATTTAAATATAGTAATTATGGTATTACTCCCAAAAGTTTGTTGTGCGTTTCAAAAGTAAATAAAAGTATGTAAGACACAAATCTCTTTTATGGTTTTATGCATGCAAGCCAGTATTTAGTAACATGTGTTAATTTTTGAGGGTGGTATTAATGGTTTTTTAATATCATGATATGATCGCTGATTTAATCGAATATGTTTAAGCACCTTCGGTGCTGCGCATGGGTTGATGATGGTTATTCTATTTCTATAGATATGTCGCCCCTAACGGGGCTTATCTTCGATGCGAAATCAATATGCTAGTAAAATAGTCGACTTTCTTTACTGAAATATAAATTAACTGGATGAATATCGAAACCATTAACCGCTATTAAAACATATACCATTACGAGCCCCTAACGGGACATGCTTTCGATGCAAAATCAATATGTGTACAAGATAAATTCATTTACCTTTCCTGATAAATGAAGTAACGAAATGAATAGTAAAACCATGATACTCTGTTAAAAATCACATACCATGCTAGCCCCGTTAGGGGCGGCATAGCTATAGAAAAAAATATATAATTATTTCACACGCACAGCACCGAAGGTGCGAAGAAGTATTTTATTTATTGGCTTACAATAGAATACAACAAATAATCTAATTTCTATTCGTATACAATATCGAACCTTTTCGAACCAAATCGAACCATTCTTATTGCCTTGACTGATAATCCATGCTCCGCTGATGAAAATCGTTAGAAAACCCTTTATGTCCAATCTGAAATACTATTATAAGACACTCTTTCAGCGGACGCTGATACGTACTTTGACAAATAGTTGAGTTTAGTATTGATAAAAAATCCAAGCGAAAGCTTGAACTAGCAGAGTCTGAGTGTAAATAAAACATTTACAGATAAATACTATTTCATACAAAATACCGTTGATTACTTATATACATTGTTAAATTATACTAATTTAATTCTGGGAACTATGAGAATATACTTATCACTATGTATATTAAGTTTTATCATGGCATTACATAAATCTTACGGTCAGGATTCCTTAAAAATAACAAAAAGAATGTATTTCAACATTCAACAATGGCCGCATAGTTGGAATCCTGTCCGTTCTTTGAAGACGGGAGAAATAAATGGCATTCAAATTAACGTTTTCGGATTGGACAATGACTCTCTTCTAAAAGGGTTAAAGTATGTTCTGAAAGATGAAGAAGGATATGCCAGAATACGTCATGACCCAAAGAATAATAATGTATTTTATATTACCCTAAATTCAAAAAAACTATTAAAACATAAACGAACCTATATCTTTTTATATCTATGGGTTGTTTTGCCAAAAGAAAATTTATATTACCCTATTTCCAAAACGAAAGGGGTTAATATGTATGATAAAGATGAAATTATAATACCCGACAGAGCAACCTGGCAACCTATTAAAACATATTTTGTACATAAACACGGTATGTGTAAAATTACTGGTCCTGGTTTGTATTTTAAAGTTAAATAGAAATTGTACCCGCTACACTTACCTTGCTTGATTGGTAATTATGAATCTAAGCAAGCACTAATGTTTTGGAAAACTAAGTGGCCCATCAAGCATTAACACTTTGGTTGGTAAACCATGCTCCAATCCAATCCTGCAGTGATTCGGCCTTTTCGGGAAGCCTTCAAGTTTGCTAGTCATTTTAATTGAAAAAATAATTTCTTCATTCGCAAAATAGTAATATCTTCCATGCTCTTTTAAACGTTAAGCTTTTTATGAAAAAATACAGATGGTTTATATGCTTGTTGATTTTATTATTTTCACAACACGTTTTTTCACAGGAATATTTTGTAATTATAGACGATGGAATAGGTTGTAGTTATGTTAATACTACAGGAGAGAAAATCAATGACAAACCACTTGGTGTCTGTACTAAATTTTCTGATCACCGGGCAGTAGTTTCAGAATACAATTCCTTGATATGGTATTTACTCACAGAGAAAGGAGAAAAAATTCCTCTGGAAGTATCAAAATTTAAATTTGAATCAAGCTTTTCAAATGGCATGCTTGCCATAGAAAAAGATAAAAAATACGGATACTTGGATACAACCTGAAAATTAGTTGTCCCATTAAAATATGATGAAGTAACCGACTTTGATCATGGTTATGCCATTGCAAAATCAGACAAAAAATATTTTATCATCACAAAAACTGGGAAAGAAATTCCAATAACAAATCCTGAAATAACTCGAATAAAAAGTTTTTCGGAAGGATTAGCGGCATTTGTATCGGCCAAGGATCATCAAATCGGATTTATAGATTCAACAGGACAGATTGTTATTCAGCCTAAATTTAAAGGTGTTGGGTACTTCAATGGCGGACTTGCCTGGGCAAAAACAATAACGGATGAAAAAGTTGGATTTATTGATACGCAAGGCAATTGGGCCATACCTCCGAAATTTGACCTTGTAAAAAATTTTGATGCTGAAAGCGGCATGGCACGTGTTAAGATAAATGATCAATGGGCATACACAAATACGAAGGGCGAAGTATTATATATGACTACGACCCATTACGGAGACTTCAATAATGGTTTAGCCTTGGGAGCATTGAATGGTAAATCGGGATACTTTGACAAAACAGGGAATTGGGTTATTAAGCCCCAATTTGAAAATGCCAATAGTTTTCATAATGGATATGCGATGGCAAATGTACGCGGTTTTTGGGGTATTATTGATACGCAAGGAAAGTGGGTACTTCCACCTACTTTTATTATTTTTAATTTTTAGATGTAGATGATCGAATATTTAGTTGATTTAACAAATATGGCTAAACTAATTTCATATAAGCTTAAGCTATAACAAGTCCGCTTGAAATAGTTAAACGTTGTAAGTGTTAATGCTAAAAAACATATCCAAAACGAAAACCATGTGTCAAAGCAAAATTCTGGGAGTTACTATGAGTCGAATTTATTTGATACGATGAAATCTGTTGAGTTGAACTGATTATAACATCAGATATAGAAGCTGAATAGTAAGCATTATTCCTGAGACCTAATCCAATAAAGTATTGAAAATTCAAATGTTTACCGATAAAATGAGATTCACCAAATTCTATTAGCAAATCGGATACGGCCCGAAATTCTTTGACAGAATTTTTCAAATCAATAGTAGCATATACATCTTGACTAACATTATAACCTTTGGAAACTAAATAACTATATTCAAAAGATTGATAATTATATTTCCTGAACCTAAATTCTAAACCTATATAAAAACCTTCGTAGTTTTTCTTTCCGAAATAAAACTTTGGTTCAATCATAACGGAAGGTCCGATAGTTGATGTGCGCTGAAAGTTGTTGTCGAATCCGCTATTATTAACCAGAAAAGGAAAACTATTACTTCCATTGATAACAAAAGTATTATACATAGTATTTCCAAATGTAATACCTAACCCTGACTGTATCGTGAAATGACGTTTGATACACCGTTCATAATAAATCGGAAAGTCACCAATCAATAGACCTGGTAAATTGATTGAAATAAAATTCTTCTGATCATAATTTCTTCTGGGGTTCGTAATTTCCTGTGTTTGTGCCCAGCTAAAAAAATGAATAATTAGTAACGCAATGAAAAAGATAATTCTGAATCTAAACATATAAGTAAACTAAATAATACAACTAAAATATTAATGTTTTTTAGAATAAGACAATTGAAGAACAATCTACCCCCTACATATTGCCTGAATTTTTATTTAGCATTATCACATATATTAATTATAAATGCTGTATAGAAAAACCTCTATTAAATAACAATAACTTTTTAATTTTCTTAAAAACCAAAATATTTTACAAATGACATTCTGAAACTAGCAGATGTTTCCAGCAAGCTCTGGGATTGATTGGTATAAAATGTTTGTCCGTATGTATTACTAAACGAATTATAATCGATGGTTGAATATTTTATATCATGCGTGGTCGTGCTCTGATAGTAACCAAATAATAAGGAAATTTCATAGCCACCTCTTCCTTTACCCAAACTTCCTCTATTACCAATCTGAATACAAGGTTGTGCGTAGATAAAGGGAGTATATGAATTATAATATTCTGTTTGGTCTGAGGCACCATACGGAAACAATGAGGAACTTTGTATATTAACTCCCAGTCCTATAGTAACCCCTTTCTTTGCATCACCATCAGCAGAAGAAAGAAATCCTTGATTGAAATTCAAAGTAATTGGCAAAGCAACAGAACCGAATCCGATTTGACTGAAACTAAGACGAAGCCCGGGAGAAACATTTAATGACAAAGAAGTATTAGTGTTTATTTTCTTCAATAAGGTATTCATCTGAACATAGCCAGAGGCTATTGAAAATGAAACATCCGATGCATAATTATTTCCCTGCGGTATAATGCTTACATCCATTAAAGAAGTACAACCAAGACCAACGATAAATCTTTTTTGCATAGTTTGAGCATTCAATTGTATCGTAATTGTACAATAGAAAAACGATAACAAGATTAATATTTTTTTCATTTTCATTTTTATTAAAAACAATTTATATACATCATCCATTCATTCGAATAAATGCAACTTGTTAAATGTATTCACAATAGCATCTAAAAAGCATAGCCAATCTGAAAACCCAGTGCTGCAGTTAATCTTATAGCATTAGTTCTGTCTATAGACATTATATAGGAAGTAACATGTTGATTTGAAGCCACAGTATAATTCTGCATAAAAGCTGCATAAAAAAGATTATCTCTGAGACCTACCCCTGCATAATATTGAAAATTAAAATGCTTAGTAATAAAATGTGTACCGCCAAATTCTAATAAAAGATCGGTTACGTTCCTTGATTCCTTTACCGTTTGACCCAAGTCCTGTACACTATAAACATCTTCACTAGGATAATATCCTTCATAAACTAAAAAATCATATTGACTAGAGGTATATAGATATCTTCGGAATCTGTATTGAATACCAACATAAATACCTTCAAAGTTTTTTCTGCCAAAATAATATTTAGGTTCAATAACAAAACCCGGTCCGATACTCGTATTACGGCTGAAGTTGCCATCCATTGGACTGTTATTAACAAAATGAGGGAAGAAATTAGTAATGACAGCATCATAGAAAAGGTTGTCAAATGTTATTCCTACTCCAACTTGTATTGCAAAGTGCTTGTTTATTTTGCGTTCATAAAAAATTGGTAAATCACCAACTAATAGTCCATTAGTCTTTATTGAAATATAATTCTTCATAGAATAATCACGTTTGCGTTTTACTATTTCAACCGTTTGCGCTGAGCAAAAAAATTGAATGAATAAGAATAAGAATAAAAACAGCAATGAAAATTTAATGGTATTCATACAATTAATGTTTTATTAAAAATGATTTCCTGACATTTAAAATTTATGACTGGAAGACAATTAAAAAATAATTTACCCCTACTCAGTATTCACTTTTATTTTAAGACTTAAATATCTTTTATCATTCCATAGGGGTAAAACAACATGGCCTTGTCATACTCATACAAAACAAATTGTTTCATTTTATTTATACCACTATGAATAAATATCATTTATACATAATCTTATTTACATTGACTGTAGTATTTACTCAATGCACAGATGAATCTATCACTCCTGCGCGGAATCAATTAATCATTGTATTTCCACATGACTCAACCGTAAAAGACAATTTGGTAAACTGTACAGCAGGAGGTGATTTCGATCCCGATTTCAGTGCTGGAGGAGAAGGTGCAAACAGCACAGATTATGGTCTTACGATGTATTGTCCTAGTGGCGGTAATGGCACTATAAATTTCCCTAACAATACAGATGGTATTACAATAAGTGTTGGAAACAATACAGATACCTGGAACGCTTCTTCCGGAACAGTAAGTTTAAATGTTGTGCCATCATTTATGGGCTTGGGGCAGACAAAAGTTACAATCGAATTTACAGATGTTCAATTCACGAATGCATCAAATAGTCATAAGACAATTACAGTAAGCGGAAATGTTCATTGTAACTGATATTTTCACTATTATATTTTTAATGATTAAACACTATACTTTAATATTATGAGCTATAATTCTTGAAGGAATATCCTTGAAATAATGAACTTTATATTTTTCAATAAATATCCGTCAAAACTAAATTTCTTTATTTAACAAAATGTATATCTTTGTAAATACTTATTTTGAATGTCAGGATTTTAATTCTGACATTTTTATATAATCGATATTTTAAATTTTGTTTGATAATGATCATTGTGATTCTATGAAAAATTACGGAAGATTTACATTTCTATTTTTACTATTATTCTCCCAACACGTTTTTTCACAAACATATCTTTTTCAAGTAAGAGATTTGTCAGGAAAATATGGTTATGCAAATCTTAAAGGCGAGATAATTATTCCCTGCAAGTTTGAAAGATGTTTTCCTTTTTATGAGAATAGGGCCGTTGTTTTTGAGGACATTAAATTACCCTGTTATATAATAACACCAAGGGGTACTTGGATAAAAACGGAAGTCCCTAATTTTAAGATAGACGAAGGTTTTTATGGACACGGAATGATTCCATATTCAAATGGACTCATCGCTATTAAGCATAATAAATGGGGATACATGGATACAACTGGCAAATTGGTTATTCCATTAAAATACAGCCAGGCAACAAGGTTTGACATGGGTTATGCCATTGCGAAGTATAAATCTGAATATGTCATTATTTCAACAAAAGGAAAAGAGATTCCGATAAACGTTCCAAATATAGATGATCTTAAACGCTTTTCAGAAGGACTTGCACCATTTCAATCCTCTCTCACTTTTAAATTCGGATTTATTGATACAATAGGCCAGGTTGCTATTGAGGCCCAATTTAAAAGTGTTGGATATTTTTCCGGCGGACTAGCTTGGGCAAAAACAATTGATGAGAAAGTGGGATTTATTGATTCTAAAGGAGTTTGGATTATTCCTGCCAAGTTTGACTATGTAAGAGATTTTGATCCGGAAAGTGGCTTGGCACGTGTTAAAATAAATGGTCAATGGGCTTATACTAATAGAAGCGGAAAATTGATGCATGTATATATAACAGAAGTTTATGGTGATTTTAATAGTGGATTAGCTAAAGGAGAGGTAAAAAATAGAGTTGGATATTTTGACACGAAAGGACAATGGGCCATTAATCCTCAGTTTGATGACGGGTATGATTTTTATAATGGGTATGCAGCAGTTAAAAAAGATGGTAAATGGGGGATTATTGACAGAGAAGGCAAGTGGATTGTTCAACCAACATTTTCATACATAAAAGATAGATAATCATAAGAAAATACAAAGTAGACTATTGTTGGTATTTTGTATCCATTTATATATTCAAAACATTTCAAGATTTTAATATCAACCCATTTATGAAATCCATAAAAAACAACTCTGTATTTATTTGCCTGTGGATGTTGATTTTTTCACAACACGCTTTTTCACAAACCTATTTTATCATGGTAAAAGATGGAGCCGGACTCTGGAGCTATGTTAATCTCAAAGGTGAGGTCATCAATACGACAAAATTCAGTAAGTGCTATCCATTTTCAGATCATAGAGCAGTAGTCTATGAAGGTTCTTCTTTACAATGCTATATCATAAATGAAAAGGGAGAAAAGGTCGAATCAGAAATTCGGAATTTTATAATAGATGATGAATATTATGAATCGGGCGTGGCTCCATTTTCAGGAGGCTTAATGGCTATCAAGAATAAGAAATGGGGTTATATGGACACAACCGGAAAATTAATCATCCCTTTGAAGTATGATCAGGTAAGCAGTTTCGATAATGGTTATGCAATCGTCAAGTCTGGCAAAAAATATATTGTCATTACAAAAACAGGAAAAGAAATTCTGGTAACAGCACCTGATGTAAAAGAAATAAAACACTTTTCCGGAGGGCTAGCGCCATTTCAATCCGCGGTTACAAATCAATTTGGATTTATTGATACAACAGGTAATGTATTGATTCCAGCTACTTTTAAAAGTGTCGGTTATTTCATTAACGAATTAGCCTGGGCAAAAACATCGGATGGAAAGGTTGGGTTTATAAATTCAAAAGGTGAATGGATAATAGCTCCCAAGTTCGATTATGCCAAGGACTTTGACCCGGAAAGTGGCTTGGCACGGATTAAGATGAGCGGCCAATGGGCCTATACAAACAAGAGCGGCAGGTTATTAAATGTTGCTACGGATCTTTTTGGTGACTTTCACAATGGTTTAGCTAAAGGCGAATTAAGAGACAAAGCTGGATTTTTTGATAAAGGGGGTAATTGGGTAATTACTCCTCAATTTGAAGAAGCCAATAGTTTTACCAATGGATATACTACTGTGAAAAAAGGAGGTAAATGGGGTGTTATTGATAAAGAGGGAAAGTGGATCATTCAACCTACTTTTTATTTTGTAAAAGTAATGTAAATGGCACAACAATTAGATTGACATTATTAAAATAAACCTGCCAATCTACATCGGAAGCAATACCCTGAAAGTTGTTCCTTTATTCACCACACTCTCCACTTCAATGCGGCCATCCAGTGAATCTATTTGCTTCTTTATTAAATGAAGTCCGATACCTTTACCTTCCACATGTGCATGGAAACGCTTATAAAATCCGAATAGCTTATCTCGAAATTTATCAAGATCTAAACCAATTCCATCATCTGAAAATTCAATACACACCATTCCGCCAGGATGCTTATAACTTGAAATAGTAATATTCGGTGCTGTGTTTTCTTTTTTATATTTCAATCCGTTTGACAATAGATTATACATGATATTATGTATATAGCTTTTAATAGAATATACCGTTGGATAAGCAGAAAAATTGCTTGTTATCATTGCATCTGATTCTGTAATTTCATTTTTTAATAAAAACTTAACGACATCAAACTCTTCTTCCAGATTGACAGAAGACATTATGGCATTTTTATCTGTAACGGACAATACATAATTTAAATCCTTGATCACTGTATCCAAGTGATGAGCAGATTTTCCTATATGAGAAATAATTGCTTCTGTTTCGACTGGGTCATTCTTGCTCTGATTAAAAATATTTACAAGACCCAGCAGCGTTACAATAGGCGCCCGTAAGTTATGTGAGATGATATAAGAATACTGGTTTAATTGTTCATTTTGCTGAATCAATTCTTTATTTGCTTTCTCCAGCCTGGCTTCGTATTCTGTACGTTCTGTATTATTGATACCTACCAATGAAACACCCACAAGTTCACCCTGGCGATAATATACAGGTTGCAGCATAATTTCAAGAATAAAGGGCTTGTCTTCAAATACATATTCTCTGTTATATACGATGGTTTCACCATTTAATACTTTCTGAAAATTTCTATTAAAATCTTCTCTGAATTCTTCTTTTAAATACTGATTAAAGTGCACACCTACTTCAAGAAATCGACCGAATAAATGAATGCTTTTATCATAGGCTGCTCTGTTATACCACACAAATCTGCATTCTTTATCAAACATTGTCAATATCTGAGAAGATCCTTCAAAAATTGCGGTAAGTTTTTGTTCACTATCAATCGCCTGAATGCTCGCAATTTTCTGCACAGTAATGTCTCTGCTTACAAAATAGGCAGAATAAATTTCTCCTTGCTCATTACGGATAGCAGATAAGTGATTGGAAAAATATTTATATGATCCGAGTACTTCACCTTCAGATTCGTACATAACGATTTCTCCTGTTGAAAACACTTTACTTAATGCATTTTTCATCTTATCATGAACAAATTCAGGAGAGACGGAAAAAATATCTGTACCCTTCAATGCATCCAGCTTATCAATCGGGTAATTTGGTAAATGAAGAATTACTATTTTATACTCTCGATCTACCTGTACAATAATATCAGGTGATGATTCAAACAGAAGTTTATATGTATCCGATTGCAAGGAACGCTTTAAGGAATGTACTTCTTCCTTTAATGCAGCAATCTCTTTATATAACTCTTCTTTACTTAAATCCATTGTATCAATTCGCTTCTATATATTAAAAATCCGGTATGATTATATATAAAAGGTACGTATTTCTTCATGATTAGAATTCGGAAATATTAAAGAATTGACAAAAGCCTTTTTGTCACAGTCTATCGTGCATTTTGAGTCTATAAAATTAAGTGGGCAAATGAACGGTTACTTTGTATCATTTAAAAATAGAGGGATCGCTGGAATTAAAAATGCTTCTGCTTATTTGATTTGTTTTAGCTATATAAAAATATTGTATGCTAATACTCCTGCCGTTTCAATACATCCGATAAACATTCAAAGGCAAAACGTATCTGCCTGCCCTGCTCGGCCGTAAGGGTATTCTGCACCCAACCATTGGCTGTCATAATACCAATGCTCTGTATCTCGTGTGATTTAAAAATCTGATATTCTCTTTTATGTTCATAGGCACCGCCAAAATGGAGTTCCGAGTTCCCTTCGCAGTTAAAATCGCCATCACTTTTTATATCCAGTTTACTACCATCGGTAAATACAAAACTCATCGCATTTCTGTAATTCAAACATATCATAGATTGCGATATACAAACAATGTCACAAGTAACGTAATCATGATAGGTACCTGTAAACAACAATACTCCAAAGCCAATATTTTTCCCTCTTGCCGGAATAAGAATCTCTGCACTCGAATAACTTTCATCTGTTATTGAATCGTATGACTGAGTCACATACTTTGAACAGCGAATGGTATCCTGTGCATAGGATTGATAACTTATAAAAAGAATGCAAGCTATGATGCAGTTTTTCACACAATACTATATTTATTCGTTTATTTCTTCATCCAATAATAATGCATCAGACTTTACCTGAGGAGATTTACTCCATCCTCTTTTCAAGAGAACAAAAAATACTCTGCATGCAACGAGCCCAATTGGAATAGTCATTAAACCCAATGTTGTTTCCGAAAATTCATCCAGTATATTCGGGTAAAACAAACCTAATAATGCCCCAAGAATCAAACCTCCTCCGAACATGCCTCCATAAAATGATAAAACACCTAAAATGCCATAGAGCCATTTTTTCTTTTTGTGTTCCTCAGCAAGTTTATAAAAAGCCTTTCCAACAAAATATATGAATAAAATACCAAACATAATTTATAGGTTTAGGTGTGTATACTAAAACGTTTTTTTACCACAGGTATTGTTATAAAACATTACAATACTCTCTAAATCTCTGGCTTTGTATTCTTTATCTTCCAGCTTCGCGACCAGGACGGGGCAATCCGAAAGATACTTTTTCATGTCAAACCGAAAAGATATCCAATCAGGTGCCATAATAGGTGCATCTGTTTTCTTGACAATATAACTAGTAGCAACACCATACTTTCCATAAGCATAATATGTGAATAGTTTTAAATTGCCATCTATGTTCAATTTTAAAAAGATGCAAGTGTCCATTTCCATTAAAGTGCCCAATGAAATTGAATTATATACAGATATCATCCGTTGTATGCCTGATCCATATTTAAAACGAATTTCCTTAGCCTGAGTAGGCTTTATTTTTACTTTTTTATTGGAACTGTTTATATAGGTAACGCTCTGCTGAAGTTTTATAAAATTAATCTGCCCGCTAATTTCACTGAACGGAATTATAAATGTTACATCTACTGTATCGTTTGCATAAATAATTTGTCCCTTCAGCGGAAGCTTTTCTGCCTGAGCAGCCTGATAGAAAACAATTACAGAAAGTATTAACAAAAGTATTTTTTTCATGATAATAAACGTTTATTTTAAAATATAGACAAATAGTATTGTATTGATTTTTACTCCGAAATAATAACTGTAACCTTATTGATTCGATTTAATTTTAATGTATCCGTCTTTTCACCGGCATCAAAGTTATTGCGATCGCCTTTTTCAGCCGTTAAATAATAACTGATGGGTGATAGTTTTTCAAAAAAAGCATTTCCTTTTGCATCCGTTGTTTGTGTTCCAACAGCATTAACACTTTTTTCATAATCATCTTTTGTCTTATAGAGACTAACCTTAACTCCTGGTTCAAGATTACCCAATTCATTTCGCACGGTAACTTTCAGATCTGTCAAAACAAATTGAGCCGTGAAAGAACATATCAAGATCAGAAATAAGAAGGCTGGTATTACTAGCTTTTTTTTCATAACAAATGGTTGTTTAAGAATGAATATTTAAGATACAAATTTATATGTAATTGGCTCTAGTTTGCGGCTTGAGTTTTAAAATAAATTTTAACCTCTGGGAATATAATTGATTCTTAGTAAACTACGAAAGAGCTTTAACCAATGAGCGGTCGGACGGACAAAATTGCCGTCTGACCGCTATGCGCGTAACTCTATCTCCGTTCACTCTAATACATTAGCAAAATATTCATATTGATTAATACTGCTTTTCTATATTCAGATTATCACTAACTGTCAAATCTTGGACTAGAGCCATTAAATTCAATGGTTTTACTTAAATCAATAATTCTGGCATCCCTTAAAAAATTTGATGTCCGAAAATATAACATTCATTTGTTGATGGTATTATAAAAGAAAGGGTAATTCTGATCAGAACAGAATTACCCCATCATTTCAAAAAATATCAGGATAAAAATTAAATAGGTTAAAACGCACCGCTTAATAAATCCAATCTGAAAAAATTGTAAACCGTTTCTTTTTTATTTGTATAGGAATAAATTTTTTCTTTAATACATTCAATAAAAGCTTCTCTATCCTGAACAGGTATATGAATCGTTACATGATGCCGAACAGCATTATAATTGATATAATCTTTATACACCGTTGACTTCATATCATGCACCAGAACGCTGTCCAGTATTTCGTTTGAAAATGAAAAGAGTATATCATGTCCAAAGCCATTGGTAAGAAAAAGATTGGCCTTTTTAAAGTTGTCTGTATGTTTAAGACCAGGGAAAATTACTTTTTTGATAGATGGCATTTGTGATAGCCATAAAGCAAATTGGTTTGCCTGTTTGGCCTGAACCTTTGCAGATGAATAAATATTTTCAATATCCTTAATAAGTTGTAAAGAGTTTTGAGGAATCTGATATTTATTAAAATCAATATTACTCTTATTACGCAGTAAATGAATCAGCGAAAATCCTTCTACTCTTTTGGTTTTTGTATATGCATTTTTTTCTGATTTATAAAAGACAAAATTATCCGAAAACAATTCATTCGTCCAATCATAATTACCAGCATCAATAATCAAGGCCCCAACAATACTTCTATAAGAATGAAGCCATCTTTTCGTGCTTGTAATAACAATGTTTGCACCGTATGAAATTGGTTTTGAAAAATAGCCCGCAACCCCGGCAGTATTATCTACTATTAATGGAACATTAAACGCCTTTGCATAGGCTCCGATCTTTTTCAAATCGGCCACGTCACCTGTTTCGGAATCGATTGTCTCTACATATATAGCTTTCGTTCTTTCATTTTGCAATGTAATAAACGAACATACATCCATGCCATTCAATACACGTATTTCAATGCCCGCCCGTAATAACTTAGCGCGTTCGCTCTTGGAAAAATTCTCTGAATTATACACAATAATATTATCACCGGACCTGAGTAATATATCAAATAGTACTTTCCTTGCTGCTCTCAATGATTTAACTGAAAAAGCAGCTTTGCCACCTTCCAAGGCAGATATGCGCTCTTCCAGAAACGTAATCCTTGGATCGTCTTTCCGTTGATCTTCTATTGACCATTCATGCTTTCCTTCAATATCTTCATGCAGGTACATTTGTTTAAAAGGAACTGTATTATTCTTTGTAAAGCGATTTATTAATGGAATATTTTTCATAGTGGTTGAAAGATTAATATGTAGATTCTATGGATTTCTGCTATCAGGAATGATGTTCAGCAGGAATCAGTTCACCAATCTTTGCAAAAGCCTGTTCAAAATCAGCAATGATATCATCTATGTGTTCGATACCTACCGATACACGAAGCAATGTAGGCGATACACCTGCACTGTTTTGTTCTTCCTCAGACAACTGCTGATGCGTAGTTGATGCCGGATGTATGATAAGTGTTTTAGCATCTCCGACATTCGCCAGGTTGCTGGTCAATTTCAACTGATCCACAAAAGAAGAAGCTGTATGCACATCCCCTTTCAATATAAAAGATAGAACTCCCCCAAATCCTTTGTGCAGATATTTCACCGCAAGATGATGTGAAGGACTTCCCTGCAAGCCCGGATAATTAACATGTATAACCTGCTCATGTTGTTCCAGCCATTTAGCAAGTGCCAACGCATTTTCGGAATGTCTCTGCACACGTAATGAAAGTGTTTCAAGACCCTGAATCAATAGAAAAGAATTGAACGGACTTAAGGCCGGACCAAAGTCACGCAGACCTTCAACGCGCGCACGAATGATGAATGCAATGTTTCCAAACGGGCCGCCGGAACCAAATACTTCCCAGAATTTCAAACCATGATATCCTTCTGAAGGCTCCGTAAATTGTGGGAATTTGCCATTGCCCCAATTGAAATTTCCGCCATCAACAATAACACCGCCGATACTGGTTCCATGTCCGCCGATCCATTTGGTAGCCGATTCAACTACTATATTTGCACCATGCTCCAGCGGTCTGAATAAATAACCACCTGCCCCAAAGGTATTATCTACAATAAACGGAATGGAATATTGATGAGCCAAAGCAGCTAATTTTTCAAAATCAGGAACATTGAAAGCAGGGTTACCAATCGTCTCCACGTAAATGGCTTTTGTACGCCCATCAATCAATTTTTCATAGCTTTCAATATTGTCATTCTCAGTGAACTTCACTTGAATGCCCAGACGTTTGAAGGCAACTTTAAACTGATTGTACGTACCACCATAAAGATTTGATGTTGAGACAAAATTATCTCCCGCCTGTAAGATGTTATTCAATGCGATAAACTGAGCTGCTTGTCCGGATGCTACAGCCAAGGCAGCAACACCGCCTTCCAAAGCGGCAATTCTTTTTTCAAATACATCCGTTGTCGGATTCATGATACGAGTATAAATGTTTCCGAACTCCTTTAAAGCAAAGAGATTTGCACCATGATTGGAATCCTTGAATACATAGGATGTAGTCTGATAAATAGGCACTGCTCTGGATAATGTGTTGGAATCAACTTCGTATCCGGCATGCAGCTGAAGTGTTTCAAATTTGTGTGTGGTTGACATATTTTATATATTTTTTTAGGTGAATATTTTAATACTAAATAATCTCTATAGATTTGATATACAAATATAATTACAAACAAATACGAAAAGCAATGAATTGGAAATTATTAAATCGTACCAGTAAAATACGGGCAATCCGAATGTTATTTGGCATTTATGAGTATGGGCAGGATAAAATAAGTTGAGGGCATTAGTTGTTGGTTGGCCGAAAAGGGAGAACCACCCATTTGTCTGAACCATGATTCATATGATTTTTATGATTGAACCATTGTGTCTCGTCCTGAAATAGCTTGACAGATTGAGAGACAATCCTGATATACATGTAAAATTTCCCTATCATAATTATGAGGTAAACAATTCGGAATAAATTCAATTTTTAAGTCATATTGGAAATTTTATCATAAAATGTTCAATCATAAAAATCATATGAATCACCGTTCAGACAAACAAACATTAAATTGAGGAAGTATATATTAAATTTTACTATCTTGAATGGCAAACGCTAAATCTCTCTGCAACATGAAAAAAAATATTTTAGGAATATTTATTCTTCTACTTTACATATCTATAAACTCCTGTACTAAGAAAGCAGATCCTGCACCTGCAAGTAATAATACTTCTAACAATAACACGTCTACCTCTACGGCACCTCTACATGCAGACTTTAATGGAGTTACCTATTCGGCGTATAGTTTAACAAATTTAAGCAGTTATTCCAGTTGGTTCACTGCAAGCAGTCCGTTTCCGATTGCAGCAAATGGTTCGTATGCAGCCTTCACATTTAATAATGTGAATTATACGTATTCCGGTTTCCCGTATTGTTTTGAACTGATCCAGATGAATATCAACAAAGGCGATACGCTCGTATATGAAATTAATGTTTACTCTTCTGTACCAATCGTTCCTGGAAGTTACCAGATATGGGCCGATACGTTTTATACAAACGATCCCCCTGTTGATGTTAAAACATTTGCTACAGCAAGCGCATTCAGCACAACAACGAATTCAAGTCAATACGGAGATAGTACATCAGTAGGTACTATAACCATTACCAACCTGGATGCAACCAACAAAGTTGCAACGGGTTCCTTTAGCTTCATCAATTATGGTTATTATTATAAAGGTGTTGTCCCGTATGTAGCCATTTCAAACGGACAATTTACAAATTTGACGTATCAGCCTTTTTGATACTGCAAGATTAAATAAAGGAATCAAACTCATAGGGAATAATTGATTGAAAACGGAGCAGACTGGAATACAAAAAAGTTTACCTTCCAATGGGTTTTTCCCAAGTTAAAATCTCTCACTCTTACACGTAACGATTATGAATCGTGATATAATCGAAGAGTGAGAGACTAATTTTATTGGCTCTGGTCTACGATTTGACAGGTGGTGATAATCAGATATAGAAAAGCAGTATCAGCCAGTATCCGTATTTTGCAAATGTATTAGAGTTAACCGGGGATTGAGTTACGCGCATAGCGGTCAGACGGCTTTTTTGTCCGTCCGACCGCTCATTGGTTAAAGCAGTTTCGCACTTGATTAAGAATCGAATATATGATTCAGAAATCAAATGTATTTTAACAGCCAAACCGTAGACTACAGCCATTTTATTTTAAATGAAAATTCATCAGAGGCAATTTTATGGCTTTAAGAAAAGTCTGTTATTCTTAACAATTCCTTTAGGATTTTCAAACCAAATATTCTGACCTGTTTTTCTGATACATAAATCATCAATGACAAGTGTTTTGTTAGAGATTTCCTTATTTTCAGAATATAGAATAATCTTTTTCGTACCTATTGGAATATTGAGTGTATCTTCAAACAAAGCCCATTTACAATCCGTAACTTTAATTCTCTGAGCAAGATGCTTTTCGCGTATCTGACTTTCTTCACCTGATTGAGAATAAGCTTTCGCAACAATATATGTTCTTGGCAAAACATCCTGATATATATCAGAGAACCAAAATGACATAATATAATTACCGGAAACTGTCGATGGAATATCAATTGTATCTATTATTGAAAATTTCTTAATACTGGTTTCTGAAACACCTTTTGTTAAATATCCATTTTTATCAGACATCACAAAATCATCATAATAAAAACCATCACTCCAGTTGCGGACTTTTATTTTGTATAATGATGCTGAATCAATAGCATGGACTTCTTTATAATATAACGAGTCAGTAATTTTCCAGGCATCCTTGGGATTAAAGGAATATACACTGATATTTTTTTGTTGAAACAGTTTCGTTGAATATTTAATAATCGATCGTTCCCCTTCAGATAGATCATTACAATTATCCTGAATTAATAGTATGTTTTTAGTTGATTTTGCTAATACTTCTTTCCAAAATATATTTTCGCGATAAGGCTCAAAATATATTTTTTGCATTTCATAGGCCTGTTTAAATGATAATCTACTTGACATTGTACTTATCAATGGTAAGCCCGTACGCAGCGAAAGTGCATAGGAATCCGTAATGATGTCACAACGAACATCAACGTTTATATTTTCAGAGCCAATACTAAATAAGGGCAATGGCAATATAGCCGAATATTCCTCTGTATGAATCTTATTGGAAAGTTGAAGTATATTATTTCTGGAGTCTATAGACGTATAATTATTCCAGCTATTATTCAGTTCATTTCTTTTAAAATTATTAACGTAAGTAAGATCAACCATCAGAATAATAAACACAGAAACAGATAATACTAACGCAGCCTTCGGCTTAAAGTAATGATAGATATAATACACTGAAAAAATATTTATGACATAGTAAAAGGGCCAGGAGAATCGGCCAAGTGCCCGCAGCTGTTTTATTGGTCCGGAATACTGTATAAGACTTTGCAGCTCCAGAATAAATGGAAAGCCAAAAGCAAATAGCAGCAAAAGCAATGCTGTAACCATTGTTGTATTGAAGGCCGCATTTATAGTTGGTTGTACAAAAATAGTCTTATCCTTTTTGAAAAAAAGTCGGTAAATAATAATCAATATAATAACAATAGATAAATAGCCGATAAAAGCCCTTCCTTCCCAAGCCATATAATTAATGCTATTAAAAATAGCTTTAGCCGTTGGCTCAAAATACTTTCGGGAAATAGGTAAGAAAACCGACTCCGGTTTTGACAGATATTCCATGTGCCCGCTTGGATGTCCCGTACGATCGGAAACATTTGTTGCAATTGTATCAAGAACGATTACAAGTAAAAACGGGATCAAAACCTGTAAGCCCAGATGAACGCAATTGAAAAGAAAGCTTTTTGTTTTACTAAAAAAACAATAACTAAAATAGACAATTGAAAATGTTGCCAGCATCAAAAAGAAGTAGGCATGGACTTCGTATACATAAATATTAAATGTACCAATAAGAATACTTATCCATACTGTTTTCCTTTCATGAAATAGCATCAGCAAATAAATGGCAATAGGAATAAACCAACTTATTGCCAAGGGAAAATGACCGGTAAACCTTTCTATTTGTGGACTAAGAAATGCAATGGGTGTTGCAAACAATATAATTAACCATGCAGGCAGTTGCAGCTTTGATAAAATTAAATGTATGAAAATAGCGGATAGGAGCAGAGACAGTACCATGGAAACATTAATATAAGTAACCACCGAATTCTCGTTTAGCCAACCCGTCTTTTCATAAATGAATTTTATTATATTCACTGGTATGGATTGAATTCCAAAAAATTTCAACTCGTCTCCAAATGGATAATTCATAGAGTTGCAGAAAAAATAAGATGAGTCGTATTTTATATGATAAATGGATGAATAATATTCTTTTATTCCATCACCACCATCATTTGCAAAAAAAACTTTTTGTGAATTTGTAAAAACAAAAGAATAAAAAGTGACTATTAAAACACATGAGAATAAAATAGTAACTAATAAAGGTTTTTTAAAACTCATCATTACTCTTAATTATTTGATTGATCGTTTATTATTTCAGATATAATATATGCCGGCCTGGATTTAACCTCTTTAAAGACATTGGCTATGTATTCACCAATAATTCCTATTACAAAAAACAACATGGAGAATGAAAAACTCAGAAACACAATTATCGTTGTATAACCAGAAAACGGCTGAGAGAATACTTTCATAATAATAGAATATACTGCTAAAACGGTAGCAAATACCCCGAAAAGTAATCCTGTAAAAATACCTAATCGTAGTGGTGCCAAAGAAGTTGTTGTAATCGCAGAAAAGGAAAACAACATCAACTTATAAAGACTGTATTTACTCTTTCCTGCTGCCCTGGAAGGTGCAACATAATGAATTCTCGATTTTACAAAACCAATATTCTGAATGATTCCGCGCAGGAATTTATTGTATTCCGGAAATTCTTTGTTAATAACGTTTGACACCTTGGATGAAATAAGAAAGAAATCAGAAACATTTGATTCGAATTGGTATTCGGAGAATCGATTCAGAAATGAATAAAATAATGTGGTTATCCATTGCTTTATAAAGCTATAATCTTTGCGTTCATCACGCACCATAAGTACTACATCAGCACCTGCTTTATAGGCATCAATCATTTTGACAATCTCTGTTGGAGGGTGCTGAAGATCTGCATCCATACAAATCATAGCTTCTCCGCTTGAATGATTTAATCCGGCCAGCATAGCAGCTTCGTGACCAAAATTTCTTGAAAAATTTATAACCTTTACACTTTTGTCCTCTTTAGCAAAAGATGTCAATATCTTAATAGATTGATCAATACTTCCATCATTTACGAAAACAATTTCTGATTCTTCGGTCAGCGTGTTTAATTGCTTTTTAAGTTCGGTATAAAAGAGAGGCAGTACCTCTTCTTCATTATATACTGAAACTATAATACTTATCATACAAATGTATTCAAACTGAAATTTAACAAAACCCTTAAAGTTAATACATTAATCTTTAAAACATACCGAACCGAAGGTCTAAAATAAATTTTGACAGCTGTAAAATATACACCGCCTAATATTGAATTGGGGATATATATTAAAATTACAGATTGAATTCTCTAAAGATTAGAGGATCATTGGCTATTATTAAAACAGTATCAAACATTTACGCAACAGCACACGTAGATACATTTCCTAAATCAGGAGTTAATTTCCCACTACTTCTTTTCCTTTCCAAAATTATACACCAGCATCGTACGCAGCTCAGCTCGCTTTGGAGTGTTTAAGAAATAATAATCGGGTATAACAAGCAACGAGTATCTTTCACCCAAGTTTACCTTACAGCCAAAGCTTGCAAGTATGCCACCATAAGGTATTCCGTGTGGTGTATTGGTTGAAAAATACGAGCCATTTACATATGTCATCCATCCATTGAAAACCCCGGCTGTAGCTCTCGCCGTTGGTATTCCTGCCTGCTGTAAGGAATAATAATGAACGAATATAACGCAGAGTTACCAACAACCCAATTATCTGTTGCTAGTCGGTGACTCGGCGCAACCATACAAGCAATATTCAAGATGTACACAGGCCGAAACACCGACTAGGGCAAGGAGTATAATTAATGTTTCAAAAGCAATCTTTTATGGCGTAAGTTTAAAAGCAGCGTCTCCTAACCCTTGGTGTTTCTGCCCGCACAAATATATCGATATGCACATATGTAACGCAGAGCCACCAACAACTTGTTACCTCAACACACATACACTGATCTTGCCGTGGTTCGGCATGTTTGTGTCATTTTATATTTAAAAGAACTATAAAGCATATTACACAAACTGCCAACCACCAAATTTCGAATCAGGTGGTTGGCAGTTTACACAATCAATCGGCTCACTATGGTCAATGAGGCCGGCATTTCTACTCTATCTAAGAATGTAGTATAAATTCAATCTGCTTCTTGTATAATTCCTTATTTAAAATTAATGCAATTTTGTTTAATAATCTCCATAGTATTTTCAAGACCTAATTCATACGCCTTTCTAAAATCTTTACAGGCCTCAGTTTTTTTATCTAATTTCAATTCAACTATTCCTCTATTCTTATATGCAGCAGCATTTTTTGGATCAATTTGAATAGAATTGGAATAATCTGTCGTTGCTTCATTATAATTAAATAAACTCAAATGTGCATTTCCTCTAGTTAAGTAAGCTTCAGAATTAATCGGATTAAGTTCTATGTATTTCGTTAAATCTGATATCGCACCTTCATACTCCTTTATATCATATCTGGAATAACCTCTATTCATATATGCTTCTATTACATAGGATTGATTGAAATTAATTACTTTAGTAAAATCATTAATAGCTTCAATATAATCTTGAATTGAAACTTCTGAGGTAGCTCTGAAAAAATAAATTTCAGGATCATTAGAATTAAGCTCAATTGCAATTGTATAATCTGAAATTGACTCCTGATAATGTTTCAATTGACTTTTCATATATCCTCTACTTTTGTATGAAAAGTATGATGGGTTTATTGCAATTGCTTTATTCAAATCTGCTATCCCACCTTCGTAATCATTATGAATCTGAGACCTAAGTGCTGCTCTCAAAACATATGACTTTTCCAATTGGGGATTTAATTCAATTGATTTAGTGAAATCTGATATAGCTCCATCTATATCTCTAGCTAAAATTAAATATTTCTCCAACCCTCTTTCACAATAAGCTTCTGAGTAATTCGGATTAATCTCTATAGCTTTGCTAAAATCCATAATTGCTCCATGATGATTTCCTACTTTAGATTTAGCTTGTCCCCTATTATAATAGGCTTCATAAAAACTTGAGTTTAAAAGAATAGCGTTATTAAACTCTGTAATTGCACCTGAATAATCTCCCTTTTGTAGTTTGGCTTTTCCTTGTTTATTATAATCATCACTCGTTTGACTATAAACTGGTAATAAAAGAAATATCAAAAATGATAAAGCAAGAATTCTTTTCATATTTTACTATTATTAAAATTCAGAACCTAATATAATTATTTCCTTTTACATATAATATACTAAAATTATTGAGATAATGATTTTAAATAAGTTTTCTGCCACAGTTGGTATTCTTGCTAGTTGCAAAGGTATGATTATGTGCTGATGTAACGCAGGCTTACCAACAACCTACTTCCCTAACATATATACAAAAATTTCCCCGCCGATTTCCTGCCTGCTGTAAGTAATAAATAATAATGAACGAATATAACGCAGGGTTACCAACAACCCAATTATCTGTTGCTAGTCGGTGACTCGGTGCAACCATACAAGCAATATTCAAGATTTACACAGGCCGAAACACCGACTAGGGCAAGGACTATAGGTTATTTTGCAGGCTTTGAGGATAAAGACAAAAAAGAGTTTGCCAGCAAGCTAATGGATTTTTAAACATATAAAATTCAATAGCTTTGTAAACATGCGCAGAAAAATCATTTTTTTGAGCATATAAACAAAACATGCACAGAAAAAGCCTATTTTGTATGTATGTTTTTTTGATGTGTATTCAGCTTAATGACAACTTATACCTTTTATTTATAGATTGATTTACAAATGCTCATAAAACACGAACTAATCCAACAAATACAATCTATCATTTCTACGGCAAAAGATAGGGCTATCCGTGCGGTGGATACGGAACGGGTTTTGATGTACTGGCAAATAGGTAAAGTAATTCTGGAAGAAGAACAACAAGGCAAAGAACGGGCTGGATATGGAGAGTTTTTGATTAAATCCTTGGCTGAAAACCTTCAACCTCAATTTGGAAGTGGATTTTCTTATAGACAATTAAATTGGTATAGACAATTTTACCGTACTTTCCCAATTGTGTCCGCACTGCGGACACAATTCAATTGGACTCATTACAAGATGTGCTAGTAATTAATGCAAAGGTTAATACCTATCTAGTTTCCACACCACTATTGAAAGCTTCTCTTAATATACAAATTATTCATGCGGTTTTGAAACACTGAAGTTCCCTATGAACCAAGCTTGTATTAATTATAAGCTTTTGTTAGTCCACTCATTTTTTTCATTAAACTTGTCCATATAAGCTTTGATTTCGGCCAAGCCTTTTTCTTCTTTTCCTTCAAATACCCTTATGAATGTAATATTGGGAATGTAACGTCTAATTATTTTTTCTCTAAATTTATCCTGATCTTGCTGAGTTTGATGTGCTCTTTCGTCATACTCGACAACAAGATTTTCTTTTACAAACCAGAAGTCAGGACGATATTTAACATTCCAACTTACCTGCATGTCATGAATAAATTTGTCGGCAAAACCGTTGGATTCGAGCAATCTTCTAAACTTGATTTCAAGTCTACTTTCATCAAGAATTTCACGTGCAGCAATTTTTCGTTTTAAGTGATCAATTTTTTTCCAAAGCGTATTGTCAGATTGCCATTTTTTATACGCCTCAATCACTTCTTTGTGCAACCACGTCTTATTGCTCATACACAACTTCTGAACGTACACAAAGTCTTTATCGAATAAATAAAATATCTTTTTTATGAGCGCTTCAGGTTTAATACCCATTGCAATTTGAAATTCATAAAGGAAATTCTTTCCGTTTTTTGTCCTTAACCATTTAAAGATATCATCCGTTCTGTCTATTGGTTCATAAAGACGATATGTCTCAAAGTCAGGGTGAGTTTCCTTATCGAATATCTGTCGTATAAGTTTTGCTACCTGAATGCTAATAATACTGTCCCAAAGTTTTTCATTGATTTTCACCTGTGGAATCCACACAACCTCCAAAGGAATAGATTCCTTTATAGCTAGTTTCGCAAGTTTATCCCGCAAAAAGGCTACTCTTTCTGTAAATTCAAGTTCGTAATATTTCACGGAAGATTCGGAAAACTTTATAAAGTCTTCTGGATTTCTCGAAATGTGATGATTCATTTCGGAATACAAAAACTTATATTTTTCGTAATTATCAAGAGTAGAATGTTTTTTAATTAGATCTAACTCTTCTTTAACAAAATTTCCGTATGCTGAGATATATTCTTTAGTAATCACCCTATCCAGATTATGAGACCTAACGTTTCGCATGCAATTTGTAGCAGTATTTAAAGATAAGAAGTTTAAAGGAACACAGTAGACAAATTGCTGCGGAAAATCATATTCTATTTACCATAAGAATTCCGCAGGAATTTGGTGAAGTATGAAAGATCCCAACTGCTTCCTTAACAACGAACCACTATAAATTGCATGTATTGTTGTGTGCTTTCGTTTAAACTCCCATTAGTTAATTCTTCTATTAAATTCTTTGACAATAGATTCAATTTTATCATCAGACAATGAGTCCACATCCAAATATCTATTATTATTGTCAGTTGTTTTTATTTCTATAATTTTCACTTTCCCAGATACAGGATTATCTATCGATTCGATTACTGTAAAAAACATAAAGTTTAATACTGATTTTATCCAATTAATTTTTCGAGGAATATAATTAACCGATTCTATTCGATCATAATTAATTTCTACTTTCATGCTACCAATTGTTATAGCATCCGTTCTTATAATAATGCATGAATTATCATTAAAAAGTATTTTTCTGTTTTTGGTCAAGGAAATTTCGTGCATGTATTATATTGGGTCGTTTTGATAAATATGTTTTCACGCTTATTTCCACACACGCTTGCACACAACGTTGAGTTTAGCAGCGTTCTGGAGTTCGTGGACACTTCATTATCCACCGTTACTGCCCTTGCCAACGAGCTCTGAACTTGCAATTTGCTCTAAAACCCGCATGATATATACACTGTGTTAGCAAACGTATTAATTTATTCTTCATCATTATCTAAAAAACAAAGCAAATTCATAAATATCATAATTGGGGAAATCAGTAATTATTCTTGCTGTATTTTCATTTGGGTCTTTGCAAAAATAACCGCCATTATCAGAATCATAACCAATGACTACTGTATGCATATCTGCTGAAGTTGCATATATTATCAAGGCTAATGAATTGCTATTTTCCAGTTTTGTTTTTAATTCTTGAATCAATTCAGATGCAATCGGAACTTGGGGTGTTGGCGCTTCGAAGCTATCAAAGCTACAATCGTTTAATGTGTTTATTCCATTGCCATTATGCAACTCTGCAATATATTTTGCACCACGCATATTAATTGGGATGCAAGAATCATGGACATGATTTTTCACACTCATTTCCAAAGTTTTACGTCGTTCCCCCTTTTTATAATAAGGTAATTTAAAGTGTTTTTTTCGATAATCATTTAGTATTGAATCTACCTGCTTTCGTCTAGATGTAAAATATTCAATAATTGTTCCATAACTAACCATTAAACAAGCACTTTCAATTTGCTTGTACTTCGAACATTTTATAAAATCATTATACTCTGCCATTTTTGTATCAATATTTTTAGTCAAGAGTCTTTTTTAATATGTTTGCTAACGGTTATGGTTGCATTTGCTGTAGGCATTTAAAGAACCAAAATTTCCTCAACACCAAATCCGCACAACCTTTTTAAATTTATTCATTTCGTGCGGACTTAAAAACACCGAAATTAACATTATCAAATAAGCCTACAATAAATACTACCTATTGTTATGCGGGCGTGCTTTACACAAATTGGCAATCTATAACTTATGAAACTCCTTGAACATCATCAATAAATTGTTTAATTACATCACATGTCTCGTAATCTTCACGACTCAAAGCAACTTCATAAACTTTTTTTAATTCTTCGACTGGGCGATTAAGTTTGATTATTGCATCAAGTCTTTGATCTCTATCTTTTATGCTACTTAAAATAGCAGATATAGCACTAGCCAATGTGAAAATTGTTTTTTCATATTGTTCGTTGATATCTCCGCTTATTTCATTTTGATCCATATTGTTTTTAGGAATAGTTACATCACTAATTATTTTGTGATGTAATTATTAATGTTTTGTTCTAAATCTTTTAGTATTGTATTTAAAAGTTCTGTTGGTTCGGTGTAAGGCTTATAGATAATTTTTGTAGAAATATCTTTTTTAAACTCATTGAGTCTTTTCCATTCACTTGCAATTTTATCAAAGTCCGGCGAATCTAATGAGATTATTGGAGCAGTTGAAAAAAAGTAAGCCATGCCAATAGGATGAGTTTGTTTTGAATTATCGAGGGCTTGTAAAAGTTCTTCCACAGTTCCAGAATCGGCTCTTTTAATTCCTGTTTCTTGGTCAAATGTTGGTGTTCCTAATTTGTGCTTAAATATTGCTATTACAAAATCTGATTCTCGAATTAGTTTTTCATTTATAACATCTTGCGCATAACCATTTTGAGAAGCTAAATCTTCCCAACCATTAACCAAAATTCTGAAGTTACAATGCTTCTCATGATTGTCAGTTCTAAACCTTCTCTCTAAAGTGTCTATCAATAATTTTCTTTCTTGCTGAGTATCGCCAGGTGAAGCAATAATAACATTTATTCCTTTGTCGGACTTAGAATTTCTTTTATTTAATGTTGTTGATTTAGTGACTACATTATCGAATACATCTTTATTCCATTTTGAACTTATTGACAATAAATCCATAAGAGTTTTTATATCATCAAAAATTCCTTGCGTTTCATCATCAGTAATTAAATCAGAAACTCTTTTTAGACAATTTGAACAAAGTCTAGCTTGTCTCATTCCATCATCAATCCCTCTTTTTTCAGCTAAAAAATCATAGATGCAACCTGTCACGTTTGCATGTCGGAACTCAGACGTATCTATATATAAAGCTAAATAGTCAATAATAAAATAAATTAACCCATTTGATTTTGGTAGGTTTGTTAATAAACTCCAATAAGCAAATGAAAAAATTGATAAGTTATTGTGCTCATGAATGAAATAGTTATCGTTGTACTGTAAATCAGTAAAACAAAAAACTCTATCATAATCATTAAATTCACAATTGAACTTTTTATGAATTTTGTTGAACGATTTTGGCTTACTAATAAATTTATCTTCTATCACAAATGGTTTATCAAAAAGTATAAACTTTAAATGTTTTGTATTATTAGACAGAAATATTTTTAATTTTTTCTTGTCTATTTCAAAGCTATCATCTATTAATAATAATATTTTCATTTGTTGCGTTAGGTTGTTGAATTCTCACTGTCTGTTTATGTGCGTGTATATTTCATTTGCTACCTATATTATCCAAATAATTAAACGGACATATCCGATTATAATACGAGTAAACTTTTTTGAATAAAATATATCAAAACGTGATAAATCAAAGTACGTTTCGATTCTTTAGAAAAGCTTAGTATCTTATAATTTATTCCATTCCAATATAAAACCATAACTAAAAAGCAGAGTTAAAATATAATCCATAACTAAAACCAATATAAAACTTTATTGGCTGTATAGCATACTATTTATACATATATTTCTACTTTACAACAAAGATAGAATTGAGAATAGCCAAGGTACTCTCAGCGTTATTTTGATGAACCGGAACGTATGCTACGCTGCTAAAAAAGTCATGAACTGAGGTATTTCAATTTTGTATACTTTCTTTATATATCAAATAATAAGGAGTACCTGTATGCAAATTGTATGCAAATAAAAAAGGGTTTCAAACTTGAACGTCTGAAACCCTTGTCATTGTTGTGGGAGATACTGGGTTCGAACCAGTGACCCCCTGCTTGTAAGGCAGGTTATATTTAGTTATTGATATTTATTTTTGTTTATTAAACAACTGTTTTTAAGATATTTAAACAATTTTAATCTATTACAGATTATTTAATATTGTCGTTTTTTATTAGTTTTGTTTTACCTATGTTTTACCTAATATTATATTATTAATCAAAATATCTATTCGATTTTATGGCCTCAGTTAAAGTAATCCTTGCCTATCATAAAACCTTAGCAAATGGAGAACATCCTATATGGTTACGAATTATTAAAGATCGCAAGACCAGTTATAAAACACTGGGCTTCTCTTGTAAGAAGGAATGGTGGGATGATAACAACAATCAACCAAATAAAAAACATCCCAATCGGCTTGAACTGCAAACACTAATCAATAACAAAATAGTTGTCATCAATAAATTAATGATGGAATCAGAAGCAGAAGAAAAAGAATATTCTGCCGAAGATATAATTTCAAAGTCTAAAAACAACTCAAAAAAGACCTTGGTTATGGTGTTTTTTGATTCCTATATTGAACGCCTCAAAAATGCGAACCGAATCGGCAATGCCAGGGCATATAAAGATGCAAGAAACTCCATTGCTAAATTCAGGAACGATAAGGATTTCTATTTTTCGGATTTAAACGTTGTCTTTCTAAATAAATACGAAGAGTTTCTTCTGGGGAAAGGGGTTACCGAAATTTCAATCAGTGCATATATGCGTGCCATCCGAAGTATTTATAATAGAGCTATTGAAGAAGGATTTTCGAAAAAGGATAATTATCCATTTTTAAACTACAAAATCAGCAAACTGAATACTAAAACAAAAAAAAGAGCAATTACCAAAGAACAGATGCAAGTCATTATTAATCTGAAATTGGAAACTGAAAGTTCTTTATGGCACAGCAAAAATATTTTCCTGTTTAGTTATTACAATATGGGTATTAATCTCATAGATATTGCCTATCTAAAAAAAGAAAATATTGAAAATGACAGATTAAAATATAATCGAATGAAAACAGGTAAAGAATATAACATAAAAATTTTACCTCCAGCACTGGAAATTTTAAATTATTATTTAAAGAATCAATCATCTGATTACATCTTCCCTATTTTAAGCAATTTAAAACATATTTCAGCGCAACAGCAAAAAGACAGAATTAAAAAAGTAACTAAAAAAATCAATAAGGATTTAAAGGAAATTGCTACCCTTTGTGATATAGGAATAAATTTAACCACCTATGTTGCCCGTCATTCCTGGGCAACTATTTTAAAGAAAAGCGGTGTTTCAACCTCTATCATTAGTGAAGCAATGAAACACGATACTGAAAAAACAACCCAGATTTACCTTGACAGTTTTGAAAACGACATCATTGATGAAGCTAATATGAGGTTACTTATCTAAGACGATATATTGTGTCTTTGCGTAGGCACACAGCGCAGATAGATAACTCCCTTTAATTCCCTTTGACTTACTGCAACATAATTCCAACTCAATTTTAACCTATTTGAATTTACATACAAACTATAAAACTATACTATTTAGATATTTAAATCTAATTTGTTTCTTTTTTTATTGTTTTGAAGAAACATATTATTTAACTTTATAAAAATAATAAAGGATTAATGAAACAAAAAAAGATTACTATTAAACCATTTCTCAATACGTACATTGATCCAGTGGGTGTTGAAACAAAAAGAAATTCCAGTGTAGATATTTATGCACTTTATTACAAAGTAACCTTCAACAGACGTAATACTCAACTAAAAAGTTATTATTCAATTGGTGGATATGCCAATCTGAATGATGCCTTGAATTCGGATATTGTCGCTTTTGAAATGAAGTTATTAACGGATATTATAGAATATGAAACAAAAATTCAGGGGGAGGAAGATTTCAACCTGGCAGGATTAAAAACCCGGTATGAAGCATACTCAGAATCGATTTATTACACTTTTGATAAATATCTAAGAAACAAACTTTGGAAGGTCGTTCAGAAAACAAATCATATTTATCATTTAGCTCTTCGTTTTGATAATTATCAGGGCAAAATGACAATCCTTACGCTCCTTGAAATATGTGATAAATTATTCCCAGGGTTTAATAAATTCATTGACAAACATTTTGAGGAAGAAATTAACTGTTTTCAATTTTATCACAAGCTCTACAAAGACAAACAACTGGATTATAGTTTTGCGACATTGATTGATTGGGTGAATGATAGTCATAAAGATGAATTCATCAAAAAATCAAAGAAAATGCTTTTTGATGAATCAAAAACAATTAACAGGTATTCTGATATTATAAATACTGTTGTCTCAGAACGATTAAAAAATATTGTATTAGAAAAAACAATAGTTTAGCAGATTATCTATGAGTGAAAATAAAATAATTCTTACTACGAAGGCTGAGTTGGAATCCTTAATTGAAGTTACTATACGAAAAGTATTAAGCGATAAAAAAGTATCCTCTGAACATAAAGAATATGATCATTCCAAATTGTTATCTTTAAAAGAAGCTTCCGAGTTCTTAAAACTGGCTCCGCAAACAATCTATGGTTTTACATCTAAACGAATTATTCCATTTCGTAAAAGAGGTAAAAAGCTTTATTTCAAACAAATGGATTTGGAGAAATGGATTGAAGAAGGAAAGAAAAAATCCATCTCAGAATTAAAAAAAGAAGCTGATCAATTATAAACTGTTTTTTCATCCTCACATTTTTTTATTTGTATCGTTTAGGAGTTATGGGCCATTTCAACATTTTAATTGTGCTTAAATTAATACAAAAAATATATACTTTTTATGAAATGCCATTCCTCCCCTTTTATTTGTTTACCTGACCGTTCTTATCATTTGTATTAACAATAACATTTGCACCTTAAATATAATACATTGTTTACAGATTTGATATTTCTGTTTACAGTATGGTAAACAATCTGTTTACATTTGCTGTTTATCCGTTTACATTTGGGTTTACTACTATGTTTATATTATTTATAGGCTGTTTACTGAGTCTTGAAAAAATAAAGACAAGCATTTCGGGCATATTTTGATTGAAAAAAGTCTTTGTTACCAGTTTGATGGAACCTTAACCCTACCAGCAAGGTCATACAAGGACAGAATTGAGCTAAACAGAATAAGAATGGATAGTTATTGTTATAATTTCAGAAAAGTGTGTAAACCAAATCTTTCCGGAAATCTATAATAAACTTTTAAACCGTCCTTTTTCATCCCTCATTTTGTTTGAAATTAAACCTGGTCGAAAATCAAAGCCAAGTTCTGTAAGCAACCTATTTTGGGAAACTGATAAAGGTTTCTTTGGTCTTCTTTGAATAGCTACCCATATCCATAAATCCTTATCTTTTTTATAACCTTCCGGAACATTACAATGTCCATGCAATTTCTTAAATTCAAGCAACCTGTCCAGCATCACATACCAATGTTGTCTTTTCTGAGTCTGTAACTCTTTTGAAAACGTAAAGGATATGGATAATAACATTGTTTTTTTCCAATCCGGTAAAGTCCCTTTTTTCTCCAATATTCGTTGATGTTCTACCCAGCGGCTGAGAGTATAATGATCCGAATCTTTACAGGGGACATTGGTTATTCCATATTTTTTTTGGTATCGTACCAACTGACGAAACATTAAAACAAAGTTCTTGTCTTTTTCTTTTCTAATCTCATTGCTCCAGGAAAATGATAGTTTATTAAGCAGCTCTATCTGATTGACGGTCAATTTTACTTTATTGATCCGCTGTCTCTGAACCCATCGGCCAAGAGCAGGGTCTTCCTCATACCGGTAAGGAACCCTGCAATGTTGATTACTTTTATAAAATTTCTTCAACGCACGGTACTTAGCTTTCCACTTCAACAAATCAGAGGGTTTCATTTCAATTACCATCAATATGTACAAATCCAATCATTACTCTTTCGGCTTTTTTCAGATTAACTCTTAACTTCAAGCCGTCATCAATTATTTGCAATATTTACCACAGGCTTGTAAATCAGCAATGACCATATAACTAAATACAGCCGGGAAAAGATCCCTTAACTGGAACATTCTTTTTACAATAATTGCAATGCATAGTTTTTTACGACCTGATGATCTGTTATAACAGGTTATGAGAAACCCTCTGCGCTTCATTTTAAGACAATACAAATGGAGGTATGCAACTTACAAACCTCCGTTAATTCAAACTTATCTATTTTTATTTAATGAATATCAATTCAGTAGAACCTTATTTCAGAAAACTGATAATCTAGTACACTACCCATTCTTACTAACTCTAAACACAGTTGCAAGATTCGTTAATAGACATTTTCATCTCTATCAAATTTTCAGATAGGTAATCACTATCTTTTAAAATCTATCAAAGAACTCTTTATATCGTGTTAAGAGGTTTAATTTTCATTTTTTGCTCCTTCCGGTATACCGGAGATCTTATTACAGAATCATTTAATGATTTAGCCACTGCAAAAACTACGATTAGATATTTAACGCCTAAGTTTACACACGCAGGTAAACCCATTTCTAATCCCCCTCTCTGGAAAAGAGCTATAAGAAATATTTGAATTCCTAAAAATGAGAGAAAATGAAATGCTATCAGATTTATATAAGTTAAAAAAAACGCATTAGACATGAAATTCCTAAATAACCATAAGTAAGGGATTAAGAATATTATTAAGTACGGAATTTTTAAATATAAATATCTAATAAAATAATCACTTATATTATCTATATACCATGGACACCCCTCAATGTCTTTATAAAAAATGTTTAAAAAAACTGAAACTATTATACTTTCTAATATTAAAAGTATAATCAGATAGATTATTATACTTAATATTTTTTTCATTTTGCAGGTCCTGTTTATTTAAGTTAGATAATTGATTCCAATTTCTCTAATTTTAAATGGACGACTTTCGGGGAAGCTGACACCTGCATCTGATAGAGAATTCACCTTTCACGAACACTTCTATTAAAAAAACTCCTGAGTATTGAACTTCTCTTAATCTCATCTCATTTTCAATCCGCATTTCTTAGAAGAAATGCTTTTCTTTACCACAATCATAGAATTACCACTGCCACACTACCCATCACTACCTACTCTTTACATATTTTAAAGTTGAGTCTTTATTCATAGTAAAATTATATATATTCTCTAGAAGTTTAGATGATTTAACTTCTATTGAGGTTTCTCTTAATTGAAAAGTTTCTGGTAATTTCCAATTGGTTTCATTAGAAAAATTTATTATTTGAAAATTGCTGTAATCTTTTTTTTCATTAAACTTATCCTCCGATAATTGAAATTCATTAATAAACTTTGCACTTTCCTTATTCATATCTATTAAATGAATATCAAGTATGTTTTCTATAACATCTACAGAATGATAATTAGAATAAAAAAACAATAATGCTTTATCTTTACTAATATATTTTATATCATATTCTGCAGGAGTCAGCCCCATTCCTTTAACATATTTATCTAATTGCACTATCTTATTATTATTACGTTTAATAAATTCAATATACCAAATGCCATTATCTTTATTGAAGATAATAGTAAATGCACCATTTTTAATAATTGTTTTTACAGAATCTTTTGAGAAATCTTTATTTGGTACGATATAATTAGAATCAGTTGTTCGTGTACTATCAATACTACGTTGCATACCTTCTTTAGAATTACTTTGACAACTTATGTAATTAATAGAAATAAGAATAACGAATGTATGTTTTATAAAATTAAGCATAAATATAATTTTTATTTTTTATACCAGAAATACGCCGTTTTTGCAGCTTCAGATTTAGTAATTGTATCATTATTATCTGTATCTAATCCATCATTACCACCATAATTACCTTTACCTCCTTTAATATGTATTGGAGTAGTTTCAGCTGTGCCTACATAATTAGTATTATGTATTGCCATATAAAAGTCTGAGAATGTAGTAATATTACCTTTCCAACCTATTGCCCAGTTTAAATAAGTTCCTACTATATCTAATTGTTCTACTGCAGTCATTTTAGCTACATCAGCATTTGTATAATTTTTACCTGTTAATTTATTGACTTGACTTATAAATGCAGGTGTAAATGATACAATTCCAAATGCATTTTTAGCACCTATTATTTCTCCAGTTTTAGAATCATCTTTTCTTATAGCTCTTCTGTCTGGACTCCAGTTTCCACCATTTTCAAATCGAAGTATAGCCATGAATTCATTAGGATCAACTTTCAAAGTATAACTCAACTCCATTATTTTATTTTTAAATTCTTCTGTGACATCATCATTATAAATTATAGCTTCTGGTTTAAATTTAACAGCTAAATTAGTTCCTTTAGCATACCCCATAAATTCACCAGTTTTAGTATTAAATATAGCAACATATCTTTCTTTGCCAACAGTAAATGCTTTTACACTTCCTGCCACTACATTAACATTTTTTTTGATGTTTTGTAGAGCTGCATTAGCAGTTGTAAATTTTTCAACTTTTGCATCCGCTGGAATATTCATATATCCGCCATTAGCCGTTTTAATAACCTTCTGTTTTTTAGGCTCACCTTCCAAACCTTGTGGATCACTAAAAAATATTGGATTATTATTAAACGTTGCATAGGGACTTTGCTCCACACATTTCCAATTCATAGGATCCAAATTCCATCTTCTGCCTAGACGAGCATCATATTCCCAGAATTCCGCTGTATAAATTCCGTTTCCAACTTCCTGATCCAGTTCCTGACCGTTGAAGCCGTAACGATATGTACCATCGGTATAAGTTCTCATTGGCAGACCAAACGGATAATAATCTGTAGCAGACAGTAATGCAATCGCTCCAGCCGTTGTTCTGGCATCACTGATTACAGCACGTACATTCCCCAAGTGATCGGTCAGCTCATAACTTCTAAGGCCTGCAAGGCATCTGTAATACTGATACCCCGTTGCAGGGTCCGTATCAAGCATACTAGGCTCATCCGGCATCGCTATACCGATTCGCTTTCTTCCGTAGATATGACTCTCCAGTAAATCGATTGAAGCCCCATTAGCCACCTGTTCGTATACCGACATTACGTTCCCGCTCGCATCCCGTACATAATAAGTAACGGTGGTATCACCTGTTTTATTCTTAACTATTTTAGCTACACGGTTTCCGCCCGGATCATACATAAATTCCAGGTCCGGTTTCTGACTGCCTGGTATCCTTGTTATAGTTCTTATTTTACCATATACGTTCCAGTCAATATTGGCAATCTCTTCCTGAACATCTGATTGCAAATCGCCTATATCATCATAACCATAATTATCCCGGCTCTGATCTTCAATATCACCTTTAATATCGGTCTGTACGCTGTCATTCACCCAGGTTAATCGGTTGGTATTACGCTTATAGCCGTTGGCCGTGTTCTGGTAATGATAAAACAACTTATCCATAACTGCCCCATTATTATCATAGCGATTCAGGGTTTTAATGTTCCCATTCAGATCATACGTATAGCCCGTTGCAAAAGCCATTGCATTTGGTGTACTTAATATACTGCTTTTTTTAATTCTATTCAGTAAATCATACTCAAACTGCTGGGTCAATGGTGCTGTATTATAACTGTTTACCGAAGTCATGGTCGCAATATTACCATTAAACAGGTTTGTATTCACCGGCGTCGCCTGAATATTGGTATTTGTGCTTCCAATACTGGCATAATCCCCGCTGTAATAACCCAGGCCGTAGCTGAAGGTATTGCCACGCTCGCCCTTTATCCAGCCCTGAAGCGTATAGGCAAAATCCATACTGTCCACCTTGTTACCCACAATGCTTCTTGCCAGCGGACCATGTCCGTAATACTGATAGGTCGCATCCTGCTGCCAGCTCAGGTTGTCCCGGCTGGTATACACCGCTGTTATACGGTTGTCAGTATCGTATACATATTTATGAATAAACTGATCATCCTGACCTTGCTGGTAATACACGTAATTTACATTACCGCTCACTAAATCATAATCGTAATCCACGCGCTTGGCAATATAATTCCCGTTTACATGGATCTCATGTACCAGGGTCTGTACATTGCCTTCAATATCATAACTATAATGAGTAGCCCGGTCATAATTCGCCCCGTCTGCTTCCTGGTAAGTGGTACTGCTTACTCTTGGTCTTAAATTATTCTGGCTAAAGCCTGTCAGGATATTTACAAAGGCTGCTGTATCGTAATACGTTTTGGTAATCTGGCGTTTTACCCCGCTGGTCACAAAACTGCTTTGCACGCTTGCATAAATCACCTGGCTGCTGTCTTTGCCCAGTGGTGGTAAAGCCGTGGTCAAGAGTTCTCCGACTTCAGTGATCCTTCCGATATCATCATATAGGGTATAGCTGTAAGCACGCACGGTGCCGCTGCCCGGCACGGTTGGTATATTGTAATTGGCAATATTATACTGCTTGGTATTCTGGCTCAGGGTTAATCTGCCGATCTGGTCATACCACATGCGCGAGCTGTATTCCTGCGCCTGGTCGTTCAGACTGCTTACACTTCCATCCGCATTCACCACGCTTCCAAATTCCCCGTTATACAGGGCAAGTACCGGTGCTGCTGTGCCGCCCCCGCTGCCTTCTGTGTTCCAGTGCTGGCCGGCATCTTCTGTTTTCAGTACCAGGCCATTGTCCCCGGTAATATAACCGGTTTCTTCATCGGTAAACTGTACGGTTCTCAATGTGGCACCCGGCGATATACCCGAACCCTGGTTGTCTTTCAGGTTGGCATCGGTGGCTATTGCGGTATAGGTAATACTGTTTCCGCTTACGGCCAGACTATAGGCCAGTCCGTTCGCACCCACAATATAGCCGAAGCCTTTACTATCCAGCCATAAACCATAGGCTGTACCTGTTAAGGTTTTATCGGCTGTAAAGCTTGCTCCGCCATTTACTGATTTTAAAACCTGATTACCCGCAAGGGCCAGTACCAAACTTCCGTTTGCTGTTTTTACTGCACTGATATTTGTTGTCGTTCCGCTTGCTGATGCGTTCCAGCTTGCCCCGTAATTGCTGCTGTAAATAATCGTTCCTCCTGCACCGCCTGCTATCTCCACATTTCCTGCTGCGGTAATACCTGTAAGGTTTGCTCCCGTAGTACTGTACACCGGTGCCCAGCTTTGTCCGCCATCTGCACTCGTTACCACGGTACCTTCCTTACCCACCGCTGTCAGGTGCGTGGCATCTGCATAAGCAACTGCATTTAAAGGCTGTACTTCTGTTTTATCCGAAGCTGTCCAGCTACTGCCATTCAGGTAATACAGGCTTCCGCCTGTTCCACCCGCTACTCCGGCACTTATCGCATAGAGTGGTGTGGCAGCACTATAGGCCAGGGTCCAGGAACCTGCATTGCTGTAAATAGAACCGTTGTTTGTTACTGCCAGCGGCGAACTTACTGTTTCATTCAACCGGGTAACGTTTCCGCTCAACCCGGATGCTTCTGATACCAGGTTTGCACCTGTATAACTGTAAATACTGCTTCCAAGGGCCACATGCAGGTTGCTGCTGTTATCGATTCCCAAATCACTGTAGGTTCCGCTTGTCACAAGGCTTTCCGGCAGGTAATCCAGGTAAGTGGTACCTGCTGCAGTACTGATTTTATAGATTTCTGCATTGGCTCCGCCTGCATAACCCGCCCCGCTTTTCGCCTGGATGGCTGTCATAGCGGATGGTATAAGACCGTACGTCAGGTTGCTCCAGCCGCCGCCGCTATAGCTGTATAAGGTATTGCTATCATAACTCACTAGTATAGTACTTCCGCTCCCCCCGATGCTCACCACATTGCCGCTGGCAGGTGAAGCGGCAAGGGCGGTAAAGCTTCCATTGCTGTATACATTGATCGCATTGCTGTTCATCAGTACATACAAGGTACCGTTTACAGGGTATAATGCTTTTACCCCTGTAAGGATCGCTGTACTATTCACTGCAAGAGTATTGGTCGGATTGGTGGCCGGAGACACTGCCTGCTGCTCGGTAGCACTGTACATTGATCCGCTTGCTGTTAACAGCAGGTACGTTACCGTGCTGCCCTGAAGACTCACATATACATCGCTGATACTGCCCGGTGAACTGTTCAGCGTTAAGATCGTTGGCGTTAATGCCCCGCTGAAGTTCTGTCCATTCAGGCCTACATACTGAAGGCCGTTATTGCCTGTCAGTAGGATGCTTCCCGAAGACTGTTCCATTACCGGTACAGCCGTATAACGCACCTTACTGATTGTACTCACTCCGCTTGTTACAAAGTTCGCATTGCCATTACTTACAAGGGACACATAACCGTCTGAGGTGGATACCAGCGTACCCGAAGCAATATCGGTCAGCTGCTGTACAGTAGCGGAACCGGAAGCTCCGCTCGGTACCGACCAGTTTGCACCGTCTGTACTCGTATATAATTTATGATCACTTCCCACAGCTGAATACCCATTGGTAATATCCAGCTGTGCAAGCGATACTCCAAGGTTCGTTTTCGTTACTTTCAGGCTATTGCCGTTTACACCAAACAAGGCTCCGGCAGGTCCTGCCAATGTTATACCCGAAGCATTGGCTGCAATACTAGTGATAATACCTGTACGGAAGTTTTTCTGCTCCGCCCAGCCAGCAGCACTATTACTGTAATACCAGACATGACCCACATTGTTTTGATCCGTTGTGGCCAGCCATACGCCTGTTGTACCATCAAACCAGGCATCGTTCACGCTCTGGGTTCCGCCCGCAAACGGAATGGCTGCACTCCAGTTTACACCTGCATTGGCTGTCGTCCACATGGTTCCATCACTGCCCATCACCGTTCCGGCAGCCGTAGTGCTGAAGTATAGCCGGAACAGGTTTGCAGATGTTGGTGAAGCTTGTACCAGCCAGTCTTTACCGGCATTGCTGCTGGTTAAAAACAAACCGCCTTTAGCCACCGCATAGACATTGTTCCCATCAATATTCTGTATATCGGCAATATCACCCGTACCGATATTATCCACTCCCTGCCAGGTCTTGCCTCCATCCGAAGTAGTATAGAACGCTGCCTGGCTGGTGGTATTGGCAAGGATAATTCCTTTGCCGGATGCCGTATAAGCTGCTGTTGCTACCTGTTGACCCGCGCCCAGGGTCGGACCGCTTGAACTGGTCTGCCACAGGTTCATTTTATTGTGATCGGGCACATCCTGCCAGATCAGCTGGTTAAGTGAATTATATTTATAGGTTGTGGCCAGGGTATGGTTAGTAAATACCGAAGAGGTATTGTTTGCAAGATCACTCTCGGCTGATGTCTCCTGCTGATCGCTCAACTGTACAACGCCCGCAGGGGGAACCGTACGCACCAGGTTCCCGGCCTGGTCATAATAATATAGGGTATACTGATGTTCCTGGTCGGTATAGCTCATGGACAGGTTTTCCTGCAAACTGGCCTGGATCTGATTCAGGTAATTGGCCTTGAAGTTCCGCTTCTCATCGGCCAGGTACTGGATATATTGTGCATTAGCCGAAGAGGTCGCTGCAATTTTCTGCTGATCGATGCAATCCTGCACCGATGAATCGGCCGGAGCCTGGATCACAATCGGGGTACAGATCAAGCCTCTTGCATTGGTTGAACAGCCGCTGCCCTGGCCGATGGCAAGGCTCACCACCTGCGTCGGACAGGCTGATGCACGGTAGGTCAGCGAATAGGTGCCTTGTGTGGCTGTCGTAAAGGAACGTGCGATGGAATCCGCATAACTTAAAATGCCCGGACCCGACCAGCGGTAGCTGTAACCGGCTACTTTACCCGCAGTAAGTGTTGTGGTCTCTCCCACACAGAGGTTTCGCTGGCTGGCATAGATCTGGCCGGTAAACACCGGGGCCGTCAATACAAAATTCGCTTTCACCTGGCATTGAAGCGCATCGGTGATAACAACGCTGTAGCTGCCCGGTATCAGATCCGTGCGGGTAAGCGTGGTATTGGTCTGATCCCCCCAGTTAATGCTGTAGGGGGCAAGTCCGCCTGTTATATTCAGCGTTACCGTTGAATTACCTCCTGTGCAGGCTGCCGGAATCACCGAAGCATTGGCTTTCAGAGCCGAAGCAGGTCCGCTCACCGTGAGGTTCAGCGATGCTGTACAGGTATTGCCATCGGTTACCAGCAGGCTGTAATTGCCCGGTACCGGGTTTAAAAGATCCGCACTGGTACTGATATAGGTTTCTGTTGTATTATTCAGGCCCGGGGCCGTCCATTGATAGGTATAGCCTCCCTTACCCCCGCTTACAGCAATCGTAACAAAAGAGAGATCAGAAAAACATTTTTTTACCAGCTGGGACTGTACACTTACAGCCAGGGTATTGTTCTGACAGGTACTGCTTCCCTTAGGATCTTTACCCGGACAAACCGCTGCAGAAGCTGAGATCGTTAAAGGCTGACTGATGGCGCAGTAAGAAGGACTGATCGCAATAACAGTGTGATTGCCCGCGCAGGCATTCAACAGCTGGGCGCCTGCACTGCCGGAATCCCAGAACAGCAGCGTTCCGCTCACCTGTGGTGAAACAGTAGCAAGCCCTGCACCATCGCACTGAGCTCCGCAGGTAGCCGGTTTTTGCTGAACCGCAGAAAGACTCATACCGCAGGAAGGAAGGCTCACCGAAGCTTTAACCGAGCAGCCTTTGCTGTCTGTTATTGTAAGCGTATAGTTCCCATTGGCAAGACCGGTTTGTTTGCCCAAAGACGGATTGGCAATACTTACTCCGCTGGTCTGTGTGCTCCAGTTATAGGAATACGTTCCCGAACCCGATGTAACCACCGGTGTTGCATTGTTGGAACCATCCACCAGCACATAAGCTCCTACCGGGTCGCCCTGGCAAGGTGCATATTTGAAGGTGTAATTTACTGAACAACCACGGCTGTCCTGAACAAGAACTGTATAGGTATTGCCTGCCTGAAGATCACTGCGTGTTACCGCTACTGTATTATCCGAAAGCCAGGTTACCTTATAACCCGGAGTGCCGTTCTTTGCCACAATGGTCACACGCTGTCCCTGGATCGTATAGTATGCTTCCAGCGGCAACGGATCCAGCAGGCCGTAGGATACAAAAGTATTGCAGGCAGGATTCGATGATACAACCGACACCGTATAAGTGCCTGCTCCAAGGTTGCTGATATAGGTATTGGTATGGCTTCCTGTTATCCCCGGACCGCTCCAGTAATAGCGAACGCCTTGCTCAGTGCCGGTAAAAGTGGCACTCATAAACCCGTCCTTTTTACCTGTACACGATGGCTGAACCGGACTCAGGCTGATGGTACCTGTGCAGACCGGAAGATTTACCGGAGGGGTATTCACCACCACCGGTGTCTGGGCCGGCTGGGTCAAGGTAACCGTTCCCGTGTATAAGGTACAGAACGACCCGTTCTGGCTTTCAACAAGGATCAGGGTATAGGTACCCGCTCCAAGGCCGGAAGCTGTTGCTCCCTGCAGCAACGCAGGTGCACCCCCCCAATAAGCTTTTGCCCCCGAAGGAAGGTTTGAGATACTGATGCTGCCATTAAGGCTCCCGTAAGCGGAAGGCATAATGGTTGTGATCGATGGCACAAAACCTGTACCCGCGCAGGGTGGACCGGTGGGAATAATATCGGTATGAGTGGTTGGTGCCGTCGGATTGGGTCCTGTGGGTCCGCTACCACCCGGGGGAACAAATGGATAATGTACCGTTACCACATCCACGACTATAGGGATCGTATCAACGGTATTCTGACTGAGGCTAAGTACGGAACCCGAATCGTTTGGATTCAGATTGGTTCCTCCCGGTGTTGTCCAGTAATTGGTAATCGTTGTATTGGAAGGAACCGTGGATGTCGGCTTATCGGTATAGGTAACTGTTCCGCTATCGGTATTTACCTGCTGACTCAGATTTGTATTGATAGTCGGGGTATTACCCACCGGAATTTTAAGCGTTTTGGTAAAACCGGTCAGCGTATCGGTAATATAGATCACAAGGGTATCGGTTCCTCCCGGTATATTGGAAATAATAGTTGTATTGCCATTGGTGGAAGTCGGGTCTCCCTGTGAATTGGTGACCACATAGGATCCGCCGCCGCCGCCGGTGCCGCCGGTGATCGTCAACGTGATCTGGCCGTTACCGCCGCCATTGCTGTTATCATGGCTGGAAGGGCTTACCGTATAAGTAACCTTTAAGGGATTGTTCAGGTTATTGCCGCTTCCGTTGTTTGTAGTGCCGCCACCACTGCCACCGCCGCCATTATTATTGGAAGGAAAAGAATCCTTGCCGCGTACGGTAACAGGAACAAGTTCTCCGCCGGGCAGCTTAAGCACTACCGAGGAATCAACTCCGGGTACCGGTAAGGAATAACCCGGTGGTAACAGACTGCCATTCGTACCCACAATCTGGCAGTTACCCGGACAGGCACAGCTAATGCTGTACGTGCCATTGGAGGCATAGCTCACACTGATCGACTGGCAATTACCACCTGAACTGTTACCGCTATTACCGTTACCATTATTGCCATTTCCATTGTTCCCATTTCCACCGCTCAGCGATGGATCTGAAATAACTACTGGTAGTGTAACTGAACAATTCCGGCTGTCGGTAGCCGTTACAGTATAATTTCCCGGGGTAGCATACACCTGCGTGGTTAATGTTCCGTTCACCGATGACCAAAGATAGCTGTAAGGTGCTGTTCCCCCGCTGACAGCAATACTGGCCGTATCGCCGCCCTTCACAGTAACCGTACCGCTGATCTGAACCGATGAGCCTGCTACTGTTGCACTGGCTGTAGCCGTGCAGCCTTTTGAATCTGTTACTGTTACGGTATAATTTCCTGCCGCAAGACCTGTCAGGTTTTGTGTTACTGCACCGTTCGACCAGCTATAAGAATACGGAGACGTTCCACCGCTAACTGTTAACGTCACCGTACCATTGTTTACCCCGCTGCAGGACAAACCAGTTGCCGAAGCACTTGCTGTTAACGAAGACGATGGCGCACTCACTGTTGCGCTTGCTGTTTTTGTGCAGCCTTTTGCATCCGTTACTGTTACGGTGTATGTGCCGGCTGCAATACCGCTCAGATTTTGAGTGGTGGCACCATTCGACCAACTGTAAGTATAGGGTGAAGTCCCCCCGCTTACTGTTAAGCTTACTGAAGCATTGCTGCCTCCGTTACAGTTTTCACTGGTGGCTGTTGCACTGGCCGTGATAGCTGTTGGCTGTGTAACCGTTGCGCTCGCTGTTCCTGTGCAGCCTTTGGAGTCTGTTACTGTTACCGTATACGTTCCTGCTGCAACTCCGCTCAGATTCTGGGTGATTGCACTGTTTGACCAGTTATAAATATAGGGTGAGGTTCCTCCGCTTACTGTTAATGCTACACTTCCGGTTGCACCTCCGCTACAGCTTTCGTTCGTTGCTGTCGCAGTAGCCGTGATAGCCGTTGGCTGTGTAACCATTGCGCTCGCTGTTCCTGTACAGCCTTTGGAATCCGTTACGGTGACGGTATAGGTTGCCGCTGCAACACCGGTTAAATTCTGAGTCGTCGCATTATTGCTCCATCTATAGGTATAAGGGCTTGTCCCTCCGCTTACCGTTAATGCTACACTTCCGGTTGCACCTCCGCTACAGCTTTCGTTCGTTGCCGTTGCGGTAGCCGTGATAGCCGTTGGCTGTGTAACCGTTGCACTGGTTGTATCGGTACAACCTTTGGAATCGGTAATGGTTACTTTATATTTCCCGGATGTAAGACCGGTTAAATTCTGAGTTGTTGCACTGTTTGACCAGCTGTATGTATAGGGTGAAGTTCCTCCGCTTACTGTTAAACTCACTGCCCCGGTGGTTCCCGCATTACAGTTTTCGTTCGTTGCTATAGTAGTAGCCGTGATAGCCGTTGGCTGGGTAACCGTTGCCGTTGCAGTCGCCGTGCAGGCCTTGGAATCAGTTATTGTTACTGTATAGGTTGCCGCTGCAACACCCGTCAGATTCTGCGTAGTAGCATTATTGCTCCATTTATAGGTATAGGGACTCGTCCCGCCACTTACCGTTAAACTTACCGCTCCGGTGGTTCCACCGTTACAGTTTTCGTTTGTTGCTGATGCTGTAGCTGTAATAGCCGTTGGCTGGGTAACCGTTGCACTGGTCGTATCGGTACAACCTTTGGAATCGGTAATGGTTACTTTATATTTCCCCGATGTAAGACCGGTTAAATTCTGTGTTGTTGCACTGTTTGACCAGCTGTAAGTATATGGTGAGGTACCTCCGCTTACTGCTAAAGTTACAGCCCCGGTATTTCCGCCGTTACAGTTTTCGTTGGTTGCTGTAGTAGTAGCCGTGATAGCCGTTGGCTGGGTAACCATTGCCGTTGCAGTCGCCGTGCAGGCCTTGGAATCAGTTATTGTTACTGTATAGGTTGCCGCTGCAACGCTGCTCAAATTCTGAGTCGTTGCATTATTGCTCCATTTATAGGTATAGGGACTCGTCCCGCCACTTACTGTTAAACTTACCGCTCCGGTGGTTCCCGCATTACAGTTTTCGTTTGTTGCTGATGCTGTAGCTGTTATGGCTGGATTCTGACTTACGGTTGCACTTGCTGTTGTGGTACACCCTTTTGCATCCGTTACAGTGACCGTATAAGTTCCTGCTGCAACATTACTTAAGTTCTGGGTCGTTGCGCTGTTTGACCAGCTATAGGTATACGGGCTCGTTCCCCCACTCACTGTCAGAGTTACCGTTCCTGTATTCTGACCCGTACAGCTCACCGTTGATACTACACTCGCTGAAAGAGCTGCTGCCGGCTGGCTAAGTGTTGCACTTGTGGTATCTTTACAGCCTTTGGAATCGGTAATGGTAACACTGTATTTCCCGGCAACAAGACCGCTCAAATTTTGTGTCGTGGCCCCATTCGACCAGCTATAGGTGTACGGACTCGTGCCTCCAGCTGGATTGGACAAGGCAATGGCTCCGTTGCTTCCGCCTTTACAGCTTATATTAGTCGGTGTAATTGTGGTCGTTACCTGGGGACCCTGACCAACGGTAAAATTCTTTGTTACTGTTGAGCAGCCGCGGATCGTCACTGTCACTGAATAATTGCCTGCCGCAAGATTGTTAACCGTTGCTGCAGTTGATCCGTTCGACCAGCTGTAAGTAGCCACAGGCGAACTTACATTACAGGTACAGTTTAATTGTGAAAAACTCGTACCTGAATTATTGGTCAGTGAACCCGAACAGATCGATACCGAGCCGGAAATGGCGACCCCTGAATTAATTGTTGTATTTCCTGTTACTTTTACCAGCGCACAGCCCTGCCCACCGGAATTAACCGTTCCGTTGATCGTTAAGCTTCCCGTATTCAGCTGGCTGCCGCCTTCTGCGGTATAGACACTTCCTCCGTTCAAAAAATTAGACCCTGAACTAACTGTTATATTGCCGTTATTAACAAAGGTTGAGCTATTAATGAAATTACCACAGCTGATCGTACAGTTATTGGTAAAGTTCGCCCCCCCGTTATTGTTAAGCGTACCGCTTACATTAATCGTACCCGAATTAATCAGCACATGGTTGTTATTGAAACTACCGTTACTGACCGTAATCGTACCCGTATTGGTAAACGTTCCATTGGCTTCATCATCGTTAAAATCTCCCGAAGAAACAGTAATCGTTCCGTTATTGGTAAACTGTCCGTAAAACGAGGTACCGTTGCTGATTGATAAGGTTCCGTAATTATATAAGGTACAGGAAGTCGTATTTAAATTCAGACCGCTGGGAAAAGTTGCACTTCCGTTAATGATGATGGTACCGCTGTTAAAATTCAGCGAGGATGGTGTGGCGCTTCCGCAGATAACCAGCGTACCCCCATTCATCGTAATTCCTTGCGTAAATCCGTTATAGGTTAGTGTGACCTGCTGACCCGAACCTACCGTGATCGAGGAGGCATTGCTGTTTACAATCGTACCCGAAGAACAGCTGTACGGACTCGCCGCCGGTGTACCGCAGTTATTGGGAGCTGTTGTTCCCGTTATATTCACCGTTGCAGTACCGTTGCTCCCCCCATAACAGGTAGGAACCGTTGTAGCAACACTTACCGAACAGCTCTGTGCCTTTACAAAATATCCTTGCAAAGAAAGACAAAACACAAACAGGTATAGAAATACATTTCTCATATAACCCTTTTAAAAAGTTTTTATATATGTTAAAATACGTATAATTAGTTGCCAGTTATTAGGTACTAGTACCTAGTTACTAGAAACTAGGTACTAGTTCGATCCGGCAGCTCCCGGTAATACCGGTGTACACACAACAGGTTGTAAGCCGGGAACATAAATCTGCACCGGAACAATCACAGGCGCAGCTCCCGGTGTACCTGTATTTACCAAGGCATCCGCATAAAAGGTTGTTCGCTGGCAAGGCTGCGAGGTACAGATATCTGTACTGCTTACCGTACCTACCCGAAGGTTACGGAACATAGTCACATTACTGTAAGTATACCCGGATGGTAAACCGGAAATCTCAATAACGGTATTTACAAGATCACTCTGGTAAACGCCCGGAGAGATCTGAACGGTGCTATCGATAAATGTAGTCGTTAATACACCCGATAAGGTATCATTACTGACTGTAGACTGCCAGCTTGGGCTCAGAGAAGTAATGTCATCAACATATTCTCCGGGTATGGAAAGATTGTTTTTATGCAGCAGGTTTGTAACCGAACCATTATAATAACCTATAATGGAAGATGATGATAAATCCAGAGCTGAAGGTGAAATCAGGTTTTGCTGTTTATCAGGATCCTGTGCCGTGTTATTTAAAGCCAGGGTATTCAGAAATGCCGCTACATTACTGGCATCATCGCTAAGCAGGCAATTCGGAGCAAAGGTACATGGTGCCAGAGGTATATCTGTTGTTCCTTCTACAGTAACAGTATGTTGAACCAGTAAATTATCTACATAGTAGCCCTGAAGGGTAAATACTTTGCCCGGCTTATAAGGGAAATAACTGGTAACACCAGTGGTATTCACATTCAGACAGCACAGCTGAGTCAGTTTACTAAAAGGAACCGTAACGCTGGACGGCATCCATAACGAGATCGTGTCAAATTGATTCAGGCCGCCGTTATTGGATATAATACCGGTAAGAACAGATCCGCTGGATACCGGGGTAACCGAAGAGTTCCAGTTCACAACAGGACTGGCCGCATTTGCCTGAGACAATTCCAGTACACTCAATACATCCCCCATCTGAACAGGATACTGCGGCAGGGTACAGGATAATAGCAGGTTTCCACCAGGTAAAGAAGTACCCGCTGTTACCAGGACATTATTTGATCTGAGATCCATAATAAACTGCTCTACATCCGTTCCCATCGGACATTCCCCGCAGGATGAATACTTGGCACTATAGGCAGCGTTTGTTGCCTGGTTAAGGGCTGCCTGTAAATCTGAATCGCAGGGAACCGACATAGTAATTCCGCTGGATCCATCTGCACTCGGGGTTACAACCGTGCAGTTTTTAGGAGGATTTGCACCCGGTGTGCCGCTGGCAAATGTTGCATAAAAACGCTGTACCTTGTCCTTATAAAGCGGGGCCTTATCAATATAACAAACCTGCCCCGGATTCAGATATGGATAGACCGTTGCTTTCTGATACATCACAGCAGTGTGATGGGTGCAGAAATGACCGAGGAAGCATTTTGAGTAACTGTAAGATACCGGCACCGTTACTGTTGATGGCTGTAAAAAATAATAATCATCCGGACTGGTCAGATAATCGCTGTGGCCGATGCAGCCATTATAATACAAGCCGTTTACAGCTTTCTGATCAGCCTGGTTTGTGAGCAATAATTGTTTTTGTGCCGTATAAAGTCCTTTAAATATATTCCATTCTGCATCGGTATTGATAATACCATCTGTGCAGGTTGAAAGACCACAATTGGATTGAAGTCTTGGACAGTTTACAATAACAGTAGCCGTCTGAGCCATAGTGAGGGTTTGATTAATACCACCGATTACCATGGTCTTGTAATTGGCATCCATATACTTCATATAACCCAGTAAAACAGGATTCGAACAGATATAGGTATCTTTACAGGTACTCAATAAAAGCGGTTGTCCGGAAGTCGCATCTATAAAACCTGCACTGATGGCATCCTGTAAATTTGTTGTACCATTCAGCAAATAGTCAAAGTCGTTATTCTGCTGCTGTGCCGTACATTGAACATAATACTGATATTCCGGGTGATAGGGAACCAGGTAACTTGACCAGCCCTGCTGCCAGTAGGGATCCATGTCTGAATAATTCTTTAAAAACCGCACAGGTACTTTATATATATTGCTGGCCTGGTTTACTGGTATCAGATAAGGGCCACTCGTTGGAACAGGTCCTGCTCCATTGTATAATGTTACGTTTGACATCACAGCCGGCGTGGTGATCATATTGTTATTATTATCATAGCTGACAATAATATTCGCATAAAAAATACTCCCGTCAGAGTTTTTATAATCGGTAATACTGTAAGTAGCTCCGGCTAAACTTACCCCTGAAGCGAGTATTTCATTCATTTCATTGGCTGCCGTAAATACCGAGGTATTACTTACCTGGATCGGGTAATGCCAGGAAGCTGCACTTGTTACTGATTGCAGCAGAACCGGGTCCACACGCAGGTTATTATTATCATTAAATACCGAGAGTGGAAATTGTGTCGGATCAATGGTATTGTTGTTATTGGCATTGGACGAGTTCTGGCTATTGTTAATGGATATGTCGGTATTGCTTGTTGTAGAAGGTACTGTATTCGGGTCAATACTCACGGATGGCTGAGCGGGAAGCGTAAGGCTTGAACTCATTAATCGTACCTGGCCATATTGACCGTCCGGAGAAAGATCTCCCTGCATGGCCTGTAAAGAGGATAGACAGGTTATATCAACATCATCGCATAGATCGGTACACAAACCTGCCAACAGCGTTTTCTGATCCGAAGTAAGATTATTACTTGAATTCAGAACGCTGTCACGTTTATGTTCACAGGTAGCACAGGTCATACCGCAACCCGAAACATCTATCTGTGCAAGCTCGGCATTTACAAAATAATCGGATGTTAAAAGACAATTATTACTGTTCAGGTAATTGCTCCAGTATACCTCTAACTGGGCATCATCAATGGTAAGGGTTTTAGTCAACTGGTATTCTCCAGGCTGCAGGGTTTGCTGTTCGCTTATGGAAATAGTCTGCGTAGAACCGGAGTTTCCGGCTTGCGTATTTTTCAGATCATTGAAAACATTATTGCCGCATTTATCATTGAGCGTTAACTGCACATCGACTACTCCATCAATCGGAGTGGATGCATTTGATGAAGCGCTGGGATTATCACATAGAATCGTATAACTTCCTACCTTACCCTGGTAATTGAAATTATACTTGGTATTGGCTCCTGTTACCAGAAAATTAGTAGTATAGGTTCTGGTGAAACCATTTTTACCGATCTGGTTTGCTATATCTCCCGATGAAGCAATCAGATCTGTGGTAACAGATCTGGCTGCATTATCTCCTAAGGTATCCAGGTTTGAAGGATTATCTCCGGCAAGAGCCGTTGCCACAACTTTACCTTCCATGTCCATGTATGAAACGCTGGTCTGACCATTGGCATCCACCACGGCATTTTTCTTGTAGTGTGCCGCATAGCCAACCTGGTTACCGAACAAACGGCTCAGTTCAGGCTGCTGCGGAGATCCATAGGCATAACGCGTTTCCTTATTGGAACCCAATATGTGTGTACTTCCTACTCCTGATTGTGCTGCAACCCTTCCTGTATTATCAGGAGTATAGAGTGTTTGGGTAAAAGGGTATTGCTGTGCGTTTGGAATTAAATTGCGATTAAGAAGATGTGAACCGCTATTACCGGCCGTATCAAAAGGATTCAAGGGAGAATAATATTGCGAGGCCCCTGTTTGAGTGGAAAAAGTAGGCACAATATAATTACATCCGTTTCCTTTCTGTGCAGCATCGTAATCGGACTTACTGAGCTGGCTCTCGCCATTTATAAGATTGAAATTGGGATAATACGATAACGTATTTCCTGAAACCGGAACAGGTAATATCTGGATGACAGGTCTTCCGTTATAATCATATAATGTCTCCCCCACCACAACACGCTTATCCGAATTGATCCGGGTAACGGCCTGCCTGCTGCGGGAACTGCCGTCATAATAGCTCAGAACGGTTTTATTCTTTCCCTGCTCAGCAAGACTTAAAGAGTACTGCCAGTTCAAAAGCTGTTCGTGCCCATTATGGGTATAATAATTAGGAGCATACTGGGCAACAGTTGTATTTGCGCCATCCTGTGCAGTCCAGTCTGTCTGGATTGGAACAACCTGATTATTGACAACAGTATTTCCTACTGCACGGATACGGTATATAATAATCCCCTGCTCGTATATCAATGGAATGGCATAGGATACTCCTGAAACATTTACACGGGTACTGTTATACCGGAATAAATACGGATCTACAGGAATATTGGAAGGTGCAAGAATATTATTGTAATCAGGAACCGAACCTCCCTGAGGATTTTTTAATGTGCTGTCCTGGTTTGAAACATAGGTCCATTCCAGGTCATAGGAATCTGCCCCTGTTACTGATGGCCAGGAAATTACAAGATTACTGTCCGGTGTAGCTACTGCTGAAAGCGAAAACGAACTTCCAAGTAACGTTAACGTGTTTTTGCTTAACTGATCAAAACTATTGGTAATGACACTTACCCCCAATGTCAGTGCGGGCCATCCGGAAGGAATATTCACTGAGATGATTGATGTTATAGAGATTTTCTGGGCATTGGGAATGCGAATATACGATGCCTGTGAAAAAGATCCGTTCTGAAAATTCAGTGTAAGAGTAACATTGGTAGTAGAAGACACCATTTGCAGTTGTGTATTATCCCATGCCTGGTAACTGACTGCCACCTTTACAGTTCCGGTCCCGGTGGGAAGCGGAGCCGCTGCGGCATAGCCTGGATACGAAAGTTTTACAAGGCCCGATGCACTCTGAACATAAAAGCCCGTTTGTCCCATGGTCGCAAAACGGCTGCCCATTATGGAAGGTAGCCTTGATACAGAACCGCTGGATGGCAGACTGACACTGTCCGTTTGAACATCTGTACGTCCAAACAGGATACTGCTTGTTAAAAATGAAATTAAAAGAAATAGTGTTCTCATAATCTGTTAAGTCAAATTCTTATATTAAGGTTGTACAAGAGTATAGCTCTTATAACTATCCTGTGTCTTATATTTTTTTGCCGATACAATCAGGTATTTGCTCATATCCGGAAAATCAGCAGAGGGTTTCCAGCCTTTATCCCATAACTGGTAATCCACCCGCATCCAGGCATAACTATCCGAATACCCGGGAGCAAATTCCGCATAAATGCTTTTTAATGTTCCCGATGCATTGCTGAAACTGAAGGTTGCTTTTCGATACATGAATCGGGATCCATATTCGAGCATATAAATTGTCTGTCCGTCTTTTTTAATCTTTTGAATACTTACCGCACTGTCTGCAAAAACATCCAGGTCATTTAAAATAGAATTATCACCTTTATAGGAGGTATCCCTTTGTAAGAGAATGGAACGCTGTTCATGATTAACGACACAGGTAAGTTTATCTCTATGCAGAACCTCTTGCAGATCACCCATTTTTATTTCCTGGTTGGTTCCGCTTTTATACAACTCCATTTTCATTGTTCCTTCCTCGGCTTTACCATCGGCCTGTGTTTTACCATGAACGGTAATGCTGTATTGCACATGAAAAGGATTCTTCCCCTGCATCAGGGCTGTTAAAGCCTGGCAATGGGATTTGAATTCTTCCTTCTGAGCAAATCCAACCGAACTGATCAGAAAAAATGCGATATAGCATAATAGTCTTTTCTGCATTACTGTCCTTTTGTATTGATTTTACTCTGGTTGTTCCGTATTTCCTTAATGGTCATAAGTCCGCGTTCGGTTTCTTTTTTCACACGGATAAGAATACCTTCATCATCGTATTCATAACGGGTGGCATAATTATTCTCATCCAGCTCTGCTGTCAGGCGCTGGGTACCCGGATCATAGACATAGGATTTGGTATTGCTGCGGAAAGGATGTATCCGGATATCATCAAAATACACATCCATGGTAGCAGTTGTGGCCGTTGCCGTTGTAGCAGGATTCAGATTAACAAGTTTGATCTGGATATTATAGGCATTGGCTGGAACCGTAAAAGACTGCTCTATGCGCTGCCAGCCTTCAATAATGGGACCGCTGCCTTGCATAATAGGTAATACAATGGAACTGTCATTAAAGGAAATGATAATTCCTGAATTGGTATAATTGGCTGGTGCGGCTCCGGAATATTCCTCCAACACCCAGGCAGATAAAAGATACTTCTGTTTGGGCACAGGTGAAAAAGAAGTCACACACTGCGCGCAGAATTTCGGATCGGAAATCGTATCGGAAATTTTAGCAGAATTTAATTCAGATGTATTTTCGCCGTTATTATCGGTTGCAGTAGCGACTATCACTCCGCCAGGGATAAGATTAACAGGAATCGTTACCGTCCAGGTAAGATTATTATTATTGAATGATACAAAAACATCGTAGCCCGCCAGGTATTTCATGGCATATTTGCCGGTCGCATCACCCACAAAAAACTGGATACCGTCCTGGTTTCCCGTAGATGTACCCGATATTATATAAGAGCCGGATGAGCTGCTGAAGGAAGTAAACAAAGGTATAGCTTTCCCATTATTGCCGACACTGTTGGGATTTGTATCCGCAAAATTCAGGTTAATACTTTTATTTGCAGCACCCCCATTATCGTGTATCACATTACCCGACAGAATATTAAAAGCACCGGAATCAACCAGGATACCATTTCCCTTGTTATAAGCAATAACATTACTTATCCCTGTTACGGCATCTTCTATTCCTGCAAGAATTACACCTCCATGTCCCAATACAGTCGTACCATTAGTAACGCCGATCACAGAATGACTACTGCCATATAATTTAATACCATCTCCCTGGTTCGTTAAGATATCACCGGAAGCATTGGTACCGATATAATTCCCCGAGATTTGATTATCGTTGGAATTGATCAGCAGAACTCCCTGGCCTCCATTATTGCCGATCACATTGGCACTGATAACGGTTGTTCCGTTATTTCCCGATATCATAACTCCCTGAAGCTTATTTCCAATACTGGCATACGCTTTATTCGTTCCGATATAATTATTACTGATAATGATTGCTGATCCTGAAGTAGTTTGATAATCAATCCCCATCTGACCGTTTCCTGAAATGATATTATTATCGATCAAAGAAGGGTCACCTCCTCCTTCTCCTCCCCCTCCTGGTCTTAAAGTGATTCCATCTGCGGCATTGGAAAGTAATGAACCAGATAAGGAAACACCTATATTATTATTTTGAATAGTAGCAAAATTGGCACCGGCATCCAGGAAAATACCGCTTCCCAGATTACCCGAAATCACATTGCCTGTTCCTGTGGAAAGCGATCCAATAATTATGCCTGCTGTGTAATTCACATAAATACCATTACTGTTATTGGGTATTGCCTTATTCCCAGTATAATCTGTACCTATTAAGTTTCCCAGGATCGAGATTGTACTATTTCCGCTAACTGATACCAAACCGTTTTGATTACCCGAAATGATATTACCATCACCTGCATTACTTCCTCCTATAGTAATATTCTCAGACTGACCTATATTAATACCATCCAGCCCATTACCCAAAGCCTGAGCACCAGCAACATTCACACCTATTTTATTCCCCTTTAACACAGGATTATTTTCTTCATTAATCTGTATACCATAACCTGTGTTCCCTGAAATTATATTGCCTGTAATCCTTGAGTTCTGATTTTGCTGTATATAAATACCGTTTAAATTTGGAACAGCATTATTTCCGGACACATCGGTCCCGATTTTATTCCCTACTATAATTGTATTTGATGACCCTTGCACAAAAATACCCGCTGGATTGGGAACGCTCGTTGTTAATGTATGGCCTCCAATGATATTTCCTTCACCTGGAAGAGTTCCTCCTATCTGACATCCGGTAGCAGCACTTACATATTGAACAAAAATTCCATACCTGTTCGGCAAAGCCTGAGTTCCACCGGAATTCATTCCTATAGTATTTCCTTTGATTATAGCCGGACTTAAAAAAGAAAAAACCCCGTCAAAATTATTACCGGATATAACATTGCCAACACCTGCTCCACCTATAGTCGGTACCATACCTGAACAACGATCCAGGAATATGCCATAGCCATTGGGAATTGATATAGCACCCGTTAGGTCAGTCCCAATATAATTTCCGGTTATTAACACAGCTCCCGCAGTGCCCGGAGCTACATATATACCGTCATTGGTATTTCCTGAAATGGTATTATTGGCAATTGTACCCGATACCGGATTGTCCTGGATAAAAATACCATCCAACTGCCCTAAAACAGTTGTACCGTCTGTACCTATTTTATTATTTAAAATCTGAAAGTTTGTACTGACAGCATTCAACCAGATTCCTTTATCTATATTTTTACCAATAGTACATCCTTTAATAATCAGATTTGTTGTATTGTTTGCATTAATACCATCATCGGTACCGCTTATACTGCAGGAATTAATGGTAACATTATTGCAGTTATCAGCTATAGAAATACCGGTAACGCCCCCTGAAACAGTACACTGTAGTATCTGCACAGAAGAACAGTTAATAGCCACTGTAGATCCTCCTCCAGTTCCAGTGAGAATAAATCCTTTTAATATACTTCCTTCGGCACCAATTGAAAAACCGGCAGGAATTCCAGAGAAATGCGATTGAAGGGTTAATACAGGAGTTCCTGTATAAGCAGCAGAAGTATTAGACGAAGCATCTATAATTACAGGTTTGCTGACATAACCCATACCAGGTAATACAGAACCGGCAGGTAAAGCAAAAGTAATTACAAATGGGCTTGCCTGCGTAGCAAGGGATGCATTCGCAGTATTGATGGCATCCGGTAAGGTTCCTGCTCCACTTACACTGGTGCTGTTCACTATATAGGTCAGTTGTGCCTGCGCCATGTTAATACAAAACAGCAGAACAATACTCACAAAAATTTTATACATGCCTGTCATAATTAATTATTACTGATCAGAAATACTTTATATAAAATGCATCACAACATTTCCGGATATACATAGAACCGATAAGTACTATGTATTCCATTCTTATTGTCCGCAAGGATTTATCACTTTATTTATTTTATAACCTGCTCCGCTGGAAATACGGATGGATCGTCTACCCGTATGGGCTTGATTCGTGCTCACCAGCGAAGGATAATTTCTCCAGCTGAAGTGATCATCATAACAATTTCCGTATAGATAATCTTCAAATCCATCAAAACCTGTTTCCTGGTAACGCGAATTGTTGGAAGTAGAAACCGGAAGATTTTGTCCGTATCCGAATTGGGCCATCGAATAACGAAGCAAAGCATCCTGGTTCTCAATCTCCATACCCATAGGATTGTAATTCAAGGTCTGGGTTACAAACTGCCATCTGAGCGAAGCAAGGTTGGAAGCCGGAAGGATACCGGCAGTTGTTGAATTGTATTGCCAGAAAGGTGTGAAGTTTGTAAAATAGCCTCCATTGCGGATGTTTACATTATTATTTACTACATTCTGTGCCCGCTCTGTCAGATAACTCCAGGAACGCAGCGAACGCATATTACCCCGTAAGCCGGCTACAATCGGATTGTTCGAATACGGAAGCGCCGGACAATTACAGAATTTTTTCCAGCTATCCTGGTACTCATTCACGCCTGCATTCAGCACACGTGTAAAACTCAATGTTGTGCTGCCCGCTTTTATCGGATTATCCAGTGTAACAATAGAACCAATAGGAGTTGTCGGCATGTTCCTGCTGCCCGAACGAATAATTTTTGCCTGGTTATATTGCGTAACCTCGGAACCATCCTTATAGACTATAGTACCATTGGTACTTGTCGGATCAGTTATATAATACCCGCTTGTATCTTTAGCAAGCCCTGTCTGTATATACAATTCATCACCGTCTTTGAGTGCACTTAAATTTCCTCCGCGGGTAAATACAGCTCCTTCATTCAGACTCGCAAAATTCATCCTGGAATAAGCCCAATGACCCGGATACGTAAAATTATAGATCGGATCATTGTATTCATTCTGAACCTGGGTCAGTAATACTTCACCGGTTTGCCCGTCCCAGGCAAGGTTCTGGGTAGTTACCACAGAGCCGTTATCCATCGCAGTTGTACTTTGCAGGATACCGTATTTATTAACTACCTTGGTAGTTACAACCGATCGCATTCGTGTCGATTCACTACTGAAATCAGGAAAACCTGTCGGAATTAAAAGCGGTACTACGGCCAGTTCAACAAACTTGACATTAATCTGCAATCCACCACCAAGGGTACTGCTCTGATCGTAACGCTGATCCTGAACAACGTCCACATCAACACCCATAGGAGTAGAATTGCTGATACTCAGATCCGGGTTTACATAACTTACCTGGTTATTGAGCGTACCGTCGATATTCGTTTTATAAAAATATTCAATTTGTGAAATCGGAGTTGAAGCAGCCGGATTCGCGGTAGCAACCTCTGGATAAACACGCTTGGCCTTTGGTTTACCATGCATATCATTTAACTCCACATAATACCCTTGTGAACAGGTAACAAGATCCTGACTGTTCAGCTTCATAAATTTGGCTATGATGTTCGGTTTATGGCGGGCCACTTTCAGATCGGTTCTATTGGTAATAGTAGGAAAATCATACGCCGTATAAAATTCATTTTCTACCGTCCCCGTACCATTGCCGATTGCACTACTCACAGAAAAAGTAGTGATATCAGTAATCTTTAAGGGGGTAACATTCACCTGCCGGTAACCCACCGAAGGTGCCGGAAAAAAGGATTCTCCAAAAGGTTCTTCCAGGAAAAACTGTTTGGCCGGAGCCAGTGGTACTTTCTCTGTCACATAAACCGGCAGCCTGAATGGATTTTCTTCTCCTCCAAGGATTGGCTCATAAGCAGCTACTCCGGCACTGATGGTAACACCGTTTTCCTGGTAGGTATAATCATAGAGCTGACCGTAAGCGGCCGTTTGTTTGGAGCTTGTTCCGGTTTCATTCTGTGATTTCATCATACCCCAGTTATCAACCATCACTACGGCTTTCACGCGATGGCCGCCCCCTTCTTTGATTTTATCGGGTTCATTTAAGCGGATAAAAGAATGGGACGTATCAAAAGAAGCACAATTATTATTATCCTGCATATAGTTTACAAAACCCAGAACAAAGGATGTTATGCCATTAAGTTCCGATACAAATGCTTTCAGTATCTGTACCAGACCTCCATCTGTAGCATCAGCACTTCCATACATCTGCCGGCTCAGGTTCAGCCTGCAGAACATCCAGGCAGCACGCACAATCGGATTCACATATACCGAAGAACTTTCTGTTGCTGTAACTTCCTGCAACTGTACCGCAGCATAGCGATAATATCCGTTCGCATCCTGACTTCCGATCAATTGAGATCCGCCTATATTTATTTCTGTATAACCGGGTACATAATCCTGTCTTTGTGAAGAACTGACCGTCTGAATCAGACATTTGAAATAGGTAAGATCAATTCCTGATAGGTATTTATTTTGAAATTCCTGGTTTGGATTACCCGTTACTGGTTTAAAGCCCGGATCCGTGGTAACGCTGCCGTTTCCTGCACCAAGATCGATAATCATATAATCATAATTTGTACTACTACTGAATAATGGGCTGTTTGAAGGCAACTGTCCCGGAGTTGGAACTGTCACATTCCCCAATCCTGTGGCAGATCCAACAATCTGGAACATGCGCATGGCTTGTCTGTTCTGTACATAGGCATAATCATCGGATTCATAATAAACCCGCATCGTTCCTCCTGTTGGTGTTTGTATACTGCTCAAGGCCCATACGGCTGCACTCTGATCAGCTGTCGCCTTATTCTGCTCCGAATATGGGAATACTGCATTACTCAGACCATTTGCATTGGCCGCTTTATAATTACCCCATCTGTCATAATCATTGATTTCGTAGGACGGATTTAAAGCAGCATCCATAACACCGTCAAAATTCTGATCCGCATAATTAAATATATACGGATTCAGAATGCCTTTCTGTGAAGTGCCGTAGGTAAACCAGATTTTGCGTAAGGTTAATTTACCGCCCCCAGGTGCAATACTATTAGGAGTTCCCGGACAAAGCGAATAATCATATTGAAAATGAACGGTTTTAATAGGCTCCGGATTGGAATTGAATTGTTTATCTGCTTTGGAATACAATATGATCTGATCCAGATACTGGAGGTTATCTGAGCCCACACCACCGGTTCTGTCAGCCACATCCAGACCATCCAGCCTGTTCTTTAAATAAAATTCAGCGACATGTGTGCGCGTCTCAATGGAATGCAGGTACCAGATTTCCTTTTCACCATATACATAATTCGCACGGTCATCTTCACTCGAACCATGCATGTTCTCACTGAAGGATGCAACACCTGTACTTGCAGAGCAGGGAGTTCTCCATTTATAAGTATCTATTACCTTGCTGTAGTTAAATTTTGTATAAGTCCCAATATCACCTTCCGATGGACCTTTGATTCCATCACTATCTACATAATCAGAGGATAATACACAGGTAAGTAAATATGAATGAGCATAAGCCGGTGTAGATACTTTATTATAGTAATGATCGTAACCATTGGTATTGCTTTCAGAATCATCCGAATTAGGTGTATAACTGATCAGACCTGTTGAAGCATTGTCAGAGGAATTGCTTTCTTTGGCAAAACTTACTTCCTCCTGAACTTTATTATAAACAGGTATACCATATACATACCTTGATCCTGATTGATCAGTCACCCTGATTTCAGAAACCTGGTTATTCTGAACCACTGCATCCCGGGCAATAGTTGTATAGGAATAGCCCTGTGTGGCATCGGTCATTTCAGGGGAACTGTAAACATCTGATTTGCCATTGGTGGTAAAACCATTTGCAGCATAATTCTGTATCGGTAAAACCGCAGCAGACTTTGCTTCATTAACGGTCAGTGAAGTAAAAGAAGTGGTACGGGGATTGCGCACCTGGCGCGTATTACCTGAACTTATCCCTTGAGTACTTAGAATATTCTGATTGGAAGCATTTTTTTGTATGACATCGTAGGTGCCGGAAAGATCTCCATCCAGGTTTCCGTAAGGCCCTGGATAGCTGACCGTATTCCTGTATGGATTATATTGAACCTGGACATTATTTAAAAAATTTAAATCGTTTTCAGGAACCATTTCCCCGATCTTCTTAAAATAAACAGGCTCTGTGGCAGGGTTATTTACAACGGTATTAATTTCAGAATTAAAATTACTGATCGAAGAGTTTGCATCCGGCCAGGCTCCTGAATATGTCTGGCTATAGCTGAAGGTAAGATCGGCTCCGATCTTGGTTGATGGAGGCTCTCCTACACCTACTTCAACTCCCAGACTGGGAGAATATCCCTGATCGGTACAAACAGGATCGCTTACCGAACCTACATCTCCTCTGTATAAACGGTAGGTGCCTCCGACTCCCTGGCCGCTTACCTGGTATATGTCATAGGTATGATTGGTAACAGCCAGGTTAGTCGTGAATTTATTAAATGTTCCAGCATCTTTTTCCCGGTTAAAATCCATCATCTTATCCGCAGACGATGTTAAACCCGAATACATATATCCATAAGCGGGAGTAGAACGTGTTGTTGATTTTAAAAATTGACCCGAATAATATCCGCTAAAACCGAATGCCGGTTCTTCTGCCAAAGGATCCGTATTGGAATAACTGAAACTCAATGAACCGTTAATATTATATGTATTATGCTCCAGGGAAGGTGAAAAGGTTGGAGTAGCAAAACCCATAAAACTGCTTTTACTTATCGTAGAGGCTGGGCCATAGGAAGGAATTACACTTTTAGTATTCTTTGTACTCTGACTATAGGATGCTGAAAGAGTCATTCCCTTCAATCCTTCCCGTGAGCTGAATGGAAATCCAACGGTTGTATTCAATGTTGATTTTTCCCCGTTCTTTTCACTTTCTGCACTTAAACCCAATGTCGGGTTTACACCAACTCCGTCTTCAGAACCAAAATTCAATCCCATTCCTGCTGTTAACTTACCTTTGCTGCCGGCCCCGGCACTGATGCTGGGGCTGGCTCCCAGTGTAATACCAAAACCATTATAGGTGTTATAAAATAAATTTGCTGATAAGCCCACGCCTACTGAGGCATTTGGGATCTTTATACCTTCTACTTCCAGGTTTAAATTACCGGATATACCAAATGTTTCATTCGGCTTTACATTATAATTGGTAATGACCTGTTCTCCTGAAAAATCATCAGGAAGCCCGCGAACACTCCTGTTAATAGCACCGACATTCATATTCCAGCCTAAGCCAACCCAGCTGGCCTCGGCGTCAGGCGTGATGCCCGAAGCATAATTAATATTGATCGGGTATCCGCCTACATCCATTAACGGAATGTTGTAACTGAAGTCACCGCTAAACGGATCCACCAGGTTATCCATGCCTGCAGGAGAAAACTGCTGTGTTTCCGGTTGCGATGGACCGGATGTCAGAGCCTTGGTCTGAACAGGTATACATAGCGTCAAAAAATTAACCAAAAAGAAAGAGGCTATGATACGTTGATACTTAGCTATTCTTACAAACATTTTTTTATAATTTAATTTCCGGAAACGATTGTAGGTCATCCTTTGAAAGTGTCAGCTGACAATCTTTTAATTGATAGGATGCTCCTTTTATTTTAATGACATAACCCAGCGACGAATCATCACGGGGAATTAATACCAGTATTTTATTGGGTTGATTCATGACATAAGAAGGAAATGACTCTGTGATAACATCTGATAAAGTATCCTTACTGTTTTTTACTACGACCAGATTATTTTTCAATGAGAGCAGAAGATTATTCTTATCAATCGGATTGGAAACAGATTGATTTTTAATCGTACAATTAATCGTACAGTAATAGTAATTCTTTTGTATATCCAGGTATTTTGAAAATTCACTTTTTGGATTTTCTCCATTGTTTACCGTAGCCATGTATGCTTCCAGTGGAGGGGGATTCAAGGTAATGTCTAGTAAAAAATAGTTATTGCTTACTGAGTCATAGGTAACTCCTTTTTGCTCGGAAACCCACTGAATATATTCATTTACTGAAAGTTCTCTATTAAATACAGATTTTATTCCTTCGGATATTTGGTTAAATATCCCAGGTGATGCGGCATTGCTTAGATCAACCTTTTCAGTTTCTTTACAGGAAACCTGAAAAAATGAAATAAAAACAATCAAAAAACAATATTTATAAAAAGTATTCAATTTGCTTAAAAGATTTAAAATTGACAGTCAACGATAAATAAAAGCTCTTTAACTGATAATAAACATATCTAAAGTTATTAATCAAAATCAATAAAAAAAACATCGATTAAAAATCATTGGAAAATTTATATTCATTTATACATTAATCATATTCAAATTATTGTATTTGAATGATCCTAAAAAGGTTAATAAAAATTCAATATTGTGATTTTAAAAATCAGAAGATGAATTTTTCTTGAGATTTGTTTGTCCTATTGCATAAGCTAAACTGTTTTTAACTTCAAACTTTTCTCTGACTTGAATATCCCAAGTAACGCCTGTTTTGATGTAGCTAATAGCTTCGGTCTCTGATAACTCAATTTCATTATGAGCATGTTTCCATCCTTCAGGATCAATGTTAAAAATTCGTTTGGCTTCATTATCATCTATAGGTATAGTATCTACCTGTAATTGATTTTTATACCATTTATCATTTCGTTTTTGGCGTAAAGTGAAGGCATTTCCAAAATCAGAAACTATAATATAATTCTCAAAATTTTTATTGAAAAAAGTATAAACGGGAATTCCTTTATAAAGGGAAAAATCCGAGTTATCGCCATTTTCATCTGGAATATTCCAATTGGGAATAAAATAATCATTGAAAGCTAAATCATTTGTTGAAAATAACCAATCATGATACAACATAATTGTTCTTGGTATAAAACCATTACTTTCTACATTTTCAATTAATGTATCTAAACAATCAATAATATTGTTAAATGTTCTTATCGGAATATTTTCTGTTTTAATACTATTTAAAAAATCATCGTTTTCATATTTAGCAATTTCTCTACCAAAGTCAGTGCTTCCATATACAAATTGATAATCGTTTTCAACAAACATCATTTTCATACCAACTTCAGATATATGAAAACCATATGATTCAATTATAGAATCATCAATCATGTAATTTTTATGCCCATCAAATAATCTATGTAAAAAAGAACTATTATACCATTGATCTCCTACTGCATTTCGATATTCATCAATTCTAATTTCTGAAAAAGGTTCGTTAACTAGTTTTTCATTTTTATTAATGAACTCTATTTTCTGTAATTGTAAAGATACTTCTTTTAAAGCTTTAGATATGTTATCTATTCTTTCAAAAAACTCTTCTTCACGAGTATTAGCTTTATCGGGTCTTTGTAATGTATTATCAAAAATTATTGGTATCCAAATGTCTTTATCATTCTTTATTTCTAGTAAACGATTTTCGTATTCATCAAAATACATTTTAAAAAATCTATTAGTACTTTTAATTTTTGTATGATTAATTTGAAGAACGATATTATCAGGATGTCTAATTAAGTATATCATCATACCTAATGAAGTCCATTCTTTAGTAGGTAATGGTGAATAAACCATTGATGGGGGTCTCTTTATAATATCCCTTTCCCAGTCATAAACTCCAAAATCATCAAAACGGGTTAATCCTTCAATATAAATCAATGTGTCCAATATCTTACCTGAACTTCTTGGGTAGATTTTGTTTTCATTTAAAAAATTCAAACATTCTTTCAACTCAAGTTTGTTTTTTTTATATAAAAAAAGAATCCAACTATATTGAAATATAGCAACAGAGTTAATATAATATTCTATCTCTGATGTATATTTATTATTGGGATCGTCTGCTTTAAGATGCTCTTCTCTTTTAAATATATGAGAATAGAATTCATGAGTAGCGTTTTTATATGTTTCAATATCTTTATTGATAACTATGTCATGTAATAAAGTATTGAAAAGAGTTAATGAATATTTCAAAAACCTTTTTGAATATATATCATTAGTATCGTTGTTCGGATAGTGCTGAATTTTATAAATTATATGTGTTATTTTTTCTTTAATATTTCGAAATGAAGTATCCTTTAGCCTAGAAGAATATTTACCATTAGATAAAGCGACGGAATATAATCCTTTTATTAAAAGTAAGTTTCTTTCAAATACCAATATTGTTCCTGAAGTTATAGAGGAATATATAACATGATTAATTGCAACAATTGTTTCTTCTAGTATTACCCCATTGTTATTTTGGTATGATATATTAATAGCTTCAAATAGAACATCCTCAATTCCGTCAATTGTTGTTGAAACTTTATTAAATATGCTTCTCTTCTTGCTCATCTCAAATCTTTATCAGTTTCACAATATAAATCAAATAGCTCTTTATACATGGACAAAGAGTCTATCGCTAGATTAGTATTATTATTTCTAACAGCATCAAGATACTGCTGATGTATATTTTCTAAATAGGCTTTATATGTTGTCTCATTATCATCTTTTATCAAAGTTTTAACTTTAAAGGATTTAACTGATATTGGAGTTATATCAGAGGATTCTTTTGCATATAGTATTATAGCATTTTCCGAAATATTTTTTCCTATTAAAAATGGAGCGTATTGAAAAACTTCTGCTGAATTTGATTTTCTAATTGAATTAATATTTTGTTCAAAGTCTTCTATATAAATATCATGTAATATGCCTATTGGGTTTTTACTTCGCAATATTACTTTTTGTGTATCAAACATAGCACTTAATGAGTAAGGGGTGTGTATATCATTCTTTTTAAAAATTTCAATAATTCTGTTGCTAAATAACTCAACTATTTTTTCTTCAAATAAAATGCTATTTGCTTTTTTCAAAACCATTTTTTTATATGAATCAAAGACTGGTTGGTAATCCATATATTTTGCTACCCTTTTAAAAACTATTATTATTAAAGGGATATTAACAAGAATAATTAAATAATGACTAAGTATTACTGCGTTATTAATGTCTAATGTACTACTCATGAGACTTATAAAAAGCATACCTGCAATGTTAGCTAATGAGGAATAAAATATAGGAAATATAAAAGTCCGCTCACTGAAGAATTTGAAATTTACAAAAGACTTTGATTTAATTTCCGTAAAAATAAATCCGATTATTACCATTGTAATTCCTACTATTGATGCTAATATACCGTTGCTTGAATTATTTAATTCCTGTGCTTTTTCAATTGTAATAAAATTTATCCTATTAGGAAACGGCAAAAAACTTAAAGAGTAAAGGCCGATATAAAATGGGAATACAAGTAATGCCCAATTTTTATCGGCTAAATAATCAATTAAAATCTTATCCTTTATTAATAACTTAGGGCACTTTCGACTTATTTCATTTATTAATTGTGTTCTTAAACTATTCATAGATGTAGCTTGCTCATAAAATTATTAGCATAGTAATACTATAAAACTATATCTTAATTCAATAGCGTTTTGATGTTACAAATATAAGTTCTTTGAAAGTATTGTCATTATTGAGTTAGAGAAGATTTTGAATTGGAAACGATTTGAATTTTGAAAAAACACGAATTTTGCAATTCGTTGATTTTCAATAAATATGAATCGTGGTAAATATATATTCTCTCAAATCATAGAGATTATTTCGCATAAACAGTTTCAAACGCTTGTAAAAAGGCATAACGGAGACTATAAGGTTAAAGATTTCAGCTGTTGGAAACAATTTCTCTGTATGGTATTTGGTCAGCTGACACATCGGGAAAGTTTAAGTGATACAATTCTGTGTTTAAAAGCCAATGCCGGGAAAATGTATCACCTGGGTATTGGAGATATAGTTGCAAAAAGCACTCTTTCCAAGGCTAATGAAAATCGCTCTTATAAAATTTATGAAGAATTAGCAATATTACTGATTCAACAAGCGAAACAATTGTATTTGGGAGAGAATGAATTGGATGTACAACTTAAAAACAATGTATTTGCTATTGATGCTACTGCTATTGATTTATGCTTATCAACCTTTTACTGGGCTACTTTCCGATCTACTAAAGGAGGTATAAAATTGCATACTCAACTGGATTTAAAAACTTCCATTCCTGAGTTTATTCTATTCTCTACAGCTTCTGTCCATGATGTAAATGTATTGGATATTATCCAGTTTGAATCCAATAGCTTTTATGTTATGGATCGTGGATATGTAGACTACAAAAGACTTTACAAGATTCATGTCTCAGATGCCTTCTTTGTCACAAGAGCAAAAGATAATATGAATTATCGGAGGCTTTATTCTCATCAGACAGATAAAACAAAAGGAGTTCTTTATGATCAAACCATTATGCTGAATGGATACTATGCTGTAAAAGACTATCCCAAAAAGATGCGAAGGATAAAATTCTATGATCAGGAAACTGAAAAGATTTTAGTTTTTCTTTCAAACAACTTTCATCTTGAAGCTTCTGAAATTGCTCAACTATATAAGCACAGATGGAAAATTGAAATGTTCTTTAAATGGATAAAACAACATTTGAAAATAAAATCCTTTTGGGGACAATCAGAAAATGCAGTAAAGACTCAAGTATGGATTGCGATATCTGTTTATGTCCTAATAGCTATTGCAAAGAAGAAATTCATGTTAACACAATCTCTTTACGAAATATTACAGGTTGTGAGTATATCCGTTTTTGAGAAAACGCCCATAAATCAACTCTTTCAACAAACTCAATTACAATATTTCAATGAACAAAATTATAACCAATTGAATATCTTTGATTAATATCAAAACGCTATTGATCTTAATTTTTAATTTAAGACTATTTGATTACCATTTATAATTTGAATCTCTTTGATAAAAGGCATAATCATCACCTAGTTTACTTTTGGTTTTAAATATTATCCATAAAGCAGTAGCTAATGTTATTATAAAAAGGATTAACAATTGTATATCAATATGCTTCATATAAATAACTAGCATATTTTCTTTTATTATTTTCCTTGGTTTTATTTTTCAAATTTGTTAAAGTATCATCAATAAGATTATTTCCATTTGGGATTTGGGATTTATTATATATACCAGTAAAGTTAATATAAGATCATAATGAAAATTGTTTTACCTATGTTTTACCAAATAAAAAAAGAGTTGTAATGTTAGTTACAACTCTTTGGTATCCTGTGTGGGAGATACTGGGTTCGAACCAGTGACCCCCTGCTTGTAAGGCAGGTGCTCTGAACCAGCTGAGCTAATCTCCCTTCCTTCTCGACAATTGCTTGTCATTTGGGACTGCAAACATACAGGTTTTTTTATTAATTGCAAAAACATTTTATAAAAAATTGCGTAAAAAATCCTCATTGTTTATGTGAACAGAATTCGCTTGCTTCACATATTCAAATAATAACAAAATACCGCATCTGAAAATAGTCAAAAAAATACTGATTTACAGTTTTTTAAGCATATCCTTTATCCTTGGACTGGCTGCTTTTTTAGTATATGCATATAAAGATGAAATCATTTATCTGGCTGTTATGCAGATCAACAAACGCCTCATTACCAAAGTTGACGTTGATAAAAATATAGAAATCAGTTTCCTTACAAATTTCCCGGAGCTTTCCATCGACTTTCACGATGTGAAAATACATGAGCCCGGCAAAGACAATACTAAGATTTTTGCAGAGCTGGATCAGATTTCCATCACCTTTGACATCATGAATATCTGGAACGAAAACTACCGTTTCAAACACCTCTATCTGGACAAAGGTTATATCCACTTACGCACCAACCCCGATGGCAGTAATAATTATACCATCATAAAAAAAGACTCCAGCGTTAGCGGTGATGCCACTGATTTTTCCATTGCCTTTATTCAATTAAAAAATGTTGAGTTAAGCTATGAATTCAAACCTGGCTTTCAAACCTATAATCTGTTTTCCAGATTAACTCAGGCTTCCTTAAGCTATGCAGAAAACATCTATGCCATTAAGGTTGTCGGAGATTGGCACTCAGAAGGCATTTACATTAAAGATAATTCTTTTATTCTCAATAAAGATATTCGTCTGAATACGTCCTTCACGTATAACTCAAGTAAAAATCTATTGACGGTAATCCCTTCTGAAGTCCAGATTGATAAAGGAAAATTTTCGCTGCAGGGCAAATACGATATAGAGCGAAAAAATATTGACTTATCCTTTAAGGCCGAGAAAGGCGACATTCAAACCTTCTCTTTCATTCTTCCCAAACAGTATACAACGCTTATAGATTCTTATCAAAGCATGGGCAATGTATACTTCAATGGATCACTGAAAGGTGATTTAAGCGATGATAAAAGTCCTGCCATTGATGTACAGTTTGGTTTTGAGAATGCTACGTTTTACCATCCCGAATACAAACAACATATTAAGAAAGCGTATCTGAAAGGTGTATTCTCCAATGGTTCAAAACAGGAATTAAGCACTACATCCATTAAACTTTCGGATATCCGTTTTCAAATGGACGACAGGGATATAGAAGGTTATTTCTATTTAAGTAATCTGGATGATCCTTCTATTGATACACATTTAAAAGGCTCTGTACAATTAATCAATCTGCTGAGAATTATTCCGCAGCATGTCTTCGAGCAAGCCAGCGGTGAACTGGATTTCGATATTGAATTTAAAGGAAAGACCAATGATCTTAAATCGAAAAGCGGTTATCAAAACATCTTTACAGCCGGAGATCTGGGCTTGAACAATATTGTAGCGAAAATCAAATCCTATCCGCATACGATTGAAATTCCGAAGGCACTTTGCACATTCAATAAGAACGATATTTCCATCAATGATATGAGCCTGCGTGTGGGCAAGAATACGGTTGATCTGAATGGTATTTTCCGCAACCTGATCGGTAAATTGATTTTTGAAGATCAGTCTATGTATATACAGGCAGACCTTGAGATGGGTAATATTTATCTGGAAGATATCTTAATGGCTGATAAACGTACCAATCAATCTTCCGATATGGGCTTCGTGATGCCTTTGCTGAAAGATTATAAAATGGAATTGTCTTTAAAGGCCGCATCCATGAATTACCAGAAGTTTCATGCCAATAATATCTCAAGTCTTATTGAATGGAATTATCCATTGCTGACGTTTACAAATTCATCCTTACAGTTTTGCCAGGGAGATTATACCGGAAATACGTCCCTAAAAGTTATCAATGATAAATTATGGGAGATAAAAACAGATTCGAAAATACGGAACCTCAATATTGACAGCCTGTTTTACGTGTTTGAAAACTTCTCTCAGAATTTCATCACCGATAAAAACATCAAAGGTCAGATATCATCGGATGTAAGCTTATTATTACAATTGGATAATCATTTGGATATCTTACCTGCTTCGATTATCTGTGATGCCGACATAACGATTAAAAATGGCGAGCTGAACAATTTTGATCCGATGAGAAAAATGTCCCACTTTTTAAATACTGAAAATCTGGATAACATTAAGTTCTCTGAGATGAAAAATCATTTTCTGATTTACAATCAGGAAATACAAATACCTGAGATGACGATTGTTTGTAATGTTGGTAAGATCGGGGTTTCCGGCAAGCATGCCTTTAATGGAAACATTGATTATCGCATTGCTTATCCGATGAAAAATCTGAAGAAAGAAAAACTGGATCCGGATGCAGCCTTCGGCGCCATTCGTCAGGACCCGAAAGGAGAAATGAAAGTACATCTGATTATTCAAGGCACAACGGATAACTTTAAAATCACCTACGATAAAAAGAAAACAGGCGAAAAAATTCTATCTGACATTCAGAAAGAGAAAAATGAGTTAAAAGCCTTGTTCAAGAAAAAAGATGATGATCATCAACAGATCAAACAAACACAGCAGGTAGATCAGGAGTATTTTGATTTTTGATGGGGGGGGGGTTGCTACCTAACCCTCCAAGGGTTCTTTCAACCATTGATTCAATCTTATAATTAATAGCGAATAATCAACGAAACCCTTGGAGGGATATATTGACTTGCACTTTGTTTGACATAGCGGTCGGACGGACTGAAAAAGCCGTCTGACCGCTTGTGCGTAACACTATCCTCTGTTCACTTTATAATAGTCGTATTATTTCTGTTGATATAAGGCTTATCTATATCGTGCTATCACTGCCCGTCAGACCGCTTTTTCCAGCGGTCCGACGGCTTACTGAATAGAAAAATTGTTTAGCTCGTTGCCCTTGGTCGGTGTTTTAGCCCGCCAGTAATGTGTGATAAAGAACAAATATTAATCGGGCGGCACCGACAAGCCTCGTATTATTAGGTTGTCGGAGACCCAAGGGTTGATGTTCGTTCATTATCCACTATTCATTGCCTTGGGAACTCCGACAACGGCCAGGGAATCAACCCTCCAAGGGTTCTTTCAACCATTGATTCAATCTTATAATTAATAGCGAATAATCAACGAAACCCTTGGAGGGATATATTTACTTGCACTTTGTTTGACATAGCGGTCGGACGGACTGAAAAAGCCGTCTGACCGCTTGTGCGTAACACTATCCTCTGTTCACTTTTAAACTACATCACCAAAAAACTAAACAGATTCGAATCTGAATTAACCAGCGTATAATCTACCTTCTTTACTTTCATACGCTCAACCAGCAAATCAAAATCCTCTTTGCATTTTACTTCTACACCAACCATCGCCGGACCAGCTTCTCTGTTGGTCTTCTTGGTATATTCAAAATACGTGATATCATCATTCGGACCAAGTACTTCATCTAAGAACTCTCTTAGCGCACCCGTACGTTGCTTGAAACGAATAATGAAGTAATGTTTCAATCCTTCGTATAACAAGGATCTTTCTTTTATCTCCTGCATACGGTCTATATCATTATTACTACCACTGATGATACATACTACGTTCTTCCCTTTTATTTCATCCCGGAAATAATCCAGCACGCTGATGCTTAATACACCGGCAGGTTCAGCAACGATGGCTTCTTCATTATATAATTTAATAATCGTGCTGCAGGCTTTTCCTTCCGGCACCAATTGTATATCATCCAGATATTCAGAACAGATTTCAAAATTGAGATCGCCCACGCGCTTTACAGCGGCGCCATCCACAAACTTATCGATCTCATCCAATACTACTATACGGCCTTCTTCCAGCGAACGCTTCATAGCAGGTGCGCCCAATGGTTCTACACCTATAATTTTTGTATCCGGACTGATGGCCTTAAAATACGTGCATATGCCGGCAGCTAAACCACCGCCGCCAATCGGCACAAATATATAATCGATCTGCTCTCTGATATCATCCAGAATTTCAAGGCCAACGGTCCCTTGCCCTGCAATGATTTTAGGATCATCAAAGGGATGTACAAACAACAACTGATGTGCATTGCAATACTTCATTGCTTCAGCAAATGAATCATCAAAAGTATCCCCTACCAATACCACTTCAACATAATTCTTTCCGAAGAATTTAACCTGCGAAACTTTTTGTTTGGGAGTTGTGCTTGGCATAAAAATCATACCCTTCACCTTCAGCGCCTGACAGGAAAAAGCAACGCCTTGTGCATGATTACCAGCACTGGCGCAAACCACGCCTTTATCAAGATCTTCACGCTTCTGGCTGTTCATAAAATTATAAGCACCGCGTAATTTATAGGAACGTACTAATTGAAGATCTTCTCTTTTAAGCCAGATATTGCAGGAATATTCTTCTGAAAGATGCTCGTTCTTAGTGAGCGGAGTATGTGAAACAATTGATTTTAAGCGTTGGCCGGCTTCAACAATATCCTTAACATTTACTTTTTCACTCATGATTTAAATGCCCAAAACAGCTAATAGGGTCTTATTTGTTCAATTTGCAGATGCAAAAATACATTCTGCCTGTTCAAGTAGCAAAAATACCATATTTTATATCTAAATTGTATTGATGAAGAAATTAAACGCTTTTCAGGTAATCGCAATATTCGGCATTATTTTTAGTATTGCTGCCCAGCTTGTATTGCTGATAATAAAAAAAGAAGTACAGAATTTTGTTTACTTGTATCCAACCTGGGTACTGGTATTCATTGGTGGTTATCTGATCAACCCTTATCTATCCAAACACGATGATCATCACGATCATTGATTAGATACTACTATAGGTATATAAATCAGGATCCGGGAATTTAAATACATAACCTTCTTCCTGGAGCTTCTTTACTGAGACTTCCTTCCAGGATTCCGTAAGCTCTTCTGAAAAATCGGGTAGCTCTAATTCAAAACGCTTGCACAAGTTCTGATAAAAATCTTTTCGTTTAGGATGCAAGGGAGAACAAACGTTTAGTGTTTCATTCTGAATATTCTTCTCAATTATAAAAATTACTGCTGCCACAGCATCGTCGCGGTGAAGCAGATTCACTGGCTGATTACCTCCGGCTATATTCTTTTTACCGGCAAAAAACTTTGCAAGCATCCGGTTGTAGCCTGTTAATCCGCCAAGTCTTAAAATGATTTTATTCGGTATGGCACTTTGCCTGATATACTCTTCCGCCTCTGCTAAAATCATATTACCAGCCTCCGACACATTTGTTACATCATCTTCTGCTACAATCTTATTTGCATCTTTATACACCGAGGTTGAACTGATATATAGAATGGTATGAATAGCTGTATTGCTTTCCAATCCATTCAATAGTGCTTTTATTTCAATGGCGTGGGTGCTGTTACTATTCTTCTTTGTATTTGGGGGAACAGCAATGATCAGTATTTCTGAGGACAAAAATTCTTTAATGTATTCCCCATGCCAACTCCCTTGTTCTGCTTTGATCAGATAAGGAACAACACCAGCTTCTTCCAATAAACCGAATCGTTCTATACGCGTTGTGGATCCTTTTACTGAATAGCCTTTCTGAATGAATGATTCGGCAAGCGGCAAACCAAGCCAGCCGCAGCCGAGTATCGAAATCGAAGGAAGCGGCATTTAATCTAAGGAGCGGTTCAGGAATTGATTTAATTTATGAAGCTGGGCAAAAGGCTCTGCCAGTTTTTTAACAAGGTCTTTATGCGATAATAGCTCATCGGAAATTGCATAACTAACCGTAAAACTTTTCAACTTCAATAACTCCGCATGTTTATTGTCTTCTGTATATCCTTTTGGTACACGACTGAGCTTCTGTTCCTGATCAAACTCCGTATAATATTTTTTAAATTCTTTGGATGCAAATAGTTTGGTTAACTCATCGCCACTGTAATCAATCTCTTGTCGGATGGATTTGATCTGATCGGGCTCCGGCATATACAAACCACCGGCAACAAAACAATTGCCGGGCTCGATATGTACGTAGTAACAGGCCCTGTTTGATTTTTTACCGCCCGGCGCTAACACAAAGCCCATATTGGTTTTATAAGGAGACTTATCTTTTGAAAAGCGAACGTCCCGATTGATCCGAAACATGCAATCCTTAGGCTCCAGATTGGCAATAGAGGAATCAAACTCAGCAACTTTCAGAATCGTTTTGGAAACTAATTCTTTTATTTCATTCTTAGCTTTCTCGTAGGTTGGTTTGTTGGCATCAAACCACTCTTTTGAATTATTTTTTTTAAGTTTCTTTAAAAAATCAAGTACAGGCTGCAATTCCATATAAGTAATTATTTATTCACCTAATCTAGCATTCAGTGATGCATATTTAAACTATAGATTGAATCCCTCCAAGGGTTTCGTTAATCATTCGCTATTTTAAATTACTGATTCAAATATATTGATTTAACCCTTGGAGGGGTAATTTTTTTTACCTCTGAATGCTTCATCAGGTAATTATTTATTTCGATAAACTATCAATTCATCATCCAGAATCATTTCATTGCTGAAGGCCTTCGCACGAATCACAGGTGAAGCAATTCCTTTTTCAAATTCATTCGGAGATCTGAAAATACGAATTTCATCCCATAAACCTTTATCCATAAAGGATTGTAATAACTTACTGCCGCCTTCCACCATAACAGACAAATATCTTCTACTGTATAAATCTGCTATAACCTGATCAACCATATCAAACACCGGATCAACCTTTACATATTCAACCAAATTGCGAACATCTTGTTCGATATAGTTATAACAAATACTTGTCTGGCTGCCATCCAATAAATGAGCGCCCGCCGGAACCTGCAACTGTTTATCAATAAAGGCTCGTACCGGGTTTCTTCCGGTCCATTCACGCACATTCAATCTTGGGTTGTCATATAAGGCCGTATTCGTGCCGATCAAAATCACATCTTCTTCACTGCGCCATTTATGGACCAATCGTCTGGATACCTGATTGCTGATCCATTTGGACTCATAATTTTCTTTTGCCAGGAACCCATCCGCTGTTTCGGCCCATTTCAAAATAATATATGGACGTTTCTTTTCCATATATGTAAAGAAACGACGGTTCAATTCCCTTCCCTCATATTCCAATACACCCTGAATCACTTCCACCCCATTCGCCATAAGTTTTTCAAAACCCATACCGGCAACCAGCGGATTCGGATCTATATTGGCAAATACTACTTTGGCAATCTTGTGTTGAATAATTAAATCGGTGCAAGGCGGCGTCTTTCCGAAATGTGAGCATGGTTCCAGATTTACATACAGTGTTGCACCATTAAGCAAATTATGATCTTTAACAGATTGAATAGCATTTACTTCTGCATGAGGTGATCCATACTTTTCATGATATCCTTCCACTATAACGTTATCATCTTTAACAATAACACAACCAACCATCGGGTTGGAGCTGACGTTTCCGGTTCCAAGCATCGCAAGATCCAGAGCACGCCGCATATATCTTTCATCCGAATTCATAAAACAGTATCTTTACCCTTCGTAACGAAAGGCTTATTAGGATGGTTTATCTAATTTATTAACAATTGAACCAAATAAAAGAAATATCTGCAAAATACCTATTTGAGGATGCTAAAAATAGAGTGTCCGTATACGATAAGCAGGAAAAGGAAAGCGTATTATATATTCTTTTTGAAGATGTTTTTTCAATCCGGAAAATAAGCATTGTAAGCGGAGAAATTATCTCCTGGAAGCATGAACAACAGGCTCTTCTGGATAATAGTATAGACCGATTAAATACAAACGAACCCGTTCAATATATTATCGGAAAAAGTTTCTTTTATAACCGCTGGTTCACTGTGTCGAAAGATGTACTGATCCCAAGACCGGAAACAGAAGAACTTGTAGATCTGATACTAAAAAGAAATACCCTTAAAAATCCGAATATACTGGATGTCGGCACAGGCAGTGGTTGCATTGCTATATCACTTGCCGCTGAAATTCCATCGTCAACTGTTACAGCCATTGATATCAGTAAAGACGCATTGTCCATTGCTGAAGGCAATGCTGAATCTAATGGTGTTTCTGTACATTTTAAAGAACTGGATTTCCTGACAAACGCTGGTTCCATCAAAGATATATTTGACATTATCGTAAGTAATCCTCCTTACGTGCTGGATTCAGAAAAACCTCAAATGAACAATAACGTTTTATTATTTGAACCACATCTGGCTTTATTTGTTAAAGATACGAATGCGTTAATTTATTATGATATTTTGTTCCAATTTGCTTTTAATAAACTTCATAAGGGCGGATGCGTATATGTTGAAATTAATGAACAAAAAGGGGCTGAGTTAATTTTATTGGCTCAAAAGCATGGTCTTTCTGATTGTGAAATCATTAAGGATCTTTTTGGTAAAGACCGTATGCTGACTGCTTTTAAATAAAAAATTCAGACTTGTAATTTTAAATTTTGCTGACCAGGTATTTCAATTATTCTGATGAAACCGAAAATCATACATATCATTGATTCCTTTTCCAAAGGAGGCGCAGAAATTTTACTGGCAGGAATAGTACCGTATTTAACGGAGTATGATAATTACATCATCTACTTAACAACAACTCCAAATCCATTAACGGTTCCATCATCTGTCTATATTGAATGCATTGAATACAGAGGGCTAAAGGATATTTTCAGAACGGCAAAAAAATTAAAAAAGCGTTTCAAGGAAATTAATCCGGACATCGTGCATACACACTTAATTTATGCTACTTTTTTCAGCCGTATTCTTTTAAACAAAAATATTCCGATCATTACTAGTTTTCATAATGCCTACTATCAGATAAAATATTCTACCCGGATCGCCCGAATCAAAAATATAATTATTCAAAAACTAGATCAACTGACATATAGTTCCTCTGACACAATTATTCATGTTTCTAAAAATCAACAAATATTGAATGATGCCGATGTAGGAATTAAGAAAAGTACCGTCTTATATAATTATGCTGAAAATATTTTTTTTGACAGTCACATAACTGATTTTGCTTCCAGAGATTTCAGTAAACTGACTATTATTTCAGTAGGAAATTTAAAGACTGAAAAAAATCACATTTTGCTTTTACAGGCCATTCAGCAGATAAGAGATATTCCGCTTCAATTGGATATCTATGGTGAAGGCTCGGATCGTTCGATGTTGCAAAAATATATTGATGAGAATAATTTACCCGTTATTTTAAAAGGAAGTACCGATTCCATTGAAAAAATATTGCCGCAGTATAATCTTTTTATTCAGGCATCGGTTATTGAAGGATTTGGAATCAGTGTTGCCGAAGCAATGGCAATAGGAATTCCAGTTCTCTTATCAGATATTTCAACCTTTAAAGAAATTACAGATAACAAGGCGATGTTCTTTCAGAATAATAATATTCAGGATCTTGTCAATCAAATACAGAAGATATACAACGATCCGATTATTTCCATACAAGCTGCTGTAAAATGTAAAGAAGTAGCAGAACGATATCGTAAAGAAATGTATTTGAAAAAAATCAAATCCATCTATACAGAGGTATTAAACAGAAAGAGCGAATAATATATTCGCTCTTTCTGTTTAATACTTTATAAATTTAAAACAAGCCTGTTATTGCTTTCGCCAATGATTTGAAGATGTCTATGTTGAAGGCGATTTTTAAAAGTGTATTCAAACTTAAGAATATAATAAAGCAGCCAACAAAGATCATTAAAGGTTTCCTTTTTACTTTATTAACTAGTAGAGCCGCAAAAGGAGAAGCGAATACACCACCGATAATCAAACCGATTATAACCTGCCACAAGCCCGGATCAAGCCCAGCAAAAACGATGAATGTCAGTGAACTTGAAAATGAAATAAAAAACTCTGCAAGGTTTACCGAACCGATTGTATAATTAATGGCCCTTCCACTGCTTATTAACGTTGAAGTAACGATAGGACCCCAGCCTCCGCCGCCGATACTATCCATAAAGCCCCCAAACAATGCCAAAGGAGTAACTTTTGTAATTTTATTTTTTAATTGTGTTTTAGCTAAAGCTTTGCGTAATACGATAAATCCAAGGATCATGGTATATATCATCGTTAATGGACGAATATATTTCTTTACATCATCCTCAGAAAACAATGTACCCTTTTCAAGTAAAGATAATATAAGAGCCCCAAGTACAGCTCCAATAACACCGGGGATTAATAGATTTCTGAATAACTTTTTATTTACGTTCCCGAATTTCAAATGCGATAACCCGGATGCTCCAGTTGTAAATACTTCTGCAATGTGAATACTGGCACTGGCATTCATAGTTGTAACACCAATACTTACTAAGAATGAGGTAGCCGTCACACCATAAGCCATTCCCAATGCCCCATCAACCATTTGGGCCAATAATCCAACAACCAGATAACCAATTAAATCTTTATTGAATATGGTATCCAAAAAGTTGGTTACGCTTTCATAAGTCTCTTTTGGTGCACTGTTAAGCAGCCACGTTACCCCAAAAGCAATAATCAGAATAACTGCCAGGCCTATTGCTAATAGTTTATAAACCGGATTACGCTTATTATCCTCATTTATCTCTATTATTAATTCTTCCTGTGTAGATGGATCTGCAATTTTATTCTCGATATCTTCAATTTTGTCCGATGGAGTCATACAAGTAAATTAATCCAAAATTTATTTTTCAGCCTTTTTATTCAAACACCACAAACACAAATATATATCCTATAAACATGGTAGACAACTGAAATAGGCAAAATTAAGCTTAAAATCCTTCCCTCATTACCAAAATAAAAGCCTATTTAAATAGTACAATATCAGCATAAAATATAATTAGATAATAAATTTGTGCCTCAGGAGCTTAAAAAGTGAATAAAAACTAACATCATATAGTATATGTGTTATATAGAGTTTATATATTTATAGTAGATTTAATTTATAAAAGTGTACCAGGTTAAGATCAGGTCATTTAATAACGACAACTAAAATTTATTATCTGCATAACAATTATTTTAAATAAAATTAACAAGCATGAGAAATCAATTCAATAATTCTGTAAAAATTGTGGCTGTGGCGTTGGTATCAATATCACTTACATTTTCTTCTTGTTCTGACAAACCTAAAGAAGGCAGCAACGAATCGGGGCAGTTGGAAGGTACAGTGTCGATTTCAGGTGCTTTTGCTTTATATCCTTTAGCTAATATCTGGGCAGAGGAGTTTACTAAACTTCATCCGGACGTAAAATTTAATATATCTGCCGGCGGAGCTGGCAAAGGTGTTGCAGATGCCCTAGCTCAAACAGTAGATCTGGGGATGTTATCTCGTGATTTGAAACCTGAGGAAAAAGAAAAGGGAGCATGGATAGTCGCTGTTACCAAAGATGCAGTATTACCAACCATCAGTTCAAATAACCCTTACATAGCTGTCCTTAAAGAAAAAGGATTAACCAAGGAGTTATTCAGAAAAATATTTGTTACCGGAGAAATAAAAACCTGGGGAGAAGCAATAAATGATAATACAAAAAAAGATGTTATCAATGTATTTACCCGTTCAGACGCTGCAGGCACAGCAGAAACATGGGCGAAATACCTAGGTGCAAAAGGACAGGAAGAAATAAAAGGAGTTGGAGTATTCGGGGATCCGGGAGTTGCTGAAGCAATAAAGAAAGATCCGAATGCGATTGGTTTCAACAATGTGATTTACATCTATGACTTAAAAACCAAAGTAAAATATCCAGGTATTGATGTAGTACCTATTGATATTAATGAAGATGGTAAAATCGATTCATCGGAAAAATTTTATGATGATATTGATCAGATCACTGCTGCTATTGCTTCAGGACGCTATCCATCTCCACCTGCCAGAGATTTATATTTTATATCAAAAGGAAAACCTACAAATGCCGCTGCAGTAGAATTCCTTAAATGGATCCTGACAGATGGTCAAAAGTTTGTGGAAGCTGCAGGATACATTAAATTACCAGAAGAAAAAATTCAAGCTGGAATTAAATCATTAAACTAAGATGCAGCAAAGTCGCAAGATAAAAGATACCGTTTCTTCCTTATGGATGGCCATTGCAGCAATATTTATGATATTGCTGCCTCTAGCTATTTTATTGGGTCTTATATTAAAATCGATCCCGGTACTGCAACAATATGAGATTGGTGAATTACTATTTTCTTCAGAATGGCAGCCCATGCAGGGGAAATTTGGTTTTCTGTCTTTCATAGTATCATCCATTATTGTTTCATTGCTTGGTCTGATCATTATGTTTCCGTTAGGCTTGTTTCCTGCCATATATCTTACACAATATGCAGACAAAAGGCTTTACCAAACGATGCGATCTGTCATTGATATATTGGCTGGTGTTCCATCAGTTATTCATGGACTTTGGGGTCTGCTCATTATCGTACCATTTATATCAGAATATGTAGGTCCCTTATTCGGAAGAAATACCCCTGGATATACTATTCTTGCAGGAGGTATAGTATTGGCTATATCAGTCATTCCATTTGTGTTAAATATGCTGCTGGAAGTATTTCGTACGATTCCGATTGAGCTGAAAGAAACAGCACTAAGTCTGGGTGCAACGCATTGGGAAACCATCCGCAAAGTAGTAATTCGAAAAGGGCTTCCGGGAATCATCGGTGCCTATGCTTTAGGTTTATCAAAAGCATTTGGCGAAACCATTGCTGTTCTGATGGTATCCGGTAATATTGCTCAGATACCGCATAGCCTCTTTGATTCCGGATATCCATTGCCGGCATTGATTGCCAATAATTATGGTGAAATGCTGTCCATTCCTGTTTATGATTCCGCATTGATGTTTGCTGCTTTATTATTATTTCTGGTTGTATTGGTATTCAATAGTCTATCCAGATGGTTGATTTATAAAACGGAAAGTATTTAATCGTTCGATGATGAAAAAGAAACAAATAGAAGAATATTTCTTTAAATACCTGACTGCTGTCTCAACCTATTTCCTGATTGCATTGTTGGCTTTCATTGTATATGAAATTTTCGTAAAAGGAATACCCGCATTATCCTGGGAAGTTTTATCTGAAACTCCTAAAGGAGGTTTCTATTTCGGGAAAGAAGGCGGTATTTTAAACGCCATTGTCGGTTCCATATACCTGGCACTTGGAGCATCGTTTATAGCTTTTATGGTCAGTCTTCCCATAGCCATGTTTATCAATACAGATTTGATCCGCTTTAAAAAATGGCAGCACTTTATACGCTTAGTTCTGGATCTGTTATGGGGCGTACCTCCTATCGTATATGGAGCTTTTGGTTTTGCCTTGATGATATTATTCGGCATGAAAGCTTCACTACTTGCCGGTATCATTACACTTACTTTTCTTATCTCTCCTATCATGACAAGAGCCATGGATGAAGTAATACGTAATGTGCCAAGAGGTTTACTGGAAGCGGCTGTTTCCTTAGGCGCAACCCGTTATGAAATCGTATTCAAAGTAATGCTTCGGGAATCATTACCGGGTATTATTACGGCATTTCTACTTGGATTTGCAAAAGCTATTGGAGATACGGCTGCTGTATTATTCACAGCAGGTTATACTGATTACATTCCTGAAAAATTAAGTGAGCCGGCTGCAACACTTCCATTGGCAATATTCTTTCAATTGGGTTCACCGATTGCTGAAGTTAAAGCGAGGGCGTATGCATCGGCTGTTGTCCTGACATTCATTATTCTTACGATTAGCATTATTTCCAGATTACTATCATCACGTTTGTCTTATAAAAAATAACGCATATGTCTATACAAGTGGAAGAATTTCAAAAAACCAGAATCAATGGACATTCGAAAGAAAATCCATATGCCCTAAAGGTAGAAAATCTGAATGTATGGCATGAGCAATACCATATTCTTAAGAATGTAAATCTGAATATTAAATCCAAACAGATTACGACATTCCTCGGTCCTTCCGGCTGCGGTAAAACAACATTCTTAAAATCGCTGAACCGTCTCACCGACTTATATTCCGGCATGAAAGTAACTGGCAATATTTGGATGGGTGAAAACGATATTCTAAGTAATAAAAACGATATAACGCTACTTCGCCAGCGAATGGGATTACTTTCACAAAGACCGTATATTCTTCCGATGAGTATCGCAGAAAATATTGCCTTTGGTTTAAAAATACAAGGTATCACCAACAAAGGTGAGATTAGAGACAAAGTAGAATATCATTTAAAACAAGTTGCTCTCTGGGATGAAATTTCGGATCGATTAAAAGATCCGGCTTCCAGGCTTTCCATCGGACAACAACAACGTTTGTGCCTGGCAAGGGGATTAGCTGTAAACCCTGAAATCATACTGGCTGATGAGCCCACTTCGGCTCTTGATCCTGTTTCAAGCAGAAAAATCGAAGAGCAATTTCAGGAATTAAAAAAAGACTATACCATTATTCTTGTCACACACTTTATCCGTCAGGCTCGTAAACTGGCAGATCATGTAGTGTTTATGTATTACGGGGAAATTATGGAACAAGGGAATATTGGTATCCTGGAAAATCCTCAAACTGAATCCTTCCGTCAATATGTAAAGGGTGCCTAAAAAACATGTGATTTAATACTCAAATTACTTAATTCGATTTATTTCTTATTGATTTTTCCATTATCGAATTAAGTAATTTTATTATCAATCAATTTTCTACTGGTTTCAGCTTTAGTTTAGTTTTTTGCAGGTACCAAAAGTGCATATATTTTTCACTTAAAAATTTTATCTCAAGCTCTATACAATATAAGTTGAATAACATTTTAGTCAGTGTCTTCTTAATTCTTACTACTTCGATTTATTATATAAAAACGACCAAGGCATTAATCTTTGGATTAATGCCTTGGTCTGGAAAACTATAACTACTAAATAAGTCTCTGAAAATAGTATGTCGATTACTCTTGTTTTTTCTTTCTGAAAATACTGTTGAAGTCATCAATTAACACATTGACAAATAAAACACTGTTCAAATCAACTTCATTTTGAGCCGTATTCGTTAATGTCATTTTGTTTTGCAACATGTATCCACCTTCAAGTCTCAACGCTTCTGATACTTTATAACCCAATCCGATATATGTTCTGTTTTGATCATAAATCTGATTATTAGGTATATAATGACCGAATTTCAAAAAGATCTCCGTTGAAACCAATGCATAATAAGTACCTTTAACTAATTCCTTATTATTAATCGGTGTAATTGTTCTGAATAAATAACGGAATCTCATTTGTTGATTCTGAGTCAGGAAGCTGTATGTTGTTGGAGATCCAGCGAAAATATCCTCATCATCAATATTGGCTTTTGTACCATACCATCTATATTCAAAACGATAACGCTGGATAATTCTTACTCTTCCGATGTGATCTTCAGATGTAACCTGAATACTGGTCCTCCATTCTGGTTGAAAAGATCTTTGACCATTCACAGGATATGCCCAAGTACCAAACCAGGTAATCGGATTGTAAGACAATCTGTATTTAGGAGTAATTTGATAGTGAATCCAAGGTCTGAATACCCTTTGATAATTATTTTTAAATATATTGTTATGGTCAGATCCAACAGTTTGTTTCGGGTTTGCAGCATGTTCCGGATCAGCCTGTCTTCTTTCTTCCATTTCAATTGCGTAATTAAATTTGCCAATAATTTTACCCGCAATAGTCAAATTTCCCCAAAACATATTGTTTGTAATATAGTCTCGTTTTGTTGAAGCCGGGGCTTGAGCAACTGAATGAAACAGTACAGCTATTGCTAAGGCAAAAGCTAACAATAATTTAATTGTCACTTCATTACTTAAAACAACACTAAGTAAATTTTTAAAAGTTTGATTTTTTAAAGTCATTTTTTTGGATTTTTTTAATTTAACAATAAACACTAAGTCTACATACTTAATATAGTTTTAAGTATAATAAACAATACATTGATTTTTAATCTTGTACTAATTAAATAAACAGTTTCTCTACAGATTTGATAGACAAATGTAAAATCAAAAAAACTATCATCCAAGTGGTATTAAAAATAATTACAGAATTTTTTTCCGTTCAAGATCAAATAAGGTCGTGTTATCCAATATTTGTATGGTTGCATCACGAACCTGCATAAATAAATTTCGAATTTCACAGGTTTTCTCATCGATGCATTCATCGCATCTACGGTAAGCCATTTTACTAACACATGGAATCGGGGCCAATGGACCGTCGATTATTCGCACAACTTGGCCAATTCCAATTTGCTTTGGTTCTTTTCCAAGAAAATAACCACCTTCCTTTCCTCTTTTACTTTGAAGAATACCATGTTTTTTTAATTCCAATAAAATTTGTTCTAAAAATTTTTTGGGTATTCCTTCTGTTTCAGAGATCTCCGAAATTAATATTGTTCCTCTATCCTGATTTTTAGATAAAAAAAGCAAAGCCTTTAAAGCATATTTAGCCTTTTTAGAAAGCATGTCTCATTTCTTTTAATATTACAATCCAAGTATAGCTAATATAAAAGAATCAAACAAAAAGATTCATTATATACAAAAGTAATTTTCATAATCCGCCTATTTTGCGTACTTTTGACCCGCAAATAAGTAACCGAATATAACATTTATTTGCGATGCTATCTGATTCTTCCAAATTTGCAGGTGAAGCCCTAACATACGATGACGTTTTGTTGATTCCTGCCTACTCTGAGGTGCTTCCAAGAGATACCGACACATCCACTTTCCTAACCAGAGAAATAAAACTAAACATTCCACTGGTATCCGCAGCAATGGATACTGTAACTGAATATGAAATGGCAATTGCCATGGCGCATGAGGGAGGACTCGGTTTTATACATAAAAACATGTCTATTGAAAAACAAGCCGAACAAGTAAGACGCGTTAAGCGCTCAGAAAGCGGCATGATCATGGACCCAATTGTTTTACTGGAAGATGCTTTATTAAAGGATGCACTTAAAATCATGAAAGATTTTAAGATTGGAGGTATTCCGGTTATTGATAAAAATAAAAAGCTGGTCGGGATTTTAACAAACCGCGACTTACGTTTTCAGAAGAACATTAATAAGCCGATTGCTAAAATAATGACGGTGACTAATTTAATTACAGCACCGGAAGGGATCGATTTATTAAAAGCGGAGGAAATTCTTCAGAAATATAAAATTGAAAAATTGCCGGTAATTGATAAACAAGGCAAGTTGAAAGGGCTAATCACATATAAGGACATCCTTAAAAAGAAGGACAGACCAATGGCCTGCAAAGATGAATTTGGACGTCTGAGAACAGGAGCTGCCGTTGGAGCTACACCAGATGTGTTGGACCGAATTGATGCCTTGGTGAAAGCTGGCGTTGATGTTATAAGTATTGACACTGCTCATGGTCATTCAAAAAATGTGATCCAGGCGGTTAAAGACATCAAGAAAAAATTTAAAGGTTTGCAATTAATAGCTGGCAATGTTGCAACAGGTGAAGGTGCAAAAGCCTTGGCAGATGCCGGAGCAGACGCAGTAAAAGTTGGTATTGGCCCAGGATCCATCTGTACAACCAGAATTATAGCCGGTGTTGGTGTACCCCAGCTATTCGCAGTATATGAATGTGCAAAAGCTCTTCAAAAAAGTAAAATACCGATTATCGCCGATGGTGGTATACGTTTTTCAGGAGATGTTTGTAAAGCTATTGCTGCTGGTGCCAGTACAATCATGATCGGTTCGCTGGTTGCCGGAACCGAAGAAGCACCGGGAGAAGTAATTATTTACGAAGGTCGTAAGTTTAAAACTTACCGAGGAATGGGATCTCTTGAAGCCATGGAAGACGGTTCAAAAGATCGTTATTTTCAGGATGCTGAAGAAGATATAAAAAAACTAGTACCTGAAGGTATCGTCGGGCGTATCGCATACAAAGGAAAAGCTTATGAAGTTGTTTACCAATTGGTAGGTGGCCTTAAAGCTGGTATGGGATATTGCGGTGCAAAGGATATTGAAGCAATGAAGAAAGCTAAATTTGTAAAAATTACATCAGCAGGTGTTAAAGAAAGTCATCCGCATGATGTACAGATTACAAGAGAAGCTCCTAATTACAGTAGTCGTTAAATAGAATATAACTAAATTTTTATTGTGAGCTTACAGAGTATTAGAAATCTATATTTTGGTTTAGCGATTGTCAGCTGGTTATTGATACTGGCTGACGATATTGCTGTAATACGCCTGGCGCATCCGTTTTTACCGTATTACTTTTCAGACATAATCATCAATGTTCTTTTAAGTACATTTTACTTATTTACATTTCTTGGATTTAAAATTGAAATCGGACTAAAGCGGAGCGGTCAATTTAATGATTTGCTCTGGCAGGTCTTTATTATCGGAGCCATTACAGTTTTAATTTCATTATCTATAAAAACAGTGGGCCTACTCAATTCGGATGAACATTTCCTGAATGACCCATTAATTACTAATATTTTATACCACATAAACATTGGTATCATTACAGTCTTTCTGGCGAATGGATTTTATGTCTGGAAGAAAATGATTTTATATCAAAAGACTAAGATTACTGATATCAGCTGGCACATTTTTGAATATTTATGCTTATTTAGTATCATAAGTAATTTCTATTATTTTGATATAAAAGATCCGATTTTTTTAATCATTTCTTCGCCATTAACAATACTTGGACTGGTATTAGCTTTTAATCTAAAATGGGTTGCATTTTTGAACTATAGACAAAAATGGAGAAGCATTCTGTTACTGATACTTATTATTATAATTTGTCTCTCCTTTCTGGAAAGGGTTTACGAACATCACATCATCAGCAATCTGGTTATTGATTTAGCAGATAATGTTTTTATTCAGGCATTATTCGGATTTATGCTATTAAACTGTATGACAGCCTTGCTGGTACTATTGTTCAATCTTCCTACATCATCTGTGTTTGAACAGAAATTCGGAGAAGTAATGCTTTTTCAAAAACTTCACCAGTCTCTTCAAGTTGGAGAAAAAGAAGAGGATATGTACAACCTGCTTATGGAAAGCAGTATGAATACTGTAATGGCTGATGCTGCATGGCTAGAAATAAGAGATAATAAAGGCGGTTTAAAAGCTTTTCAAAATAAAAATATTGATGAGTTTGATATTTTTGAAATAAAAAAATCGCTAAGAAAAAATCTGATTAACATTTCATCGGAACCTCAATATTTAAAGGATATACAAGAGTACCCACACACTGAAAAAATAAAACACTTACATTATAAATCGTTTTTATTAATACCGCTTTCCTCCAATAACCAGGTTTTAGGAACACTTGTCTTACTGAAAAATATCAGTGATGGTTTTGACAAGGAAATGGTTGATATCATTTTTACGTTTGTAAGTCAGGCAAGTATTGCAATAAAAAATTTCCGTTTGATGGATGAAGCAATACAGACGGAACGATATAAAGAAGAATTGAAAATTGCCAAAGATGTTCAGCAAAGTCTTATACCTTCAAATCTACAGTTAAACAGTAACATAGAAGTAAGTGTATTTTCAAAAGGAGCAGAAGATGTTGGAGGCGATTACTATGATGTATTTGAATTGAATGCAAACCGCTTCGCAATAGTTATCGGTGATGTATCGGGTCATGGAACAAGTGCTGCATTCAATATGGCACAAATGAAAGGTGTATTCCAAAGCCTGATCAGTCTGGATTTTCCTGTGGATCAATTTATGATTCATGCCAACAATGCACTATCCCGCTGCCTGGAGAAAAGAAGCTTTATCACCTTGAGTATTTTTGTCATTGATACGGATAAACGTCATATTCAATATGCACGTGCAGGACATTGTCCGGCTTTGATGCTGGATCATCAATTTAAAACCTGTGCTTTTTTAGATGGTAAAGGATTAGGCTTGGGCGTAAGCAGAACAAATACCTATGAAAAGTACATCCAAAAAAATGAATTATCTTACTCCACTGGTGACACTCTAATTCTGTATACAGATGGTTTGGTAGAAGCACATGACCAAGCCAGAAATGAATATGGTTATGAGCGTTTAAAGCAAATTGGTTTAGACAGTATTAATCTCAATTCCAGACAAATGATCGACAATATCATTGAAGATGTGCAACAATTTAGTGGTACAGTTCAATTTGAAGACGATTGTACAGTCTTAGTTTTAAAATTCAGTTAAATTGTATAACTTTCTTACATAATAAACGTTGATAAAAGTATAAATGCAAATAACTACAAATAAAGAAACGGAGTATTACACTATTGCTATCGAGGGTGATCTTGACGCAAGTTCGAGTATACAATTAGATCAGGCAATTTCAGAAGCCGTTTCAAAAAGCGAAAATAAAATAATTGTTGATTGTGCAAAACTAGATTACATTTCATCAGCAGGGCTTGGAGTTTTCATGTCATACATACAAGATTTCAATACAAATAATATTGCTTTGGTACTATGCAACCTGAGTGATAAGGTTAAAAATGTATTTCAGATTCTTGGTCTTGATGAATTAATACACATTGTAAATACAAAAGAAGAAGCAAAAAATCATATTAATTGAAATTGAATAATAAAATAAAAATAGTTCGCGACCCTAAAAACCTTAAAACTGTTCGTGATTTTGTGAGCAGCACCCTTCAAGGTATGTCTATTCCTGATCCTGAAATTAACATGATGGTTTTGGCAGTAGATGAGGTTTGCGCGAACCGTATTTTACATTCTCCTCTTAATTCACAAGAAGGAAAAAACAATAATATAGAATTAGAGATTGAAAATAAAAACAATCAGCTAACCTTCTTAATTCGTGACACCGGTGATCTTTACGATATTAATAAACACGAAGAGCCGGATATTCATAAATTAATATCTGAAAAACGTAAAGGAGGTATTGGTTTACTTCTTGTTAAAAAGATTATGGATTCAATCGAGATTTCTCGTTCAGAACCTTATACGGTTTTATTGCTTCATAAAACCTTAAAATTAGTTTAATTTTAAATTTTGAATTAACTGCTTTTTTTACTCCCTTAAAAAAACTTAATTTGTATTGGTTAAATGCAATGTATTATATACCAAAACTATATAATAGTCGTTAACTAACTCGAATCGTTATCTATTTTATTCTGTTTAATAACATGAAATTAACTTATTGGTTTTCAGCATCAATTATTTCAGGAATGCTGGTATACGGATGTGTTTCTGATAAAACATCCTCATCGACATCCAAAAACTCAACAAAAACATCTAAAAAGAGCCCTTCTGAAGAACCTGTCATATTATCGGTAGGGAACGATAAAATTCCAACTTCAGACTTTAAATATGTTTATGATAAAAACAACGGAAAGAACCCGGATGCTTATTCTGAACAAAGTCTAAAAGATTACCTGCAGCTATATACAAAGTTTCGCTTGAAGGTTAATGAAGCTGAGTCATTGGGGCTTGATACGACAGCAAGTTTTAAATCTGAATTAGCTGGCTACCAGAAGCAACTTGCCCAACCATATTTAACAGAAAAGCAAGTAACCGATATGCTCGTTAAACAAGCATACGATAGAATGAAAGAAGAAATTCATGCTGAACACATTTTGTTTTTATGCTCACCGAATGCGGATCCAAAAGACACTTTGATTGCTTATAATAAAGCAAAAGCTATTAGAGAACGTGCCATAAAAGGTGAGAATTTTGAACAGTTAGCCTATGAATATTCTGAAGATCCTTCAGCAAAAACGAATAAAGGAGATTTGGGTTATTTTACAGCCCTTTCAATGGTATATGAATTTGAAGATGCTGCTTATAATACAAAGAACGGCGAAATTTCACAGCCTGTAAGAACTAAGTTCGGTTATCACCTTATTAAAGCGATTGACAGAAGACCATCACAAGGACAAATTCATGTAGCGCATATTATGGTTCGATTTACTCAAGGGATGAACGCTGAAGATTCTGTAAAAGCCAAAGAAAAAATAAACGAGATATATAAAGAATTGAAAAATGGTGATGATTGGAATCAATTGTGCCATGAGTTCTCAGATGATGTCAACTCTAAAAATAAAGGTGGGGAATTGCCATGGTTTTCTACAGGTAAAATGATTCCTTCGTTTGAAAACGCCGCTTTTAAATTAACAACTCCGGGTCAATATAGTGAGCCTATTCAGACTCCTTATGGATGGCATATCATCAAATTAATTGAACGCAAACCATTAGGTAAATTTGAAGATGTTGAAGCGTCTATACGCGCAAAAGTTACTAAGGATTCCCGTTCTGATTTAAACAGAAAAATGTTATTGGAACGCTTAAAACGCGACAACCAATTTGTTGAAAACACAAAAGGAACAGAATACGCCATCAGTAAAGCTGATAGTAGCCTTTTGATTGGAAACTGGTCTTATTTACCCAGCACCAAACATGAGGTAACTATATTCCATATTAAGAAGCAAAAATACACTGCAGAAGATTTCTTTAAATTTGTAAAAGAAAAACAGCATCCGATAAAAAATACGTCGCCACAAACATATATGAAGACTCTGTATACCGATTACGTAAATACAAGTCTTATAGCCTACGAAGAAGCACATCTAGCTGACAAATACGTTGACTACAGAATGCTTCTGAAAGAATATCATGATGGAATTCTTTTGTTCCAGTTAATGGAAGAAAAGGTATGGAACAAAGCGGTACAGGATACAGCCGGTCTTCACAAATACTATACGGATAATGCTTCCAAATATCATTGGAATGAACGTGCACATGCATATGTTATCAGTGCTGTAGATCAATCAACGTTAGATCAGGTAAAACAGGATCTGCAAAAAAAGGTTTTTCCTGTTTCGGATTATTCTTTTGATAAAATTGGCTTTGATAAAAACTCAGCTAAACTAAATGCATCCGGCAAAACACAGCTTGATAAATTGGTGCTTTTACTTGGAAAGGATGCTAATTTAAGCGCTGTAGTTAATCTTGGAAGAGAGCATAAGGAAACTATCAATACATCCAATCTTCGTAAAGATTCCATTATTAATTATTTAAATACTCATGGAATTGCTTCATCACGGGTAACCTTCACAGAGGCTCCAATAGCACCAATTCGTAAAACGGAAGCTCAATCACAAACAGATAGATTTGCTGAAATTCATCTTTTCACAGTTTCAAAAAAATATCTGGAAAACATTTATAACCAAAAAACACCTTTAACACTTCAGGTTACGGAGAATATGTACCCGAAAAATGAAAATGAGCTGATTAATAATTGTACCTGGGCGGTGGGTGAATGCACCTTTGATAAAAACAACAGATACTACCTGGTTATCATTGATAAAATCGATCCTCCAAGAAATAAAACATTTGAAGAGGCTCGGGGAATGATTATTTCTGACTACCAGACTTATTTAGAATCTCAGTGGATAGAAGAATTAAGGAAAAAATATCCGGTTTCGGTAAATGATGTTGAATTACAGAAACTAGTAAAAAAATAAAAAAAATGGGGCTTCGGCCCTATTTTTATTTACATTGGAATATTGCGATGATTTTATTTTTAAATCGCCCCAACCCTATTATATATGGAATTAGGACAAACCATCGTTTATAAATATATTTACAAAATTGTTATTGCATTCTTTACATGCCTTTTAAAAGTTTATTTATTCTAGCAGGTCTATTTATTATAAACCTGATTCATGCATCCGCACAGCAGGTAATAGATAAGATTGTGGCCAAAGTGGACAATCAGATTATTCTAAAATCTGAAGTTGAAGTTTCGTATCTGCAGTTTATGAGAAGTCCGGAAGCTCAAATAATGAAATCGCCGGATGATGTAAAATGCAGGGTATTGGAAACACTGGTCATTAATAAAATGCTTCTGGCACGTGCTGAAATGGATTCGGTTACTGTTTCAAAAGACGCTGTTTATGAACAACTGAATAGAAGAATGGATTACTTTGTTCAGCAGTTTGGAACGGTTGCTAAGCTTGAAAGTTATTATAACAAATCTATTGATCAATTAAAAGAAGAGCTATATCCCCAAATCAGGGACCAAATGCTTACCCAGAAAATGCAGGAGAATATTACTTCTGATGTTAAAATTACCCCCATTGAAGTAGAACGATTTTACAAGAAAATACCTAAGGATTCCTTACCGTATTTTTCTTCCGAAGTTGAAGTAGGACAAATCGTTCGCTTGCCTGAAGTTAACAGACAGGACCGTCTTCGCTTTAAACAACAATTAGAAGACATTCGTCAGCGGATCCTTAAAGGAGAAGATTTTTGCCGGTTAGCAAAACAATATTCTCAAGATCTTGGATCAGCAAGGAACTGTGGTGAAATTGGTTTTCAAAAGAAAGGAAATCTTGTTCCGGAATATGAAAATGCTGCACAAAAATTAAAGCCCGGAGAACTTTCGGAAATCGTAGAATCGGAATTTGGTTTTCACCTTATTCAGTTTATTGAGCGCAGAGGTCAGGAGTATAACACCAGACATATATTAATCAAACCTATTTCCACAGGAAAAGATATTGTATACCCAACACACTATCTGGATTCATTAAGAACCTTAATACTTTCGGATAGTATATCCTTTCAAAAAGCAGCGAAATTGTATTCTGCCGATAAAGCAACATCTTATAATGGAGGTATGTTTACCGATGCAACTTCTGGAAGCACTCGTATTTCTCAGGAAAATCTTCAGCCTTCCATTTTCTTTGTAATTGATACGATGAAAATAGGAACTGTTTCACAACCTGTTAAATTTATCACGGAAGATGGAACTGAAGCGGTTAGAATCATTTATTATAAAAATAAAATAACTGCCCATCAAGCTAATCTAAAAGACGATTACAGAAAAATATATACTGCAACCTTAGAGGAACGAAAAAATAATGCTATTAACGAATGGTTCGATAAAACAAAATCACAGGTGTATATTGATCTTGATGATGAATTCAAACAATGTGAAATAATGATTACTCAATAGATGACAGGACATAATAAAACCGATGTTGATATTGCGAATGAAATGCATGCATCATATCAACAACTTTTTAATGAAATCAGAAAAGTTATTATAGGACAGGATGATACCATCCGTCAGGCATTGACGGCTATTTTTTGCCAAGGTCATTGTTTACTTGTTGGTGTCCCCGGACTTGCAAAAACATTATTGATTAATACGATAGCTACTACATTACAGCTAAGTTTCAAACGCATCCAATTTACACCGGATTTAATGCCAAGTGATATTCTTGGATCTGAAACATTAGACAACAATAGAAACTTCACTTTTAACAAAGGGCCGATTTTCGCTAATATTATTTTAGCGGATGAGATCAACCGTACACCGCCTAAAACTCAATCTGCCTTGCTGGAAGCGATGCAGGAATATTCTGTAACGGTTGCGGGCCACAGCTATCCTCTGGAAAAGCCGTTCTTTGTTTTAGCAACACAGAACCCTATTGAACAGGAAGGTACTTATCCTTTACCGGAAGCTCAATTGGACAGGTTTATGTTTAATCTCATCCTGGATTATCCGGATTATAAGTCAGAAGTTGAAATTGTAAAAAATACAACCTCAGGAAAACATATAACATTATCATCCATATTAAATGGAGACAAAATACTTGAATATCAACAATTGGTGCGAAGAGTACCTGTAGCGGATAATGTGATTGAATATGCCGTAAAGCTGGTTCATAAAACCCGCAAGGATGGCGCAGATGCCCACGAGTGGACCAAAAAGTATCTGGAATGGGGGGCAGGACCAAGAGCTTCGCAGAATTTAATAATTGCTGCAAAATGTACTGCCCTGCTTAATGGTAAATATTCTCCGGATATTGAAGACGTACAAGCTATTGCATTACCCGTTCTTCGCCACAGGATTGTTCGTAATTTTAAAGCGGAGGCTGAAGGAATAACAACCGATGTGATTATAAAAAAACTGTTGTAGAAATAAAAAAGCCTGATATATATCAGGCTTTTCTTTTAAGATATATGGCAATAGAAATCGAACGTAAGTTTATTGTAAACAAAGATCTGTGGGGGAAAATTGATAAGCCTGCAGGAAATGCTTTGGTGCAAGGTTATATTCATAGTGATGAAGATAAAACAATACGTATTCGCACAGCCAATAAAAAAGGCTTTATAACAATTAAAGGGAAAAGCAGTGCAGATGGTTTATCAAGGGCTGAATTTGAATATGAAATTCCGGAAAGTGATGCCCTGGAGCTTCTGAATTCTTTTACAGATAAAACCATTAACAAAATACGATATAACATTCCATTTGAGGGTTTCATTTGGGAAGTAGATGTTTTTGAAGGTAATAATCATGGTTTAATCATGGCAGAGATAGAGCTTCAAAATGAATTACAATCCTTTACAAAACCCGATTGGATTGCACAGGAAGTTACGGGTGATATTCGTTTTTATAATTCATATTTAATTAATAATCCGTTCGCAAATTGGGGAGAGTAATATAGCTCGTATAAGAAGTTTTTTTCCTCAAACTTACTCATTGAAAATAGTATAATGCTTCAGCTTTAATACAGATTAATTAATTTGTTTTATTACGTCAAGCACATAAATATTTTGTATTATTGTTTTACTTTTTAATAGTAATAATTATGAAAAATTTAATTTTAACGACAACGTTTTTATTCATTTTGTCTTTCAGTGTATTAGCTCAACAGGATACATCAATCCAAATGACAACGGCTTTAGACAATAACTTTATTTGTCCGAATAAACAAGATGCTTATTTATATTTAAATCTCAATGCTGCCCAGACAGGCAAGAGAGTACCTCTCAATATATCGGTTGTTTTTGACCGAAGTGGATCTATGGAGGGGGAGAGAATTCATCACGGAAAAAAAGCGATCGAATATCTGATTGATCAACTTCAGCCAGATGATATTATGTCATTGGTCATTTATGATCATGAAGCATTCGTTTTACATTCATCTGAACCTGTTACCGATAAACAGGCTTTAAAAAGAAAACTGGAACGTATTACTCCAAGAGGTGCAACTAATTTAACTGCTGGTCTTGAATTAGGGGTTCAGGAAGTTGTTTCTACTTATAATAAAAATAAAATAAACCGAGTATTTCTATTTACAGATGGCCAGCCGAATGAAGGTATTACGGATTCTTATCTTATCGAAAAAATTGTATCCGATCATGCCCACAAGGATGATGTTACTGTAACAACGTTTGGACTTGGACATGAGTATAATGAATTTATCATGCATGATATTGCAGAAGCCGGTGCAGGAAATTATTATTACATTCAAAGCCCGGCCGACATTATCAATGTTATTTCAATGGAGATTCAGAAAGTTAAAAGCGTTGCTGCCCAAAGTGCCAAACTTGTGATCGATTATCCATCTCAAAATCTGACAATTGCCAGGGTATATGGACATCCGCACAAAATAATTAATGGACAAATTTATATTGATCTAAAAGAAATTCATCCAGGTGAATTAACGGATCTTCTAATAAAATTCACGATTACAAGTCCGCCTTCATCACCTATCACATTTAAGTCAAGGTTGTCGTATTACAATTCAGTAACACAAACAACTGGAGCCATAGAAAAAACAAATACTCTAACAACATCGACCGATGCTCAAGGCTGTTCCAATCAATATAATGATAAAGTCCTGGAGCAGATGGTCTATTTCTCTTCGCATTATCTCCTTGAATCGGCCGTTAAAGATGTTGATAACAATGATATTTCATCTGCAAAACAAAAAGTTAGTCAAGCAAAACAAGTAATTTCCCAATCACCTGTACCGCCTGACTCTCCATTACTTTCCAGTCAAAGTCAGATGATAAATGAATACGATAATCATTTATCGACATGGCATACAAAAAGCGAATATGAAAGAAGACATATTCAAAAGAAAACACATTATAATAATTACGTTTTGAGAAAAAATAAAAAATAGTTTAAGAGAACGTTTTCAAAAATATTACTGAATATTACTTTATGAAGTATTGAAGCGAGACTAATTGCTTCAATACTTCATAACTAGTTTCTGTAAAAGTTTATTATACATTGATAATAAGTCATTTAATTTACTCTGCTGATTCCTTTTGTGATGATTGGCTATTGAATAGATGACCTTAGGAGGTGTAATCAAAAAATCAAATCATTTTAATGTATTTATTAAATGGTTTATTTGATATTTTTTTCGGAAATTATACAATAAACAAAACATCGCATTCAAATTTTCGTATTACTGTATCAATTAAGCAAGACACATTATATTTTAAGTATGTACTCTTCGTCAAATCCTTCAATCAATTACACGAAAGTTTTTCTGGCACTTTCGACCCTATTCTTTATGTGGGGTTTAATTACAGTGTTGAATATTTCCTTATTAGACGAAATAAGAGATGTATTTCAACTTGATTATTATGAAGCATTATCTATTAACATGGCATTGTACGGAACGTACTTTATCATGGCCTTGCCTTCAGGAACACTCATTAGTAAACTTGGTTTCAGAAAAGGTATCATTTTAGGGACAGCTTTGTCAGGAATCGGTTGTCTGCTTTTTTATCCTGCGGCAGGAAATCATTCTTATAAATTACTTCTTTTAGCATTATTTGTACTGGGATCTGGTTTTACAATATTACAGGTTGCCTCTAATCCTTATGTTGCTCTTTTAGGAATGAGAGGGAAAGGGGCATGCAAGCTTACTTTCGTTCAAGGGTTCAATTCATTTGGTACATTTGTAGCACCATTTCTCGCTTCAGGCTTATTTTTATCGATTGCAGGCTTAAAATCGGATAGTTTTCTAACAATGACACCGGATGAATTATATCACCACAAAATAATTATGATACAATTACCTTATTTGTTGCTTGGCACAATATGGTTTCTGTTATCGACCTTTGTTCTTTTCTCTGAACTTCCGAAAATAAATATTAAAGACCAATTGCCTTTAAATAAAGAAGAAGAGACCAAACCCCGGAAATATATTATTCAATATCCGCAAGTACTAAATGGTGCACTATCGCTTTTTCTTTATGTAGGCACTGAGGTTTCTCTGGCCTACTATATTTCATGGAAAGCTGAAAATTTAATTCCAATGTATTGGGGATGCGCACTTCTTGGAAGATTTATGGGTGCTGGTTTATTATACGTTGTAACAAGCCCCAGGAAATTAATGACGTATGCAGGCATGGGCGCAACTATCTTATTGATTGCATATTTATTGACAAATTCTGCTGATTTATATATTGGAACGGATAACGAGGCAATTGATCCTGCTTTATATTTTCTTGTTGCTATTGGTTTATGTAACTCCATTATATGGCCAACTGTCTTTACAATGGGTATAGATGGAATGGGTGAAAAAACCATCAAAGCAAGTTCGATCCTTGTCATGGGTGTATTAGGTGGGGCTATCATTCCATTTGCATTTCTGTTCTTATTCAATGACGTATCCTTATGGGCTGCATTTCCATTATTGATTGCTGCATATCTAATTGTGGTCTGGTTTGGAACGAGAGGATCACGTTATGAAAAGAAAAGTAATTTTTATTAAAAAATCATATTCTTATAAGAAAGGAACCCATCTAAAGTGATGTGTTCCTTTTTTTATGCCTTACTGGATTTTGTATATTTGTATTATAATTAAGAAATACCGTTTAGTAAAGAATGGGTCGAGTATTTGAAAAACGTAAGCATAAAATCTTTGCTCGAAATGCAAAGATGGCTAAAACATTTACACGAATTGCAAAGGATATTATGATAGCCTGCAAAACAGGTCCGGCAGATCCTGCATTGAATTCGCGTCTTCGAATTGTCATTCAAAATGGAAAAGCAGCCAATATGCCCAAAGCTAATATTGATGCGGCCATTGCAAGAGCAACAAACAAAGATGAAAAGGATCTTGAGGAAATTGTCTATGAAGGTTATAGCCCATATGGTGTTGCTATTTTAATTGAAACTGCCACCGATAACCCTATCCGAACAGTTGCCAATGTTAGAATGTACCTTACACGTGCCGGCGGAACATTAGGAAAAACAGGCTCCCTAGATTTTATTTTTACTCGTAAAGCCGTATTTGAAATAGAAAAAGCAGAAAAGGATATTGAAGAACTTGAATTAGAACTTATTGATTTTGGATTGGAAGAAATAGAACAATCCGACAATAAATTATTTTTATATGTTCCTTTCTCAGAATTCGGAACCATGCAAAAAGCACTGGAAGACCGAAAGATTAATGTGATATCAGCAGAAACAATTCGTATCTCTAATTCATTTGCGGAAAATATTTCAGCGGAACAAAGAGAAGAAATAGAAAAGCTGATCGAAAAAATAGAGGACGATGATGATGTACAAGCGGTGTATTATAATCTAAAAGACGAAGAATAATTGTCTAATTGTACCGACATGAAAAAATCATGTTCAATAAACAGATGAAACAGGTTTCTTAACCATATATTTATCATACCATAATTGAAATATAATCAATGCCCATATCCGTTTGCTATGATAATAATTTCCGGATCGGAACGCGTCAATTATTTTTTTAATCTCTTTGCTGTTAAAGATATCCTGAGATTTAATTCTTTCCTCAGATAAATAATGATCAATAAGATCTTTGTGTGAATCTTTCAACCATTCTTCTACAGGTGCCGGAAAGCCCCATTTTTTTCTATATATAAGCTCTTTCGGTATGTATTTCTCCAGGGCTTTTTTTAATAAATACTTTTGCTCGTTTTGTTTAATTTTTAACTGTTCAGGTAAATTTATAGCAAACTCAACCAATCTATAATCCAGAAAAGGACATCTGACTTCAAGTGAATGTCGCATAGATGCAATATCCATTTTATACATCAAGTCATCTGCTAGGTAATATTGAATATCAAAAAAAGAAACTCGTTGCATATCGCTCAATTTTTCCTTTTCTAATTCCTCCCAGTACTGAACCGTTGTTTGATGTTTATAATTTGTATTTAATAAACTACCTATCTCCTGCTGTGTAAACATTTGCTGTTCCTGAGACCAAAGCTGAATAAAAGGATATTTATCATTCCAACCAGAAAACAGACGACTTTTATTTGCTGCCTTCTCGCCCAATACCGATAATAATTTACCAGCTAAAGCTAGAGATGCTTTACCCCCAATTCTTTTCAAATCAGCAATACGTTTATACCAGGTATACACATTATAGCCCATAAACAATTCATCGCCACCGTCACCACTGAGAGCAACGGTAGCATATTTTCGGGTTGATTCAGATACAAGTAAGCTTGGAAGTACTGATGAAACTGCAAATGGCTCATCATAGTATTCAACCGCATCCTGCAGAATTGAAAACATTGAATCTGCACTGAGTCTGAATTCATGATGATTCGTATGAAGTATTTCTGCTACCTGCTTTGCATAGTTGCTTTCATCAAATCTGGCAACATCAAAACCTATGGTAAATGTTTCAACTGCACGGGCACTGTTTTCCTGGAATTTAGCCACTACTAATGATGAGTCCACTCCCCCACTTAAAAAAGCGCCTACTGGCACATCACTGATCATTCTATAATTCACTGAAGACAAAAGAATACTTTGAAGTTCTTCTAAGGCAGTATCTTCGTTAATTGATTTTGGATTATATTTCTCCCGAACATCATAGTAACTATTTATGCGCAGGTCTTTTGATGCATTGATTTCTGCATAATAACCATTGGGCATTTTACTTATATTCTTTAAAATGGTATTTGGCTTTGGAATATACTCCAGGAAAAGATAGTCGGATAATGCCTCTTTATTTATCACTCTTTGTATTGGCAATTCAAGCAGAGACTTTAGTTCAGATGCAAAGGCAAAACCTTCCGGACCACTGTAATAGTAGATTGGTTTAACGCCAAAACGATCACGAATTAAGATTAATTGTTCCTTTAAAGTATCCCATATAGCGATTGCAAACATTCCATTAAATTCCTGAACAGCATCAATTCCTTTTAATACGAACAATTCCAAAATAACCTCAGTATCACTTTCGGTAGCTGTTTCAATGGAGTATTTTTTTTTGAGTTCTTTATAATTATATATTTCACCATTAAAGACCATTACAAAACGTTTGTCTTTTGAAAAAAATGGTTGATTGGCAGCCGTTGATAGATCTAAAATACTTAAACGTCTATGGCCTAAATGTACATTTCCATTCGGAGTATGGTAAAACCCTTCGGCATCTGGTCCCCGATGCTGTAAACGATTGGTCATCTTCCGAATTAAATCAGAGGACCATGTATCAGAGATAAAACCAGCAATTCCGCACATACATTAGCTATTAATAATACAAAAACTAAAAGTTCTCAATCTGGTTTTGTGAACGTGAATAATGCCGTAAAGTTATCGCAAGAACGAGAAATCTAACGATCTAATAAAGTCTATCCTCTAAATCGAAAGGCAATACATAGGTCATACGTTCAATGCCTATGCTATATGGAATAACAGTAAATTCTCCGTTTAAATACCAATATATCTGACGTGATACGGGTGAGTCTGATGTATGAAATGTCTCATCTGTAAAATGCACTAGAAACTGCATACCCACTTCCAGAGATATATCATCCTCCAGGATTTTACAAACCAATGAATCCTTATCCGGCAAAGCAATTAAAGCCCCATGAGTTCCCTGAAGTGCTGGATATTCCTCCATATACAAAACTGCTGATGTCTTGAAATTATCGTCTCCTGTCAACGTAAACATACCTGCCTGCGGATGTCCTTCGTATGGGATAACAACTCTGTGGTAGGTTTCCTGAAGGTTTTTCAAAGCCCGGTCAAACAATTCCTCATCTGTTTTATCCCAAGGTGCTGCATTAACACGCAAAACATGTTCAATAGACGATGGATAATCCAAAACCAAAACTGTTAATGTATCGTCCAGATCCTGCCGAACGAAAAATTCTTCTTCGGAAAACTGATCTAAATGTGATTTGCTAAAAATTCGAAGAGATAAATATCGTGCAAATGATTCAAAACCTTCCTCCTCCTCAACGGCAGATTGAAAAGCGTTTGATTCTGAAATATGTTCGTTCGTATACTCTTTATTTTTGCTTTCCAGTTGTGCATCGGATTCAACTTTTTTTTGAGTATCCGTTAAATCAGATTCCTGATTTTTAACAAGAAAATTCAAGTATTTTTTAAAAAAACGCTTCATTCCAGATACTGATATTTTATTTATGCAAGATACTATTCTAAGAATAACTTCTCACGATAATACATTTAAAGGCTAATAAATAAGAATTAATAATTTCAACATAGTAGCAAAATCCGTTCAATGTGAAATTATTGTTAACCAAACAGATCTGCGATGAAAATTAATTTAGACTTCAAAGGTATTTACTATAATAGATTCATATAATGCTTTCATGAAAAGACTGTGATTTTTAACTGGTCCTTCAACATCAATAATCAAAAACATTTCATCTCCCCGCTTTCCCTGATTTATAACCGTCGAGCTTAATCCATACGATTTAATCATTTGTTTTATAATCTGAGTATGTTCAACATTATTTTTCATATGAATTCGATATGTTTTCTCACGATTACTTCGATCAATGATTTTTTGAAGCCAGGAAAATGCCAACAAAATATTTAACACAACAAACACCGCTACTACGGCAATTCCATACAAACCAAAACCAACCATCATTCCAATTCCAGCAGCTACCCAAATTACAGCGGCTGTAGTAATTCCCTTTATTGTTCCCCCCTCCTTAAATATAACTCCTGCACCCAAGAAACCAATACCTGTAACGATAGTTGAGGCAATCCGTGTTGGATCACTTTTTCCGGATAGTTCAACAGCTACTAACGAAAACAAGGTTGAACCAACAGTAATTAATATGATTGTTCTGAAACCGGCTACTTTACTCTTATACTCTCTCTCAGCACCAATCAAAGCCCCTAGTGCAATTGAAACAAAAACTTTGATTGCTGGCTCTTCAATATTGTCCAGATACTTCAATAATTCCATTCTATACTATTTTTATAATTTATAATCGAAAACTATGCTATTAAATTTTGTTTTATTAAGAGTTCATAATATTATCAAAAACTTCATCCAAACGCGACACATCGTGTAAACGAATAGAATACCGACTTTGATTCAAACTCTTCATATTGTATTTTGAAATAAAGATATGTTTAAAACCTAATTTCTCTGCTTCCGAAATTCTCTGTTCAATTCTATTCACGGCGCGGATCTCACCTCCTAAACCAACTTCACCTGTAAAGCACATATCGGATGGAACTATAATATCCTGAAAAGAAGAAACCAAGCTCACACAAACAGACATGTCCAATGCAGGATCTTCTACTTTTAAACCACCGGCAATATTGAGAAATACATCTTGCGTACCAAAACGCATTCCTCCTCTTTTCTCTAACACAGCAAGTAACATATTCAAACGTTTTGAGTCGAAACCTGTACTGCTTCGTTGCGGTGTACCATATGTGGCAACACTGACAAGCGATTGTATTTCGATCAAAAGTGGTCTGTTGCCTTCCAGCGTGGCTCCGATAGCAATGCCACTGATTGCCTCATCGCGCTGCGATAATAATATTTCCGAAGGATTCGTCACTTCACGCAAACCTTCGCCTGACATTTCATAAATACCAAGCTCAGAAGTTGATCCAAATCTGTTTTTTGTAGTCCGAAGGATTCGGTAGGAAAGATGGCGATCTCCTTCAAACTGCAATACCGTATCAACCATATGTTCCAAAACTTTCGGACCAGCCAGCATACCTTCTTTTGTAATGTGACCAATAAGAAATACAGGCGTTCCGCTTTCTTTGGCGTATTTCAATAATTCTGCCGTACATTCCCGCACCTGTGATATACTTCCAGCTGCCGATTCAATGAAGGTTGAATGCAGTGTTTGAATAGAATCTATTACCAGTAAATCGGGCTGCAAAATCTCTATCTGTTTAAAAATATTCTGTGTGGATGTTTCTGTAAGAATGTAACAGGTTTCTGAAGGAATTTCGATTCGTTCTGCGCGCATTTTGATCTGCTGCTCACTTTCTTCCCCTGAAACATATAAAACTTTGATTGCAGATAATTTCAAAGCCACTTGCAACATCAAGGTAGACTTTCCGATACCTGGTTCCCCTCCGATTAATACGATTGATCCGGGAACTATTCCACCACCAAGTACCCGATTTAATTCTGCATCAGGAGTTATCAGTCTTTGCTCTTGATTATAATGAATTTCGCCAAGATGACGTGGTTTTTGAGCAACTTTCGTTGATGAACTTTTCCAGGAGGCTTTTTCTTCCTTTTCTATTATCTCTTCAACATACGTATTCCATTCTCCGCATCCCGGACAACGCCCTACCCATTTGGGAGATTGTGTTCCGCAACTTTGACAGAAATACGCAGATTTAACCTTGGCCATAATTCAAATTAAGTAACTTACAAAATACAAATAGAAACAGAGAAATGAAAAGAATGATTCTCAGGAATAAGCTTTTGTTTTAAGCCTTTCTTTATTATTTCATTACTATTTTGGCAGATCTCGTATTTATCTTGCTGATTTAAGTGAATATGAATATATTAATCGCAAATATTCAGGAAACGCTTAATAATTTATGAACTGGTTACAGCAACATATTCATTGGGTCGTTGGAGCAGCCGGTGTATGGATAACAGGCAATGGAATCCTTCACGATATATTTATTTTGCTTCAGCGCAGACCCTATGAAAAAGAGCTTATTCGTTTGTTGATTGACGGACATTTACTCATCTTTGCCGGTGTTTTATTTATTTTATGCTTTAAACCTCTACAGGAAAACTCAACCTTTGCATTAGTGGTTTGTATTCTAAATGCCATTTTCATTTTGGGGTACTGTGCATTGATTTTCAAAATGCTTCCTGCTATTGGTATTATATTTATTAGTTTAATAGTCTTAATTCTTTCAATAAAAGCTTTAATTTATTCATAGCGCAATGGCAATCTTAGTTATAGTAAGGCACGGTCAATCAGAGTGGAATCTTAAAAACCTTTTTACCGGTTGGACAGATGTGGAATTAACTCCTCTTGGAGAACATGAGGCGGAACACGCAGGTATCGTTCTTCGTCCGTATCATTTTGATATCGCCTACACTTCGGTTTTAAAAAGAGCAATACATACTCTTCAGATAATTCTTAAGGAAATGAATATTGATATTCCTATATATGAAAATGAAGCATTGAATGAGCGTAATTACGGGGATCTACAAGGGCTCAATAAAGCTGAAGTTGGTAGTAAGTATGGTGCTGAACAATTAATCAAATGGCGCAGAAGTTACAGCGAAGTACCTCCAAATGGTGAAAGCCTTGAGAATACGTATCAGCGTGTTATTCCTTATTATAAAAATGAAATAGAGCCTAAATTAAGGGCCGGTAAAGATGTGTTAATTGTTGCCCATGGAAATAGTTTACGGGCATTAATGATGTACCTTGAGCATATAAGCCCTGAAGACATTGCTCATGTTGATCTGGCAACTGGCGCACCAAGAAAATATGATTTAACGGATACATTAGAAGTATTAAAAGCGGATTACATAAAGTTAACTTGATTCTACATTCTCTCTTACAAACTATTACTAAAAATATTATTTAACATATTTAACTAAGGAATTATGAGCACAAAAAAGGTTGCCGATCAACTTGTTGAGATGTTAATTCAGGCTGGTATTAAAAGAATATACGCTGTAACAGGTGACAGTCTTAATTTTATTAATGATGCAGTAAGACGTAATGGAGAAATTGAATGGATCCATGTACGACATGAAGAAACCGGAGCCTTTGCAGCCAGTGCAGAAGCTCAGCTTAATGGTATCGCCTGTTGTGCAGGTAGCAGCGGACCGGGACATGTACATTTAATTAATGGATTATATGATGCTCATAAATCCAATGCATCGGTAATTGCCATTGCTTCTACCTGTCATTCTACAGAATTTGGTACGGATTCTTTTCAGGAAACAAATACGATTAAACTTTTTGACGACTGCAGTTGCTATAATCAAGTTGCTGTTACACCGGAACAATTTCCGAGAATGTTTCAGGCTGCGATTCAACACGCTATTCATAACAAAGGTGTTGCTGTCATTGGAATACCCGGAGATTTAACAAATATGGAGGCTGTTAAAAGCAGCGGGTCCATGCAATTGTTCAGAACCCATTCGGTTATAAGACCTTCAGATTATGAGTTACGGGAACTAGCTGCGATTTTAAATACACATAAAAAGATTACTATTTTCTGTGGCATTGGTGCCGCTGTTGCACATGAAGAAATTGTTAAACTGTCTCAACTATTGCATGCACCGGTTGGATATTCCTTTAAAGGAAAAATGGGGACTCAATATGACAATCCCAATGAAATAGGAATGACTGGTCTCTTGGGGCTTCCATCTGCTTTTGAAAGTATGCATGAATCCGAAGTACTTGTACTGTTAGGAACTGATTTTCCATACTCCGATTTCATGCCTGTAAAAAATAAAATCATTCAGATTGATCTTGCTCCTGAAAAACTTGGTCGCAGAGCAAAACTTGAAATGGGTTTATGTGGTAATATAAAAGATACGTTGGAAGCACTACTACCTATGATTAACCAACACGATAATGAAAGCTTTCTTAACGATCAATTAAAATTATACAAAGAAGTAAAAGAGCATTTACATACATACGTTACAGATCCAGGCAAAGAAAATAGTATTCATCCGGAATTCGTTGCAGCTACTTTAAATGAACTGGCTAATCAGGACGCTATATTTACAGTAGATACAGGCATGAGCTGTGTCTGGGCCGCCAGATACATTGATGCCACTGGCAAACGCTCATTGCTTGGCTCATTTAACCATGGTTCAATGGCCAATGCAATGCCTCAAGCAATTGGAGCAGCCTTAGCTTGTCCTCACAGACAAGTTATTGCGATGTGTGGGGATGGAGGATTATCTATGATGCTTGGCGATTTAATGACAATCGTTCAATATAAACTTCCTGTAAAAATTATTGTTTTTAATAATCATTCACTTGGAATGGTTAAACTCGAAATGGAAGTATCGGGCTTACCTGACTGGCAAACAGATATGCTCAATCCTGATTTTGCAAAAATTGCAGAAGCCATGGGTATGCAGGCTTTTACGGCTTCAAAACCATCTGACGTGAAAACAACCTTAGATAAAGCTTTAGCATTAGATGGCCCTGTATTAATTAATATTTTAACGGATCCTAATGCATTAGCTATGCCGCCTAAAATATCCTTGGAACAGGTAAAAGGGATGGCCATGTCTATGGGTAAGCTTATGTTAAGCGGCAGAATGGACGAGGTTTGGAAAACAATAGAGTCGAACAAAAAACACCTAAAAGAATTACTTTAACAAAGACCATTTATTATATTTTGCAAATCATTTAGTTATTAAAAATATTTTCAATTTTAAACATATAGAAATATAATTTCGCATGAAAACAATTAATATCCCTTACATCTTCTATGCTTTTTTACTGTTTTTATTTTCTGCAGGAATTTCTATTGCACAACTTCCTGATAATAAAAGTAGCCAAAAGCCGATTGATCAAGACGAGCCAAATGATGGAGTAATAAAAAAAGGAACAAGATTAGTTGGAACCTTTTTTAATTTCGGAAATACTTATAATACCACCAACCTGATTAATAATGTTAAAACAGGAACCCAATCTCTGACATTGGGAGGGAATGTTACCGGAGGATATATGGTTAGCAATCATTTAGCTGTCATTGTTAATATTGGAGTTTCAAATGTTAAAACAACTAATTTTGATGAAAAAACACTGGCCTCAGGAGATGCTGTAAATCAGGATATCGATAAAATCAATTACACATTCACAGGATCACTTCGTTATTATAAATTAGTAAGTGAAGGCAATTATTTTTTCATGCAACTATCCGGTCAATATGTATTTGGCAGCGAAACCAGGAACGAAACGGATGTAGTAAAAGGTAATCAAATAAGTGCTTATAGTTATAACGATGTCGGAGGAGGCGTTTCATTAAATCCAGGCTTTACATCTTTTATCTCAAGGAAACTTGCTGCTGAGATAAGTATTGGGGTATTGGGATACAACCTAGTAACTGGAACAGACAAAAGAGGTGATGCAACTACGAATGGTGGATTCCAGTTTTTATTATATCAGAATTCAGTAAACCTTGGGTTCGTTTATTACTTCTGATAAATAAGATTAGACTCTCTTTAATCGGGCCATAAAATAGCCGTCGCTTCCTTCAGAAGGATAAATGGTTTGCTTTTTCTCAAGAATAAAATCTTTGTTCCTTACCAAAAACAGTTCAATTTGTTTATCATTTTCTGAAGGCAAAATGCTGCAAGTGGCGTATACCAGAATCCCCTTTGTTTTAACCATGCAAGAATATTCCTGAAGAATTTTCTGCTGTATAGAAATTAATTCAACAATACGTTCTTTATTCAATTTCCATTTATCATCCGGATTACGTCTTAACACACCTATACCACTGCATGGAACATCTAATAAGAGATAATCTGCGGAAGAAGTTAATGATTCAATTGTGTCTGATTTGATTTCTCGGGTTTGAATAATTCGTACGCCCGCACGGGTAGCTCTTTTTTCTAATTCTTTTAATTTATTTGATTCAATATCCATTGAAAGAATGCTTCCTTTATTCTGCATTAATGCAGCAATATGAAGTGATTTCCCTCCAGCACCAGCACAGGCATCTATAACCTTCGCATTTCTTTCCGGAGAAAGAAAATGAGCGATCAACTGGGAGCCTGCATCCTGTATCTCATATGAGCCTTGTAAATAAGAAGCTAAGCGATTAAGTGGCTTCCGTTCTATTAAGCGAAGTGTTTCTAGCAACGTGCCATACGATTCTGCTTTAACACCTTCTTTTTCCAAATCAACAAGAACCTGCTTGCTATTCTTTTTTATTAAATTAACACGGACAAAAACATCTGCTTCCTTATTCAAAAAAAACAATTCCTTTTCCCATTTCTCCTTTCCCAATTCAGCTTCACCCAGCTCGTCTATCCATTCAGGAATAGAGGCAGTAATAGAACGGACATTTCCTGCATCTTTAACTCGTTCGTGATACCGATCAACTGAGGCTAAAAAAGGTAGTGGAGAAACCAATTCAGTTCCATAGGTTTCGAAAAGATAAACTGCAAGAACCTTATCGAAACAATCGCCATCTTCAAGGTTTGTTTCAGCAATAAAAAGATATTTGCGCCACCAGCGCACAATTGTATAAATAGACTGAGCAATAAATCTTCTATCTCTTGAACCCCATTTTGGATTACTTTGAAGTAAATTTCTTACTGTATCATCTGCATAATACCCATCAATAAAAATATGTTTTAATGATTTAGTAATTGAATCTAAATTGTTTTGATGTAATTTCATATAGGTTACATTATGCAGAAACTTGTTAATGGAGATAGAATCAATACACCATCCCATAACAACATACTTGCCTGAAAAGAAGTGTTATTCCGCGTTCGCAAAAAGAAAAACAACATCAACATCTGAATAATCTTTATAATCACAAAATACGATTGCACTTGCAAGAAAGGTAATACAAAAAGAATCATTATTGCAATTATATATCCTATATACGCTGTGGCATTAATACCAAACTTCGTTGGCATTGTTTTTACTTTTGTAATAATATCTGAGGAAACATCTCTATAATCAAATAAAATAGTGACAAGGAAAAATGTAAAATAACGAACAGTTAATATTAATAGGTAATCTGTATTTCCTATCCACTTAAATCCATCCTTACTGATTGGCAGTATACTTGTGATTGCTAGCCAAACAAAGGCCAAGGTCAGATTTTTAATGAATGGCAACTTTAATAATATTGGTTGATTCTGTTTGGATGAAATGATTATATATCCTTCGTACAACAACCAGCATATAACAGAAACAGCAAGGACGATAATTTGATTCGTTGTTATATAAAAATATAGCAGATAGAGTGAACTGGTCAAACCCACTGTACAGAAAGTCCAGACAACCGCAATATGCTTAGTAGCCCATATCGTCAGTTCATTTTTGACTCCCTTTAAATAAATTACGGCCAATGTGTGTGCGTTATATGCAAATAATGTAGCAGTACCTGCAAACAACGCAATACAAAGCGATTGATCTATCCCTGGAAATAGCTCTATACTTTCAAAAGCAAGAAATATTGCAATCAGAGAAAGCCAGATATGGGTATATAAAACACTTTTCATATAAATAATATACTCTGAAAATTTAACCGATCTATATTATTTTCAAATTACTGATAAATAAATACTATCATCCGACTAAATTATAAAACGATTGAAAATCTTCGTACATAGAGCTATTACGGTGACTTTTTCATTTTCTGAAAAACACCCCCTCTCATGATTTCGAATATATCAAGTTGTATTTTTT